>Ga0066652_100000004_pt1 | contig 642875 bp, 584 predicted proteins | sample GraSoiAngelo_101_FD_71413 | JGI IMG/M metagenome (GOLD analysis project Ga0066652, IMG submission 71413) | Grasslands soil microbial communities from the Angelo Coastal Reserve, California, USA - 14_0903_02_30cm | ecosystem: Environmental > Terrestrial > Soil > Grasslands | place: USA... | reverse complement strand
TTCAGCGATCACTCCTTCAGCTGTACTAGGTACTTCGCTATCCACTTTATCAGTTGCGATATCCAGTACCGTTTCATCCATCTTCACAGAATCACCGGGTTGTTTATGCCATTTAAGCACGGTAGCTTCCATGATACTTTCGCCGAGTTTGGGCATTACTAAATCTACAATAGCCATATCCGATTGAATGTTTTAGATTTTAAATTGAAGATTTGCGGCCGGGCTAAATATTTTTTGTAACCAACAACATTACTACTATCAAGGTCTGTTGTGTCACTCACTTTTACGTTCAGTAATTCTATTCAGCAATTTCGAAGTGAACTAGGCTGGCAAGCAAATCTCACATCGGGGTCAAAGGTAAATGTTTCCCATTAATCCTGTTTACTTAGTTCTCCAGTATAAACTTTCTCAAAATGTTCAGTGCATTCTGAGCCGTCATTTCAATATTCCGATGCCTGTCAAAGCGAAATTGAAGCTTTGTTGTTTCTGTTTTTTCTTTATTACCAATAGCCACCCATACAAGCCCAACCGGTTTTTCGGGAGTTCCACCATCCGGTCCCATAATGCCTGATACAGCAACTGCATAATCAACATCAAGTTTTTTAATTACACCTTTCACCATTTCAGTAACTGTTTCTTCGCTTACTGCGCCAACTGTATTCAATGTACTTGCAGAAACACCCAATACATTTTCCTTTACGCTATTTGAATAACTCACAACACTGCCATTAAAATAAGCAGACGAACCCGGAACAGAAGTAATGAGATGAGCAATATAGCCACCGGTACAACTTTCGGCGGTAGCTATTGTTTTATTTTTCTCTTTCAAAATTTTACCGATCACTACTTCCAGGCCTTCGTCAATATCACTGACGAGAATATCTTTTACTTTTTCTTTCAACTGTTCAAAAAAAGGTATTACCTGATCTTCTGCGATTTCATTAGTATCAGCGGTTATTGTTAACCGCAATCTTACCATCCCATAATTAGGCAGATAGGCCAGTTTGATAGTATCGGGCAATGATGCTTCAAGATCAACAAGCCGTTCAGCGATCATCGATTCACCCATACCAGCCGTGAATGCAGTTTTGTGAACAATTGCAGGCAGCGAAAATTCATTTTGTATCAACGGAATAACTTCAGTTGTTATCAGCCCCTTCATTTCATGTGGTACACCGGGCAGTGAAATAAATATCTTCCCGTCTTTTCTGAACAACATGCCCGGCGCAGTTCCTCTTTTATTAAACAACACAGTACATACATCAGGTACTTCGGCTTGCTTCAGGTTTCTTTCAAGCATCGGCCCGGGCCTGCGAAATACTTTTTCAAAAAGGTACCGGACATGATTCTCCACTTTCTCATCAACTATCAGTTTGCCGCCAAAGTATTTGCATAGCAACGGCTTTGTAATATCATCAGCAGTAGGACCAAGGCCGCCAGTGATAATAATAATATCAGAAAGTTTACTTTCATCATCGAGTGCATTCCAAATGTCATCCCACACATCACCCACCGCTGTACGGTGACGAACCCATACACCAATTTTATTTAACTCCTGTGCAATAAATGCAGAATTGGTATCAATGGTTTGTCCAATCAGCAGTTCATCACCAATCGTAATAATCGAAGCATTAACTTTTTTCATAGCAGGCAAAGGTAACAGTTGCGTAAATTTGAAGTATTAATTGTTCAATAATCAATTTTCAATGAAAACAATTGCCCTGATTTTTCACTTTTCACTTTTGATTTTTCACTTACCTGCCCAAACGGTAACTCAAAAATTACAGAAAGCCTTTACTGCTTTTGAAAAAGATACACAACTGACTCATGCCATTAGTTCTCTGTATGTAATAGATGCCCAAACAGGCAGTGTTGTGTTTGATAAGAATTCAAGAATTGGATTGGCACCGGCATCTACACAAAAGATTATTACAAGTGTTACTGCTTTTGAGTTACTGGGGAAGGATTATCGTTATAAGACAGATTTTATAAAAAGTAAAGCATCTCATTCTGATGGAGATCCAAATTTAATAATAAAAGGTTATGGAGATCCTACGTTTGGCAGTTCAAGATATCAGTTTACAAACCCCAATTCAGTATTTGATAGCGTTTTAAAGAAAATCAGACAAAATCAAATGTTGAAAATTACTCGTATCGAAACTTATCAATCAGTACAGGATAATAATCCAATTCCGGGGGGTTACATTTGGGAAGATATTGGAAATTATTATGGTGCTGGGACTTTCAATTTTAATTGGCGAGAAAATCAGTATGATATGATTTTAGAATCTCAGGCCGAAAATGCTACGCCTCCTGGAATTATTTCTACTGAACCAATACAGACAGATATTACTTTTTATAATTTTCTCAAAACTGGAAAACCTGGTAGCGGTGATAATGCTTACATTTTTTCTGTTCCATTTTCAAATGAAATATTCGTAAGAGGAACAATCCCACCTATGCAAAAAAGATTTGTAATATCAGGCTCTATGCCGTTTCCTACAAAAACATTTTCGGAAGAATTATATCATTTTTTGAAAAAGAAAGAAATTTCATTTGTGAATACATACTCTGCTGATGGCAAAACAATACTCAAAAAAGATTCTTTTTTCATTCGTCGCGACTTTACCAGTTTGGGCGATGCAATTGATCAATTAAGGAGGGAATCAGGTTCATATGAATCAGACACAATCTACACTCATTATTCCCCTTCCCTCGACTCCATCATCTACTGGTTCAATAAAAAAAGCATCAATCTTTACGGAGAAGCGCTGATAAAAACATTTGCTCACGAAAAGCAAGGTTTTGGTTCAACTGATAGTGGCGTTGCAATTGTTCAAAAATTCTGGAAGGAAAAAGGACTTAGCGATAAAGAATTAAATATCGTTGATGGATCAGGACTTTCACCACTCAACCGTGTTACCACACATGCACAGGTAGAGATTTTAAAATATGCAAAAAATAAAGATTGGTTTCCTTCTTTCTATAATTCATTACCTGAATATAATGGCATGAAAATGAAAAGCGGAACTATCCATGATGTAAAAGGTTTTTGCGGTTATCATAAAGCAAAGAATGGTAAAGAATATATTTTCTCTTTTCTTGTAAATAATTATAACGGTTCTGCCGGCGACCTGGTTAAGAAAATGTATACGGTACTTGATAACCTGAAGTAGGCAAAAGTTTCGCTATATTCGACAATAATCTTAAACAGAATAACATGAGCGAACAAAACGCAAAAAGCCACGGACGTTATATTCCTTTATGGCATTATATTACTCCGTTAATAATAGCTGTTATACTTGGAATGTCAATTATAAACCTCAGGCATACTGATATGCATGCAGGCGATCTGCATATGTGGCTGCCCATTATTTTGATCCCGGTTGTAATGCTGATACTCTGGTGGTATGCCCGTGTATTTGCATTGATGGCACAGGACAGAGCCATTCGTGCAGAAGAAAATTTTCGTCATTATATATTAACTGGTAAACCCTTACCGACGGAATTAAGAACCCGGCAAATCATAGCCTTGCGTTTTGCAAGCGACCAGGAATTTCCTTTGCTGGTAAAACGTGCCATTTCAGAAAATCTTTCTTCAAAACAGATCAAAGGAGAAATTAAGATCTGGAAAGCTGATCATTACAGGGTTTAAAATCTAAACTGGTTAAAGAATGTCATCTCCATTTCCAGGATAAAGGGTGCAGCAATTGAAGCAATCCAAATCAGGAAAATAATTATTTTTCCTGCGATTGATAGATCCTGTATCAGGTGCCGGTGTAACATACCTTGGATAGCCGTCATTATTTTTTCCTCGTTGCGGTCGTACTCATAAGGTGGGGCAGGAGGTATATTTTTAAATGATGAATGATTGGTGACCAAAATATTTCTCGCCTTCCAGTAATCTTCATCTTTCAGGTTTTCATAATCACAGTTCAGGTCAATACCTTCTTCTTCCATTTTATTTTCAACTGTCACTGTTTGTTTGTCTGTTCTTAATCGCATCAGCATAAGTGCAGGAAATATGGCCAGTATCCAGAGATTCGATTTCCACGCAATCCAAAGCATAAATGCGGCGGATAAGTAAACAAATAATTTACTTACCCAGCTTTCTTCTTCAAGAAAAACCCGGTTCAATAACTGCCCGCCATCTAATGGATAAACCGGAAAGAGGTTCAGCAAATTCAGAAACACAAAAAGATTACCGATAGTGTAATAGGATATCCCACCTAAACTCAAATAAGGATTTGCTTCAGCAAGAAAATAGAACAGTATTCCGAAAATTATTCCGGGTAGTGGACCCGCCAGTAGGATGATGGCCGACTGCAATTGCGAAACTTCTCTTTTGCTACCGGAAACATAGGCCCCAAGCAATGGGATGAAAAATATACCGAGATCTTTGTACCGAAATGCTTTCATCGCAAGAAAGTGGCCCATCTCATGAATGATAACAATTAATGTTATTAAAATAAGTATGTTAAAACTTTTAAAAACATAATAGCCAAGTACAATGTACAAGGCCAGGCTCACCAGTGATCTCAGCCATATATTCGAAACTGCTTTTTCCGGTGTTGCTGGCTTTGGTGGAAAAAAAACAGTTTCACTATTGGCACCATAGATATTGCTTAGTTCAGGATTATATGATTGGTTTTCTTCCAAAGGAATTGGGAATTTATTATTGATTAAAATAGAGTTGCAGTTTCTCCAGCATTTCGGCTGGCATACTTGTACGTCTCATTGTTTTCATTTCCATAAAATATAAAATGATCTTGGCTGAAGCCAGCAATTCTTTTTGTTCATTATACACTTCCTGGAAGAATTCGATCTTATGATGAACGGGTAATTCTTTTAAAGTTGTATTCACAGTCAGCAATTCGTCATACTTCGCAGACCGTAAATAACGGCAATGTACGTCTACAATGGGCATTATAATACCCATATTTTCTATATCTGCATAAGTGTATCCGAGGCTACGGATCCATTCAGCTCTTGAGGATTCGAACCAAGGGAAATAATTGCTATGGTAAACAACTCCCATCTGGTCGGTCTCTGCATAGCGAACTCGTATTTGTGCATCGTGTGAATACATTCCTGGCGAATTATTTTCCAATTAATTTATCAATACTCCACTTACCTGGCCCACAGAACAAGATAGCTAAAAATGCAAGCAGAAAAAGTATAGCCATCTCTTTTTGTTTCAGCGGATCATGTTTATGATATACCAGTATGAGTACGCCAAAAAAGATGACCAGTGCCAACGCTGCCAGCCTCGAAAGCAAACCAAATACGATCAGTAATGCACAAAACACTTCAGCAAAAATTGTGAACAAGAGGCTCGGCGTATGCCCGATACCCAGCGGGTCTGCAAAACTGTCTTTTCGCTGATCAAAACTCTGAAGTTTACCCAAACCATGATTGAAGAATAATAGAAACCCAAAGCCTGCACGCAGCAGTAACATTCCGAAATTAAAAGCTGCGTCGGTGTAATTAGTACTAAAGAGTTTTTTCACTAGATTAAAATTTCGAACTGCAATGTTACTGAAAACTGGCGAGCATTTTTGCTGCTGGACCCGAGTATCAGCGATGCTTCGATCAAGCAGTTTAACAATGCTGATCACCACCTAATTGTTAAAGGTTTCTTTAATTGTTGGTTATCCACAACTGTTTGGAATGATGTTTGGCTTCAGATGAAATAAGTTCAATATTTACGGCGTTTCAAACCAGGATATAAAGTTCACCAGCATGAAGAAAAGATTTCTACTCATAACAGCAGCTTCGCTTAGCATAACCGCATTCGCACAGCAAACTGCTTTTTACAAAGACCCCCAGGCAACATTCAAAGAAGCAAAAGAATATTTTCAGAAAGACCAGTATAGCCTTGCTTTTCCGCTTTTTAAGGAATTGCAGGAGCATTCAATGGAAACCGACAGAATTAACCTGCCGGTTACTTCACAGGAGATCGAATATTACTTCATCGTTTGCGCACTGAAACAAAATGAAGGCCGTTCAGAAGATAAGGCCATTAGTTATATTGATGTAGAAAAAAATACAGCAAGAGTGCAGATGTTGAATTTCCACCTCGGTGAATATTATTACCGGAATCAAAAATTTTCTGATGCAGCAACCCGGTATGAGGGAACGAATATTGTAAACCTGAGCAACCGGGAAATTGCAGATATGAAATTTCACCAGGGTTATTCTTATTTTACCCTGCAACGGTTTAGCGAGGCAAAACCATTGTTCAATACTATCAGGAAAGAGAAGGATGATCCGAACTATCTCGATGCAAATTATTATTACGGGTATCTGGCTTTTCGTGACAGACAGTTCAACGATGCATTAGAAAGTTTCAGGATCGTTGAAAACGAAAAGGATTATGCGAGTGTAGTACCGTTTTATATTGCTCAGATATATTATATACAGGGTAAAAAAGAGGAAGCTATTGAATATGTCAGAAATAAACTGAAAGGCGGGAATGCACAATATTACGAAACGGAGCTTAAACAACTTATCGGTCATGCTCATTTTGAAAGAAAGGAATATGCAATGGCCTTACCTTATCTTGAAGATTATATAAGTAAGACAAAAAAAGTAAGAAGAGAAGAATTGTATGAACTTGCTTATTCTTACTATCAGGCTAACCAGCTTACAAAAGCAATTGATGGGTTTAAGCAACTTAGCGGAAAAGAAGATTCATTAAGCCAGCATGCAATGTACTTGCTGGGTGATGCGTATTTGAAAACCGGTCAGAAAACAAATGCGAGAAATGCTTTCCTGTTTTGTGCATCAAATAGCAGCAATCCTACACAGAGAGAAATTTCAAGATATCAATATGCAAAACTTTCATATGAGCTCGGCTACCAGGATGAAGCGTTGAACAGTCTTCGTTCTTTCCTTGCTGATTATCCATCTTCAACTTATAATGCCGAGGCTAGAGAATTGCTGGTAGATGTTTTAGCCAACACAAATAACTATCGTGATGCACAGGTTTTACTGGAAGGGTTATCAAATCCTTCCCCCAATGCAAAAAGATTATACCCGAGAATTTTATATGGCCGTGCTACTGAGATGATCAATGATGGAAGATTGGCAGAAGCCGATGCATTATTGGATAAAGCATTGAAAGATCCAAACAATGCTTCTGTGCTTCCATTCCTTAATTTCTGGAAAGGTGAGTTAGCTTATCGTAATGACAAATTGGATGATGCGATCCGCTACTATAATGCTTATAAAGATGCAGGTTCTCCGGCAAATGGTGAAACCAATGCAAATACGATACGGTACAACCTCGGATATTGTTATTTACGAAAAGAAAATTATCCTGCAGCATTGACTTTCTTTGAACCATTGGGAAGAAACCCGGCACTAAACAGTGACCAACTTTCACAGGATGCTTATATCCGCACAGCAGATTGTTATTATATGAGCCGTGATTTTGCAAAAGCAAAATCGATGTATGAGAATGTGATCAAATTTTCATGGCCGGCAGAAGATTATGCTACTTTCCAACTCGCCATGATCGCAGGCGTTAAAAGCAATAATGAAAAAGTTACTTTGCTTAATACGATGAACCGCAAGTTTCCAACTTCGCCGTTGGTAACTGATGCAAATATGGAAGTGGCAAACACCTATTTAGCTGATCAGCGTTACAGGGACGCCATTCCTTTTTTAAATAATGTGATCAAAGGAAATAATACAGGCCTCAAACCACAGGCTTACCTGAAAACCGGTATCGCTTATTATAATCTTGATAATAACGCAGAAGCAATAAAACAGTTTAAAACACTTGTATCACAATATCCCAATTCACCGGAAGCAGAAGATGCATTGGATAATGTAAGAGTGATCTATGTAGAAGATGGAAAGCCGGGTGAGTATGCTGATTTTATGCGGCAGGCAGGTAAGCCGATCAGTGTAAGTACAGAAGATTCGCTGACCTATGGCGCGGCATTTAAATTATACCAGGAAGGTTCCGTAAATAATGCTTTGAATTCATTAAATACTTATCTCCAACGTTTTCCTGATGGTTCTTTCAGCATCGATGCTAATTTTTATAAAGGAGAGATCTATAACAGTAAAAAAGACTGGAACAATGCACTGGCAGGATATGAATCAGTAGCAGCCGATGCGCCTAATAAATTTGCTGAGAAAGCCTTAATAGGGGCTTCAAGGATATATTTCTTTGAATTGAAGAACTATAACCAAAGCGAAAAGTTTTTTGGATTACTGAAGCAATATTCCAGCACACAGGAAACAACACTGGAAGCGATGCGTGGTTTATTGCGCAGCCAGTACCAGTTAAAAAATTGGGATGCTGCGGAAGCTAATGCAAAAGAACTGGTAAACGCAAAAGGCAGCAGCTCGGATGATAAAGCATTAGCAAATATGGCAATTGCTAAAAATTACCAGGTGAAAGGCCAATATGACCTGGCAATTGCAAACTATAAATCTGTCGTACTACTTAATAAAGCTGCACTGGCAGCAGAAGCCCGTTACGAAATTGCCAATAGTTGGTTTACTGTAAGCAAGCTGAATGATGCAGAAAAAGCAGCATTTGAAGTGATCAATAAATCCGGTTCCTATGATTACTGGGTAACGAAAGCTTATATACTGTTGGGCGATGTTTATTATGCACAGAAAGATTATTTCAATGCAAAAGCAACATTCCAAAGTATCGTAGATAATAGTATCAACCCTGAGTTGAAAGGAGAAGCGCAAACAAAATTAAATAAGGTAATAGATGAGGAAGGCAAGGCGAGTAAAGTGAATGGTAATTGAATTAATAAATAACAATTAATAATGTCGATGAGCAGAAATAATAAAATAGTATTTGTAGTTGGGATGATGGCCCTGTTAGCAGGTAATTCCGCTTTTGCGCAAAGGGAACAACGAGACACCAGCAAAAGAGATGTTACGATCACCTCTGCATTCAAGCCAATGTTGAAAGATGCATCGAAAATTAATTTTAATCCAAGTCCACCAGTGGCTGATACTACAAAACCAAAATTGAATTATACTATCCCTAACCAGAATATGTTATTCCCATACCAGCCGGGTTCGCTGAAACCACTTGCATTGAGTATTGACAGCGGTGGTAAATTTGATAACAGCAATTATGTAAAAGTGGGTTTCGGAAGTTTGAGAACGCCTTATGTACAACTTGGTCTTAGTTTGGGTGATGGCAAAACAGCAGGAGCAAATATTTTTGCAAAACATGTTTCTTCTGATGGTAAAAGAGATTTCCAGGATTTTACCAACACACAGGTGAAGCTGAGTGGTTTTTTTCAAACAGCTAAAAGCCTGGAATGGAATGTTGGCTTTGGAATGAGGCAGGATAAAACATGGAAGTATGGGTACCAGCCGCCTACTTTAGTATTTTCGGATGATTCATTAAAACAGAGTTTTAATACATATTCAGCCAAAGTTGGTTTTCACAATATCAATAAAACCGGGTTTGGAATTTCTTATGCTCCGGAAGTAAGAATTGATGTGATGAGCGATGATAATAAGAATAGTGAAAGTAATACTGTGCTTAATCTTCCGCTTGAAAAAGCCATCGGCAATCAGTTCTCTGTAAAATTGGGAGTAACATTTGACCTGACAAGACTTTCGCCGGAAAACAAAGCGGCAATAAACAATACGATGTATTATTTATCACCATCGGTAGTATATAAAACATCCAAAATAAATATACAGGCGGGTATCCGTCCATCATGGGATAATAAAACATTTAAGATGTTTCCAAATATTATCGGTGATATAAGTACAGAAGATAACCGGTTGACCCTGCAAGCCGGCTGGACTGGATATGTAAGAAAAACAACTTACCAATATCTTGCTACACAAAACCCGTGGCTGGATATGCCAGCTTCATTTAATAATACATGGGTAGTGGAAAGGTTTGCCGGTTTTAAAGGCTCGGCTGGTAATCATTTTACTTACAGTGCCAAAATTGGTTTTAATGAACTGAACAATCAACCGCTGTTTGTAAATAATTATTCAATAGACGATGGTGGCAAAACTTTTATAGTAGTAAATGAGCCCAGGATAAAAGTGCTGCATATGGGCGGTGAAATTGCTGTTACCGTCCAGGAAAAATTTTCATGGGAGGCAGGGTGGCAGGCAAACCAGTATTCAGGCCTGAAAGTAAATGATAAAGCATGGGGTTTGATACCTCTTGAATTTAGATCAGGATTGAAGCTGCAGGTAATAAAAGATCTATGGCTTAAATCTGATCTCTTTGCCTGGAGCGGCCCTAAATACCAGAAGGCAGATGGCAGTGATGGAAGTCTGAATGGCGCATTTGATCTGAATGCCGGACTGGAATTCAAGATCACAAAAGCCCTGAACCTATGGACACAATTCAATAATCTTACTAACAAACAATACCAGCGGTGGAATCAATATCCTGTTTATGGATTCAACTTTGCAGCCGGAATCGTATTTTCGTTTGCACAATTGACTAAATAATGTACCAGGAGTTATATCGTTATTTCATTCAGCATAAAAGTCTTCATCTTCCCGGCATTGGTAGTTTTATCTTAGAAAGGAAACCTGCCGAAGCGGATTTTATTAATAAATGTATTCATCCGCCTGTTTATTCTATCTCACTTGAAAAAGACGACGTAAAACCTTCCTTAAAATTTTATGCATGGTTAGGGGCGGCGTTTGGTATTTCTGAAAAAGAAGCTGTTATCCGGTTCAATGATTTTGTTTTTGATTTTAAAAAACAAATTAATGATGGGGGTAAAGTGGAATGGAACGGAATAGGAACAATAAGTAAAGGTCTGGGCGATAGCATCCGTTTCAATAATGAAGCCTATGGATCGCCGCTTCGGGCAGTTCCTGCTGAAAAGGTGATCCGTGAGAAAGCTGAACATGCTGTACTGGTAGGAGAGAGAGAGAGAACCTCAGTGGAAATGACAGAATACTTTAGCAACCCGGATGCTAAAAAAAGTTATTGGTGGGTTGTTCCGGTTACAATTGCATTGCTTGCTTTCATGTTTATCGGTTGGTATTTGTCAGATAAAGGAATGAATACTTCAGGGGTGAGTAACAGTGTTAAACTTTCACCTGTTACAACTGGTGAAACACATAAAGAAATACGCTAGTGATAATATTTCTGATACCGCATCATCCTTCTTATTTTTGCCCACTTTATTTTTCATGAGCAATCGAATTCATTATTCACATTGTCCTGTTTGTGGAAGCGATAAACTTTCATCAGCATTGGAGGCTGTTGATTATACTGTAAGCAAACAGAAATTTGCCATCTGGCATTGCAATAGTTGCACATTTCGTTTTACGCAGGATGTTCCCGCCGCTGATTCGATTGCGCCTTACTATCAATCGGAAGAATATATATCACATTCAGATACCGGTAAAGGAATTATCAACCGGCTTTATCACCAGGTCAGGAAAAGAACTTTGGGCGGTAAAAGGAAATTGGTTGAAGGAATAACAGGAGTGAAGCGGGGGAATATACTTGATGTAGGTGCCGGTACAGGAGCATTTTTAAATGAAATGAAAACTACGGCCTGGCATATTACAGGGTTAGAGCCTGATGCCGGTGCAAGAACAATGGCAGATAAGCTCTATAGTTTATCATTCAACACCCCCGATAAGCTTTTTGAATTACCACAGGATAATTATGACGCCATTACGATGTGGCATGTGCTCGAGCATGTGCATGATCTTAATGGATATGTTGCGCAATTTAAAAAGCTATTAAAGCCAAATGGCAAATTATTTATAGCTGTTCCTAACTATACTTCATATGATGCTGCATCTTATCAAGAGTATTGGGCTGCGTATGATGTGCCGAGGCATTTGTATCATTTTGCACCGGCATCTATGAAGAAATTGATAGAAAAGCATGGACTGAAAATAATTTCTTATAAGCCTATGTGGTACGATAGTTTTTATGTTTCGCTGCTTAGCAGTAAGTATAAAAATGGCAAATCAAATTTCTTTGGAGCAGGTTTGGTCGGTTTTGTTTCAAATCTGAAAGCATTGTTTGATGTGAAGAAATGCAGCTCTGTGATTTACATTATTTCTAAGTAACGATTATTTGCTGAACTGGATCTCATATAAAGCTGGCCAGTTTTTTCCTGTGATATAGATCTTCTTTGTGGTTTCATTGTAGGCAATTCCATTCAGCACACCCGCCTGTGGGTACGTGGCTATTACTGCTTCCTCTTCTTTTACAAGGTTAGCGGTGGCTACTATTTTTCCATCAGCCGGATTGATCTTAAAAATATAGGAAGCCTGCCATTGATTAGCATAAATATATCCATCAATATATTCGAGTTCATTTAAATTATAAGCATCTGCACCAGCTTGTGTAACAGCGACTGATTTTATTTTGGTAAAAGTAGACGGATCATAATAATCCAGGTTGTTGCCTCCGGAGCTTACGATCAGGTTTTTCCCGTCATGGGTAATGCCCCATCCTTCAGTATTGATCGTGAATTGCTTTACTTTTTTAAAATCTTTCACTGTATAGACGAATACAACATTATTCTGCCAAGTAAGTTGATAGATCGTGTCATTCAGAATTGTGATGCCTTCGCCAAAATATTTATCTTCTAGTTTTAGTGACTTCTCTGCCTTGCCACTTGATAAATTTACTTTCATCAGTTTTGATTTTCCTGGCAAGCCGGTTCCTTCGTATAATTCCCCTTTATAAAATGCAAGACCCTGTGTGAATGAGGAAGTATCATGCGGATAAGCAGGTGAAATGATTGAGTAGCTTAACATGGCTGGCTGTTCAGGTGGATTTGAGATCGGGCCATCGGGAGTAGTGGTTCCGTTTGAGTCATTGTTTTTACAACTGATCATTGCCAATGGGAAAAGGAGGATCAAAATATTTTTCATACGAAATTTTATTCCAGCAAATGTAACAATTGAATTTTATTGATTTGACTAAAGAAAATATAAATACGGGTAGATTTACTATGGCTATAAATTTTGAACCTATGATTATATGTTTATCTTTGAGAATCAAACCATCGTTAATCCTTTCTCACCTTCTTTAGAATCCCTTCCTTTTAATAACCAGATCCTTTACTCCCCTGAAGCCCACGTTCTGATCTGTTACAGTTTTAATTATTAAAATGAAGGGTTTCATTAGCTTGCTTCTATTATTTGGACTCTGCACCCAGATAAACTCACAGAAAAAATGTGAAACGGCTCAATATTATAAAGACGAAATACGCATCAACCCTGATGCGGAAAAGAAATATAAGGCAGTAGAAGAGTTCACTAACCATTATATCAATTCACAGAATAATGATCAGCAGGCAAGAATTGCAGTTTCTTCTGTGATCAAAATACCGGTTGTTGTGCATGTATTGTATCATAATCCAGGCAATAAAATTTCAGATGATCTTATCCGCTCTCAAATTGATGTGCTGAATCAGGATTTCCGACGCAGAAACGCAGATACATCTTTAACTCCCGCCGCTTTTCGAAATGTAGCAGCGGACTGCGAAATAGAATTTTACCTCGCCACATCAGATCCCAGGCAATATTCTACTACAGGCATCATACAGAAATATACACCTATTAAAGATTGGGGAAAAGACAATTATAAAATGATGTCAGATGAAGAATATGGTTCCAGTACATGGGATTCCAAAAGCTATCTTAATATTTGGGTGTGTAATTTGAGTGGCGTCGCAGCTTATTCAACGATTCCGGGATCTGATCCAAAAAAAGATGGAGTTGTTATAGACTTCAGCGCATTTGGAGTAAATAAACAAAACAGCGGATACGATTATGGTAGAACAGTAGTTCACGAGATCGGACATTGGCTCAATTTAATGCATATCTGGGGAGATAGTAATTGTGGTGATGACGGTGTTTCTGACACACCCCCACAAGCTAATTATACGATGGGTTGCCCGACTGAAGTAAGAACTTCCTGTAATAATGGTGCTGCGGGAAATATGTATATGAATTATATGGACTTTACGGATGATGCCTGCATGAATATGTTTACCAAAGGACAAAAAGCAAGGATGCGTTCTTTATTTGCAGCAGGGGGGGCAAGAGAATCAATGCTCAATTCAAAAGGACTAAACCCGCCATTATTTATTTCAAGTCCAACCGAATTGCCTGATCCAAAATGGTTGTTTACAAAAATTTATCCTAATCCCGCTATCGATAAAATGATAATTAATGTTGAACACGATACAAGGTGGATAGGGAAAACGATTAACGTTACAAATATGAACGGAGTGCTGTTAATGAAAATTTTAATAAGTTCTGCCAACCAGGAAGTTAATATCAGCAGTTTGCAAAGCGGTGTTTATATTTTATCTGCTAAAAAAGAAGATGGTGAGATCATCCGTCATAAGTTTTTAAAAATGTAATTGGACCTGAGAGACCAATAGTGAACAGCAGCCCTGCATTTGCGGGGCTGTTTTATTTTGGACAAGAAAAAGTCCGCATTGTTTGCGGACTCATATTATTTGGAACCTGCCTGCCGGCAGGTTTGTTTCTTAAAGTTTTACAAATGTATAGCCTCACCATACGCCACTTCAATTGCATCTTTCACACTTTCACTGATAGTGGGGTGGGGGTGAATACTATTTAATACTTCATGATAGGTAGTTTCTAATTTTCTTGCAGTAACCGTTTCCGCAATTACTTCGGTTACATTATAACCAATCATGTGTGTGCCGAGCCACTCGCCGTATTTAGCATCAAAAATTACTTTGATAAAACCTTCACCATGTCCGGCAGCGGAAGCTTTACCACTTGCACTTAACGGGAACTTACCTACTTTAATATCAAACCCTGCATCCTTAGCTTGTTTTTCCGTATAGCCAACCGATGCAATTTCAGGATAGCAATAAGTACAACCTGGTACATTGCCATAATCTAATGCCTCTGGCTGATGATTGTATTTCTTTTCGTTGTAACCGATATTTTCAATGCAAATAATTCCTTCTTTGCTTGCAACGTGAGCAAGTGCTTGTCCCGGAACACAATCACCAATTGCATAAATACCTGGAATATTGGTTTGATAAAATTTATCAACCATTATTCTTCCTTTATCAGTTTTAATTCCGACTTCTTCCAAACCGATTCCTTCAATATTAGCAGAAACACCAACTGCGCTTAGTAAAACATCTGCTTCCAGTGTCACTTCACCATCTGCCGTTTTTACTTTTGCTTTTACACCGGCACCGGATGTATCAACAGATGTCACTTCGCTATTCAACATTATTGAAATTCCACTCTTTTTAAAATTCTTATCCAGTTCTTTTGAAATTTCTTCGTCTTCAACCGGAACTACTCTTGGCATAAATTCAACGATCGTCACTTTCGATCCCATTGAATTATAGAAATAGCCAAACTCAACACCAATAGCCCCACTGCCTACCACGATCATCGATTTTGGTAATTGAGGTAAAACCATCGCTTCACGGTAACCAATGATTTTTTTACCATCAATCTTCATTGCAGGCAATTCACGACTGCGTCCACCGGTTGCAATGATGATATGTTTGCCTTCAACTGTTTTTTTAGAACCGTCTGCTGCAGTCACTTCAATTTGACCTTTTGCTTTTAATTTGGCGGTACCCATTACCACATCGATCTTATTCTTCTTCATCAGAAACTGCACACCTTTACTCATTTTGTCGGCAACACCGCGGCTCCTTTTTATCACTGCTTCAAAATTGGGAGTGCCAGTGGCTTCAATACCGTAATTTTTTGAATGCTTAATGTCTTCCATTACCTGGGCACTTTTCAACAGTGCTTTTGTTGGGATACAGCCCCAGTTCAAACAAATACCTCCGAGACTTTCTTTCTCTATCACTGCGGTTTTAAAACCTAATTGTGAAGCCCTGATTGCTGCTACATAACCTCCGGGGCCGCTACCAATAACTACTACATCGTATGCCATAATTAAAATGTATTATTTGATTCGTTAATAAGCGATTTGGTAAGGAGGTGCGAAGTTATTTGAAAAGAAGCAAACCGGCAAAATGAACGGACTATGGCATTGTCTCACATTTATCTGCTTATGATACCGTTGAAACAAATTTTAAAAGACACTTCCAAACTTCTGTTATTTTAGCTGATTGTAGCTATGAAAAGTATATTTGGATTTATCCTTTTAACGATCAGTTCTGGTATTTGCTTTGCCCAATCACAGGCAAAGTCAGTTAAAGTCACGGTTGTTAATGAAGCGCAGCAACCTTTAGCCGGAGCCACTGTGCAGCTTTTAAAGATGGATTCTTCAATTGTAAAAGTGCAGGTGTCTGACAAACTTGGGGTGGCCGAATTTGATGATCTTTCAGAAAATAATTACCTGGTACAGGTAAGCTATACTGGATTTACGCATGTTATACTTGATATTAAAAATCTTCAGCAAAAAGAAGAGTCTAGTCATGTCGTTACATTGCAATCAATTGTTGCTGTGCAGAATGAAGTGACAGTAACCGCCAAAAAACCGTTTGTACAATTTGCCCCAGATAAAACTGTCATAAATGTAGATGCAGGTATTACAAATGCTGGTACTTCTATACTGGATGTACTTGAAAAGTCACCGGGAGTAACTGTAGGCCGGGACGGTACTATTAGTATGAAAGGCAAACCCCAGGTAATGGTCCTGATCGATGGAAAACAAACTCAATTAAGCGGCGCAGATTTGCAGACTTATCTTTCCGGTATCAGCGCTTCGCAAATTGACGTGATAGAATTAATTGATAACCCAGGTGCCAAATATGATGCGGCTGGTAATTCAGGTATCATAAACATTAAAACAAAAAAGCTGAGACAAAAAGGTTTTAATGGTTCATTGAGTTTGAGCATTGGCCAGGGTATCTACACAAAATCAAATAACAGTCTTAATCTTAACTACCGTAATGGGAAAATAAATGTATTTCTTAATTATGGTAAAGGACTCGCTACAGAAACGATGAAGATGTACACACTCAGGAAGTACTTTGATCAAAACCGTAACGATTCTTTGCTGCTTCAACAGCCTAATTGGACCAAAAGCGACATAAGGGCTGATAATATAAAAGCAGGACTTGATTTTTTTGTATCGAATAACACTACAATAGGCCTGACATTCACAGGTGCTTATTCAGATAGAACAACCAAAAGCGTAAGTACCATTGATTGGATGACACCGGATTTTGTAATTGATTCCACTATCAATACCTGGGGTACGAGATATAGTAATTTCAAAAGGTCTGGAATTAATGTTTATGCCAATCATACTTTTTCAAATAAAGATGTGCTTTCTGTTGATGTTGATTTTATAGGTTTTGAAATTAAAGCAGGACAGTTTTTTGAAACAAAACTAAGTACACCCGGAAGCATTACGACTGGTACCGAAGGCAATGTGCCTTCATCCCTGGATATTTTTACTGCAAAGCTGGATTATACAAAAAAGGTTAAGAAATATTTGTGGGAGGCTGGTATGAAAACAGCGAATACCAAAACCAATAACCTGGCCGAATATTCATTTTATGATGGCATGAACTGGTATGAAGACCTCAGCAGGAGCAACCACTTTTTATATGATGAGAGGATCAGCGCTGTATACAGCAGTTTAAGTACTGACGTCAAAAAATGGCAATTCCAGGGAGGTCTCCGTTATGAAAATACAAGCTATACTGCCAATCAATTGGGCAATGCGGTAGTAAAGGATTCAATGACACGAAGAAACTACCATAGCCTGTTCCCTACTGCCTTTATCACTTATCATGCGGATTCAAGTAACAATTTAACCTTTCGTTTTGGCAGGAGGATAGATAGGCCACAGTTTCAAAACCTGAACCCGTTTCTCATTACCATCAATAAATATACTTATGAAGGAGGCAATCCTTATATAAGGCCTCAATACACATGGAATTTTGAACTCATACATTCATATAAAAACATAATTTCAACAGGCATCTCATACAGTTATCTGAAAGATTATTTCTCGCAGATATTCGTTATTGACTCAAACGCAAGTAACGTTAATCAAAATGTTATCATTTATACCCGTGGAAATGTAGGAAGTTTTCAAAGTTTCGGAGCGACAGTAACCTTACAACTTCCGGTAACAAAATGGTGGAACTTTACGACTGTTGTGGTTTATACACATAAGATCATTAAAGGCGTAGTATGGGAGCCGATCGAAGCAAGGGTAGACCAGGTAAATATCAGTACTAATAACCAGTTTCCGTTTAAAAAAGGCTGGGCTGGGGAGCTGAGTGGCTATTATCAAAGTAATAGTCAGATCGACTTGCAGGAAAGCCTGACACCGCGGGGCGAAATGGGTTTTGGCATTTCTAAACAAATTATGAAAGGCAAGGGCACCCTGCGACTAAACGTAAGGGATATCTTCTATACCCAGAATTACTCAGGATATTCATTATTTGAGAACTCGGATGAGCCTTTTACAGTAAAATGGGACTCCAGGGTGGTCCGAATTGCCTTCTCCTGGCGGTTTGGTAAAGCAATGAAGGCCATCAAGAGATCGTCTGGCAGTGCTGCTGAAGAAACAGATAGGGTGGGGAATTAAAAGCCATTATTTAAGTAATTGTTTGCCAACAGGCAACAAGCCATGGGTTTTTCACATATGGGTAAAAAAAAATCCAAATCGCATAAAAAAATCTACTGCTTTCCCTTACCTTTGCCGTCCCTTAAAAATCAGAAGTCATGGCTAGAGTATGTCAGGTAACAGGTAAAAAACCAATAGGTGGAAACAAAGTTTCTCACTCAAATATCAAAACAAAACGCCGTTTTCTGCCCAATCTGCAGACAAAACGCTATTACCTGGTTGAAGAAGATAAATGGATCACATTGAAAGTTTCAAGTGAAGCGATCCGCACCATTAACAAGAATGGTCTTTTCAACGTGGTCAAAGAATTAAGAAAACAAGGTCAACACATTTAAATCGAATAGACAATGGCAAAGAAAGGAAACCGTGTACAGGTAATTCTGGAATGTACTGAGCACAAAAACAGTGGTCAGCCTGGTACCAGCCGTTACATTACTGTAAAAAACAAGAAGAACAATCCTGAAAGATTAGAGTTGAAAAAATTCAACTCGATCCTGAAGAAAGTGACTGTTCATAAAGAAATCAAATAACCTGATTTAAAAAATAATTTACTATGGCAAAAGCAGCTAAAACCGCGATTAAGAGCAAAGACCAGAAAGCAGCATCAGATGCAAAAAACTGGACTAAAGTAATCCGTTCTGTACGCAGCCCGAAATCCGGTGCTTATACTTTTAAAGAAGCAATCGTACACAAGGATAAGATCAAAGAATTCCTCGCTCAAAAATAATTTCATGAGGTAGAAAAAATATTAAAAGCTGTCCGCCGTAGGCGGATGGCTTTTGTTTTTAGTTGGAATTTGGTTTTTGTTATTTGTAATTTTCATCATTATGGGTTTTTTAAATAAGCTATTTGGTAAAAAAGAAAAGGAGAGCCTTGACCAGGGTTTGCAAAAAACCAAGGAAGGCTTCTTTGCCAAAATAACAAAAGCAATTGCTGGAAAAAACACTGTTGATGAAGAAGTGTTGGATAACCTGGAAGATGCCCTGGTTAGCTCTGATGTAGGCATTGAAACAACAATCAAGATCATTGAGCGGGTAGAACAAAGGGTAGCAAAGGATAAATATTTTGGAGCTTCAGAACTTAATAGAATTTTACAGGAAGAAATTGAGTTAATGCTCGTTGATGCTCCTGCAGCTAATAGCTATGCCTTTGATTCAGAATTTCCGGCAAAGCCTTATATAATTTTAGTGGTAGGTGTAAATGGTGTTGGTAAAACAACCACGATCGGCAAGCTTGCTTATAATTTCAAAGCGGCAGGAAAAGAAGTATTACTTGGGGCTGCAGATACATTTCGTGCAGCCGCTGTTGATCAACTTACAATATGGAGTGAAAGAGTAGGTGTTCCAATAGTGAAGCAAGCAATGGGTAGTGACCCGGCTGCTGTGGCTTTTGACACAGTTCAAAGTGCGGTAGCAAAAGGTAGTGATGTTGTACTCATTGATACAGCCGGACGTTTACATAATAAAGCCCACCTGATGGATGAACTGGGTAAAATAAAAAGAGTGGTTCAAAAAGTAATTCCGGATGCCCCGCATGAAGTATTACTGGTGCTTGATGGAAGTACGGGTCAAAATGCACTTGAACAAGCAAAACATTTTACAGCAACAACTGATGTTACAGCATTAGCAATAACTAAACTTGATGGCACAGCAAAAGGAGGTGTTGTTCTTGCAATCGCTAATCAATTTAAAATACCTGTAAAATTTATTGGTGTTGGTGAAAAAATGGAAGACCTGCTGGTTTTTGATAAGCATGAGTTTGTGAATAGTTTATTTAATCTTGAAAAATAGGATTGTGTTCTTAGAATGAAAACAAAAAAGCTACATAAAGACAAAGTGAACATCATCACCCTTGGGTGTAGTAAGAATATGGTGGATAGTGAAGTGCTGAGTGGTCAGTTGATGGCCAATGAGATTGATGTAGTGCATGAGAATAAAAAATCTGATCACAATATAGTTGTAGTAAATACATGTGGCTTTATTGAAAAAGCAAAAGAAGAATCTATCAATACTATCCTCGACCAGGTTGAATTAAAAAATCGTGGTAAGCTCGATAAAGTGTATGTGACAGGTTGTTTGAGTCACCGATATAAAGATGAGCTGGAAAAAGAAATACCCGGAGTGGATGCTTTTTTTGGAACAATGGAACTTCCATTGATCTTAAAACAGTTCGATGCAGATTATAAAACTGAACTGCTGGGTGAAAGATTATTAGCTACGCCGCAACATTACGCCTATCTGAAAATTTCAGAGGGCTGTAACCGTACCTGTTCATTCTGTGCTATTCCGCTTATGCGTGGCGGACATGTAAGCAAATCAATTGAAGAAATTGTAAAAGAAGCCGAGGGTTTGGTAAGACGTGGTGTAAAAGAAGTGATGCTGATAGCACAGGAGCTTACTTACTATGGTCTTGATATTTATAAAAAGAGAATGTTGCCGGACCTCTTACATCGCCTGGCTGATGTAAAAGGTTTGGAATGGATCCGTTTGCATTATGCATATCCATCAAAATTTCCATTGGAGATTTTAGATGTGATGCGTGAACGGGAAAATATCTGTAACTATCTCGATATGCCGTTGCAGCATGCTGCAAACAATATGCTGAAAGCAATGAAGCGTCAGATAACAAGAGAAGAAATGGAAGATCTGATTGTTGCAGTAAGAGAAAAAGTTCCTGGTATTTGTTTACGTACGACTTTAATTGCCGGGTTTCCCGGTGAAACGCAGGATGATGTTGATGAACTGAAATTATTTTTACAGAAACAACGTTTCGATCGTGTTGGCATTTTTACATACTCACATGAAGAAGGAACATCTGCTCATGATTTGATTGATGATGTGCCTGCAGATGAGAAGGAGAGAAGGGCACAGGAGATAATGGAAACACAACAGGAAATTTCATTTGAATTGAACCAGGAAAAAGTAGGAAAGGTTTTCAAAACACTTATTGATAAAAAAGAAGCTGGTCGCTATTTAGGCCGTACAGAATTTGATTCGGTGGAAGTAGATAATGAAGTGGTGATTCATTCTTCAAAGAAATTACCCATCGGTGAATTTGTTAATGTGAAGATCACAAAGGCTTTTGACTACGATCTGGAAGGAGAAGTGGTTTAGACCCTTGTCATCTTACTCTCTTAAAATCTTCTCCATTTTCTTTCCTTTTGCCAACTCGTCCACCAACTTATCCATATACCGGATCTGTTGCATGAGTTTGTCTTCGATGTCTTCTACACGGTATCCACAAATTACGCCGGTGATCTTTGAAGCATTTGGATTCATTTTGGGAGCCTCGGCGAAAAAGGTTTTAAGATCACTTTTCTTGTCGATCTGCTTTTGCAATGTTTGCTTGTTGTACCCCGTTAGCCAAAAGATAACAGTTTCCAGCTCAGCCTTTGTGCGTTCCTTTCCCTCTACTTTTTTTATATATAAGGAATAGATACTGGCAAAACTGTACGCAAATACTCTTGTATAATCCATTTTATTTGTTGTTATTTTTTTAGTTGATTTCTTGTAGTCAACCCCAAGTTCTCATTTCAAATTTAATTAAATCCCAACGTATAAATTAGGAAGCATTAAATAATTATGACCTAAAGCAATTGATAGGGGAGGCAATTATACACTTGCTTAATCTTCGGCTGAGTGAAGGCAATGTTATGGGTTGATTTTTATTTGATTTTAACCTTCATACTTGTGAAATTCACTTATTGTCAAATAATATCCGTCTGGATCTTTAATTGAAAATTCCTTTTTCATTGAGTTTGGATTTAAGTGAATATCTTCTTCAATAGGCCAACCTGTTTTTTCAACATTGTGGCGTATAAAATTCATATTCCCTGTCCTGAAATAAATGATTAGCCCATTGCCAGGGGTAATATGTGGGTTTGCCATTGTAGGATGCCCGTGTTCTCCCCATTTGTGAAGACAAATTAAGACCTCATCTTTTTCAGAGATCAAAACATCAAATTCTTTTCCTCCGTGCATGCTTCTGCAATCAAACATTGATTGATACCATTTAGAACTGGCTTCAACATCTTTTACAGCTATTATTGGGTCAATTTTTGTCATCGTTGATTTATGCCTTTGGATTTTGTATGTCCAAAGATTGACGATATTTTACACAACCTTTTATAAATTCCGACCATTCAGGCACAGAAATTTTTGGATCTATTTTTTCAGGCAACAGGGACCAAAGCTCTGGATGGTGCCAACATAATTCCTGGCCAGTGCTGTCCCGATGTTCACGTATTCCTGCTCTCAGTTTTTTTATTTCTTCTATGAGCTGGTCTCTACTCATTTGCTGTATATCTTCATCCATTATTTTAAATTAAAGTAGTTTTTGTTATAGGTTTAAACAATTGTCCATTTTTGCATTGCGCCCAATCTGCTTATTGCCGCAAGTCTTGTTCCAAATTTAATTAATTCCCAAAAGCCGAAATGAACAGGTAATACTATAAATACATTCCGGATTCTTAATCCTCCAATCCCAGACAATCCATTATCTTAGTCAATCTAACCAAAGCATATGGCCGATAACCAATTTACTTTCCTTAACCGTGACCTGAGCTGGCTTAGTTTTAATCATCGTGTGCTGCTGGAAGCAGGTGATGAATCGGTGCCACTATACAGCCGCATCCAGTTTCTATCTATTTTTTCTTCCAATCTCGATGAGTTCTTCCGGGTTCGGATGCCATCAATTTTTGCTTTTACAAGTATTAATGCAAAAAAGACTCCTTTGCGTGAAGAATATCCTGAAGACCTGGTGATGACGGTGAAAAATATGATCCAGAAACAACTGGAGGGTTTTGGAAAAATATTAAAAACACAAATACTACCAGGGCTTGAGCAAAATAATATTCATTTGTATTATGGTGATGCCATCAGGAACGAGCATAAAGAATCCGTGAAGGATTATTTTCTTTCAAAGGTTCTCTCTTTTATACAACCTGTGATCCTGAAAAAAGAAAATCAGCTAAATGTTTTTCTCGAAAATAATTATCTCTATTTTATTGTACATGCAGAAATGTTGAATGAACCGGGTCAGCCGGTTTATGCATTGCTGAATATTCCATCCGACCAATTGCCGCGGTTTTCCGAATTGCAAAAATTGGAGGACACAAACTACCTGCTTTTTTTAGATGATGTGATACGGGAGAATATCACTGAAATATTTTCGGGTTATAAAATTCAGGGTGCCTATAGTGTGAAGCTAACCCGTGACGCAGACTTGAATCTTGAGGATGAATTTGCCGGTGATATTGCAGAGAAGATCGAAAAGCAATTAAGCAAAAGAGATATCGGTTCTGCTACCCGTTTTTTATTTGATGGGCGTATGCCTCCGGAAATAAGAGAGTTTGTAAAAAATTATTTCAAACTGCCGGAAGATGAAATGGTGGAAGGTGGTCGCTATCATAACCTGAAAGACCTGGGAAGCCTCCCGAATCCTGGTGGTAAAAAATTGAGTTATGAAAACTGGCCGGCCATACCACATGCCGGTTTTACGAATGACCGGCCCATTTTTGAAATTATAAAAGATGGCGAAAAGCTTCTTCACCTGCCATACCAATCTTACAATTATATTCTGAGGTTCTTTAATGAAGCAGCAATAGATCCGAAAGTAAAAGAGATCTATGTAACGCTTTACCGGGTAGCTGCCAATTCACATATTGTAAATGCACTTATCAGCGCTGCAAAAAATGGAAAGAAGGTAACAGTGTTTGTTGAATTGAAAGCAAGATTTGATGAAGCCAATAATATCCGCTGGAGTAAAAAGATGAAAACAGCAGGAGTAAAGATCGTGAATTCTATTCCGGGCTTGAAAGTGCATGCAAAGGTTGCATTGATAAGCCGCTATGAAGAAAGCCAACTAGAGCATTACTCTTTGATGGCTACTGGTAATTTTAACGAATCCACCGCTAAATTTTATACAGACCATGTTTTCTTTACCAATAAAAAAGAATTTAGCGATGAGCTGCAGGAGTTATTTTATTACCTGCAGTCAAGATCTCAACCTGGGCAGTATGGGAAAATTAATTTCAAGCACTTGTTGGTTTCCCAATTCAATTTGGTGAAACGCTTCCGTAAAATGATTGACAGGGAAATTGAAAATGCAAAGGCGGGTTTGCCAGCAAATATTATTATTAAAGTAAATAACCTGCAGGAAAGGGAGATGATCGAAAAATTGTATGAAGCAAGCAATGCGGGAGTAAAAATTCAATTAATAGTTCGAAGCATTTGTTGTGTAGCGCCGGGTATTCCCGGACAAAGCGAAAACATAACCATACATAGAATTGTTGACCGCTATCTTGAACATGCAAGAATTTTTATGTTTTATAATAACGGCCAGCCGGAGTTTTATATGGGTAGCGCCGATTGGATGAGTCGTAACCTGTTTAGCCGCATCGAAGTTGTATTTCCTGTTTATGATGAAAAAATGAAAGAAGAGATCAGCAACATACTTCAATTGCAGCTCAGCGATAACAGTAAAGCAGTTTTACTCAAGGCTGATCTAAGCAATGAAAAAATTGATCCGCAAGACAAAGAACCTCTTGCTTCACAGGAAGCTATTTACAATTTTATAAAAGAAAGAAAACACGAGGCCTAATTCGTTTACGTTCCTGTCAACACACCCAGACGTGGCTGGTTATTCTTTTGCTGCTCTTTCAATATTCCTGTCCGGTATCAGCCACATAATGGCAACAAGGAGGATAAGGATACCGCCAGCAAGAGCATTATAAAGTGCTGCAATCATTGCGATCGTGTAAATAATACAGGAGATAGATCCTTTTTTAGACTGCTTTCTAAGCAATTCAAGCAAAGCTTCATTATTCCGGTTACAGGCTTTCATTACCATTAGTAAGATGTAATAAGCAACGCCGCAGAGATTCTCCAGCAATGCATAAACAGCAACTGTTTTTTTCTCAAAATGATTTTCACCCATCCAGCCGGTGGCAAAAGGAATAAGTGATAGCCAGAATAATAAATGCAGGTTTGCCCACAAGATGCTGCCTCTTACTTCTTTTATTGTATGAATGAGATGATGATGATTACCCCAATAAATGCCGAGCATAGTAAAACTTACTATGTAGCTTATGAAAACAGGCCAGAGTTTTAATAAAGCATCCCATGTAGCTTCATGGGGAACTTTTAACTCAAGTACCATGATGGTAATAATAATAGCGATTACACCATCGCTGAACATTTCGAGTCTTGCTTTGTTCATTCTGCGAATTTAAGGAAACTGGATTTGCGGAAGCGGCAATCAGTATTAGTTTTTGTTTGCCTGTAAAAGAATTTTCTTTATAAGAACAATTTGTCCCAGGTGGTAATGCGTATGCTCAATAATGCCATGAAGATTCCTGTGATAGGTCCCGTATTTTTCATCCGAGAAGATTTGGTCAAGCTTGCTATCGGGTAACTGCTCGATCAAGCTGGCAAATTTTTCAGCATCAACCCATGTTTTGTTCAGCAAATTTTCCCAATCTCCTTGTGATTTGATCGGCGGAAGATCAAAACTATATTTATCATGTGCATCCAATGGTTGTCCGTGTAATACTTTCAACACAACGCCTACATAATAGTTCATATGGAAAACCAATACAGCAATCGTATTAAAAGTATAAACCTTTGCTGTGGCTTGTTGCCATGATACATCAGCCAATGTTTCCTTAAGATTTACCGACGTCCAGTTGCCACCGAAATAGACTTCGCGGAAATGTTTGGCTATTTGTACAGATAAAATATTCTTGTTCACACCTTTTTTTGTTTAAAAATTGAAGACAGCCGTTCAATTACAAAAGCGTAAAAAATAATATTTAAAAGTAATCCCAAATAGAAAGTTGCGGATGTTCGGCTGAAAAAATCCCAAAGTAATGTGTGTGTTGGGAAACGAAATATTTTATAGAAGGAGACAAGGATTGAACTGTTTCCCGTTCTTTCATCGAAAGCCCAAGCCCCAAAAAAAGATAATATTGTCAAAAAAACAATAACAAAAAATGAAATTACCAGGGATGCAATATTGATAGGTCGTTTAAGCATCGTTGATGGAATTATATAATTAATCCCGGTATAAAATAGTTATTGATTCTATTTCTTCATGAAAATGCCGGTCAAGAAATCCTAAAAATGAATGCAGCAGTTGCCAGTCATTAGTTTCAGTTGATCTCATTTTCAATTCAAAAATTGAAATATCATTATTTGCTTTATGATAATCAATTTGCCCACTATAGCTAACATGTTTCCATCGGTTAGGCTTAACCCTATGAAGAGTTCCCCTGTTCTTCTTTCTTAGTTCAATCTCTTTTCTCCTCATCAGGGTGTAAAGATTTTCACTACCCGGTTTTGAGACAACTTGTACGATTCTCATAATTGTAATTTTAAATTAATTAAAATCAACTCTTACTCATTCTTTATTACTTCACCGTCTTTCATTACAAAATGAACTTTCTTAATTGCATCTATATCCTCTGCAGGATTATTTTTAAGTGCAATAATATCTGCCCGATAATTTTTTTCTAAAACGCCCCTGCTTTTATCTGTTCCCAATAATTCAGCAGCATAAATAGTCATGGTTTGTAAAATATAGGAGGGAGGTATTCCTGCGGCTTTCCAGTTTTTTAAAATCTCCAGGTTAGATTCAACCCTGTTTTTCCCTGGCAGATCAATAATAACGTCTGTGCCAAAAGCCATCTTAGTTCCAATTTTATAGGCCCGCTTAAGACGATCAACTATACGATCTGATATTCCTTTTGCTGATGAAGAATCAATTCCATAAGCATAAAAATTATTAAACGTAAGATCTGTTCCAACTAAAAAAGTTCCTTTATCTTTCATCAGTTGCAATAAACTGTCTTCTAAAAAAAGTCCATGCTCAATAGCATCAGCACCACCCATAATAACATTTCTCGCTGCTTCGCCTTCAAAAACATGACATGTTAATTTCAAACCTGCCCGGTGAGCTTCATTGGCCGCTGTCCGGATATTTTCTTCAGTATAAAAATATCGCTGATCACCCTGCACAATTTTAATAGTATTTGCTCCAAAATAGATGTTCTTACGGATAGCTTTGATTATTTCATCATCAGTATCAGCATCCAAATATTCAAATCGCCAGAGACCTTCATTTTCGGGATTAATACCATTTGTTTGCCCGCCATAAGGAGCAATGATCTTGCCGGAATAAAAAATAGTCGGCCCTTTTACCCAACCTTCTCTTATTGCTTTTATTACATCAGCAGTAGCATAGTTAGCATCATTGCCAATATCTTTTATAGTGGTAAACCCACTTTTTAGCAACAGCTCTGCATTATGTGCTCCCCGTAATGATCTGAAACCAGAACTTTCACGGATATAGGCGTCTTCCATTCCATTAAACTTTCTATGTGGATAGTTAGAAGTTATATGAACATGGCAATCCATAAGTCCCGGTAATACCCATGAGTTGGAGAGATCGATTACGTTGTCATTTTTTTCATATTTTAAATTTGAACCGGTTTGTAGTATTCTGCCCTGCTTGATAATTATGATTTGATTATCTAAAAACTTTCCAGTTCTGGAATCAAATAAATGACCTGCTTTTATAACTGTATTCTGTGCCTGGCTAAACAAACTCATTATTATAAATGCCAGAGTAAAAGCAGTTGGTCGTATTATTTTGTTTAATAGTCTTTTCATTTGGTTTAAAAATTATTTTATAGAATGTTATGCCCGGTGAGGTTTCATCTTCCGAACGCTTCACCTATGCGAAACGTAATACTGTAGTCGCCTTTACCCACAGCCCCATCAATACCAATATTTACTTTTTCTTTAGGTAGCATTTTGAAACGAATACCAGCGCCTACTCCGGGAAGTATATCATTATCGGGAATGTCGGAAAGTTTTTCCACTGCACTGGCAACGCCAGCAAAGGCTACCAAACCCCAGCGTTTATAAAAATTCCAGCGATATTCTGCCTGCAAGGTATATACCTGGTCATTCCGGTATTGTCCTTGTGAATATCCACGAATGTCGTCGCTACCTACTACAGTTTGTCCTTCAAAAGGCACATCACCAGTAGCGATGTTGAGGCTGGCCCGCAAGGCTAGTATTTTCTTATCATCTTTTTTGTTAAGCTTAATGAATTGATTGTACGTAAGTAAATATCTTTCAAATTCATAATCGCTACCGGCCCAGCTTCTGTAAAACTGATTTTTGAAATTGAGGAAGATTCCTCGTGTAGGATTTTGAACATGGTCCCGCGTATCGTTGGAGATAATATAACCGATATTGTTCAGGGTGCTTTTGCTTACTGAATCTTTTCCAGACACATCCGGGAAACCAAAGGTGGTGGTTGATTTTATAAATGAGGTTGTAGGACCGAAGTATAAACGTTTAAAAATATTGCGTTGTACTTGTAATACCAGGAGGTTTGCTTTTGATGAATAGTCATAAAAATTACCTGTTGAAGCAGCAGGTTCTTCCAGGTAGAATTGGAAGTTAATATCCATGGTACCTGCCGCTGCCGTTACACGCCAGCGATCCTTAGCAAAATAGAGTTTCGAGAAACCTAATACTATATAGCTTTTCTGCCCGGTGTACATACCAAAGATGCCGGTGTTGGAAGAAGGGGAGATGGTATCCTTATTATTTAGTTTATAGTATTTAGATACAAGTGCTCCCACAATAATGCCCTGGGTACGGTTATAATTGATCATGGGAATGGCTGCAATACTGCGTTCCTTTTTCTTTTTGACCGCTGTGTCTGAAGACTGGCCATCCACGAAAACAAATGCAAAGAGCAATAAGAAAAGAAGGGTTATGGTTTTTGGCATTATAAAAATTTAGTTTGACATCTTGTTTATGACATACCAACAACCGAAGTTAAAGAAGTTTTGGTTGTTGGTAGTCGGCGTAATGCCTTGTTAGCGGTAGATTTTTGATTTCATCCTTTCACAATTTTGAGAACATATTTGCCGTTCCTTTTTTGTTAGCTTTTCCAAGTCTTAAATATTTCCTATCAAACTTAAAAGGGATTAGAGTTTCAATACTTTCAATATAATTCCAAAATTCTGTGTCAGGTTGTAAAAAAGGGAAGCATAAACTTGGGCTTACACAATTACTTCCTGTCAGCCAAATTAGTAAACTTGATGCATATTGTTGATTAGGCAATTCGGTTCTCGTATTTGTGTCAATAAGTTTAAAGTCATAAGAGATTATGAGTTCTATTGGCCCTAAATTATATTTCGGTAATGGTTGAAGTTCACTTATAAATTTTATTGCTTTGTCTAAATCTTTAGCGGTCAATTGCCAAGTTGTTTTTGTCTGTCGAAGCGGTGTATTTGCAGGATACAAATAACCAATTGGTTCAGTCGTCCCTGTTCCAAAAACATCTTGGATCTTTTTTAATAGTTGTTCGGCTGGATATGGCTTTTCTCCATGGTCTTCGTCAGCAGTAAAGCCTGTCAAATAAATACTGTTAGGATTTTTCAAGTCAGCATTTGTACAAGTCGTCAAAAAACGTTGAACATTAGCCCAAACTTTTTCAATTTTCCCACCGGTCAATGCTTGAGTTGTCCTGCTAATTGGCAATGTGTAAATAATATATGGTCTTTCTGCAATCATTTGAGTGGTCTTGTATAATTACCGCTAACTTTTGCTTTACGTAAGTCCTTGTTCAAAATTAATTTGATTAGCAAAAAGATATTGGAACAAATTTTTTTATAAATGTGCTACCATCCAATCCCATAATCCTCTCCATTGTTAGAACTGCCTCCCCAAAAACTTCCATGCTTCCAGTCAAAATAGATTGCATTGATAGGACCGCTTGTTCGGTTGCCTGTTTGTACTTTGTATCCCATCTTTATTAATTCATTCTTCACATCATCTTTTGTTATACTGCCAACCAAAATTTCGCCGGGATGTGGTTTTCGTTCACTTGTTTTTGTGCCACCCAATGAGAGCCACAGCTGATTTGAATTGATATTAGCCGCTTCACATGCTTGTTGAATGGTCATTCCAAATTCAACAACATTTAAAAAGCATTGCAACAGATTTTGATCCTGTGTATCGCCACCTTGTACAGCCCAACTCATAAAAGGCTTACCGTCTTTTAACGCAAGCGTTGGAGTTAATGTTACTCTTGGTCTTTTACCGGGTTCAACAACATTGAATGGATTGTAAGAAGGGTCTAACACAAAACTTTGAAAACGCTGGCTCATACCTACACCGGTTTTACCAGCAATACATGCAGGCAACCAGCCACCACTTGGTGTAATTGAAACAACCCATCCATCTTTATCTGCCGCTTCAACAGATGTAGTACCTCTCCACATTCTGTCCATATACTCATTATCATTAAATGCAACTGTTGAATCGTGTGCAGGAACAAAATTCCGGTTGCCATCTGCTGAAGGCGCATTTAATTTTTTTATAAGATCAGTATAAGGATTTGTTTTTCCTTCAAAAGGGTAGGGGTCACCGGGCCCAACATTCGGATCATTCATTGTCCAGTTTATTTGTCCAGCTCTTTGCTTTGCATATTCTTTACTCAGCAAACCTTTCATTGGTTCTTCAGGAGCAAAATAAGGATCGCCATAATAGAAATCACGATCGGCAAATGTGAGGTTCATTGTCTGGTAAATGGTATGCATATATTTTGCACTGTTATATCCCATTGCTTTCAGGTCAAAATTTTCAAGAATATTTAATGACTGCAAAAGCATCGGGCCTTGTGTCCATTGCTGCAGCTTGTATACATCAATGCCTTTATAATTTACATGCATCGGTTCTTCTTCAATAGGTTTCCATTTTGCGAGATCTTCCATCGTTATCAATCCACCCTGTTCCTGGCAGCCACGTACAAATTCTTTTGCGATATCGCCTTTGTAAAACCTGTTATAGGCCGCCATGATCGCATCTTTGCGGCTCTTCTTTTGTTTGAGAGCATTTGTTTCAGCATCTATCATTTTCTTAAGCGTTTCCAGCAGATCTTTTTGTACAAAAATTTCTCCGGGTTCAGGTGCTTCTCTTTTCTCACCGAGATGCGGATAGAAAACTGCTTTACTGTACGGCCATTGTTTTAGCCATGTTTTATTCCTACTCGATTCCATTGAGTTTGCAGTTTGCGCATCTATCGGGTAGCCAGCCGCCAGATCCATTGCGGGTGTCAGCACTTCTTTTAAACTCATAGTTCCATAGTTGGCCAGCATATAACACAAACCTCCAACAGTACCGGGAGTAACTGCGGCAAGCGGTCCGTATTCAGGAGGAAATTCATAACCCTTGCTTTTATAAAATTCAGGAGTGGCACCGGTTGGTGCAACGCCCAATGCATTTATAGCAATTACTTTTTTTGTCTTGGGATTATAAATGAGAGCCTGCGTTTCGCCGCCCCAGCTTAATACATCCCACATAGTGCAGGTAGCTGCAAGCATGGCACAGGCTGCATCTACAGCATTCCCACCTTTTTGAAAAACGATCGAACCGGCTGTTGCTGCTAAAGGTTTTCCTGTAATAGCCATCCAGTTTTTTCCATGAAGCGGTGGCTTTTGAGTTGCCTGTGCAAAGATCCCTAATACTGTAACAATCAGTATTACAGTTATAATAAGTTTTTTCATGCTTTAATTTTGTGGTTACCAAATATACTTAAGCCGCGAGTGCAGCGTTTAAAATATTTAATGAAATTTATCAACCTTTTAATTTAAAAAAGCATCATTAGTTTTGCAAAAACTTAGTTTATGAAGCCCCACCACCTTTTAGCCATCTTTACATTTATCATTCCTGTTATATCCTTTTCGCAAACTGCGGAAGATCTTTATGACGAGGGTAGACAGCTCAAGGACGAAAAAAAATCTGCAGAAGCTATTAAAAAATTTCAAGCGGCCTTAGACCTGAAGCCGGGATATACAGAAGCACGGTACGAAATGGGCTGGTGTCTGAATGATACCAAGGATTATACCAAAGCCATTTCTACTCTCAGGATGGCAAGAGTTGGTTGGCCCGCTGTTCCTAAAGTATGGTTCGAGCTGGGTTATGCATTTGAAAAAACCAATCAGAACGATTCGGCTGTTGTCTGCTATAATAAATGCATTTCACTGAAACCTGATTATTCGCTTGCCTATAAACAGCTTGGTTATATTGATTATATAAATGAGAATTATACTTCAGCGCTGGAGCGTTTAAAAAAGTTTGCTGAGTTGAAAAATGGAACCGTAGAGGATTACCTGTTTTGGTACAGGAAAGGCTTTATGGAAAATGCAGCAAAGGATTACAATGCTTCAAAGGTTTCTTTGAATAATTCTGTGAAGTACAAAACTGATTATATCAATACCTGGCTTGAATTGGGTTTTGCATGTAAAAACCTGAAAGAAAATGATGAGGCAATTAGTTATTATAATGAAGCAATGAAAATTGATCCTAAAAGTCATATTCCATACAATGGTATTGGTGAGGTTTACAGGGATAATTATAAGGATATGACCAAGGCAATGGAATGGTACCAAAAGTCATTAGGTGTAAAAAAAGATGAACGTAAAGCCTGCTTTGGCATGGGTTATTGTTATAATAACTTAGAAAAATACAATGAGGCTATTCCATATCTTAAAAAAGCAATTGAACAGGAATCAACTTATACGGCTGCTTATACCGAGTTAGGGTATAGTTATTATATGTTGAAAAACAATTCAGATGCTCTTATTAACCTGAATAAATCCATTTCGCTTAATCCGAACGGTGCAAACCCTTATTACTATGCCGCATTGGTATATATTCAACTAAAGGATAAAGCAAAGGCACAGGAAATGGTAAATGGGTATAAGCGGGCAGGTAAAGATGCCACTTCGATCCAGCAAAAGGTTGATGCTTTGTAAATCGCATTAATTATACAGATAATTCTCTCCTTATAAATTTCAGCCCTTAGATTTGCTGAAATTTTTTTATGCAATTTGAATGGAAAGGTGTTTTCCCGGCACTGCTTACACCGTTTACAGCCCACGACGAACTGGATCTTCCTATGTTTGAAAAAAACCTGCAGGCACAACTGGATGCGGGAATACATGGAGTAATAATCGGCGGCACTTTAGGTGAGGCAAGTACATTAATAGCTGAAGAAAAAGAACAACTCGTTAAATGCGGAGTTAAATTCCTTGCAGGAAGAATTCCCGTGATCATGAATATTGCAGAATGTACAACAAAAGATGCGGTACAACAGGCAGCAAATGCTAAAGCATGGGGAGCTGATGGTATTATGCTATTGCCCCCGATGCGTTATAAAAGTGATGACAGGGAAACCGTAACTTATTTTAAAACTGTTGCCAACTCTACTGATCTGCCAATTCTTATTTATAATAATCCTGTTGATTATAAAATCGAAGTGACGTTGGATATGTTTGCAGAGTTGATCGAATGTAAAAATATAACAGCCGTAAAAGAAAGTACAAGGGATGTAACGAATGTAACCAGATTAAAAAACCGTTTTGGTGATCGTTTAAAAGTTTTATGTGGTGTAGATACTGTTACATTAGAAGAATTATGCGCCGGTGCTGATGGGTTGGTGGCCGGGTTGGTAGATGCATTTCCGAAAGAAACCGTGACGATCTATAACCTGGTAAAAGCTGGAAAGATTGCAGAAGCAACAAAGATCTATCGCTGGTTTATGCCTTTGCTGGAACTCGATATTCATCCTAAGTTGGTACAGTATATAAAAATGGCAGCTACGCAAACAGGAATAGGAAGTGAATTTGTAAGGGCGCCAAGATTGCGGATAGAAGGTGAAGAAAGGGAACGAATTTTGAAGATCATTAATGATGGGATAGCAACAAGGCCGGTCTTGAAATGATTTATTGCTGGGCTTTAGCCCATTCAAACATAAATAGATTATTTACCCCAGCCTTAAGGCTGGGGTAAATGAACATAAGACCAGGTTACCGGGCTTTAGCCCATATTCTGAAATCGGTTTATACCTAATCAGTAAAACATGTTTAAAGACACATCACTTTCAGAAATAGATAGCATCATGCAAAAAGCATGGACTGCATTTCATGTTTATCGTAAAATGAGTTTGAAACGCAGAGCAGGTTTTATGCGTGCCATTGCTGTTGAGCTAGAAGCCTGTGGCGATGAATTGATACAGGTTGCCATGAGTGAAACGAATTTACCTGAAGCAAGATTGAGAGGAGAAAGAGGAAGAACAATTTTTCAATTAAACCAATATGCCGCTGCATGCGAAAATGGTGAATGGCTTGAAGCAAGAATAGATACTGCAATACCTGATAAGAATCCACCCAAACCCGATATAAGAAAAATGCTTGTGCCGCTTGGCCCGGTTGTAGTTTTTGGGGCAAGCAATTTTCCATTTGCCTATTCAACCGCTGGTGGCGATACAGCCTGTGCCTTTGCTGCGGGTTGTCCTGTTATAATAAAAGCACATCCTGCTCATGCACAAACATCGCAGCTAGTTGCTGATGCAATAATGAAAGCCGCTGCTAAATGCAGTATGCCCGATGGGATATTTGGACATGTACACGGCGCATCTTTTGAAGTCGGCAAAGCATTAGTTACACATACAAATACAAAAGCAGTTGGCTTCACCGGTTCTTACCTTGGAGGGAAGCAATTATTTGATTGGGCTAATCAACGTAAAGAACCTATTCCTGTTTTTGCAGAAATGGGAAGTGTGAATCCTGTTTTTTTATTTCCTGAAAAATTAAAAGAGGCTTCTGCTGATATTGCAAAAATGTATGCTGGTTCCATTACATTAGGAGTTGGACAGTTTTGTACAAATCCCGGGTTAATTATCGGGATAGAAAATGAAGCGTTGAGATCATTTACACATGACCTGGGAAAAGCTATTCAACAGGTTGCTCCGGGGCCAATGCTGCATACAGGAATTGTAAAAGCATATAAAGAGAAAAAGGAAATGGCTTTGCTGCAGGAAGAAGTCCATCTTGTTGCAGAATCAGAAACAGCAGTAAAAGAAAATGAAGGGTTGCCAACTATTGCTACTGCAAGTGGGCAGGCGTTTTTAAATAATCCTGTTTTACACCAGGAAGTATTCGGGCCCTATTCGTTGATCATTCGCTGCAAAGACATGAATGAAATGATTGATGTGGCCAGGTATCTTGAAGGACAACTTACTTCAACTTTAATGGCAACAGATAATGATATTAAGAATAATGATGAACTGGTTGAAGCGATAAAAAATATCTGTGGTCGTTTTATTCTTAATAGCGTACCGACAGGAGTGGAGGTTTGTTTAAGCATGCATCATGGCGGGCCGTTCCCTGCTACAACCGATTCAAGATTTACATCTGTTGGTGCAGATGGTATCAAACGTTTTGCAAGACCGATCTGTTATCAAAACTGGCCTGACAATCTCTTACCTGATGAATTAAAGAATGAAAACCCTTTAGGTATCTGGAGAATGCTGAATAGCGAATTGAAGAAATAACTAATTAAAAAAGGCTGTCTCATTGAGGCAGCCTTTTTTAATTGGCAAAAGAATTGTCAGATAACCTTCGATTTACTTTTATTTTTTCCTTTCTCATGCTCGGTCAACTCGGCTTCAGTTGCATCACCTAAAATGATGTTACCAAAACTTGATCTGATATCAATCTTTGAGGAGCCTGAGCCGGATTTACCTTCATAGGTCTTTTCTGAATCCGGTCCGTAACGATCAGGTTCATCTGTTCTTTTTATTTCAGCGTTGGTTTTGTTTTTAAATGATCCAAAACTGGTTTTAATATTATAGCTGGCTGAAAAATTAGCAGCTGGTTTCAGGTTAATGGTGCTATATGATTCTTTCATTGAAAATGATGTCAGGTCGCTAGCTAAACCGATACGGCTTGCACTGCAAAACTCAATATTCACTTTACTGCTTCCACTCATATTTCCCACATTGATCTTTGAAAATTTGAAAGTTGTATTGGCATTATTGATACTCTTGATATCTGCTTTGCCAAACTCTACATGTACTTTTTCAGATTTTGGTAAACTACCGGCAGTTAATGAACCAAATTTACTTACGAGTGATACAGTGCCGGTATAATCGGGTATTTTAATATCGCCAAACGAATTTTCAATATTCAACGAAGTTCCTGCCGGTAACTGCACCGTATAGTTTATCGACATTGAACTATTACAGTTCTTACAGTTGTAGCCTTCATTGTCATTTTTATTTGTGGTGGTTTTGAATTTTACCTGGTTGCCGCTTTTGCTGTCAGTCACATCAATATTGCTGAATATTTTTTCTGCATGCTCTTTATCCGTAGAACTTGCTTCGATATGGATGTCCACTTTTATTTCACTGCCCCCGGTCGTTACGATCACATTACCGAAGCTGTTATCAATATTCAATGTATTACCCGATGCCGGGTATGTTTTTGAAATATTTCTTTCTTTGAAATGCTCATATCTTTTTTTCTCTTTTTTCTTATCCTGGTCGTCTTGCTGGGCCAGCAATGGCACTACAGCGAACATCAGCATAATAATTAATACAGGCACTAAGAACCCGTTAAATAGTTTTTTCATCTTTTTGATTTTGATTTTGAGTGTTTTTATTTCCTTTAATGTCTTTAATGATCAGCAATTGACGGCCGAGTAATTCCGCCTGCAGTTGCAGATTCTGGATCATGGCCTTGATGAGCACATCCCTGTTAGGAGTATGTTCAGCTTGATTTTTTAAAGCGATGAAAGAGCTGTCAAGTACTTTCAGGTCTTCTTCAAACTGTTTGTAGAGTGAAGGTTGATTGGTTGTTGCTTTTTTCAGTTCTTCCTGTTGCGTTTCAATCGTCTCGTTAAACCTTTTGAACTGAACGGCATATTCCGGAGCTATGCCGTCAAGTTCTTCAGGCTTTGCAGAATCAGGTCTGTTTTCAGTACCTATTCCTGCAGTTGGGGTTTCATGGCTATTCTTCTCTTTTATATAAATAAAATAAACAGAAGTCAATGCGATAAACAACACGGCAGCCGCTGCGCTCCATTTAAGAACATCATTCATGGAAAAACGTTTGGCTTCTTTCTTCACAGGGATCGTTTGTTCGATCTTGTCCCATACTTTTTCAGAAGGCTGTTCGGTATCAAAGTCCTTCCTGTTTTGCTGAATAAATCTTTCAAAATTATTGTTCATGTGCAGCACGTATTTTTAAAAGCGTTATTAATTTTTGTTTGCCCCTGATATACTGGCTTCTTACAGTTGAATGAGCCAATCCCAATGTTTCAGCTATTTCTTCATGATCATATCCTTCAAAAAGCGAAAGCGATAAAACCGTTCTGTATCCGTCGGGCAGTTCCTTTATACTTGCTTTGATCGTATCTACTGTATACCAGATCGTTTCTTCTTCTCCTGTATCCGGCATATCACCGGTATTTTCCATATCTAAAAAACTGATCCTTTTCTTCTTTAAAAAATTGATGCTCTTATAAACAACTATCTGTTTTAACCAGGCCCCGAAAGTTGATTTGTTTTCAAAACTTTTCAACTGGAGGAAGGCATCTGTAAATGCTTCCTGCAAAATATCTTCTGCATCGGCTGCCGAGTTCACTATTCGAAGAGCTGTGTTATACATTGCTTTTGAATAGCGGTCGTATAACAGGCGATAGGCTGATACATCCCCATCGAGGCAGCGCCTTACAAGCAACTCAGCGGAATTTATGACAGCGGTTAGAGACAGAAAAGTTGGTTTTATATAAAGTAAAGCAAGTTGAGAAAATGTTGCATGGCAGGCTCAACTATTTTTTTGAACGGGAAAATTTGGCCCACAGAGAACCACAGAGGTATTGAGTTGCACAGAGTTAACTCTGAGGTTCTCTGTTAGCTCAGTGGTCCTCCGTGACCCCAAAAATCAGCCTTGTGCAAGTGACAATCTATCTTCTTTCAAATGTTTGAGGATAAAAGTTACCGTAACAATTTCAGAAGCAAGGAAATACCCCGAAAGAATGTATTTAAGCGAACCCAGAAGCAGAATATCTGACCCAAACCAATCACCTATATAGTAAAGAATAGTAAGGCCAGCTACATTTTTAATTGTTTCCCAGATAATAGCATAACGGCTGCGGTCCATCAATTCAGTAAGTGCATACACAAACAGGAAAATAAAACCGCCGTAATAATAAATATAGCCGTCGTTAAGGTTATCGATCGGGGCAATATTTCCAAACAGGTAGCTGATTAATAATAATAAAGCAACTAACTGTACCCAGCACCACACATCCAAAGCAAACGATGATTTGGGATAATACTTTTCAAAATTGTAAACATCATTGATCTTATACACCGGGTATTTTTCCATCACATCTGCCGGGCGATAACCTGTAGGTTTGAACCAGAGTGCAAATTTATCTTTCCAGTTATTTGTCCGCCAGGCATCTTTCATCATCAGCCAGAGATGCTGAAAGTTTATTTTAACGGGGTTCCAGGTACGAACGGGTCTTGTGATTCCATATACACAGGGCACATCGGGCAGTTCTTCCTGGAAAGTGCCAAACAATTTGTCCCAGATAATGAAGATCTGCGAAAGATTTTTATCAAGGTACTCTTTGTTGATAGCATGATGCACACGATGGTGGGAGGGGGTAACAATTATTTTTTCAAGAATCCCCATTTTGCCAATATGTTGTGTATGATACCAGAACTGCGCAAACAAATGTAAAGGTGCCACAACGGCAATCACATTTGCAGGTACACCCAGCAGGGCAGCAGGGATAAGCAGGAAAGTAAAAATGTTTACAAAATTTGAAATGCTTTGACGCAATGCACAAGCCAGGTTAAACTCTTCGCTGCTGTGATGAATGATATGCAGGTTCCAGAAAATATTAATGTGATGACTCCAGCGATGAACCCAGTAACCGGCAAAATCCAAAACTATAAAAGCAATTAAATAAGTAAGCCAGCTTTCTTTTATTTGCATCAGTGCAAGATTATTCACCAACCAGCTATAAGCGATAACGGTTACAGCTAAACCCAGCACATCTTTTGTAACATTTGTAACACCACTTGCTAACGAGGAAATCATATCCATATTTCTAACCGTATCTTTTCCTTTATTCCACCCGTACCATTTTTCAAAAAGTACCAGTGCAAGGAAGATTGGCATTGCAATCAGCAGTATCTTTCCGTAGGTTTCCATATTGGCGTTCTATTTTTCAAATTTACAAAAACAGACATGAGAAAAACAGTTTTATTAAGTTCTTGTTTGCTGCTTTTTAGTTCAAAAATTTTGCAGGCACAACCAACCACGGGTGCCGAAAAGCTGGCTGCCTGGGAACAGCAAAAGCAAATGCTGGCAAAATCTCCATATAAAAATATTGAATGGCGGTTGACAGGGCCTGATAATAAGAGCGGTCGCAGTACTGATGTGGAAGGAATAACCGATAATCCTAATATCATTTATGCAGCATTTGCAACGGGAGGTTTATGGAAAACAGAAGATGCCGGCAATACCTGGAAACCGATCTTCGATAAAGAGGCAACACAATCTATTGGCGATATTGCGATGGCGCCATCTGATAAAAATATTTTATACGTAGGCACAGGCGAGGCAAATATTTTCCGTGCATCTCTGCCCGGAATTGGTATGTATAAATCAATGGATGCCGGAAAAACATTTAAACATATTGGATTAGAAAATTCAGGTACGATTGCAAGAATTATTGTTCATCCGAAAAACCCAAACATCCTTTATGTAGCCGCTAGTGGAAATGAGTGGACCTATAATAAAGACCGTGGCGTTTATAAATCAACGGATGGCGGTAAAACATGGAAGAATATTTTATTTGAAAGTGAAAAAAGCGGTTGTATTGATCTGGTGATGGATCCGAAAGACCCGAATACGATCTATGCATCATTCTGGAGTCGTACACGTAAAAGATGGAGTGATCCCATTCCTGAAGACGGCGATTATATTTATAAAACAACTGATGGCGGCAAAAACTGGAAGAAGATTGTAAACGGTTTACCGGATACAAAAAATACAGGTCGCATAGGTATTGCCATTGCAAGATCAAATCCTAATGTGTTGTATGCATTCGTGGATGATCATAATAAGAAAAGAGACCCACGACCAAATGAGTTTGATAGTTATGAAAGAAAAGTGCAAAAGGTTGTAATTGGCGGAGCCATTTATCGTAGTAATGATAAAGGAGAAACATGGCAGAAACAAGCGGAGATACATGATTTCTTTACGCCATTCTCAGGTACATATGGCTGGGTTTTTAGTCAAATAAGAGTTGACCCTAAAGATGAGAATGAAGTATATGCATTTGGTGTAGCAAAAGGAGTGAGCAGGGATGGAGGAAAGACATGGAAATCATGGTTGCCAACAGATACAACAACTGATGATACGCATGGCGATAACCATGCAATGTGGATCGATGAAGAAAATCCTGACCGGATGATAGTTGGTAATGATGGTGGAGTGACATTGACATATAACGGCGGCGTTAAATGGAAAAATTTCTTTGATAAAATTCCTACTACCCAGTTTTATACTGTTACTTATGATATGAAGACTCCTTTCAATGTCTTTGGTGCAGTGCAGGATGAAGGAACAATGAGCGGAAATATCACTAATAAATTTGGAACAAAGCCTGATACATCTTTACGTCCCTGGCGGATGGCGCCGGGCGGTGAAGGAACCCAGATACAAGTTGATCCTATAGATCCAAATATTGTTTACTCTTCTACATATTATGGCCGCCTGATGAAAACGGATATGAGTAAACCAAGACGTGAAGGTGTAAGAAGATTCTCAATCTTTGATGTAGGAAGGATTGACTCATTAAGAGGTGAGTGGTTGGCCGCTACATTGATGAGCAGGCACGATAATAAAATCATTTATCATGGTCTGCAGCATTTGTATAAAACAACTGATAGCGGTGCTACCTGGAATAGGATAAGTCCAGATCTTACTTATAACACCGACGCAGCGAAAGGTGTTTATCCTTATCTCATTTATCACCAGGCTATTACCGCTATTGCAGACAGCGATGTGCCGGGTATTTTAGTTGTTGGCACTGATGATGGCCGAGTATGGTTTACTATGAATGATGGAGGAAATTGGCAGGAGATAACAAATAATCTCCCCAAAAATAAACATGTAGCAAAAATTTTTGCATCTGCTGCATCAGGCCCGCCTAATTTGTATCTCGCATTAAATGATCGCAGACAGGATAATCATACAAACTGGTTATATAAACTCAGCAGTGATGGAAAATTTCAATGGCAATTGATCTCATCTAACTTACCGCCTTCTCCTGCGAATGTGATCATCGAATATCCGGATGTAAAAAATGTTTTGTATTGCGGAACTGATATGGGAGTTTATATAAGTAAGGATGCCGGCAAATCGTGGATTGCTATCAACGGGAACCTGCCAGCAGCTGTTTCAGTAAATGATATGTTTATTCATCCGAGAGATAAGAAACTGGTGATTGGCACCTACGGAAGAGGTGTTTATGTATTGGATGATTTAAAACCACTTCGTTAGATGAAAACAAAGCCTATTACAAAGAAATATCCGAACTCATCACTGGATCGTTTTGGTGGCTGGACATTTCACTGCATCGATGCACATACATGTGGCAATCCTGTTCGTCTCGTTGCTGAAGGTGGCCCTGAACTGGAAGGAAATACCATGAGTGAAAAGCGTCAGCATTTTTTAAGAGAGTATGACTGGATCCGTAAAGGCCTGATGTTTGAACCCCGCGGACATGATATGATGAGTGGAAGTATTTTGTATCCTCCGCATGATCCACAAAATGATTTTGCTGTTTTATTTATTGAAACGAGTGGTTGCCTGCCGATGTGTGGCCATGGAACGATTGGAACAATTACAATGGCTGTTGAAGAAGGACTTATTACTCCAAAAGTTCCCGGATATATTCGTATGGAAGCCCCTGCAGGATTGGTTAATGTAGAATATAAAATGCAAAATGGAAAATGTAAATCGGTTAAACTAACTAATGTACCGGCTTATTTAGATCAAGAAGGAATCACTGCTGAATGTCCCGAACTTGGCGAACTAGTAATTGATGTTTCTTACGGTGGAAATTTTTATGCGATAGTTGATGTGCAGAAAAATTTTAAAGGGCTAGAACATTATCCTGCTGATAAATTGATTGTATGGGCAAGAGAATTGCGTAGGAACATCAATGCAAAATATCAATTCGTTCATCCTGATGATCCGACGATCAATGGATGCTCTCATATTTTATGGGCAGGAGCAGTGTTGGATAAAACATCAACTGCACGCAATGCGGTTTTTTATGGTGATAAAGCAATTGACAGAAGTCCCTGCGGAACAGGTACAAGTGCAAGAATGGCGCAATGGTATGCAAAAGGTAAATTGAAAAAAGGTGATGAGTTTATTCATGAAAGTATTATCGGCAGTAAATTTATCGGCACGATCGAAGAAGAATTGACTGTTGCTGGTAAACCTTCTATTCGTCCGGGTATTGAGGGTTGGGCGAAGATCTATGGATACAATACGATCTCAATTGATAAAGATGATGATCCGTATGCGTATGGATTCCAGGTGATCTAGGAAATGATGAATTATGAGTTATGAATGATGAATTTTAAATTCCTTCGATGACTTGCTCCGGGCTTTAGCCCGGAGATAAAAAAAATTAATAGAATTACAAAAGCTGGATAAATGAAAAAAATAAATTTCGTACTTATTGCAGGTCTTGTTTCTGTGAGTGGGTTTTCACAAGTTCCAATGCAGAAAATTGAACCTGTAAGTTTTTCCCAGGTGAACATCACCGATAATTTCTGGAAACCGAAGATTGATAAAGTCGCAACTAAAACTTTAGCTGCTTGTATTTATCAAACTGAAGTGGCTACTCCGCGAATAAAGAATTTTGAAAGAGTCGCAAGGGCAAAAGGAGAACCGCATGAAGGAATTTTTTATGATGACAGTGATGTGTTCAAAGCACTGGAGGCAATGGCTTATTCATTAAAAACACATCCGAGTGCAGAGATGGAAAAGAAATGCGATGAGTGGATCGATAAAATTGCAGCGGCCCAACAACCGGATGGTTATCTCAATACATGGTATACGTTGAAGGGTTTGCAGGATCGCTATACAGACATGAGTATGCATGAAGATTATAATGCAGGGCATATGATCGAAGCAGGAGTTGCATATTTCAATGCTACCGGTAAAAGAAAGTTTTTAGATGTATGTATCAAATGGGCAGATCATTTTGATGCATTGTTTGGACCGGGTAAAAGAGATTGGGTGACTGGTCACCAGGAACTGGAACTGGCATTAGTGAAACTCTATAAAGTAACTAAGAATGATAAATACCTGAAGTTGGCTGATTGGTTATTGAGTGAACGTGGTAAAAAGTTGGCAAAGGGTTATACATGGACAGATTGGAAGGACACTGCCTATGCGCAGGATGTTTTGCCGGTGAAACAGCAGAAAGAAATTACAGGACATGCCGTTCGTGCCATGTATATGTATACAGGTGCGGCTGATGTAGCTGCGCAAACGGGTGATGCAGATTATATAAAAGCAATGCGGACTGTTTGGGAAGATGTTGTATATCGCAATATGTATATCACGGGGGGTATTGGCTCAGCAGGAAGTAATGAAGGTTTTTCGCAGGACTATGATCTGCCAAATGAACAGGCTTATTGCGAAACCTGTGCAAGTGTTGGAATGGTATTCTGGAACCAACGAATGAATGCAATGACAGGCAATGCAGAATATATTGATGTACTGGAAAGAAGTTTATACAATGGTGCATTGGATGGTTTGAGTTTAAGTGGTGATCGGTTCTTTTATGGTAACCCACTTGCATCTCGTGGGCAACATCAGAGACGTGAATGGTTTGGTACAGCTTGTTGTCCTGCTAACATTGCAAGAATGATCGCTTCATTAGGCGATTATATTTATGCAAAAAGCGATGATGCTATTTATGTAAACCTCTTTGTTGGAAGTAATACAACGATTCCTTTGAAGAGTGGAAATGTTGGAGTGAAGATGGAGACGAATTATCCGTGGGAGGGAAAGGTGAAATTGAATATTGATCCGGTAAAGAGATCTAAATTCAAAATTCATCTTCGTGTACCTGGTTGGTATACGGGAATAATTGCACCAGGAGGTTTGTATAACCCGGATTATTTTTTAAGAAAAGATATAAAGGAACATTTTGATCCATCTGTGAGAGTTAATGGAAAAGAATATATAACTAAATATGAAAATGGATATGCCGTGGTAGAAAGTGATTGGAAAAAAGGCGATATCGTTGAAATAGATATTCCACTAAGATCTCAAATAGTAAAAGCAAGACCTGAACTAAAGCAAGATTCCAATCGTGTTGCTATACAAAGGGGACCAATTGTCTATTGTATTGAAGGCGCAGATAATAATGGCAAAGCATGGAATATTATCATTCCTGAAAACACAAAGTTTGAAGCAATAGATTACAAAGTACAGGATGAAAACATAAAAGCATTGACCGCAGAAGTGCCGGTTGTTTCGGTAGGAGAGGATGGCTTATCAATAAAAACAGAAAAGAAAAAAATTATTGCTATACCATATTATACTTGGGCAAACCGGGGCAAGAATGAAATGCAGGTTTGGTTGCCAACAAAAATCACTAATATAAAACTGAATTACTGATGATAAAAAAAATGATTTCACTTTTCACGTTTACCGTTTCATTTTTCACAACGCAAGCCCAGGTAAATAAGGCCCCTGCTTATCCGTTGATTACACATGATCCTTACTTCAGCATCTGGAGTACTACAGACAAGCTGAATGAAAGCACAACCAAACATTGGACAGGGAGAGATCATTCATTACTTGGTTTTTTAAGTGTGGATGGCAAACTCTACAAATTTCTTGGTGAGCCGGCTAAAGAACTGAAAGCATTAGTTGCTGATGCCGATTTTCAATCTTATAGTTGCCGGTATACTGAAACAAAACCTGGTACTGATTGGTTAAATGCTGACTATGATGATTCGAAATGGCAAACAGGACAAGGTATATTCGGAACAAAAGATGCCGGTTCAAAAACGATTTGGACCAGCCGTGAAATATGGATACGCAGAGTGTTTGATCTTCAATCTGTAAATGTGAATGAACTATTGCTGCGTACCAAGTATGACGATAATGTAGAGATATATCTGAATGGTGAAAAGATCTTCAATGCGGGTTGCTGTTCAGCAAATAAAGAAGTGCCTCTATCAAAAGAAATTACAAAGAAACTAAAAAAGGGAAAAAATGTGCTGGCTATCTATTGTGAGAACACAGGCGGTCAGGCTTATATAGATGCAGGGTTGTATGAATTATTACCCGGCCCACATATTCAACAAGCTGTTCAGAAATCAATTGAGATAACAGCTACACAAACAAAATATGAATTTAACTGTGGCCCTGTTTCTCTTAAAGTCGATTTTCTTTCACCATTGCTTATGAACGATCTGGATTTGTATTCACGACCTATTACTTATATCAGTTTTAATGTAATGTCAACTGACGGCAAGCAACATGATTTGAAATTGTTTTTTAATAGTTCGCCGGATATTGCACGCAACAGGGCCTCGCAGACGGTTACAGAAAAATTCTATAAAAAAGATGGAATTCTCTTTCAGCAATCAGGCACTCAAGAACAGCCTGTACTGAAAAGAAAAGGTGATGATGTAAGAATTGATTGGGGTTATGCTTATTTGGCTATAGAAGAAAAAGCTGGAATTGATCTCAGGGCACCACCCACTGTATCGCATATGCCAGCCGGAGCGTTTATGGTAGGTAACTTAGAAATTGATTATGGGAAAATAAAATCTGTTCCAATTGAAAAAACAATCATTCTGGCTTATGATGATCTGTATTCCATTCAATACTTTGGTCAAAACCTGCAGGCATGGTGGAAGAAGAAATTCCCAACAATCGAAGATCTAATTAAAACATCATTTGATGAAGCCGGACAAATTACAGAACGCTGCGATAAGTTTGACAAAAAACTATATGAAGATGCTGTAAAAGCCGGTGGCGAAACTTATGCAAAACTTTGTGTGCTGGCTTATCGTCAATCTTTAGCTGCACATAAATTAGTAAGAGGCCCGAATAATGAAGTTTTGTTTCCACAGAAAGAAAATTTCAGCAACGGCTCAATATGGACAGTAGATGTTACTTATCCTTCTGCACCCCTTACTTTAATTTATAATCCTGATCTGTTGAAAGGAATGGTAGAGCCGCTGATGTACTATAGTGAAAGCGGTAAATGGACAAAACCTTTTCCTGCACATGACCTGGGAACTTATCCATTGGCGAATGGACAAACATATCCTGAAGATATGCCGGTAGAAGAAGCAGGAAATATGATCATTCTTACAGCAGCTATTTGCAAAGCCGAAGGCAAATTTGATTTTGCCAGAAAACATTGGACAGTGTTGAGTCAGTGGGTTGAGTTTTTGGTAAAAGATGGATTTGATCCGGCCAACCAATTATGCACGGATGATTTTGCCGGGCATCTTGCACGGAACGTGAATTTGTCAATGAAAGCAATTATGGGTATTGGAGCTTATGCGCAAATGGCAAAAGGATTAAACAAAAGGGGAGAAGCAGGCAATTATCACAACATTGCAACAGACTATGCGGCTAAATGGATACAAATGGCTGATGATGGCGACCATTACTCACTGACCTTTGATAAAAAAGGAACATGGAGCCAGAAATATAACCTGGTTTGGGATAAACTGCTTGGCTTAAATCTTTTTCCTCAATCTGTTTACGATAAAGAAATAAAATACTATCTCACCAAACAAAATGCATTCGGTTTGCCGCTTGATAGCCGCAGGACCTACACAAAATCGGATTGGATAATCTGGACTGCAACGCTGGCAAATAATCAAAATGATTTCGAGGCATTGATCAAACCCATATTTAAATTTGCAACTGAGACACCAACAAGAGTACCACTGTGCGATTGGCATGAAACGACGGATGGTAAGCAGGTCGGTTTCCAGGCACGCAGTGTAGTTGGTGGTTATTTTATCAAGATGCTTGAGAATAAATGGAAAAAATGAGAAAACTATTTTTATTGCTCCCGGTTTTTTGTGGCACATTAATCTCTGCACAATCCTATGTTCCGGAAATGAATAACAGTAAGATGAAAGTAAAACCTGTTGTTCCAATCAAAGCTTATTCATTTAATTTAAAAGATGTAAAACTACTCAACAGTCCTTTCAGTCATGCTATGAGTATGGACAGTGCTTATCTATTGCTCATAAAACCTGATAGATTATTGTACCGGTTTTATAAACATGCAGGCTTGCCTGTAAAAGATTCGATTTATGGTGGCTGGGAAAAGGATGGAATATCGGGTCATACCCTCGGCCATTATTTATCAGCTTGTGCAATGATGTATGCGAGTACGGGTAATAAGCAATTTAAAGATAAAGTTGATTATATCGTAAAAGAGTTACGAACATGCCAGTTGGCCCGAAAAACGGGTTATATCGGCGCTGTGCCTAATGAGGATACGATTTTTGCCCAGGTAAAACGTGGTGAGATCCGTTCAGCTGGGTTTGATCTGAATGGTGGTTGGGTTCCCTGGTACACTTTACACAAAGTATTGGCAGGTTTACTCGATGCTTATTTGTATTGTGATAATAAAACGGCTTTGACAATTTCGATTGCTGCTGCCGACTGGGCAGGAACGATCGTAAATGGATTGACAGAAGAACAACGTCTTAAAATGCTGAACTGTGAACATGGCGGCATGAATGAAGCACTGGCAAATATTTATGCGATCACTGGTGATGAAAAGTATTTAGCATTATCGAGAAAATTTCATGATGAGTTTGTATTGGGTAAATTGGCACAGCGTATCGACCCAATGCCGGGTAAACACAGCAACACCAATGTTCCAAAGGCAATTGGTTGTGCAAGGCGGTATGAAATAACAGGTGATGAAAGAGATAAAACGATCTCGACTTTCTTTTGGGAAACAATGGTGAATCATCACACTTACGTTATCGGCGGTAACAGTAACTATGAATATTGTGGTAAACAGGATTCGCTAAGTGAAAGACTAAGTGATGCAACCTGCGAGACATGCAATACTTACAATATGCTTAAGTTGACAAGGCATTTGTTTGCAATGAATCCTTCCAGCAAGTTGATGGATTATTATGAACGGGCTTTGTATAATCATATTCTTGCTTCACAAAATCCTGAAAATGGAATGACAACTTATTTTGTTCCGCTACGGATGGGAACAAAAAAACAATTCAGTGATTCGTTCAATACATTCACCTGTTGCGTGGGAAGTGGAATTGAAAATCACTCAAAATATGCTGAGCAGATTTATAGTCATGATGGAAATAGTTTGTATGTGAACCTCTTTATCCCATCGGTACTTGATTGGAAGGATAAGCGAGTCAAGATAACTCAGCTGAATTTTGTCCCTGAAACAAAACAAGTAAGATTGAAAGTTGATTGCTCAACTCCAACGAGTTTTACTTTAAAAATCCGTAAACCTTTTTGGGCTCAAAATAATCCTGTTATTTACCTAAATAGAAGTTCAGTTAAAACAGAAAATGTTGATGGGTATCTTATTGTAACAAGAAAGTGGTCGAATGAAGATATTATTACAATTGATTATGAAATGAATCTTTACACTGAATCAATGCCTGACAATCCAAACCGTATTGCATTTAAATATGGCCCAATAGTATTAGCAGGTCAATTAGGAAAAGAAATGCCTGACCCTGTTTACGGCACTCCTGTTTTATTGACTGATAATAAAAACATCAATGACTGGATCAAACCTGCATCAAACCTGGAGTTTCAAATGAAAGGAGTAGGAAAACCTTTTGATGTAAAGCTTACACCTTTTTATAAAACCTATGATCAGTATTACAGTGTGTACTGGGATTATTTTACCAATGCTGACTGGGCTGCAAGACAGGAAGAGTACGAAGCGGAAAAGAAAAAACAAAAGGAAATTGATGATAAAACGATTGATAATTTTCGGATAGGTGAAATGCAACCCGAACGTGACCATAATTTAATTGCTACAGAAAAAAGCTATGTAAGCGATGCTATCGGCAGGATGGGAAGAGAGGCGAGGGGCGGTAATCATTTTACATTTGAAATGAAAGTGGATGAATCAGTAAAAAACTCTTTACTGCTTACTTATATCGGCGACGATAGAGGAAGAAAGTTTGATATAATAATTGATGGAACCAAAATAGCAACAGTTGATTGGAATGGTGGAAAGACCGGTAAGTTTTATGATGTGGAGTATGCTTTGCCTGCTGAATTAATAAAAGGCAAAAAGAAAATCATAGTGAAGATCGAAGCAAATCAGAATAGAACTGCCGGAAGGGTTTTTGGAGTAAGAATAATTAAATCGTGAAAGGTGAAATGTGAATCTTTTCACGTTTGATGTTTCACTTAGCTAAAATAAAATATTTACAAAGATGGGAAAGGCTTTAGTAATCGGAGGCGGGATCATTGGATTGAGTTCTGCATTCTATTTAAAAAGATCGGGTTGGGATGTAACTGTATTGGACAAATCAGATTTTTTAGATAACTGTTCTTATGGCAACTGTGGTTATATATGCCCCAGTCATTTTACCCCGCTGGCTACCCCGGGTATTGTGAAAAAAGGATTGAAATGGATGTGGAATTCAAAAAGCCCTTTTTATGTGCAGCCAAGATTGGATTGGAACCTGATAGACTGGGGTTTGAAATTTATGCGCATCGCAACTACCAAACATGTTGCAGATTCTGCTGTGCCGCTTCGTGATATTGCATTATTGAGCCAGCACGAATATGTGAACTGGCTGAAGATATCGGGTTTTGATTTTTCATATGAACATAAGGGCTTACTAGAAATTTTTCAAACAGATGAAGGCGGAGATCATGCAAAACATACCTGTGAGAAAGCACATGAACTTGGCCTTACGGATACAACAATGCTTACACAGGATGAACTCAGGCAACTCGAACCGCAAACTACTATCAATGCAAAAGGGGCAATGTGGTTTAAATGTGATGCGCATTGTTATCCTGATAAACTGATGGCAAACCTGATCGCATATCTTAGAAATAATGGTGTGGAGTTAATTTCAAATGCTGAAGTATCGGGTTTTGAAAAAAGTAATGATAAGATTTCGAAAGTTATCGCTGGTGCCCGATCATATGAAGCAGATGAGATCATTATGGCCACTGGTTCATGGGGAAGGCAAACTGCAGCATTAATGGATTTGAAAATTCCTTTGATGCCCGGACGTGGTTATTCTGTTACATTAGAAAATTCTCCGTATAAGATCAATTATCCATCTGTGTTGATCGAAGGAAGGGTAGCATTAACACCAATGAACGGAAATAAGATCCGTTTTGGTGGCACAATGGAAATTACTTCTCATAAAACTCCACCGCGGATGAATCGTGTACAAGGAATACTGGATGCGGTGAAAAAATATTACCCGGATTTTGATGTGCCACTGCCACCAAAGGAAAAAGTTTGGTATGGCTACCGTCCCTGTTCGGCGGATGGGTTGCCTTATATTGGCAGAATTAATAAATACAAAAACGTTACGGTGGCAACAGGGCATTCTATGCTGGGATTAAGCCTGGGAGCAGGTACCGGAATGATCGTGGATGAAATTGTCAACAGCCGTACAACAAGTATGGATATAAAACCATTTGCTGTTGAGCGGTTCAGCTAAATTATCATTGGTAATTTTAAATTGCAGGCAGCTAAACAGAGTTAGTATATTTGTTAACTCAACGACACATTCTATGATAAAGAAATTAAAACTTGCCACATCACTGTTTCTTTTCACCTGTTTAAGTCCTGTAGTGACTCTTTCTCAAAATCATAAGCTGGTAAAATTATGGGAGACGGATTCTGTATTCAAGGTTCCGGAATCAGTCTTGTTTGATAAAGCCAGCAACACACTTTTTATTTCCAATATCGACGGAACAGAACCCTGGGGAAAAGATGGTAAAGGTTCAGTTGGTAAAATGAATGCTGATGGAAAAAATATAACGGTTGAATGGGTAACAGGGTTAAATGCGCCGAAAGGAATGGGATTATACAAAGGGAAATTATATGTAGCGGATCTTACCGAATTGGTTGTAATTGATGTTGCTTCCGGAATGATCGAAAAAAGAATAAGTGTTCCCGGGGCTGACCGGTTAAATGATGTAAGTATTGGCAAAAAAGGTGTTGTATTCGTATCAGACTCCAGGGGTAGAAAAGTATATGAAGTAAAAAACGAAAAAGCAGATGAATTGCTGGATAGTTTTAAACTTAAAGGCCCGAATGGTGTTTTAAAACATAAGGCCGATCTGTATGTACTGGATGCAGGTACAATGTATAAAATGAATAAGGATAAAACACTTATTAAAATAACGGAAGGAATGGATGGCGGAACAGATGGAATAGAAAATGTGAAAGGAGGAGATTTTATCGTTTCCTGTTGGGCAGGTACTGTTTGGTACGTAAATGCTGATGGCACGAAAGAACTGCTGCTCGATGGAAGACCTGATAAAAAGAACTCTGCCGATATTGGATTTGATGCAAAAACCAAAACTGTGTTCATTCCTTCATTCTGGAGAAACACAGTAGCTGCTTACGAGGTAAAGTAACGTTAAATCAAGTGAAGGGTTTTTCAAATAAATTAATGTAGTTGTATTTTTCGAAATTATGGATTGTACTGCAGACAGGATACCATACCGGCAAACTGGCAACTTCAATAAGATTGTTGTTGACTACGTTGACCAGCTATCTTCTTTAAAGGATTTCTTTGTATATACCCCAAGTTTGGCGGGAATTAAAAAAGCAATTGAGGAAAGAAAACAATTTCCTTATAATCGCAGTATTCTTGTCCAGGAATTAAAAAAACAATATGAAACGGTTACTGCTTCTGATGCTGTGAACAAAAACATTGAAGCATTATCATCAGCAAATACATTTACTATCACAACGGCTCATCAAAACAATATTTTCAGCGGCCCGCTATATTTTATTTATAAAACCCTTCATGCTATCCGCTTAGCAGAACATTGTAAAACATCTTTTCCTGAATACAATTTTGTGCCGGTATTTTATATTGGCAGTGAAGATGCTGACCTCGATGAACTCAATCATATTCATTTAGGCGGAGAAAAGATTATTTGGAATACTAAACAGAAAGGTGCGGTAGGAAGGATGAAAATAGATAAAGAATTAATTAAGCTAATTGGCTTGATCGAAGGACAGCTTTCCGTTTTGCCGGCAGGTAATGAAATTGTAAAACTGATCAGGGATTGTTATAAGGAAGGAGATACTGTACAAAATGCAACATTTAAATTTTTACACAGCTTGTTTGCTGAATATGGATTAATAGTATTCCTGCCCGATAACGCCGCATTGAAAGGACAAATGATAAAACTGTTTGAGGATGATCTACTCCATCAAACAGCTTCAGACACTGTTGAGAAAACAGCCGCGGATCTTTCTGCTGCAGGTTATAAAGTACAGGCCAACCCAAGAGAGATCAATTTATTTTATTTGAAAGATGATATTCGTGAGAGGATAGAGAAGGTGAATGGCGAGTGGCGAGTGGTAAATGAAGGATTAAAGTTTAAGAAGGAAGAATTACTTAATGAGCTATCTGAACATCCGGAGCGTTTCAGCCCGAATGTTATCCTGCGTGGATTATACCAGGAAACAATTTTACCCAATATTGCTTTTATTGGTGGCGGAGGTGAACTGGCTTACTGGCTACAGTTAAAGGATTTGTTTGCGCATTATAAAGTTCCTTACCCGGTTTTAGTGTTGCGTAATTCATTTTTGATCGTTGAAAAGAAATTGCAGGAAAAAATATCAAAACTCGGATTTACTATTGAAGATTTCTTTTTATCCGAACAGGAATTGGTAAATAAACTGGTAGCAAGGGATTCAAAAAATAAGATCAAATTAAATGGCTCTTTTTCCGATGCGGAAAGTTTTTATGAACTGATCAAAAAACAGGTTACTTCAATTGATACATCACTGGAAAAGCATGTAGATGCTTTAAAGGCCCAATCATTTCACCGGTTAAAAGAATTGGAGAAGAAAATGCTAAGGGCTGAGAAAAGAAAATTTGCTGATCAGCAAAGACAGATACATTCAATTAAAGAACATCTATTTCCTGACGGTGGTGGTCTGCAGGAACGTTACGATAATATCAGCTATTATTATGCAAAATGGGGGAGTGACGTTATTAAAAAAATATATGAACATTCTCTTGCTCTGGAAAATGAGTTTGTTATTTTAAGCGAAGCTTAGTTGTTCCTTACTCTTTCATTTTTCAGCCATTCAATATATTCACTTAACTGTTTCAATGGAAGCATGCCTTCCGCTTCAGGGTCTTCAGGTAGTTTATCAACATCAAGATATTTTATATCCAACGACGTTATTTTTTCTCCTAAACCTGCATCAAGAATAAGAAAGCTCGCATTAAAGAAGTCATCTCTTTTTGACTCGTCATAATGGGGATAACATACACGGATACCCAGGTCCAATGGCCTGCTTTCAAGTTCGAGGGGCTGAAACCATGTTTCTGCAGGATCAAAATTCAAACCATTGTAATCAATTGAAAATTCAAAACCCATTGCTGGTTTAAAGGCAAGAATTTCCCAATCTTTCAATAAAGGGGCAACAGCTACCAGCTCTTCTACTTTATCAAAATAGTTTACATCGCCATTGGCTGTTATCACAAATTCCTGTTCTGATTTATCAGGATGATGGCCTATTTCAAAAAAAAGTTTATCGTTGTATTTATGCAGCTCGGCGAGTAGTTCTTCAAGTATTTGTTTTTTTACTTCCTCATCAATATCGTTTAGGAAAAGATATTTGGTGTTGTTAACTTCAAACCATTGCCAAAATTCTTTTGCAGTCATAGTGAAAAGACTTAATTCCTTTAGTAAAGTACTGTTTTTTTCAAGATTACTGTAAACAGGTTTGCCATAATAAAAACTATTTTAACTGATTTTATATCCTGTTTCTTTGTCCAGTATAAAATCTCTCCATCCATCCGGAGGATCCCATTGGCCACTTCCGTTAATTTCCTGATCAGTAAAGTCGGAAATGAAAACACCATCAATTCCCAGTGTGTTATTTCGCCACAAGATTCTTGCCCTATTGTTGAAACAGTAAATGCTTCCTGCATCAGATACATAAAACTTATCACCGTCAATGTAGATATGACCGAAATAGCCGGAAATTTCCATTCTTAAAATGGGGATACTTTGTAAAAGATCATAGATATAAACGAACTGGTAATGGCCGACAATAAGCAGGTTATTAAAGATCACAGCTTCTTTATACGGCCCGCCTGAAGTTGAATACCTGATCTCAAAAACTTTTTGAATCTTATCATTTTGCTTCAGCAGAACAAACTCATGTCCCTTTTCATTGACAGATTCTTTTCCTGAAATCAAAACAGGTAGTTCATGATAATCGCCGGGAGCTTTCTTTGTAAAGGCAAAGAGTATTTCGGAATCCTGTAATGCCATAAGTTGTAAAACTCAATCAAATTTATTTTCCCATCCCGCTTTCTTCATATTCTCTACTTTTTCGATCACTTCATTGTTCAGGGAATTTTTATAATCGCTTACCTTCTTCGAAATAGCATCATCAAATGAACCGATTATTTCAGCAGCTAAGATGCCTGCATTTTTTGCTGCATTCAATGCAACAGTAGCTACAGGTACACCATTAGGCATTTGTAAAATAGAAAGAACAGAATCCCAACCATCAATACTATTCGATGATTTAATAGGAACACCAACAACAGGCAGGGGAGTGATAGAAGCGACCATACCCGGCAAATGTGCAGCGCCACCTGCACCCGCAATGATCACTTTCAATCCTCTTTCTTTTGCTTTCTGTGCATACTCAACCATACGCAGCGGTGTACGGTGTGCAGAGACAACTGTTACTTCATGTGGGATTTCAAATTGCTTTAAGATGTCAGAAGCAGCTTGCATGATATTTAAATCGCTATCGCTGCCCATAATGATGCCAACCATTGGAGTCATAAATTCATTTTCACAAAAATAAACTATTTCACCAGTTCGCCTTTCAATCTTAATAATTCAGTCTCGGCCAATTTGGTATTGTAGCGGGCGGCGATCAACCTGTTGTAGGCATCTTCGAGGCTTTTCTGGGCTTCTCTTAATTGAAGATAGGTTGCTGCTCCGAGTTTATAAGTTTCAAGTATGATAGAAACATTTTCTCTTGCCAGCAAAATATTTGCTTCTTCCAATTCAAGAGATTGTTTTTGCAATTCATAATCTTTGAAAGCATTTATTACACCCACATTGATAATAGATTTCTGATTTTCATAAATCAATTTCTGGTAGTCGACATTCAATTGTGCCTGTCTGACCTGCCGGTTAACATTGTTGTTGTTAAAGATCGGCAGCGTTGCAGAAATTCCATAATTTAAACCCCGGTTACGGCTGTATAATGGGAAAGCAGGGTTTATGGTAACATCATTATCAGTCCTGTTAAGATTATAAGCAGAATTCAAAGCAAGTATCGGGAATCGATCAGCTTTCCTTTCCTTCATTGTCAGGGTTGCAATATCAATATTTTTTTTCTGTATCTGCAATAGCGGATTTTCAGTGATCGCCTTCGACTGTATTTCTCCGAGTGAAAGTGTTGTGTTCAGCGGTATTGAATCACTTACTTCGTAGTTTACGCCTGTTGGTACATTCATTACCTGGTTAAGTGTTTCTTTCAATTGTTGGATCAATATCTGTTGCCGAAGCTGTGCAGCTTTTTGCGCATTCAGGTCTACTTTGCTTTGTAGCACATCCGGTTTGGCACCAACGCCAATATCCAGTTTGCGTTGTGAGAGATCAACCCTGGTCTGGTTGATGCTCATTTGTTCTTCTACCGCTTTAAGCTGTTGTTTCTGGCGGACTATATCATAATAGTTATTTACTACGATCGCTATGGTATTGATGACCTGATTTTTTATTCCCAACTCACCCAAATGAATAAGCTCTGCGGCCTTATTTCTTGTAGCAAACATTTTTAAACCATCAAACAATGTCCAGTTAAGGGAGACATTACTGGTATAGTTATCTGTTTTAACGTCGCCTTCGCGGTTATTACCGGTTATAAATACCTGCTTCTGGTTACTTCTTGTAAATATGAGTCCTGCATTAGCATTTACTCTTGGGAAAAAAACAGAATTGCGGTAAGAGTAATCCAATGTTGCTACGGCAGAATCATTTTTGGATAACTGGATCTCATAATTGTTCTGGAGTGCTGTGGCAATAGCTTCCTCTACGGATAAAACCTTTTGTGCACTCACTATGTGTGATGCTAATATAAAAACTGAACAATGGATCAAAAGTACAAGAGTGCGACCCTTCGGCAAGCTCAGGGTAAACTGCGACTTATTAGTTGAAGTAACAAAAAAACGGGAAATAGTGTGTCGCAACATAAGCTGAACAAAGATTTTAGTTGGTTTCCAAATTAAAATTAATCATGTGCTTCTTTCATATCCGCCAAAGAAATTTCTGTCTCCAATGTTTCTGTTTTCTTTTTGGTGGATAAATAAGAATACAGTGCCGGTACAACATATAAAGTAAGTATTAAGGCAAATAACATTCCACCGACAATAACTATACCCAGTGGAATACGGCTTTTGCCGGCCGAACCGATAGCTAGTGCAATGGGTAATGCACCAAGTGTAGTTGCCAGCGTAGTCATTAAAATAGGACGAAGCCTCGCTACAGACGCATCAATTACGGCAGGGATTTTCTTTTCCCCTCTTTTTCTTTTCTGGTTAGCAAATTCAACGATCAGGATACCATTCTTGGTCACAAGCCCGATAAGCATGATGACTCCGATCTGTGAAAATATATTCAGTGTTTGTCCGAATAGTTCCAGGCTTAGTACAGCACCGGCTATTGCAAGCGGTACGGTGATCATAATAATGAATGGGTCTATAAAACTTTCGAACTGTGCTGACAGTACTAAGAATATTAAGATCAATGCAACGATGAATGCAAAGGAGGTATTCGAAGAGCTTTCTTTGAAATCGAGTGAAGCTCCGCTTAGTGCAGTATTAAATGATTCATCCAATACTCTTTTGCCAATGCTTTCCATTTCTTTTATACCATCACCCAATGCCATACCAGGTGCAAGACCTGCAGAAATGGTGGCACTTTTAAAGCGGTTGAAATGATAAATCGTTGCAGGGCTTGTCGATTCCACCATTTTAACGATGTTATCTAATTGTATCAGCTCACCTGCATTATTGCGTACATAAAAAGATTTGATGTCAACTGGTTCATCACGATCATTTCTTTCTACCTGCCCGATCACCTGGTATTGTTTTCCGTTCATGATAAAATAACCAAAACGACGGCCACTTAATGCAAGCTGCAACGTATTGGTAACATCCAAAACAGAAACACCCAGTTCATTCGCTTTTAGCCTGTCAATAGTGATCTGTAATTCCGGTTGGTTAAATTTCAGGTTTACATCAAAACCCTGGAACACTTTACTTTTAGATACTTCATCTAAAAATATAGGCACTTTCTCTTTTAATTTATCAAAATTGAGATTCTGTAAAACAAACTGTACAGGAAAACTTCCCCTGCTCCCCATACCCACTGAAATAGTAGGTTCCTGTATGGCAAATGCTCTTACATTATTATACCTGCGGAAAATGCGGTTTGCCTGTTGTGCGATCTGATCCTGTGTTCGTTTTCTTGTACTGGCTTCATCCAATCCCATGCTGATAAATGAGGAGTTGGAACTGCCGCCGCCAAAACCTGCAGGAGCAAAGGATAAGGCAAATGATAACTCAGGTATTGAGTCTAACAGTTGCTGATTGATATCATAAGTAACCTTATCAATGAAATCAAAATCGGCACCTTCGGGACCTGTTAAACTTGCACGAACACGGTTCCTGTCTTCCATAGGGGCCACTTCCTGGGGAAGACCTCTTCCAATAAGAAAAATAGTGGCAACGCAAGCAAGCACAATAATAAATGCAAACCAGCGCAGTTTCATAAACCCTCGCAGAGAAGAAAGATAAAAACTTTCCATGCCGGCAAAAAAGGGTTCTGTAATACGATAAAACCAGGAGTGCTTATGTACATTCTTTTTAGTAAGATAAATATTCAATACAGGTGTAAGTGAAAGCGAAACAAATGCAGAGATCATAACAGCTCCGGCTAACACAATTCCAAATTCACGAAACAGCCTGCCGGTAAAGCCTTGTAAAAAGATAACTGGTAAAAACACAACAGCCAATGTGATGGAAGTGGCGATGACAGCGAAATAAATTTCTTTAGATCCTTCCAGGGCTGCCTTATGCTTATTCATGCCCTGCTCCATTTTCTTAAAAATATTTTCTGTTACCACAATACCATCATCCACTACCAGCCCTGTGGCAAGCACTACTGCCAGAAGTGTAAGTACATTGATGGAAAAACCCATTAAGTACATAATGAAAAATGCACCGATCAATGAAACAGGAATATCTATCAATGGCCGCAATGCCAATGACCATTCACGGAAGAAAAGAAAGATGATCAATACAACTAACCCGATAGCGATAAGTAGTGTTTCCTTTACTTCACTTACAGCTTTGCGGACAAAGCCAGAACGATCATACCCAACATTAATATTAATATCATCAGGCATATCCTCCTTGATCTGATCCAGTCTTTTGTAAACCTCATCTGCTATTTCAATTTGATTGCTGCCTGGCTGTGCTACCACCCTTACACCAACTGAGGATATATTATTTACTCTTGAAGAAAATTCGTCGTTGTCGCCTGAAAGTATCGCTTTGCCTACATCCTTGAAACGGATGATACGACCATCAATTTCACGAATGATAAGATCATTAAATTCAGTTTCAGTTGTCAGCTTACCATAGGTATTCACAATTAACTGTGTGGCATTCCCACGGATCTTACCTCCCGGTAATTCTATATTTTCACGATCTAAAGCGGCCCGGATATCTCCTATGGTTAATTTATACGCAGCCAATTTTGCGGGATCGATCCACATCCGCATGGAATACTGCCCGCCAAAAGAACCTGCTGAACTTACACCCGAAATTGTTTGTAAACGTTCCTGCACTACGTTCTCAGCAAAATCAGATAATTCGAGTAATGTTTTTTTCTGACTTTGGATAACGATAAACATGATAGGGTCAGAGTCAGCATCAGATTTATTTACAGTAGGAGGGCCGTCAATATCTCTGGGCAGGTTTCCGGCAGCCTGGCTTACTTTATCTCTTACGTCGTTAGCTGCTTTTTCCAGGTCAACACTTAATTCAAACTCCACAGTTACATTGCTGCTGCCTTGTGCACTGTTAGAGGTAATATTTTTTACACCCTGTACGCCATTGATCGCTTTTTCAAGCGGCTCTGTAATTTGTTGTTCTACGATCTCAGCACTTGCACCAACATAGGAAGTCCGTACGCTGATAACCGCAGGGTCAATGGCAGGGTATTCCCTTACACCTAAAAAAGTATAACCTATAGCGCCAAACACAATGATCAGGATTGAACATACTATGGCAAATACGGGTCTTTTTAAACTAAGTTCTGATAAATTCATAATTGTGAGTTGTCAGTTGTGAGTCCTTACTTCTCACTGATAATTTTGGAAATTTTTACATCACTACCTTGCTTGAGAAACAACAGACCGGTTGTTATAACACTGTCTCCTAAATTCAACCCGGTTAAAACCTGAATCTTATCAGAGTCACGTACGCCGGTTGTAATTTCTGTTGTTTGCGCTTTTCCATTTTTTAAAAGATAAACTTGTTTTTTACGTCCCAACGGCACGACGGCTACTGTTGGGATCATAATTGCTTTATCGTTTCTACCCAATTGAATTTTTACTTTGGCAAATGCACCGGGAACTAAAACTGCATCCGGCGTTTTTACAATTGATCTTACTGAAAGGCTGCGGGTGTTTTCTTCAATAAAAGATTCCGATGCAGAAACAGTAGCATGAAAAGTCTTGTCTGAACCATCAACTGTGAAATCGATCAATTGCCCGGTTTTAATTTCCGAACTGTATTTTTCTGGAATAGTGAATTGTAGTTTTAATTGACTTAACTGGCTTACTGTGCAAATAATATTGGCAGGAGTAACAAAGGCGCCAGGACTGATACTTTTAAAACCAATTTTACCACTGAATGGAGCCCGTATCTCTGTTTTACGGATAGCCTCATTAATAATATTAATATCTGCATTAAGATTATGTACCTGCAAAAGACTTAGATCGTATTCTTGCTGGCTGATGCCTTGAATTTTTAATAATTGTGCTTGCCGGCTTTCTGTTTGCTCCGCAATTTTCAATTGTACTTCAAGTTTATTTTTCTGTGCCAGTAGATCTCCGTCATACAATTTTGCCAGCAATGCTCCTTTAGATACAAAACTTCCTTCCCTCACATTCAGTTGAACGAGTTTGCCGGAAACTTCCGGACGGATCTCTGTTGATTCATTTGCCAGCAATGAGCCCGGAACTTCAATATCTGAAACCAGCACCTCTGTCTTTGTAAGAATTATATCAACGGAAACTGGAGGCTGTTTTCCTGCGCCACCAGACATGTTGGCAACTGGTGGCTTTTTCTCTTTGCATGAAAATAAAAAAAGGGCTGCAATAAAAACCGCAAGCCGGGAAATAGATATGTGTGTGTTCACAAAAAAGTATTGAGTGTTAGGTGCTAAAGATAAATGATAATCACCAAGATTAGATGCAGGAAAAGCATTGAACCTTCGGAAAAAAACGGGTTTATTTAAGTACGGTTGAGATTGCAGATAAATGGCAATCAGGTCTTTGCCTTTAATGTGTGTTTAATCTTATTGGACTTATGAATCAGGTCTTGTTTCTCTTTGCTCAAGATAGTCACATGCCCCATTTTACGGCCGGGTTTAGTTTGTTTTTTTCCGTACAAATGCACAAAAGCATTTTCAATTTTCAGCACTTCATCCAAGCCTTCGTATTTCACATCCCCGTTAAAACCGTCGGAGCCGATAATATTGACCATGATAGAAGGTAGGATGGGGTCAGTGTTTCCCAGCGGATACCCAAGCATTACTCTCCACAGCATGTCAAACTGCGATGAGTAATGCGCTTCGATGGTATGGTGACCGCTGTTATGAACCCTCGGAGCTGTTTCATTTACAAGCACAGTCCCCTTTTTATCAATAAACATTTCAACCGCAAATATGCCGGGTGATTTAAAATTTCGGACAACAGTTAAAGCAATTGCTTCAGTTTTATAAAGCGTTTGTGTGTTCAGTGCTGCGGGGCAGAGCTGGTAGTCTAGTAAGTTTAACCGGTGGTCAAATAGCATTTCAACCGGGGGGTATAAAGCCGTTTCACCTTTTTCATTAATGGCTACCATTTGGGCTATCTCTTTTTCAATTTCTACCATTTTTTCCAACACACCGGGTTCATCAAATGCTTTTTCCAGGTCCTCTTTTGTTTTTAGCAATTGAACACCGCGACCATCATATCCGCCTTCGCCCAGTTTATGTACAGCAGGTAAAAATGTAGTATTGTCCTCTGTTTCCTTTTTGTTTTGAGTGATCACAAATGCTGCAGTTGGTATTTGATGCTGTTGGTAATATTGCTTTTGTAAAATTTTATTCTTGATGGTTCTGAGTACGGAAGGCTTGGGATAAACTTTCACTCCTTCAGCTTCCAATTTTTCCAATGCCTCCACATTCACATTTTCTATTTCGATAGTGATGGCATGAAGCCCTTTTCCAAAATTGTAAACAGCATCGAAATTTTTGATATCGCCTTTTGTAAAATGATGACAAAGATGTGCGGCAGGGCATTCATTATCATTTTCCAGTACATAGGTTTCAACAGGATAATTGGCTGCTGCCTGTAAAAGCATTCTTCCTAATTGTCCACCTCCGAGGATACCGATTTTTTTCATGGCGCAAAGATAAGAGAAGCGTTTTTTAGCTTAATAAAACGAAAACCAAACCATCAATGAACAGCCGTTTCATAGCCCCATTATTAATTTGGTCAATTGAAATTTGAGCCTGGTATAAAAGTCAATCTTTCCCCTGAAATGTGCCCGGAAACGGAAAAAAAAATAAAAATGAGCAGAGGAAGAAATTTGCAGAATCGTATTGGATTTATAAGAATAACCATTAACTTCAAATAACCATTAGTTGTTTTAGAGCAGAAACCATTAAACCATGTCACAGTATAACTGTACATCCTTATATCAAATCGACACCCGATTTTGGACTTTGAAGTCGTCTGAAAGAGTCGGTAGTCCCGTGACACTCCATGATATTCCCCATTCTGAATTAGATAAGTTTTGCAGATCAGGTTTCCAGTGGATACCTGACTACTCCTATATTACAAGTGATGATATGATAAATTTTTTTTTGGCCCCCAGGGCCAGGACGGTTAGAACTTTCTCAAGCAGTTAGTTAGTAGTTCTCATGTAAGCAGATAGTTTTGGTTAACGCCTCTTGTTTCTACAAGAGGCTTTCTTTTGGTTAATTTGATCTGAATAGATCGCTGCCTGAAAAAGCATTTGCTTGCTGACCGCTGCTGATATACCGGTTTTGTATGGTAAAAATAAAAGAGGCTTTTCCCTTACAATTAAGACGGAAATGATAAATTCGTGTGTTAACCAAAGCCGTCTAACCAAGTGAACGATATTTCTCCTCGTGATGAAAGAGAATTACTCTTGCTATTAAAGCAGGGTAATGAGCAGGTATTTGAAAAAATATATAACCTATATAGTCCCCGGATTTTTGGAAACATATACAAGATGGTGAAGTCGAAACCGGCTGCCGAGGAAATATTGCAGGACGTCTTTATAAAAATTTGGTCTAACCGTGCCAGTATTGATCTCGATAAATCTTTTCGATCTTATCTTTTCCGCATCGCTGAAAATAAGGTTTATGATTTTTTTCGAAAAGCAGTAAGGGATAAAAAAATACAAGTTGAGTTGTTTGCAACTGCAACGGAAGAATATGAACATATCGAAGAAATGATTTATACAAAAGAGAATGCCTTACTCCTTCAAAAAGCTATTGATTCTCTTTCTCCACAACGGCAACAGATATTTCGATTAATTAAACTTGATAATAAAAGCTATAATGAGGTAAGCTCGCAATTAGGCATATCTGTTTCAACAATAAGTGATCATATTGTCAAAGCAAATAAGGCAATTCGTGAGTTCATTTTTACTCATAATGGCATGACGATCATCATTTTTTGCCTTTTATTAAGTATTAACAAATAAAATAATATACAAGGAGCAGAGGAAGATCTCCATTCCTCCGTATTAAATTATTGTTAAGTCACCCTTTTGATTACGTACCATTATAATGCACGAACTATTTAAAAAATATCTGGAAAATAAATGCTCCCCTGAGGAATTAAAATTATTATTGAAAGAGTTTGATGTTGAAGACAACGAAGAATCGCTCAGAACTTTAATTACCCAAGAGCTCGAAGTTGAACAGGAAACAAGTTCTTTTACAACAGAAGAGCTGCAGGATGTTTTGGCAGGAACATTTAATGCAATTAAAACGAAACTTGATTCAGAAAAAATAAATGTAGTGGCACCTGTTGTGCCATTTACAAAACGAAACTGGTTCCGTTTGGCAGCTGCTGCTGTATTTGTTCTTGCTGTAATAGGAGCATACCTCTTAGTCAACCAAACTCCGGTAGAAACGCCGGAAGCAAATAATCGGCATATAACAAATGACATACTTCCCGGTGGTAACAAAGCAGTGTTGACTCTATCAGATCGCTCTGATATCAACCTGGAAAGTGTTTCAAACGGAACCATTATTACAGAAGGCGGTACAAAAATTTCGAAATTAAACGACGGACAACTTGTCTATAATACATTAGAAGAAAAACCAACACAAGTTCTTTACAATACGGTTAAGACACCAAGAGGAGGACAGTATCAATTAATACTTCCAGACGGATCTAAGGTTTGGCTGAACTCTGCCTCTTCTATCCGCTTTCCTGTTTCTTTCACCGGGGATACAAGAAAAGTAGAAATATCAGGTGAAGCATATTTTGAAGTGGCGAAGAATCCTTCCATGCCGTTTAAAGTTAATATTGACGGTAAAAAGGAAATAGAAGTTTTAGGAACGCACTTCAACATTCATTCTTATGGGGATGACGGCACATTAAAAACTACATTGCTTGAAGGCAGTGTGAAAGTAACATCACTTAAAACAGGTGAATCAAAATTGATAACTCCTGGTCAGCAGGCTCAATTAAATGCAAATGGGCAGATCGCAATAAACAAGGCAGATATTGATAAAGTGATGGCATGGAAAAATGGATATTTCAATTTTGATGGAGCAGATACAAGAATTGTTATGCAGGTTATTAGCCGCTGGTATGATGTGGATGTGGTTTACGAAGGTCCAATACCCCAAAGAGAGTTCGGAGGAGAAATAGAAAAGAACCTGAAACTGTCACAACTGTTAACGATCCTGGAGAAAAGCGATTTGAAATTCAGACTCGAAGGAAGAAAACTAGTGGTATTGCGAAAGAAAATGGCGCAATTACCATAAAACAAAAAATAATAATAAGCAGAGGAAGAGTTGTTGCTGATCGTATTAGTATATTAATAAAAGGAAAAAGCCAGAAATGCTGAAACATCTCTGGCCGGCGCTTAAGTTCGGAATAGTTAGTTAGATACCATTAACCATTAGCCTTTACCCAAGCATTGCTAATTTATGCAATTATTTGTGCGGACACAAATTGTCCGCACAATAAACTTGGGTTTCATGAAAAGGTCGCTCCTTTTAATAACTGCTGCATTTATACTTTCCTCCTCAAAGGGGTACTCCCAAACCATTAATTTCTCCGGCACAAATGTTCAATTGACCAAGGTCTTTTTTGCAATTAAATCTCAAACAGGTTATGTTTTTTTCTATGACGCAGCCGTTTTACGGGAATCCAAACCTGTTACCATTGACTTGAAAAATGTATCTCTTGAAGAAGCATTAAACCAAACACTCCAGCACCAACCATTGGGATGGCTGATAGAGAACAAAACAATAACGATCATAAGAAAACCACTGCCCGTTGTACATGTGCAGGAAGCCAATCCTGATCCACCATTCACTGTAACCGGAACGGTAATGGATGAAGAGAATAAACCAATTGCCGGAGCTTCAGTAATGGTGAAAGGAACGGGACAGGGAACATCGACGAATGAAAATGGAGTATTTGCAATTGCTGTAAACAAAGGGACCGAGTTGATATTTTCATCTGTAAGTTATGCTGAAAAGCAAGTCAAAGTAGATGGGAAAAGGCTTGCAATACAACTCCACTTGGATCATAAGCCAATGGAAAAATTTATAGTGGGTGGAAATCTAATGACCATAAAAAGAAGAGCAGCTGTATCGCCTATTGATGTAATTGATTCCAAAACATTAGAAAGTCTTCCTTACCAAACTATCGAGCAAATATTCCGTGGCACAGTGCCGGGAACAAATAATATACAACCGGGTCATGAAACATATCAATATAGCTACGGATCAGGTACGGTAAGTATTCGTGGTTCAGCCGGGTTTGGCGGATATGGATTTGTGAAAGTTTTTGTGGATGGAATTCCTTATGCAGGCGATTCGTATTATATAAATGCCCTTGATAAAAATAATATCGATCATATAGAAGTGGTGAAAGGGCCTTCGGCATCTACGCTTTATGGCAGCGGCTCAAACGGAGGTGTTATTCTTGTGTACACAAAAAAAGCATCGCTAAACAGCACAAATATTGATCTTACTACCAGTGCCGGCTGGTATGATTCGAAATGGCAGGAAGAAAAACCGTTCAGGCAGATCCATTCTTTTAATGTTAAGCAAGGCTTTAAAAAGATTTCTTATTTTATCGGTGGAGATATTAATACCAACGAAACTCATATGCCGGATGGCAAGCAAAACAGGTATTCTGTTTCCGGTGGTGTTACTTATACTGCAAATAATTTAAAGATCATCGTCAGCGGGCAGCATTTTGAAAACAATTACATTCCTGAAAGAAATGCTTTTTACGATACTTCTTCCAACCCATATTTTAAAAGAGCCGGGTGGCAATTACCGGATACGGCGCAGGGCATTCTTAAATCGAATATGATAGGAGCAAATATAACTTACCGGGCAAATGGTTGGTGGACACATAATCTTGTTGTTGGATGGAATGACAATTTCAAAGGGTTGGAATCCTATGTCCGGACTGCACCCTATCTCAACAGAGATGTAAAGGACAAAGTTGGATCTCTTCGTTATTACAACAGTATTTCTTTTGGAGCAGGTTCCGAAATCAAAGCAACCCTGCTGACAGGGTTTGAATATTCAAATGCTTATTCCACTGGATATACAGTAAGAAGAACCACAACAGCCTACAATGTGACAGTTGATACTTTTGATATTCAAAAGAACACTGGAGTTTTTGCTCAACTTAACCCATCCTACAAGAACAAAATATTTTTAACGCTGGCTGGCAGGTATGAATTCAACAAGAACTTTGGATCTTATTTTAATCCAAGAATTGGAGCGACCACAAATTTTTTGATAGGCAAACTTATTTTAAAACCACGGATCGCCTGGGGAAGAGGTATAACAGGAGTTTCCTGGTTTTACAAACATTATCCCACGGTTCAGGGGCTAACTTACTCACCTACCGATGAGCTGAAGCCTCAGCAGCAAGAAGGATGGGATTATGGGCTGGAAGGCTATTTAGCAAATGATCGCCTCAGCATTGAAGTTTCGGGGTATAACGCCATCCTCAAAGATGCCATTTATATCTATTCGCAAAGTTCGCCAGGTGGAATTATCGTTAATACTATAAATGCAGGAAAAATTGAAAACTCCGGGTGGGAGTTCTCAGCCAAGTACAGATTGAAAAACCTGGACTTTTCCGGCAGTTATTCCATCATGAATTCAATATTACAAGAGCCTTTGAATGGCGATTCGTCATTCAAGGATCGGACTTACCCCGGTGAGCAAATGCTATTCATACCAAAAAATGCCGGAGGGCTCACAATAGGATACGGTTTCCCAAAACTATTTGGTCATTCGGATCGGCTTTACACTTCTGTAAATATGACCTATACAAGCGGATCTACCGCCATCGATCAAGCGAGAAGTAATTATGATAGGTCAAAGAATCTCTACCAGGCTAATATCAATAGGTATGGTGAGAGGTACTATAATACTCAGCTTCCATCTATAACAAGGTTCAATTTGAATCTGGAATATACAATGCGTAGAGATCTGAGGTTTTTTATGCAGCTGTCTAATATAACAAACAATACAGACCCTGAATATTTCAATGATTTTCCCTCTATAGGTCGTGGTTGGATGTTTGGGCTAAAATATAATTTCAGCAAAACAGTAGATACAGGTCAATAAAGAAAATTCATAGCTCCGATCCTTAAATTGGTCAATTGGAATTTGAATTTGGTATAAAAGCCAATTTTTAGCCTGAAATGTGATCTATCTTAACATCTTGAAACGAAAAAAAAAATAAGAATGAGCAGAGGAAGTGTTCCTGATGGTCGTAATAGCTTAGGAAGAATGAAAGAGAATCAGTAGTCGAATTTTATAAGCGAGGGCAGAGTCAAAATGTTTATAATTTATTAATATTCTAATAGCCAGATAAAGTTTTTCTCATGTAGTAAGAATTCTCATATAAGCAGTTAGTTTTGGTTATACCTCCTGTTTCCACAGGAGGTATGTTTTTTATGTGATTGCGTTAAGGTTTTTTCTAACTTTGCGATATGCTTCCAGATTACCCTCACAAGTTGTTTATTGACAAACGCAATCACTTCGAACTGCTAATGGAAACTCTGGCAATGCGAACCCCAATCTGCCACAGCAGCCTTGTATGACGCTTCATTTTTGTTCAGCAAAATTACAGAACGTACAAGTGAGCAATTTGAGTGGCAAAGCAGCAAATTGGAAACAACAGGTTATGAAGAGCATTAATATCACTGATCACAAAAAAATAATTATGACATCTACTACAACAACCGATAAAAGACAAAATGTACAAACAGACTTTCTTCCCTTACAAGGAACTGACTATGTAGAATTCTACGTAGGTAATGCTAAACAATCAGCACATTATTATATCACAGCTTTTGGTTTTCATCCGTTGGCATATGCAGGACCCGAAACTGGAGTGAAGGACAAAGCAAGCTATGCTGTGCGGCAAAATAAACTCACTATTGTTTTAACAACACCATTAAGACCTGGAAATGAAATAGCCGATCATATCTATAAGCATGGAGATGGTGTAAAGGCACTTGCACTAAAAGTAGATGATGCCACCAGTGCCTGGAATGAAACAACAAAACGCGGTGCTAAATCATATATGCAGCCGCAGCAATTAAAAGATAATGATGGGCAAGTTGTAGTAAGCGGCATTCATACTTATGGTGATACAGTGCATTTGTTTATTGAAAGAAAAGATTACAATGGGGTTTTTATGCCGGGTTTCCGTGCCTGGAATAATCCTTATTTTAAAACAAAAGAAACCGGTTTGCAATATGTGGATCATTGTGTAGGAAATGTTGGCTGGAACCAGATGAACCCATGGGTGAAATTTTATGAAGATGTGATGGGCTTTCGTAATATCCTTACGTTTGATGATAAAGATATTTCTACCGAATATTCTGCACTGATGAGTAAAGTGATGAGCAATGGAAATGGCTTTGTAAAATTCCCGATCAATGAGCCGGCAGAAGGAAAGAAAAAAAGCCAGGTGGAAGAATATCTTGAATTCTATAACGGAGAAGGCGTACAACATGTGGCAATGGCTACGAATGATATTGTTGATACAGTAACTGAGTTACGCAACCGGGGTGTTGAGTTTTTAAAAGTTCCAACTACTTATTATGATGATCTACTCGACAGGGTAGGGAAGATCGATGAAGACCTGGAACCACTTAAAGAATTGGGTGTATTGGTAGATCGGGACGAGGAAGGGTATTTACTTCAAATATTTACTAAACCGGTTGAAGACAGGCCAACTTTATTTTTCGAGATCATACAACGTAAAGGCGCCAAAAGTTTTGGTAAGGGAAATTTCAAAGCATTATTCGAGGCGATTGAGAGAGAGCAGGGAGAGAGGGGAAATCTGTAATTGTTAGTTAGTAAATACCAGTTTGAGGAACTATTTAACGGTTCCCTTGATACCCGATTCCCTGTTTTCAACATATCTTTACAAATAATTTAATATTCCTATTCTCATAAACGCATCTTTGCGTCGTTAGTAAAAAGAAGTATATAAGCATGAAAAGCCTGGTTCTATTTTTTGCCCTTTTAATTATCACATTTTCATCGTATGCCCAGCCACCGTACAAAGGCGGGCCTTCTGCTGTTTCATTTATTGATTACCAGAAAACATTTACCCGTCCCGCAGATGCGTTGAAACGGAAGGCCGATACATTACAAAGCCAGTTCAAGCAAAAAGGTCTTGAATGGCCGGCAAAATATTTATACTTCCGCTCATTCAAATGGGATAGCCAGTTTGAGGTATGGGTAAAGAATGATATTAACGATCAATTCAAATTATTCAAGACTTATAAAGTTTGTGCACTGGCCGGATCAATGGGACCTAAAAGAATGGAGGGTGATTACCAGGTACCCGAAGGATTTTATTATATCAATGAGTTCAATCCCAAAAGCACTTACCATCTTTCATTGGGATTAAATTATCCCAATGAATCGGATAAGATGCTTAGCGATGCGCAGATGCCAGGTGGTGATATCTTTATTCATGGCAGTTGCGTTACTGTAGGATGTATTCCTTTAACTGATGATAAGATCGAGGAGGTATATATTCTTGCTGCAATGGCCAAGGATGCCGGGCAGGAGTTTATACCTGTACATATTTTCCCTATTAAGTTTGATGTACAGCGAAGCAACGATTACTTTACTAATCTTATAAAAGAAGATCCCGCATTAAAAAAATTTGCTACTCAACTGGAAGACGCCTTTTATTATTTTGAACGATATAAGCAATTACCCGTGGTGATGATCGATGATAAAGGAGCTTATAAAATTCCAGGCACTCCTCCCAGGAAATCAGCAGCCGTTTCAGAAAGGCTATTGGTAAAAAAATCGACGGCACAGCATCGTACAAGAAATATTCCTGTACTTGCAGATGCCGTGCATCAATGGCCACAGTATGAAGGTGGCGCCAATGCATTGATGCAATATCTTGATAACCTCGGCAGGGAAATGGTTGAGTTATTACCTAATGGAATTAATAAAGCTTATGTGCAGATGGAGTTCATAATTGATACGGATGGTGTGCCTGTAAACTTTAAAGTGCTGCGTGGGATAACCGATATTGATTTTATTGATGAGATAATCAATCGAATGGAAAAGATGCCCAATTGGCAACCCGCCATGCTTAATGATAAACCTGTTGCTAAAAAAATGGTGCAGACCGTAACGGTTGAACTTCCCGTGAAAAAAGAAGATTGGTAACTACTGCATCAAGGATTGAACAGTATCTGGCGTCCTTTGCTGCAGTATAATTTTTTTTCCTTCAGCTAATTTTTCAAACACTTCCCTTGTATAATGCCTGATGGTGAGTAGTGAAAGATCCCTGGTGACCTGCACGTCAAAAATCTCCGAAGCTTCGAGTGCAAGCTTTTCAATTTTCTCTGGCCAATTGTCCAATACGGCAGTAAAACTGATAGCCCCATTCTGCGTCAGGTTGGGTTTGAGCTTGTATTTTTCAAATAGATGGTAGAGTGTTCCGGTATGCTGTTCGCTTACAAAAGAGAAATCCCTTGAACTCATTTCCATCATCACCTGGTTCTCTTTAAGCACAATAATCGGTGGCAAACTCTTTACGGAATGACTATGAATTACAGTGCCTTGCAGCCTAGGATTGAGAAAGCATTTTACATACATAGGAATCCCCTTATTCTGCAAAGGTTTGATGGTTTTAGGGTGAATGACCTGTGCTCCATAGTATGCCATTTCAATTACTTCGTTATAATTCAGTTCATGAATAGGCTGAGCTTCCGGAAATTTCTTTGGGTCAGCATTCATTACACTTTCCACGTCCTTCCAGATGGTAAGGCCATCGGCATTTAGCATATTAGCAAATACAGAGGCGGTATAATCACTTCCTTCACGGCCCAGGGTTGTGCTTTCATTTTCATCGGTTGAGCCGATAAAGCCCTGTGTTAATACAATATTGGTTTTTTGAAATAAGGGGTTAATTAGCTCATCAATTTTGTGGCTGGTTTCTTCCCAGTTAATCGTTGCTTCACGAAAATTATCATCTGTTCTTATTATATCTCTTACATCAATCCATTGATTGGTTACGCCGGCTTCATTTAAATAGTGACTTACAATGGCTGTTGAAAGCATTTCGCCACAACAAACAACCTGGTCATAATAATAATCATACTCACGAACCGGTTTGTCGTGCAGCAGCCATTCCACTTCAGTAAAAAAATCAAGTAATTGTTGTTCGCATGCCAAAGCATTTTGTACCAACAGGTATTTTGCAGTTGTAAGATGTTGCTGTTTTACCTGTTCAAACAAACTAAGGGCTTCTTCATTTTTATTATTGCAGAATGCTTCCACCACTTTTTCCAAAGCATTGGTGGTTTTGCCCATAGCGGAAATGACTACCAGAATCTTTTTATCATTGTATTGCTTTAATATGCCGGCTACATTTTTAATCCTGTCTACACTATTGACTGAAGCACCACCGAATTTAAAAACCTGCATGAGTTATTTAATGTTTGATATTGAAGACCTGCTTACCGTCAGGCAGGTTGTGTATTTGTAATTTGCAAAGATAAGATGCAATTGCTACTGAGATTCGAAAAGGAAATGAGTTTTCAAATATGCTGAATAGAATTGCTGCAGTACAAGAGTGCGACGCAACAAAAGTATAATAGTAGCGGTGAAGTTTGGTACAATTCATTCATCATTTATAATTCATAACTTCCTCAGTAGTGCCATCTCACGAATGCTTCCATCGCTGCATAGTGAGTAAGGCCGAGGTCGGCATAAAGATTCGCTGTTGCTGCATTACGTTCTTCAGCCCGTTGCCAGAATTCTCTTGAATCGCTTCCCTGGAAGGGAACCATATCTTTTTGTGACTGATGAATAAAAATTCCGAAACGTTTTTTGAGTACCTGGTCGGGACTCATCGGTATGGCCATCTCAATTTCTTCAATATTCCATTCCTGCCATGCGCCTTTATAGAGCCAGAGCCAGCAATCATTGATCCATTCGTCGCCGGCAGCTTTAATTCGTTTTAATGACTCCACTACCACATTGAAGCAAACAATATGTGTACCATGAGGATCTGCAAAATCACCTGCACAAAACACTTGCTGCGGCTTTATGGTGCGAAGCAGTTCCATGGTAAGCTTCACATCTTTCTCACTCATTGGTTTTTTCTCTATCGCCCCGGTCTCGTAAAAAGGAAGATTTTGAAAATGTATATTCTCATCTTTGATACCTACATAACGGCAAGTTGCTTTTGCCTCACATTGCCTGATCAATCCTTTGATTGAACGGATGGTTGGTGTATCCATCTGGTTCGATCTTTTGCGGGAAATATATTTTCTTGCTTCAACCAAAATCTTATCAGATTTATTTGTATCAATGCCGGCTATTGCTTCAAAGCCTACTGCAAAATCAAGAAATCTTGTTACGAATTCATCTGTTACTGCAATATTCCCTGAAGTTTGATAAGCTACATGTACATCATTGCCCTGGTCATGCAAACGCTGAAATGTACCACCCATACTAATGATATCATCATCGGGGTGAGGGGAGAAGATAACACAACGTTTGGGATAGGGCTCTGAACGTTCAGGATGATGGGGAATATTTGCATTCGGTTTTCCTCCCGGCCACCCGGTAATGGAATCACGCAACATATAATAGACTTTAAGGTTGATCTCGTATGCATCACCTTCTTCCACCAGCAGATCACTAAGACCATATTCATTATAATCACTATTCGTTAAACTAAGTACTGGTTTTTTTAATTTCAATGCCATGTTCACCACAGCTTTCTTGATCATTTTTGGTGTCCATTCACATTCACCGGTAAGCCATGGTGATTTAAAACGTGTCAACTCTGACGCAGCTGCTTCATCAATATAAAAGGATACATCATCATGATTTTGTAATAAAGATGCGGGCACAGATTCGGAATCATCATCTTCAACAGATTGTTTTATAACCGCCGCCTTACCAGAACCCCATGCCATTAAGATGATCTTTTTTGCTTTCATTATCTCGCCAATACCCATAGTGATGGCAAGACGGGGGACTTCTGAAATATTTGCAAACTCGTATGCATTTGCAATACGGGTGGAGTTATCAAGTGTAATTAATCTTGTTTTGGAATAAATGCCTGAACCTGGTTCATTGAAACCGATATGACCATTATTACCAATACCGAGGATCTGTAAGTCAATACCGCCTGCATCTTCAACCATTTTTTCGTATTGGCGTGAATGTTCCTTTATTTTTTCTTTTGGTATTTCCCCATTAGGGATATGAATGTTTTTAGGATCTATATCAACATGATTAAAAAGATGTACCCGCATGAACCGGTTATAACTCTGCAATGCATTATTATTGATCGGGTAGTATTCATCAAGATTAAAAGTGATGACATTTTTGAAACTGAGTTTTTCTTCCTTATGCATTCTTACCAGTTCAACATAAAGTGTTTTTGGAGTAGAGCCAGTAGCAAGTCCTAATACACATTTTTCTTTTTTTGATTGCTTGTCACGGATCAGTGCAGCAATTTCTTTAGCTACTTCTACAGAACCTTTTTTTAGATCAGGGAAAATCTTAACCGGGATTTTTTCGAATGAATCAACCATGCTCATGGTAGCAATAATTTAAGTGTAAAAATACAAAATGATAAGTCAATGGTCGTGATAAACTGCTGCAAGGCTTAATTCACTTCAATTTCACTAACAAACAGCCATGCTTTGTTACCAGCACCGGGATTTCCTTCCGGTATTCCGCCCCAGTTTCTTAAAATCACTTTTATATACCGTGCATTTCTTTCAGCAAACTCCACTTTCATTGTACCAGTTTCAAGTCCTTTAATCTTTACATTAAAATCATCCGTTAAACCAACTGATGTAAAGTCAGTGCCATTTTCTGAAACAAATACTTCAAATGTCTGAGGTTGCCATATCCAGCTTCCTTTCTCTCTTAAAACATGTGCCACCACATTTTTAATTTTTTGTGATGATCCAAGATCGATCGTGGCTTCGCAATTACCACCAGAGAAGCCAAGGTATTCACGGCTTTTTGTCATTCCTTTTTCATTCACCACGCCATTTACTAATGTAAATGCGCCATCACCTGGATAACTTTGGGATGGTTCCATTTTTAAATCGATCTTCTTCCCGGTTGCTTTATTAAAACTGAATGTTTGATATACAGGATTGCTAATTGATTTGCTGCCTGACATTGTTGTTGCTGCTAAGATCATAGAACTATTTACTGGTACTGGCGTTGTATAAGTTTTTCCATCCTTATATGTCGGCGCCGCAATCATTCCGGCTGTATGTGTGATATATTTAATTTCAACACCAGGTTGTTTTGATTCAAGTTTCCATTGCACGCCATTATTATCAAGCGAAGGAATTACTGAAGATTTAATATCAAACAAAGCTTTGCTATAATTTGCTTTCCAGAATTCATATCTTTTGAGTTGATCAAGTAACCTCGGTTCAAATTCATTCCAGTCTCTTTTTTCTTTAGGGCTCCACAGCACTTCACTTAATGCAGCTAATCTTGGAAATAACGTGTATTCCACTTTCTTAGGGTTCGTTATGTATTCTGTCCACAGATTGGCCTGTGCTCCTAAAACATATTTTGCTTGATCTGCATTTAGCTCTTTTGGTACCGGTTCATAAGCATATACTTTTTCTATGGGGTTATAGCCACCAAATGTTACCGAATCTTCATTTTCGCTTTGGCTATGATCAAAATAAACAGGATCACCCGGTGTCATGATCACTTCATGTTTTTGTTTTGCTGCTTCAATTCCACCAGCTTCACCCCGCCAGCTCATTACAATTGCATTCGGTGCTAATCCGCCTTCGAGTATTTCATCCCAGCCAATTAATGTTTTTCCTTTTTTATTCAGGTATTTTTCCATTCGCTGTATAAAATAACTCTGCAGCTCATGTTCATCAACCAGCTTATTCGCTTCCATTCTTTTCTGGCAGGAGGGACAACGTTTCCAGTTTTCTTTAGGAGATTCATCACCCCCAACATGAATATATTTTCCGGGAAAAAGCTGAACTACTTCATCAATTACATCTTCCAGAAATTTAAATGTTTCTTCTTTGCCTGCACAAAACACATCGTCAAACACTCCCCAAGTTTCCTGTACCAGTTTACCGGGCTTTGATGTTACCATTGGCGAGATCAGCATTGAACTTTTTTGAGATATCATACCGGGCGGAATCTTTGTTGATTCATCCGGGAAACAACTCAGTGAAGGATAAGCAGCAATAGCAGCGCTGCCATGACCGGGCATTTCTATTTCAGGTACTATTGTTACGAAACGATCAGCAGCATACTTTACTACTTCCTTTATTTGTTCTTGAGTATAAAAACCAGTATGTGGAATATTATCACTGCCGCTACCCGGAAAGCGGCCAATAATGGATCCATTTCTGACTGAACCAACTTCAGTCAATCTTGGATATTTTTTTATTTCAATTCGCCAGCCCTGGTCTTCTGTTAAATGCCAATGGAAATAATTCATTTTATGCAATGCGATATAGTCAATATATTTTTTTATAAAATCAACAGGCATAAAATGGCGCCCCACATCCAAATGCAAACCACGATAGACAAATCGGGGGTAATCTGTGATTGTTAATTGTGATATTGAAAGTTTTATTGTCTGTGGTGTTTTGGAAGGAGTGGGTATGGGTAATAACTGAATCAGGGTTTGAAAACCATAAAATAAGCCGGTTCTATTCCTGGCAGAAATGGAAATATGATTTTTTGTAACTATTAATGAATATTTACCCTCAATAGTATCGCTGGATGGTAATGGACTTCTCGAGATCATTATCGAGTTATTTATTATTGAACTATCCTGCCTTCCATATACTTCTAATTTTAGATTATAGAACTTTTTAAGATATTCATTAAAAAAATCAGCTTCTTTTTCAAGCCCATATCCATGTCCAAAAACAATTTTTGTTTTACTATTTATGGTAAATTTTTCCGGGGCAGCAGACACAAATAATTCCACCGGTTGCGGAATAATTTTTATACCCTGCGTTAATGAATTTATTGAAAACAGGAATACAGATAAAAGCAAGCAAATTCTCATTCTAATTCTTTTTACAATTGTATAAAAAAAGTCCCGCTGAAAACGGGACTGTAATTTAGGAAGAAATTTATTTCAATACAGGTAAACTAATACTGCTGCTGTTGGTACCGTCATGATAGAGACGAATTGTTGCTTTCTGAAAATCAGCTTCACTGCATTCATAAATATTCACAAATTTCTGTGGATTGCGGTCTGCTAATGGGAACCAGCTGCTTTGCACCTGTATCATTAGCCTGTGTCCTTTTTGAAAAGTATGAGCAACATCAGGCAAATCGAATTTTACTCTTTCTATTTTATTCGGTGTAAAAGGAGAGGGGGTCTCAAAACTGTTCCTGTATTTGCCACGCATTATTTCGCCACGAACCAGCATTTGATAACCACCCATTAAATAACTACCAGTTCTGGGAGCCGGATACTGAAAGTCGTCAGGAAAAACATCAATGAGTTTTACAACAAAGTCAGCATCTGTTCCTGTAATGCTTACTAATAGATCTGCAATCACTGGACCTGCCAATGTCAAATCTTCCGTCAGCACATTAGTTTGAAATGTAAGTACATCTGTTCTTCGTGAAGCAAACCGCTGGTCATCGGTCATATATGCAGCAGTTCTGTTTTGATGCACATCTTCTGTATAAGGAACCGGGTGAGCAGGATCACTTACATATTCGCTGAAAATATTTTTACCAGCCTGTTTATTCCAATCCAGTTTTCCATTGGCTCCAAAATAAATTGGTGTTTCATTCATTAATGCAGGTGGCCATTGAGGTAATTTTTTCCATTCATTAACTCCGCTGAAAAATATAAGAGCTTCTGCAAAATTTGGATTCGAACCTTTTCCTTTCAGATAATAATTAAAGAAAGGAATTTCAATATTGTTCTGATACCAGATAGAAGTATTGGCGCCAAACCTCACATTACCAAGTTGACTTCCATCGCGGCTGCTCCATTGTCCGTGGCTCCATGGGCCCATTACTAATTTATTATCTGTACCCGGACTTTGCTTTTCAATCGCTTTATAAAGATTCCATGCACCATAACAATCTTCTGCATCAAACAAACCACCTACAACAAGCATAGCTGGTTTGATATTATACATAGCCGTTCTTGCATTTCTTGCTTTCCACCAATCATCATAGTTGGGGTGTTTATACATCTCATGCCAGAATTTAATACTGTCGCCAATCATATTAGCCAGGTTTTTCAATGAGCCTGCTTTTAAATAAAATTCATAGTTGTCTTTTATCTTAAAATCATATCCCGGTGAACCCATTGTGGTTGGCTTAGGTCTTGGTTTTCCAAAACTGGGATAAAAGCTAAAACCATCCATTTGGAAAAATGCACCATTATGATGGAAGTCATCTCCTAAAAACCATTCGGTAACCGGCGCCTGTGGACTGACTGCTTTCAACGCAGGATGACCTGAGGCAGCAGCCATCGTAGAATAAAAACCGGGATAAGAAATTCCAAATACACCAACATTGCCATTATTATCGGGTTGATTTTTTATCAGCCAGTCAATAGCATCATAAGTATCACTTGCTTCATCTATATCAGTATTTGTTTTTTTGTCTTTTATAAATGGTCTTACATCTTCAAATTCACCTTCACTCATCCAACGGCCACGAACATCCTGTAATACGATGATATAATTTTCACGCATATAATATTTCCAATGACTACCCCAGAATCCCCGCCAGTTACTTTCACCATAGGGTGAACATGAGTAAGGTGTACGGTTCATCAGAATAGGATGTTTTTCACTTCTGTCTTTTGGTGCGTAAATGGAAGTGAATAATTTTGTTCCATCCCGCATGGGTATGTAAATTTCTTTTTTTGTGTAGTTGTCCTTTATCCATGCACTATCCTGGTCAGTTTGTGCATTAGAAAGAAAGAACGAAAATAAAAACCCAACGAGAAGTAGTTTGCGTAGCATGATAGTTTAGTTTTACCCGGTTAAATTAAGCCAATCTGTTTTTACACCCATAAAATATTTTTATGAGCGATAATAAGCAAGTCATTGAACGATTTTATACAGCTTTTCAGCAATTGGATTATAAAACAATGCAGGATTGTTATAGTGATGATATTGTTTTTAGTGATCCGGTATTTTTAGTGCTGCATGGTGATGAAGCAAAAGCGATGTGGGAAATGCTGTGTAAAAACGCAAAAGAGTTTTCATTGACCTTTTCTGATATTGAATTGCTGGATGAAGAATATGCAACCTGTAAATGGGTGGCCACTTATACTTTTTCAAAAACAGGAAACCGGGTTGTAAATAATATCAAAGCATTCATGAAACTGAAAGACGGAAAAATAATCGAGCATAGTGATGCTTTCCGTTTAAGTACATGGATCGGACAAGCCTTAGGTTGGAAAGGTGTATTATTCGGCTGGGCTGGTTTTATGAAAAGAGCTGTTCAGAAAAATGCAAGGCGCAATCTTGAAAAATTTATGGAAAAGAAATAACGTAGCTAAGTATATAAAGTAAAAAGGTATATAGAAAAGCCTCCTATATACCTTTTATACATTTATACTTAAAAACTAATCCTGCAGTACTCCAAATTTTCCTGCATTCACATCATTAATTGCTTCTTCCACTTCCTGCCAGGTGTTCATCAGGAATGGGCCATATGCTGCAATAGGCTCTTCAATCGGTTCGCCTGATAAGATCAATACAACTGCATCTGTTGTTGCTTCAATAGTAAACTGTTCACCATCATTCTTCAGTAAAACAAAATTATCATTCAACACTTCCTTGTCCCGTCCGACCGGGTCATCCGGGCGGGCATTTACTTTTATTGTTCCTTCTATGACAAGTAGTCCTGTATTAAAATTTGCAGGCAGATTGAATTCAGCAGATACTCCTTTATTCAGCTTCGCATTATAAACCTGCATAGGTGTAAACGTAGATGCAGGACCTTTCACTCCTCCGTATTCACCGGCAATGACCTCAATAAAACTTGTTTTATCATTTAAGTAAGCTTTACCCATTGCACTATTAGTGATCTCCTGGTATTTGGGTTTTACTTTTTTGTCTTTTGCAGGAAGATTTACCCATAACTGTACCATTTGAAATAAGCCTCCGGTTTTGCTGAATTCCTTTTCATGATATTCTTTATGCAGTAATCCTGAGCCTGCAGTCATCCATTGCACATCACCTTCGCCAATGATACCGCTGTTACCTGCACTATCGTGATGGGCTATTTTGCCATGATAGGCAATAGTCACTGTTTCAAAACCTGCATGCGGATGCACACCTACACCACGTGGTTCATCAGAAGGGTTGAACTCGATCTTTGAACCATAGTCCAGCATAAAGAAAGGACTCATCCTTTTTTTATCAATGAACCGGCTATTCGGAAAAAAATTATGTACACGAAACCCATCACCCACCATATGCGGTGGAGGAGGGGCGATGATCACATCTATTGATTTTTGATTGCTCATACTGTTTTATTTAAGAAGCGGAACTTCCATTAATAATATTTCAGCATCTGTATCTGCCAAAATTTTTAATTCATTTGTTTCGGTAATGCCTAACCCATCCCGCTGATCCAACTTTTCGTCATTTACAGAAACTGAACCACTAATTACAAATGCATATACTCCACTATTCTCTTTCTTTAGTTTATAAGAAGTCGAAAATCCTTTATCCAGTTTACCTAAACTAAACCATGCATCCTGGTGAACTTGTACGCCACCATCATTTGTGCCGATGGGAGAAACAACGGTTAATAGTTTATTGTGCTTGTCAGCATCAGTAAAATTTTTCTGATCATAACGGGGCTCAACATTTTTCTTATTGGGAAAAACCCAGATCTGGAAAAACTTTACTGGTTTGTCCAGGTTCTTATTTTTTTCCCCGTGCTGAATGCCTGTGCCGGCACTCATCACCTGCACATCACCTTGTTTTATTACCTGCACATTTCCCATGCTGTCCTTATGTTCTAAAGCACCTTCGGTAGGTATCGAAATTATTTCCATATTATCATGCGGATGTGTTCCGAAACCCATCCCGCCGGCCACTGTATCATCATTCAATACCCGCAATGCACCGAAATGCATTCGTTGTGCATCATAATACCCCGCAAAACTAAAAGTATGATAAGAATCCAGCCAGCCGTGACTGGCATGACCTCTTGTAGCTGCTTTATGTAAAATCGTTTTCATATACCCCAAATCCGCCTCGGCGGAGCTTTTAAAACCCTAAAGACATAAAGTCTTTACTGGTTATGATTAATAAATTGTTTTCAAATTTCTTTTTTCAGTTGCTCAAAGTTAAAGCTGGTTGTTTTTCAGCAATTACTTTTTCTGCCAACCATAAAAATTCTGAAATAAAATTATGAACAGATTTGTAAAATGACTCATCAGTAAGATTTCCTTCCTCATCAAATTTTTTATCTACCTGTGGTACTATCAACAGGTAAGGTGAAGCTATTCCAAATAAGGCAGGTACCAATTGCAATAATTGTTGTGATGCCCTTATACCACCCATTACACCCGGAGATGCTGTTACAATACCAAATGGTTTGTGATGCTGTTTCGGAAAATGATCCAGCAGGTTTTTCATTGCCGGGGAATAGCTGCCGTTATATTCCGGTGTTACCAAAATAAAAGCATCGGCATCAAATATCCTTTCAGCAAGAGATCTAAATTCTGCTGGTGTTTTATCCGGTGATACAAAAACAGATTGAACAGGAGGGAGGTTCCAATCCCTCAGATCAATAATATCAACTTCGTGTTCAGTATTTTCAATGATCCAGTTCTTTAAATTTATTGCCACCCTGCGGGTTACACTGTTTACCCTCGGACTGCCTGATATAATTTCGATTCTCATTATTGACTCCTTTCGTTTAAATTTTATAACACAAATTTCCGATGGATAGCCGCAGTGACCATTGATTTATGGTAAGTAACCCCGCCTGAAATAATTCTACTCATAATTTTAACTTATTGCCTAAATTCGAAATTCTTAACCTACAAGCATGATTAACAGGAGAAAGTTCATAAAAGGCTCGGCACTAACTTCTATTTCAACATTGATAGGCTCGGCAATATCTGCTGAAAGCACAATTGAAACTATTACAGGAAACCCTGTTGTTATTTCAACATGGGACACTGGATTAGTGGCTAATAAAGCAGCATGGGAAATATTGGGTAAAAAAGGAAAGGCTATTGATGCGGTGGAAAAAGGAGTAATGGTGATTGAAGACACTCAGAATTGCTGTGTAGGGCTTGGGGCTAACCCTGACAGGGATGGCTTTGTAACATTGGATGCCTGCATTATGGATGATAAATTCAATTGCGGTAGCGTTGCTTTCCTCGAAAGGATCAAGCATCCCGTTTCCGTTGCCCGCAGGGTAATGGAAAAAACGCCGCATGTGATGCTGGTAGGTATCGGGGCACAACAATTTGCCGTTGCAGAAGGTTTTCCCCTGGAGGAACAAAAACTCTCTAAGAATGCACAGGAAGCTTATGACAATTGGTTGAAAAAATCGGAGTATAAACCACCGGCGATAAATGTTGAGAATAAAAACATGAAAGGACATGGCCCTTTTGCACCAGCTATATTAGAAAGCGGTGAATGGAACCATGATACGATCGGTATGGTGGCAATGGATACTTTCGGAAATCTCAGTGGCAGCTGCACTACAAGCGGCGCTGGTTTTAAAATGCGTGGCAGGTTAGGCGATTCACCAATTATTGGCGCCGGTTTGTTTGTAGATAATGAAGTTGGCGCCTGCACATCAACAGGACAAGGTGAAGATGTGATACGAGTTGCGGGTTCGCATTCTGTTGTTGAACTGATGCGGCAGGGTTTATCACCTGAGGCTGCCTGTAAAAAAGTAATTGAAAGAATAGTGAAGATCAAAAAAGATAAGGTAAAAGATATACAGGTTTGTTTCCTGGCTGTAAATAAAAAAGGGATTGTTGGCGGATTTTCTATTCATCCGGGTTTCAGCTATGCACTTAAAACAAATACAGTTGATAAACTGGTAAAATCTAAAAGCTGGTTTTCATAGTGAATGGGCAATGGTGAATGGGCAATGGGCAATGGTCAATTGGCAATAAGCAATCTTGAATAGTAGTTATCTTCGTTATTCACCATTGACTATTCACCATTCACCATTCACCATTCACAACTATGAATTACATTATCGAAATAGCAACATCCGATTTTGCAACTACAAAAGCTGCTGTTGAAGGTGAGGCTCATCGAATTGAACTCTGTGCTAATCTCGCTGAAGGCGGTACAACTCCATCTTATGCTCTGATTAAAAAAAGCCGTGAGGCATTTGATCTGCTTATTTATCCGATCATCCGGCCAAGAGGCGGCGATTTTCTATATACAAAAGATGAGTTTGAAATAATGAAGAATGATGTGAGACTGTGCAAAGAACTGGGTTGTGATGGGGTAGTGATCGGTTTATTGAATATGGATGGAACAATTGATATTACAAGAACTACGGAGTTGATAGAACTGGCTTATCCATTAGGCGTAACATTTCATCGTGCATTTGATCGTTGTAAAGATCCTTTTGTCGCATTGGAAGAATTAATTGACGCTGGATGTGAAAGAATTCTTACATCAGGGCAGCGAGTATCAGTCAATAGTCAACAGTCAATAATAGACAGCCAGGCTGTTGAGTTGATCGCAGAACTTAACAAGGTTTCAGATAGCAGAATTATCATTATGCCGGGAAGCGGGGTTAGAAAAGAAAATATCAAACTGCTGGCTGAGAAAACAGGTTGCACTGAATTTCATTCTTCATTGCGGGATAAAATAAAAAGCCCAATGCAGTTTATTCATCCGGGTTTTAAAACTTCCGAAGAAAGCTATACAAATAATTATATTGACCCTGAAGAGGTAAAAGCATTACGTAAAGCATTAAATTAAATAAGAAAGCCCCGTTACAAAACGGGGCTTTTACTTTTGGCTAGTGTTTATATGAAATTAAAAAGCTTTAGGTGCTGATTCTTTCGATGCCATTTCGATCATAGCAGTCAATTCAGTCATTAATTTATCGTCGCTGCCATCAAAGCCAACAGCTTTAAAACGTATCATCCCTTTTTTATCAATTACAAACTTGGTAGGGATACCATCTACTTTAAAATCAGCTACAACTTTACTATCATTGTCCATCAGCACATGAAAAGAGTATTTATTGGTATTGATAAACTCAGATACTAATTTCTCTTTGTTGTCGCCATTTTCCCAGGTATCAATAAAAACAAATTTTACATTGGGATCGTCTTTGTATTTGTTTACCATTTTCTGCATTCCGGGGAAACTAGCTTTACAAGGTCCGCACCAGGTAGCCCAGAAATCAACAACAACTACTTTATCTTTCAACTCCCCAAGATTTACTTTTTTGCCATTCAGGTCAACCAGTGCAAATACAGGAGCTTTTTCATTCAGGATTGTTTTTCTTAACTCCGCCAGCATTGTTTCTGTTGCCGACTTCTGGAGATTAGTAATATATTCATCGAAACCTGCTTCTGTTTTTTTATCTTTTACATAAGCTCTTTTCAGGATATCTTTCATTTCGCTGGTGGATTTGGCATCCATCACGAACTGTTCTATTTCTTTTACGTATTGTTTTTTAGGCAACACTTTTTCTGCCAGCAATGCATACGTGTTATTCTGGTCTGCATCTTTTCCGTTATTCACTACAATTGCAGCATCTTTAGCATAAGGGAATCCTTTTTTGTGTTCACCCATTCTGTACATGACCATACCATAAGTATCCGCAAACATGGCATACATGTATTTATTATTTTCTGTCCATTGCTTTTGAGTCATATTATCCGGTTTCTTAGCAGTTGGATTTTTCCATTGCTCCTTATAATAATTGGTAGCAAATTTTGAAAATTCTTCAGCTAATGGAAGATTATCGCTTGTCTTTTGCATTTCCCATGCGGCACTGTTGTATAACGAAGCTAGCTGTGCTTTGTCTTCGATGTTAGCATCTGCTACTGCCTGTTTGAAATTTGGCCAGTCTTTTTTAGCCAGGTATGCATAAGCAATTTGAGCTTTTATATTCGGGAGATTGGGTTTAAGATATTTCCAGTTTTCATCTGTCTCGATCTTGTTGCTGATCTCAGCAAGCAATATTTTTTTCTTTTCTATATCCTGCTCCTGGTAGAATTTATTCAGGGTTTCATTAACCACCCATTTACCATTCGGGAATTTTTCTTTTTTAACAGAACTAACAAACTTCATCTGTTCTGGTGATTTGGCCAGTTGGTAAAGACTTTCAAGATTTGAATAATCAGTTTCTTCTTTTAAACCTGCTTTTAACAATGATTCAATTTCTTTCTGAACGATCTTAGGCGCATCATCTTTTTTAATCGCAGCTAGCGTACTTACATAGCTGATGAGGTATTTTTTCTTATTATCAGGATAGAGTTCAAATTCTTTCTCCATTGCAGCCAATGCTTTTTCATTATTCCGGTCCACACCTAACTGGCGACCCCAATATTGGTAAAAGCCGCTAAGAGCCATGTACGCTCCATCACGGGGTTTATCATCATTATACAAAATGATGGTATAGCCGTCATTAAAATTATTATCAAATTTTTTATCAGCACTAAAGGACAAATAAATAAAATGCATGCCTGTATCAATCGTAAATGAGCCTGAATACTTGCCTGCCGACTTCTGTAGTACAATATCATCGGCTGTTCTTTTAGCCATGCCATTTTGGTAAACAATACCCTCAACCGGTTTGATGGTATTGGCAATATCACCTGCGGGTTCGTAAGTGAAAGTAATAACATCACCCGGTTTGGGTTTTTCTGGTGTATAGGTAAATTTTTGCTGGGCCTGTGTTGTTACTGCTACGAATAATAACAAGGCGGTAAATAGTTTTTGGTAAAACATGGCGTTAATTTTAGAGTATGAAAGGTAGGAAAATCCGGGATGTAAAATGTGAAAATATTGGATTGGTGTCGGGTAAATGTCTTTAAAGCATTGCAGTCCGCCCGGGGTCTTCACAATAGACGGCAATCAAATCTAAGAAAACTTGTTGTGGGACAACGAGGAGTTAAAAATATGAAAGGTTAAAACATATAATATGATGTGATGCAGTAACTTTAAGTCCCGAGGTCTCGCCACCAGATACTTTATGTTTGTCTAGTCCTGAAAAATAGTTATGATGAAAGTTCTGTTGATATTAATCTTTTTTATTGCACCTGTAATTGGAAATTCAAAAAGTATTGAAAAGTATTACTTGATTACATTCAAGGCTGAAGAATATTTATTTCATAACGAGTTTGCATTATCCTGTAAGGAATATAGTAAAGCATTTAAAACAGGCTTTGCTTTTTATGCCGATCTACGAAATGCTTTTAAAGCAGGGTTATTATCAGGGAATGATTCATATATTAAAAAATTTTGGGCTATAATAATTGCTTTACCCGAAGTTGCCAATAGCATCAAAAACGATCCAACAATAATTGGCTTCTGTAAACCTTCTATGCAACAGGAAATTTTAGCTTATAGGAAGGAAAGGCAGAAAACGGATTTTGAAAAAATAATTGATTCTGTTATTCTTATTGATCAAAAGGCTCGGCGGGAATGCAGAAATAACATGACGGATACTTGTAAAATCAGGTTTAAAGTACTTGACAGCATAAACCTGATGAAACTATATCGTCTATTACATAAAACAAATTATACTGAGAGGGAATTTGGGTATAAAACCCAAGAATATATTTATTTAATTGCATTACATGCTCGCCGCTGGGGTTATAAATTTCTGGATTCTTTATTAAAAGAAAACATCAAAAAAGGGAGAATGAAGTCGGTTTTCTTTGCACACCTGATTTCATATAGAAGTGATATTGATTACGTGAATAAAATTTATTTAAATAATCAGAAAAGCATCGGTTTTGATCAAATGGTATGGGTTGTAAATAACAAAGTCGTACAATTTAATAGAACTGATAGCTTAATTGATTTATACAATACGAATCGAAAAGAATTATTTATTTCAAAAACCGAGAATGATATATTAAAGCATGCCCTTATAACAAAGAATAAATTATTTGCCGGATGCGAGAAAGATCTAGTAGTAGATTTTTTTAGGATGGAAATGTCCGACCAACAGTTTATTGATTTTTTAAACAACTTGCGAAGCAAAAAAATGATAAAGGAATGATTTTTCAAGGTCCCGCAGCAGCAGTATCATTTTTTCGAAATCTTTCTTGCGAAAACCTCGTTCTGACAGAATACTATGTTGTGCGCTGCTATTGGAAAGCAGCGATACTAATTTGACTTAAACGTTATTTTTTTAGGCAGATGACCTAAAGTAAAAACTGAGTCGATGTAATCTAATATCTCTCCCTTATTATATTTGTTGATTACACCGTGTCCAGGTAGAGGAATAAAAAAAGTGCCTTCTTTTTGTTGAAATAGATCATCCACATCAGAGGATATTGTAACTAGCTTGTTGTTAGTTATTTTGTACAACTTATATTCAAGACTGTCAAAATTTGTAATACTATCTTTTAGAATTAAATTTCCGTAATTGTATGTCTTAATTATTTTTCCTTTAACATACAGATTTATGTATCCATTTTTGTCTTTTATAAAAACGTCCTTAAATACATTTGTTTTAATGCTGTCTTCGAATTTTTCAATTGAAGGAAGTATAGGCATAATCTTTCCAGCTTTAATGTAGAACCATCCATAGTTGGTAACACCAAATGATTTTATAAACGCTATGTAATCTTTAGAAAGTCTAAACGCTTTATTTGTATTTTCGATTTCATACTTTACAGAATGTTTTGGGTTTGAAATATCTTGCTTTGTAATACCTAAGTCGTAAGAAAAATGACCTAATGCTTTGTGTCTAACAAGCCCTAAGATGTACAAGCCTTTGTCTGGATAAGCTTCCAAAGTGTCAATTTCATCCACTCCTGAAAAATTACTTTCCTTTAAAACGAGATTACTCTTGTGGTAGAAATAGTTATAAGCAAGGTAGCCAATAATAATAATAACGATAAGCAGAAGATATTTTTGCATTATACTGGCTCGGATTTTTTAAAGTTTCTAATAAGTAGCCTACAACTCGCCGCTTTGTGTAATGTTTTGTTCCAAATTTAATTAATAATCAGTTTAAACTGGAACAAAAAAGCAAATCATTCTTTCTGTTCATCCGGGGCTCGCAGCAGCAGTATTATTTTTTCGAAATCTTTCTTGCGAAGACCCCGGGCGGACAGAAGTTTTATAAATTCGAAAAGGGCTGCGATGTGTGGCCCTTTTTTATTTTTGATGGAAACCGATTATTTTTTCCATTCCTTAACTTCAAAAGAGTTTACAGTAGAGTCTTTGTCAAAATGTAACAGTAGAGTTTGGGTATAAATTGGGTCAATGTCGTTACCATAATCTTCGTCAATTTTATATCCAATGTTCATCGTACTGTCCAAGGAATGTTGTGGTTGTCCGAGTAATGAAATTATGTCCTGATAACTTTTTCCTTTCAAAGGGATGTTCTTAGTTAAGTCGTCAACCATTGATTTTCTTTTTGGGAAAGTCATTAGGTCCCCAACTTCCGCCCATTTCTTTTTGTCAAACATTTGATGGGTCTGGCAAGAATAAAGTGTCAGTATTAATAAAGCTGAATTTAAAAATTTAGCCATCTCCTTTTCGTCCTTTTATGAATGAAGAGAAACGTTCGGTCAAAAAAGCATAAAAGACGACGTTCAATAATAGTCCTGAATAGAAAGTTGCTGTCGTCTGATTGAAAAAATCCCAAAATAATGTGTGTGTCGGAAAACGAAATACTTTAAAAAGAGAAGCAAGGATAGAACTGTTCATGGTTCCTTCGTCATATGCCCAAGCACCAAAGAATGATACAACAGTCAATAAACCAAATGCAAAAAAGAAAACTGTCAAAGCTCCAATATTTATACGGTGTCTTAGCATTTTGAGGTGTCAATATATTTGCATACAACTCGCCGCTTGGCGTTGTCTCTTGTTCCAAATTTAATTAATAATCAGTTTAAACTGGAACAAAAAAGCAAATCATTCTTTCTGTTCGTCCGGGGCCTCGCAGCAGCAGCAGTATTATTTTTCCGAAATCTTTCTAGCGAAGACCTCGGGTGGACAGAAAGTTTATATTCTTCAGCCAGCATTGCAGAAAATCCCTTGTTGTAGGCAGTAATTCATGTCGTAATGCGATTGTCTTGAGGTTTTGTTTTAGCTTCTTTCAACTTCAATATGAGCCCAACAAAAATGGCTGTAACAGAATATGCAATTATTATGTCTTGGCTCATGCTTCCTTTAATAATTGCTTGAGTGATGAATATCCCTAAAACCGTAACCGCGATTAAGATAAATTTCGAACCCCAAAAATTTATGTCCTGCTTTGATAAAAAATAAAAACAGATCAGATAAATTAAAAAGGTTGGAATAGAAAATGCGATACTAAAAAGTAGTGTTATTGGATAAACTTCTAATAATCCAACTATTTCATGAGGGTTTGTCCCAAAAATATATTCTATAGCTTGTGAGGTAAATGGAGCTATTAAGAGTGTCAAAGCCCAATGTGTAAAAATGTACGTTCGCCGCATTTTTCTGTTTATATTTTGTGAAGCATATCAGGTGTAAACGTCATAACTCCTCAATTAGAAAGTGTCTTGCTGTATTGCCTACAACGGCTAGGGCTTTCTGCTGTGCTGATATTCTATGATTCTTCAGCCCAAACCGTCGGTGGGTAAAGTTAATGTAGTTGATGTTATATTCGGTTGGCGTAGTGTCTTGTTCCAAATTTAATTAATAATCAGTTTCAACTGGAACAAAAAAGTAAATCATTCTTTCTGTTCGTCCAGGTCTCGCAGCAGCAGTATTATTTTTTCGAAATCTTTCTTGTGAAGTCCCCGGGCGGATCGAAAAAAATATTGGTAAACTGCCTGCATGGCGTGGCGTAAATGGCGATGCGTGGATATTTACGGATGAGATTGTGGTGAAGTAGAAAGAATTTAGGATAGCAATTTGAAGATAATTATGGCTAAAACCTCGTACGGACTGAATTTCACCTAGTATCCAATGAGTCACTCTTTTTATAATCACTAGGCCCTTGAGATGGTCGACTTTCATTGTTGAAGTTTGGAAAAATAATTCTAATCAAAACTGCAACAATTATTACTATAAGTATAATTGCAGTAATTTTTCTTGCTGAATTCTTATACTTAGCAGCGAAATATGAAGATCCCATAAATTTATTTTAACAATCAATAAAACTTGTGATGGGCCCGGAACTTAAAGTTAATGTGATAAGTTAAATAAAATCAATCATCCCTTCAATATCCGAAGGTTGAAACCATTTCATCTCTTTATCCTTCCTGAACCAGGTCATCTGCCTCTTCGCATATTGCCTTGTATTAGTCTTCTGTTCATCCGGTGTCTCGCAGTAACAGTATTATTTTTTCGAAATCTTGCTTGCGAATACCCCGGGCGGACAGAGGTAAATGGCTTTAAAGCATTTTTTTCACCAGCCTACCCAACATCATCAGGGCATAATCCACATCATTATTCCAGGGTTTGCCAAAACTGATCCGGATAAAATTCTTATAACTAATGCCTGACGAAAATATGTTCTGTTCGTCCGGAGTTTCGCAGCAGCAGTATTATTTTTTTGAAATCTTTCTTGCGAAGACCCGGGGATAACTGAAATCATATATTTATTCACATACCGCAAGTGGAAGTAACATGTTATAAATACTTTCTGCTGAAGATAATCTAATACTAAAGGAAGCATTATTTCTCAAAAGGTGTTTTTCCAGGGAATCTTGAGAAGGAAATAAGTGTTTGTTAATTTTTCCCTTATCAAAATTTATTAGAAGAAATTTATCCCTTAATTCAGAAATTATGTAGCAATTCCTCCAACTTATTTTTTTTACAGTGTCTATAACAATTTCATACTTTTCTGACCCAGCGTGTTGAAATAAGACAGCAAAAACACTCTCAGTTTTTTTTGCTAAGTAAAAATTGCATGATAAACATTTTTTTGCATCGAACTGTTTGTCATTCTCAGTGCACGATGACAATAATAATATAAAAAAAATAATCCTAATTTTCCTCATTGATCTTTCAATTTTGTAGGTAATTTAATCAGTTTCCGGGTAGATGCCCAAATTAAAGAGACATTTTCTGATTGATGTTCCATTTTGTCCTTTTTTAGATTTACAAATTCTGTAAACCTATTTCAGGACTAGACATTTTCGAAATCTTTCTTGCGAAGACCCCGTGCGGACAGAAGGCTAAGATTAACTAACTTTGATGACGAAAATTAATCTGCAAGTTGCCTATAAAAGATTGGTTTCTGCTATGATCGTTCTTAGGAAACTTTTCAGATACAGCAAAACGCAATAAAAAATATCACAGTAATTATGCGATCTCTTTTTTTCTTCTTTCTGACTTTCAGCATATGCGTAGATGCGCAACAAAAGTATGCCGAGCCATTAACGATCGCAGACCCGGCAATGGATGGGTATTTACAAAAAAAGCGTCCCGCTATACTGACCATTAAAATTATTAATGCACCTGACACGATTACGAAAGTCCAGGTTAAGTGCAGTTTTGTTAGGTTCGGTTCGGTTTTCCAATCAAACAAGTTTTATCAATTTGACAAGAACGGTTTTCTGAAAATTGTCTTAGATGACCGCTTGCCCTATCAACAGGTTTGGCTGGATATTGATCATTACTTATATGCGGGACTTTATGTTAATGAAGGCCTGATTGTAACCATCGATGCCCGTAAAATAAAGAATGATGAAAGATTTTATATGATCGATGATGGAGTGGAATATTCTGATGTCGATGGTGAATTGAATAGGGTCATGAACAAACACACAATTTACAAGCAAGATATTAGAAATGGATTGAGCGACCAGTTTTATGCAGTATCGAGGACGAGAAGGCAGTACGGTGAGGACGAGTTTCTTTCCAAATTCGACTCCATCTATCAAGCAATCAACGCCATTGACGATGAATTTATAAAGTACTATCCAAATTTCAAATGGGCCATACATAATAATCTCACCGCTGAATATTACGGTGGACTGTGCATGGCTTACTGGGGTGATAAAATGCCTGATAGTTTATTTAAAAAAATAGATTCTTTCTCCCCCTATTTTTCAAGTAACAATGGACTACTTTTTTATAATTATTTTTTTAATTATCTCATTTTAAAAAATGATAACCCCAGGGTAAACATGGATGAACAATTGTACAGCAATTATATAAACTACGGTCCGGAACAGCGAGCTGTCCTTGATTCCTTGAAATATTATTCACAGGTGCCGGAAGCTCAAAAGAAGGAAGCATTAAAAGAGATCAATAAGAAAAAACAAGAACTGTTTCTTGGCGACATAGTAAAAATAAATACCAGTAATCTTTTGCATTTAATTGATAGCCTTTATACGCCACCAAAGTCCGATATTTTAAAAACATTCTTGCTTGCGAAGGGGAAAATTGAGTTTGGTAAAACATATCCTGAGATAATAAAAACGATGCAGACTAAATGGTGCAGAAATATTGCAAGCAGAGAATTAAATGAGTCAATATTAAAGCAAAAACAAATTGATGGTCTGCTCGCAAAAGGAACCCAAATCAAAGAGAGCAATTCGTTTATCGGTAAACCATTGGGATCTCTCACATTCAATGCAAACCTTTACAGGCTGGATAGTGTTAAGAATCTTGACGAATTTATTGTCCATCTAAAATCAAAATTTCCCAATAAGGCTTTGGTCATTGATTTTTGGGCGACGTGGTGTGCCCCCTGCTTGAAGGAATTACCTGCGAGTAAAAAACTACAAGAAGCCAACAGCGATCTTCCAATCGCATTTATTTACATCTGCACTAATTCCAGTTCAAATATCACAGTTTGGAAAAACAAGATTGCGGATCTGCAAATTCCAGGTACACATATTTTTGCAGATGACAAACTTGTGAGTGAATTGCAAAGTAAATTTAATGCTGAAAAAGGTTTTCCAGCCTATGTGGTTATAGACGCAAACGGAAAACTGAAACCAAAAGCGATTGATTGGATGCACTCTCTGGACAGAGATAAATTAAAAAATGCTGTGGGAATCTACCAATAACTGTACAGTCATTGTTTTAAGCTTCTATTCATCCGGGTCTCGCAGCAGCAGTATTATTTTTTCGAAATCTTTCTTGCGAAGTCCCCGGGCGGACAGAAATGAAATTCAGTTTTGAAAAGAAATGTTTGCTAAAAGATGAGGACAATATAGATAATTAGGAGAAGTATTAATTCTACTAACCAAATCGCTAAAACTCGTTCTCTAATAATTAGTCTAACTATCACATCGGCGGCACCTAATATAAAAAAAGCTGGAAAAAACAAACCCCCGACAAAATGCGTCCATTTCGTGGTATCTCCCTGAAATCTATTTTTATCAATGATAAATGCAATAAAGCAGAATAAAAGTGCCAGAATAAACGGGGACAAAAAATAGAAAACTGTTTTTGCTAAACTACTTCTACGTCTTAGATTCATGATTTGTTTACTTACACGTCTTAATTACGCCCAACTCGCCGCTTGGCGTAGTTTCTTATTTCAAATTTAATTAATAATCAGTTTAAACTGGAACAAAAAAAGCAAATCTTTCTTTCTGTTCGTCCTGTGTCTCGCAGCAGCAGTATTATTTTTTCGAAATCTTTCTTGCGAAGATCCCGGGGGACAGAAGGTATTTAGTTACTCAGTTTCCTTTCTTATCCATTTGTTTTTGTCAAGCTTTGTTGTGTCAACTTTTTTTGAATACAAGATTTGTTTTGTTAGAGATTTCATTTTATAAAACTCATACTTTGGTAAATCGCTGTCATATGCTCCGCAGTCATAGTGTCTTTTGATGACTTTCAATGAGGTGTCTGATTTGTTTACAAACAAAATATCGTCAGTTATGTAACCGCACATTGTCCTGCCAAAAACATATACACTCAAAAAAAGGAAAGAAACAATAGCCAAGAAAATTATCAGAGCTTTAGATGTTCTGTTTTCAGGGCTTATGACTTTTTTCAGAAGTGTCAACAAAACGGCTACAGGAAAAATCAGCCAAACTAGCGCATAAAAGGTTTCAGCAGAGCTTTCATTACTGAATTGGAACGGCATGTACTGGCCAATAGTTAAGACAAAGAGGCATAGGACAATCCAAGAAATACTAGTCCAAAAAATTATTCTTAAAAATAGTATCATGTAAAATCGAGTTTGTAAAGATAATTACCGTGTTAATGCAGTTAAGAATATATTCTACAGCCAGCAACCCTGGGTCTCGCAGCATCAGTATTATTTTTTCGAAATCTTTCTTGCGAAGATCCCGGGTGGACATAAAAAAAGATCAAAATTTGTTTGGTTTTTTACACAGTTCATGTTAGGTGCAGTGTTTTACTGGTCAGCATTTTTAGGTCGAAATAAGACTTTCCCTTTTTTGATAGCTAAGCTATCACCTTTAATCATTACAGTTTGGTTTCCAAAATCAAAGGGAACGGGGTCTCCGTCGAGGGTCGTGCCCGCGAAATTGACTGTGATAGTGACCTCTTTTGTTTCTTTTCTAAAGGTGTGAAATGGATTGTCGTTTTCCTTCCAATGGTTAGAAGGGCGTGCTTCGTAATCCAAGAAGAACCCTCCATAATCCTTTTTTGAAACAATTAATCTTCCTAACGAGTCGACCGATCCGTATGTAGTCTTAAAAGTTACAGTGTCGTTATAAATGAGACCTAAAAACACACTTGACATTGGTTTATTAAAATAGTCGTACACAAACAATGAGACACTATCTGTCTCTTCAGCATTTATGAATTTAACTGTAGACTTGGGGTATGCCTTTGAGCTATTGAATCCTTTTAACTGAAGTTCATTTTTTTTGATTGCCCACGTTCCCTTTCCGTAATATACTTTCCCGCATTCGCAGGAGGATGTACTAAAGAATAGGCCATCGGAACTCAAAATTAAATGATTACTAAAGAAGAAACCCTCCGGATTTCGAAACTCCCTGTAAATGGCGGGCGGTTGTTGCCCAAAAGATAGATTGGATAGCAACAATACAAATAGAGTCAGTTTAGACATTTATGGATGGTTAATATTGCACCTAATTCGCCGCTTGGCGTTATATCTTTTTTCAAATTTAATTAATAATCAGTTTCAACTGGAACAAAAAAGCAAATCATTCTTTCTATTCGTCCGGGTCTCGCAGCAGCAGTATTATTTTTTCGAAATCTTTCTTGCAAAGACACCAGGCGGACAGAAAGCAGAAAATCCCATGTTATCGGCTGTTATATCTCGCAGCCCATTTGTATTGCTGCCAAAAAAATAAGATTATAAAATTTATGATTGGGTTTCTCTTTTCGAGTAAATACAATGTTAGTAAAACAAGGTCGCCGATTAAAACTAGACCATGTATAATTCTTAAGTCGCCAAATGATTTCGTTGTATCCAATAGTGACATCCCAGCTTTCAATAATAGCCGCTTCCTTGAAATCGATCTTTAAAATGGAAGAATCGAAACGGTTTAGGATGGTGTCTAATGATTTTGTTGTCTTAAGTTTAAGATTATTGAATATACTGTCAAATGCTATTGGGGCTTCTTGTAACATGACGTAAAACTGCTCAGTCAATCCTCTTGTCACACCAATAACATTTTGGTCTTTTCGGAAATACTCAAAATGAACACTAAACCAGTTGTCGTGGTTTGGATTAGTGAAATTTGAAAATTCAATGTCTGTCCCCGGAATTTTTGTCCAATGCTGAGCAGTCGCTGTTAAGCAAGAAAATAGAATGATTATTTGTAATAGTGTTTTCATAATTGCACACAACTCGCCGCTTTGAGTTATGTCTTGTTCCAAATTTAATTAATAATCAGTTTAACTGGAACAAAAAAAGCAAATCATTCTTTCTATTCGGCCAGGTCTCGCAGGAACAGTATTATTTTTTCGAAATCTTTCTTGCGAAGACTCTGGGCGGATAGAAATAGTTTCAAATTTTTCGATGACTTTGTCTTTTTCAATAGTGCCAATCAATTATGTCTGGCTCAAAGGGGTCACAAAATGATCCTCTAAAATTCATTGTTAAGATTGTTTGTATTCTTTGTGAATTCTTTCATGTCGATGGGTTGTTCGTTACAAAAGTTAAACCACACTTGCACAAAACCTGATGTTAGCGGCAGCTCTTTCTGAAACGTTTCAAATCTAAAACTTCTACACGGCCTGTTGTACGAATCCATTTTACGGTTCCATAGTCCCGGCTTAACCACACAGTTGCTTTGTCTGGTTTTGTTGACCTGTCATACACCATTAAGTTAAGCCTCAGACATTTTTTTAATAGGGTATCTCCAATAGAGATATCTTCAAATTGAAAATCCTTTATAAAAATTTCCATCACAAAGCTCCATTTTAATTTAGCCAGGTCGAAGGGCTTTGGAAATTTTAAATTTGGCGGTAGAATATGATTGAAATTATCCTTTGTCAATTCAGTGGGACTTTGATTCTCGGTAAGTGATGCTAACAATACCGAATCATTCTTAAAAATCATAGCAGACCCATGAAAACTTGCCAATTGTGCCCAAATTCCAGCCGTGTCGGATGCATGAGAAATATAGTAGGCTGTGTCACTCCCAATTAGAATTTTTCTATAGACCAAATTAATTGTATCATGAAGTCCGGAAGCATGGAAAGAATTGTAAACACAATTATAGATTAGAGTGTCACATTTGGGCTTCAAATAATCAGAGAGGTTGAGACCTGAAGTTTGTCCATTCGCAACCGTACCGAAGCTGAATACAAATGAAACTATTAATATTATTCTCATGATTTAGATGTCTGCCGAATTGCCGCTAACTCGCCGCTTGGCGCAATGTCTTGTTCCAAATTTAATTAATAATCAGTTTAAACTGGAACAAAAAGCAAATCATTCTTTCTGTTCGTCTGGGTTTCGCAGCAGCAGTATTATTTTTTCAAAATCTTTCTTGCGAAGACCCCGGACGGACACAACTTAAGAACCGCAAAGTCCGACAAACTGGTTTGTATAATGCCAAACAAACAAAACAATAATAGCTAAATTGATTGCACTTAAATACAAGAACTCCCGTGAGCTCAAACGTTTCTCAAATTTTTGTTGAATAAACCAGTTAAGAAAAGTGACGAGACATAAATAAATCAAACCGCTAAAAGTGAGTTCTTTGATGCGCTCAATCACAACGCCCCTGATCTGGTCGCAAGGTGGAATACGGACGATTAAACCATAAGAAAGAATTGTCATCCACCACATCAAAACAAGGCCGCCGATATTTAGTAGGTATTTGATTGCTCTTGCCATAACGAATATTTCCGCCTGCTGCTAACTCGCCGCTTGGCGCAATGTCTTGTTCCAAATTTAATTAATAATCAGTTTAAACTGGAACAAAAAGCAAATCATTCTTTCTGTTCGTCCGGGTCTTGCAGCAGCAGTATTATTTTTTCGAAATCTTTCTTGCGAAGACTCCGGGCGGACAGAAACTAGCATAGCAAAAAACCCCATGTTATATGCCGCCGTTGGTTATCAGCCACTCTTCCAAATACTTTCTTATCTTCTCTTCTGTTTTTATAATATATCCTTCTTTCGTCAATCCATCTGCAGTATGAAAATCAAGTCCGTCCGTTTTTTCTTCCCAAATTGAAATATAGTCTGCATAGCAAGGCATAAGGCCTATATCGTCCCAGTCAAATTCTGTTTTATTGATTATCTCATTAAGCTTTTCAAGCTCAGGGTATGTGTCAGTTTTTTTGTCAATAATAGATTTTGCATAAAAAGCAACAACATTTATTAAAGCTTCTCTTCTTTCTTTAAGTCTCAAGCCGAGTTCCTTTAACGCGGTTCTAAAATAATCCCTAAGTACAAATGAATTGTCTGTCACATTATGTCCTGCTAGAATACGAAGTGATTCAGAGTCGTAACCTTCTTCAAGCCCTGTCATTGCAATATCAGGAAGGTCTTTGTCTGTAAGAAAACTTAAAGTATAAGCTGATAATTTCTGATGAAAAGTCATAATAGATGGCACATAACTCATTAATTGCCGTAATGTCTTGTTCCAAATTTAATTAATTCTGTTCATCCGGTGTCTCGCAGTAACAGTATTATTTTTTCGAAATCTTGCTTGCGAATACCCCGGGCGGACAGAATACCAAAGTTGTAGGCAGTTTTATTTCCAATGCTCAAGTCGCCAATTCTTTTCTAGGTATTCAATTATTAAAGTATCATTAAATATTCCATGAGGAGAGAGTGTCAAATCTTCTTTGCTAAGTTCCTTTTTTAATTCTCGTTTTAAGGTTTGGACATCCACAATATGCCAACCTAGAAACTCACCTCTAACATTATGTTGAGTCCTAACTTTTATAGGTATAGAATAATATTTTGGAATAGTAAATTGCCCTACTTTTTCGATTAGCTTTCTTTTGTACGCAATCTTTACTAGAAATTGAATACTGAATCTTTCCAAAATATCTACTTCAGTTTGAGATACCTCTGCTCTTTCTTTTATAGGTTCTAGGATCCTTACTAACTCAATTCCATGTTCCCAAACCTGGATAAATTGAATAAAGCCAAAACCTTTCTGAGTTTTGATTGCAAAAACATCACCTTGGTTAATCTTCATGGTCTAACAAAATTGCCACTAACTCGCCACTTGGCGTAGTGTCTTGTTTCAAATTTAATTAATAATCAGTTTAAACTGGAACAAAAAAAGCAAATCATTCTTTCTGTTCGTCCGGTGTCTCGCAGCAGCAGTATTATTTTTTCGAAATCTTTCTTGCGAAGACCCAGAACGGACAGAAAATTCATTTTAATAAATTCAAAATTGTAGAAATTGTTTCCTTTGTAAGACTACCATTTATTTCAGGGTCTGCCAGGTCGAATGTTATTTCTTTAATAGTTGCATTTGAAAAATCCACATCGTCGCCTAAGGTTAAGCAATCACATATATAAGATAATATAGCCAAATTGTAATCATTATCTGTTAGATCGGCGATTAATTTGCTTAGACTTGAATTGTTTATGTAAATAGCTTCATCTTCGTCAAAATGCAATGGTATTGTTGCTCCAGTTTTTGATACCAGGTCAATGTAATTAGATGTCTCTGGGTCTATACGCTTAACAAAATCTGCTATCTGAAGTGAATTGCTAAAGTATAAATTTAAATCGGAGGCTTTCATGTATTTTAAAATTGCAGCCAATTCGCCGCTTGTTGTAGTGTCTTATTCCAAATTTAAATAATAATCAGTTTAAACTGGAGCAAAAAAGCAAATCATTCTTTCTGTTCGTCCGGGTCTCGCAGCAGCAGTATTATTTTTCCGAAATCTTTCTTGCGAAGATCCCGGGCGGATAGAGGCAAATGGCTTTAAAGCATTTTTTTCACCAACCTACCCAACATCATCAGGGCATAATCTACATCGTTATTCCAGGGTTTGCCGAAACTGATCCGGATAAAATTCTTATAACTACTCCCTGACGAAAATATTTTACCGGGCACAAAGGCAATATGATGCTTGATGGCTTCCGATCTGAGCTTGAAAGCATCAATTTTTTTATCAAGCTCCAGCCACATGATAAAGCCTCCGTGAGGACGGGTAACTTTTGTGCCTTCAGGAAAATATTCAATGATCGCTTGCATGTATTTTAATGATTGCGTATGTAATGCTCTCCGAAGATTTTTTAAATGATATTCATAGCGGCCTATTTTTAGAAAATTAGCCATCGCTACCTGTGTTACAGTCGGGCAACTAATATTGTGAATGCGTTTTATCTGTTTTACTTCCTCAATGAATTTTCCGGGGATAGCCCAACCAACACGATAACCCGGTGCAAGCGACTTGGATAATGATGAACAATGCATCACCAATCCCTGCCTACCGGCAGGCAGGCTTTTTGTATCATAATACTTACATGTTTTTGGTCTTGTTTTACCAAAATATAATTCGCCATAAATATCATCTTCTATCAACGGGATATTGTGTTTTGAGATCAGTTCAACTAATTTCTTTTTATTCTCCTCGGGCATACAACTACCCAGGGGATTATTATAATTAGGAACAAACACACAGGCTTTTATTGAATTCTTTTTAATTGCTTTTTCCAAACATGCAATATCAACACCGGTGGCTGGGTCAGTTGCGATCTCAACAACTTTTAATCCCAATATTTCGATGGCCTGGTAAATACCAAAATAAGTAGGAGTTTCTACTGCCACTGTATCCCCATATTTTGTAACAGCACGAAGGCACATTGTTATTGCCTCAAGACATCCGGATGTGATGACCACATCTTCATGATTCAATTTTCCGCCCCAATTGAAAGCAAGTTTTGCAACCTGTTTACGCAACTCAATATTTCCCTGTGTATGTTCATAGCTAATGCAATGATCTTTGTGATTACGCAATGCATGAACAACTGCTTTGTTCAGCTTTGCCACCGGCAACAACGATATATCCGGAACAGCCAATGCAAGATTGGTCACATTTTCTGCAGTAATGTCTTTGTAAATTGAATTGATCATTTCCTTTACGCTTACTTCATGTGATAAGCTATCAGGCTGCGATAGTTGAGGTAATCCCGGAAATCGTTTATGGCTGAATCGTACATAGTAACCTGATTTAGGTCTTGCCTCGATCAACCCTTTTCCTTCCAGGTGATAATAGGCCTGGAAAGCCGTGCCCATGCTAATGCCATATTCTTCACTTAGTACACGGACCGAGGGGAGTTTATCACCGATCTTCAGTACCTCTTCATCAATCATTTTTTCTAAACCACCGGCTATCTGCAGGTAGAGATGATTGTCATCTGTGAATTTTGCTGAACGCATAGGTTGTTTTTTTTGGCCACAGAGTTACGCGGAGTTTGAGGAGGACCGCTGAGAAAAGCTCTGCGGCTCTCAATATCTCTAAGGTTCTCTGTGGGCTTATTTAATCTGATCTAGTCAAAAATACAATATCTGAATCTGTTTTAAAAGAGAAATTTTTAAAACCTTTGTAGAGAAATTAAAAACCATGATCGAGATCGTTGATTATAAACCCGAATATCAACCTCATTGGGAGAGACTAAACCGTGAATGGATCAAAGTGTTTTTTGAAATAGAACCTTTTGATGAATATGTTTTGCAAAACCCTGAAAAAGCCATTATAAATGATGGTGGCGCCATATTAATTGCTTTGTATAATGGAGAAGTTGCCGGCACAGCAGGGCTAAGAAAAATAGACGATGAAGTGTTTGAGTTTACAAAAATGACAGTAGGCGAGGAGTATCGAAGAAAAGGAATTGCAGAAGCAATGTGCTATGCGAGTTTTGAAAAAGCCAAACAATTGGGGGCAAAAACTGTGATCCTGTATTCAAACACATTGCAGGCTGCCGCAATTAAGATGTATGAAAAGATCGGGTTTCAGCATTTGCCGGTTGAGAACACGGTTTATAAAAGAGCTAATGTGAAAATGAAAATGGATCTAAGTGAGGTTTCAAAAAAAGAGTCATTAAACATTTAAATAGAATCAACATGGAATTGCTAACAGAGATCAAAACCACAAGAGTTAAGAACTCAAAATTAAAAGAACTCGATTTTAACCATATTGAGTTTGGCAAGCATATCTCAGACCATATGCTTGTTTCTGATTTTCATTTTGATGACCCGATGGCTATCGGGTGGAAAGAACCCCAGATCGTACCGTTCGGTAATCTTTCGGTAAGTCCGGCTACGCTGGCCTTACATTATGGACAAACTGTATTCGAAGGGATGAAAGCTTTTCGAATGGCGGATGGCCGTATCAATATTTTCCGGTTGGAAAAACATTTTGAACGTTTCAACCGTTCGCTACGCAGGATGTGTATGGCCGAAATATCATATGAAATTTTTGAAGAAGGAATGAAGCAACTCATTTCATTGGATAAAAATTGGGTACCGGGTGTTGAGCAAGGCTCACTGTATATTCGTCCGTTCTCGTTTGCAAGCGAGGCAAAGTTTGGTGTAAATCCATCAAATGAATATCGCTTTATCATTTTCACAGGACCGGTAGGGCAGTTGTTTGCCAAACCAATTAAAGTAAAAATTGAAACCAACTATATCCGTGCAGCAAAAGGCGGAACCGGTTTTGCAAAATGTGGTGGAAATTATGCGGCATCTATGTACCCTACCAAACTGGCTAAAGAAGAAGGTTATGATAATGTAATGTGGACGGATGCAAATGAGCATAAATACATTGAAGAAAGCGGTGTGATGAACCTGATGTTTGTTTTTAATGGTAAACTGGTAACACCGCCAACATCAGAAACGATACTGGATGGTGTGACGAGAGATTCTTTATTGACATTGGCAAAAGATATTGGTGTAGAAGTAGAAGAACGGCCTGTTGCCGTTGAAGAAATTATGGGTGCATTTGAAAATAAAACGATCACTGAGGCATTTGGTGCAGGTACTGCGGCTGTGATTGCCCCGATTGATACAATTGGTATAGGAGGAAAGAATTATCATTTGCCTGCTTATAATGACCAGAACATTATGTTTCGTTTAAAAAGAAGATTAGATGCAATACGCAGTGGTGTAGCGAATGATGAACATGGTTGGAATACGGTGATTGGATAAAAGGGTTTTGTTTTTTACACAGTTCATGTTGGACGCTGTTTTAGAGTGTGGTCTTTCGAATTTCAAATTCTTTTACTAAGTCGTCTCCAATTAATGTGATTGTTTCTTCCCATGGATGTCCAAACCATACATTTTGAAAGTCTTTTGTCAAAAAAATATAATAATCACCATTGGGAAGAATTGGAATCAACCATTCTCCAAATTCATTTCTCTCCATTTGTTGTCGTGGATCAAAATCGAAACACTGGTGCTGCCAATCCAAAGCGTAAAGTCTTTCATCTGCCTTAGAGATACTTTTAAATAACTCCAAGGCCAATTTTTCTAAATTCTCAAGATTTGTTTGGTCTAATAAATATTTTTCGATCGTGAATTTTTTCTGTGGCAATGAAGTCTTAATACCGGGGAAGTCATTTATACTTGGATTAAAATCAAATAGTCTGTAGAAATTTTCCCATACTTGGTCTTCGTTTTCTTTAGAAAGTTCCTTCCAATTCTTCATCTTGAATGTCTGGTTGAATAATAGCTCCCAACTCAAAAATATGCGAAAGTTTTCGGGCTTTCAAAGAGAAACATTTTTTTAAAACTTTTCTTATCTTGTTAAGGGCAATTACTTCCAAGTTTCCATCTTAAGGTTTTGCTTGTCTCCACAACCCTTGTTTGTCCAAAATGTCCGGCGAACTGTGTCGACGTAATAAAAATCGCACAATTCGTTCCGACCTTTAGTAGTATTAAAATACAGACGTGTGAAGCTCCGGCTGAAAGTACCGCCTGAGGATTCGGTTACACTATATTTCTTGGGTATGCGAAATGTCGAATCCTGAAATAGTTGAACCTCATATAATAATTTATCTTTCTCGTAACATGTTAGAATTGCTATCTGACCATTTTGCAAGAGAAGAGTTGTTTGCTTATCCTTACAGGCAGGAGTCAATAACATTAATAATAAGCAGGTAAATGATATTATTAATATTTTGAGTTTCATCTAAAATTGCGCCCAACGGGCAGGGCTAGTCTGTCAACCGAAAACTTTTTTTACGCCGTTGTTGGTGTTTTGTTTTTATTCGCTGGCAGTTTTAGTTCGCAGCACCAACAACACGAAATTAAGAAAACTAACTATACAGAGGTTGTTGGTAAAGAGTCCTGGTATTGAAAATGAATTTAATTCGCATACCAACAACGGCGTAATGTTATTCCATTATTAGTATTATCCTTTCGGATTCTTCCTTGCAATTAGAATTTAACCACCGACTCCACTCGACTAATACTTCTTTGGTTATTACATAGGTACCATTTTCGCTTTCATCACACTTGATATGCGTGAAATTTATCAAAAACTGAATAGATTTATTTTTCCCTTTTACTTTATACTTTGCCTTTCCATCTGAGTAACTAGTTTGAACCCGTTTTGCGGAGTATATATAAACTCCTTTACTAAAACTATTTGCTAATGAGTTGTAAGTTTCAATTGCTTTTCGACAAGTGGAGATATTTTCATTGCTATTTAATAGCCGAAAACCATCGTAGCCCTTTGTTTCAGGAGTGGCAAGTAAAATAATTGTAACTAGAATAAAATAGAGCTTCATAAAATTCATAGCGTTTATGCCATTGTTGGTATACAAAATACAGCTTTCCGAATAAATACTAAACGGTAATCAAAATCAGCTTCCGGATGAAACAAATACAAATCTTGAATTATCAACAGGAAATAGCAAGTATTTGCACCTCGAATAGTTTATTAGGATAAATCACCCGTTAATATGAATATTTACTATTCTCTTTTAAATATTATTTGAAATAAGAAATAAGACAGGCAAGCTGCCCGTTTTTTGTAATAGTATTAGCTATGAAAACAAAGCTGTTACTCATAATTGCACTTGTTCAATTTCCTCTCCTGGGATTTTCACAAAAAACAGAACCAATTAAATGTTCCGTCAATTTTTCTTTACTTAAAAATGATTCGGTATATATAAAAGGCATGCGAGGGAAGAAAGCAATTAGCAAGAAGTTTTTTAAAAGAAAATTTGAATTGACTGTTTCAAACAAATCATATGAGATCGTCGGGTTTTTTATCAACTGGAATGATCTGCAGGCAAAAATATATAAACGTGGCAACCGTGGTGCAAGAGTGTCTCCCGAAATCGGAATTTTTGAAAGTGATAAGAAAAAGTATTCATTAAAAAATCTTGATCCCGGAGTTGTTATCGGCTTTGATTGTATAATATTAAAAAAGGGCAACGAATACTTTAAGTCGTTGCCCGTGGCATATTATGTAGATCTTTGAACAGGCCTAAATACTCAACCCCTTCATATACTTCCTACCAGCTATTATGCTAGTTACTTATTTCCAGCCAGAATATTAAACAATGACTGATTAATGTAGTAATTATCCCGGCCGATCTTCTTTTTAACAACCAGCTTTTCTTTAGCAATAGCTTCCAGGTAGCGGATTGATGTATTGCGGCTGATATCCAGATCCAGCTGGAGGTATTCGATTTTTGTATAGGGATACATGAAAAGGTTATTCAATAAATCCTGGCTGTATAGTTTAGGAAGATTCGTTCTTAGTTTCTGTTTATAATCAAACATGAGATTTTTTATCTGGCCGATCAAAACAATGCTTTCTTTTGAAGTCTGTTCGGTTGCATCAAGCATAAACAATATCCAATCTTCCCAGTTGTCTTTTTCCCTCACTTCTTGCAGCAACCGGTAATAACGGTTTTTATTTTTTATAATATACCTGCTAAGGTAAAGCACCGGCAGATCGAGTAATTGTTTTAAAATAAGGTACAGGATATTAATGATGCGTCCGGTTCGTCCGTTTCCATCGTAAAAAGGATGTATTGATTCAAACTGGTGGTGAATGATCGCCATTTTTATCAGCGGGTCAGCATCCATCAGGGTATCATCGTTTATAAAATCAACAAGATTTTTCATGAGTTTGATAATCTCCGAATATTCCTGTGGTGGTGTGTAGACTACTTCCCCTGTTTTATCATTTAAAAGTCTTGTTCCGGGCAGTTTGCGGTATCCGGCATTGTTGCCTTCTATTATTTCCTGGATTTTCAGAATTTGATTGTTCTTTATCACTCCAGAATCATTAACCAATTTGAACCCCTTTTTTAATGCCTGTGCATATAGATGCACTTCTTTAGCTTCCGGAGTTGCATAGTGGCCGGCTGCCAGGTTGCTTTGATACACTTCATCAAATGTGCTGATAATATTTTCAACGGCAGAACTTTCTCTTGCTTCACGTAGTGTAAGCGTTTCAATCAAAATATTCTGATTGGGAATACTAGTAATAATTCCTTTCAGTTCGGCCAGTGCCTTATGGGCTGATGCTGCTTTTCGCAATACAGCTTTTGTTTCTACTTCTTTTTTGGGAGGAAGAATGGAAACCATTTGTATTAGTATTTGGGTTATTTCAGGCTAATGTAACCCAAATTTTTAACTTTTTGGGTTATGTTTTCGGAATATAACCCAAATCTGCTATAAAGTTGGTTAAATACTCAATCCCTTCATATATTTCGCATCAGCTTCTACAGCTTTATGTCCCGCCGGGGTCTTCACCATTATAATCCTATTTTCAAAGTAAATGAGGGTTGCATTTTAAAAACATATGAGTTTTGTTTTAGGAAATATATCTTTTGATTATTGAAATTAATTGTTGTTGCCCGCATTGCCTTGTGTTTGTTTTTAGACGATGCCAAATATATCGGAATGCTCGTTAGTATAAAGAGAAAACCAATACCCCCAAACGTATTTTTTATATTTTCATTTTTATATTGTCTGTCATAAATAAAGCCAGAGGGTGCTAGCTCTTCCCCTTTTGGGATCAATAAAGAAGTCAGTATACACGCAGCTCCCCCGGCCAGAAATACATTGGCTACTGTTTTTTGATTTTTACTTTTTTTCAGATAATAGTCTCTGGAATGTTTGAGATTTGTTGATTCTTGACTAAATAAATCTAATACAAAGAGTAAAAGTGTAAGAGAAAAAATAGTCTTTTTCATAATAATAAGTTTGTTGCTTACTTTTTTAAAATGCAGTTTTCGGCTTCACTGTTTTTATTTATACAAAGGGCGAAAGTTATTAGGCAATGGCTATCAGATACTCAACCCTTTCATATATTTTGCATCAGCCTCTACAGCTTTCAGTGGTGTAGTTCCATCATATCTTTCCTGCTCAACAATAAAATATTTCATCCCGGTTTTTTGTGCTGTCTTTAAGATTTTTGGCCAGTCAATACTGCCTGTGCCCAGATCGCAACTGTCAGCCTTTTCTTTTGAATCTTTCCTCCGGTCTTTAATATGGCATAAGCGGAAACGGTTTGGGTATTTCTTTAACCACGTTTCTATATCATGACCGGCAGTAACTACCCAATACATATCCAATTCAAAATCCACAAGATTTGGGTCTGTGTTTTTCATCATTACATCCTGTCCCAGTTCACCTCCCATATCTACAAATGAGTAATCATGATTGTGATAGGCAAAACGGATACCGTTCTTTTTACATATTTCGCCTTTCTGGTTAAACTCATCAGCAAATTTTTTGAACTCATCAATTGATTTCTGCGGACCCTTGTAAGGACAGATCAGGTACTTCATACCTATTTCCGCTGCTTCGGCTGCTTTCTTTTCAAAATCTTTACTGATATCGCAATGACTTGAAACGATCTCCATGCCCAGGTCGCCGATATAGGATTTGAATTCCTTATTCGTCATTCCCCAGAAAATTCCATTTGGTCCTTCAAAACTTTCTAACTGTTTGTATCCAAACGAAGCAACTTGTTTCAGCACCCCTTTCGGATCTTTTGGAAAATCATCTCTTAAAGTATAAAGCTGTAAGCCAAACTTCTTTATTTTTTTAAACTCTTCATTATTCATAAAAGAAGCAAATGCATTATTAGATGCAAGACCTGCTAATGCAAGCCCGCCACCCATTTTCAAAAACTCTTTTCTTTTCATGTGTATTGATTTCAAAATTGATTAATTCAAAGCCGTGAAAATCTTATCACCTTTTTTATAATCAAGGTCGCCAACATATTTACCGGGCACCGGCTCATATCTTGTAGCTGATGTTCTTCCTTCTTTTGAAGTGAAGTAACCAAGTATTGTCAATTGTTTCATCATGGTGAAATAATGAGCTGGCATCGTTTTTCTTTCAAAATTTGTATCGCCATTGGCCTGCGCTTTCTTTTCAAGATCATCCTGCATTTTTTCAAACTCAGCTTTTCTTTGCTCATTTGTATCCTTTACTTCCTTTTCAATTGAGACAAGTAATTCTTTTCTATGTTCAGGACTAGCTTTCATAAAATCATGGCTATGCATTTTGTTACATGCCTTGTCAAGCTCTTTCATTCCGGCATGAAATACTTCCTGGTCATCTTTTTTATAACAGTCATTGACCATCACCGTCATAAACTGTCCAACCTTAGCTTCTTTAGCACCGGCTGTTGCTGTTTTTGGAAAAATTGTTTCTGCTATTTCATCCAGGAAAGCAATATCATCTTCGCTGAATGTAGTCCCCGGCCCCGCATCGGGGTTTTTGCAACCAGCTACTAAAAACTCGCCACCGATAACAACTCCGCCGGTTACAACGGCTATCATTCTGATTAATTCTCTTCTGTTCATATAATAAACCCCCAAACCCCCTAAAGGGGGCTTTTAGACTCCGATACCCGGAGCTTTGTTATTAATAATATTGTTTACTTTTTTTTGAATTTGTTCGATCACTTTTTCTACGTTTTTGAATACATCATCGTTATTAAACCTGATAATGTTATAACCCAATAATTGCAAATCATTTTGTCTTTGTATATCGTTGTTTTTTACATCCTCGTTATTGTGAACTGAACCATCTAATTCAACAATCAACTTTGCTTTATGACAAAAGAAATCTGCTATATAGTTTCCTACTGGATGTTGCCGTCTGAATTTAAATCCGTTTATTCCATCTCTTAAATACATCCAAAGAATTTTCTCTGCCTCTGTCATGTTTTTTCTTAACCTTTTGGCATGCTCGAAAATTAAATGTGATGCACCTTCGAACATACCACCCTTTTTATATGGATTCTTTAATGACATTATAGCTATAAGGCTCTAAAGTCCCCTTTAGGGGATTTAGGGGTTTTATATATTTTGTTTTTTCAATTCATCTACAGCAAATGCAGCAGCTCTTGCTGTAAGTGCCATATAGGTCAATGACGGGTTTACACATGATGCTGATGTCATACAGGCTCCGTCAGTAACAAATACATTCTTACAATCCCATACCTGGTTATTGCCGTTCAATACTGAGTTTTTAGCATCACGTCCCATGCGGGCAGTTCCCATTTCATGAATGCCCATGCCGGGTGCATAGTCGCTTTCAAATGTTTTTACATTTTTTACGCCGGCATTTTCAAACATTTCTTTCAGGTCATTCATCATATCTACACGCATCTTTTTTTCATTGTCTCTTATTTCTACACTCATATCAAGAACAGGCAATCCCCATTTATCTTTTACATCTTTATTCAGCTTGATCAGGTTGTCATGATAAGGAAGCATTTCGCCAAATGCTGTAGCGCCTATTCTCCAATCACCCGGTTCGCTGAGTGCATCTTTTAATTCTGCACCGATACTGAGTTCTTTTACATCACGTCCCCATCCGTTCCTGCTTGCACTGCCCTGGTAACCGAAGCCACGGATATAATCTCTTTTATCACCAGCAAAATTTCTAAACCGTGGTATATAAAATCCTGTAGGGCGGTTACCGAAATAATATTTATCCTCATAGCCTTCTATTTCACCACCTGCGCCAACGCGGAAATGATGATCCATTGCATTATGTCCTAACTCGCCACTGCTGCTGCCCAAACCATCTGGCCAGATATCAGTTGCCGAGTTCATCAGTATCCATGTGGAGTTGAAAGCCGATGCACATAGGAAAACAACTTTTGCAAAATATTCTTTCACTTCGTTTGTTTCTGCATCAATTATCCGTACACCTTTTGCTTTCTTAGTTTCTTTATCATAAATAACTTCTTTTACAATTGAAAACGGACGCAGTGTAAGATTGCCTGTTTTCATTGCAGCAGGTAATGTAGATGACTGTGTACTGAAATAGGCTCCGAAGGGACAGCCATTCCAGCACATATCACGGTATTGACATTTGGTACGTTGAGGGCTATCTGCTAAAGGAGCAGTAACATGTGCAGTACGTCCGATAATTAAAGTTCTTTGATTTTTATAATATGCTTTTATTCTTGCAGCTACATCTTTTTCTACAATGTTCAGATCCATTGCGGGTAAGAAATGACTATCAGGTAATACAGCCAATTTTTCATATGAGCCTTGTATGCCTGCGAATTTTTCAACATAAGTGTACCAGCTTTCTACGTCTTTATAATTGATTGGCCATGGAGTAGCGATACCGTCTTTTTCATTGGCTAAAAAATCTTCTTCACACCAGCGATAACTTTGACGGCCCCACATAAGAGAACGGCCACCTACATGATAGCCACGATACCAGTCGAAACGCTTTGTTTCAGTATAAGGACAATCTTTATCACTGGCCCAGTAATGGAGATTGCGTTCATTCAGCGGATAATCTCTCTTAAGTTTTGGATAATCTTCTATCATTTGTTGTGTACGTCCGCCACGATGAGGATATTCCCAGACCGGTCGGTTGCTCGGTTCATAATCTTTTATATGTTCGAGAGGACGGCCACGTTCGAGCATAATTGTTTTCAGGCCTTTTTCTGTAAGTTCTTTAGCTGCCCAGCCACCACTGATACCTGAGCCAACTACGATCGCATCGAAAATGTTATTGTCTGCCATGTTTTATCGTTGATTTGTTATTTAAGATTTTTTTTGTTAACGGCTGTATTGCTACTATTAAACTATTGTTGCGTCGCACTCTTGTACGACTTGTAATTCTATTCAACTTTTTTGTCAATGGTCAATCGTGAATGGTGAATTAATAAAGACTCTACTTATTCACCATTCACTATTCACGTCCTCACACATCACATCTTTTAATTGCATCTTTCAACGCCGCAATTTTTTCATCATTTGTTTTTCCTGTTGGTATATATTCCTGCGCCACATAACCTGTATAACCTGTTTTTAAAATTGCTTCCATAATGGCAGGGTAATATAATTCCTGTGTTTCATTGATCTCATGCCTGCCGGGAACTCCTGCCGTATGATAATGACCGAAATACTCATGATTATCCTGGATCGTTCTTATCACATCGCCTTCATTTATCTGCATGTGATAAATATCATACAGTATTTTAAAATTGGGCGATCCGATCCGTTTACACAGTTCAACAGCCCATGCACTTTTATCAGCCATATAGTCTTTATGGTCAATTTTACTGTTGAATACTTCAATTTGTACAATAACTCCTTTTTGTTCGGCCAGGCCAATGATCTTTTTAATGCCTTCAGTCATATTTTTCATGCCAGTCTCATCATCCATGCCTTTGCGGTTGCCACTGAAACAAATAAGATTTTTATAGCCTGCTTCAGCGACCAGCGGAATTGCTTCTGTATAATCTTTGATCAGCCATTCATGATTGTCTTTATTATTCCAACCTTCTGTCAGGCTTCTTTTTCCGGCCGTATAGCACATGGAGCAATAAAGTCCGTGGCTTTTTATTGTCGGCCATTCTTTTGGCGATAACAGGTCAATTGCTTTCAATCCTAATTTCTTTACTTCCACACATAATTCTTCCAATGAAAGAAAGCCGTAAGTCCACTGCGTTACGGAATGATTGATATTTCCCTTCAGGGTATAATGTTCGTCCACTTTTTCGTTTTTTGAGAAGGAAGATAAAAGGGGAGATGCAGCAGCAGCAATGCTGCCCGTTGCCATTGTTTTCAGTGCCTCTCTGCGGTTTGATGTTTTCATATTAGCATATCGTTTTCCAAAGTTACAAATTGTAATTGCTCTAAACTTCAGGAATACTGTCATTTTCTGGTAAGCCAGCTACTCGTATCTGCCTTTTTTCCTTAAAGAATAAAATGAAATATATAAGTACTCCTAATGCTATATAAGCAGGCACGAACCAAATGCTCTTCCAATCATGGCCTTCTCCAATTTTATAGCTACCAACGACCTCGCCTGACACTAATGTGCCTATGAACATGCCAACTCCATAAGTAGCAAAGGTGAACAACCCTTGTGCTGCATTTTTAATTTTTTCTCCCGCTTTTTTCTCTGTGTACATATAACCTGTTACGAAAAAGAAATCGTAGCAGATACCATGTAAAATAATTCCTGCATAAAGCATCCAGATATTGGCATCAGTATTTCCATAAGCAAAGCAGATGTATCGAAGTAGCCAGGCGGTCATTCCCATCAACAACATTTTTTTTACGCCTATTCTATTAAACAAAAAAGGTATGGCGATAATGAAAACTGCTTCTGAAACTTGCCCGATCGTCATTTTGCCGGCAGCGTTATTCATGCCTAATTCATTTAGAAAAGGGTTAGCCCAACCGTAATAAAATGATAATGGAATACAAACAAGAATGGCAGCAATGAAAAATATCAGGTAGGGTTTGCTTTTAAATAAGACAAATGCTTCTGTTCCCAATGCACTTGAAGCAGAACCAGCCTGTTTACCTTTAGGCGGGGTATTTGGGAGCATAAAACTAAATAAGCCTAAAACGACTGAAACCCCTGCAGCGATCATAAATGTAGTAGTTGTCGGTTCTATTTTTAAAAAGCCAATGATCAAACCTGCTGCGATCCAACCCAGGGTTCCAAATACCCGGATCCATGGAAATTGCTTGCCGGCATCACTCATTTGATAAAATGCAATACTATTTGATAAGGCTATTGTCGGCATATAAAGCAATGAATAAAACAAAATGATCCAGTAGAAAGTTGAGCTGTCACCAACTTTTGTAGCTATAAATAATAATGCAGCGCCTAATAGATGAAGCAGACCCATGATACGTTGCGCTGAAAAAAACCGATCAGCTATCATTCCTACAAAAAAAGGAGAGATCATTGTTGCAATAGCTAATGCCGAATAAGCTTGTCCGATGGTTTTATCAATTCCTGTTTCTTTAAAATGTTCTCCCATGTAAGTACCCATAGTTACATACCATGCACCCCAAATGAAATATTGGAGAAACATCATTATCGCAAGCTGAACTCCTGTAGAGATTTTCATGCTGTCTTTTAATATTAATGTGCAGCAGCCAATGTTGGCTTAGGCTTATTACGCATATATAAATAGAGCCCTGCAAAAGCAACTATTAAAACGATCGGTATTATCAAAGTTGTGTTGATCACTTCCGGACCGGCGGCTTTGTTGGCTGCTCCTAGCGCATCTTTCATTTGCTGTGTTGCTTCCGGTCCATTATATACTTTCAGGTCGGCGCCTTCAGGTAGTTGTTTTGAAATCAGGTTATCATATACTCCGCCCATAAACATGGTGTAAATAGAAACAGCAAACATACCTGCACCACCCATCAGGTTTAATCCTACGGCACCTGTTTTGGGTAAATACTCAGATACGAAACCAAGCATACATGGCCAGAAATAACAAACTCCTGCGCCAAATATTAAGGCAGCAAAAAACAACATATTACCAGAACTATGCCCTAATAAGTATAAGCCTATTGTCGCAAGAATAGCAGAGCAAAGCAGTACTCCTTGAGGGGAAAGTTTATGAACAACCGGGCCCGCAAATGCCCGGCCGATAACCATTACACCTGTTGTAACCGTTAATATAAGTATTGAATTCTCCGTGACGTTTTTAAGCAATAATTCTATCCATTGGCCGGTAAAAAGTTCTGTTATTGCAGTACCAAACATGCAAATGATCATAAAAATGAAAAGCGGATTAGCTAATGATTTATACATTTCGCCGGTACTTACCCCACTTGCTACTCTTTCAGTGACCGGGAAACTTTGTTTTAAGAACAGGTAGCCATACAGAACTGCGGGAATGATCATCAATGCCATTTGTATTTGCCATCCAATGCCGGCTTTATCAAGGAAATAAACCAGCAATGTACCAATCACGATACCGCCGGGGAACCATAAGTGAAAATGATTCAGCTTTGTAGTTTTATCATCAGTGTATAACGAAGCGACCAGCGGGTTACAAGCAGCTTCAACTGTACCGTTTGCAATGCCAATACATAAAGTGGAAATAAACAATGCCCAGAAAGGATTGCCAAAACTTCCGGCAAAGATGGTGAGCAATATTCCCGCCATGTGAAAAACAAATGCAAGCACTAAAAGTTTTTTCATGCCGATTATGTCTACAACCATTCCCCCGATGATAACCGCCAGCGGGAAACCCCAGAATGCAGTAGCGGCTATAGTTCCCAATTCTGCCTTGTCTAATGAAAACTCAACGCCCAACCGGTTGAGAATACCGGCCCTGATACCAAAAGAAAGTGATGTAACTAATAATGCCAGGCAACTGGCAACAAAAAGCTGATTCTTGTTTACGGCTTGCATATCGTTTGGTTTGATGAAGAATAGAGGTTTTAAATGTAAAGTATTTTGTTATTCATTGTCTATTAATACTGTAAAAGTTTTCCTCAACCGTTTGCTGTAATGCTTTATTCGTTAGTTCATGCGTAATAAGAGTGAAAATAATTCTGAAAACTTTTTAATCTTATATTTATCCAAATTTTTAAATAAATATTCATCATGATCAACAGACAACTGCGTATGGGTATGATCGGCGGTGGCAAGGATGCATTCATCGGCGCTATTCATCGCTTTGCTTTTAATATGGATGGACAGGTAAAACTCGTTGCTGGTGCACTCAGCATCAAGCCAGACATAGCTATTGATTCCGGTAAAAGCTTGTATCTCGATGAGGACAGGATCTATACGGATTATAAAACCATGTTTGAGAAAGAAGCGGCCATGCCTGCAGACAAGCGATTGGATTTTGTAAGCATTGTTACTCCCAACTTCGCCCATTTTGATCCGGCAATGATGGCATTGGATAATGGTTTTAATGTAGCTATTGAAAAGCCCATAACTTTTTCATTAGAGCAGGCAAAACAATTAAAAGAAAAAGTAAAACAAACCGGGCTTACTCTTTTACTAACACATACTTACACCGGCTACCCGATGGTGAAGCAGGCAAAACAAATGATAAAGAATGGTGTGATTGGAAAAGTAAGAAAGGTATATGTAGAATACCCCCAGGGATGGTTGAGTACATTAAAAGAAAGCGAAGGCAATGCGCAGGCTTCATGGCGTACCGATCCAAAACGTAGCGGCATAGCCGGTGCAATGGGTGATATCGGTACCCACGCATTTAATATGGCAGAATATGTAACAGGAGCCCAGGCAACACATTTATGCGCCCACCTGAATGTGGTAGTGGAAGGGAGATTGCTTGATGATGATGGGGGAGTGTTTATAAAATTTGATAATGGAGCCACCGGTGTATTGATGGCAACACAAGTTGCCGCTGGTGAAGAAAACTGTATTAAAATAAGAGTGTATGGTGAAAAAGGTGGATTGGAATGGAAACAGGAAGATGCGAACACATTATTGTTAAAATGGCTTGATAAACCTACCGAGATCTATCGAGCAGGTACAGGCTATGTAAGTTCATACGCATCACATAACAGCCGTACTCCAGCTGGTCATCCGGAAGGTTATCTTGAAGCATTTGCAAACCTTTACAGAAACTTTGTGTTGACGGTTAAAGCAAAAGCAAATGGTGAAAAACCGGCAGATGAATGGCTCGATTTTCCATCAGTAGATGAAGGTATAAGAGGCATGGCATTTATTGAGAGTGTAGTTGCTTCAGGTAAATCAGATCAAAAATGGACAGAGTTTAAGGTGTGAGTTGTGAATGGTGAATTGGCAATACATTTCTGATAGTATTCTTATTCACCATTGACAATTGACCATTCACAAAAAATAAAATTTATTACAGCAAATGACTACAATCAAAGGCCCGGGGATTTTTCTTGCACAGTTCATGGGTGATAAACCACCGTTTGATAATTTTAAATCAATTTGTCTTTGGGCAAAGAGCTTGGGTTTTAAAGGTGTGCAAATTCCATCATGGGATGGACGCTGCATTGATTTGCAAAAAGCGGCTGAGAGTAAAACCTATGCAGATGAAATAAAAGGTATCGTAAATGACTGTGGTTTGGAAATAACTGAACTGTCAACACATCTTCAAGGGCAGCTAGTCGCTGTTCATCCTGCTTATGATGATCTGTTTGACGGCTTTGCTCCGGATGCTGTAAAGAAAAACCCAAAAGCAAGAACAGAATGGGCGGTGCAGCAATTAAAGTATGCAGCAAAAGCTTCACAGAATTTAGGATTGAATGCACATGCAACTTTCAGCGGCGCATTATTATGGCCAACAATTTACCCCTGGCCTCAACGTCCTGCAGGTTTGGTGGAAACAGGTTTTAAAGAGTTAGCTGATCGTTGGTTGCCGATACTGAATGTATTTGATGAATGCGGTGTGGATGTTTGTTATGAAATACATCCTGGAGAAGATCTGCATGATGGGATCACTTACGAAATGTTTTTAGAAAAAGTAAATAATCACAAACGAGCTTGCTTGTTATATGATCCATCACATTTTGTTTTGCAATGCCTGGATTATCTTGAATACATCGACAATTATCATGACCGAATAAAAATGTTTCATGTAAAAGATGCAGAATTTAATCCAACAGGTAAACAGGGTGTATATGGCGGCTACCAGGATTGGATAAATCGTGCAGGCCGTTTTCGTTCATTGGGTGATGGGCAGGTTGATTTCAAATCCATTTTTAGCAAACTGACACAATATAATTTTACTGGTTGGGCAGTAATGGAATGGGAATGCTGTATCAAGCATCCGGAAGATGGCGCCAAAGAAGGAGCGGAGTTTATAAAGAATAATATAATCAGAGTTACAGAAAAGGCTTTTGATGATTTTGCAGGACAAGCCAGTGATGAAAAGTTTAATAGAAGGATATTAGGAATGAATTAAATACATTTGCAAACAAAATTTAAACACATGAAGAAAATATTCTTATTATTTACGGTTGCTGGCATGATCGCATCATGCGGGGGCGGCGACAAAAAAGAAGAAAAGAAAGAACCTGCTGCAACCGAACAAAAAGCTGAAAGCGATGATATGAGTAGTAATCCTGTATATCAGAAAGGACTTGAGTTGATTGCACAAAACGACTGCCTCACTTGTCACAAAATTGATGAGAAATTAACCGGCCCTGCATATAAGGATGTAGCAAAAAAATATGCGGGTAAGGATACAGCTGTACAGTATCTTGCTAATAAAATTATTGCAGGTGGCAGCGGTAATTGGGGTGAAGTACCGATGGCCCCACACTCAGCACTATCTATGGATGATGCAAAAGCACTGGCACAATACGTTTTACTTTTTAAAGATAAATAAGCATGAAAAAATTATTAGTTATTCCTGTGCTGGCAATTTGCCTGAACAGTTGTATTGATAAATCATCTGAAGAAAAAGAAGATATCAAGAAAGAATCTGCAATTAATTCTTTGACTGATGAGGAAAAGAAAGAAGGCTGGCAGTTATTGTTTGATGGTACATCTACCAAAGGCTGGCATAAATATGGCGATACTGCAACCGGAAGTGCCTGGAAAATTGACAGCGGTTTATTGAAGCTTGATGCATCAGTAAAGGAAAACTGGCAGATAAAAGGCGGTGGTGATATTGTTACCGATTCTGCTTATGATAATTTTCATTTAAAACTAGACTGGAAAATTGATACATGCGGCAATAGCGGCATTATTATTTTCATCACAGAAGATACTGCTAAATATACCTGGGGATGGCAAACAGGGCCCGAAATGCAGATACTGGATAATAAATGTCATCCTGATACAGCATACATTACACATCGTGCAGGGAGCCTATACGATTTGATCACCGTTTCAAAAGTAACAGTGAAACCGGCTCTGGAATGGAACCATGTTGAAATAAAATCGTTGAATGGCAAACTGGATTTTTGGCTCAACGGAGAAAACGTTGTTTCTACTACTATGTGGGATGATAACTGGAAAAAAATGATTGCTGGCAGTAAATTTAAAGCTCATCCTGATTTTGGTACGGTTAAAAAAGGAAAACTCGGGTTACAGGATCATGGAAATAATGTATGGTTCAGAAATATTAAGATCAAAAAGCTATAGCTTTATCAAATAAGATTTTTGGAATCCCTTCAGTTTTTTGCTGAGGGGATTTTTACTTACAATGGATTAAAAAGAATTATATCTTTTAAAATCCGGAAATAAGTTTTACCTTTTACAGGACCAAAACGCTCTGATAATGGACACTTCCTTTCTTTCCCAACTCAACTGGCTGGCCATCCTTGTTGCAGCCGTTGCTTATTTTATGTTAGGCGCTTTATGGTATTCCAAATTATTATTTGCAAACACATGGATAAAAAGTACCGGTGTTGATATGAATAACCCCGATGCAAAAAAAGGCGTCGGAGGCATTATGGCATTTACTTTTATCCTGGAATTTTTAGTCTGTATCGGGTTAGCAATTTTAGTTTACCGTTTAGGGTTGTCAAGATGGATGTCTGGAGTAAAACTTGGCCTTACAACAGGAGTCTGTTTTGCTGCTACAGGGATCAGCATTTCCTATTTGTATCAAAGCAAACCAACCATTCTCAGTTTTATTGACGGGGGATACCACACCATTGGTCAGATCATTGCGGCTATTGTTCTATGCTTATGGCCGCATTAGTATTTACAGTACTTATCCTTCAATCTTAGTGATCTTTAATATATTGGTCGGCAGGTGCTGGTCTACTGGTGTACTGCCGGTATTCACTACTATATCTCCGGTTTTTATAAATTTCCTTTGCTTAAGGATCTCGATCTGGTCGTGAATAATATCATCAAGGCTATCTTCTTCATCATAATAAAATGCACGAACACCCCAGCTAAGACTCAGTTGGTTTACCACTGTTCTTTCTTTAGTAAAAATATAAAGCGGTGATTGCGGTCTGAAGCTGCTTAGCATAAAACCAGTATATCCCGTTTGCGTCATTCCAACCAATGCATTACAGTTTGTATCTCTCGCTAGTCTGCATGCATTAATACAAATAGCATCACTCAAAAAAGAAGGGGAGTGAGGTTGAGGTTGTAAATGTTCATCCAGGTTATAATTATAATCTGTACGTTCTACTTCCATAATGATCTTACACATCGTTTCAACCACCAGCGTTGGATGTTTACCAGTTGCAGTTTCTCCACTTAGCATAACTGCATCAGCACCTTCCAATACAGCGTTTGCCACATCGGTAATTTCACTCCGGTTAGGTTTCACCCTGTCGATCATACTTTCCATCATCTGTGTAGCAACTATTACAGGTTTGGCACGATGCAGGCATTTACGTATAAGTTGTTTCTGGATCAGCGGAACCTGCTCTACAGGAAGTTCAACACCTAGGTCTCCACGGGCAACCATGATACCATCTGATTCAAGAATAATATCACGGATATTCGTCAGAGCTTCGGGCTTTTCAATTTTTGCAATGATCTTGGTCTTACTTTTCTTTTCATCCAGTTTATTGCGAAGGATAATGATATCTTTTACACTTCTTACAAAAGACAAAGCCACCCAATCTAATTTTTGTTCAATTACAAATTCAAGGTCTTCCAGGTCTTTATCCGTAAGTGCCGGCAATGAAATTTTTGTATCAGGCAGGTTAATCCCTTTTTTAGATGAAAGCGTTCCACCCAAAAGAACCTGTACCTGCACATCATTATTTTTGAGTATCTGTTTTACTTTTACTTCGAGCTTTCCATCATCTATCATAATGATGTTACCGACAGATACATCATCATGCAGGTTGGGGTAAGAAACATAAATACGTTCGTGATTACCCACTAATTTTTCATTGGTAAAAGTGAGAATATCTCCTTCTTTTATTTCGATACTTCCGTTTTCAATTTCACCTACACGCAGTTTAGGTCCCTGCAAATCCCCAAGTATGGCAATATTAAACGGTTCTGATATATTGATCTGGCGAATAAACTCGATGATCTTTGCTTTATCCTCATGCGAGCCATGTGAAAAATTAAGGCGAAATACATTTACGCCGGCTCTTACCAACTCAAGTAATTTTTCATACGTGTCACATGCAGGCCCTACAGTAGCAACAATTTTTGTACGATGTGTATTGTGTGTATATCCTGCTTCTTTATCCATTTGCTTATGGAAGTATTTTTCTGCGTGTTTGCTCATACGTTTTGCTTATTCCTTTTAACTGGCTAATATTTTTACAATTCTCATCCATTCATCACTGATCTTTCCTTTATTTTTTACTGCGGTTTCAAGTGGTATATAATGCATCTTATTATTTAATATGCCAACAAATACATTATGCTTCCCTTCTAGCAGGCATTCTACTGCATGAAAACCCATGCGGCTGGCGATCAACCTATCGATACATGTCGGTGAACCACCTCGCTGTATATGTCCGAGAATACAAACCCTGATCTCAGCTTTTGGCAATTCTTCTTTTAAAATTTTTTCTACTTCTACAGCTCCGCCAAATTCATCACCCTCTGCTACAACGATCAGGTTCACTAATTTTTTCCTTCTTTCCTTTTCTTTTAATGATAAGATGATATCATTGATATCCGTTTTTCTTTCAGGTATCAGGATATTTTCTGCGCCGGTAGCAATACCGCTATGCAAGGCAATATAACCCGCATCACGACCCATCACTTCAATAATAAAGATACGATCATGTGCATCCATTGTATCCCTGATCTTATCAATAGCTTCAACAGCAGTGTTTACGGCTGTATCAAAACCAATAGTAAAATCTGTACCGGCGATATCTTTATCAATAGTACCTGCTAATCCGATCACAGGTATATCAAATTCTGAACTGAATTGTACTGCACCACGGAAACTTCCGTCACCACCGATAATGACCAAACCATCGATGCCTCTTCTTTTCAGATTATCATATGCTTTTTTTCGGCCAGCGGGTTCAAAAAATTCTTTGCAGCGGGCAGTTTTTAAAATAGTGCCTCCACGCTGAATAATATTGGCTACTGATCTAGTATCCATCTGGAAAATATCATCATCGATCATTCCCTGGTAACCTCTAACGATGCCATAAATTTCAAGACCATGATACAAACCTGTTCTAACCACAGCCCTGATGGCCGCATTCATACCAGGTGAATCACCGCCGGAAGTCATTACGCCGATCTTTGTAACTTTTCTTGTAGTTGTCGCCATTCTTATATTTTTTAAATCAATCCTGCCATTCCGCTGATCGTCCAATTTTTAAGATCCGATCTATTTTCCCGTTCATCATTTAAAAAATGCTTCCAAAAATAAGACTTTACACCCATTGAGTTAATCAATTTCAGAATCTTTACCTTTAATCGTTAACAAAATCGGAATAAATATGAAACTGCAAACGTTTGTTTTATCGTTTTTACTTGCATCATTAACACTGCATGCACAGTACACTTATCCAGAAACAAAAAAAGTTGATACTGTCACTAACTATCATGGTATGCTCGTGGCTGATCCTTATCGCTGGCTGGAAGATGATCGTAGCCAGGAAACCAAGGAATGGGTGACTGCTCAAAACAAGGTAACATTTGATTACCTAAACCAGATCCCATACCGTGAGCAGTGGTTGAAGCGGCTGGAAGAAATAAATGATTATCCCAAATATTCATCACCATCACGCAATAATGAGTATTTCTATTTTTCCAAAAATAGTGGTTTGCAAAACCAAAGTGTTTTATATCGTCAGAAAGGTTTGAACGGAAAACCTGAATTGCTGATGGATCCGAATAAGTTTTCTGCAGATGGTACCACAAGTCTTGCTGCTTTTTCTCTTTCAAAAAATGGAAAGTATGCTGTGGTTGGCAAATCAGCAGGAGGAAGTGACTGGAGAACTTTATTTGTAATGGACATGACCACTAAAAGTTATTTGCCCGATTCATTGGCTTGGGTAAAAGTATCAGGTGTCAGTTGGCAGGGCGATGGTTTTTTTTACAGCCGCTATCCTACACCAGAAAAAGGGAAAGAGTTGTCAACGAAAAATGAAAATCACCAGGTGTATTATCACAAAGTAGGTACATCACAGGCAGAAGATAAATTAGTATATGAAGATCCTGCTAATCCGCAACGCTTTCATGGTGTGTTCACAAGTGAAGATGAACGCTATGTTTTTTTGAACATCAGTGATCGTGGTAAAGGCAAAGATGGAAGTGCATTATGGTATTATGATAGCAAGAGTGACGATAAAACTTTTAAGCCGATCATTAAAGAACCTTCTGATTTTAATTATGGCTTAGTAGATGAAGTAAACGGACGATTTTTAATGACGACAAATGATGGAGCTAAAAACAGGAGATTGATCTCTGTTGATCCAAAAAATCCTAGCCCCGCCAACTGGAAGACTGTTATTCCAGAAAAAGAAGAGAACCTTGTTTCTGTTTCTTCTGCTGGCGGAAAATTATTTGTGACTTACCTGAAGGATGTAACAAGCCGAGTATATGTGTACAGCAAAACTGGTAAGCTTGAAAAAGAAGTAAAACTTCCTGCATTAGGATCGGCTGGTGGCTTTGGTGGCAATTATGATGATAAGTTTGTTTTTTACACATTTACATCTATCACATTTCCTCCGACTATTTACAAGTATGATATTGCAAGCGGTGTTAGTACTGTATTCAGAAAACCGGAAGTAAAATTCAATCCTGAGGATTATAAGTTGGAGCAGGTTTTTTATCCAAGTAAGGATGGTACAAAAATTCCCATGTTTATTGTTTATAAAAAAGGTACTCAAATGAACGGGAAGAATCCAACCATACTTTATGGTTATGGCGGATTTAATATCAGCAGCACACCTTCTTTTTCACCAACAAGAATTGCATGGCTTGAACAAGGCGGTGTGTTTTGTATTGCGAACTTACGTGGTGGAAGTGAGTACGGTGAAAAATGGCACCAGGCAGGAATGCGGGATAAAAAACAAAATGTGTTTGATGATTTTATTGCAGCAGGTGAATTCCTGATCGATAAAAAATATACTTCTAAAGATTATCTCAGTGTTCAGGGTGGCTCAAACGGAGGAACTTTAGTAGGTGCAGTAATCAATCAGCGTCCTGATCTGTTTAAAGTAGCAATACCACAGGTAGGTGTAATGGATATGCTGCGTTTTCATAAGTTCACAATTGGCTGGAACTGGATAGCTGAGTATGGAAGTAGCGATAATGAAGAAGATTTTAAAACGCTGTATGCTTATTCACCTATTCATAATATTAAAGCAGGCCCGAACTATCCGTCTACTTTAATTACAACGGCAGATCATGATGATCGTGTGGTTCCTGCACATTCATTTAAATATGCTGCTACTTTGCAGGAAAAGTATAAAGGCCAGAACCCGGTGATGATACGTATTGACGTAAACTCAGGTCATGGCGCCAGCAACCTTAAAAAGAATTTAGAAACAACCGCGGATATTTATTCTTTCATTTTTTACAATATGAAAGTGAAACCCAAGTTTGATGGAGTAGCCAAACCAATAGAGAAAAAGGCATTCTGATTTCACAACATAGTAAATGTCCTGCCTCTGGCGGGACATTTTTTATTTCCTTAACATACAAACCAACGGAGAGAAGTATTAACCAGAGTATTATATTCGTCAAGCTAAACAAACACTATGAGACGTATCTTTTATTCATTACTGTTTCTTCTTTTATCTATAGCTGGCAATACTCAGAAAGATTCGATGGATGCGATTTTTACATTCCGTATTAGTGACTACATGGTAAAGCTGGATGATTCAACAACTGTTGTGCAGGTAGCAATACCCGATTCCTGGCCGCTACGAATCAGTGAAAAGCAAATGGGAGTATTGAAATACCGCTTTGAACCTGGAAAAGATTACGATACTGCAATGATCGGCTACGGTCGTTGTTATTTAATAAAAGGAGAGTGGCATTATTTTACGATCAAGCGAACTAAAGATCGTGGGCCACAACAAGGCGATTTACTGATCACAAAATGTAAAATACCTAAAGCATATACTGGTTTGCTTTTTAATCTTGCACGGAATGGCATTAGTTTAACAAACGTATATGATGAGCCATTTTATAATTCAACTGAAATATTTTCTTTTGGACCGGCAACTGAACAAGCTTTTCTTGATTCAATGGCTGCTGATATACGTTACACAGCTAAGGCAATGCTAAAACAGGGTAGCATACCGAACCAGGTAGTAAATGGAGGAATTTATGATGGTAAGAAAGTATTTGATGCAATGCAGGCAATTACAAAAAAAGATGTTGAGAAGTTTTTAAAATATGTAAAGGTCAGTCCTTCGAAATATGCAGGGAACACATGGAAAGTTTCAGAGGTATTTGCTACATGGATGGTGAGTAAAACACCCGAAGCGATAGAATGATGATAGCTTTATATTTGTTGCATGAAGATATTAGTAACAGGTGCGAATGGTTTTGCAGGATATTATTTTGCAAAAAAGCTGCTTGAACAAAACCATACAGTTATTACCACTGGAAAAGGAGCATGCCGTCTTCCTTTTTCCAATCAACCGAATTTTGTTTACGAAGAAATGGATTTCACCAATCCTTATTCTATTGACTCAGTGTTTAACAAGTACAAGCCTGATGTAGTCATTCACTCCGGCGCCATTAGTAAGCCTGATGAGTGTGAGAAAGACCAGGTGCTGGCTTATATGGTGAATGTGGAAGGAACAGTTCACCTGATGATGAATGCAGCTGAGTATAAAAGTTTTTTCATTTTCATTTCAACAGACTTTGTTTTTTCCGGAGATACAGGAATATATAAAGAAGATGATGAAAGACAACCTGTGAATTATTATGGCCGCACAAAAATGGAAGCTGAGGATGCAGTGATGGATTATGAATATGATTGGAGCATTGTAAGAACAGTATTGGTATATGGAAAACCACAGGCAGGCCGTGACAATATTTTAACAGTTGTAAAAAACAAATTGGAGAAAGGAGAGGGGTACAATATTTTTAATGACCAGGTAAGAACACCTACTTATGTTGAAGACCTTGCTGCTGCTGTTGCGAAGATCATAGATAATAAAGCAACCGGCATTTACCATATCTCCGGCGAAGAGGTGTTGACGCCTTATCAAATGGCCATGGAAGCCGCCTCATTTTTAAATCTTGATAAATCATTGCTGAAAAAAGTGATTGCTGCAGATATGCCTCAACTTGCAATACGACCATTAACAACAGGCTTTAATATCGACAAAGCTAAAAGAGATTTAGAGTATAAGCCAACTCCTTTCAGCGAAGGGTTGAGAAAAACTTTTGAGTAGATCAGAAACGAAAACTTACCCCGGTTTTTAATAAATCTTGGTGGGAAACCGCAAAGTACAAAACAGATCAAAGATCAGTTTGAATCAATGCGCTGATTTCAGAAACTTTTTTTCTCCTGCCAGTATCGCTACATTGATCCTGTTTTCTTTTGGAGGAACCGGACAATTATATCCAGCGGTATATGCACAGTAAGGGTTATATGCTTTATTAAAATCAACTAGAAGCATATTTTCTTTAATATCGTTAATTGAAAAATCAAAATAACGTCCGCTTTCATAAGTTTCTTCGCCAGTGGTGGCATCCATAAATGGAATAAAAAGATAATCTTTAAGCTGGTTCACCTTCATTAGATCCTGCGATTGATAAACGCAAAGTGTAACAACTGTATCGTTTAGTGTGAAATATACTTTCCCATAAATTCTATGAGATTTTTTAACCAGGCCGCTTGTCTCCATCATAAACCACGGGCTGTTGTCTATTTTTTCAAACCGGCAATTAAAACGAAATTTTTCATTGATCGGATAAAACTGCAGGCTTTTTTTGTCATCACCTTTAACCACACCATGCGTTTTTACATAGTCAGTAATGAAATCTTGTAAGGAATCTTTGTAAGATTTCTCTTGAGAAAATGCAAGGCCCGAAATGAGTAAGGTTAATAAGAATAAAGTCAGTCTTTTCATCGGTCTGATCCGTTTTAGTTCATCATTAATACATTCACACTTCGCTGCAGAATATTAAATGCAATTTCTGCCATCAGGTTTTCTTTGTCAAGTGTTGGGTTTACTTCAGTTATCTCAAAACAGCAAACTTTCCGGTTCTGCATAAACTTACTTATTAGATCTTCAGCTTCTCTTTCACGCAGACCCATACCGACGGGTGTACCCGTTCCTTTTGAAATAGATGAATCAAGGCTATCAACATCAAAGGAAATATAAATATCTGTACAATCACCGAGATAGCGGGTTACTGCCCTTACAATGTTCTCAGGGCCTTTTGTTCTTACTTCTTTTGTAGTAATAACTTTAATGCCGTGTTTTTCGATCAGGTATCTTTCTTCTTTTTCATAATCCCGTAATGAAATGATCACTACATCTTCCGGCTTCACTTTAGGATGAATTTTTCCCATTCGTTTCACCTGATTCCATTGCTTTACGGTCACTTCGTCTACATCATGTACAGCACAGTCTTCATTATCTTCATCGATAGCTGCTGCAAGACTCATGCCGTGCATATTACCCGACGGAGTAGTATAAGGAGTATGCATATCAGCATGCGCATCTATCCATATCACGCCTAATTTACTTTTTGGTTTGGCGATTTTTATGCCCGCTAATGTAGCTCCTGCAATACTATGATCACCGCTGATAACAACCGGGAAAAAATTATTTTTCAATGTTTCACTCACGGATTTACTTACCCGTTCATACATCGTTATAATTCCTTTTACCCGCTTGGCATACGGCGATTCAATTGGTTCGTAGAGTAATTTATTTTCTGTAGGAATTTTTTCGGATGGAAAATGAATAAAGAAATTACTCATAAAATCCAGTGCAGCTATTTTTATAGCGTCTATACCAAGACTGGCGCCCCTGGTTCCGGCTCCAATTTCAGATGGGACTTCGATCAGTTTAATATTTTTCATATAGCGATAAGCAAATTCAGGTCAAACAATTAATGGAATAAAAAGGGAAGTAAATAAAAGTTGCCGGAAACTTAATCAGGGATGTAAAAATTGGCAGGCAATGATTGCTCTGCAAATGAAAAAACCGGCTTTATTAAATTCCTGGCAAGAAACATATCGAGGCCTCAAAGGTAGCCATTAAAACCTGAGCAATCAAGCCAATAAAATGTAATTATTATTTAACAAGAAAAGCTTGTTAACCTATTGGTGAGCAGCGAGTATCGGGATATGACTGTGATAGGCCAAACGTTTCGTATGGCTGCTATTAAACAATTTTTTTGCATTAGAATGATGGCGGGGAACCGTTATCATTATATCGATATTATAGTCTTTTGTAAAATTATCAATAGCTTCAAAGAAATCACTCATTCCGATAAAATAAAACTCTGTATCGTATTTAGCGAACATCTCCTTCAGCTTTGCTTTTCCCTGTTGATAATGATCAGTAAGAGCAACATAATGTTCGGAGTTCACATTTACAATATGCAGTTTGGGATTAAATATTTCCAATACCGATGAAAGAAATATTTCCGGGGTGGAAGCCGTTACATCTTCAAAGTCTGAAGCAAATGCAACATTTTTTAATCCTTCGAATTTTGCATTTGGCGGAATGATCAAAACGGGATAGATGGTGTTATCTACCAATTTTAGAGTGTTGCTGCCGATTAGTGTCTGACCAATGGTAGAACGACCCGTAATACCCATAGCGATTAATGTAAAACGCATGGTATGCGCCAACCTGTCGATATTTTCAACAAGGTTGCCACCTTTTTCCAATTCGTATTCCACTTTTGCGTCACCTTTTTTCACCAATTCAGCTTTCAGGCTTTCGAGATAGCTGATTGCAATATCCCGGTCTGAATCATGGTCATAATTGTGATACAATACAACTTTCGCATCAGCATGGTCAGCAAGCATCAATGCTACATAACGGGCTGCATTTAATGATGTGTCGGAAAAATCTACAGGGATAATAACTGATTTCATAAACAACTCTCGGTTTTGTAAAATAGCTCGCCGAAGATAAGGTAAATGTGGTTACTGAAAACCAGGATAGCCGCGTTAAAAACAAGTTATGGTTTATCTCTGCCGACAAACCGATCGTTGCCGGAAAGAAAGCCTATGACCTTGGTGATATTTCTATCTACCGATTCTTCTGTTTTTAGAAAATTAATATAACGGATAATCTCTTTTTGCCGCGAAGGAGTGAGTGAATCAAAAACGGTTTTTATTTTCTTGTTTTTTAATAAAGCAGTTTCTAGTTTTGGATGTATTGTTATAGCTCGGGGCAGCGGGTCATATTCAATTTCAAAATTTCCTGTATCACCAACATCAATTCCTGCAGCTTTGCGCATGGGAGTATTCAGATAAAGCCGCCACTTGCCGTTGTATCTTACCAGGTTTTGTTGATAGGGATGACCATTTATTTTTCCTTTTACAGGAATGGGGCTTTTGTCTTTACCGGCCTGTTTAAAAATTACTTTTAATACATTTTGCGGAAGTAATACATAAGGATTGACACCAATGATTTTTATAATAGCAGAAAATGAAGCCACTGTTGTAAGTTTTTTAATTGCCGGGCCTGTCAAAGATCTTTTCATCAATCACTTTGTCAATTTCAATTGAATCCATAACCAGTTCCATAAAAATCTGCCCGCCTGCTTTTTGTATTTGTGAGAATGCAAATTTCATTCCTCCAACTTCGCGGAAATCTGAAAGAAAAATTTCTATCTCTAATTCCTGGCCCCCGATCTTTCTTTTCTCTGTTGTTTTCAGGATAAGTGAGTTTGCATCCATGATATAATAAAAGACAACAGAACTATCTACTCCGGCAGTGAGTTTGATCTTATGAGTTTTGATTCCTTCAACTGTTTCTGTTCCCGCCAACTCCACTTTATTTCCCCTGGCTTTGTAATCCATCAGCTTGCCTGATATCTGTGTTTGGCTTTTAAAACTATTTAATTCTGCGGCAGTAGGTTCTATTATACCGGTGTTTCCGGACAACGGATTTATTTTCCATCCTTTCCCATTTTTATAGGCTTCAATAATTTTTACACCCTGCACATCTACATCTGTTCTTACCGCTTTACCATTTATAATTCTTATGTTGAGGGGGAGTAGCATTCCCTGTTGTTTGATCTTACCTTTCATAGTCACGGTTTTTACATCCCTGAATTTTTCTATACCACCCATTGCTGCAGTAAATTTTGCAATAATATCTTCTACAGTTTGCGCAGGAGAAGTAAAGAAAAGAAGGAGTAGCGGCAGGAAAACAAGTTTTTTCATAAAAATTAATTGATGCAGTAAATATATTTAAGAATGACCAGATATAATTTCCTCTTATACTTTATTTAGCTATATCATATTTACAAAAATATTTTACTTGAATAAGCTATTGGTTACCTTCACGTCATGAGAAAAGTAATACTCTTTACATTGTTGCTGCCAGCATTTATTTCCAATGCACAAAGCTGGCAGGATACAGTTAACCAGGTTGAAAAAATCATGGACCGGTATAAAGACACCGGGCCCGGTGCACAGGTGGCTATTAGCCGCAATGGAGTTATCATTTATAATTCAGCAAAAGGATTGGCGGATATGGAACACAATGTTCCGCTGACTATTAACTCAAAAATTGAAGCCGGTTCTGTTTCAAAACAATTTACGGCCGCCGCTATTTTAATATTAGTGCAACAAGGAAAACTTTCTGTAAATGATGATATCCGGAAATATTTACCTGAGTTAAAAGATTATGGCCATATTATTTACATTTATCATTTACTTCATCATACCAGCGGATTAAAGGATTGGGGTAGTGTGATATCACTTAGTGGTTGGCCACGAGGCACCCGTGCATATAATAATGATGATGCTTATCATATCATGTGCAATCAACCAACACTGAATAATATTCCCGGCGACGAGTATATTTATAGTAACTCCAATTATACGGCCCTTTCAATAATTGTTCAGCGGGTAAGTGGCATGAGCCATGCAGCATTCACAAAAAAATATTTATTCGAGCCAGCAGGAATGAAAAACACAGAATGGCGGGATGATTATGAACGCATCGTTCCCGGTCGTGCAATTGCTTACGCAAAAACACCGGATGGATACAGAACAGAAATGCCGAATGAAAATACTTATGGCCACGGCGCATTGCTTACTACAGTTGAGGATCTTTTGAAATGGAATGATTATTACCTGTCAGGGAAATTAGGCGGTCCGTCTTTATTAGCAAAGCAAACTGAAACAATGCCATTGAACAATGGTAAGAAAAATAATTATGCAGCGGGATTGGTTATAGAGATCGTGAACGGATATAAAACCATCAGTCATACCGGGGCCACGGCAAGCTATCGTTCACAACTGGAATATTTTCCTGAACTCGGTTTGTCCTTCGCATGTCTTACCAATACTTCTGATGGGGCATTTGGTAATCCGGCTGTTTTAGTCCGGAATCTATTTATAAAAACTGCTTCGCCGGCTGAACAACCAAATAATTTGAAACCAGATTCAACTATTAGTTGGAAAAAGTTTATATCATATAAAGGGAGCTACAGTAATAAAAAAACAGGTGCTGGTTTTTTGTTGTATGAAAAAGATAATGGATTATACTTTATACCGAATGGTGGACCGCTTCCTGCTTTAAATGAAAACACACTACTGGTTGGCCGGGCACAACTAAAATTTCCAACAGGTAATACTAAGCAGGTAACTTTTATTTCAGCCGCAGGAGATACAATTTTATATGAACCGGCCAAAGCAGCGGTCACTGACGAAAAATCATTAAGTGAATATGTTGGCACTTATTTCTCTGATGCAACCGAATCCTATATGTATGCTGTCATAAAGAATGGGAAACTGGTAATGTATCCAAGAACAACAGAAGAGGAAGAATTGACCTCTGTATATAAGGATGGGTTCTATGCTCCCGGACTTGAAATTTCATTTGAAAGAAATAAAAAGAAGGAGATCACTCGTTTCTTTGTAAATATATCAAGAGCAAGAAGGGTAGAGTTCAGGAAAGTAAAATAGAAAATCATATTTCTTTGCTCATTATTTTTTAACAATTTTTTTTAAAGACAATACAATGCTTAAAAAGACGAGTTTAGTTTTTCTTATCTCAATCATATGTTTCAATGCAAATGCGCAAACAAGTAAAATAAACATCATTCCTGAGCCGGTGATGATAAACGAAAAACCCGGTGTATTTACATTAAAGGATTTATATTCTATTACTATTGAGGGGAGTGATGCCGACTCGAAACGTGTATCTGAATATTTAAGAGCAGCACTAACAAGAGCAACAGGATTCGAGACATCAGCCGGAAGACAAGGAGAAACAAGTGCAATCAGGCTAAGCCTGAATAAGCAACCCGATAACGAGCTCGGCAACGAAGGCTATGTGTTGGAAGTAAATGAAAAAAATGTATTGATCACAGCGAATAAAGCAGCTGGCCTGTTTTATGGTATGCAAAGTTTTATCCAGTTACTACCAAAAGAAATTGAAAGTAGTAAGCCAGTAAAAAATATTAACTGGACAGCGCCTTGTGTAAAAATAAAAGATTACCCAAGATTCGGATGGAGAGGATTAATGTTTGATGTATCCCGTCATTTTTTTACTAAAGATGAAGTGAAGCGGTTCATTGATGATATGGTGAAATATAAATACAATCTTTTACACTGGCATCTTACGGATGACCAGGGATGGCGGATCGAAATAAAATCGTTGCCTAAACTCACTTCTGTTGGTGCCTGGAATGTACAGCGTACAGGAAAATTCGGAACCTTTTCACCCCCTGCACCCGACGAACCGAGAAACTATGGCGGTTTTTACACTCAGAATGATATAAAGGAAGTGGTACAATATGCTAAAGAAAGGTTTGTAAATATTTTGCCAGAAGTTGATGTGCCCGGTCATAGTATGGCGGCGATTGCTTCTTATCCGGAACTGACAAGTACCGCTCCCCCTGCAGGAACTTATAAAGTAAACTCTGGTGAAAAATTAATGGAGTGGCCACCGGGTGGTCATTTTTATGGGTTACTTGATAATTCATTGTGTCCTGCAAAAGAAAATGTTTATGTGTTTCTTGACAAAGTGTTTAGTGAAGTAGCAGAGTTGTTTCCTTTTGAATACATTCATATGGGTGGTGATGAAACAGCAAGAAATTTTTGGGAGAAAAGTGAAGACATTAAACAACTGATGAAGAAAGAAAATCTAAAAAACCTTAATGAAGTACAAAGCTATTTTGTAAAACGTGTAGAAAAAATAATTAACTCAAAAGGAAAGAAACTGATCGGTTGGGATGAAATACTGGATGGAGGCCTGGCGCCTAATGCGGCAGTAATGAGCTGGCGTGGATTGAAGGGTGGCATAGAGGCTGCAAAGCAGGGACATGAAGTTGTGATGAGCCCGACCGCTTACTGCTATATCGATTATATGCAAAGTGATGCAGTGATGGAGCCGCCGGTATATGCATCTCTGCGTTTAAATAAAGCATATGAATTTGAACCGGTACCTGATGGTGTTGATGCAAAGTTCATAAAAGGTGGACAAGCGAATCTTTGGACAGAGCAGGTTTATAATTACCGCCATTTACAATACATGGTTTGGCCCCGGGCATTAGCAATTGCCGAATCAGTTTGGAGTCCAAAATCAAAAAAGAACTGGAATAATTTTGCAACAAAAGTGGAAAATCATTTTACACGATTTGAAGCCGCCGATAAGAAGTATTCGCCTGCTGTTTATGATCCTATTTTTAAATCCAAAAAAGGCGCAGCTAATGAATTGCTGCTGGACATAAGTACTGAGATAACCGGGTTGGATATTCATTACAGTTTTGACAATTCATTTCCCGATAATTACTATCCGAAGTTTACACAAACCATAACAGTGCCTAAGGATGCAACCACACTGAAGGTAATTACGTACAGGAATGGGAAGGCAATGGGAAGAATGACGGTAATGCCTGTGGAAGAGCTTAAGAAACGGGCAGGTATAAAATAGAGATATCTGAACATTTTTAATTAATAATTTGTTATCCCGGTGAACAGATTAAGAAAAAAAGCCGGGAAGCAGTTACATTTACAGAATAAAATAATAAAACATGAATTCGAAAATTTTAGCTTTTGCTACATTTCTTTTTTTAGGGTCAACAGCTTTTTCACAGTCAGTAAAACTGTCACTTGGTGCCGGTGCAAAATATGAAGTGATTACTACAATGAAGATGTCTTCATCCGCCAATGCAATGGGCCAGACAATTGAGACAGGCATGGATAATGAAAACACCGAGCTTTTTGATGTGAAATCCGTTACAACAAATAATAACGAACTGAGTGCAGTCCTCAAACGGATAAAGTTTAACCTCTCGGGAATGGGTCAGGACATGAGCTATGACAGCGATAATAAAGAAAGCAAAGGTGAATTAGCCGAAGCCTTTGGTAAGAAAGTAGGAAAACCTTACCAGGTATTATATGATGATAATGGCAAAGTGCTTAATAAAGATGTGGTCGCTGAAGCAAAGCCTGAAATGCCGATACCCGGTGCGCCGGCGCCTTCTGGAAAAGTTGAACTTATCGATGAAATATTTATAGGGAAGCAATTAACAAACGGATACAGTTGGTATGATTCCACGACTACTGATGTCGACAAAATGAAAACAACAATTAAAGGAACTTATAAAGTGCTGAGTGTGCTGAATAATAATGCTACTATTATGTTTGAAGGAATTCAGCAGCAAACCGGAGTAATGGAGCAAATGGGCATGGAATTGAATATGAGCGGAACGAGTAATGTGACAAAAGAATTCTTACTTGATTTAAAGACCGGGCTCATCATCCAGTCAAATACAAAAACAAAAGGCACCAGCAATATTGAAGTGATGGGCACAAACATACCTGTAGAAACGGATGTGACAACGACAAAAAAGATCAAATTGGTGCAGAACTAATCGCCAGAAATAATAATATCATATTTAAGCAGTAAGCCTGCAACAGAGGGAAATGAAAATTTCCCTTTCTTTATTTTGTTGAGTTCAGGATCGATGGAATAATTAAATGCAGTTCGGAGATCGGCTTTTTCCAGTATTGTGTTCTCAAATTTTGTGTCCTTCAGATCGCATTTATCAAAATTGGATTCAGTTAGATCGGTTTCAGTAAAATCAGCTTCCTGTAAACTACATCCTCTGAAACTTGTCTTTTTCATTTTGCGTTTATAGAAAGAACAGAAATTGAGTATGCAGTTATCAAACCTTGCAGAAAAAATAAATTCATTGCAGTTTTCAAAGTGAAGACCAAGCATTTTACAATCTTTGAACAGAACATCGCCAAATGTGGTTTGAATGACTTTTGCTGAACTAAGATTACAGTCAATAAACTCACAATCGGTAAAATTAATGTCCGACAGATCGATGCCGGAGAAATTACAATTCAGAAAATAGCAACCCTCATAATCTGCTTTTTCAATTTGCTTTTCTGTATAATCTTCTTTTTCATATTTCTGATCTGTGATATAATTCTTTTGCATTTGCTTCTATAATTTTTCAGGTTGACGGTAAAAGTACTGAAAAGGATATTTTAACTTTCGGATTCAGATTCATTGTTTAATTTTCAGGTTAAATAAGTTGATATGAATAAAATAAGTATAGCCTTACTGTTGATTTTCAGTTTTACTTCAATTATAGCCCAGGAACCACCTGCTTCTGCCGATGCAATAATGAAAGAAGCTTATGCAATAGCTAAAAAAGAAAACAAAAAAGTATTCGTGATATTTCATGCGTCCTGGTGCGGCTGGTGTAGAAAAATGGATACCTCGATGAGTGATGCTTCTTGTAAAAAATTCTTCAATGATAATTTTGTAGTCCGTCATATGGTAGTGGATGAGAGCAAAGACAAAAAAAACCTGGAGACACCCGGTGGACAAGAGTTTAAAACAAAATACAGGGGCGAAGGAATGGGTTTGCCCTTCTGGTTGATATTTGATAATAAAGGCAACCTGCTGGCAGATGCTAAAATAAGACCTGCAGGCGCCAGTATAGATACAGAAGGAAACAATACCGGCTGCCCGGCTAACGAAGAAGAGGTAAACTATTTTGTTGAAGTGTTGAAGAAAACTACTTCATTAAAAAATGATGAATTAGAAATGATCAGGAAACGATTCAGGAAAAACGAAATGTAATTTTCTTTATTACCTGACAATGGTAACAATTCCCTTTTCAGCTTTTGTGATATTATCGAAAGTTGTGTATTCGATCATCCAGACATATACACCTATTGGCTGGTCAGCTCCTTTATATTTTCCATCCCATCCTTGACCCATTGTTGAAGTAGTAAATACAGGATTTCCCCAACGATTATAGATAGAAAATTTATTCAGCGATTTCATCCCAACGAGATAAGGGATCAAAAGATCATTAAGACCATCCCTATTGGGTGTAAAAGCAGTAGGCATATAGATCCCTATTTTTTTTACTACCACTATTTTTACTGTATCTGTTGTAACGCAAGTATGTTTGTCAGTAATTTCAATGGTATATTGAACATCACCGGTTCCGGTAAATTGAGTATGGGCACTTGCATAATTGGTTAGTTGTGCCCGTGGACGCCAGTTATAAGTATTTCCAATTGTATCCCGGGCACTGATCGCTTTAGTGTTTCCCGTTAATACAACAATATCGGGATAACGAATTCCAGCGGCTTGTTTATTTACAAGCACTGATTTAGTAACTGACTGGGGATCGTCTTCACAACCCAACATCGTCATTTGAAGAGTAACATCAATTCTGCCGGGGTTGGTATAAGTAAGTGGCAATGGATCTTTCAAAGAAGAAACAGGCCCTCCATTATTAAAACTCCAGTTATAATCTGCCTGCGGTATTCCGTTTTGATTGCTCAGGTTCCTGAATAGAACAGGGCGGCCAACACAAATAGAGTCCCATGAAAAACCTGGGACACCATTTATAAAAACCCTGGCGATTCCTGTGATGCTGTCTTTGCAACCAAAGTTTGTACTTGTTACCAGCTCAATAGTGTATTGACCAACATTTGAAAAAGTTTTTATTGCATTCTGTGTTTGTAAAGAATTGCCATCGCTGAATTTCCAGGTATAGTTCATCGGTGCCGCGTCACTCACTGACGATGCATTGGTAAAAGCAAAAGCATTATTTGTTACACATCCTGTATCCAGCAACGGTGAAAAAAGTGCTTGCGGTATTGCATGAATCTGTATAGGTATACTCCTTGTTGAATCTATACAACCATTCTCATTTACCTGTGCCCAGTAACTGCCCGTTATTGTGGGTTGATAGCTGCTGGATATAGCGCCGTTAATAGGACTATTATTAAAATACCATTGAGTGGAAACAGATGAATTGCTTGCTGTTAAACTGCCCGCCAATGGATCACCCACACAATATTGATTTTTTCCCGTTAATCGTATTGAAGTATCCACTGTCTTCGGAAAAATAATTACAGTATCATAGCCGGAACAGCCTGTCCATGGGTTTGTTGTTTTTAAAACGAATTCTGTTGGTGTGTTTGTAATACCCCATCCCATTGGGTTTGATATCGTGGGGTCACTTACCTGGTTGGCCGGCGTCCATGCATATATGAAATCCGGAGTTGGCGGACTTCCTACCTGCACCTGTCGATAGTTACATGCAGTGGCATCAATACCTGCATCTGAAAAAGTCTGTGAGATTGTCATCGTTGCATATAAGGTATCCCTGCACCCGAAACCGGGATAAGGAATGACGATTACAGGAAACACAGTACCTACTGATGGCGGCGGTGACAGTGTTAATAGCTGTGTATTGGAGAGCAGTTGTGTAAATGTATTATCAGCATACCATTCATATGACTGAAAACCAAAAGGGGCCGTTAGTATGGTGCGATTCTCACCAACACAAATAGTAGTACCCTGGATAGCACCACTGCAATTTGAATTAACATCTATATAAGCATATCCAAAATGGGCACGGGGTGTACAGTCACTTGTTATAAATTCAATTTCAATAGTTCTTCCTGCAAGTCCCGTAAGGTTAAGTGTAACAGGTGTCCAGTCTTTATACAATACACTTGGATTAATTGGTGAAGTTCGAAAGCCTGGCAAGGATGATGAAGCGATAAAATCAAATGTAACACAAGGCAGTTGTGCACCTGTCGTGAGGTCAGTTATTTTTGCTCTGAAACGTGGCTGTTCTTCAATTGTATGATTAGGATTTTGAAGTACCACTGCATACTGGAAAAAAATAGAAAATACAGGTGCATTTGCGGGAATAACATAGGTATATGAAATACCCTCGGCTTCTGCGTTGGCCTGGGAACTACCTAATCGTACACTGAATCCGCTGCCGTTTGGACAGGACTGTGGGAAGCCACCATAAACGTCATTTCCTGATCCAGCTGGGATAATAGTATGCCTGTCATTTACCTGTCCTGTACCGGTCCACACTACTTTGTTAACCCCGTTACTAAGAATCACATTTCCGGTACGGCAAACCCAGTTAGTAAAATCTCCAAACTCAAAATCAAGATTGGGAGGGCAAACGCCGGGTTGTGCTTTAGTGGTTATACTAAAAGCATTCAAAGTAATTATCAATATGAAAAGTCTGTGCAGTATTACTGGTTAGTTTTGAAAACTTAGATAAATGGGAAAGGGAATTGGGCATTTAAAGGTAAAATATTTCTGTGAACAGAAATAACGGTATATACGACAGGCCGGAATAATATTCTGTTATTAATACTGTGTGTATTTCAACGTGTTACTATTTTACTGCGGGAATCAATGCCATTGAAGCCCAATTGGTTCCCGCTGCAGATATGAATTGATCTTTATCGTGCGGAAATCCACTGAACACAAAAGGTACAAAAGGAATAGAACGGGATTTTACTTTCCAGGAACCATCTTCATATTGTGTTTTCAGTAAAAAAGAAATTCCTTTTTGATATGCAGGATCATCCGTTTTTAATTGCCCGGTTTCATGCAATGCATATAATGCCTGCCCGGTTGCATAAGCATCCGTTTCAAGATTAGTTAACTGCGACCAACCTCCATCTTCACGTTGCGTAGCCAATAATTTTTGTGCCTGCTGCTGAATAAAATTTTTATCCCCATTGATCCATTTAAGTCCAAGTAATTGAAATATTCTTTCTTCATTTGTTTCCGGCACTTTATGCATCATCCAGGTACGGGCTTTTTCAATTCGTTGTATTGCTTCCTGTTTCATTGAAGCCGGTGCATAGTATTGAATTGCTGCAACCATCAAGGCTGTTGCAGACAAAGAATAATACTCTAACGGCGGCCGGGGATTAGGACTTACCCAACTGCCTTCTCCTGTTTGACGTTGCATTAAATTCTTTACCATCATTTCAACCACTTTAGTTGATTTATATTGGTTAGCCCATAATGCCCATAGCCTGTAACCATTTGACATAACAATTGCTACGGGGTCATCATTCTGCATTAAAACAGCTTTTTCATGACGTATTATCTGTTGAATGGTATCGAATATTTCGGTAAGAATTGTATCATTTACTTTAAATCCTTTTTCTTTTGCCATTGATAAACTTACTGCTGTCAGATCCTGGTGATGGCAGGACTGGCATCCGCCTGCATTCTCTAAAAACAAATGACTTGTATTTTGCAACAGCGGCAAACTTTTATTCACAGCCTCTTTGATTTCTTCAGGATTGTTTTCGTGTTTATTTGTCACAGTTGTAAACGCTGTTATCACAGCAACAACTCCTAAAAGAATAAACCATTTTTTCATAACAAGTTTTTTATAAGAATTATTTCGCCCCGGCTTTTTTCAATAATTCCACAGTTGCAGTATTTCCTTTTTTTGAGGCCCATGAAAGAGCAGTTGATCCATCTTTTGATTTCATGCTGACATCTGCACCGTTATCCAACAAGGCTTGCACCATTTCAACATTGTCATATTCATTATAACCAGCGTACATCAATATGGTTGTTCCTCCATAATCAGCAGAATTAATTTTTTTCGTCTTTTTCAATATTGCTTTAACAGATTCTGCATCTGTAAAAATTACAGCCGCAGCTAATGGTGTAAGCCCAAAAAAACAAATCCTATCCGGATCGGCGCCTTTATCTAATAATTGAACAATGACCGGTTTATTAAAGTTTAATACGGCATTCATTAATGCTGTTGATGAATCAAGCGAAAAAGCATTAACATCATTTTTTTTACTAAGCAATAAGGATATAGTTTCTGTATCACCAAACAAGGAAGCCCTCATCAATGCGTTTTCTTTTTTGTTATTGAGAACTGATGCATCTGCTCCTTTATCCAGCAGCATTTTTATCGTTTCATATTTGCCATGGGCAACAGCAGCAATAAGCAGGGGAGTATTGCCTGATTTTGCTTTTGCATTTATATCAGCTCCATTTTGAATCAACAATTTTGCTTTTGCAAGATCATGCAATGACCACATCAGTGGTGTTTCATCAATCTTATTCTTTGTATTTACATTAGCCCCTTTTTCAATCAGCAATTGCATGCACTCAACAGAAGAATAAAATGTTGCGATCATGAGCAAGTTGTCGCCATCTTCATCAACACTATTTGGGTCGGCTCCCTGGTCGAGTAATGATTTGATTTCTTTCAGATCATTATTTTTTACGGCTGCAAAAATTTTTGATGAGTTTGTTTGTGCATTCAATCCATAAAAGCAAACCACAGAAAGGAGGAGCAAAGCGAGTTTAAGCATTGTTCAGTAGTTGGTGTTACTAAAATTAAATTAATTATCCGGATAGGCAAAATGCAGGTTGGAGTGAAGTGTTTCAAGTAGTAAAAAGTCTGGCCCATCAAGATCTGATCCAGCTAAATTGGAATTCGACTGGTGCTTTTAAACCACGTTCAGAAATTTTTTTGAAACGTTCGGGAAGAGTCATTAAATAATCACGGGCTTTTTCGGCTGTTCCTGTAAGACTGCTGATGTTCGCTATATCCCATTCTTTTATCAGTGATTCTAAGATGTGCGTATAATCCAGGCTAGTGTACACACCGAGGCGTTGTGCCGCATCGCTGAAGTGGGTAAAAGTTTTACCGATTGTTTCGCCGGCCTGGCGTAGAAAATGGGCAGGCATTACTATACGTTTTCGCATCATGTCTTCAAAAGCCAGCATCATTTCGCTGGCATCAACCTCAAATATTTTTGTTACAAAACTTTTATAGGCTTTGGCATGGCGTGCCTCATCAGCAGCAATAACACCGCATATTTGTGAAAGTTGGTTGCTGCCATGTTTTTTGGCTAGCGTAGCTGTGCGCCGGTGAGAAATATTTGTGGCCAGCTCCTGGAAAGAAGTGTATACAAAATTTTTGTACGGATCCCTTGCAGCGCCGCTTTCCATGCCATCTGCTATTAAATACTGGGTGCTTATTTCCATCTGTTGCATATTCACACGACCAGAGAGATACAAAAATTTATTCAGCAGGTCGCCATGCCTGTTCTCTTCCGCAGACCACATCCGTATCCATTTACTCCATCCTTGCGGCTCTTCTTTTGTTATACCATCTATATCCATCAACCAGCTTTCATAAGTAGGCAGGGCTTCTTCGGTAATAGTATCGCCAACAAGAACAGCCATATAATCATACGGCAGTTCTTTACATTCTGCCTGTAGTTCTTTTATCTCTTTGGTAAAATTTTCGTTTGTGCTTACAGGTAAAAAATCGGCGGGCTGCCAGTTGGTATCAATCTTTTTCAGAAATTCATCAATAATACTGTCAATTTTTTGCGCCAGGTAATGCATCACTTCAATCCAGGATGGTTTTAGTTTTACTTGACGCATAATTAATTGTCCTGGCAGCGTTGGCTGTCGTGTTTTTTTGAACCGGTTAATGATATCTAATGTCTGCAGTGTTTAAAATTGCATAGAATGATCATCTGAGCATTGATAGTTAAAGCACAGCATAAATAAAATTAGGATTTGTTATAAACGGAATAGTTATAAAACTCTTTTAAAAGTTTATATAATTCACAGGTTTGGGCTGCGCGGAGACACTCAACAGGGCATTTGTTTTTGCAGATACTAATCGGTGCGAAGAAGATATTTTTAATAACCGATACCAGTTGTTGTGGTCGGATCAATCATGTTGAACAAAATTTACAACATCATTTTTTTAAAATTGTAGAAACTATTCCCCAGCTACATCTAAATTGATATAAAAAACAGGCAAATAAAAGTTGGCCTGATTATTTATTTCTCTTTGGTAACATTTTTTTACATAAAAATAGTTTGTATGAAAAAGATCAGAGTTAATCAGATTTATCGTTTTTGCCTGTTGCTTTTATTTAGCTGCATGCAAATATCAGTTTGGGCACAAGATGATGCCTCTTCAACAACAACTACAAAAACTACTAGTACTACTACTGAAACAGTATGGTATACACAGCCATGGGTATGGGTAGTAGGCGGAGCAGTATTTCTCATCATACTCGTAGCGCTGCTAAAAGGAAGCTCTACCAGCAATACTGAATCAAGAACAACAGTTATAAAAGATAACCGTTGATCAATGAATTTTTGAAGTGGGCAGGCTAAATGATATTTGGTCTGCCCACTTTATTTTATAGCACTGGGAGCTCCAACAGATTTGCTTTTAAAAACTGCCTGTATAATTTAACCTGCAAAACAGTAAGAGCATCCATGCTCCTGTGCACGGTTAATTGCCCATATGCCTGCAGGCATCACTTTAATTCCGGGCAACAGACCACTCATCCAATCTTTTTTTACTTCCGCAGCATCCATGTTTAATGATTTTGCCACAACACCGCTGTAAACCGTTAATGCCATATCGCATACACAAAACAGAACACCACTTTCCTGTAACTCATTTATGCCGATTGGCACCATACCCACACCGGGAATATTATAATCGCCCTGTTTAGGTTTCCAAAACGGATTCCTGGTTGATGGTTTTTGTGTTTTAGGATCCTCAGCTTTAAACACTTCTCCAAAATTATATTTAGGCCATAAACGGTCTTCCATTGCATAACCAATTGCTGTATGACGGAGTACAACAACTACATTGCAATCCTTCTCATTTGTACCTGTAGCAGCATTTGTAACTAAAAATATTCTGGGCCACGCAAAAGGGAATATTCCGTTTGGTTCCGGAACATCAAACACAATCCTGTGTTTTCCTTTCAATTGTTTAAACCATTCATCGGGGTTGCCGGTATCCATATTAAAGCTATTATCTGCAAACCCGCTTACAGGATTAATAATAGTTGACAGACCCAAAGCGGCAGCACCACCTGCAATTTTTCCCAGGAAATCCCGGCGTGGATTGTTTTCACCATTGTTGCTTTTCATAATTTAATTTTTATAGTTATGGTTAGTTAAACTGGTTCAACTGTGATCAACAATAGTTTGATCAATCAGTTGAAATTTTGATTTACAAAATGAAAATAGGTGAGGGGCAGCGAGATAAAAGTAGGAGTTGAGTAAGTATACCTTCTTACTGCTTAAACTGCTTCTCTTCTTTAGTTGATGAGAATTTGATGATCAGAAACAGGCGGCCTGCCTGCTGGCATCAACCTGATGAGCAAAAAAATTACGTAACCATTTCTGGTTACGTAATAAATTTTTCGAAAAAGAAATATATGATTTTTGATGTGATATTATTTTCCTGGCTTAAGCTCTCTAAACCATTTTTCAATTTCATCCTTTGCCTTACCTGTTTTTTGCTCTACTCTACCCCAAAATTGATCGTCCTTTCCTTCTTCATATTTAAGATCATCATCGGTTAAATTAGCATATTTCTCTTTCAATTTTCCTTTCAACTCATCCCAATGACCTTTTATTCTTAGTGAGTCCATAATTTTTGTTTTAATGATTAATAATAGGGTTGAACACTAGAATTGATTAAAAAACTGTGCCAGAGAATACTGATTAAACAATGGTTGTTTAATAAAATCACTGAATAAAATAAAAAAGCCCGGCCTAAACCGGGTTTTTTATTTTAATTAATAATTATTACTTCATCGCTGTCTTATCGGTATTCATTTCTACTATTTCAGAAACACCATTTTTAATGAGCGTTACAAAATAGGATGTCATACCATTTGCATCCAGTTTCCTGGCAGTAATACCAGCAAGTTCGTTGCCATATGTTCTGATCGCTGCTGCAATTACATCTTCCGGTACATAAGTATTTAGTACAGGTAATGCTACTTTAAAACTATTATCACGACCGGGTTCCATATACCAGGGTTGTGTATTATAATAAACACGGGTCATCCTGTTATTATCAGTTGCATACGATGCATACCACCAATCAGCACTCAGCGGCATCCATCTTACTTCTGTCACTGTTGGATTAGCAGTTTGGAAATTTGTCCGTATTACAACCGGAACCTGGTTTGTATAATCAACAGTCGTGGTTGATGTAGTTGTATACACCACCGGCTGTTGTGCACTTAATGTAAATACAGCCATCCCCATTATTGCTGCACAAAAGATCTTTTTCATAAAATTCTGTTTTAATAAGTTAAACAATTTTGATTATTCATGCAGTAGGTAAACCAACAATGATGCCCTTGTTTTAACTCTGTTTTAATGCCACAGTTTGTGATAGTTAGCAAAGAGAAGTTGAAACATATTTAAGCTAGGGGATAAACATCAAAAAAATAATGTGGATTGTTTTGCAAGTTCCGATAAGTAACGACACGCAATGGGGTTTTTTGCGGATACTAACCGAGGCTGAGTAAATTATAATTGTAACAGAGATTCGTCAGCAAATAAGCTTCATTATTTATTTAGCAGGCCGCTGTATTGAAATGATCTTATCGACAACAAAATGACTATAACCCCTCCAGGGAAGAGCTCCATTATATTCTTTATAATGCAGGTCAAAATGTTCCCCACTATTGTTCATTAAGGTCGTTGCAATACTATCGTCAGTAACTGAAAATTCAAATTCGTAAGATTGTATGCCTCCTGGGGTAGTTGTACGAAATCCTGATTGAATCAGTTTGCCTTCAAAAGTTTTAAAAATATATCCCTTCTTTACTAAATAATTCAGTTCTCCGGATTTCACACCTTCGCCAAAGACAAAGTAATATTTCCACCAAATAAGAATTATCAGCGATACGATAACAATTCCTAATAGCCACCCTAAAAATTTTTTAAACGGGCTTTTTCTTTTTGGTTGTATTTCTTCCATATTATGAAAGTACGAAATTGTATTATGACAGAGTAGTTATTTCGAGGCAATGTTCATTTTCTTATACTTGATGCCCGCATCGTGTTGACGATGCCTCCATGCATTAGTTTGTTCCGTTGCGTGAGGACATACAGCAGGATATCAATAAACAGGATTAAAAAATTTAGCCACTGGATATACTTAGCCTTAAAAATTGTTTGAGACCCGAATAGAATTAACTTAAGAAGGATGGATTATGTAATTAATTTTTTGGCTGCCTTCTTTAATGCTTCAATATCCTTCTCTGTACAATCAACATAACTATAGATTCCCATTATCAATGGCAGAGCAGTATCTTTCATAAAATACACTGTCTGAATATTGGATTTTTTTGTGTTATACTCCAATAGCTTGGCACATTGAAATTCATCCCAGCAAACCGGTGATTGAGAATAGTCAGGGCTGAGAATAGCTACAAATTTTTCTGATTGCCCGATTGCATCCGAAATCATTTTCAACCATTGCCCGCCAACCGGTATACTATCCTTATCATAAAAAATATTCAGCAGCGGGTTTTGTTGCTTCATCGTTTCAACAAACTCATCCACTTCCTGTTTTTGCTTGTGTGCATAGCTGATAAAAAAATCATAGCCAGTTCGGGGTTCTATGAATGTTCTTCCCCCTCCACCATTCCCAACACCGCTGCCACCAGCATCTTCACTTGCTCCGTCACCGCCTCCATCATAACCAGCTTCTTCAGGTGCAGGCATGATGAGATCTTTATCATTATAATCGATGAGGTCATTTTTATTTTCTTTAAATGACTCAAATATCTGTAACGATCTTTCGGCATCATGATCGTTGTATACAACAATGTCAATTGATTCAACAGGCAGGCCCTGTTCTAACCAGAAAAAAGCAGATTCTAGGATAGAAGGAAACATTTCCTCAAACGGCGCACTTTGATTACCTGTTGCCAGCAAAGGCATTGCAACACGATTGATCTCTTCATCAAAGGCAAAATTGTTAATACAACGAAACAAGCTGCTCACTACTTCCCAGGGATTATGTGATTGGGTTTTGGGCTCAAAACAAAGGATTCGTTTGAAATTAAAATAAGCCTGCTGCTCTGCTGTTAGTGGTTGTGATAGCCAGCACCCTAGTGAGCTACGGAGGTCTTGTGCTTTGTTTTTTGCAAGTAAACCAACATCAAGTCCTTTACTATAAAAGTTACCTACCAATGTATTAAGATATGGCTCGTAGTTGTTTGGGAATGCGGAAACAACTACTATATCTGCCTTATCGGTTGGAGGAATTTTAGTCAGATCACCATGTATCAGTGATAGTTTTGAATTACTAAATTCTATTTGTGAAAGAAATTTATACATGTCAGGCTGTTTTAATTATTTGGTATGACAACTGAATGTGGTGATGAGCTATTTCATATGGAAATTAGCAAAAAATATATCATTCAAAGAGTGGTTTAGATAAATACTCCTTTAGTAGTATCACCAGTTTCAGTTCGCAGAAGTTCGTGACTTTTATTTTCGGACCATAATCGAGATGAAGTGTTAAGAAAGTTTGATGTAATAGCGGAGTGTCAGGCTGAGCTTGTCGAAGCCCTGATGAGTTTTTGTACAAATGCTGTGCAACCCTTCGACAAACTCAGGGTGAAAGAACTATGTTTTATTCAATGTCTCATTGTTGACGAATAGAATTCCCGAACGTACAAGAGTGCGACGCAACGAAAGCCTAATAGTAGCAATACAGCTAAGAACCCAAAATATCCAATATCCCAATCCCCAATTCTACCCGCACATCTGTGTATAACTCTAACAATTCCAAAACTCTAATTCCGCTGTTTTCCTCCTATATTCGCCGCATTAAACCCATTAAAAGTGAGATTAAAATCCCTTGAAATCAAAGGCTTTAAAAGCTTCGCCGATAAAACCGTTGTAAGATTTGACGAAGGCATAACGGGCATTATCGGCCCCAATGGCTGTGGCAAAAGCAATATTGTGGACAGCATCCGCTGGGTAATTGGTGAGCAAAAGATCAGCCACCTGCGTAGCGAAAACCTTGAGGCGCTGGTTTTCAATGGCTCCAAAACCCGCAGTGCAAGCGGCCTTGCCGAGGTAAACCTAACTTTCGAGAATACCAAGAACCTGTTGCCGACAGAGTTCAATACCGTTACCATCACCCGTAAATTTTATAAAAGCGGCGAGAGTGAGTACCGCCTGAATGATGTGCAGTGCCGCCTGAAGGATATCCAGAACCTGTTTATGGATACGGGTATCAGCACCGACAGCTATGCGATCATCGAGCTGGGCATGGTGGATGACCTGATCAAGGACAAGGACAATAGCCGCCGCCGGATGCTGGAGCAGGCTGCCGGTATTTCCATTTATAAAACAAGAAAGAAAGAGGCCAAGGCTAAATTGGAAGCTACCGAGCAGGACCTTGCGAGAATCGAGGATCTGCTTTTTGAGATCAATAACCAACTGAAAAGTCTGGAGAGCCAGGCTAAGAAGGCTGAGAAATACCACGAGATCAAAAAAGAGTATCGTGAAGTGAGTATTGAGCTGGCTAAAGCTGCGCTTGAAGGTTTTAATATTTCTTACAAAGAACTAAACCTGCAGCATGATGAAGAAACCGATAAAAGACTGAAAGCTGAAACAGAAATAAAAAGTGAAGAAGCAAGACTCGAAGCAGAACGTTTATCGCTGATCGAAAAAGAAAAAGAATTGCAGCAGATGCAACATGTGTTTAATGAAATGTTGCAATCGGTACGTTCAAAAGAAAATGAAAAGAATCTTTCTGCACAACGTATATCACACTTAAAAGAAAAAGAAAATAGCCTGCGTGAATTTTTGACTAAAGCAGGCGGCCAGCAAAAAGGAGTAGAGGAAGGAATTCAATTTACCACTACACAGTTGCAGGAAGAAGAGAAACGCTTTATGCAATTGCAGGAAGAACTGGGACAATTACGTACAGCTGCTGATGAAAAAAGAAATGTACTGGATGAAAAAAGAAAAGCTGTTGAACAGGTTCGTAATGAGCAGCAGCAAATTCAGCGTAGCCAGTTTGATGCAGAGAAGAAAGTTGCTGTTGCAGATAGTTCTGTAAATAATCTTCAGCGTTTAATAGGACAGATAGAAGAAGAAAGAAAACATAGGGAAGAACACCGTCATCATGTAGACCAGGAAAGAATACTGAAAGAAAAAGAACTGGGCATAAAGAAAGTGGACCTGGAGCAATTGCAACAGCATAATGAAAACACTAAAGACCAGATCTTACAAACACAATCAGTGTTGGATGTGTTGCGCAATAAACTGGCAGAAGAAAGCCGCAAGCTGGATGCTAAAAAGAATGAGTATGATCTGTTGAAGAGTATGATCGATTCAATGGAAGGCTATCCAGACAGCGTAAAATTTTTACATAACAATCCCCTGTGGACAGATAATTCACCGATACTTTCTGATATTCTTTATGTAAAAGAAGAATATCGTACAGCATTAGAGAATGTGCTGGAGCCTTACCTGAATTATTATATTGCCGATAACCTGCACGCAGGTTTGTATGCAGTCGGTTTATTAGAAGAGCATAAAAAAGGAAAAGCGAATTTCTTTTTGTTAGACAAATTTGAAACGAATAACACGAATGAACACCAATTGGAAGGTGGTATTCCTGCATTATCGGTTGTTGAAGTAGATGAAAAATATAAGGGATTAGCAGAACATTTATTGGGTAATGTATTTATTGCCGATAATGAAGAAGTGTTACAGAACAGCAATGGTTTTGTAGTAATTGAAAAGAATGGCCGTTATGTAAAAGGGAAATATTCTTTAACAGGTGGCAGTGTTGGTTTGTTTGAAGGAAATAAGATCGGCCGTGTAAAGAACCTTGAAAAACTGAATGAAGAAATAAGAAAGCAGGAAGCAGTTGTAGAAGTGCTGCGTGCAGATATCCAGGCGAGGCATAATGAAGTGATCGCTTTCAATGAAGATCTGCGTGAGTCAGCTATCCGTGAGACGGATGTTGAAATTTCACAACTCACTAACCAGGTATTTGCCCTGCATAATAAACTGGAGAATCTTCATTCGATGCAGAATAATAGCCAGCATCGTTTGGAAGAACTGAACCTGCAGATGCAGCAAACGAATAGTTCGGTAGAAGGTGTAAGAAAATCTCTTACCGATTATTTGCAACAATTAGAAGTAGTAGGAGTGAGGCTGAGTGACGCAGATGAAACATTTAAAGCCGCTGAAGCGGATTATAATACTGCGAATACTGCTTATAATGAATTCAATCTTTCTGTTACCCGCCAGCAAAGTAAGATCAGTTCGCTGAAGCAGGAACTGGAGTTTAAGAATAACCAGTTGAATGATCTTAACCAACAGATCGAGATCAATACGGGTTCACTGAATGAAACAATACAAAGCCTTGAGCAATCTGAAGCTGAGTTGAAAGAAATAGAAGATCAGTTATTCCAACTGATGCATAGCAAGGAAGATGAAGAAAAGAAACTAAATGAAGCAGACCAGGCTTATTATAATTTCCGTAATGCACTGAATGAAAAAGAAAGCGAACTGCGCCATAAGCTGAAGGAAAAAGAAATGATGGAGCATTTGCTCGGCGAAATAAAAGATAGACTGAATGAACTGAAACTACAATTGGCAGGAATGAAGGAACGAATGCATGTAGAGTTCCGCATCAATATTGAAGATATTATTGATGAACCAAGAACAGGAGATACACCGGCGGAAGAGTTGCAGGAGAAAAGTGACAAGATGAAAAAACGTTTGGAGAATCTTGGTGAAGTGAATCCTACGGCAATTGAAGCATTCACTGAAATGAAGAAGCGTTATGATTTCATCACGGAACAAAAGAGCGATTTGGTGACTGCTAAGGATAGTTTATTAAAAACGATAGAAGAAGTAGAATTAACGGCTAACCAGAAATTCTTAGATACATTTAATACTGTAAGAGAACATTTCCATAAGGTTTTCCAAACCCTGTTTACATCAGATGACCAGTGTGATCTTGTTTTGGAAAATCCTGATAACCTCGCTGAAACAGGAATTGATGTAATTGCAAAACCTAAAGGCAAACGTCCAACATCACTTACCCAGCTGAGCGGTGGTGAAAGAACATTGACAGCGACAGCATTGTTGTTTGCGATCTACTTAATTAAACCTGCCCCATTCTGTATACTCGATGAGGTTGATGCCCCGTTGGATGATGCGAATGTGAGCAAGTTTACCAATATGATCCGCCAGTTCAGTGATAACTCACAGTTCATCATTGTAACCCACAATAAAATGACAATGAGTACGGTTGATGTTATTTATGGTGTAACTATGCAGGAGCCGGGAGTTAGTAAGTTGGTGCCGGTGGATTTTAGGAACCTGGAGAATTAGTTTTAAGTAATAAGTTTTAGGTTATAAGTAAATATTTGAGTCCCGCTTTAGCGGGACTTTTTTTACACAATTCTTCCTCTTATCGCTTTTGCAACAGCTTCGGATTTGGAATGTACATGCAGTTTTTTATAAATGTTCTTTATATGAACATTGACAGTTTCTATGCTGATGAAACAGGTGTCAGCAACCATTTTATAACTCATACCTTTTACAAGGCAGGAAAGAATTTCTTTTTCACGGGGTGAAAGATCGAATGATTCTTTATCGCCGAATGCGGGTTTTTCTTTTATCATTTTTAAAACACGGTTGGCAATAGAAGGGGTCATTGGGCTGCCACCTTCATAAATTTCTTTGATGGCCTCCATGATCTCTGCAGGCGAAGTATGTTTTAATATATAACCTTCAGCCCCGGCACAGATTGAACTGAATATTTTTTCATCATCATCAAAAATTGTTTCCATCAGAATTTTTATATTGGGATAATCCTCTTTGATCAGCGATACTGCTTCAATACCATTCATTCCCGGCATTTCAATATCCATCAGCACTACATCTGGTTTTGTCTCCGCAATATTCTTTAAAAGATTATTGCAATTGGGAAATGCGCCGGCACACAAAAAGCCCGGTGTACCTCCAATCATGGCATTCAGACCTTCACGCAAGCTTCGATTATCTTCAAAAATTACAACCTTGATCATTTCAGTAGTTTTTATTCATGATTGTTTATGCTCATCCCGGTTGCTTTATAGTTTTAATTCAAGTTCAACTCCAGTTCCAAGCCCTGTTGCTGTTTCAATATTTAAACTGGCGCTTATTTCTTCTGCCCGCCGTTTCATGTTAAGCAGACCATTTCCTTGTGTCTCGGGGCTTATCTTAATGCCTGATCCGTTATCCCGGATCTGTAGAAAGATAGTTTTATTTTTTTCGGTTAATAAAATGGAGACTCTTGTGGCACCGGAATATTTAACGAGGTTAGTGATCGCTTCTTTAAATACAAGGTAAAAATTTTTGCGTACCTGCATCGGCAGCGCAATGGAGTTCAATTTTTCATCAGCATCAAAAGTGAACTCAATCTTTTTTGCTTTTAATAACTGGTAAGCAAATGAACGCATCCGGATAATAATTTTTTCAAAGGAATCGTTTTCGGGATTGATGGCCCAAACTATATCACTCATGCTTTCAACGATTTTCCGTGAATTCAAACCAATCAGGTCTAATGCCGGTATATCTTTTCCTGCTTGTTGTTTTGCTACTTCACTGTAAATCGAAATGCTATTAAGCGTTGATCCGATATCATCATGTAAGTCACTTGCGATATTATTTCTTATGGTTTGTAAGCGATTCACCTGTTTGATCCGGTACCGGTATATTCCGTACAGAATTGCTGCACCTGCTATCAGCAATAAAAGTATAAACCATATTGTTTGAGTAAACGGAGGAATAATAGAAATATTGAAAACGGTAATAGCAGTTGAATAATCACCGTAACCATTTCCTGCTCTTACGAGTAACTGGTATTTACCTGGAGATATCCGTGTAAATGTGAGTTCCGGTTCGCCTTCTATTTTGCTCCAAACAGTATCACCTCCATTGTAGAGAGTATATTCATAGTTAACCTTATCCTGGTTAAAGATTGAAAGATCTGAAAACCTGAAGTGAAGGCTTCTGTATTTATTATACTTTAACGATAATGCCCGGGTTTGTGTTAATGAATCGAGTGAAAGGTAACTGTCATCCAATTTTACAAATGAGAAATTCACATTACCTGGTTTTTCAGGATTATTAATGGAATCAAGATTGAAAACAACAAAGCCTTTATTTAATGAAGACATGAGTATTATTTCGCCTTTATCATTAAACAACGGCCTGGAATTAAATTGAGAAAGTTTCCATTTGAAATCCTCATTTAATGAAAGCTTTTTATGTTTCCCCGAAATTGTATTCAACAGGTTAATTTCATCAGGAGTAACATGACATATCCAGTTATTATATATGCCTGAGCCCATCTGGAAATCTGTCGGGAGTTTGTTATTAAACAAATCAACATACCGTGTAATAGAATCAGTAAATGGATTTACCAGTAATACAGAAAAAGATTGCTGAAGATAGATCCGGCTTGAATCAAAATTATAGATATCAAAAACACCACCTGGAATTTCACATCCCTCCCGTTCCCAGCAACTTTTAAAAATCTTTTCAACCTTTTTCGCCTTGAGGTTGATTTTATATAATTCCCGTGTGTGAATAAAATCAATCCAGAAAGTTGAGCTGTTTTTATGCAAGACAGTCGGGTAATCATATCCTTTAATAAGTTCTATTTTATACTCTCCCTTTTCATCCGGCTTACATATGTATAGTGAATCCAGGCTGTTTTTCCCCGGTTCATAGGAATACAAATAGCCATTGGAAAATAGCCAGTACTTGTTGTCTGCATCCGGGGCTCCATAATACAATACCCGTTTTGAAAAATCAGGTTTGATCTCTTCTGTTCTTAATGTTTTCAGATCAACTTTAAAATCCCTTACTACGCCTGTCCTGAAATTGAGTGGTTCCATTTTGTCTGTCAGGAATGCGATATAAAAAGTATCGGGATTAAAAACTGTATTAAAATAGGCGGGATATTTTTTCCACTGATCATTAAACAATGTTTTTATTATATGCAAATTGTTATCAAAGCAGATCAGTTTAGGCCTGCCTGCATTTTTCTGAAGCAGGAAATAATTATTGTTCTTACCTTTTTCGAAGAATATCGTTTTTCTCGATTTTATGTTTTCATAATCGGGAGCTTCTATCCCGGTTGACAGGGTATCAATCGGGATCTGCCGTACCAGCGGGTTTCTTTTTTTTATTACTGATAAACCGTTATCCCCGGATAGCCAGATAAGATTATCGTTTTGTTTTCTGTTTTTGATTGCACCGGTTTCTATATAAAAAGAATTCAATTTACCGAGCGGTAAAAGCTCCGGATCATTGACAAGGTATTCAAACAGATGGATATCGTTATTTAACTTTACAAGATATTTTTCTCCGACAATCACCCAACTGTTTTTATCTCTGTCATTTTTTACAGTTTGAATACTATATCTTTTTGTTGTGTTTGTATCGGCCTTTACCAGCAGATCCCCGGTAAATGTGAAGAATATATTTCGGCCTGTAGCTAAAGATATGTTCTCCAATATTCCGGAAGGCCCGGAGGAAAGCCAGATAGTATTATCTTTTTCAGAGTACGTTATGCCTGTTATATTACGTCCTCTAAATCTTTTTGCAGGGAAAAATGGAAGTTCATCTTTCCATGAACGGCTTATTTCACCGGTGGATATGTTATAATGCCATATCCCTTTTTTATCAGTAGTAAGTCCCCAGTAATTTCCTTCTTTATCCCTTGTTACATCTAGTTCATCACCATCAGTTGCTACCTCTGTTTCATTAGTGCTATCAATACGAATGTGTTTCAGCGCTGCTGTCTTCCAATTCAAAATATAAAACCCTTTTTCCAGGATTGAAACAAAAAGAAAATGGTTATCTCCTTTATAAGCACAATTAGCTGAGTACGGCATTCCGGTTAGTTGTGGAAACTTTTGTTTTAGAGGAATAAAACTTTCTGATTGCTTATCAAAAACAAAAAAACCATCTGATGTTCCCAGCCAGACAACGCCATCGTCTGAAAGCTCAATTTCATTAACACGGAGAGAAATGCTTTTGCTATCAGGAGTTTTGAATGTATATGGTTTCCAGCTTACTCCATCAAACGAAGAGATATGTGAATTGTTTTGAAACCAGCAAAGACCATTGTTGTCAATTAAAATCTCTCTTAAGTTGTTACTGAATTCCCTGGTGCCATCCAGCATTGTTACCACATAACCATCATTTACATTCTTAACGGGAAAAGATTGAGCTGAACAAATACAACTAACAAGCATAACAAAAAAGTAAGCTGGCCTCTTCATATCCTAAAGGTATCTGAATATTTCCCTGTTTTCAATAACGTGAATATGGTATTCCTGTACCCGTCGGCGGTAGAAATAACGTTTTTTGGTTATTGACTTCGGATACTGATGTTATCATTTTTGTGATGAATAGCCACTGTCAAAAACCAATCAACCAATACCGGCTAATCATGTAATTAATTTCTTCATTTTTTAAAAAATTATTTATGAAACAAAAATTATCCCAGCTATTGCTTATGAGCTCAATTGTATTGCTCATAGTTTCCTGTAAGAAATCCATTGAAAAACCCTTTTACCAGGAAAAGGCCAAAGCAGCACCATCCTCTGAATTACAATCAACATCTCTTGAATCAGGACCGTCACGGGCATTTAGTATCAACAATTCCGGTGCTATCGCTGGTTCAGCAACTGATCCTGATGGAAAGATCAAAGCTTTTAATTTAAAGAACAACGATCTCTGGTATTCTACTGACGAAGTAAAGCCTAATGGTCTTCCTGAAATTAAATTTTCTATCAACGAGCCCGGTGATATTGCCGGATCAAAGATCAGCGGTACTGGTATTTTACCAATGCTATGGAGACATGGGCAGGCTTATGAGTTAAGTCCACTACCGGGCCAGCAATTCGGTGAAGTATATGATATTAATAATTCAGGAGTGATGGTTGGCGAATCGTTGAATGGAAATTTTGTTACACCTACTACAATGCGTGCCACTGTTTTTTCTCTTGAAGGAGATCCTATTGATCTCGGCACATTGGGTGGGACAAAAGCATCTGCTGCTTCTATAAATGATTTTGGTCATATCGTTGGTGTTGCAGATAATGCACTTAATCAACAAAGGGCATTTTTATACAAAGACGGAGTAATGCAGGACCTCGGAACATTGGGCGGTATAGCTTCAAATGCCAATGCCATAAATAATTATGGCGAAATTGCAGGACGTTCCCTTTTATCCAATGGTGCAATACGGGCATTCTTGTATAAAGAAGGTGTAATGTATGATTTGGGAACATTAGGTGGCGCTGCCAGTGTAGCATTCGGTATAAATGATAAAGGAGAAGTGGTTGGATTTGCAAGAATAGCTACCGGTCAGGCACATGCATTTTTATATAAAGATGGTGTGATGTATGATTTGGGCACAAATGGAGGAACAGAAAGCAGGGCTTATGGAATTAATAACAGGGGAGATGTGGTAGGACAGTATACAAATGCAGATGGCAGTGTGCATGGATTTGTTTACCGTGACGGGCAGATGTATTCATTATAAATATTAACTGAAGAGTAAATTATTGAAGTCTGGTATTCACCGGACTTTTTTATTTTAGTAAAATGTTAAGCCCCTAAAAATTTGGGCCGATATAACTTATAAAACTAAATTATGATCGCAGCCAGAACAATTCTGCTATTAATCGCATCCAACATCTTTATGACCTTTGCCTGGTATTATCATTTAAAACAACAAGGCTGGTCGTTATCGAAAGCAATACTGATAAGCTGGGGCATAGCTCTATTTGAGTATATCCTGATGGTGCCGGCTAACCGCATCGGTTTTGAAAAAGGAATGACAGGTTTCCAGTTAAAGATCACACAAGAAGTAATTACATTGGTTGTATTCGCAATATTTGCTGTATTCTACCTGAAAGAGCCATTTCATTGGAAATACCTGGTGAGCTTTGTATTCCTGTTGCTGGCAGTGTTCTTTATGTTTACCAAGAAATTTTAATTGATCTAATGATCGGCCGGCCTGGATTTTTGCATTTCCCTTGATTGCTGCCTGCGGATCATATCATTTTTCGTTTTGTGAACTGCTGCAGATATCATGAAATACAGGCCAGTATTGAATAATATAGCAGTACCAAGCCCCCAGAAGTACCAATCCTCACTTTTCAGCGGTTTATATACGTTCACGAAATAAAAGAAGATTAAAAAAGTAGCACCAATAATAAATGCAAAACCGATCAGGAGTTTTGTAAAGAATTTTTCGCTGTGTCCGCTTGCCATAAATGGATGTTTTTATAAGATAATTAGAAAGTTGTAAAAATAGGGGAAAATAATATTTTGTTAAGCTATCAGATGAATTACATTACAGAAATAAACAATAAATATTTTTGTAAGCAGAAATACAACCATGAAAAGAATAATTTCAACCGGCATTTTTGTTTTCCTTGTTACATTTTTGATTGCCCAGCAAAGTCCTGAAGGATTGTTTCCGGGTGCAAAAGCTCCTGATTTCACCGGCTTTGATCAGAACGGCAATGAAATAAAACTAAAGGACCTCGCAAAGAAAGGGCCTGTCGTATTGGTCTTTTACCGCGGTTATTGGTGTCCTTACTGTAATAAAGCATTGAAGCGACTGGAAGACTCATTGCAACTGATAACTGATAAAGGAGCAACGGTTATTGCCGTAACTCCGGAGATAAATTCAAATATTGACAGTACCGTTAAAAAAACAGGTGCAGAGTTTTCTATCCTTCATGATAAGGATATGAAAATTATGAAAGCCTATAATGTGGCTTTTGAAGTACCCGAGAATACGGTGACACGTTATCGTAATGCTGGTTTGGATTTTACGAAACTAAATGGTGAGAACGGAACCAACCTGCCTGTACCGGCAGTTTATATCATCGATAAACAACGGGATGTGATCTGGAGATATTTTGAAACCGATTATAAGAAAAGACCTTCCATACAGGCGATAATTGACAATATCAAGTAAGCAGTTTATTATAAAATCAATTTTCCAATCCTTCCATTTCCACCGGCAAAGAAAACAGCTGTTCCATTCTTTGCTTTGCGGCATACATTAAAACTTTCTTTGTTGATGCCAGCCCAGTTCATACCACCATCGGTTGAGTAATCAACACCAGTAAGTCCGCATGTAACCAATTGTTTTGTTGAAATGAATTCTACTGAACTTCTATAACCATTTGGAGGAGTAATGGGTTTCTTCCACGTTTTACCACCATCATTAGAAAAAACACAATTCTTTTCGGATGATGATGCTTTAAGATAATCACCGGCAACAACCATTATTATTTTACCACCTTTTTTCTTTCCGTTATCAGCAATAGCGACTGAGTTGGCCCCGGTCATTTGGCCACCTTGTATCACTGGCAGATCAATAGGTTTATTTTTTGAAAACAATCTTGATCTTAATCCACCGCTTACAAATACAGCTTCGCTTCTGTTTGCTGCCCGGATATTCGTACCACTTGCTGCAAAAAATGCTTCACCACTATCTGCAACAGGCCTTTTATCAAAAGGGATTTCCTGCCAACTGCTTCCGCCATCAAATGTTCTGGCAATAAAAAATCTTCCATCAATGGGATCGCCGATCACAATACCACTTTGTTCATTCCAGAATTCCATAGCGTCAAGAAACATTCCCTTTGTTTTATTTTCATACACTACTTTCCATGTTTCTCCGCCATTATTCGTTTTTAAAATATAAGCAGGAGCATCAACTGACATAATGATCGCTGTAGCTCCGTCAAATGCCTCTATATCCCGAAAATCAGCTTTCAGTTTCATTGAATCATCCGGAATAAATTTTTTCGCATTATACCAGTTCCATGTTTTACCTGCATCATTGCTGCGGCCAACCATACCATTACTACCGCTTACCCAAACGATATTATCATTCACCACACTCAATCCGCGGATGCTTACTTTATTACCGCTGTGCAGCATCTCTACTGTTGGTGTTTGTGATTTGCTATGCAGACTGAAAAAAGCAGCGATAAAAAGCACCAATTGACCGAAGATTTTTATCATACGGAATGATTTTTGCAAACCTAGCGGAATTGATACAAATTAAATGTGGTTTTAACCTGGAAATACAGGGGAAAAAACAACAAAGCCCTGTTAGTTACGTTCCGTAAATAAGTCTTATTTTTAGCACCTTATATTTTTTAATTCTGTAGTTATGAATAAACTATTCGTTGGACTTGTTCTTTTTTTATCTGTTTTGTTTTTTGCCTGTCAGAAGGAGGTGAGTTTTGAATTGGATGGCACTCCTGCACAAGGTTCTCTGCAGGAAGATGGAGGCGGTTTATGTTTACCTAAAACTGTAAATGGATCCTATGTGGCCGGTACTGCGTTGGTTCCAGCTACCAATACGATCACTGTGGACATAAATGTGGCCACCGCCGGTACTTATAATATTTACACAGATACCATTAATGGCTATCATTTCTACGGTACCGGAAATTTTACTGCCAATGGTATGCAAACTATTACATTAAGTGGAAGCGGTACTCCACTTGTACAGGGTAACAATGTATTTACTGTATTTTTTGACAGCACTGAATGTGATATAACTGTACAAGTATTGCCGGCAGGTGCAGGCGGGCCAGCAGTATTCGCATTAGCTGGTGCAGGTGGTGCTTGTACTACACCGGTAATAGCAGGCAATTATATTATCGGCACTGCCTTAGGCAGCTCCAACACTGTAACATTATCGGTGAATGTGACTACGATCGGCACTTACAATGTAACTACAACGGCTGTGAATGGAATGACCTTTTCTTCCGGGCCGGGAACCTTTACAGCAACAGGTGCTCAAACAATAGTACTGACAGGCTCGGGTACGCCTACGGGGACAGCGGGTGTATCTAACATTCCTGTTACAGCCGGAACATCTACATGTAATTTTCAAATAACAACAACCGCAGGCTCAGTTTTCTCCTTCAATTGTGCAAGCGCAGTAGTAAACGGAACCTACCAGGCTGGTACACTTTTAAATGCAAGCAATACGGTTAATGTGAATGTGAATGTAACTACAGCGGGCCCCTACAATATCAGTACAACATCTACGAACGGAATGGTTTTTACAGCTTCCGGCACCTTTGCAAGTACGGGTTCAAACCCAATACAATTAATTGGAAGTGGAACTCCCGTTGCTGCGGGCACATCTAATATTCCCACACCGGGTACGCCAAGCTGCACATTCCCTGTTACTGTTGTTGCGGCCGCAAGTGTTACATGGAAATTTACAGTAGGCGCTACTACTTACCAGGGTGTTAATGATTCGATCAGTTATGATAATACTACTGCGCCGCCATTGATATTAGTGGATCATTATGGCACCAATGCAGCATCAGATCTTTATAATCTTGCATTTCTCGATATAGCAGGAGGAGTAACTGCAAATGAAACTTATAATTCAAATGTGAATCTTGCGACTACATTGGCAAATGCAGGATATTTTTATTATTTCGGTGGGGGGATAGAATTGGAAGCAGCTGACCCTACAGCAACACCAGGTGTGAATATCATTATTAAAGTAACCAGTCACAATACAGCTACCAAAACGATAATAGGTACATTTAGCGGTACTGCGCATGATTACACTTCGAATACAACAAAAACAGTTTCCAACGGATCGTTTACGATAGTCTATCCATAAAGAAAATCTTATAAAATAAAAAAGGCCGGTTGCAAAACCGGCCTTTTTTATTGGAATGAGTTATAGCCTTAAAATGCTTTCTTCTCTGATGATTTCAGTTTTGGTAAATTAAAATCATCTAATGCACTTTTCTGTGCTATCATTTTTTCAATGTCTTCAATTTTTCGTGGAGCAAAATCGGAGAGAAGTTCATAGCCATCCTGGGTGATCAATGCATCATCTTCTATCCTTACAGCAATGCCCCACCATTTTTTATCGCAATCACTATTGCTGGGTATATAAATACCGGGTTCAATTGTAATTACCATATCTTTTTTTAACGGGCCTCTTGTATTCCTGTCATGTACATCCAACCCGATATGATGACCAAGGCCATGCGGGTAATATTTTTTAAAATCGCTTTTGTTTTTGATAATGCCCAGCGCAAACAAACCATCCTGCAATACTTTATCAGCTGCTGCAGATGCATCTGTCATTTTTGCTCCATCCTTCAGCGTTTTAAATGCGGCTTCCTGCGCATCATAAACAATCTGGTAAATGGCTCTTTCTTCATCAGAAAATTTTCCATCTACCGGAACTGTCCTGGTTACATCAGCAGAATAACCATGATACTCTGCACCTACATCCATTAACAGCATACTGTTACCTATTTTTGTTTTTGTATTTTCCATATAGTGCAGTATACAGCCATTTTCACCAGCGCCAATAATAGAACCATAACCAACACTTTCTGCCCCCTGCTTTTTGTGTACAAACTCATGCAGTCCCTGTATTTCCAGCTCACTCATATCAGGCCGGATAGCTTTCATTACTTCATTCTGTCCCTGGCAGCTTATCTCTACAGCTTTTCTTATCATCAGTTTTTCTTCAGGTGTTTTTATTTCCCGCAAGCCACCAGTAATATCCATAAATGATCTTGTGTCAAATCTTTTATCTCTTGATAATGTATCCGGCACCTTCGCTTTTGTTTTAAATTGTTCGATGAGATTATATAGATCAGATTCTCCAAAACGGTTACGACGCAGATCAGTAGGTAATTGTGTAAAAATGATCTTATCAAATTTTGAAAATTCAATAGCAAAATTTTTAAACTCCTTACCATTGAGTGCCATGGTGAAACCTAGTTTTTCCTTTGCGCCTTCTGTGCCAAGTCGTTTACCATCCCATTGTTCCCGTTGCGCATTTCGTTCCTGAACAAATAAAATGTCTTTGTACTTTTCTCCGCTTTGACCGGTTTGTTCGTCTTTAAAAATCAACAGCATCGAATTAGGCTCTTTGTACCCGGTGAAATAATACATATCCGGGTTCTGATGAAATAGATAGCTTACATCATTTGAATAGTTTCTTTCGGGATAAGCAAATACGATCATTACCGAATTAGACGGCATCATTTGCCTTGCGGCATCGCGACGTCCGGCATGAAATTCTTTGGAAAAATAGTCCTGTGGTAAATCGTCCTGGGCAAGGATGGATAAAAACACAATTGATAAAATAGAAGTTAAGATGGCTTGTTTCATAATAAAAAAATTGCAGGAATAAATATAGATTATTCCTGCAATGCGACACCTGGAATTATATGAATGGAAAATCAGTTCTTATTCTTCGTCATCTTCATAAAATATATCCTCGCTTGGAATATTGTAGTGCTGCTTCCATGCCTGTACTGTTTCATCGGTCAGGCATTCGATGATGTCAAATAAAGTATCCTTCTTCATCTTCCAGCAGGTTTCTGCCGGGTTATCAAAATCCTGAACATATAGACAATGGTCACTTTCTACAGCCACCTGTATCATTTTTACATTTGATTCCTCTTTCTCTTTAACGAGATAATAGCAACCTGTTTCGAGTAGTTCATAAGTGTACATAAACACCTCCGCTTTTAGTTTTTCAAAAATCAATCCGCGAATTAGTATGGGTAGTAATGGAATCGGGCGGGTACATTTCAGTTCTTTCAGAAAGTGAAGCCGGATTCGTATTTCAAATTTCCGCAATCAGGGGCAGAAATCTCAATGCTGGGAAAAATAAATTTTGAACGGCCTGTGGACAAATTTTTACTTCTGATTTTCAGCAACTTGGACGGGTTGGAGAAATTAAATTTGAGAGAACCATTAACGGTTTAATGGAGAATCAGGGGCTAAATCTTAAATCCGGTAGGGCCGGGTTTCTTATTTGCAGCGGCCATTAATACGGTTTGTTTGATCCTAGCTTGCCTCGTTTCTGGTCGTTTTGCGCTATCAACCCAGAATAAAAATCGCTTCCGGTAACTCGGTGAAAACGACTTGAAATTATTCATCGCTGCCTTGTTTTTATTCAGCGCTTTTTCAAGGTCAGGTGGGACTGTATTATTATCTGCATGCAAGTCCGAAGCATTAAGTGTGTCCCATGAACCATTCGTTTTAGCCAGTTCAATTTTTGCAAGACCGGCAGCCGTCATCAGGTTGTCTTTTATAAGCCGATCTATTCTTTGCTTATTTATTTTACTCCATACACTTTTTGGTTTGCGTGGTGAATACTTTAGCATTGCTCGTTCATTGTCTAATTTCCGGGGCAGGCTATCGATCCACCCAAAACATAAAGCTTCTTCTACTGCATCGGCATAGCTGAGTTTTCTTTTACCCGTTTCGGTTTTGTAATAGATCAACCAGATCCCGGGATAGGTTGCATGATTTTTCTCCAGCCATTTTCGCCATTGGCTGCGTGTTTTCGGGTGGAATGTTTTATAGTCGGGTGCAGGCATACAGAATGAAATTACAGGTTTATTTTATTCACAACAGTTAATAACTACGTCAGAATCTTGCATTGCCTGTTTCGGTATATTTGCCCGGTTATAAAAACAGGAAATTGGGTAATAAAGCCGATAACCAAACAGAAAAACTAACGAACTAAAACGTACCGACGATGGCAAAAGAAAAAGAAGTAAATCTCTTTGAGTACAACGAAGCGTCGATCAAAACCCTCGATTGGCAGGAGCATATCCGCCTGCGACCCGGAATGTATATTGGTAAACTGGGCGATGGTTCTTCCCCCGATGATGGCATTTATGTGCTTGTAAAAGAAGTAGTGGATAACTGTATTGATGAGTATGCAATGGGACATGGCAAGACAGTTGAAATAACTGTTGATAAGACTTCAGTTACCGTTCGTGACTATGGCCGTGGCATCCCACTGGGTAAAGTGGTAGATGTTGTAAGCAAAGTAAATACCGGTGCCAAGTTTGACAGTAAAGTATTTCAGAAATCAGTCGGCCTGAATGGTGTGGGTACAAAAGCTGTGAATGCATTGAGCAATTATTTTAAAGTAACAGCATTCAGAGAAGGAAAAGAAAAAACAGCAGAGTTTGCAAAAGGAATATTAAAGAAAGAACATAAGGAAGCAAAGACTTCGGAGAGTAATGGCACAATGGTTTCATTTACTCCGGATGAAACCATGTTTAAGAATTATAAGTTTCACCCTGAGTTCCTGGAAAGCCAGATATGGAATTACTGTTACCTGAATGCAGGATTAAAAATTGTTTTTAACGGAAAGAGTTTTGTGAGTAAAAATGGCTTGCTCGATTTGCTGCAGCGCAAAACCAATGAAGATGAGATCCGTTATCCCATCATACATCTAAGCGGTGATGATATTGAAGTAGCTATTACGCATAACAACGATTATGGTGAAGACATTTACAGTTTTGTAAATGGCCAGCATACCACACAGGGCGGTACACACCAGCAGGCTTTTCGTGAAGCATATGTAAAAACCATCCGTGATTTTTATAAAAAGGATTATGATGCGGCTGATATAAGAACCGGTATTGTGGCTGCAGTTTCTGTTCGTGTGGTAGAGCCTGTATTTGAAAGCCAGACAAAAACAAAACTCGGTTCTGTGAATGTGGACATAGAAGGGCCGACAATGAAAAACTTTATTGGTGATTTTCTTTCTAAGGAATTGGAAATCTATTTACATAAAAATCCGTCTACTGCAGAATCGCTGAAGAAGCGTATTGAACAAAGTGAAAAAGAAAGAAAAGAACTTTCAGGTATTCGTAAACTGGCGAATGAAAGAGCTAAGAAGGCAAACCTGCATAACCGCAAGTTGCGTGACTGTCGTTATCATTTTAATGATGAACCACCTAATAAAGGAAAAGAAGAATTTGTAGCAAAGCTTCATGAAACGACTGTCTTCATTACTGAAGGTGATAGTGCCAGTGGTTCAATAACAAAATCACGGAATGTAGAAACTCAGGCTGTATTCAGCTTGAGGGGCAAGCCACTCAACTGTTATGGACTTACCAAAAAAGTGGTTTATGAAAATGAAGAGTTTAATCTCTTGCAACATGCGTTGAATATTGAAGATGGATTGGAAGGCTTACGTTATAACAATATCGTAATAGCAACCGATGCCGATGTGGATGGTATGCATATTCGTTTGCTGCTAATGACTTTCTTTCTGCAATTCTTTCCTGACCTGGTGAAGCATGAAAAAGTATATGTGCTGGAAACACCATTGTTCCGCGTACGCAACAAGCAGGAAACAATTTATTGCTACAGCGAAGCAGAAAAACAGAATGCCGTAAAGAAACTTGGAAGCAAGCCGGAGATAACACGTTTCAAAGGTTTAGGAGAAATAAGCCCTGATGAGTTTGCATTGTTTATTGGAGCTGATATGCGTAAACGATTAATGCATCTTGAGCAAGGCGAACATATACAGGCTTTGCTTGAATACTATATGGGCAAGAACACAATGGAACGGCAGGAGTTTATTATTGAAAACCTTAAAGTCGAATTAGACATTGTAGAAGAAGTTTAATTCTTATTTACCCCCTGAATAAGTTAGATATCATACGAAAATCAAAATCATTATTCATGAAGTGGAAACTTCATGGACTTGTAGAGCCATTTGCAGGAGTGATGAAGAATGCGGCTTATATGAGCAATATAAGTAAATGGAGAAGCAACACGAAAGTGAATGGGTATAATGATTGGTACCTGGGCAAATGGGATTATAATAAACGATACGATCTTTATGAATCGTTGATACAATCAGAGAAGCTGGATACAGAAGCAATAGATTATCTCGAATTTGGAGTTAGTAGTGGACATTCTTTTAAATGGTGGCTGGAACATAATAAAAACCCAGGTTCATCATTTCACGGCTTTGACACATTTGAAGGATTGCCGGAGAACTGGGGACATTTTGATAAAGGGGCAATGGCGGTTGCATTGGAGTCACTTAATATCACTGATTCAAGGGCTCATTTTTATAAAGGATTATTCCAGGATACATTGATCCCTTTTTTGAATGAGTATAAAAATGAAAGACGCAAACTGATCCATATGGATGCTGATCTTTTCAGCTCTACGATCTTTTCTTTATCACAGCTGTACCGGTTTTTAAACGAGGGAGACATAATTTTGTTCGATGAATTTGCAGTGCCGAAACATGAATTTGCGGCGTTTAAAATATTCACAGAAAGTTTTTATGTGAACTATGAAGTGATTGGTGCAGCTAATAATTATCTGTTTGTAGCAATTAAAATAAAGAAGTAAGAATGTTTGAATTTCATGCAGACAGGAAAAGATATTTTGATATACAGGTGTTAAACGCTGAGAAATATGTCATTCCTTTTATTGAGCAAAGTTTTAAGATAACTCCCGGTATGCGGATATTAGAAATTGGCTGCGGCGAGGCGGGGGTTTTGAAAGGATTTATCAACAAAGGCTGTTTTGGAATGGGGGTGGAGCTGGATGCGCCACGAATTGAACATGCAAAAGAATACCTTGCAGATGATTTTGTAGCTGGCAGAATTCAGTTCATTTCAAAAGATATTTATAAAGTAGATGCGGAAAAAGAGTTGGGCGGGTTTTATGATGTAGTTGTTTTGAAAGATGTGATCGAACATATACATGATCAGCCTAAGCTGATCGGCTGGATGAAGAATTTTTTAAAACCGGGAGGTGTAATATTTTTTGGGTTTCCGCCCTGGTATATGCCTTATGGTGGCCACCAGCAAATGTGCAGATCATGGATGCGCAAAATTCCGTGGATACATTTGTTGCCACGAAGCACTTATGGTTGGTTGCTGAGAAAGAATAAAGAAAGTGCTGATGATCTGCTGGAAGTAAAAGATACCGGCATCAGTATAGAGCGGTTTGAAAGGATCTGTAATGAGCAGGGATATAAAATTGAAAACAAAACTCATTACTTACTCAACCCGATCTATGAATGGAAATTTGGCTATAAAGCGAGAAAGCAATTCGGTTTGATAAAGTCAATTCCATTTGTAAGAAATTTTTTTACGACTTGTGTTTATTATTTAATTAAAGTGAAATAAAGGTTATGATACATGTAGTTTTTCAAGAATCAGATGTTGATGTATTGCAGCAGGCAATAGAACTCGACGAAACATTGAAAGGTGAAATTTTTCAGATCAAAGATGACCTGGGAGTTGGTCCGCTTAACGGGCTGGATACTGACGAAGGCTGGAAAGCAAGAGAGGATTGGTGGAGAGAGTTGTTAAAAAATTCACCTTATGGTGAAAAATTGGTTGGAAGTTTTGATGATCGGGAAACAATGAAGCAACTGATGACAGCATTAGATGCAGATGAAACACAGGAAGCATGGATATGGATGGGGCAGAACCAACATGATGTAACTGGTTACTTCTGGCTGATGCCACAACTAAGAAAATACCAGGGGAGGCTGATGATCGTATACCTGAATAATCTTCCTTTCATCAATGATAAAGGACAGATATTTTACCCATTGAAAGTGCATGATGTATTGCCAAAGGAAATTGTGAAAGCAAAAAAATTGTCAAGACCTATTACATTGAGTGAATTTGAAGTGGATCCGGATGAGTGGAAAAAATTGATAGATGAAAACGCTGCAGTAAGAATACTTGAAGGTGGGAAAAAAATAGCCGGCAAAGAAGTTAGTTTTTATGATGGAGAGATTTTAAAGAACATTACTCCTGAGTGGCAGAAAGCAACAAGGGTATTGACAAATACATTACATCGGATGAAGATAAAAACAGGCGATGTGTATATCATGTGGCGTATGAAGCAACTGATTGCCGATGGAAAGATTGAAGCAACAGGTGAAATTGAAAAAGGATGGAAAGATTTTGATGTGAGAAAGGCAGGTGCTGTTTCTGCAGAAGCAGTTTCATCGGAAGTTGAAACCAATTAGTATGAAAAATATTCTCAAACTGGAAGAAGCAGCCATGTTTGCTCTCAGCATTTATGGATTGTATTCCTTACAGGCAGAATGGTGGTGGTTTGCATTGCTGGTTCTCGGGCCAGATATAAGTATGTTAGGTTACCTGGCAGGAAATAATGTAGGCGCTGCCTGTTATAATTTATTTCATCATAAAGCAGTGGCCGTTGTAATTTTTATGGCTGGATTGCTTATGCCCAACCTGTTATTGCAATTGGTGGGAATTGTCTTGTTCGGTCATTCTTCAATGGACAGGATGATGGGTTATGGCCTTAAAACATCTGAAGGATTTAAATACACACATTTAGGAATAATAGGAAAACAATAAAAAATGAGTGCAGCAAAAAATAAACTGAAAGAGATTGAAAACAATGATACCGGATTGCACGGCCAGTATAAAACATGGTTTTTGGATTATGCATCCTATGTAATACTAGAAAGAGCTGTTCCGGCGATTGAGGATGGATTAAAACCTGTACAGCGCCGCATCCTTCATGCGATGAAGGAAATGGATGACGGACGTTTTAATAAAGTAGCAAATGTGATCGGGCAAACTATGCAATATCATCCGCATGGTGATGCAAGCATTGGTGATGCGCTGGTGAATATCGGGCAGAAAGACCTGATGATAGAAACACAGGGTAACTGGGGTGATGTAAGAACAGGTGATGAAGCCGCAGCTCCGCGTTATATCGAAGGACGATTGAGCAAGTTTGCACTTGAAGTTGCTTTTAATGCTAAAATAACCGAGTGGCAATTAAGCTATGATGGAAGAAAGAATGAACCGGTGACATTGCCGATGAAGTTTCCTTTGCTGCTTGCACAAGGCGCAGATGGAATTGCGGTTGGTCTTTCAACAAAAATTCTTCCTCATAATTTCTGTGAATTGATCGAAGCATCTATAAAACATTTACGTGGTAAGCGTTTTGAATTGTATCCCGATTTTCAAACCGGCGGGCAGATAGATGTGGATGAATATAACCAGGGTAAACGCGGTGGTAAAGTAAAAGTGAGGGCACATATTGAAGAGTTGGATAAGAAAACGCTGGCTATCCGTAGTGTTCCGTATGGAGTTACTACCACACAAGTGATGGATAGTATTGTAAAGGCAAACGACCAGGGAAAAATTAAAATCAAAAAAGTAACAGATAATACGGCTGCTGATGTAGAGATACAGGTTGACCTGGCACCGGGAATTTCGCCAGACATTACAATTGATGCACTGTATAAATTCACCGACTGTGAAATTTCTATTTCTCCAAATGCTTGTGTGATCGTTGCACAGAAACCGCAGTTCCTTACCGTGACTGAGTTGTTACGAATTTCAACTGACCATACTAAAGATTTGCTGCAGCAGGAATTAAAGATCAAGTTGAGTGAGTTGCAGGAAAAATGGCATTATACTTCACTAGAAAAGATCTTCTTTGAAGAAAAGATTTATAAAGAGCTGGAAAAAAAGCATGCTACATGGGATAAAGTGTTGGAAGCAATTGACGATGCATTTAAACCATTCAAGAAACAATTAAAAAGAGAAATTACAAGAGAAGATATAATTAAGCTTACTGAAAAACCAGTACGTCGTATCTATAAACTTGATATCGATGAACTGAATGACCATATCAAAGGATTAGAAGCCGATATTAAAGCGGTAAAACATGATCTGGCCAACCTGGTAGATTTTGCCGTAAACTATTTCGAAAATCTGTTGAAGAAGTATGGTAAAGACCGGGAACGCAAAACAGAGATCAAACAATTTGAAGTGATCCAAACAAAGCATGTTGCTATTATCAATACTAAAATTTATGTGAACCGCGAAGATGGGTTCATCGGTACATCGCTCAAAAAAGATGAGTTCGTTTTGGATTGCTCGGATATGGATGATCTGATTGTCTTTACCAAGCAGGGAATTATGAAAGTGGTAAAAGTGGCTGATAAGTCTTATATCGGTAAAGACATCATGCATGCTGCCGTTTTTCAAAAAAATGATGAACGGACCACTTACAATATGATATATATGGATGGTAAAACCGGTAAGAGTTTTGCAAAACGTTTTAATGTAACCGGTGTTACCCGTGATAAGGAATACTTCCTGGCGAATGATCATGAAAGAAGCAAAGTGCATTACCTCAGTATAAATCCAAATGCAGAAGCAGAAATTATAAAAATTGTACTCACTCCGGGTTGTAAGGCACATAAAAAAGAATTCGAATACAATTTCAGTGAGTTGGAGATCACGGGCCGTAGCAGTAAAGGGATCACTGTAACTAAATACCCGATCAAATCAGATGGAGTGAAACTGAAAGAGGCTGGTGTTTCTACCATTGCCGGTAAAAAACTATGGTATGATGATCAGTTTGGAAGATTGAGTACCGAAGAGAAAGGAAGGTTTATAGGTACATATGAACCTGATGATAAAATACTCGTGGCAATGAATGATGGCAATTATATGATCACTGACCAGGAACTCTCACAGAAATTCGATGCGGAGAAAGTTTTGCTGATCGAAAAATTCAATCCGGAGAAAACAATTACTGCGGTATATGCTGATATGGATAAGAAGCAATTCATGGCTAAGCGTTTTAAAATTGAAACGACGACACTCCGGAATAAATTCATGTTCATCAAAGAAGGCGAAGGGAATTATGTTGCCGCAGTTAGTACAGATGAAGAGCCAGTATTATCCGTTCAGCAGGGCAGGGGAGCACAAGTGAGAAAAGGTAAATTGAAGATCGCAAAAATTGCTGAGATCAGTGGATGGAGAACTGTTGGTACAAGATTATTGGATTACAGCAAGAGTGTGGAAATGGAATGGGTGAAACAGAAGGGAGGACAACAGGCCGAATTATTCAACTAAAATTTTTAATGCTCAATTCTAGTTGAGCATTTTTATTTCTGAGGCTTTCTCTTGATCTTAATTGATGCATTTTTCTCAAGGCTACTTGATAATCGGATCTGATATTGTTTCTTTCCGTCATCTAATACCATTAATGCTGTATTGGGTGGAATACCTCCCAGGTTCTCAGCAAACATGATCAGTTCATTTGTTTCTAAAGTTTTGTCCAACGCAAAATGAAAATGAACTGAGCGGCTTGATAATTTCAGGTGATAAGCCACTAATTGCTTATTAAAAAATACTGCAATAGAATCACCGTCAATTTCTCCGTTATCATAAAAATCAACTTCTATTGAATCAGATTCTACTTCAAGCTCCTGCACCACTTCATTTTTGCGCATAGGCATTTCATTATTCATTACATAGTTCACTACGTTATGCGGTACCACAACAACCGCCGGCAATGTATCAGTAAATGATGGCTGCCAAAGCTGGTTTGTTTCTTTAAAGTTCCTGATAGCAGCCAACACCGAATCTTTCTTACTGACATCCGCATTCATCGTCAGATTAAAATTCAATTCTGTACATGTATACTTGTATTGAGGTAAGCTTGTAAATGAGCCAATAAGATTTGAACCTGATTGCGATGCTCTTAATATTGCCCGCATATTCATCATGCAGTCAATCTCCAATTTTGAAGTAGAGCCATGATAAGTCATGGGAATATTATACAAACTAAGCGTTCTTGTTTTAGCATCATAGTTACCGTTTACTTTCATACTACGATAGCTATTTCTGAAATAATAATTCAGCACGCCGCTTACATAACCTTTTTCGGGGTTCAGCACCAGCTCAACCAAATAATTATTAGTAGAGGTGTTTGTTTTAGCATTCGCATAGCCATACCAGTATCCAAATACTGACTGTGCACCTGATTGTAGGGAAATAAGCAATAATAAGGATAGAAATAGTTTTAACATGGCTGTTTGTTATGCAAGAATAATGCTATAACGTGATGGATGAGATGAAATTACTTCAATAACCGTTTTATTTCCCTGTCAGTCTCCTTTTTCTTGATGGATTCACGTTTATCGTGTAGTTTCTTTCCTTTGGCAAGGCCGATCTCAATTTTAAAGAGGTTTTTTTCATTGAAAAATATACGAAGCGGGATGAGGGTATATCCTTTTTCTTTCAGTTTGGTTTCAATCTTTTTTATTTCTCTTTTTTGTAACAGCAGTTTCCTGTCACGTAGCGGATCATGATTATTCACAGTTCCATGTGAGTATTCTGCAATATGAAAACTTTTTAACCAGATCTCACCTTTGTGAATCAAGCAATAACTGTCATTAAAACTAGCACGGCCGGCCCTTAAGCTTTTTACTTCTGTGCCAAGCAAAACCATCCCAGCATCATATTTATTATCTATGAAGTATTCAAAATAGGCTGATCGGTTTTTTATTTCCATGCAGGTAAAAAAATAAGAGGCAAATTTACCTCTTACATTTTAAAAATATTTTATAAGATTAATTTTTAAATAGCTTCAGCAGCACCGAGAGCTTATCTCTTACGTCTTTCCGCTGAACAATGAAATCAAGAAAGCCATGATCTAAAATGAATTCACTTCTTTGAAAACCTTCAGGCAGATCTTTTTTAATAGTTTCTTTAATAACTCTCGGGCCGGCAAAACCGATCAACGCTCCGGGCTCAGCAATATTTAAATCTCCCAGCATACCAAAAGATGCAGAAATACCTCCAAAAGTCGGGTCAGTCAGCATCGATATATAAGGAAGCTTTGCATCACTTAATTGTGAAAGTTTGCCAGAAGTCTTTGCCAATTGCATCAGTGAAAAAGCAGATTCCATCATCCTGGCACCTCCACTTTTACTGATCACCATATAGGCCATCCGGTGTTCAATTGCATAATCGACAGCTCTTGAAAATTTTTCTCCCATTACGCTGCCCAGGCTTCCGCCAATGAATTCAAAATCCATACAGGCAATCACAATATCATTACCACCAACTTTTCCTGTTGCTACCCGCATCGAATCTTTCAGGTTACTGTTTTTCCAGATATCTTCCAGTCTTTTTTTATAAGGTTTCAGATCGGTAAAACCCAGAAAATCCTTGCTACGGATATTTTCAAACAGCTCGGTGTATTGCTTATCATCAAAAATCAGATCGTAGTATTCGCTGCTGCCAATACGGTGATGGTAATTGCATTTCGGGCAAACAAATAATTGTTCCCGCAGATCATTCATGGTGCAGATGAAATTACATTCAGGACATTTTGTCCAGAGTCCTTCAGGAGTTTCTTTTTTCTCAGAAGTTTTAGTCTGGATTCCTTTCTTAATGCGTTTAAACCAACTACTCTTTGTTTCCTCTGATTTACCTTCTTCACCCGCCAGGTTTACATCAAAGTCTTCAAATTGTTTTGCCATAGCCAAAAGTTAGGCTACAAATATAGGGATTGTGAGATTTAAAAATTTCGGGCTGATTTTTATGTACTTAGCTCACTTGCTACTAGTAAACTGTGGTTGCGTCGCACTCTTGTACATCCTGTAGTTCTATTCAGCATATTTGAAGCAACTTCACATCATTCGCACATTTTCAAAATCGCAAATTTGCTAATCGGCTTTATTAATTATTCGGTGCCCCACTATCAACCCAGCAACTAATTGAATTTTTTTGCCCTGTTGTTAATGAACCCGTTTGTGGCATTCTACCGCTTTGTATAGCTGATTTTATAGCTGCACCATTTGCAGAAGCCTGGGCATGATTAGTAAGTGGACCGGGGCCGTTGGTACTTCCTGTTGCATGACAAGTTGTACTAGTTGCACAAGTAGAAAGAAGAATTGGAAGTATGTCAGCATTAAATGCTTTATTAGTAACGGTTGCACAATTTACCGTTGTGCCACCACCTCCGCCACCGCCGCTTCCTCCATTATCCTTACTGCATGACAAAAATATTATTAAGCCGAATAGAATGATAACTAAAGCCTTTTTCATTGTTATATTTTAGGTATAAATCGTTTTGTTCTTTTATATAGTTGCCTCAGAAAAGATAAACATAATTTAAACATACAAAAACGATAATAAAAAAAGTCCCCATTCGGGGACTTACACTTTGTTTCAAAACTCGTATGATGATTTTCCGGATTAGTTCCAGCTTTTTCTCCAATCAGATGCTGAACGGAAATTTTTTCTCAAATTCCACATTTCGGCAGCGCTGAAAAGTTTTGCTTTTCCATCTTTAATATCCTGTTCCAAATTTGCTGCAAGTGTTTCAGGGGTTTGGATTTTTTCATCAGGATTCATGACTCTCTGTTTTTCTGTCTTCATTTTTCTATCGTTTAAAGGTTAATCAATACAATGGCCTCCCATATGGGTCAAGAATCGTTAATTTCTGTCAGTAGTGAATTAATCAGTGAAGATATCTTCGGGTACTATCTGAAGCAGGTGCTTGATTTGATGGTGCAAATATACGACAATAGAGCTTTCTGAAAAAGCAATTGAATGAAAAAAATAGAAATAGTTTTAAAATGGGTTACCTCACAACCGTATGTTTTTCAAAAGAAATTGTGATTCAATCTAACCATACTATTTTTTGCTTTTCGGCAAACCATTTCGGGTAGTTGGGCACGTAAATTTTTTCAATTTCATTTCTTTTTACTTTCAATGTAGGAGTTAGTAGTTTATTCGCAACAGTCCAATTTTCTTTCATTACCACAATTTTTTCCAGCTTTTCATATGCTTCCAGCGTTTTATTTATTTCAGCACATAATTGTTCGAGCTCAGTGCTGAGGAGTTGTTTATCTTTTTTCATTCCGGTTTCTGATAATGAAATAAGTCCGATTGGTTGGGGAATACCTGTACCTACTACACAGGCAGATTCGATATCCGGGTTTGATAACAGTTTTGTTTCAATAGGTGCTGGTGAAATATATTTTCCTTTATCTGTTTTGAACTGATCCTTTACCCTGCCAGTAATGAATAAGAACCCATCCTTATTATACTCACCAATATCACCAGTCTTTAAATAACCTTCTTCATCAAAAGCCTGTGCTGTTAATTCTGGTTCTTTATAATAACCTTTCATATTGCCTACACTTTTTACTCTCAGTTCTCCATCTTCAGCAAATTTTGTTTTGAGTCCTTGCACAGGTTTGCCAACACTACCAAAGCAAAAACTCTGGGGTGTTTCAAAATGGGCATATACGCAGTCTTCCGTCATTCCATATGCCTGAACTACCGGTACGCCGATCTTATGAAACCACTTAAGTATCTCAACTGATATGGGAGCTGATGAACTTACTATCTGTCGTGCATTTGCAAGTCCTAATTTTTTACGGATGCTTTTTTTAATGATCCCTGAAATGAGAGGAATGGATAAAAGCAGGTTCAGTTTTTTTTGTGGCAATTTTTTTAATACCCCTTCTCTTAATTTTCCCCAGATGCGGGGTACTGCAAAAAATAAGGTGGGTTGTGTATCTGCAACATTGGCCGGGAATGACTCTATGCTTTCTGCAAATGAAATAGTGCCGCCGTAATAAAGTCCATACATTTCAACGGCCAACCTTTCTGCAATATGACTGAGCGGTAAATAAGAAAATAAAACAGGCCGTCCGCTCAACCCAACAAATGGAATAACATTATGAAGAGTTTCATAAAATGCTTCCACACTATGCATTACTCCTTTTGCCATGCCTGTAGTACCTGATGTATAAATTATAGTAAGCAGATCACCCTGCTGCCAATCATGAAAATCATTCATGGGTTGTTGTTCAGCTATAAATTTCTCCAATGAATATTTTTCATGCAAGCCATAGGACTCAACACTTATTTTAATAATGTTTGCCGGTATCCCTTCTTTTTGACCTGCATAATCATCAAGCTTGCCTAATATGATTGCTTTTGCTTCGCTATGCACCAGTATTGGTTCAATTGAATGTGCAGAAAGGCTAGGGTAGATGGGAATGGAAATATATCCGCACATCATAATGGCGAGGTCACTTATTATCCATTGTGCACAATTTTTTGAAAGTATTGCGATATGACTTTGTTCAGGAAGGTTCAGCGATCTCAAGCCTGAAGCAATTCTTCTTATTTCATTACCGGCCTGTGCCCATGTCCATGTTTTCCATTGGCCACTGATAGGTTGACGAAATAAAACTTCATTGGGTATCTTTTTTTCCCATTGCAAAAATGATTCAAGCGGGGAGATGGCTGGCATATCGTTAGGGTTTTAATCTGTTGCTATAAATAAACAGCTTATTCCTCATTTAAACAAAAATCCCCTCAACTGAGGGGGTTTTTGTTTATGCATTTCTGTTGATGCAATTCAAATCTTCGAAAGCAACTTCCAATCGCTTTATAAAAGATTCTTCACCTTTTCTCAACCATACACGGGGATCATAATATTTTTTATTGGGTTTATCATCGCCTTCAGGATTTCCAAGCTGTCCCTGCAGGTAACCTTCACTCTTTTTATAATTATTTAAAATGCCTTCCCAGAAAGCCCACTGCAGATCGGTGTCAATATTCATTTTGATAGCTCCGTAACTAATTGCTTCACGTATCTGGCTTTGTGGTGAGCCGCTGCCGCCATGGAAAACAAAATAAACAGGTTTAGGAGCCGTACCTAAAACTTTTTCAATATGTTTCTGAGAGTTGTTCAATATTTCAGGACGTAGTTGCACATTACCTGGTTTGTACACTCCATGCACGTTTCCGAAAGCTGCTGCAACAGTAAACATGTTTCCAACCTTGCTTAATTCTTTATATGCATATTCAACGTGAGCCGGCTGGGTGTAGAGTTTATCATTTTCTACATCACTATTATCTACGCCATCTTCTTCACCACCTGTTACACCGAGTTCAATTTCAATACCCATACCAAGCGGCTGCATTCTTTTAAAAAATTCAACCGAGGTGTGAATGTTCTCTTCAATTGGCTCTTCACTTAAATCAAGCATATGACTACTAAAAAGGGGTTGACCTTTTTCTTTAAAATATTGTTCGCCTGCATCTATCAACCCGCTTATCCAGGGCAACCATTTTTTTGCAGCATGATCTGTATGCAACACTACAGGCACGCCATAATGTTTAGCTACATTATGAATATGCAGCGCACCTGAAATAGCTCCGTAAATATTTCCCTGTAGTTTATCATTTGGCATTCCTTTACCAGCAATAAACTGGGCACCGCCATTTGAAAACTGGATGATAACAGGTGAATTGACTTTTGCTGCTGTTTCCAATGTTGCGTTTATGGTATTAGTGCCGATGGTGTTTACGGCTGGCAACGCAAATTGGTTTTCCTTGGCATCATTTAATAAAGCAAGTAATTCTTTACCAAACAAAACTCCGGGTTGATATTTTTTCATATAGAATCTATTTCCTTTCCGGCGAAGATAAGAGATTGAAAGAAGTTGATAAAAAGCTTTAACGGGTATTCGTAAGCTACTGGAGTGAGTATATGCTCAAGTTACAGATGCATTAGTATAGTAAGGCTTGATATTGCCATGCAGCAAACTCGGCTTATCTTGATTTAAGTAGAATTAAGTAAGCTCAACGAGCAAATAAAAGGAAACAAGGAATGAAAGTAAAAATTGAATTTGAAGGGAGACCACCGTTCCCCCTGCTAAACTTCTCAGGTTAGCAGGAGGGTTTTGGATTTTAGATTTTTTTCAAGGATCTTGGACGGCGGTTCAGGAATGGACGGTTCCTCAGGACTTTGGATTTTAAGTAAAAATTTTCAATAGGACTTGTTTGGCTTCTTAGAATAAGGTTTTTTGGTTTTTCGTCGGATTCTCGGATTTTAAAGAACGGTTTTCAACAGGAATTAGTTTTTTCTTGGACTTAGGATTTGGGTTTTTCAGGATTCGCTTTCGACATTTATTGTGTCAATTGCAAAACAAAAATAGATTTGCGATTCATTTAACACAAGAGCAATTATAGCCGATATTTTTACTACAGTTTTTACTGGATATTAGTAATAATACGAATGTAAATAGTCTAATCACCACTACTTTCTTATTTTCCAAGTGCTTGAATTACATCATATTTGGTCACAATATGTAAATTACCGCCATCGTCCTTTGAAAGTACGGCTCCGTTCTCCTTATTTATTAATGTGCTGAGTCTTTCCACAGGGGTTTCAAAATCAACCATGGGGTAGGCGGGTTCCAACACGGATTCGACTGAGGAATTCTTTATTTCGGGATTATTGAAGACTTTTTGAAATAAACCACTTTCACTAATAGCGCCAATCACACCATTTCCATTCATTACAGGTATGTGTTCGATGTCATATTTCTTCATCATATCCACAGCTTCAGATACGGTTTGCGTAGGATTTACAGTAATTAATTTTTTTGAACCTCTTGCACTGATAATATCCCTGAATGTTTTTACATCCAGGAAACCACGTTCTATCATCCACTGATCATTATAAATTTTAGCAACATACCGGCTACCATGATCATGAAAAATACAAACGACGAGATCATCCTTTTTTAAACGGCTTTTTAACTGCATCAAACCTGTTATGCAACTACCGGCGCTGTATCCGCAAAACATACCTTCCTCTTTTGCTAAACGACGGGCCATAATAGCACCGTCCTTATCTGTTACCTGTTCAAAATGATCGATCACACTCATATCATAATTTCCCGGAACAAAGTCCTCCCCAAAACCTTCGCTGATATAAGGGTGAACTTCATTCATATCAACTTCACCTGTGCGAAAATATTTTGTAAGTAATGAACCATACACATCAATAGCCCAAACCTGGATATTCGGATTTTGTTCTTTTAAATATTTTGCTGTACCTACAATTGTTCCTCCTGTACCTGCAGTACATACAAGATGTGTGATCTTCCCATCAGTTTGTTTCCATATTTCTGGTCCTGTAGATTCATAATGTGCTAACCTGTTTGCAAGATTATCGTACTGGTTCATGTGATATGAATTCGGAATTTCATTGGCTAACCTTTTGGCAACGCTGTAATAGCTCTTAGGATCTTCTGGCAAAACATTAGTAGGGCAAACAATTACCTCTGCGCCTACAGCTTTTAGTATATCAGCTTTTTCTTTTGATTGTTTATCTGTAGTAACGAAAATGCATTTATATCCTTTTACAACGGCTGCCAACGCAAGCCCCATACCTGTATTACCAGATGTGCCTTCAATAATTGTTCCGCCAGGCTTGAGTTTGCCTTCCTGTTCGGCTACTTCCACCATCTTTAGTGCCATACGATCTTTAATTGAATTGCCGGGATTGAAATAATCAACTTTGGCAAGCACAGTGCAGGGAAAATCTTTAGTGATCTTATTTAAACGGATCAGCGGGGTATTTCCTATTGTTTCTAGAATGTTGTTTTTAATATCCATATCGCAGTTTCTTTCACTGCGAAGGTAAGATTTTAAGAAGGAAAGTCTTCAGCGTGAATGTCAAATGAGTCAGAAAGTAAAATATAAGACTCTTGATTGACCTGTAAGATCAATATGACTATACTGACTGCTTATTCCTGAATTGTTTTCTTTTGTTAGCAAGAACTCTATCAAGCAATGCCAGGCCTATAACAATATTTACCATCATAAATCCATTCACCCAATTATTATTGAAGAATTTGCTTATTTCCACTTTTGAAAAATCAACACCGAGGCTATTTTTCCCAGCTTCGCCGGATTCCCAATCCACCTGGCTAAATCCGTAAACAATAAATCCCACAATCATAGTAAGAAAGAAAATACCGATACCCCAGACAATGCGGTTATTAATATATTGTTTGGTTGCGGGTGCAATATGGTATTTGGCGATCGTGTCCATTACATTTTGAGTAAATCGCATAGAAGGATGTTCCAATTCTGATGACTTGAGTAATTGGCTTACCTGCAATAATTCATGGTATTTATTTTTCCATTCAAGGTTGGTCTCCAGCAATTTTTCAATAGCTGATTTTTCTTCAGTGGAAGATATACCATCAATGTACTCCCATAATTGCTGCTCTATATCATGTTGCTCTTTCATGGTAATCTGGTTTAATAAATATCTTTTACCTCTTCTAAAAAATAAGTTTCCATTTTTTCTTTCAATCTTGTTCTTGCACGATGCAATCTCACTTTTACCGTATTCGCTTCCAGCTTCAATATCTGTGCTATCTCCTGCAGGCTTTGTTCATTTTTGTAAAACAAAGTTATTACTTCTGCATCTTCAGGGCTCAGCATGGCAATAGCGCTGTTCACCATCGACTGTTTTGACTTTTGTTCCACCAGGTTAGCTCTGAAACCAGAATCCACACTATCGGCCAGTTCAAAAGTGCTTTCATTGTCCAGCGACTGAATATCCAACTTTTTCTTCCTTAAAAAAGTAATGCTGGAGGTATTTGCAATCGTGTACAACCATGTGCTGAATTTTGATTCACCCCTGAAATCTTTTAAAGACCTGTATGCTTTTACAAATACATCCTGAGCTACTTCCTCGGCATCCTCACGGCTCTTTACCATACGTAATATCAGCGTATACACATAATTCTGGTAACGGTTGACCAAGGCTGCAAATGCCTGATGGTCACCGCCGAGAACCTGTTTTATTATCTCATTTTCTGTGGCTCCGGTGTGCATGGATATGAATAAGACTGCATTAAGGTACAACAGGTTACCGCCTGCCAGTAAAAAAATATTTCATATACCTGTAACCGGGTCATTTAAGACGTAGTCATATTGGATAGAACCGCTTAAACGAGAAAAAAGAGGCTGTAACCTCAAACCGAAATAAGCAGTCATATATCAAAACCCATTTAAAAAAACTTAAAATTTAAAATTATGGACGGCGGAGAAGCACTCATACCAATTACAATGTTTGCAGGTGGATTTGCAATGATCTTTGGTATTTACTATTTAAAAACAAAAGAAAACCTGGCCATGGTAGAGAAAGGCATGAATCCAAAGGATAAAATAAATCGTCCGGCGCCTTTCAGAACTTTAAAAGTTGGCTTATTGTTATTAGGAGCAGGTATCGGATTATTTACTGCATATATGATAGATACGTTTGCCATCGGCGGTGGTGGTGGCGGAGGCAGATATTATCATCATGAAAATGTTCCGGCACTTTATTTCAGCCTTATTGGTATCGGCGGCGGTTTAGGACTTGTGATATCTTACCTGATCGAAAAGAAATATTGGTATGATAAGAACGGCAATGATTGATATCTCAGCCATCACTTACTTACTACTTCTAACCCTTTCCTGAAAATATCATCTTCAGTGTTAAGCACCTGGTAATACCCGGTGCTTCTCCATTTTAAACGGGCAAGTTGTGCTTTTAATCTTAATTGTAGAAAGGATTTGTCTTTAGCAGGAATTGAGCTAATGCTAACAGAATCTGTTTTAGCAAAATCTTCAAATGTTTTCCAGATTGTTTCTGTAACAAAAAATTGCTGATTGAATTCAGCTGCTGATTTATACTTGTCAATACTTTCCCTGTTTCTTAAGTAAAACAGGTAAACAAATTTATTGATACTACCTATTTCAAATAATCTTCTTGTTGCAAAATCAAACTGTGTTGAGTCATGCGGAATAAAAAAATCCGGCATAATACCACCGCCACCATATACTGTGCCTCCACAATCGGTTTTAAATGCTTTGCCATTAGAATATTTTATTTCTTCAACATTATGCAGCGAATCGGTCTCCGAAAAACGTTCCCATATTTCATCTATATAAACTTTTTTTCCGTTTTCATACGAACGCTGAATGCTTCTGCCTTTTGGTGTATAATACCTGGCAACAGTCAACCGCATCGCTGAACCATCACTTAAATCATATTGCAACTGTACCAAACCCTTTCCAAAACTGCGTCGGCCAATTATTTTTCCCCGGCACCAATCCTGAACAGCACCTGCTAATACTTCGCTGGCACTTGCAGAAAGTTCATCAACCAATACAACTAATTTATTGCTGGTATCTTCAAACATGCCTGGCCTTTTGGATTTATATTCATCTTTGGGTGAGTGCAGGCCTTCCGTATAAACGATCAGTTTGCCATCCGATAAAAATTCATCAGCAATATTTGTTGCAGCTTCCATAAAACCGCCACCATTACCCCGTAAATCGAAAATGAGTTTTTTCATTCCATCACCTGTCATTTGTTCCAGGTTTTGCATAAACTCACGGTAGGCATTTTTGGAAAACTTATTTAAACGTATATAACCCGTTGTTTTATCAATCATGTAAGCAGCATCAATGGCCGATACAGGTATTGAGCCTCTTGTTACATCCAATTTTTGTAATTGCTTATCCCGAAAGATTTGTAATTGTAGCGATGTACCGCTTTTTCCTTTTATCAGTTTTCTTACATCAATATTACTTTGCTCCCTTCCGGCAATCAATGAATCATCCACCCGTATTATCTTATCGCCTACTTTCAATCCTGATTGTTCAGCCGGGCTTTTAGGTATTACATAAATAATATTAACGGTGTCGCTGAAAACATTAAACTCTACACCGATGCCTTCAAAATTTCCAGCGAGGTCTTCGTTGGCTTCGTTAAGTTCCGTAGCAGGAAAATATACTGAATGCGGATCTAATTTACTCATCATCTCCTCAATAGCCCCGATAGATAGCGAATCAATATTCACACTATCTACATAACTTCTTTTTATACGATCCAATGCTTCTTGTATGGAGTTTTTTTTGCTACTGGCAAAAAACTTTTTATTTCCGTTTTTGCCTCCCAACTGATATCCGAAGTACATTCCGACAATCATCACCAGTGAAAAGATCAGTGGAAGCCAAACCTGTAATTTTTTATTCCGCATCGTTACTGTTTCTTTGTAAATTGAATGCAAAATAACGGATTTGAAGTTAAACCTGGATTCATTCATCAATTTTAGAAATCATTTATAACGTGGTTAAACTGATAGCTGATAGCGGGGCAACAAAAGCAGAGTGGTGTCTTGTGAATAATAATAAAAAGAAAACTGTTTTTACACAGGGGATCAGTCCCTATTTTCTCAATCAGCAGCAGATCGTTGAATTACTTAAAAAAGAATTACTGCCAAAAATCAGGAATGTAAAAATTGATGAAGTTCATTATTATGGAACCGGCTGCGCCAATCCTAAAAATGCTTTACTGGTTAAAAAAGCAATTCAGTCTGTAATCAACACCAAAAAAATAACAGTGAGTCACGACCTGATGGCTGCAGCAAGAGCTTTATGTCTTAAGTCAAAAGGCTTAGCTTGTATTTTAGGTACGGGTTCCGGGGTCACTTATTATAATGGTAAAACGATTGCCAAAACAAGTACAGGACTGGGTTACGTTTTAGGTGACGAGGGTAGTGGGGCATATTTGGGAAGAAAAGTTATTCAATACTACCTCTACAATACATTTGATGAAGACCTGAAAGCAAGATTTGATGCAAAGTTCGTAACCAATAAAGTGGAGATATTGGAGAATGTATATAAAAAGCCATTACCGAACCGCTATCTTGCTTCTTTCGCATTATTTCTTGCGGAAAATCGCGGCCATTATATGATTGAAAACATTATCGAAGATGGTATAAATGATTTTTTCTTTGCCCACCTCGTTAAGTTTAACGAGGTTTGGAAAACGCCTGTGCATTTTGTGGGTGGAGTTGCATTTGGTTTCAAAGATGTATTACAGGAACTTTGCACAAGTTATGGTTTTGAATTGGGCAGGGTCTTAAGGAACCCCATGGAGGGATTAACGGAATATCACAAATAGTATGGATTCATTTAATAAAATTACAGAGCAGGCGAGCCAGTACCGCAATCTTGAGCAAATGCCGGTACATGAATTACTCAGCAGTATCAATAAAGAAGATCAAACTGTACCAAATGCTGTTGAAAAAGCTATTCCGCAAATTGAAAAGCTGGTAGAAGCGGCAGCTGATAAAATGCTCAGTGGTGGCCGTCTCTTTTATATTGGTGCCGGCACAAGTGGTCGTTTGGGTGTGGTAGATGCCAGCGAATGTCCGCCAACTTACGGAGTACCTTATGGTTTGGTTGTGGCAATTATTGCAGGTGGAGAAAAAGCTATAACCAACGCAGTTGAATATGCAGAAGATGATAAAGAAGAAGGATGGAAAGATTTACAAAAGAGCAATGTGAATGAAAAAGATTTTGTAATTGGCATTGCTGCAAGCGGCACTACACCCTATGTAATTGGTGCATTGGAAAAATGTAAAGAATCGGGGATATTAACCGGCAGCATAACAAATAATCCCGGTTCGCCCCTGGCCGTTGTTGCCGATTTCCCGGTGGAAGTAGAAGTAGGACCTGAATTTGTTACCGGTAGCACAAGAATGAAAAGCGGCACTTCGCAAAAGCTGGTGCTAAATATGATCTCCACAGCGCTAATGATACAACTGGGCAGGGTAGAAGACAACAAGATGGTGAATATGCAACTAACAAATGAGAAGCTGGTTGATCGTGGCACTAAAATGCTGATGGAAAAATTAAAACTCACTGATTACGGTGAAGCGAAAGAATTGTTATTAAAATTCGGAGGTGTAAAAAAAGCGGTAGAAGCGAAGACTGCAGGTAGGTAACTTGCTAATCAACAAATCGGCTATAATAAAACCCTATGCACGATATTGAACCATATTATAATTGGCGTCACATTTATATAAGTGAGGAAGACAAACTTTCTCCTTTCTATGGACAAACTTATTCTGAGTTTGAATTCTCACAAACTGTTTACAACTATTATATTCATCCGCAATGGGATGAATTTGGCAGCAAGACTTTATATTTAAAAGTACTGATCGCTGATTATGATGAAAAGTATGCTGTAATTGAATTGATCGGCGAGTGGAATGATGCAATTGAAAACGACATCATGACCCTTAAGCGGGAAGTGATCGATGTTTTCGAATCACACGGCATCATTAAATTTATTTTCATTGCTGAGAATGTACTCAATTTTCATAGCGGGGATAAGGATTACTATGAGGAATGGTATGAAGAGATAAATGATAACAACGGCTGGATCGTTTGTCTGAATATGCCTGAACAAACCCAACATGATTTTAAAAAGGCAAAACTCAACCGGATGATTGAATTAATTGAGCTGCCGGAATGGCGAGTGTATAAGCCATTTCACCTGTTTAAAAAAATAGATAACGAACTTTCATTGAGATTAAACGCATGAGTTTTTCTTAAATTATTTGTGGCAGTTTAATGTTCCAATGTTATATTTGGGTAAGAGATCTGCACGGCAGACTACCTCTCTTAAAATTAGCTTATGAATTGGTCGCAAATATTTACTTCTTCAATAGGAAAGAAAATAGTAATGAGCCTTACAGGTTTGTTTCTTATTACTTTTCTTGTAGTACATATGGGTGTGAATGCCTGTGTGTTTAAAGATGCGATAGTTCCTGAAGACAATGGTGATATGTTTAATCGTGCTGCCGATTATATGGGGCGTACTGTTGCGATCCGTTTAATGGAAATTGTTTTGTTCCTCGGGTTTTTCGTGCATATTATCCAGGGTTTTATGATTGAGTTTCAAAACCGCAGCAAAAGAGCAAAGGGTTATGAAGTAAATCTGGGTAATCGTGGTAGTAAATGGTACAGCCGTTCAATGGGTTTGCTCGGAACATTATTATTCCTGTTTTTAATTCTGCATTGGTGGCATTTCTGGATTCCTTCACGGTTTACTCATGCAGGATTAGACCCGGTTATGTTAAGCAATGCAAGAGAATCACATAATATGTTTGCATTAATGCAGGCAACATTCAGCGAATGGTGGGTTGTAATAATTTATGTGGTGGGATGCATTTCTCTTGCATGGCATCTTGCGCATGGTTTTCAAAGTGCATTCAGAACATTGGGTGTGCATAATAAAAGATATTTATCATTATTAAATGCTGTTGGTATCGGATTCTCAATAATAGTGCCTTTGATTTTCGCATTGATGCCACTGGCATTTAAGTTAGGATGGGTTGGGAAGTGAAAATAGTAGTATAGAAGTTTGTAACATAAAATAAATAATCCATCAACCTCCGCCAGAGTGGATCCTGATGGAATAAAAAGATAAACTCATATATGCTTGACGCAAAAATTCCACAAGGAGTTCCTTTAGATGACAAATGGACTCATTACAAAGGTCACTGTAAACTTGTGAACCCGGCGAACAAACGTAAACTCGAAGTAATAATCGTTGGGACCGGGTTGGCCGGTGCATCTGCAGCTGCGGCATTGGGAGAATTAGGCTACTCAGTAAAAGCATTTTGTTTCCAGGATTCACCACGTCGTGCACATAGCATCGCTGCACAAGGCGGTATCAATGCAGCAAAGAATTATCAGAATGATGGCGACAGTGTGTTCCGTTTATTTTATGATACAATAAAAGGCGGCGACTATCGTGCAAGAGAAGCGAATGTCCATCGTCTGGCTGAAGTGAGTACAAATATTATTGATCAATGTGTGGCACAGGGTGTGCCATTTGCAAGAGAGTATGGTGGTTTATTAAGTAACCGTTCATTTGGAGGAACACAAGTACAAAGAACTTTTTATGCTGCAGGACAAACTGGTCAGCAGTTATTGATCGGTGCCTACCAGGCACTGGAAAGACAAGTTGCATTGGGCAATGTAAAAATGTATAGCCGTCATGAGATGTTAGATATCGTGACAATTGATGGTAAGACAAGAGGAATTATTTGTCGCAATTTGGTGACAGGTAAATTAGAAAGATTTTTTGGACATTCAGTATTGCTTTGCACAGGTGGTTATGGAAATGTTTTTTATCTCAGTACAAATGCAATGGGTTGTAATGTAACTGCTATATGGAAAGCACATAAAAAAGGTGCATGGTTTGGCAATCCTTGTTTTACACAGATACATCCAACCTGTATTCCTGTTACAGGCGATCATCAGAGTAAATTGACATTGATGAGCGAATCATTAAGAAACGATGGACGTATTTGGGTACCGAAAAAACAAGGCGATAATCGTAAGCCAAATGATATACCAGAAGAAGAAAGAGATTATTATTTAGAAAGAAGATACCCCGCATTTGGAAATTTGGTGCCAAGAGATGTGGCATCGAGAGCAGCTAAAGAAAGATGTGATGCTGGCTATGGAGTAGGTACATCGAAGCAGGCTGTTTACCTGGATTATGCTGATGCGATTGAAAGATATGGACATATTGAAGTAGGAAAACAAGGTTTGGAAAATGCAGATGCGGCAACTGTCATTAAATTAGGAAAGGATGTGGTGAAAGAGAAATATGGTAACCTCTTTGACATGTATGAAAAGATCACTGGTGAAAATCCATATGAAATACCGATGCGGATATATCCTGCTGTGCATTATACAATGGGCGGTTTGTGGGTAGATTATGAATTGATGACAACTGTTCCCGGTTTGTATTGTTTAGGGGAAGCAAATTTCTCTGATCACGGAGCTAATCGTTTAGGTGCATCTGCTTTGATGCAGGGATTAGCGGATGGTTACTTTGTTATTCCTTATACAATGGGTAATTATTTGTCTGATGAAATAAGAACAAAAGCAATTCCAACTGATCATCCTGCTTTTGCAGAAGCAGAAAAGGGCATTTCTGACCGCATCAACCAATTAATGAATATTAAAGGCAAGCAAACTGTCGAGAGTTTTCATAAACGCCTGGGGAAAATAATGTGGGATAAATGTGGCATGGCAAGAAATGCTGAAGGATTGAAGCAAGCGATCGCAGAAATACAACAATTGAAAAAAGAATTCTGGAGTGATGTAAGAATACCTGGTGAGATAAATGAAATGAATCCTGAATTAGACAAAGCGGGTCGTGTGGCAGATTTCATTGAGCTGGGTGAACTGATGTGTTTGGATGCATTAAACAGAAATGAAAGCTGTGGTGGTCATTTCAGGGAAGAAAGCCAAACATCAGAAGGGGAAGCAGATAGAAAAGATGAAGAATTTTCTTATGTATCCTCATGGGAATTCAAAGGAGAAAATCAATGGGAGCTGCATAAAGAAGAATTGAATTTCGAAGTGGCGAAACCGAGTAAGCGGAGTTACAAATAAACGATAACAATTTAGCACTTTAACAATGGAACATAAGACCATTAATTTGAAACTGAAAGTCTGGAAGCAGAAAAACAGTCAAACTGCAGGAAGTTTTGAAACTTATGAAGCAAAGAATATTTCTACTGAAATGTCTTTCCTGGAAATGTTTGATGTTTTGAATGAAGAATTAATTAGCAACGGTAAAGAACCGATCGCATTTGATCATGATTGCCGCGAAGGTATTTGCGGTACTTGCTCAATGTATATTAATGGCAGGCCGCATGGCCCCTGGCATGCAACTACAACTTGTCAACTTCACATGAGAGCTTTCCAGGACGGGGAAACAATTGTTGTAGAACCATGGCGAGCCAATGCATTTCCGGTAATAAAAGATCTGATGGTTGATAGAACTGCATTTGACAGGATCATACAAGCCGGTGGTTTTATTTCTGTAAATACGGGTAATGCAGTTGATGCGAATGCTCTTCCTATTGATAAAGATAAAGCCGATGCATCTTTTGCTGCGGCTGCATGTATTGGTTGCGGTGCTTGCGTAGCTGCTTGTAAAAATTCTTCTGCTATGCTTTTTGTTTCTGCAAAAGTCACTCATCTTGCCTTATTGCCACAGGGTGATCCCGAAAGAAAATCCAGGGCATTCAATATGGTTGCACAGATGGATAAAGAAGGATTTGGTGGTTGCACGAATACAGAAGCTTGTGAAGCAGTTTGCCCGAAAGAAATCTCAATTGATAACATTGCAAGACTTAATAAGGAATATTTATTTGCTGGGTTAACTTCTGACAAATAATTCTACCGTACTAACATTACCGTTCCTTGCATCTTAACCGGGTTGCCAGCCCTGTCCTTAGCCGTCAAATACCAAACATAAACACCGGCACTTTGTTCTATGCCACCAAATTTTCCCTTCCAACCCAGATCTTTTTGTTTAGTAAAAAACACCTGTTGCCCCCAACGGTTGAAAACAAAGAAACTTTCTAATGTAAACCGGATACCCATGATGGGTTTGAAATCATCATTCAATCCATCATTGTTTGGAGTAAAACCATTTGGCACATAAATACTGTCAACAGGCCTCACTTTTATAAATACAGTGTCAGTATCAAAACAGCCAGAAGCATTCGTTGCTCTTACTACATACCTTATATCATCCTGTGGCGTTGAAACCGGGTTGGCAACAACAGGATCATTCAGCCATTGAGGTGGCGTCCATTGAAATTGTGTGCCGCCACCTGTTACATTCAGTTGAACAGTTTGGCCGATATCAATTACCTGATCAGCCGATGCTGTAATATCCAGTAACTGCAGATCGAGTTGCTGGGTTAATGAATCATCAAGACAAGAGGTAGTGGTTTTTAATTTAAGCTTTACATTATATATTCCTGAACCAGGGAATGTATGTATGGGATCTCTGTCTGTTGAAGTTACACCATCCCCAAAATCCCAGATGTACTGTACATCCCCCGCAGGTATCATTGATGATTCGTTTATAAACCTTACATAGCCCGAATCACACCGGCTTACAAAACTATAACCGGCATTTGCAACAATACCACCTGCAAATACCAATGTGCTTCTCTCAAATGTCCCGCAACCGGACAATGAAGTGACTTTTACTTTTACCGTATAATATTCATTATTGGCAGGAAAAGTATGAACTGGATTTTGCAATATTGAAGTTTGTCCATCACCAAAATCCCAATTGTAATTTAGTGTGCCGCTAAGACTGGTTGCTACCTGGAATTGTACACTCCCGGCACAACTATCAGCAATAGAATACTGAATAGCTGAATTAAAAGCAATATCATTAATGTAAGTTGGAAGGTTTAATCCGGCAAAGGTGCTGAGAGAAATTTTATTAGCTTCAAAATTGCACCCCATTCCTTTTACATTAGGTTCAGTGATCACACTCAGGCCTGTAGTCTGCCTGGCTACATAAATTTTATTATCAGGTGCTATTTGTATCCCATAAAGTGCACCAAGTGCTGGAATAGATACCCTGGAGGCTGCTATTAAAGCCTCTGTTGTAAGTTTAGGCTCTACCTGGTCAATGGTGGTTGTATATGCTTTGGTTAAGTAAAGAAGTCTTGAATCCGGTGAATATTCACATGCAAAATATTTTGAGCCTTGCACCGCTATCTTTTTTGAATTAGATAATACGCCTGTGCTGTTGTTAAAATCAAACAACTGAAAAAAGTTCTCACCAACATTGTCATCATCATCCGGAAAGTGAGTCTGGCATAATTGCTTTCCATCCGGGCTTACTTTTAGCGAACCGAATGGCATATATATATTCAAATTCATAACCTCACCTATAGTTGATATAACAGGTGTTGTTTGCAAACCACTGCAATTAACAAGATATGCCCTGAACACATTTGAATTAAGATCATTGGTGATAACCCAAACATCTATACCATTAGCATGTCTTGCAGCAGTCAATCTTTCAGTACTGGGGGCATAAAGTAAATTATTTTTTGATATTACTTCTCCAAGCCCGGCGTTTCGACGAATATTTACAATAGAATAGCGATAACCATTTACATAGTTTCTTTCAAATGCATCGCCTGTAAAAACATAATAAATGCTGTCATTTCCCGGTTGTGGTACTATGACCACACCCTGGAAGGAGGAACTATGTCCAAGTAAACCTGAACCATTCTGCATCACCTGGTGGTTCTTATTGTAGATCGTTTCGCCATTTGAGTAAAAAAGTATTTGCCCGTTATTATCGCAGATTGTAGCAGCACATTCATTGGCCGACATTGCACTATTAGTCAAAACTGAAGGAATAGAACCTCCTGGTTGTGGATTAAAACTTATGCCTGCCTGCTCGCCGAAATACCAGATATTAGTCAATTGGGCATGACTAATTGAGGCAATCATCAACAGGTACAGGAATATAGATATTGCTCTTAACCGAAACATTCTGTCTTTAGAATCTTTTTTATTGTGTTACCTGCGTCATTGCTACTATAAAACTTCCGTTGCGACGCTCCATTTATCATTCTGCTCTTTCCTCAACAAATGCGTTGAACAATTGCAAAAAACCTCTCAAAGTTGCCCCTTTTTCCTCAATTAACACAAAGGGATAACTTTAAAGCAATAAAAACCTGATTTTTACGATTTTTAATTAAATAACTATCCCTCTGAAGCTGCTTATCAGAATATCTTTATTGAAATTCTGGCTGTGTATTGTTTGCACAGCCTCAGCTCAATTTCCAACCGACTCAAAACCACAGTCAAATCTCCGCCAGAAATACTTCCAGGTAGCTACCGACAGTATAAAACTCGATTCGCTAAGTATCGTGCCTAATTCAGTAAGAGTTTACACCGCAGCTGATGATAATTTCAGGATCGATCATGTAAACGCCATTTTGTATTGGAAGGTCAAGCCCGTTGCCGATAGTATTTTGATCTCTTATCGTGTATTTCCTTCCAAACTTAACCGTGTTGGCTACCGGATGAGTTATGACAGTCTTGTTAACTATACAGTGCCATTTGTTACAAGAGACGAGCTTTTAGAGCAGCAACAGGGTGGCGCATTCAGCTTTGGAAATATCAGAGCAGAAGGAAGCTTTGGCCGTCAGCTTGCGTTTGGTAATGCACAGGATGCGGTGTTGAATTCAAGTTTTAATTTACAGTTGAGTGGCATGTTGGGCGATAGTATCAATTTGGCTGCAGCCATTACTGATAATAATATTCCGATACAACCAGATGGTACCACACAGGAGTTGAATGAATTTGACCAGGTGTATATCCGTTTCAGCAAAAAAGGCTGGCAATTAAACCTGGGTGATATTGATATCCGGCAAGACCAATCATACTTTCTGAAATTTTATAAAAGATTACAGGGTATTGTTTACCAAAATTCTTCAGTCATTTCACAGAAAAAGAATATAAAGTCAAACACTTTGTTAAGCGGCTCTATTGCCAAAGGAAAATTTACAAGAAATCTTATTGAAGGATTAGAAGGTAACCAGGGGCCATATCGTTTGCGTGGTGCAAATAATGAATTTTATTTTATTGTATTACCCAATACTGAAAGGGTTTTTATAGATGGTGTGTTGTTGCAAAGGGGAGAAGACCAGGATTATGTTATCAATTACAATACAGCCGAAGTAACATTTACTCCGCGTCGCATGATCACAAAAGACAGCCGTATACAGGTAGAGTTTGAATATGCAGACAGGAACTATTTAAATGCAAATCTTTATGTATCGCAGGAATTTGTGATCAATAACAAACTCGCTATGCGGGTTGGATTTTTTAATAACAGCGACTCAAAAAATTCTCCTATTAACCAGGAACTGGATAATGTACAGAAACAGTTTCTTTCATCTATTGGTGACAGTATTCAGAATGCCTATTATCCTTCTGCCACTATCGACACATTTGCAGCAGGTAAAATTTTGTATGAAAAGATAATTGTAACCCCGGGCATTGATTCTTTTTATAAATATTCCACCAACCAGGTACTGGCAACTTATTCATTGAACTTTCTTGATGTGGGTATTGGGCTGGGAAATTATATTCCTGATTTTAACGGTGCAAATGGTAAAGTATATAAATATGTACCGCCGATCGGTAGTCTAAAGCAAGGAAGATATGAACCGGTTATATTACTCGTCACACCCAAGAAGCAGCAGATGATGAATCTCGGCATTGATTACCTTCTTTCCAAAACGACAAAACTGAAAACTGAAATAGCTGTGAGCAATTATGATCCAAATACTTTTTCAACAAAAGATAATGGCGATGATAAAGGAATCGCAGCAAAATTTCAATTAGAAAATAATAAAACATATAATAATTCACGGCAACTCACTCTCACTACAAAACTGGATTATGAATTTGTACAATCAAAGTTCAAGCCCCTTGAACGGTTAAGAGGAGTAGAGTTTTCAAGAGATTGGGGATTGCCGATCTTTCTTTTACCTGCCGACGAGCATATCATCCGGGCTTCCGCAGGATTAAAAGATAAAAACAGTCATAGCTTCACTTACAATGCCATCAGCTATAACCGTAGCGATAATTATAATGGTTTTATGCAGACAGCTAATCATATCGTAAATGCGAAAGGCTGGCAAATGAATAACCAGCTTGCATTTACCAGTTTTAATGGAGCAAATGATAAAGGGACTGTGTTCAGACCTGTGATTGATATTAACAAGCAATTTAAAAAGATCAATAATTGGCGAATCGGTATGCGTTATGCACTTGAAGAAAACAAACCCCGGTATAAAGTCACTGATACATTAACACCACTCACTTTTTCTTTTGATATACTATCCGCTTATCTGAAATCCGGCGAGAATAAAAAGAATAAGCATACGGTTACATTCTTTACACGTTCAGATAAATATCCTCTTGGTAAAGAGTTGTCCCGCGGCGATAGAAGTTATAACCTGAATTTGCAGACAGAACTAATTTCAAATGAGAACAGGCAACTTTATTTAAACACTACGTTCAGGAAATTAAAAGTGATTGACAGTAAAGTTTCCCGTCAGAAGGAAGATGAAACGATACTCGGTCGTGCTGAATATGTAATGTCAGAATGGAAAGGACTACTGACAGGAAATGTTTTATACGAACTCGGAACAGGGCAGGAGCAACGCCGCGATTTTATTTATTATGAAGTACCGGCGGGTACGGGTCAGTTTGCATGGATCGATTATAATGCCGATGGGGTACAGCAATTAAATGAATTTGAATTAGCAGCATTTCCTGACCAGGCAAAATTTATACGTTTACTTACACCAACAAATGAATATACCAAAGCCAACTATATCACTTTTAATTACAGTCTTAATATCACCCCACGGGCATTGCTTAGTTCCGGAAGCCTGAAAGGCATGAAGAAGTTTGTTTCATTACTTAGCCTACAAACATCTCTACAGATCAGCAACAAAGCTGTTTCAAGCGGTAGTTTTGAATTCAATCCATTCAAGTTTGATGTAGGCGATACTGCATTGATCTCATTATCGAATGTTTTTCTCAATACTATTTCATTTAATCGCTATAGCAATAAATGGGGAATTGATGTTAGCAATCTCAGGAATAACTCGCAATACCTGCTTACGTATGGATATGAAAGTCGAAAGCTTAATAATTGGATTTTAAAATGGCGCTGGAATCTATCACAGTCTTTCAGCTTTGATGTAAATGGAGTAAAAGGATTGAATGCATTATACACGCCAAAATTCAATAACAGGAATTATGAATTAGAAATTTACAGTATAGAGCCACGGTTTTCTTTTATACGTAAAACAAATTTCCGCTTGATCACCAGCTACAAATATGAATCGAAGAAAAACTTACCTGCTTATGGAGGTGAAAAATCAATCTCACATTCTTTGAATGCAGAAGCGAAATACAATATTCTCCAGAACAGTTCTATCAGTGCAAAGTTTACACTGGATAATATAAGTTATAACGACATCCCAAATACAACAGTAAGCTATATTATGCTGAATGGATTATTACCCGGCAGCAATTATATTTGGAACATTACTTTGACAAAACGATTGTTGAATAACCTTGAAATGAATGTACAGTATGACGGAAGAAAACCAGGTAGCTCAAGAACAGTGCATGTAGGTAGGGCAGGAATAACTGCATTATTCTAATCCCCTGTCCCCTAAAGGGGGAACTTAGATTTGAACACTCTTTATAATTTCGAAAAACTTTAGACATGAGGCTTTCCTGGTTCCTGGCTGTTTATTAATTCTGATATTATCGTCAACACCTTTTCGATTTCCAGTTTTATTTGAGCATTTGTAAATCGTAATATCGTAAGGTTTAAATTCTCTAAATCATTTTGTCTTCTGGTGTCATTTTCTTTTACATCCCCTTGTTCATGAATTGGGCCATCAATTTCAATAACTAGTTTTAGCTTATGGCAATAAAAATCTACTATATAATTTGAGATGGGATGTTGTCGTCTAAATTTATAACCAGCAAATGTTTCCTTTAATCGAAGCCAAAACACATTTTCTTCTGCAGTCGTTTTATTTCGTAATTCCTTTGCCTTGGCAAAAATTAATGGATCTGCTTTATAAAACATTCCCCTTTTCATCATTGATAAAGTTCTGAAGAAAAAGGGAAATTTTCGACCTAAGTCTCCCCTTTAGGGGGACAGGGGGTATTTATACATTAAACCTGAAATGCATCACATCACCATCTTTTACGGGATATTCCTTTCCTTCTATTCTTAATTTACCTACTTCGCGACAGGCAGATTCGGAACCATATTGTATATAATCATCATAGCCTATCACTTCGGCTTTAATAAATCCTTTTTCAAAATCGGTATGAATAACACTGGCAGCTTGAGGAGCTTTCCATCCTTCATGAATTGTCCAAGCCCTTACTTCCTGCACACCGGCAGTGAAATATGTATAGAGGCCGAGTAATTTATAGGTTGCATGTATCAACCTGTCCAATGCAGGTTCTTTCATTTTATATTCGTCCATAAATAATTCTTTGTCCTCTGCACTCTCCAGTTCAGATATTTGTGCTTCGATAGAATTATTCATGATAATAACTTCTGCTTTCTCGTTCTTAACAGCCTCTTTCAATGCTTCAGAATATTTATTCCCGGTATGCATTGAAGCTTCATCTACATTAGCCACATATAAAACCGGTTTATCTGTCAGCAGGAATAGATCAGCTATCGCCACTTTTTCTTCTTTGTCTAATTGCAATTCACGGATGCTTCTTCCTTTTTCCAAATGTTCTTTACATCTTATCAATATTTCCAGTTCAGCCTTGAATTTCGGATCCAGCTTTATTTGCTTTTCTGTTTTCTGAATTTTCTTTTCAACACCATCAAGGTCTTTCAATTGCAGTTCTGTATCGATTATATCTTTATCACCAACAGGGTTAATGGCGCCTTCATCACGCAAAACATTTTCATCTTCGAAGCAACGGATCACATGAATAATAGCATCAACTTCCCGGATATTAGCAAGGAATTTATTTCCGAGTCCTTCACCTTTACTGGCTCCTTTTACCAATCCTGCGATATCAACTATTTCAAGTTGCGTAGGTACGATTCGGTTAGGCTTTACCAGTTCAGCTAGTTTATTTAAACGCGGATCTGGTACATCTACCAAACCAACATTAGGTTCGATGGTACAGAAACGATAATTACTTGCCTGTGCTTTAGCACTGTTGCTTACAGCATTAAACAAAGTTGATTTTCCAACATTCGGTAATCCTACAATACCTGCTTGAAGTCCCATAATTCGATTTCAGATTTTTAATTACAGTCCCGATAACCATCGGGATAAGATTAGTTACTTGGTCTGCTTTTTTTAAGGCGGCAAAGATAAGCTTCGACAGCGTAGTGGCGAAATGTGAAAAGAAGCTTTTGGATATTCACTGAAAATCAGCAATCTTCAATTCTAAATCAAAAAAACATATGGCTCTCAGCAGAATATGGTCGGCATTTATCATTATTGCAATACTGGTAGCATCATACAAATTCCTGGGAGTGGATGGCAACCAGCAAATATTCTCACAACTGGTAATTGGGAAAAATGGCGATTCAATTAAAGTAAAAGAGTTGGCTGTTGAAAAAACAGACGCTAGCATTGTAAGCGGCCTTGACAGTTTGAAGAGAGTATCACAAAATGGATTGACCTATAAAAAGGAAGGAGACAAAATAATTGCCGTTAAACCACAAAAAGTAAATGGCATTATTGAAACATGCAAGGATGCCGTCAATCTTTGCCTGGGTTTGATAGGAGCAATGGCGTTATTTATGGGTTTTATGGGTATAGCAGAAAAAGCAGGTGGTATACGATTTTTAGCTAGGATCATTGGGCCATTCTTTTCACGCATATTTCCCGGTGTACCTAAAGATCATCCGGCTAACGGCCACATGATGATGAATTTTTCGGCCAATCTTCTTGGATTGGATAATGCAGCCACACCATTCGGCATCAAAGCAATGGAAAGCTTACAGGAACTAAACCCGGATAAAGTAAAAGCATCCAATGCACAAATTATGTTTTTGTGCCTGCATGCTTCGGGACTTACGTTGATCCCGGTAAGTATTATAGCGTTGCGTTCGGCTTCCGGTGCAAGAAATGCCACTGATATTTTTATTCCTTGCATGATCGCCACATTTGCAGCAACAATGGCGGCGATGATAATTGTTTCGTTAAAACAAAAAATAAACCTCTTACAACCGGTAATACTTGCGTGGGTATTGAGTATTTCGGCTATTATAGGATTATTGATCATGTACCTGTCACGTCTTGATAAAACATCACTCGAGCTTTTTTCTGGCACATTTGGAAACGGATTACTGTTATTAATACTGCTACTGATAATATTGGGCGGTGTATATAAAAAAATAGACATCTTCAGCTCCTTTATTGATGGTGCTAAAGGAGGATTTGAAACAGCTGTACGCATTATTCCTTATCTCGTGGGAATGCTGGTAGCAATTTGTATGCTTCGCATCAGTGGCACTTTTGATTATATCATTGATGCTATGAAATATATTTTTGCATCTATTGGTACCGATACAAGGTTTGTAGACGGATTACCCACAGCTTTAGTAAAACCATTTAGTGGGGGAGCAGCAAGAGGTATGATGGCTGATGCAATGAGTAACGGTAATGCTGATAGTTTTGCCGGACGCCTTTCATGTGTATTACAAGGTTCATCAGATACTACATTTTATGTTATTGCAGTTTATTTTGGTGCTGTAGGAGTTAAAAACACCCGATATTCTATTGGTGTTATGTTGCTCGCTGATTTGGTTGGCATCATCACTTCTATATTACTAGCTTATCTCTTCTTTGGGTCATCTGTATAAAAAAACAGTTCCGCTTTTAGCGGAACTGCTGTAACACTAAAATGTCTAGTGCTTAGTTGTTCGTAAAGGATGTAAGTGTTCTTAAATTAGTCTGTGTTGATGTGTCTGTATAATAACTACCTCTCAACACCATAGTATAACTTCTTTTTGGTGTTGGGTTAATTATTAACTGAAGAGGTATCCTTCCGGCTGTTGTTCTGTTGATCAGGTTATTTGTTGTGGAGCCTGTTGTTCTTACAATCAGTGTATCAGTCAGGAAAGATGCATACGGCATAAAATCAGTCACTGTTTCAGGGGCAATATTCGAATAAATAACCGCTTTCTTTTTTGCTGAATAAATATCAAGATTCGGTATTGCTGTTTTTGAATAGATCAGGTTTACAAATCTGATCCTTGCTGATGTATCCGCTGGTACTACAATGTTAGTTGTTACCAATTTTGACTTAGCAGCATTTACTGTATCATAAGCAAAAATTGTATAATTACTGCTAGGGGCCAGCGTTTCATTGATTGAAATGGCTGTTTGTAATGATGTAACAAGTGTATCTCTGAATAAAAAATTACGCAGGCCATTATTTACAGAAAAGGCGGCTGCACCTGATGGAAAGGAAGTGCCGTACGCAATAGTCGCACCGTTTACAGGTTTAAAATCCACATATAAATAACTACGGTTACTGCCAATAATAGAATTATATAGTTGTACACCAGCTTTTTCTGACAATTCGGTATTAACCTGTGCACGCCGCGAATAGTAGTCCTTTTTACAGGCCGCTAACACTGCAATAAACGATAATGTTATACTTAATAATTTTAATAATTTTCTCATTTGTAATATTTTTTAGTGTTAACGGATTTATGGTTCGGAAAACCAGGGACGTTTAGTATGATAATCTAAACTCAATGCGCCGATCCTGGTTAACTCGGGTATATTATACAGGTACTCTGAATTATAACGTGGCCTTGTACGATAAACCAATTTACCTGCGTTATCGACAAATAAGCTTGCAGGCGGAATAAAGTTTACATACACCTGGGTCGCTGTCTGCGGATCTACATCAGTATAGTGATATCTCCGCATATCAGTCCATGTTATATGTACACCCCATGCATAAAGCGCAATGAATTTTTGTAGCATTACATGAGTGAGTGTAAGGTTAGCAGCTGAAGCAGGTACAATATTCGGTTGTGCCAGGTAAGCGTCTCTTTTAGCCGCAGTTAAGGTTTGTGTAGCAGGCACATTGTTAGGATATTTATCGATGAGATGATCGAAATTGAGGCTGATTCCTTCCCTGTATGCGATAAGAGCATTTGGTCTATCGTTTTTCCGGATCAATGCTTCTGCTTTTATGAATTTCATTTCTGAAGCAGTCATGATCGGCCACTCGGCAGCATTTCTAAAAATAAAACGGGCAGTATCTCCGATAGGATATCCAACCGTACTAAAAGTAGTCCCTACAAAACTTCTTGGCTGGTCGTCTGTAGCCAATCCGCTTGTTCCCTGTCCTGGAACAGTACCTTTAAATGTTTGGTTGGTATTCTCACGAAGTATCACCCATCTTCTCGGATCTTCTACTGTAGCAAAAGCACCGACATTCGCTCCACTCATCAGGTCTGCGATATATTTTGACTGACGGATACCTGTACTTGCATTGTTTACATTTCCTCTTGCCGGACCGAAATAATTCATAGTACCTGTTATGCCGGTGTTTTGAAAAGAGCAAATGATATTATCAGCATTTGTCTGGCATGAAAGATTTGCATATTTGATCACAGAATCTGCACTATAAGCAGTTTTATTGTGGAGATAGGCATAGCTTCTTGCTAAAATACCATACACAAATTTTTTCCATTTGTCAAGATTGCCTTTATTAAAATAAAAATCACTGGCTGCAAAATTAGTCGGGTTCATTCCTCCACCCGTCATATTCAAATACGATAATGCACGGAAACAAATCGTTCTTACTGAATCGTAAGTTTCACTCTGCTCGTCATACAAAAACTGCTGAAGGCTTGTATTAAATGCCTGGCGTACTATCATTTCTCCATATTGGTTAGATGCTTCAAACAAGCTCCATGCCCGGAGAGCCCATGCAGCTCCAACAAAATCCCATTTTTCTTCTTCACCTCCCCAGTCAATGATGCGGTTCACATTTTGCCCCATACCATAGTAATGGGCCGCCCAGAGAGAACCCATATTATCACTGGCGCCAGTAGTGCCACCCATCAGGTCATACTGAGTGCCCAGATTTGCACCGGTAGCTATTTGGTAGGTTCCCCAATATTGAATATAACGTCCGATCAGTAATGCATCACCCGCCAAACCATATGCACTTCCCGCAGCTGATGAGCTTCCGGTAAAGCTTCCGATGAGGCTTGGAAAAATAACTTCGATAGGCTGTCGTACTGCAGCATTGGGATTGAGATAAGCTTCGTCCAGCTGTTTTTTGCAGGATGAAAGGAGAATGACAACTCCCGCAGTAGTGTATAAAATATATTTCAAGTACTTTTTCATTGCATTGTGTTTTTAAGAGTTTAGAATCCCACCCTGAGACCAAAGTTTAAAGAAATAGGCGTTGGCAAACTGAAATAATCAAATCCGAATGCACCTACACCATTTGCAGAAGCAGTATTACCATTTACGGCAGGGTCGGCACCTTTATAATTGGTGAACAATAGCAGATCATTTCCTGTTACGAAGAAGCCTAATGATTTAATATAACCCATGTTCTTGAGTTTCGCAGGAGGAAGATCATAACGCAATGTAATATCACGCAACCTCAGCCAGTTTACATCTTTCTGAATAAATTCTTCCTCTGGCATTGAAGTATAATAAGTCTGCTGGAAATAAGGGATTACTACGATTGTATTAGCGGTAGGGTTGGCGGTGTTTTCTTTTCCATCTTCCAATACACCGTCAATTACTCTTGGTACTTCACGGTCATCTGTTTTCCTGCTCTTACCATTCAGGGTCAGGTACATTTCATTCGCATTGAAAATATCGCCACCTATCCTCAGATCCCAGTTCATTGCAAGTGTCCATGTTTTATAACGCAATGTGCTCACTGTACCCATTGTAAAATCAGGCATCCTGTTTCCGATAACGTCAAATGTGCCGTTTACAACCGGCAATCCTGTAGCAGGATTAATTACCACTTTACCCTGGTTATTTCTCCTATAATGGAATCCAGTGATAGTAGTTGCGGGCATTCCACGGATCAAACCACCACGGGCATTACCATACAACCATGTATCAGCAATATAATATTCGAATGCAAGTGCTGCAGGCAATGTAAGTACACGACCCCACATATGTGCCATATTGAATTTTACATTCCACCTGAAATCACCTCTTCTTATCGGATTTACATCCAACACCACTTCAACACCCTGGTTACGGTTAGTACCAGCATTCTGTGTATTCAAAATAAATCCTGTAGCATAGCTGGCGCGGAACTGGTTAGTGATCTGGTCCATACAAAGTGTATTATAATAGGAAATATCAAACCCTAATAGTCCATCCAGCATTTTAAGTTCCATACCAAACTCATATGTTTTTTGTCTTTCAGGTTGCAGGTAAGGATTGTTATTATCAAATCCATAAGAATAAATAAGACCGACAGCGCTGCTCGTTAAATTGTTTACGAATACAGACTGGTTCTTGTACGGATCAGCCAACTTTGCAGTTTGTGCTCTTGATCCTCTCAACTTCCAGAAGTTTATCACTTTACCCTTTAAACCAGGAAGAATGTCCGTAACAATGGCACTGACACTAAAGCCCGGGTAATTATAATACCGATATTCTTCCGGGAAGACAGATGCAGATTCCCATCTGTGTGTATAGCTCAGGTAGATTTTATTGTCATAGCCTACTCTTGCTTCGCCGAACATGGCCAACTGACGTAACTGTGAATAATTGGTCAATCCAAAATTATTACGCAGCAATCTTCTTCTTGTAGTCGGGTTCGTAATGCTGCTATCACTTGGGCTTCCTACAATCTGCTCAAAATTATCTTCTGTTACTACCTGACCATTCTTCCAAAGTTTTTTGGTTGTTGTACCAAATGAATCAACTAAACCTGTTCCATAGACAGCAAACATTTCAGTTTTATAATCCTGCCACATGGTACCCACCATCAGGCTGCCATCCCATTTTCCCACTTTTTTCTTTACGGTAGCAGTAATAGTATGGTTATAACCATTATACTCTCTCCAGTAATTATCCAATGCGCCTAAACCGGTGATCGGAGTTCTTGAAGTGAGGCTTGAAAGGGGACTGTAAAAAGTATACCCGGTTGCATCATAATGATCATACCCGAAGCGTCCATTTACAGAAAGCCAGTCAAATGGATTAATGTTGATGCCACCACTGAGTATATATCTTTCTGTTTTGTCAAAGCTGCGGTTCTTAAGTGCATTATACAGCGGGTTGTCTGTTTCCGTATATGGATCGGTTGAGATCGCAGCGATCTTATACCCATTTTCATCTTCAAATTTTGTAATGTCGTTATCCTTAGGCCATGTATATAAGCCTTGCAGATAACCACCGGCACTTCTTATTGTTTTGTTGTTATTAGAAACAATGTACTGGGCCGAAGGCGAGATTTCTATATGCTTACCTATTTTGGTAGTATTGGTAAGCCTGATATTAAATTTATTATAATCATTTGTAGGAATAACAGCTTTCTGATCGAAATAAGATGTAGATAAACCAAAGCCCGTATTTTTAAACCCATAATTGGCGCTGAGGTTATGTGTTTGAGAAAATCCGTTTTCAAAAAATGCATCTATATTATCATAAGTGGGTGTACCTTCTTTATACTTCGGACCAAAATAAGAAAACGTTGTACCCCCCGGAACGCCATTTGTTCCCGGACTATAATCATCATTCAGGTCCAATGTTCTTGTTAATCGCTGAAATCTGAAACTATTGTCATAGTTTACTCTGACTGTACCCGTAGTTGCTTTTTTAGTTGTAATGATAATAGCTCCCGAACCAGCCTGGCTACCATATAAGGCAGTTGCTTCCGGACCTTTCAATACAGTTACTGTTTCTATATCATTCGGATTTAGATCCGCAATCCTGTTTGTATAATCATTATTCCTGTTTGGACGATCGGAGGCAAGACCTAATGCACTACCACCGTTTGATGTTTCATTGATCGTTTGGTTGTCGATAATAATTCCATCTACAACAAACAATGGCTGGTTATTTAATGATAGCGAGTTAAAACCTCTTAATACAATTTGTGATGATGCACCTGCAGCGCCTGTTGTTGGTGTAATCGTTAATCCTGCTACCCGGCCCTGTAAACTGTTTACGAAGTTTTCACGTTGTGATTCTTGTATTTCAGCTCCCGTTACTTTTTGAGCTGAGTATCCAAGTTCCCGCGGCAATTTTCTTACGTCCATCGCTGTCACAACTACTTCGCCGAGTTGCCCGGCGGCCGCTTTTAATGTAACACCCATTGTACTGCCTGTACCGGGTTTTGCTTCCATTGCCTCAAAAGAAACGTGGGAGAACTGAAGTGTTTCTCCTTCTTTTATTGCAATCGAGAATTTACCGTTGGCATCAGTCTTTGTTATTTTCCGGGTGCCTTTTACCCGAACAGTAGCTCCGCTTACCGGGGCTTTGTTCTCTTCGGATATTACCGTACCAGTTACTGTTCTTTCCTGTGCCATTACTGTGGCAGGAATGAGTAACAGCAATACCGGTAAAATTTTACATAACCGCAGAAACGTTCTCATAAGCTGTTGTTTTGTTTTAGTTTAAAAATTTCTAAGCAGTGTTAATTTAAAATATTTAAATCACTTCAATACCCGCTTCCACAAATGGTTGTAGTAACGGATCAGAAGGTTCAAGTTCTGTAATCAATATATCTATTTCATCCAGTCCACAAATTTTTATCGGTTGAAAAGTATTCAGTTTTTCTGAGATCGTCATGCAAACAGTTTTTTGTGCTGCTTCGATCATCGCTTTTTTTACCTGCACTATATCCCAGTCATTATCGGTGATGCCATGTTCAGCATCCAGCGCATTTATTCCTAAAAAACATAAATGCGGTTTTAGTTGCTTAATGCTTTTTATAGATTCAGGTCCGACTGTGATTTTTGAATTACGTGAAATTTTATCGCCAATTACAATTACATCAATACTGGGATGATTGAGATATTCAACAATTACAGGAATACTTCCTGTAATAAAAGTAGCCTGCAACTGGTGAGGGAGATTACGGGCCATTTCTATAATTGTAGTTCCACCACCGGTAAGTACATACATACCATCCTGTATCAATCCAACAGCTTTCTGAGCAATGATATTTTTGCCTGATTGAGAATAGAAATTTGAAGATGGATAATGAAACTGGCTGAATGAATGAGATAGGGCTCCACCATGCACTTTAATAACCCTTCCTTCTTCCGCCAGTTCCTGCAAATCACGGCGGATAGTATCTTCCGACACATTGATTTCGCTACTGAGCGTTGAAGAGAGGACTTTATTATGCAGGTTTACCTGATGTAAAATATATGCCTGTCTTTCTCTTTTAAGCATTTTGAGCCTTGGTAGGCTACGAATTTAAAGTAAATTCCTGCACAAAACCGCAATTCTTATTAAAAAAAATGCACATTCAGGAAACTGAACCGGCATCAATATTATTCAGTTTTAATGGCGGCCTTTTTGCCAAAAGTAAACCGGGCTGAAAATCCAATAGTCGCCGGTTCAAAATTTATTTCATCAATGATATTTAACTCAGGTTTCCAGTCGAGACTAAGGTTAAGAGGAGCATTCGCAAACTTATAATCCAATCCTACAACTCCCATAGCACCCATCAGGTTGCGGCCAGTTGTTTTTGTCTTATCAGAATCAAAACCGAGGTATATACCTCCTCCATAAAACCATTTTAATCCTTCTGTGCCTGTGAATGGTTTATGGATCTCAAGCAACCCACCAATAGCAACGGGGTTAGAAAAAGCAAGCAATCCTTCTATAGCTACTTTTTCATTGATAAAATGTTTGATCGAAACAGAATTATTGATCACCGCAGCGTCAGTACTAAGCCTGATACCTAATGCGGTTTTATAATCCTGTGCTGACGTGGTTTTGGAAACGGAAATAAATGTGAGGATAAATAGAGCGGGCAGAATCTTTTTCATGGCTATATAATTTGTTACCATGAAAACGAAAATAATGCCAGCAAAGTTTAAAGGAAATGCAAAAATCAGTCGGCAGTCAATAGTTTGCAGTAAGCAGACTCACATATCTAGTCATTCTTACAAGTTATAATGACATATACATTTAAAGGACATTGACTGTTAATTGCTGACTGATTATTCAAACATTTCTGTTTTTGATTTTGGCCGGCGACTATCCAACCAGCGAAAGGAGGGAAGTCTCATTTCTGAGGGCCTTTTCTGACGAATGGGCCAGATCGTACCACTTACCTGGCTGCGGAATACAATTTTGAAGAGCTCTTTATCTCTAAAATAAATATCCATCAGATCAGATTGGGATTGATTGATGCTGCTGTAGGCACTGTCATTATCTTGTATAAAATATATACACTGGGCTTCGCCTTTTGCCCTGACAGAATCGATGTTACCATCAATAAAGTATCCGTCCATTCTGTTTGATCTGACCTGGTTAAATACTTCCGGGTCAAGTTTATTTACCATCATGCTATTATTGATCACCTTCAGCCGCTCAGGCTTTTTATTTTTTGTATGCAGGTAAATAGTATCACCAGTGATCTGGTTTTCTTTGCTCCAAACAACCGGGTCAAAGAACAACCTGAATGTAGAATCTTTTAAGGAATAAAACATACTATCACCTACAGCCTGCAGCGAATCGGAAAAAATGCGAACATTCCTGTATGCTTCAATATACCGGTTTGTGCTGTCCTTTTTTCCTGTAGTATCTTTTTTATTCAGATCCATTATAACTGTTCCTTTTAACGTATCTTTTTTTACAAGATGCGCTGGATCTAGAATTTTTAAAGAATCATTTTTTACCAGCGAATCAGTAAGCGGTTTAGCATTCAGGTTATCATTAATAACTGCATCTTTTTTTACTGTATCTATTGCCTGTACAGTTTTCGCCGAATCGTTCTTTACCAGTGAATCATTCGAAGGTTCAATATTCAAATTGTCTTTAACAACTGTATCTTTTTTTACAAATAAATCACTCAGTCTTGCCGAAAAAATAGTGTCGGCAGTAATAAAAATGGAATCCTTATTCTGCCGGATTATCATCAATGGCTTTTTGGTAGCCAGCATTGTTTCAAGCTTATTGTTTCTGTAAACTTCACCGGCAATGACTGTAGTCTTTTCCACTGTATCAATGATGACTACATTACCTCTTGCCTGCGAAATGCCAGTACTATCATCGAAAGCAAAACTTTGGGCACTCATTATTGTTTTTCCATCAACGATTTTTGCATTACCGCCAAATTCTGCTTTTTTTCTTTTTAAATCATAAAAGCCGGTATTGGTTTCAACTGTACGACCACTGCTATCTTTAATGAGTGTGTAAGTAATAAATCTTGCTGTTTCAGTTTCTGTATTATAAAGGAGTGAATCAGTTTTTATAGAATAGGCAGGATCTTTCATGTCAACATCCTTTTTAAAATAAACATCTTTGAGGTCCGCATAATAATATCCTTCCTGGCTGGTAAGGATGGTTTTCTTATTTACAACCTTTCCGCCTTTTGTATAAATACCAATTTTAGTATTCACATCATATTCCAGTTCAGGTGTAGTTAGTACTCCTTTGCCATCAGTTAATTTTACACCGCCTTTTAAATAAGCAATACGTTTATCCTGGAAATATCTCAGGTATTCCGAATACACATGTGCAGTATCTGAATCATTGATATGCACCTTTCCAAATGCCTCAAAAATTTTTGTCCGGTTATTGATCACACAACTATCACAATAAAAATAAGTGGTGCCTTGTTTGAGTTTTACATTCCCTGCCAGTATCTGGAGGCTGGTAGAATCATCCGTTTTTAGTAACTCTAATTTACGTACACCGGGAAGTATCTCTACAACACGGGAGCTGTCATCTGCAGTAGTCGTAGTAGTTTTAGGCGCCTGTGACAATACTTGTGCATGCAGGTTCAAGACTCCGCAAGAAAACAAAAGAATAAACAGGGCTGTTGTAAACCTTAAAATCATTGCTTGCCTTTAGTGGCTGCCGAATCTCCTTTCGGCACAGGCGAAGTTAAAGGGTCGCTTTTAACTTTTTTAGTTAAAATGGTAGTATAACGTTTTGGATTGATGCGTACATCGTCAGTTAATGTTTCAAGGCTGTTAAGATTCTTTAGTATCTGGTCATACAATTCTTTACTGTTCATTAGTTTTCCCAGCGTACCATCATTCGATTGAATCTTTGCCACCATATCTTTCATAGCTAGCAACGTTTCTTTCAATTGATCAATGGCCGATTGAACATCTATTTCAGAAAACTTATTGGCTGCCCGGCGGATAGTACTGATAGTTTCTGTAATGCTGTCGTTATTCTTTTTCAGATTATCAGAGATCGACTCAACATTTTTTAATGAATTAGATAAAGGACCACCTTCTGTATTTAAAAGTGTTTTCATACTTGCTGTTGACGCTTCCAGGTTAGCAAGAATATTCAGTAATCCGCCTTTTAATTGGGAGTTCAAAAATTTATTGGTACTTCCTAAAACTACTTTCAACGAATCGATCGCATCACGGGTTTTGCTAAGGGTGGGACTGAGTTGGGATTTCAGATCACTTAGCAAACTTGCAGCGAGGTCAGTTTTTACCGTATCCCCGTTTTCTAAAAATACAGTTGAGTCACCAAAATCTATATTGATATAAGAAGAACCTAATAATTCTGATTCAATGGTAGCAATAGAATTGGCAGGGATATTTACCGACCGCTTCATATTGATGGTAACTACAATACCCGTAAGAGCTTTGTCTTTTTCGACATAATCATAAACTGTACCTACCGGTAAACCGTTTATTCTTACTTCATTTGATTTTTGCAGGCTACCGAGGTTGGTAAAAACAGCATAGAGTCGACGCTGTTTATTGAAAATATCTTTGCCTTTAAGAAAATTAAAACCCAGGATTAGCAGGGTAATGGCGATAATAGCTAAAACTCCAACTTTGGTTTCGTTACTTACTTTCATGAAAACTTATTTTCCGAACGGATTATAGATTATGCCCGGTTTTGTGTTGCCAAATTAGCCATTTATTCTTAATCAAGAAAGCAAAGATGTATAAGTATTACCGTTTATTGGTATTTGACTCGGTTGGTACGGGTTTACCTTCCAATCTTTCTTTATAACTCCTAATTGCAGTTAATATATTTTGGACAATTTCACCCTGCCCTTCATCGCTATTTATATATTTCTCTTCATCCCGGTTTGTAATAAAACCAATTTCCACAAGTACACTTGGCATCCCTGTAGCCTGTAATACCCAGATACCTTTATTGTTTCTTTGTTTTACACCGCCGCGGTCCACACGGTCCTGGTCCTTAAATCCCTTTTCAATATAATCAGCAAACTGGTAGCTTTTACGAAAATAGTTTTGTGCATATAATAATAACCTTGCTTTTTCTATCGGGTCATTGGAGTTAGGTATTTCAACTGTTAATGTCGAATCTTGTTCACCATATTCTTCCTCTTCGGTACTTTTTGAAATCGAACTTACCTTCTCATCATTCTTGCTCACAGCCCAGATATAAGTCTCAGTTCCTTTTACAAGGTTTTCCTGCCAGTATGTTTCATAAATAGGAACTTTCACTGTTCTTGTTACCCATTTCTTTTTCACTTTTACTTTTTTTGCTTGGCTCCTGTAACCTATTACTCTCTTTGCATTCCATCCACCCGGCGCTCTGCCTGCGGCATTACAGTGAATAGCAATAAACAGGTCTCCACCGGATTTGTTGGCAAGATCAGCACGGTATCTCAAGCCCTGGTCTTTATTTGTTTTATTACCAGGCATAATATCAGTGGTACGTGTAAAGATCAATTTGATATCCGGATATTCTTTTTGTATTGCCTCGCCAAGTTTTAATGATACTTCCAGGCTAACCTCGTCTTCGGTAGAAAATAATCCTCTTGCTCCATTATCAAAGCCTCCGTGACCGGGATCGATAATAATTGTTTTAAGCCCGATTTTCGGTTTTTTTTGTTCTGTTGTTTTTTTATGAGAAGGAATAAAAGAAGTGAGAACGGCTGTGCCTGCAATAAATAAAATCAAGATGAAGGTTCGTTTCATCATAGTACTTGAATTTTTTCGGGTTAATTAATCTTCACAAATCGTTTAGGGTCAGATTAGTTATTTTTGCCTGATTCGTATGATAGATTACAAATTTAGTTCAATTTATCTTCTCACCGGGTTACTGACTGCTACGATATTTTACTCACAAACGTGGAAAACTTCGTTGCATGATGTAAGTCATGACTATTTTATCACCTCTTTAACATCATACACAGACACTGTACCTCCCAAACCAAAGAAAGACAGTGTAAGAAATGAAAAGGTAAATTCCGATTCGTTAATAATAAATTTATCTGATTCAGCCAGTCGCTTACCAATTGATACAACACCACCGAAATCAAAGACAGATACTTTTTCACTTAAGCTTTCAAAAGATTCACTGGATGCGCCGGTGAAATATGAAGCAGCAGATTCAGCAGTTGTATTGATAAAAGAAAAAAAGATTACGCTGTTTGGCAAAACAAAAACCGATTACACTGATATAACATTGACAGCTCCGAGAGTTGAACTAGATCAGAATACACAGATTGTTACGGCCTTTAATTCTACGGACAGTACTGGCACTGTACTAGAAGAAGCACGGTTTAAAAATGCTGATAACGAGTTTACCAGCGATTCGATCCGGTATAACTTCAAAACACAAAAGGGATTAACAAAAAACACGGCAACAAAGTATGGAGAACTTACCGTGATAGCTGAAACGTCAAAGAAAGTAAATAGCAATACCACATTTATCAAGCGGGGACAGTTTACTACATGTGATATTATTGATGAGCCACATTTTGCTTTTCGAACCAGTAAAATGAAAGTTATAAATGAGAAAGTAGCTGTATCCGGTCCAGCACATCCTGAATTTGAAGGTGTGCCTATTCCTATTTACCTGCCATTTGGTTTTTTCCCTTTGAAACAGGGAAGGAAATCCGGCTTATTGCCGGTACAGTTCACATCGAATGAACAGTTCGGTCTTGGTTTTGAAGGCATCGGTTTTTATAAAGTAATAAACGAGTACTGGGATGCAAAATTTTATGGGAGCATTTATACATACGGTGGATGGTCTTTTAATGTAAGTCCTACTTACCGGAAAAGATATAAGTATAATGGCAACTTTAATTTTTCCGTACAGGAAACAAAAACAAATTTTAAAGGCGACCCTGATTATGGACGTTCGAGAAACTATCGTGTCAGCTGGAGTCACTCTGTTGATAGTCGTGCAAGGCCCGGCACCAATTTCAGTGCAAATGTAAATGCAGGTTCTTCCAGCTATAATAAATTTGTGCCCAACAACCCCCAGATAAATTTTCAGAACCAGATGAGCTCATCGATCAGTTATTCCAAAACATGGGCAGGTAAACCTTATCAATTATCATTGACAGCTAATCACAACCAAAATAACCAGACAAGACTGTATAATGTAAGTTTACCCAACGTTACCATGAGTGTGAACACGGTATACCCATTTCAGAAAAAAGAAATAACCGGTTCTCCTAAATGGTATGAGAAACTAGGGGTAGGATATAGTGGCAACCTGGTAAACCAGTTCTCTTTTTATGATACCGCTTTTGAATTTAAACATGTGATCGATACGATGCAATGGGGTGGGAGAAACGCTTTTCCTATCAGTCTTTCATTGCCGCCAATAATGGGTGGTGCAGTAATGGTCTCACCAAGTATTTCGTATGAAAATATTCTAATTGCACAAACATTCAGAAGAACATGGAACCCTGTTACTAAAAAAGTGGATACAACAATTACGAAAGGCGTATACATGGATCATAGCATGTCATTTGGTATTGGGTTCAGTACGGCTATATTCGGTACGAAGGAATTCAAACACTCAAAGATCCGTCATACGATCCGGCCAACAATGAGTGCCAATTATAAACCTGATCTGTCTGGCAGTCATTTCTATAATGTGCAAGTTGACACAACAGGATATACTTATCGTTTTTCAGAATTTGAAGGAAGTGTAATGGGTTATTTTGGTGAAGGACAAACAGGTGGCCTTGGTTTCCAGGTGGACAATAATCTCGAAATGAAAGTAAAAGACAAAAAAGATACTACCGGAGCAGGCACCAAAAAAATTAGATTAGTTGATGGTTATGGATTTTCTACAGGATATAATTTTTTGGCAGATAGTATGAAGCTCTCGCCAATTTCACTCTACTTCCGGACGAACCTCTTTGAAAAAATAAGTCTATCAGCAAACTCTACTCTCGACCCATATCAAATGAATTCAAGAGGACAAAGTATTGACAAATATGTTTGGGAAGATGGTAAATTCAGTCTTGGAAGATTAAAGAATAGCAGCATATCCATGACTACACAGTTTCAAAGCAAACCTAAAGACGAAAAGAAAGCTGCAGACAAGAAAAAAAGAGAAGATGAATTGCTGAATGACCCTGCACTGGCAGGTGATGCCACACAACTGCTGGAATACAAGAGAAAAAATCCGAACGAATTTGTAGATTTCAATATACCCTGGACCATGAGTGTTGGCCTTTCAATTTATTTCCAGGATATTTTGAAACCAGATTTCAGTGGCTATACAACGGAGATCAATAGCAGTTTTAATTTTAATGGTGATTTCAGTCTTACACCTAAATGGAAAATATCAGGTGGTGGTTATTATGATATACGGGCAAAAAAATTACAGAGTTTCCAGATGGGAATTTCGAGAGAGATGCATTGCTGGCAATTGAATATTAATGTAGCACCGGTGGGCCTGTACCGTTATTTCAGTTTCTCCTTAAGTCCAAAAGGACAAATTTTACAGGACTTGAAAATAAATCGTACCCGGTCATTTTCAAGTTTCTGATTTTGTCACATAAAAAATTTTCATTTTCTCAAATACTTCCATCTTCAGTTCCTGTGATGATTTACCAATAGAAGATACAGGTTGCAGGTAATGCATCTCCAGTTTATGGGGCCAAAAATAAAATGCTTTATTAGCTGGTAATACTTTACGGGTATTAAAGATCACACACGGCATAATTGCATTCCCGGTTTCTACAGAAAGTTTGAATGCACCATCATGAAATTTTTTTAATGGTTCGTTTGTTCGGTTCCTTGTGCCTTCGGGGTAAACACTCATGTGCATATTTCCTTTCAACACCGCTTTCATTTTATCATAACTTTTTCGGCGGCTTTCATCGCTGTTTCTATCCACCAGCACTGATCCTTTCATATAGTAAAAACCAAATAACGGAATTTTTGTAAAACTTGCTTTTGCGATCGTTTTATTAGCACCCGGAATAAATGGACATGAAAGTGGAACATCCATAAATGAATTATGATTGCAGGTAACAATATATGTTTCGTCTTTTTTAAAATTCTTTCTCCCGTAAACACGAAGAGGACAACCTACGAGCAGCAACCATACATTCATCCACAACCTTGCAAGCCATATAAAAATTGCTTGCCCCGCAGGGTTAGGTATTAGCCATGTGATCATGGACGGAATAAAAATGACAAGAAATGTAAGAATGAATGTTACAATTGCCCAAAGAGCAAACACACGACCCAATATTTCTTTAATTATTTTCAATTGAATAGTTCATTTATAATTTCCAGTCGATCGGATCAATTCCGTTTGCAACAAGATATTGATTTGCTTTAGAAAAATGTTTGCACCCAAAGAAACCAGCATATGCAGAAAGGGGAGAAGGATGTGCTGCCCGAAGTACCAGGTGCTTACTCTCATCGATCAGGATGCTTTTCTCCTGTGCAAATTTTCCCCATAATAAAAACACAACATGCTTTTTGGCATCTGAAATTTTCCGGATAACAGAATTAGTAAATTCTGCCCATCCAATTTTTGAATGACTCATTGGTTCTCCACTCCGGACAGTCAAAGAAGCATTTAGCAGGAACACACCTTGCTCAGCCCATTTAGTTAAATTGCCATGATCAGGAATAGGAACGCCAATATCATCATGCAATTCTTTAAAAATATTTACCAATGAAGGTGGTTGTGCAATGCCATTTGAAACGGAGAAGCAAAGTCCATGTGCCTGCCCGGGACCATGATAAGGATCTTGCCCGAGTATGACGACCTTTACTTTATCAATTGGAGTTATATTAAAAGCATTAAATATCTGTGAGCCCGGCGGAAAAATTTTCTTGCCTTGTTCTTTTTCAGTTTTAAGATGCAAAGGGATCTGCTCAAAATAAGGTTTAACGAATTCAGCTTTTAATAGTTCCTTCCAGCCCGGTTCAATTTTTACATCCATACTCCATCTTTGACCGCAAGCTAAAAAATATGAGTGTAATTGCCATTAAAAAAATATTGTGAAAGAAAATTATTTATCTTTTCGATTCTTAACAAAACATGACACATGAAAAGAATTCTTATTGGCTTCATATTACTTGTTTCCGTATCAAAAATTTCAGCGCAGGTAACAGTTGCAAATCTTCTTTGTGAAAATCTTTCCAACCCCTTAGGACTTGGGATAAAGCAACCTCGTTTCAGTTGGCAATTAGTCTCTGATAAACGTAATACAATGCAAACTGCTTATGAAGTAAAAGTGATGCAAGGGAAAACAGTTGCATGGAATAGTGGCAAGCTTATGTCTGATCAATCTGTATTTATTTCTTATGGTGGATCAGCTTTGCAATCAGGAAAAAAGTATAACTGGCAGGTAAGGGTTTGGGATAATGAAGGAAAGGCTTCAACCTGGAGTGAACCGGCATGGTTTCAAATGGCATTGCTTGATACTATGGACTGGAAAGCAAACTGGATCGAACCGGGATTTGCAGAAGAAGCGAGCAGGCCAACTCCTTTATTCAGAAAAGAATTTAAAGCAGCTAAAAAAATTCAGTCTGCTACAGCATACATCACTTCACATGGAATGTATGAAGGATATATAAATGGAAAACGAATTGGTGAGTATTATTTAACTCCCGGCTGGACCAGTTATAATAAACGTCTTCAATATCAAACATACGATGTTACAAATCTTTTAAGCCAGGGAGCGAATGTAATAGCAATGGGATTAGGTAACGGCTGGTACAGAGGTTCCCTCGCCTGGGGCGATAATAAAAATCTTTATGGAAAGGATATTTCATTATTATTTCAGCTTGATATTATTTATTCTGACGGAAGCAAAGAATCAGTTCTATCAGATGGTTCGTGGAAATCAACAACAGGAAGTATTACTTATTCAGAAATTTATAATGGTGAGATCATTGATGCCCGGAAGCAAAAAACAGGATGGCGAATGTCAGGTTATGATGATTCAAACTGGAGTGGGGTTAAAGTAAGTAATTACAAAAAATCAAATCTTATTGCCTGCGAAAATGAACCGATTAAAAAACATGAGACGTTTACACCCGTAAAAATATTTACCACCCCAAAAGGGGAGCAGGTGATCGACTTCGGTCAGAATCTTGTTGGTTGGGTTATGATCAAAGCAAAAGGAAATGCGGGGGATACAATTACTATTTCGCATGCAGAAGTATTGGATAGATACGGAAATTTTTATACAGAGAATCTGCGTGCAGCAAAAGCACTGGCTAAATATGTATTAAGAGGCGAAGGTGAAGAATCTTTTGAGCCACATTTTACATTCTTTGGGTTTCGTTATATAAGAATAGAAAATTATCCCGGTGAGTTGAAGCCTGAAAATTTTACAGCGGTTGCTTTATACAGTAATATGAAACCAACCGGTTCATTCAGTTCTTCAAATGCTCTTATCAATCAACTGCAGCATAATATTCAATGGGGGCAACGGGGAAATTTTTTAGATGTACCAACTGATTGTCCTCAACGTGACGAACGATTAGGATGGACTGGTGATGCGCAGGCTTTCTCAAGAACGGCCGCCTTCAATTTTGGTGTAAATAATTTTTTTGCGAAATGGCTGAAAGATGCGGAAGCAGATCAGTATACAAATGGTGCCTTGCCACATGTTATTCCAAATGTGCTGGGCCAGAACTCGGGTGGCTCAGCAGGCTGGGCTGATGCAGCTACTATCATTCCCTGGAATATGTGGCTGGCCTATGGCGATAAAAAGATCCTGGAAAACCAGTACAACAGCATGAAAGCATGGGTAGGTTTTATGGAAAAAAACAGCACAGATAATTTATGGAACAAAGGTTTTCATTTTGGCGACTGGCTTTTTTATCGTCCGTATGATGATAACGATGGAAGATCAGCTGTAACCGACAAATACCTGATTGCACAGTGCTTTTATGCACACTCTACAAGGCTGGTTATTAGGGCTGCAGGAGTTTTGAATAAAAAAGATGACGAGAAGCATTATACGGACCTTTTGAATAAGATAAAACAGGCTTTTCTTAAAGAATATGTAACTCCGGGAGGGCGGTTAGTATCAAGCACTCAGACTGCCTATGTGCTGGCCTTAAACTTTGATATGTTGCCCGAAGCAATGCGTCCATCTGTTGCCGATAAATTAGTTGAGAATATTAAAAGTTATGGTACACATTTAACCACGGGTTTCCTCGGTACTCCTTATTTATGTCATGTGCTTTCAAGATTTGGACATACTGATCTGGCTTATGAATTATTGTTACAGGAAACATATCCTTCATGGTTATACCCTGTAAAAATGGGAGCAACTACGATCTGGGAAAGATGGAATGGAATAAGACCTGACAGCACATTTGAACCGGCATCAATGAACTCATTTAACCATTATGCCTATGGGGCTATTGGCGACTGGATGTATCGTATTGTTTGCGGAATAGATACAGATGAAGATAATCCTGGCTACAAAAAAATAGAAATACAACCGCATATTGGTAAGGGTCTCACAAATGCATCTGCTTCCTTAAAAACTTATTATGGAACGATAAGTTCATCATGGAAAAAAGAAAATGATGGGCTGGTGTTTGATGTAGAAATTCCACCCAACACTACAGCCACTATTTATGTGCCGGCGGAAAATGGTTCATTGATCACGGAATCAGGAAAATTAATAGGAGATATCAAAGAAATAGAGATCAAAGGGGCAGTGCCTCGCTACCTGATGCTGAAAGCTGGCTCAGGTAAATATCATTTTGAAGTGAAGAAATGACTCTAAATAACGTTATAAAATCAGTCGTCAAGTTCCGTTTACGCAATATTCTTAAAAAATAAAACCTCTCCAATGGAGAGGTTTTTGTGATCCGGATTGGACTCAAACCAATGACCTGCTGCTTAGAAGGCAGCTGCTCTATTCAGCTGAGCTACCGGACCAGTACCAAAAGAACTTATTTCTTCAGGGCGGCAAAGATATGTTTTTTAGCCTTTGAAGCCAAAGGAACAGGCGACTCTTTCTCCCTACTACTTTAGTAGTATTTTTCTTAAATAAGACTCTTGATTTTTCTAAGGCATTCTTTTCTTAGTTAGCTTAATAGTAAAATTATTTTTAACCTTAAAAACCTGTTTATGAGACTCCGTTTTACATTACTGTCCCTGTTATTTTTTTCCCAGGGTTACAGCCAGATTACTATGACTTTGAGAAAGTCATTTATAGACAGTTTCAAGAACAACCTTACAATAAATGCCAATTATGAAGTTTATTTCGCCCATGCCAAACCTAATCCAGCTGCAAAAGATGGTGATTTACATTTTTCAGGATATGATAAAAAAATTGGATTGCCTGTCGTTGCTGAGATAATGAATGCTAAAGAAAATAAAAATGCTTTAGATATTATTCATGAAAAGGAAGGAAAGGGGAAGCCCGATGAAAAAATAAAATTATCAGGTGCATGGAGACTTTGGTGTGAACATCCGGGTGATATTGAAGCTTTCAAACAAGGTAAAATGAAAATTGAAATTGAAAACACAAACCCTTCTCATGTTTTCGAAATACATCCTGTAACAAAAGTGGATACTGTCGATCTCATGCATACTCTGCACAAAACCACTGGATATACTTATAAAATTGCTGAGGATGCATTTAGCAGGTATTCAAACCTTCGTTGTCGGATATCACAAAACGCAAAAACAATTTCCATAGAAACAAATGGCATTGGTTATAATTATGTTGACTTTTGGCTGGAACTCAACAGTAGTAATCAGCAGGAAGTTAGTGATGGACTTTTTGCTTATTGTACTATTTACGATTCTGAATTTGATCCTGAAGATGAAGATCATGATGACCTGATCACACATAAACTGAGGGTGGGCTTTATAAAAGGATCAGATTTGTATAACAAAGTAAAAACTATGAAAAAGGGGGAGTTTCTTCATGTCGCCGGTATCCCAAGAATTAATCTTAACCTGGTAAGATGGCGTGCAAATAACGGTTCGTCAAGACCTGAAGTATTAAATTGGAACCTTCCTTATGAAATGATAGCAGTTGGTGAAATTGATTGATCAACTTGAGTATTTACTCTTGGCTTTCAGTGTCCTAATGCATTACATTTGGACATCAATTGAATGACATGAGTATAGTTTTCAACTACGGAATAGATACACTTACTATCGGAAAGGTTCTTGCAATTGCTGCCGGTAAAATGAAAGGCGTAATAAATGCAGAAGCTTCAAATAAGATACATGTTTCGCATGAATATGTAAGGCAGATAGTAGCGGATAATAAAACCGTTTATGGTGTGAATACCGGCTTCGGCATTTTAGCTAATACAAAAATTTCTGAAGAAGATACAGCAACTCTGCAGTATAAAATTTTACAAAGTCATAGTGTTGGGGTAGGGGACCCGATACCCACAGAAGTAGCTAAATTGATGCTGATAACAAAAGTACAGTCACTGGCAGAAGGTTTCAGTGGTGTGCAGTTATCTACGATCGAACGCATCATCTGGCATATAGAAAGTAATGTGATACCGGTAGTGCCTGAAAAGGGTAGTGTAGGAGCTAGTGGCGATTTAGCTCCGCTGTCACATTTGTTTTTACCGCTGATTGGATTAGGAGAATGTTTTTATAAAGGCGAAAGAAAAAATACAGCTGAAATATTTAAGAAAGATAATATCAAGCCTATTCAACTTGGGCCGAAAGAAGGATTAGCACTTATCAACGGAACACAATTCATCTTATCATTTGCTGTAAAGGCAGTACAAAGAATGCATAACTGTCTTGAAGCAGCAGATATAATCGGTGCAATGAGTCTTGAAGCATTGACCGGAACCAAAGCACCTTTTGATGAACGATTACATGAACTGCGTCCTTTTAATGGAAATAAATTAGTAGCACAGCGATTGAGATTATTATTGAAAGATTCTGACATCATGCAAAGTCATATTGATTGTGGTCGTGTACAGGATCCTTATTCACTCCGTTGCATGCCACAGGTACATGGTGCAAGCCGCAATGCATGGTTACATTTAAAAGAGTTGACAGAGATAGAATTGAATTCAGTTACTGATAATCCCATCATACTTTCTGCTGATGACACGATCAGCGGTGGTAACTTTCACGGACAGCCTCTTGCATTACCATTAGACTATGCTTGCTTTGCTGCATCCGAATTGGGAAATATTTCTGATCGCCGTTGTTATTTATTACTGGAAGGTAAATGGGGGCTTCCTGTTTTACTCATGAATAACGTTGGTTTGAATTCTGGTTTTATGATTCCCCAATACACTACTGCGGCACTCGTAACAGAAAACAAAACTTTATGTTTCCCTGCAAGTGCTGATAGTATTCCCACTTCACTCGGGCAAGAAGATCATGTAAGCATGGGAAGTATTAGTGGAAGAAAACTGAATAAGGTTTTAGATAATCTTGAATTTATTCTCGCTATAGAATTACTTTCTGCCTGCCAGGCCATTGAATTCCGCCGGCCATTAAAAAGTTCTGAACTGTTAGAGTTTGCTCATGATTATGTTCGTGAGTTTGTAAGCTTCGCATCCGAGGATAGAATATTTGCGGATGATATTAATAAAGTCGCTGGTATTATCAAAGATTTTTCTTTTGTGGAGAAAGTGAACGGGTTTGCGGATTCAAAAAAAATCTCATTGAATGGTAAATTCAAAAGCTTTGAGATATAATTTTCACGCAAAGACGCTAAGTGTAATACAAAAGTCGCAAAGTCATCTTTGCGTCTCTGCAGAAACCTTTGCGTCTTTGCGTGAAATGAAAATTAAAGCCTCGTCACCGCCTCCAGCGCCAAATTCATCATTGGTAATAAAGCTTTCTCCCGTTCATCAGCCGATATCTTTTCATGCGTAGGAATAATATCTGATACTGTAAGAATAGTAGCTGCTGTTTTTGCAAGAAATCGTGCATTGGAGTATAAAGCAAATGCTTCCATCTCGGCAGCAAGACATTTATATTTTTTTACAATAGCCGGTTTGCCTTTTGCCTGCCTATAAAAAACATCACCGGAATGAATAGCCCCGGTCTTAACTTCCAATTGTAATTCTTTTGCTGTTTCATTTATAACATCAAAGGCTTTTCCCTGGTGTTTGAAACGATCTTTCTTATAACCGAATGCACATTGCGCATAGGTTGATTCGCTGCAAGCGGTATCAACATTGATCAGGTCAAACAGGTTCATCTTTTTAGAATAAGCACCGCAGGTACCGATGCGGATAATACAATCCGCTTCATACTCAGTATATAATTCATAAGAATAAATGCCGATAGAAGGACAACCCATGCCGCTTGCGCCGACAGTTACGGGTTTATCTTTATAAGTACCGGTAAAAAAATAAATATTGCGGGTACTGCTTACCAGTTTTACATCCTGTAAATAATTATCGGCAATATATTTTGCTCTTAGTGGGTCGCCGGCCAGTAATATATTCTTTGCAATTTCCCCGGGTCCGGCGCTGATATGAATGCTCATCTTTGATTGTTTAAGGGTGGCTAAGATATTCAAATTATAACGACTTTTGCGTTAGGCCACAGAGAACCTCAGAGAAAAAAGAGAGCCACTGAGTTACTCTGTGTACCTCAAAAAACTCCGTGGCTCTCTGTGGCCAAAAAAATAACGATATGCAAACAATGACACAAACTAAATACGACGCCATCAAGTACAAAACCCCGACCGGTAATAAATTAACCTGCAAAGGCTGGATACAGGAAGCTGCATTGCGGATGTTATTAAACAACCTTGACCCGGAAGTGGCAGAACGTCCCGATGACCTGATCGTTTATGGCGGCCGCGGCAAAGCAGCCCGGAACTTTGAAGCACTCGATAATATCATCAAAGCATTAAAAGTGTTGGAGAATGATGAATCATTGCTGATACAAAGTGGCAAACCCGTTGGCATTCTTAAAACACATAAGGACGCACCAAGAGTTTTAATAAGCAACTCACAACTCGTACCTAACTGGGCCAACTGGAAACATTTTGATGAACTGGAACAAAAAGGTCTGATGATGTATGGACAAATGACAGCAGGCAGTTGGATCTATATCGGCTCACAAGGCATCGTGCAAGGCACTTATGAGACATATGCTGCGATAGCGAACAAACACTTTAGGAGTCAGGAGTCAGGAGTCGGGAGTCGGGAGTCAAAGACTCCGAACTCCGAACTACCAACTCCTAACTCTGGAGGTTCTCTCAAAGGCACTCTCAACGTAACTGCCGGTCTTGGTGGTATGGGTGGGGCACAACCATTGGCAATAACCATGAATGAAGGCGTGGCACTGATCGCCGAAGTAGAACGCTGGCGCATTGAAAAAAGAATAGAAACAAAATACTGCGATATATGGTTTGAAAATATTGATGATGCAATTAACCGTGCATTGGAAGCTAAACAAAACGGCGAAGCTATTTCAATAGCCGTATTGACCAATGCTGTTTGTTTGCTGGAAAGATTAATAGAAAGAAAGATCGTTCCCGATACACTTACCGACCAGACAAGTGCACATGATCCACTGATCGGTTATATACCGCATACAATAAATAACACACAGGCAACTATTATGCGGGAGCAAGACCCTGAAAAATATCTTGAATTGGCTTATCAAAGTATGCATCGTCATGTTGAATTGATGGTGGAGTTACAAGCCCGGGGAGCAATAACTTTTGACTATGGTAATAATATTCGTGCAAGAGCACATGAGTACCAGGAAAGTCAAAAGTCAAAAGTGAAAAGTGAAACAGGAAATGATTCTCACGTCTCACGTCTCACGTCTCACGTTGATTGTTTTTCTTTTCCCGGTTTTGTACCGGCTTATATACGACCCCTGTTTTGTGAAGGCAAAGGCCCTTTTCGCTGGGCAGCATTAAGTGGCGACCCTAAGGATATATTAGTAACCGATAAGCTGATCGCAAATATGTTTCCGCAGAATGAAGGATTACAACGTTGGTTGCGCCTTGCTAAAACAAGAATTGCATTCCAGGGTTTGCCGGCACGTATTTGTTGGCTGGGACAGGGTGAAAGAGAACAGGCAGGTCTTGCCTTTAATGAACTGGTAAAAAGCGGGGCTGTTAGTGCACCCATCGTTATTGGCCGCGACCATTTGGATACAGGAAGTGTTGCCTCTCCCAATAGAGAAACCGAAGCGATGCTGGATGGCAGCGATGCAGTTGCCGACTGGCCAATATTAAATGCATTGGTAAATACAGCAGGTGGCGCCAGTTGGGTAAGCCTGCACCATGGCGGCGGTGTAGGTATGGGCTATAGCATACATGCAGGAATGGTAATTGTTGCCGATGGTACTGATGATGCCGAAGCAAGACTCCGCAGAGTTTTAAGAAATGACCCCGGCATGGGAGTGATAAGACATGCGGATGCTGGGTATGAAATTGCGAAGGAGACCTCAAAGAAAAACGGGCTTGATTTAAATACAAGGTTGTAGGTTTATGTACTAAGCTGCATTGCTACTATTAAGCTTCTGTGCGTCGCACTCTTGTACGTTCTGGAATTCTATTAAACTTTTGTATGCCCACTTTGGAGTAAAAGAGTTTGCAAGATATTTTTTATCTTGTCAATTAGCATTTTATTCCCTTTTTTCCTGATGATTCATTTAATCTGTTATAATATAAACACTCTTAAATCACCATTTAGAAAATTCAAATTATGTCAATGATAAAATATGGTTTTTTTGCTTATGGCTCCGAACCTTCACATTGCGGTGAATTTATCGAAGAGGCTATTAAAAATATTAATAAAAGCGGGCATTTAGTAAGATTAAAAAGTTGGAAAGAATTAAAAATCGGAGGTACTCTATTAATAGCAAACATCATTAAAGAAATAGAAAACTCAGATTTTGTATGTGCTGACATTACTAATTTAAATGAAAATGTCTTATTTGAATTAGGATTTGCCATTGGAAAAAAGAAGCCAGTTTGGATAATTCAAGATATTTCTATTACTGAAGCATATAACAGATTTAAAGATTTAAATTTTCTAACAACAGTTGGTTATATTAATTATACAAAATCTGATGACATAACAGAGAGTTTTTTACGTGAAAAAGTATACTCAAGGACAGACACTCTTATTGATGGTTTGTTATCTGAGTATAACCCTAGTTCAACTAAAAATCTTCTACTTTATTTAAAAAGCCAGTATGATACAAATTATAATCAATACATCTTAAATACAATCGAAAACTACAAGATTTCTTGCGTTACTGATGATGCAGCAGAAGTGAAAGTGCAGCCATTATCTTGGTATGTTTCGCATTTGCTAAATTCCGCAAGTGCATTAATAGAATTTTCATCGTTATATAGAAATGGACATGAACTGCATAATGCGAAATGTGCATTTATAGCCGGCCTAGCAGTTGGATTAAACATGAAAATTCAAATGGTAGCTGAAAAACCTTTTCCAACTTCAATTGATTATAAGGAGTACTTAAAAAAATTCACTTCCTTGGAGCTATGTAAAGCTGCTGTCAATCCATTCTTAACACAGCTTAGAAATTATAATCCAAATGCAAGTTTGGGTGATAGTCTAAACATACCAGAAAGGAAAGAATCTGATTTGCAGAAAATTAAATTTGGTGAATTTATTGCAGAACATGAAGCCTCAAGCTTATATGACTACTATGTTAATACGGCTCATGATGAAAGCTTAATTAAGAGTGAATACAATATTGTTGTAGGAAGGAAGGGTAGTGGAAAGACGGCCACTTTATATTATTTAGAGAAAGCTTTAAGCAAGGACGTAAGAAATCAGGTCATATCAATAAAGCCTGTAAATTTTGAAATAGATGGCTTAGTAGAATTACTAAAAAAATTAAAAACTGATTTTGAGAAAGGTTATATTATTCAATCGATTTGGAAATTTTTAATTTATTCAGAAATTGCAAAAAGCATTTATATTGACCTAATAAATAAACCACTTCATGCACAAACCGAAGTTGATCAAAAAATTATTCGTTATGTTGAAGCTCATGATAAAATAATCTTATCTGACTTTTCTACAAGATTAGAACAAGAATTATTGAATTTAGATGTTTTGGACAAGTTTAATGAACAATCAGAATTTCGGACCAAAATATCTGAAATTTTACATGAAAGCATAATAAAAGAACTGAAGGATTTGATTATCTCTTTCATGAATAAGAAGAAAAGATTAGTTGTTTTAATCGATAATTTAGATAAGAATTGGCGAAAAGGAAGTAATATAGAAGTTACAAGCAAATTTATTCTGGGATTATTAGGAGTAATAGGAAGAATCTCCAAAGAGCTTATTGGAAGTCCTCAAAAGCCACATGATTTCCTTTTAAATCTTATTGTTTTTTTGCGAAGCGATATTTTTAAACATGTTCTTGAATTTGCACGGGAACCGGATAAAATTGAATTTACAAGATTAAGATGGAATGATCCCGAAGTGCTGTTTCGAGTACTCGAAAAACGTATTGAGTTTCTTTCTGATAGTGGAAAAATTGATTCAACCACTTTTTGGTCAAAGTATATTACGGAAACTGTTGATGGTAATAGTTGTAAGGATTTTATTCTTTCATGTATAATTCCTCGACCACGAGATTTAATATATTTCCTTTCAAGCGCAAAAAGTACAGCAGTATCAAGGGGACATAATTCTATACGGGAAAATGATTTAAAAGCAGCTTATGAAGATTATTCTAATTGGATATTTCAATCAATTCAGGTAGAAAATGGGGTAACGATTTCAGAATTGAAAGCTTTCTTTTATTCTGCAATGGCGGAAAAATCAATACTCGATAGACAATCAATTACTTTACTTATGAACAAAGCAAAGCTTAAAACAGACGAAGAGTTTGTTGATTATTTTATTAGCCACCTATGCTCCTTATCTTTTTTAGGAAGGGAAATTAGAAGCTTAGATTTTCAATATGAATATGAGTTCGATGTCGATGATAAAATTGCCATCCTGGCTCAGAAATATAATTCTAAAAGATTCAAAATTCATAACGCATTTATTCCTTATTTAGAATGTAGTGACTATATAAGGTAACTTTTGGTTCACGTTCAGTCTGCCCGGAGTCTTCGCAATAAGACTCATTATAAAAATGAAATGCTGATGCGAGATGTATTATGATACGGATGCATATCCTGCGAAATCATAATTTACTGTCCATTATTCCAGCGTATCAATTCGACAGATGCGTGTATTGTATCTTTCTCGTAAAATTTTATGTGAAAGCCATTTTTTGTTTGGTATCCTGGTTTAACGATCTTAAAAAAGCCTTTGTCAAACAGATGTTTTCCATCAATCCAAACTATACCTTTTACATCTGAACGACCTCTTGCAGTATCCCGTAAAAAAATCTCTGCGTCTTCCAGCGGTTGGTTTTTATTATCGGTTACTTCAAGCCGTATTTTTTTCTGGCTATACAATAAAGAATATGAAGATATAAATACAAAGAGACAGATGAATTTTTTCATTTTTTTCTTTTTGATACAAACAATTGAATAGTAAATCCCATCACCACAACAAAGAAAAATAAAAGCCATGGATTTAGGAAAAAATAGTTCAAAAAAGTCATGCGACGTGAAGAAACCAGTGCATTGCTATCATACTGGCAATTTGAATTTACCCTTCCAATCACAACCTCAATGCTATTGTCTGTAATAAGGCTTTTGTTTTTTTTAAGAAAAGGTATACTCACTGAATAGTTACCTTTTTCAACGATAGGTTGCATCACTGTTCTCGCATTGCTATTGGCTATCAAACATTCTTCGGCGTTCCGTCTAAAACTTGATTCGACTGGCCGTTTATCAAATATCAATACTTTTTTAAAGTTATGTACCATGCTGCCCGTGTCATTTAACCAAATTGTTATGCCCAGATTGTTGTAAGGGTGAGTTACAGTATTGATAAAATTTACCTGTATACTTGAATCGCCAATAATTTTTGGATTATCATAAATTATTCCTTTGAATTCAAAAAGCCATTTGAATGGGAAAATTGAAAAAGCCAGAATTAATGAAATAATAAACCTTTTTGCTTTTTTAAACGATTTCTTGGGGGGAATTACCGGCTTAAATATGGTCTCATCTTTGATTGTTGAACCTAATTGTTCAATACCATTTTTATAGCTATTGATAAAATCAACATACTGTATTCTACTAAGCTGAAGTGGTATCTCGCAATGCTCCATTAATAAAGGAATTACTTTTTTCTTTAGTCGTAATGCGTAAGAAATTTCATTCATTACATTTGGTGAGGAGACAGAGGCGGGAGTAAGTATGACTAAAAGAATATCGATCTCCCTTAATGCAGCCTCAATTTCATTATCCCAATGACTTCCGGGTTTTATGTTGATCAAGTCAATCCAGGTATGAATATTATCGTTTGACAATTCCTTTGTCAGCCTCATTGCAAGTTCTGCTTCTTCTCTTTTATAACTTATGAATACCTTCTTGTTTTGAGTCATTAGAATTCCCACTTGATAAGCTCTAAATTACAGATTTTGGATTTAAATTCCACAGCCTTTATGTCCGTAAAAAGTAATATACTAAGCTTTGATTAATGATAATACCCCCTTTGTGGTATTGAATTGTCAAGAGGAATCATTTATATTCATTTCTCATTTAAAAATAATTTAGTATGCGGGAAGATTTAAACACGATGCGAGATGAACTAGAAAGGAAGCAACAACTATTTATCGTTCTTGCTATTTTATGGCTTCTCATCCTATCTTTTCAAATTTATTTTCAGTCTAAGAAAATATCGGAATATAAAAAGAAGAGAGATGAGACAGAAGATATTGAGCTAAAGGCTGCTTATAACAAAGAGGTTAACAAAAGAGTAACTAATATAGTTCTAAACATTTTAATCCCGGTTATTATTGTCCTTATAATTTTTGGATTGGCTTAATAATCTTGCACGATTATGCACTGGATTTATATGATATTATTAGGTACTGCCTTTCCAGCCCTAATGTATTTTGTTAGCCAAATAGGGAGGTGGGCAAATAACAAAGCTCACGAAAAAAAAGAGGGCTTAGACCTTCCTACAATCTTATATTTAAGATCATTTAATACTGATGGGAAGAATGATGTCGAAGCTGAGCCAAGCCCGTTCTCACCTCTGGCAGCCTTTGTAAGTTATAAATTTGGTACTTCACATGAAGTTGATTTGGCAAACCAATTAACGAATTTTGCACACTTGATTACAATTGGTAACCCAACAGAAGATTTTCCTGAAATGGGTTTTAAAAGAATTTATTGTAAAGATATAGACTGGAAGGAAAAGGTTAAAGAGCTAATCATCTCAAGCGATGTGATCATTTACCGTCCGAACCTGACAGATTCTTTATTCTGGGAATTGGATCAGGTTATAGATCAAAATGCCATGCCTAAACTGGTAATCTGGAATCTTGCTGGAGATGAACACAAAGAATACTTACGCAAGGCTATTTACAACGCTTTTAGAAGAAAAATTAATGAGCTATATAAAATACTATTACCTGAGTATAATAATAAAAACAGATATATTTTTTTTAATGATAATGGAGAAATAGATTCTACTCATTATATCCGTTTTGAGCGGAAACCTGATAAGTCAGTAAGGATTTTTAAGTAGCTACTTAACCTGTGTTCGTGCCCATCACGGCACTGTGAATGCTAATCTAATCGTAATGAAAAATCCCAGATCGGTTTTACATTCAGCAAATACTCAACAAAATAATTCCATCTTTTTTTGTAACGTATTCGTTGTATTTACCTGTATAACCACTAAACTTCCCGACCCGTTGAGATATAAAAAAAGGTTCGTGAAGTCACGAACCTTTGCATCAATTAGTAATTTACTTTCGAAGACCGCTTTTTAATTTAAGGTTTATCCCACCAAACACGAGTATTGAGACCATCAGTACCTCCGTATGGAAATGCAGCCACTGCGGCGTCGTAATTTATAGTATTGTTAGATCTTTCTATAGTGGGGTAAGCTTCCCGCCTCGGGATATTATTACCATTTGCACCCGGTGCTGCAATTAATATAGGGAAGCCGACTCTTCTCCATTCTGCCCATGCTTCGTATCCATTTACAAATAAGTGGATCCATCGTTGAATGGCAATTTGTTTAATAGCATCAGTTGCATTGTACACGATCTTTGGTTGTAATATATAGGCACTGGCCCCGGTGGTAACGCCTGTCCATTGAAGTATGGAATTTGTTATTCCCGAATCGTAATTAGTTTTTGCTGTTGCATCACCGCCTGTTATCCATCCTAATTTAGCTGCTTCTGCCATAGCAAAAAGTGCCTGAGCATAAGTAACTAAATATACCGGAGCATTTTGCAAACGAAGTTTATCTCCTAACAATGAAAAATTAGTTGGAGTAACTGTAGTTGTTAAACCATAATCCAGGCCTGCATAGTTGCCTGAATTAGGACCTGAAGTAGCCTTATTAGCAAACACTGGTAAACGGGGATCAGCGGAAGATTGCATGGTATCTACCAAAGGCTTACTTACTGCGTACCAAAGCCTGCCCATCCTGTTCATTTGTGTGTACCAGAAATTTTCATTGGTTGCGTCTAAGAGATGAGGATAAGCGAAGTTATCACTGTTAGTTGTCATGATACCATTGGTAACGGCCTTATTAAATTCCACTGTTCCTTTAGTTGCATCCACTTTTGAAAGGCGTAATGCCATTAATAGATGGATCGTGTTGCCGAATTTTTTCCACTTCGTAACATCACCATTGTACATGATATCGTTCTTAAGATTTCCTGTTATGAACGCAGCATTCGCCTGGTCCAGCAACGTAAAAAGGTTGTTATAAATATCCTGTTGCTTATCATATTTAGGAGTAAAATCATCTTTACCTTTTAATGCTTCGGAGTAGGGAAGGTCACCCCAGCGATCTGTAAGGAACCAAAGTATATATGCCTTTAATATTTTGGCCACAGCAATTTGGTTTACAACCGGCCCTTCATTGGCATCCAATGAAGAAGAGTTAATAACTGTTTCAAGATCCATTAATGGCCCGGTGTACCATCCATTAAAATTAAAATTAACAGTAGCATATCTTGAATTTTCGGTAAATGAGGTATTAGATAAATGCTGCGGATAATGAACCCCAAATGGTGAAGAACTGATATCGGGCAGTGATCTTTCTGCATTCGCTATTAATTGTGTGCCGGAAGCTTTTGTTGGTTTGTTAGGATCAACATTAAGGCTTCCATCAAATTTTTTACAACTAACTGCTATTACCAGTGTTGCTACTAAAATGTATGCGATTTGATTTATTTTTTTCATGATTGGCGATTAAAATGTAAGATTAAAACTGATACCATAGGAACGTACGGTTTGGAATTCCCCTTTTTCCAGCCAGCTGATTGAGCCGCTGTTATAGGATAGCTCAGAAGGCTCTAATCCTTTAGGTGCTTTTTGCCAGATCATAGCAGGGTTTCTTGCTATCAGTGCAACTTTTGCTGCTTTAAAAGGTGTATGACTTAATATTTTTTGATCAAAATTAAAACCCAGGCTTAGCTCTCTTAGTTTAATATAAGATGCGTCAAAAAGCCACTCTTCGTATATACGTGTACCGATAGCGTTTCTAAAATATAACCGGGCATCTACATACGTACTAACTTCCTGGCCTGTTGCCTGGGAAATACCTTCTATTTTATAACCGCCACCTGCAGCTAACGGATCTCTTACATTAAATCCCTTATCATTTAACTCAACTGTTCTAGCCGCCTGGCCGGATTTAACTGCAAGCATTTGGGTCCAGCTAAAAAATTTACCGCCTGATTGAAAATCGATCATTGCACCCAGGTCCAGCTTCCATATTTTAAAAGTATTTTGGAAACCACCGGTGAATTTTGGTACTACGCTTCCAAAGTTGTAGTTGGTTTGATGTATCGGCATGTTGGATGCATCCAGCATTATTTTTCCTGTTTTAGTATCACGCAGGTATGCCTGGCCTACTAAACTTCCAAAAGGTTCATTAACCCTGGCTTGTAAAAAGATAGAAACACTTGAATAGGTATTTGCATCCAGCTGGTAAACATCAATACCGGGATAGAGTTCTTTCACCATGCTCTTGTTACTCGCAAAATTTAAATTAGTATTCCATGTAAAGAAATTTGATTGAACAGGAGTGCCGCTAAGCGATAATTCAAATCCTTTATTTTCGATCAATCCTGCATTTATTACGGTTGCTGCAAAACCACTTGAACCAGGTACGTCAAGTTGTATGATCTGGTTCTCATTTTTTTGATGATAGAAAGTAAACTCTGCACCAATTCTGTTTTTCAAAAATCTAACATCGATACCTGCCTCAAATGCTTTCGCAAATGAAGGTTCAATATTCGGGTTCGTTAAAACATCAGGAACAGTAAGTGGATTGATCGTAGCGGCAGCACCTGTATATGTTGTACCCACATTAAAACTGCTTCCTGTCTGGTACGGGGCAAGATCAGAACCTGCGATCGCATAACTTGCTCTTATTTTACCAAAAGACAAAGCCTTCCACTTTAGTAACTCGCTGAATACAATACTGGTTGAAACTGACGGATACGAGTAAGAATTATTATTTACGGGTAAAGTTGAGGATACATCGTTTCGGATCGAACCATCAATAAAATAAATGTCTTTATACCCAAATGATGCCATACCATAAACACTTCTCACTTCTTTCCTACGGATAAAGGACGAAACATTTGGTCTGTCTCTTGAACCTGCAAGGCTATAAAATCCAGGACTCGTAAGTCCACCAACCGTATTTCCGCTAATTGAAGTGAAATTAACTGTGTATTTATTTGCACCCACATTCAAATTCATTGATATGTCGCCAAATTTTTTATTATACTGACCTAAAAATTCATAGTTAAATTCTTTACTCTGGTATTTTGCCACAGAGTAACCTTCATCAAGCCTGCCACCTAAAGCTTCTTCATGAGAAACATTTTGTGTGTACATGTCACTCCTGAGAAAACCGCTTAATTTCAATTCAGGCAAAAGCTGGTAACTAATATTTAAGTCACCAAAAATCCGATCCCTGCTATCATCATTACTGTTAGCAAAAGCATCAAAATAAGGATTGTTCCAGTCACTTGGACGGTTATTGGTAATGATACCGGCTGTAGTTGGATTTACATTCCAGTTCATTATAGTACCGTCAGCGTAACGATAATTTTTTAATCTCTCCATATCTATATTTCTCTGGAACCATTGCACCTGGCCGGTTGCTGTTCCCTGGTAACCTTGTGATGGTCGTGTAGCTTTGTTATTAGCAAATGTTGCATTTACACCAACCGTCAACTTTTTGGTAACATCTAATGAAGTGCTTAAGCCCAGGTTATTTCTTTTTAAAGAAGTACCGGGCATTACACCTTTTATATCACCATTATTATAACTCAGTCTGAAGATCATATTCTCATTGCCACCTGCAACAGAAATATTGTTATTAATGTTATGACCTGTTTCGAAATAATCCTCAACATTAGTAGGATGCGGCACAAAAGGTGTAAGTTTTCCAAACTCAGCATCCTGCGGATAGAAGCTATAGTACATACGAACCGGCGTTCCGTCCATTTTAGGTCCCCAGCTTTCATCGTTTCCGTTTACGAATTTATCGCCGTTTGCCAGCGTTCTGAAAACCTGGTCATTTCCAACACCATAAAGATTTTGGAGTGGCAAAAAATTTCCGACTTTTTCCATCGAAAACGCGGAGCTATATTGAACATCTATTTTTTTAGGTCCTTTTTTTCCTTTCCTTGTTGTAATAAGTATAACTCCATACTGACCTCTTAATCCATATAACGCTGATGCTGCAGGACCCTTTAGTACAGATACTGATTCAACATCATCCGGATTAATATCCTGGGCGATATTGCCAAGATCAGGTCCATTACCATTTGATGAACCAAAATTTGAATTCGAAATTGGTGTACCATCTACTACAATAAGAGCCTGGTCATTACCATTCAAAGAATTCACACCACGTATTTTAATTTTTTGTGTACCTCCCATTGCGGCACCAGATGCACCTACTACTTGTACGCCGGCTATTTTACCAGCTAAAGAACCAATCACATTCTGCTCTTTCGTAAAAGTAAGATTCTCGCCTTTTACTTGTTGTGTAGAATAACCTACGGCACGTTCACTTCTTTTAATTCCAAGCGCTGTTACCACTACCTCAGACAACGAACCCTTGGTTACTAAACTTACATTATAAGTATTGCTGCTACCTATAGCAACTTCCTGTGACTCTCTATCAATATGAGAAAAAACCAATACGGGATTTGCACCCGATACTGTGATGGTAAATTCTCCTTTTTCATTTGTTGTTGTTCCGGTGGCAGTTCCTTTTTGCACAACCGATACGAACGATAAGGGAAGTTTAGATTCATCACTAACGATTCCGCTTATTTGCCGTGTTTGACTAAATGCCAAAAAAGGCATAGAAAGAAAAAAAATGGTGAATAGAGAAAGCAGTAGCTTCTTCATAATTAAGCATATTTATTTGGTTATAGAGCTGATTGAAGGGGACGTGTTAGAATTTTCGATCGGAACAGAATCCAATAACATTCACGCAAAATCAGGCAAAAATTACGTACAAAACAGCATAATCATGCACGAACATACCTACTTTTTTTCCACATTGCTTTTTTTGAAAACCCAAACACGCAAAAACGCAATGTCAAATTAGCCCATTTTAAGTCCTGGCAAATCTTAACTTGCCGCAGAGTCTATAAACATATGAAAGCATCAACCATACATGAGATAAAGCAGGAACTGCTGAATGCACCCGCTTCAACAGTAATCGAAATTTGCCTGAGGCTGGCGAGATTTAAAAAAGAGAATAAGGAATTATTGACCTATTTACTTTTTGAAGCACATGATACGTCTGCTTATATTGAAAGTATAAAGAATGTAATGGACGAGGAGTTTGCAGCTATGAATAAAACCAATGTGTACTATGTAAAGAAAACTTTGCGAAAGATACTGCGTGCAATAAAAAAATATATCAGGTATAGTGGCCTTCCAGTTGTAGAAGTTGAACTGCTTATTTATTTCTGTACAGCGATGAAAGACATGAATATCCCGGTCAATAAAAACCCCGTATTGCAGGGTATCTATGAAAACCAGTTAAAGAAAATTCATTTGGCATTAAAATCCATGCATGAAGACCTACAGCATGATTATTTAAAAGAAGTCGAGAGCTTATAAATTAGTATTCCCAGTTTCTGTTTCTTGCACGTTTTGTTCCTGGGTTTCTTATTTCCTGTCGGGCATTTTCATCCCCACCAGTATTTTTTTGCCGTCCTCACCTTGGTTCGTGTCCATAAAAAGCCCCGTTACGAGTCCCCACGCAACGGAATTTGCCAATCAGTGAATGTTATAACTATTATTCAAAATGGTATAACAATTGATAATCTTACATCGCTACCTTGGCTTGAAATAATTTAAACACTATGAAATATATATCCATTTTAATGATCGCATTGATCAGCTTTCAATGCAGCCCTAAACTTTCACCGGATTACGGTTGGGGTAATCAGCATTGGGTGCTGGTAGAACTGAAAGGAGTTCCGGTACAACAAAGTGAAAGCAGGAGAGATGCTTATATCAATTTTGAAGTGGCTGATAAGAGATTTGCAGGCAATGGTGGCTGCAATCAAATAAATGGGGGCTATACGCTGGATAAAAATGACATTCGTTTCACTGACGTGGTAAGTACGAAAATGGCCTGTAGTGACCTTGAATTTGAAAACACTTTTTTATCGGCATTGAGCAGCGTCGATCGTTATGAAGTAAGAGGAAATGATCTGTTATTAAAAAGAAAACAGGAAGTGATGGCGAGACTCAGACCAAGATAGATGTTCCTTTGCATTAGTTAGTATTCCTTATCTATGTCCAAATAAAAAGAGCTGCCAATGCAGCTCTTAAAATTAAAAACATAAAAGATCAGTTAAGTGCTGCTTCTTTCTTTCTTTCGGGCAATCCAATGGCAACTGCTTCATTTACTTCATAACAAAAATTAGTGGCCATGCCTTCTGACGCTGTGTCAAGGAATTGTTGAAGTTCATCAACATTTCCTGCTTCCCAAACGCAGGTTCCGGTTTTACCATCCTGTGATGGAAAAACAGAAAGAACGCTGGTGCCTGCAGGTGCAGCTCCAATAACTGTTTGTGCTTTTGCCCAAAAAGCAGCGGGGTCCGTGATGTTGGTGTGCTGTGCAATTACTAACATAATTTAAGATTTTTATCCGCTACTGAATAATTCAGGACCGGATGTGGTTAAAAAAAATAGATACCCATAGAAGGATCAAATAGAAAAGTTTTCATTTTATACGAGATCAGGGCTGTTTAAATTCAGGCGGGAAAGTAAATCTAATCTTTTTTCATTACAGTGCTCTGTCTCAATTTATGTTCACAAATATTTAATCTCCTCAATACATACCGGCACCAACATCAGTAGTTATTCCACTGGCTTTTTAATTTTCTGTATACGGTATAAATAAGCCTGGTTCTTAGGAATGATCGGCCAATCATTTTTTAAGGAGTATATAGCAATAAAGCAGGCCCCATAATACAGAATAAAAGAGCAATAAAATACAAATAGTAAAACCAGTACAAAAGAACCGGAGGCTCCATAAAGCTTGCCGATATTAGTATCTATCAATAAAGCTTTAAGTAACCATTTTCCGAGCATAAAGAAAATACTTGTTACTAAACTCCCCGCAACACAAGCTTTCCAGTTGGGCCGGCCTTCGGCCAGGTAACGAAACAGGAAAAAAAACCATAACCCAATTACTATTACGCTGCCGATCTTTGAAAAGATAAATTTAAAATCAACAATGCCTATCGTCATTAAGCTATTCAGGTAATTACCTGCCACCGCCTCCATACTTTCCAAAAAGATACCAACCCAGAATAAAAAACCTGTTACTAGTATAACGGCGAAAGCTTTAGTTCTTGAAACCAAAAAATATGTAAATCCCGGCCTATCAGTAATACTGATCTTCCATATCTGGTTCAATGAACTTTTTATAACAAGGAATAGGGTAGTGGAAATGAATACGAGGAATAAAAAACCAATGATGATCACATACCATGCATTGCTAAATCCGTGTATACTTTTTAAAACCTGTTTTACCGGTTTTGCACCATCAGTGCCGACCATTTCAGAAATATTTCCAATCAATCCCTGGTTCAATTCCCGTTGACCGATCAATGAACCAAATAACTGGGCCAGTATAAAAATTATCGGGGGTAATGCAAATGTTGTAAAGAAAGCGGTAGCACCGGCCAGGCGCAATGGATCATTCCTTTTTAGCAACGAAAAAGATTCACGCAAGATCGTAACCAGCTTAGAAAAGCTATTTTGTTGTCGGGTATTATCAGTCATTACACGACAAAGTTACTTGCAATACTCCAGTAAAATGATCCTGGTTATAACGGCGGTTATTTTTTTTGTTTTTTATTTTGAAAGCTATTTACATTCTTATCTTTATTATCATCAGCTCTTTTATAATCACCCTTTCCCGTATCATCATAACCCGGTCCAACATTTCGCAATGATGATGGGCTATGACTTCCCGTACTAAAATTTTCATTACGGATTGATCGTATTTTCTTTTTCTGATTCATAAAAATCATTTTATAATTATAATAAAGAAGAAAGAACCTGCTTATAAAGCAGGTTCTTAATAATCTGATTAAGCTGTTTACTGTATTGTCGTCGTTATCTGTCCTCTAACTTCACCTCCCGTATTTGTTGCAGTTCCGTAAGAATAATACCAACCATTGTTTAACAACTGTGTTTCCTGTGCATCTGTTAAAACTATTGTACCTGTAGTAGTACCTGTAGCGGTTAAACCAGAACCTAATGTCCATGTATTACCAACCAATGTTCCGGATGCTCCGGCATTACCAGCATAAAACCCTGCAGAAGTCGGAGCTCCCGACAAATTAGTCCATGTTGAAGTATAATTCATCGTGTTTGTTTTGGAATTATATGTGCCGGTAACCGTTCCTTGTCCACTACCTGATACAGCAGGAACAACTTGTGATCCGCTTGCATTGCCGCTGATTACGTACGTCCTGTTATCATTAAGATCATCATCGTCATTGTCACAACTTGTTAATGCCACACTACCGATCAAAAACGGTATTGCCCACATAATACTTCTTAAATTGAATGTTTTCATGATTATTTTTTTTATTTAATAAATTCATTCACTCATTGAATGATTTTCATTTCCTGAAAAACAAAGACTGTGCCTTTCCCTAATTTTATATTGATATGAAATTTTATAAATGGTTATACGTTTTGATTAATCAGGTAGTAAACAATCATGGTCAAACAATTTTTTAAATTTATTGTTGTTCTATCTTTATTGTGATTATTTTTTTCTACACTGTTGACGTTGCACCTCCTGCTATATTTATAAATTATACCACGACACGTATCTTTAGGAATCGGAATGAAATTAGTGAGCCACAAACAGCAGCTCATCTTAGTGATGAAAGAACCTTATGCATAATTGTTTGAATAAGTATGAGCAGAATAACCAGCAATCACTTACAGAAGAAACCTGACATGATCAGTTCACAAATATTTGTGTATAAAAAACAACTCCATGTTTGTTGCGAGCTGTGCCGATCCCTATGTATTTATAATTGCCCAGCATGTTTTGCCTGTGTCCGCTTGATTTTTTCCAAAGCCTGACTGCTTCTTTTGCATTACTGGCGCCATAAATAACATTTTCAGCTACAATAAAGCTGTCATAGATCTTCTGTATTTTTTTTGCCCGCTCGTTAAACCCTCCATGTCCAAAACTGCTGCGGCCGCTGGCCATATCTTCACTATGACCACGTGCAATAGCATTCAGATCACTTCTCATTTTAAGAGTTGCTAATCCTTTTGATTTACGGAATTCATTCGTGTATTTAAGAACACCATCGGCCAGGCTTGTAGCCGGTGCAATAGCCGAAGTAAAAATCACAAGAGAAATACTTAGAAAAATTATCCGTAAAGTAAAAGAAATAGGTTTTAACATAGGTTCAGGGTTTTATAAATTGTCGCAAGTTTTATACCATCATTAATGAACAGCTACATAAAAAAACCTTCTGATCACTCAGAAAGCCTTAGGTTTAGTGTCATTCAACGATAGTTTTTTTAAATTCATATTTGGATCAATAACCCTCTGCTCGAGCTGAATCTGATACAACTAATATTCCTGTCATACTATGGGTATGCGAATCATAATACCTGATCGTGGCTGCTGAAGCAAATGTTCTGCTATAGGAAGAACCCTCTGGTATATCACCACTATTAAAACTTCCGTCAGCTGCAGTAACTGTATGAATCACGTTGTCATCATTCACCCAGGTTACTTTCGAGTTTAGAGGTACAGTTAATGTTGCAGGTGAAAAGGTAGAATTTTGCATCCTGATCGTATGATCAGATGTTCCTTTAGTATAATTGGTGCTGTTATAGCAGGCTGTTATAATTATTGCTATACAAACGCTAAGAAAACCGCCGATCTGGTTATTTTTCGTTTTCATAACATTGATTTTTAAATTAACAATCGGCTTTCATGAATGAGAAAGCAACAAAAGAGCCAAACACTTAATTTTTTTCCGAAAAAATTTTGCTCAATTGCTTGTTCCAACTCCGTAAAATAAATGTCCATTACTATATCTCTTGTTTTATTTCAACGGATGATGATTTGGAATGATTTATGGGCTCATTTTATAAAGCTTATAGAAATGAAAAAACATGATCACGATGAGACGCTACTACTTGAGGTCTTTGATGACCTGGGAACGGCAACTACTGTACAAGCCCAATTAAAAGATCAGGGCATTGAGTCATTCATTCATGATAATAATGTGTTAGGAATGGATCCGATCGCTGGTATCGAGATAAGAATATTTTCAAAAGATCTGAAGAGAGCAAAGCAAGTGCTTTCAATGCATAACGATGATCAGGAGAGTTTGTAAAAACAGTACCCTATAATTCCTTTGTTGAATCACGAAGAGTTCCTGAACTTTACGTTGCAAATCAATTATTCACTTTTAAAAAGACTGTATGATAATTGTACACGATATTTTTATCTGTAAGCCCGGCAATGCCTCCAAAATGGCAAAATTGTTTAAAGAAGCAATGGCTGACAGAACTGAAGTAGATTGTATCATGACTGATATGACAGGTCAGTATAACAGGGTAATTATGGTTAGTAAGTATGAAAATCTTACGGCCTATGAAAAAAGTTTTGAAAAATACATGCACGATACAGATGAGACGAAAAAGATCAAAGAGTTGATGAAGGGTTATCATGAGATGTATTTCTCAGGGTCAAGAGAAATATACCAGGTAACGAAATAATAAATGCCGGCTATTGAAATCATTCTTTCTTTGTAATTACATATCAAAATTATTCTTGTTAACAAGCACCGAAGCAATTGATTTTTTCACCTGGAAATAAATTTGGATATTCAATCATGCATAGACATTCATTCCAAAATTTAGTATTGACTGTTGTTTTATCACTCACAACATTATTTGCATCTGCACAAGAAATAAAAGAACCCAAAACCACAGCCGAATGGACAGCAACCTATCAACCATTCCGCATTGCAGGCAACCTATATTATGTAGGCACTTATGACCTGGGTTGTTATCTTATTACTACGTCCAACGGAAATATATTGATCAATACAGGGCTGGCGGCTTCACTAGATCAGATAAAAAGCAATATCGAAACACTGGGTTTTAAATTCAGCGATACCAAAATACTTTTAACTACCCAGGCACATTACGATCACATGGGTGCAATGGCTGAAATAAAAAAGCAAACAGGAGCACAACTGATGGCGAATGAAAAAGAGGTTGATGAATTGGTAAGCGGTGGCCAATCAGATTATGAATTGGGAGTCTTTGGCACTTCATTTAAACCTATAAAGCCTGATCGCTTATTAAAGGGTGGTGATACAGTAAAGCTGGGAGGTATGCAACTGGTGATGCTTCATCATCCCGGTCATACAAAAGGTTCATGTAGTTATTTGTTTACTGTAAAAGATGAAAAGCGATCATGGAAAGTCCTTATTGCGAATATGCCCACCATTGTTACAGACAAAGCATTTAAGGATATAAGTTCTTACCCGGAAATAGCTAAAGATTATGCCTATACATTCAAGGCAATGAAAAATATTTCATTCGATATCTGGGTGGCTTCTCATGCCAGCCAGTTTAAACTACATACTAAACATAAACCGGGCGACACTTATGATCCTGCTGCTTTTATTGACCAGCCCGGTTATGATTCTGCACTAAACGACCTGCAAAAACAATACGAAAGAAAGATTGCCGAACAATGATAAGTGCAGACTTTTCGTTTAAACCCATAACTACTAGCGTTATTCATTGATAGTTTTTTCTCGGAAACATTAAGAAGCCAACAGCAAGAGGGGGATTCAAAAACAATATATTCTTAGTTTTGTAGCAACTAAATTGCAAGGAATGCGCGGAGCTGGTTTACATAGAAAGAATCAATTAAACAAAAACAGCCCTCCTGATATTTCGTCAGTGATTACTACATTGGATTATTTCTATCCCTTAAGTGAAGGCATTAAAGATTATTTAAAAAAACACAGCTATGCTTGTTCATTTCGTAAAGGGAAATTATTGCTGAAAGCTGGCGAAATATGCGAGCATATTTATTTTATAAAAAAGGGCGCCGTACGTGGGTTCATTAAAGAAGGTAAAAAAGATATTACAACATGGATCACGGCTGAAAATGAAGTTGTAAGTTCTATTTCGGCTCTCGACGTAAGGGAACCCGCCTTTGAAAATATGCAGGCCATTGAAAACTGTGAGTTGATTGCATTAACATACACCGATTTCCAGAATCTATATATCAAGTTTCCCGAATTTAATATCGTTGCAAGGAAAGTTTTGCAAAAATATTACCAGGATGCAGAGGGTCGTGCTTTTATTGTAAGACTTTCTAATGCTGAAAATAAGTACCAACTTTTTATATCAAGGTATGGTCACCTGGCCAACCGGATTCCGCTAAAATATATTGCATCGTTTCTCGGTATTACTCTTGAAACCTTAAGCAGGGTCAGGAAAAAACTTTCTTTAAAAAGTAATGGTACGCCTGGCATTCCTATACCCATTGTTAGAGGCCGTAATCTCTAAAGCCATTTTCTTTCTTGCACCTGATCATCTAAAAAAAACATTGACAATTGTCAAATTTTCAATCGGAGGAAATCCTAAAAAAACAGATCTATATAGGCTTAAGAAACTATGAGACCCTTAGCAGGAGAGGGTTTCGATCCTTTGTAATTCTTTGATCCATATGCACCAGGCATATTAGCCGATTTGCTACTATTAGGTAACATTGATGAATCTTCCGTTACTTTATTGTAATCGACTGCAGAAAGAGATCAGCAAACCATTAACCTTTTAGATAGAACGTAATATCCAGGCAAATAAAAGATTACCACCATCCTCTTTTTAATCTTGCCTGGATTTCTTTTGCTTGACAGTTAATGCAGCAAAGCAAGCACCGGATCAAGATCATACTTTGTTTCATCAAATGGCAGTAACGATTTATCTCGTAGCATTGTACCCAGTTTTTTAAACTCAAATATCTCATTGACCTTCGAATACGAATTCCTGATCATCCTTTGTAACTCGCTTTTATCTATTATATCCTGCAGGTCTATTACATAAGAATCTTCCCCTACATATTCAAGTATGGTTTCATTTTCAAACTGAAAGCGAATCGTAAAGCGGCAGGCAATCCCTTTTTTGGTGGCTGCTCTTTTCTTCATCACATCAAATGAAACAGAGCTGAATAATTTTTCCGGCTCATCTGCAATTGAGTTCATAGGCGGGTTATACTGCCATTTAGTTATAATAAGTTCTGTTTGTTCTATCATTTTATTTGCTTCTGATGATGTCGATCATATTTTTTAAAAGTACAAAGGAAGAATGAGATACCGATACTACCCTAGACTTTTACGTCCATTCGGGGGTCAGTATTATTATCTGCTATTTTTTTTGAACAGGAATAGGGGTAAACATCCCGTCGGTTGTTATATTAAAAAGTATTTTTGGGCGCAGCTTTATTAATAGAACAGCAATACAGGGCACAGGGAATGGAACTGGCGAACGAAACCATCGGCACATTACTGGCACAAAGGGATGAAACAGCCTTTGAGCAGGTCTTTAAAACTTATTTTAAACGCCTGCATGCCTATGCCTTTACTATACTGAGGGATGAAGAGGAAGCTGAAGAAATGGTGCAGCAGGTCTTTTTTAAGCTTTGGGAGAGAAATGAGAATCTCTCATTGACAGGTTCTGTTTCTGCTTATTTATACCGGGCTGTGCATAATGAAAGCCTTAATTATATCAAGCACCAGAAAGTAAGATCAAATCACCAGTTGCATGTTGCGTACAGTATGAAAAACGAAGTGGAACATCCTGCAAAAAAAGTAATGGCCGGGGAGCTGGAAAAGAAAATTCATTCTGCATTGAATGAACTACCTGAACAATGCCGTACCATTTTCCAAATGAGCCGCTTTGATGAATTGAAATACCGGGAAATTGCAGATAAGCTGGGTATATCCGTAAAAACAGTAGAAAACCAGATGGGCAAGGCATTGAAATTGTTGCGGGAGAAGTTAGCCGACTTCCTCATTTTCATCTTATTATTTATTCATTTTTAATACCACAACCCTGGAACAAAAATTTTACCATATTGATGATGACCTGCTGGTGAAATACCTGTTGGGTGAAGCATCTCCGGAAGAAGAACAAGCAGTGATGGAATGGATGAATGCCAATTCATCGAATAAAGAATATTATAACCAGTTCAAAAAAATATGGGATAGCAGTAAAGAACTTGCCGCCGGATCAACTGTTGATGTGAACAAAGCATGGGAAAGGTTTCAAATGCGGGTTGCCGATAAAAATGAATCACCAAAAGTTATAAGCCGCAAACGTTTTTCCTGGATGAGGATCGCTGCATCGGTTATTTTAATTGCAGGTCTGGGTGTTGCTGCTTATTTTATGTTCAATAATAATGAACCGAAAGAAATGGTTGCCCAAACCGGCCAAAATGTTCTGCTTGATACATTGCCGGATGGTTCTGTTATTACATTAAATAAAAGATCAACTATTACTTATCCTTCTAAATTCAAAGGCGATACAAGGGCAATTGCTTTAAAGGGTGAAGCCTTCTTTAATGTAGCACCGGATAAGAAAAAACCTTTTATCATTTCAGTAAATGATGTGCAGGTAACAGTAGTAGGAACTTCTTTTAATATAAAAAGTGAAAATGGTAATACAGAGATCGTAGTAGAAACAGGTATTGTACGGGTAGCAAGATCCGGTAAGACTGTAGAATTAATTGCTGGAGAAAAAATAGTGATGACCGCAACCGATAGCATTACCAACAAAGAAACAGTAAGTGATAAGCTTTACAACTATTACCGCAGCAAAGAATTTGTTTGTGATGGCACTCCTTTATGGAAACTGGTACAGGTGTTGAATGAAGCCTATGATGCAAAGATCAGCATTGGCAGAAAGGAATTAAGAGATATGCAGCTGACAACAACTTTTAATAATGAGTCCCTTGAAAAAGTATTGGAAATAATACATCTCACTCTTGATATAACAGTTATCAAAAAAGAAGACGGACAGATCATTTTACAATAACCCCGATTACAGTTCATGAAATTCAGTACAATTTTTACTTTTATCATTTTTCTTTTTTTTATAAATGCTGCAGTTAATGGCCAGGCTATTCTGCAGAAAAACATTTCACTGGATGTAAACAAGCAGCGTTTGGATAATGTGCTTGAAATTTTGAGCAACAAAGGAGATTTCTATTTCTCGTATAATTCCAGCATCATTAAAAAAGACAGCCTTATTAGTTTGAGAGCATCAAACAAAACAGTAAAAGAAATATTGTCGCAACTGTTTAATACTAGTTATGAGTTTAAAGAAAGCGGCAACTATATCATCATTCGGAAAGCACCAATAAGAATGACTTTGGTAACACAAAAAGGTGTAACAGAAGAAAAAATTTATTCAGTAAGTGGTTATGTGTATGATGAACAATCCGGCATTGCGATCAACGAAGCCAGTATTTATGAGAAAACAATACTTGCTTCGGCCATGACCAACACCGAAGGCTTTTTTAAAATAAAACTGAAAAGCAGTAAAACGAGTATGGTTGAGTTAACAGTAAGCAAAGAATTTTACGAAGACACAACAATAAAAATTCAACCCCGCTATAACCAGCAGCTTTCTATTACAATGGTCCCTATTGAAATTGAAGGAAACAATGAAGTGATAACACCTGAAGATTACCGGACCCCTGATTCGTTGAAAGTAATTATAGATACAACGACAATTGTTAATCCGCCAGTTATTGCTGATTCAATCAAAGTACAGCAGACAGGTATAGGAAAATTCTTTCTTTCAGGTAAACAAAAAATACAAAGCCTCAACTTAAAAAAGTTTTTTACCACCCGTCCTTTCCAGGTTTCAGTTGTTCCGGGATTGAGTACTCATGGTCATTTATCTTCACAGGTGATCAATAATTTTTCTTTGAACATATTTGGTGGCTACACTGCCGGAACTAACGGACTTGAACTAGGTGGTTTGTTTAATATTGATAAAAAAGATGTGAAGTACCTGCAGGCTGCGGGTTTATTTAATTCAGTCGGCGGAGAAGTAAACGGTTTACAGCTTGCCGGTATCAATAACCTGGTGCAGGATAATGTGAAAGGCCTGCAGGCTGCAGGTATCAATAATTTTGTGACAGGAAAAATGATCGGCTTACAAATTGGCGGAATATATAATCATGTTTCAGATAGCGTAAAAGGTGTCCAGGTCGGCGGTGTTGGAAATTTTTCAAAGGAAAAAGTAAGTGGAGTGCAGATAGCTGGGGTGGCTAATATAAGTAATAGAGAAATGGACGGAGTGCAAATTGCAGGTGTTATTAATTATGCAAAAAAATTAAGAGGCGTGCAGATAGGACTTATCAATATCGCAGATACTTCAGAAGGATACAGTATCGGATTGATCAATATTATTCTCAAAGGATATCATAAACTCAGTTTTTCTGCTAATGAAATACAAAATGTGAATGCTTCGTTTAAAACCGGGAATTCAAAGTTGTACAGTATCCTCCAGGCAGGTGTGAATCTCAGTGACAGTGATAAAGTTTATTCTTTTGGTTATGGTTTGGGCAGTGAATTGTCATTAAATAAGAAGAAAACATTGTCCATTAATCCTGAACTAAGTTGCCAATATCTCTATCTCGGTTCATGGGATTATCTCAATCTTTTAAACAGGTTCAATCTCAACTTTAATGTTAAGCTTGGGAAATATGTTTCTTTATTTGCCGGTCCTTCATATTCGGTGTATGTCACTGACCAGAACGGTAGTTTCAGCGGTTATCTTAACCCCATTCCTCCTTCGGGTTATAACACCACAAAATTCAGCAATAAGGTAACGGGCTGGTTTGGATGGAATGCCGGAATTAATTTCTTCTAAAAAAATGTTAACGCATAGGGGTAGGCCTTTCTTTAGTTGTTATACTATCAAACAATTAATCAAAACCACTAAAGAAAAAGAAAATGAAGTTTGTTTTCGGGTTCGCCTTATCCTTATTATTCATTTCAGCACAGGCTCAGTATTCACAACAATTCCGTGGTACTATAACAGACCAGGTGCTGCAACAGCCGCTTAGCGGGGCAACTGTTACTATCAGTCCACTTGGTAAATCAGTTATCACTGACGATGCCGGCGTTTTTCGTTTTAGTAATATTCCAGTTGGCACATATCGCCTCAGTATTTCTTATACCGGATTTAAAGAAGGAGTATTGGAAAATATTGCTGTTAACTCCGGAAAAGAAACAGTTATTAATGTCTCATTGGAAGCCATCATCCATACAGAAACAGACGTAATTATAAAAGCCGGTAGCAAGAAAAATAAGCCACTTAATGATATGAGTGCAGTAAGTGCAAGAGCATTTACTGTGGAAGAAACTCAAAAGTATGCAGCTGCAGTTAATGACCCGTTACGTATGGCTACAGGTTTTGCAGGTGTGTTTGCAGCAGATGATGGAAACAACAGTATTGTTATCCGTGGCAATTCGCCAACTGGCTTATTGTGGCGCATGGAAGGAATGGATATTCCCAACCCAAATCATTTTGCTACTCCCGGTAACAGTGGCGGTGGCATTTCAGTATTAAGTTCCCAGTTACTTTCAAATTCAGATTTTATTACTGCTGCTTTTGCAGCAGAATATGGTAATGCTTTAAGCGGCGTGTTTGATCTCAGGTTGAGAAAAGGTAATAATGAAAAAAGAGAATATACATTGCAGGCAGGAGTACTTGGGTTAAATGTCGCACTGGAAGGGCCGTTCTCAAAAAAATACAAAGGTTCTTATCTTATTAACTATCGGTATTCCACATTGTCATTACTTTCTAAAACTGGCGTTATACCCGATGATGGAGCAACTAATTTCCAGGATCTGTCTTACAATTTTTATTTACCAACCAATAAGCTTGGCACATTCACATTTTTTGGTTTTGGCGGTAAAAGTGACCAGAAATTTAACGCTGATGCAGATTCATTAAAATGGGAAAGTAAAAGCGACAGGTATTCCTATACATTTTTATCCAATACCGGTATGACCGGAATAACACATACCATTCTTGCCGGAAATAAATTAAATATTAAATCAGGTATAGGAATTTCGCAAACTAAAGTCGGGTATGATGAACATTATACAGAAGATGATTATACATTATCCGCCACATACTTTGATAAGTATAAAACCAATAAACTAATTTTTAATTCAACGCTTAATTATAAATTCAGTAACCGGCTGAACCTGCGTACAGGTGTCATTGCAGATATGATCAAATATAATTTTTACCGGCTTTCAAGCGAACATGAAGGTGACCCATTGGAGGAGGTGCTCAATTCTTCCGGTAAAACATCCACACAGCAAGCATTTGCACAATGGCAATATAAGCCATCAAATAACCTAACGTTGAATGCTGGTATGCATTATTTCCGCCTTGTTCATAATAATACTTCATCTGTTGAGCCACGTTTTTCTGCTAAATGGAATATTAATAACAAGAGCAGTATTGCAATGGGATACGGCTTGCATAGCCAGATGCAAACATTGAGTGTTTATTTTGCTGAGCAAAAATTACCAGATGGCACTATTTTGATGCCTAACAAAAACCTGGATCTGACGAAGTCACATCATTATGTTCTTTCTTACAGCCACAGGTTAGGTAAAAATTTACTAGCCAAAGCAGAACTGTATTATCAGCAATTATTCAATGTTCCTGTTAGCATATATGATAGCAGCTCTTTATCAACATTGAATATCCTGAATGAATACATAATTGAGCCAATGGAAAATGCAGGGAAGGGTAAAAATTATGGTATAGAAATTTCATTGGAACGTTACCTAAAAGACAATTTCTATCTCACCTTGAGCAATTCTATCTATCAATCGAAGTATACTGCAAAAGATGGAGTGGAAAGAAATACCCGGTTCAATGGTAATTATCTTGTCACGTTGATCACCGGTAAAGAATTTATAAGCGAGAGAAAACCAAAAACTTTTGGCGTTAACCTGAAAACGATCTATGCAGGTGGGCTTCGCACTACGCCAATTGACTTTGATGCATCACAACAACTGGGCTATACAGTGTTTAAAGAAAAAGAAGCTTACAGTTTACAAAACACTGCTTATTTCCGGGCAGATATCGGGATCAGTATGAAATGGAACAGGAAAAATTTCACCAGCACTTTATCATTGGATATACAGAATGTCACAAACAGGTTAAATGTGTTTGGCCAATGGTATGATGATGAGAAAAATAAAATTGTTACAAGTTATCAAACGGGTTTAATCCCCATCCTGAATTATAAAATAGAATTTTAAAATTATCAAACCAGAAATCGAATAAAAATGAAAAAAGTAATTATTATGTTAGCAGCCGCCGCAGCTCTATTAACAGCAACATCCTGTAGAAAAGTAGTAGGAGAGGGGCCACTACAAACCGAAACCCGTAACATCACAGATTTTTCAGGAGTATCAGCAAGTATCGGGGGAAAGATCTATTACAAAATTGATCCAGTTTATAAAGTAGAAATAACAGCACAACGAAACATACTCGATGTAATACAAACCACCAAAATTAACGGTCACATAATATTAAAAGTGAAAGATGGTGTACGTATAAAATCAAATGAAGATATTACTGTCAATATCAGTGGACCATCAGCAGACTATTTTCATCTGAGTGGCTCGGGTGATCTGATGGTAGCAGGAAATGTAAATACAGTAAACCTGGATATGGGCATAAGCGGTTCAGGAAATATTATTGTATCATCAATATCTGTAACAGATAAGATAAATGCCAATATCAGTGGTTCTGGTAATATAATCGTACAAGCAGGTACAGCGAAGAATGAAGACTTAAAGATCAGTGGCTCTGGTGAATTATTTATAGCCGGTGTAACTGCTGAAAAAGCGACAACAACTATCAGTGGCTCTGGTGATATGCAGGTAAATTTATCTCAAACACTTGATGCAACAATTAGTGGAAGTGGTTCAGTTTATTATCGTGGGCAACCGTTGATCAGCACTCATATTTCAGGTTCGGGAACTGTGAGGCCGTTATAAGATGGTGGCCATATTTGCAAAATAAGGGCACTGGAAATAATAACTACACAGGATTCTTCATTTCCAGGATCCTGTATTTATAAGCGTTGCCCCCAGGTATAAGTGGCCATTGTTTCTTTTCTGAATAAACAGCAATGAAAGAGGCGCCATAATACAAAATAAAGGACGAATAAAAAACGAATAGCAATACCAAAACAAATGAACCAGCAGCGCCATACAGATTACCGATATTACTGCTGACAAGTAAAAACCGTAGCAATAATTTTCCGGCAATAAATAAGATACCCGTCAGTAATCCGCCAACAAGAGATGCTTTCCAGGTAGGTCTTCCATTTGCCAGGAAGCGGAATAAAAGAATAAACCAGGCTGCTACAATGATCACACTTGCTATTTGCTGTACAGCGCTTTTAAAATAAATTCTGCCCCAATGCCATATTTCATCAATATAATTACCAGCTATTACCTCAAGGCTCTCCAGAAAGAGGTCAGCAAAAAATAAAATCCCGGTCAACAATATAACAGCAAATGATTTTGCCCTGGCACTTAATTCAAAAAGAAGTCCCGGATGTTCTTTCACACTAATTTTCCAGAGTTGATTCAGGGAATTTTTGATTTCAGTAAACAAGGTGGTGGCTACAAAAACAAGAAAGAGAAATCCTAATACGATCACATACCAACTGTCACTGAAGCCACTAATACTCCATACCACTTGTCTCACTTGTTCAGCACCTTCCTTTCCCAATGTATTTGAAATGTTCTCGATCAATCCGCGGCGAACGTTGCCCCGGCCAATAAAAAGACCAAATAACTGCGACAGTATAAAAACGATCGGCGGCAATGCAAACGTGGTAAAAAAAGCAGTAGCCCCGGCCATACGCATTGGGTCATTTTTTCCAAGTAATGCAAATGAATGGCGCAGACTAATGAACAGCAGTGATAACTCATTACCTTTTGTTTTATTTTCTGTCATGATTCAGACAAAGATAAAGATGTGTTTCAGTTCAGTTCCCGGTCGCCTGTTGCGTTGGATTTAATCCTCGTAACCACTTTTAATAACGGTTGAGATCATTTTGAACTGTTCATTCGCATTAAAGCAATGCGGTGCATGAGCTGGAATTACAATACCGTCACCTGTTCTTAGCAAGTAATCTTTTTCATTAATCACAACTTCTGCTACACCATCTATTATCTGAACATAGGTGTCGAAAGGAGAAGTTTTTTCTGCTAATTCTTCGCCTGAGTCAAAAGATGTCACCGTGACATTTCCTGTGGTCTTTTTGATGATCGTCTTGCTGACAACAGCATTGGGTATATACTCGATGATCTCAACGATTATATGCACTTTTGATTTTTCTATTTCCGTTGAAGGGGTATGATTGGTACTGTTAGTATGATTACTCTTACCGGTAAGATCAGTAAGAGTATTTTTATCTTTTTTCATTTTTTATATTTGTTCAATTAGAATGACTTGTAAAGGTCTGCATGCTGAACGTGGTATTTGTTATACAACTATAGAAATAAGTTGTATGATTCACACCTTTATGGATGGAGGCTTAAGTTATATTAACTTCATGCTTTTAGAAAAATAATGCAGTCATTCTATCAACTTACTACACAGGAAGTCTTTGATCAGCTCAAAACATCTGCTTCAGGTTTGAACAGCGAAGCGGTGCCGGCACTGCAAAAAAAGTATGGGGCCAATGTTTTGCTAGAGGCAAAACAAAAAACCAAATTAGCGATACTGCTGTCTCAATTTACCGATATAATGATCATTATACTGGTAATTGCTGCTATTATTTCATTTGTAGTAGGAGAGCACACGGATGCATTTGTAATCCTTGCCATCATAATTGGCAATGCATGGATGGGATACTACCAGGAGTATAATGCAGAAAAATCAGTGAGGATGCTGAAAAAAATGTCGGCTCAATTTGCAATGGTATTACGCAATGATAATCCTGCTAAAATTGAAGCTGCACAATTGGTACCCGGAGACATTATTTTATTAGAAGCGGGAGATATTGTTCCTGCTGATGCAAGGTTGATCGAAGTACATTCTTTTAAAACAGATGAAGCATCGCTTACGGGAGAAAGTCATTCGGTTGAAAAGAAAACAGAAGCCATTAAAGAAGAAAATCTTGTTCCGGGTGATCAGCTTAACATGATCTTCAAAGGAACTATTGTAAGCAATGGTTCAGCCACAGCAGTAGTAACAACTACCGGCATGAATACAGAGCTAGGGAAAATAGCAGGACTGTTGGAAGTTGAATCTCAAAAAACTCCTTTACAAAAAAGACTCATTGTTTTTAGTAAGCAGCTTGCAGTTATAGTTATAATTATCTGCCTCATCGTATTTGGTATTGGTTTGCTGCATGGTGAACCTTCTTTTGTAATGTTTCTTACTGCATTGTCGCTGGCAGTTGCTGCTTTGCCTGAAGCACTGCCTGCAGTAATTACAATTGCACTTGCACGGGGTGCAAGACGAATGGTAAAGCAAAATGCCTTGATGAGAAAATTACCTGCCGTGGAAACATTGGGTTCTGTTACTTATATCTGCAGTGATAAAACAGGAACGCTTACGCAAAATAATATGACAGTGGAAAAGTTGGAAGCTGCGCCAGAAAAAGAAGATCTATTAAAGCATGCGATGATCTTAAATAATGAAGTAAAATTTTCTGATGATGGTTTGCTGGGTGATTCTACTGAAACTGCATTGGTGGATCATGCGGTGGAAAAAGGTTTTTCAAAAGAAGAATCGGATAAACAATTTCCCTTTGTATTAAAACTTCCTTTTGATTCAGAAAGAATGCGGATGAGCACTTTGCATAAGCATGAGGATAAATGGATATTATTTGTGAAAGGCGCCCCGATAAAAATGCTGGAAGTATTAAGTGGAAAATATAAAGAACAAACTCCTGGGTGGCTTGATAAAAATCGTGAATGGGCTGCTGATGGGTTAAGAGTTTTATTTTTTGGGTATAAAACATTTGATCAGGATCCGGGAGAAATAAAAGCAGATGCAGAAACTGACCTGGATTTTTTAGGCATGACGGCAATGATAGACCCCCCGCGGGAAGAAGTGATCGAAGCTATTAAGCAATGTAAAACCGCAGGCATCAAATCAGTGATGATAACCGGTGACCAGCCACTTACTGCAAAGGCGATCGCAGAACGATTAGGTATGATTGAAAAAGGACACGAAGGTGTAAAGACAGGTGCTGATCTTGAAAAATTATCACCCGAAGCATTCAGTAAAGAAGTAAAAAACACAATAGTATATGCACGGGTATCACCTGAACAAAAATTAAATATTGTAAAAGCATTGCAAAGCAATGGAGAATTTGTGGCCATGACCGGCGATGGTGTGAATGATGCCCCATCATTGAAACAAGCTGATATTGGTGTAGCAATGGGCATAACAGGTACTGATGTATCCAAAGAATCGGCAGATATGATCTTGCTGGATGATAATTTTGCCACCATTGTAAAAGCAATACGTGAAGGAAGAAGAATTTATGAGAATATCCGGAAATTTATTTTGTATGTACTTTCCTGTAACCTTGGTGAGATACTAACTATTTTCCTGGCGCCGATTCTTGGCTTTGCAATTCCTTTGCTTCCCATTCATATTCTTTGGATCAACCTGGTGACTGATGGTTTGCCCGGTTTGGCACTTGTAACAGAACCTGCAGAAAAAGATATTATGAACCGTCCGCCAAGGCCGCCAAAAGAAAATCTATTCGCTGGTGGATTGGTTGCAAGAATATTACTGACAGGAATTATATTGGCTATTGGAGCAATCTTTATTCAATTGTGGGCGGCAGGGCAGCTATATGATGTTAGAACGCAGCAAACAATGGTATTCACAACACTTTGTTTTGTACAATTGGGTAATGCATTATCGGTTCGCTCTGTATATCATTCTCTTTTTTCTTCACGGATATTTGCAAACAAAGAATTGTGGGGAGCAATTGTAATTACTGTTGTTCTGCAATTGTTGATCGTATATGTTCCTTTTTTAAATTCGATTTTTAAAACAACTGCTTTAGCGTGGAATGCAATGGCTGTGATTCTAATGGTTACTATTGGTACGGTGCTTTGCATTGAATTCTTGAAATACCTGAATAAAAGAAAATACTTTAAAAAATTAAACCGGTAGGATCATTTTGCCAGGACAAATTTTGTTACTGTTATTAACGATCAAAGAATATTAATTCATAATTTAAACAAGCTGAACTTCACTATATGAAAATTGCTTTTTTCTCTACACAGCCTTACGATAAGGAATACTTTGAACGCTACAACAATCAGCACGAAATACTTTTTTTTGAAGCCCGGTTAAATGAGCAAACGGCAAACCTTGCCAGGGGTTGTAATGCGGTATGTGCTTTTGTAAACGATCAATTGAATAAAGTTGTTTTGAATACATTAAAAGAAATAGGAATAAAAATTATCGCACAACGCTGTGCTGGTTTTAATAATGTGGATGTTGTGGCCGCAGCGGAAAATAATATAAGTGTAGTAAGGGTACCAGCTTATTCGCCACATGCAGTGGCCGAACATGCCCTGGCATTGATAATGACACTCAATCGCAAAACACATAAAGCGTATAACCGGGTAAGAGAAGGAAATTTTTCTCTCGACAGGCTGACAGGATTCGATCTATATGGCAAAACGGTGGGAGTGATCGGTACTGGGAAAATAGGTGAATGCTTTGCACGGATCATGCTGGGGATGGGTTGTAAAGTGGTGGCGTTTGATATTGTTGTTAATAAAGAACTGGAAGCTCTTGGTATAAAATATTTGACACGACAGGAGGTATTGCAACAAAGCGATATACTGTCGCTTCATTGTCCACTGACAGAACAAACAAAGCATCTTATAAATAGCGACACATTAGCGATCATGAAAAACGGTGCCATGCTTATCAATACAAGTCGTGGTGCATTGGTAGATACAAAAGCTGTTATCACCGCTTTAAAAAATGGGAAACTGGGGTATTTGGGTCTTGATGTGTATGAACAGGAAGAAAAACTTTTCTTTCACGATTTGAATGAAAACGTTATAGCAGATGATGTATTGGTAAGACTATTAGGTTTCCCAAATGTGCTGATAACTTCACACCAGGGCTTTTTAACTGATGAAGCACTCACCCAGATAGCCATCGTCACCTTACAAAACATAACAGATTTCGAAGAAAATAAACAATTGAAAAATATAGTTTCAGTTCCTTCGGGTCTTACAAATAATCGGCATTAAAAAGTAAATGTCCACTATCCCGATAACTATTGGCTGCGATGCAACAGCCGATGATAGTAGTACAGCAGCTTGACTCATAAATCTTTTTCTATAAGTCAAATTCCCAAACAGTGCGGTACACACCATACTTTTCAATATAAGTTAAGAAGGTATTGTAAAAAACATCCGCTCCGATAGTGGCGCTGTCGCCTATAACAAAAAGTCGTTCTTTTGCACGGGTGATAGCAACATTCATACGGCGATAATCTTTTAAAAAACCAATATCACCATCATCATTGCTACGTACCAGGGATATAATGATGTTTTCTTTTTCCTGCCCCTGGAAACTGTCGATTGTACTAATGCGAAGTTGTACCGAAAAGATTTCTTTGGCAGCTGCAACTTGCCCGGCATAAGGTGAAATGAATGCCGTCTTTAGCGGATCCAATGATTCTGTTTCAAATAATTTTTGAACAATGGCCAGTTCACCTTTATTCTGCAGGCTACTACCATCAGCTCCATGCTCTTCATTATAACCGGAGCCGGCAGTGTCGATAAAAGTTATATGTGTACCGGTATTTTGTAAATGCGCTGCACTCCGCAACTGGTCATTATAAAAGTAATTGCTGCTGAATCCAGCGATCACTTCTTTCATGCGGTACTGCGTATTGAGCAGGTAAATAGTATCCGTTGTTTTAATTGCCATTTCAAGAATAGAACGGTTTAAGCCAAGTTGTGCAGCTTCATGACTTAATACGGTAGGAGGAAGTTGCCAATGATCTCCAGCGAGTACGATCTTATCGGCAAGTGGAAAAATACACCAGGCAAGCGGTTCAATACACTGACCAGCTTCATCCAGTACCAATGTTTGAAAATGCAGATGGTCAATACCTGCATCATAAATACCGATCGGCGTGCCGGCAATTACTTCTGCTTCTGCAAATAATTTTTCCTCATTATAAGCCTGTAACTTCTTTATCTCAATTCGTATATTCTTTACTTCTTTAAACAGAAGCTGTCGCTGTTCTCTTTCGGCCTTGCCAAAACTGCGTTTGTATTTCAGTGCCATCTTTCGAAACTCTTCAGCTCTTTGTTTTAATTGCTTGATCTCTTTTTGTTGCTTGCTGTTGATTAGTCTTCCTTCAGGAGTATGAGCGAAGATCGTTTCATCAGCTTTACTCGCATTACCCACTCTTAATAATTTTACGCCTTGCTTTAGCAAGCCTTTGGCAATATTATCTACCGCTGTATTACTGGGAGCGGAAACTAAAACCTTTTCACCGTTTTTGATCAGTTGCACAATAGCTTCAATCAGTGTTGTAGTCTTTCCTGTTCCGGGTGGGCCATGTACAATTGTTATTTTTTCGTTTTGTGTAATAGCTGTAACAGCTTGTTGCTGGCTTTCATTTAGCTGGTGGTTGTGAAAACTGATCGAACTGCTTCTTATTGTCACTTGAGTTGGAGTTACAATTGCATCATCATGTAACTGCTCAAATAATTTGAAAAGAGGTTTATTATTTTCCAGTTCATTCAACACTTTTTTCATGATGCTGGTAGTACGGGTATCAGGGGCTAGTTTAATACCCACACCATCATCTTCTATCCAATCAGGAAAGTCGGGAGCAAACAAACGGAACTCGCCGCTTTTTCCATCCAAACTCATCAACATTCCCTTCACTGGTTCTTCACCTGTAATAAAACATTCAATAGCCGCACCATCCCTGAACAAATTTGCCTCTGGGGGGAAACTGAGTTTAAAATTTATTTCAGGATAATCGGCATAGCCAAAATTTTTGCGGGTAACAATGATCGGATGCAATGCGAGTCCCTCGGCCTTCAATGCTTTTAAAGTATGCTGCTGATCTAAACGATACCGTTGTGCCTGTTCCTTTTCTTCAAGGTTGATACATTGTAATAATGCTTGTATATGCGGATGCATGCGGTGAAAATAGGATGGAAGTGAAGAATAAAAAAATAAGGAAGAAGATTTTGACTAAATAGTTTTCGACCTTCATTCACCATATTCTTTATTAATCTGATCGATGATCGTTTTCATTTTATTAATACAAATATCATATCGGTCAATTATTTCATTAACGAAGGTGAGAGTCTTGCAAATATTAAATGATTGATCAGACGCCAGCACTTCAGTTTCATTCGTAGTACTATCCGTTATCCTTTTTTTAGTGCTGGATATATGGTCAAACAATTTTTGCTTTTTCAGAGTATAATAGTTTGTGCTTGAAATAACATTCGGAATATTTTCCTGGTAGAGATCCATAATATTATTCTGCAACTCCTTATTACTGATGGTGCCGATTTTTCCTGATGATTTAAACCCCTCGAACCGGCCGCTGTTTGGAACCAGCCCGGTGGTATTAAATATCCACCCCTTGTATTTCTTTATTGTATCAGGATTTATTTTCTCATTAAGCTTTCTATTGGTGATATAATTAAACGCCTTTCCGCTCAGGTTAAATGATTTTTTATCCTCGTTCATTTCTGCAATATCTGTCTGCAAGTCCTGCTTTAATCCCAGCAGAAACTCTTTTGTTTCATGTCGTTGATGCTTTGCCTCGCTCCAGTCATGAAAATAGATCGAAACAGTTACTGCAAATACGATAATAAATATCTCAAGCAAAAACTCGCCAGCTTTATGCCAGAATCCTTTTTCACTACTCCAGAGTCCAAATATTTTCTTGGTATGCTTAATTACTTCCTGTTCGGCCATGATTTTTCCCAAATATAAATATTCTTAGGTTCTCCGAAATAGGATAAGAAATACAAACTTGTATTATGTTTTGCGAAGGTGAATGAATGCAAAGAATCTACTCTTATGTATGAGGTTTTAATTCTTCAATATCTTAAACTCAACTCTTCGATTCAGCTGCCTGTTTTCCGGTGTATCATTAGGTACTACAGGTACCGTTTCACCATATCCATGTGATACGATTCGGGTAGGAGCAATGCCTTTTGAAAGAATATATTCCATTACTGATCTTGCACGGTTATCACTTAGTTTAAAATTATAATCATCCGAACCATAACTGTCAGTATGTGCACTCATTTCAATTTCAATAGCAGGGTTTTCTTCCAGCAATTTCACTACACGATCCAATTCTACAAATGATTCTGGTCGCAGGTTCCATTTATCAAAATCAAAAAATACATTGTTCAGCCTTACTACTTGCCCGATCTCAATAGGCACCAGGTAAAGATCTTTATGTATTTCTTTATACCCAACTTTTACCAGCGAATCAAGGTTCAGGTTTTCTGATTGCGCAAAAAATTTATCAGCGGTAGCTCTTATTAAATAATTTTTGTCATAAGGCAATATGATCTTAAAAGAACCATCTATTGGATTTGATATTCCATTACCGGCTTCTGCACCATCTGGCAGTGTTTGATAAATAAGAGAGGCAGACAGTGGCTGTTTTGTTTTTGCATTGTACACATTCCCTGTTACCATTACGATCGGTTTGGGTCTTTCTTTTTCCAACAGTTTCACTTTTACTATATCGGATTCGCCATATCCGTTTTCGATGTTGGTTAAATACGCAAATTCTCCACCGGCATCCAGCGTAAAGAAGGCATCCCAATCGGGAGTATTAATAGGACTGCCAAGATTAACTGGGTCGCTCCATTTTTGCCAGGTCATATCAAGGCGTTTGGTCATCCAAATATCATTGTCGCCAAGTCCACCGGGCCGGTTACTACTGAAGTAAAGCGTTTCACCATCTGCCGCTAAATAAGGTGTCATCTCATCGTGTTTTTCCAGGTTAATTTTTTTACCAAGTGATTTTGGCTCGGACCAGGTGCCATCTGTTTGTAAAAAGCATACATAAATATCATTGACAAAACTTTCTTTTTCCGGTGACATATACAGTAATAATGTTTTTCCATCATGTGCCATAGTAGCTCCTGAACGCAACCCCTTGTCATACTTTGCATAGTTTTTTATTCGTAATGCTTCAGGTTTGCTCCAGTAACCATTTTCCTGCAGTTGACACATACTTACACCATTACCAACATAATCTCCATTGATGAAAGCTCCACGTATTAAAATCCTGTTGTTATCAGGAGATATCCAAAATACCGAATTGTAAAAAGCTGTATTAAGTGGATAGCCAAGATGGACTGCTTCACTCCAGATGCCAAAACTATCCCGCATAGCAAACCAAATATCCTGTGAGTTTCGAACGGAATTATATTTTGTATTGTATGGGTCATTTTCACGGATAAAAAATAACAGGTTTCCATCTGCAGAGATGGTCGGTCTTAATTCGTTAAGCGGTGTATTGATAACCTCGCCCATGTTCTCTACCTTAATAATAGTAGCTGCTGTAATTATATTTTCTTTTTGCTGTATCAGGCGGGCTGTATCGTTTTGAGCTATGTTAATAGCTGGTTGCGCCGATAAACATTGAAAACATAAAAAAAGGATAAAGCAGTAAATGGCTTTTTTCATAGGATGGATCATTGCGGAAAAATAATAAAATAATACTGGTTCTTATATTGGAAACTTACTTACAATATTCCCGTGTTTTCCCGTGTTTGATTTTTAATACATTTGTAAATGAAGCATTTGAAATATTTTGTTTGATAGTAATGCTGTCATTTTTCTTGTAATTCCTCAAACTAATTCGCAATGGATGGTAATAAAGTATATGCTTTTCGACTTAAACCCGGGGAAGATCTTCGTAATGGTATTGATGTTCTAGTAAAAGAAAATTATTGCCGGATGGATCAATACTTGCGTGGGGAGTCTTACTGATTATAATATTCGTTTTGCCAATCAGCAGGAGGGTAGTCGTGCTTCTGGTCATTTTGAAATTGTAAGTCTTACTGGCACAGTTTCAGTAAATGGGAGCCACCTGCATATCAGCATCAGCGATAGTACCGGTAAAACTATCGGTGGCCATCTAATGGAAGGCTGTAAAATTTATACTACTGCAGAAATTGTTATTGGCATTTCTTCAGCATACGAATTCAAAAGAGAAAAAGATGACACTTCGCCCTGGAAAGAATTACAGATAAAGGAAAAATAATCTTATTGGATTATATCAAACATGATTCTATTGCTGATCTCACTGCAAAAGCCGGGTTACTGCATTTTCAAATTCTTCCATTGAAAAAGGTTTTTCAAAAAACAGGTCGGCGCCATTTTCCAAAGCCACATCACGGGCTGTTACTAAACCTGAGATCATGATGATCTTGATAGAAGGATATTTTTTCTTAATATAACCGATAAAATCAACTCCGAATCCATCGGGAAGTTTATTGTCCAGTATAATTACTGAAGGTTGTTGTTTTTGAAGATACTCATCAGCTGCCAAAAGATTACTTACATAATCCAGTTCAACTGATCCTTTGTTAAGGACCATATCCAGTACTAAGCCTATTTCGCCTTCATCTTCAACAACAAGAATTTTTTTTGCCAATTTTTGTTTAAGCGTAGTTGTGTTTGACATAATATTTTTTTAAGGGTTAATGGTTACAGTTTTTGAATGAGACACAAGAATAGAATCCATTGCAAGCTATTATAGCAAATTGCCTGCCCTAATTGATTTTTTTGTTAAGCAAATTATCCACCCCGTCTTGTTTCTGTTTATAACTACGTGGAGCCTTTAATCGTGGGGAAAATTTTACCCTTTTTTTACAATACCCGGTAAAATGTAAGGGCTATTAGTTTCAAGATCTTGCTGCAACCCTGACAAGAACTCTTTTGTTTAGCATCTTTGATGCTTGTGTTCATTACGACATTGCATATTTTTTCATAACATACATCAACTTACTTTCTTTATAACCACCATAACTTCGCTGCTAAATAATACATTATGGAATTAGGCGTAGGAATGTTTGGTGATAATCATTATTCCAAAGATGGGAAACCACAATCGGCCGGGCAGCGTTTGCGGGAGCTTATTGAAGAAATAAAACTGATGGATGAAGTAGGGCTTGACTTTTATGGAATTGGTGAGCATCATCGTCCTGACTATGCGGTCTCTGCACCGGAAATAATCCTGGCAGCAGCTTCTGGCGTTACCAAAAATATTAAACTGGGCAGTGCTGTTTCTGTATTAAGTTCGTCGGACCCGGTAAAACTCTATCAAAGTTTTGCAACGATTGACCAACTATCAAATGGCAGGGCAGAACTTATGGCTGGTCGCGGCAGTTTTATCGAATCATTTCCTTTGTTCGGTTACGATCTGAATGATTATGATGATCTGTTTGAGGAGAAACTGGAATTGCTGCTGAAAATAAATAAGGATAATCCCATTAGTTGGAAAGGCAAATTCCGAGCTGAATTAAAAGGTCAACAAATATTGCCACGTGCTGTCAACGATCATCTGAATATTTGGGTGGCCGTGGGTGGCACACCTGAGTCAGTAGTAAGAGCTGCTAAACATGGGCTGCCTGTAATATTTGCTATCATTGGTGGCGATCCTGTACAATTCAAACCATTGTTTAATTATTACAAGGATTTGTACAAGCAGTTTGGTCATGATGTAAATAAATTCCAGGTAGGTGTGCATATGCATGCATTTTTTGGTGAAGACAGTAAGAAAATAGCTGATGAATATTACCCCATCTACTCCACGCAGATGGATAGAGTAGGCCAAAGTCGGGGATGGCCTCCTTACCAGAAACAACAGTATGATATCGGCCGAAGTAAGAACGGGCATTTAATTATTGGTGATGCCAATGAAGCCATTGATAAAATTTTACATATGCAGGAATTGTTTGGCCTCACCCGTTTCTCTGCACATATGGATGTAGGTGGACCTTCGCATCAATCGCTGATGAAATCAATAGAGATTTACGGAACTAAGATTGCGCCGAAGGTGAAAAAAGCGTTGGAGGGAAGTAATAAAATTTCGATGCTCTCGCAACATAAATAATAAGATCAATCTTTATAAGCTTTCACATACGCTTCCAGGTCATTCTTGCTTGCCTGGCTGGTAAACATATCATACAGAATGTTGAAATTATTCCTGTCTGTAATTGAACGATAAGATAATTTGGCTAACTGTAGCCTGTTGCTTTCCAACGATACTAACAGAATTAATCGTTTTGCCTGTGCACTCGTAAAATAGTTATATGTATTACTGAAGGCAGTAGTAAGATAGATCATTTTTTCACCTGGAAAAAACTGCAATTGAACACTCTGATATAAAGAATTGTAATCAGCATCTGACATCGGAATTTTTGGAGTATTACCAGAACCAGGGTTATTATAATTCATTACATAAGCCTTCAAATCATTTTTTGCAGCTTGTGTAGGCAATAAATTATAAACCTGTATAAAATTGGCTGTATCTACAATGCCACGGTAAGATAATTTAGCTAATTGTAGCCTATTGGTTTCAGCAGTAACTATTTGAATGAATTGACCTGCCTGGTAAGTGGTGAAATAATTAATGGTGTCATTAAATACATTGGTTAAAGAAGCCATCTGAAGACTCAGTGTCCTTTGGTTTTTAATATCCTGGTATAATACATTAAACATTGCATCGGATATAGGAGTTTTAGAAGGAATACCATTATAATTTCTGATATATGCTATCAATTCATTTTTATTGCTCTGCATACCGAGCAAATTAATTACCTGGATGAAATTGGCAGTGTCTACAATACTGCGATAGGATAATTTAGCCAATTGCAACCTGTTGCTTTCCAAACTCATTATTTGAATCAGCCGACTTGCCTGGGAAGATGTGAAATAATAATTAGTATTATTAAATGCATCGGTGAGTGAATTCATTTGTGTGCTGGTATATCGTTGATTCCTGATACCCTGGTATAAAGTATTGAATTCAGCATCCATCATTGGCGCCTGCTGATTGATAGTATCCTTGTAACTATTTACATATTCCTCTAATTCATTTTTGCTTGCCTGGGTCGTAAACAGGTCATATAATTGGCTGAAGCTATCAGGATCGGTAATGCCGCGATAAGATAATTTAGCTAACTGCAGCCTGTAACTTTCAGAGTTTACTAATTGAAGCAACTGCTCCACCTGGAAAGTGGTGAAATAATTATTGGTATTATTAAATGCATTGGCTATTACTGATCTTCTTCCATTAACTGTGGCCTGAGCTCTTACATTTTTCAGTAAAGTATTGAAATCAGCATTGCTCATTGGGGTGGTTTCCTGTACCAGTATTTTCTTTGTCTCGGTTAGTTGCAGGCTTCCATTTTCGTTAACAATGATCAGCATGTCAAATCCATACCTGAGATTAAACAAAACAGGAATGGTTTCTTTGACACCTGGAATTACTTCGGTACGGGTGATCTGTATTGTATGCTGTCCTGATCCGAGGTTATTAAAAGCAATACTAGTTTTAGTGCCGCTTGTTGCACTGTTTCTAAGGTCAAAGCCTTTTCCATCTACCGATACCTGTAAGTTTCTATTCCCGTTGATTTCAATAGACACAGCACTTATATTTTGTTGGGCACAAATCGTAAGGAAGCTTACAATGCTTATAAAAAGGGTGGATATCAGTTTCATGTGTGTTAAAATTGACGATTTTATTAATGCGGCGGTTGGCACGGTATTATAATATTATTTATTCTCGTGGCAAAAGTATTGGTCTTTTGTTGTTTTTTTCGGGATTCTGATTAATGTGGATAAAGGCGGTCAGGAAGTTGAATTTTTAAGTTCTTCTGTTCCTACCAATAACCCATACAAAAAGATCTTCCATATCTTATGAATTACTTGGATAAATGGCCAAATCCAATATCTTAGACGCCTAAATTCATTTGTCAAAGAATTCACATTCTTTAACAAGCATCAACGGATTCGCTAAAAATTTCGTCTAAAAGTATATGCTGAAAATTTTAACCATAATAATTGCAACAGTATTGCTTGCATGGATAAAGATACCCTCTGCAAAACAACAACCGCCAGCTGATGGAACGCCACTAACTATTGATGGGCCTTATGTACTTTACAAAGGGGATTCAATACTTGTTCAATATATTGATTCAGCAAATGGTCAGTTATCGTTACGAAGCAAACACCTTGAACAATCGAAAAAGGATCAATTGCAACTGGAAGTACAAACTGATGAAGCAGGCAAAACTTTCAAAGTAAAACTGCAACCCACCCTTAACATTCAAAAAAGCAGCTACAACAAACCTAAAAAAATGCTGGTAGTATCTGATATCGAAGGCGAGTTTTCAGCTTTTCGTAAACTCCTGCAGGGAAATGCTGTGATAGATGCAAACTATCAATGGATCTTTGGAGATGGTCATTTAGTACTGGTCGGTGATTTTGTTGACCGCGGCACTATGGTCACTGAAGTACTCTGGCTGATATACTCACTCGAAAGCCAGGCCGAAGCTGCTGGTGGAAAAGTTCACTATATTTTGGGCAATCATGAGATCATGAACATGAATGGTGATCATCATTATGTTCATCCACGATATATCGCACATGCTGATAGTATGCATATTTCTTATTTGAAATTATTTAGTCAACAAGCTGAGTTGGGACGCTGGCTCGCAACTAAAAATATAACTGAACGGATCGGCAATGTACTGTTTGCGCATGGCGGCTTTTCTCCTTATATGAATGATGCACAAATACCGCTGAAAGCAATCAATGATACGGCACGCATTTATTATTCCGATACGAGTTCCAGGTTTCCCAGTGTCTATTCCGAGTTATTATTCAGTGATGAGAGCCCATTCTGGTACCGTGGTTATTATTATGGTAAACCCCGGGCCACTCAGTCACAAGTAGACAGCACACTTAATATATATGATTGCAAGTATATCGTTACCGGGCATACTGTGATCGCTAATGAAGTTGTTTCGGCTTATAAGGGTAGGGTTATCGATATCGATGTACATCACAAAGAAGGTCACTCTGAGGCTTTGTTATTTGATGGTGCAAAATCATATAGAGTGAATGCTAAGGGTGAGCAGATGACAATTACCAGCATGCACTAAAATGCTAAACTAGTTTTTTCTGATTCATTGGTCTTATTTCTGAATCAGCTACTTATTTAAAACTAATATCACATAGCTGAGTAACTGAGTATAATGAACACTATGAGGTAGTTACCATCGTTAATACCCACATTGAACCTTGTTATTTTGCACAAATGAGCTATATACCCGTAAATAGATTAGTTAGTTGCTTTTTAATAGACTACCTTCACCGGGTGACGATCTAATTCGGTTCACATTCAGTATAAGACTGACTCAAAGTTTTACTCCTCACACAGTATCATTTTATCCTTCTTTACTTTTTGTCCCCAGTTTTTTAGTCACAAGTATTGTATTTTTTATTTTAAATTTTTAGTTATGAACATGTATGTTTCGAATTTAAGCTTTCACACAAATGAGGAAGCTTTAAGAACTTTATTTGCTGCCTTTGGAAATGTAAAATCAGCAAAAATTATTACTGACAGGGAAAGCGGACAAAGCCGTGGTTTTGGTTTTGTTGAAATGGATGTTGCAGCGGAAGCTGAAGCAGCTATGAAAAGCCTGAACAATAAGGATATTGAAGGAAGAGCCTTATCAGTTTCAGTTGCAAGGGAAAAAGCACCCCGCTCTGATAATAAAAGATGGTAATAAAATAGTATTTAGTTATATCTTTTTATAGTGGATCTGCGATATTTATTTATCGCAGATTTTTTTTTGCCATAAACTAATGATAATAGAACATCATTTTAAGAAAACCACAGTAGCGCCGATCAAGGTAAGTACGATCACTGCTTTACGGTAGTTGCCATCATTTATATGCTTCACAATTTTTATTCCCAGCCAAAAACCAATCGCCAATGCAGGTAATAACCAAAGATCAATTTGTAAGCTACTTGTGGTAATATTTTTCCAGTAGAATACCTGGAATGGAAGTTTAAATAAATTGATCACTAAAAATAACCAGGCAGCTGTTCCGATAAAATCATTCTTCGCCATTCGCATCGCTAAAAAGTAAAGATTTGAAAATGCTCCCGCTAAATTTCCAAGCATAGTAGTAATGCCTGCCACCACGCCTGTACTGGCAGCAAACAACGGATGTGTTGGTACATTTTCAGTTTTGATAAACTCCATAACCAGCATAATGATAACAGTAAGAATAATGATCACAGCCATTATCTTTCTGAAAATTGCTTCATCCAAATCCTTGCCTGCAAATACGCCGATCAAAATTCCTGCAGTCATCCATGGCAGTAATTTCCAAAAATGTTTCCATTGTGCATGCCGGTGATAATAGATCACTGCTGCAATATCTGCCGCACATAATAAAGGCAATACAATGCCTGTAGATGCTTTGCCACCGAATACCAGGGCCATCATGGTCACATTCAGCATGTCAATCCCTTTCAGTCCGGCTTTTGCCAGTCCCAGGATAAATGCCCCACTGAATATCAGCACCAGGTTCAAAATTGAATACGTTGAGAATAACTCCATTGATAATAATAAGCTTTCCAAGATACATTAATAGCTAATTTCCGCAATCAACTAAAGGATTTGGCCAGATAGTGCTGCCGTTCAATTTTTAGCTGACTTTGTCAGTTCTGCTAACCGATTTGTTATATCTTCATACTGCAATTGAAATATATGAAAAGGATTCTTACACTCCTGTTTTCTTTTTTATCTTATTTGTTCGTTTACGGACAAAATCTAAAGTTTGTACAATTCAACAATGGAGAAAATCTTGTTTGCATTTCTTATATAACCGATCAGAAAGTGATCATAAAAATTTCAACTGATGGTCAAATATTGGAATGGGGTTATGAACAGGAGCCAGGACGTTATTATAATATGCCGGGTATGCTGAAACCTTATATGGGCCGGGTAGAATATTACACTAATCAAACTGATTCAATTTTAAACGGCAAGGTTCGTAGCATCGGTGTAACAAACATCACTTATTACGGTTCATTACAAAAAGATGAGTTCGCCGGTAAGGTCAAAATGCTAGGCAGAAATGTTTTTACATATTTTGGTGAATTCGATAATGAATTACTGAGAGGTAAAATAAAATTCGCCGGGAATAAAGGTTTTAATTATTATAACTCATTTGAGAACGAAGCTTACAGCGGCAAATTAAAATCAGTGGGTAATACAAACATCACTTACTACTCTACCTTTGATGATAGAGCACTCAGGGGTAAACTAAAAGCTATTGGATCTTTCACTCTTGGATGGTATAACTCCATGGAACGATATCCCGGCACATTAAAAGATGGTATAATAACACGGGTAATTGATGGTGTTACTTATATTTTGTGAGGGTATACTTTAGTCTTCTCTTCGTATTATGCATAATTTATCATCGTTCTTACAAACCTGCCGTCATCATAGAATTCAAAAACTGCATAAGCCGGTGCAAATTCCTGGTATGATCCTTTCCACCAGTTGCCTGAAACAGCACCATTGCAATAATACTTAACACCCAGGTATTCGATTTCATCTTGTAAATGAATATGACCACTCAGGCAAACTTTTATATTGGGATTAGAGAGGAATATTTTTTTCAACGCAAGGAAATCAGTGTGCATCAGGTTACGTTGAATTTTCAAATCGCCATTAGTTTCTGTTTTATTAAAGAATAATCCGGCACAGATAGAGAGAATAGGAATATGCGATACAATGCAAATGAATTTATCTTTTGATTGTTCCAGTTCCTGCTGTAGCCAACTTAATTGTTCCGGATCCAGGTAAGCGATATACCCACCGGCCGGGTTGAGTTGCGTACTGTCCAGCACAATAAAATGCCATTTATCTTTAGTGAAGCTGTAATAACGTTTGGGCATTTCCAATGTTTCCACCACCCATTGCTTGCCATATAATTTATCAGCTTCGGGTTTATCATTTTTTAAAAACCAGCCCCACACATCATGATTGCCAATACAGTGATAAATGGGCAGGTTATTTTCCTTTTTTAAAATAGAATGAAAAAGATCCCATTGGGTTTGTGTTTTTTGTTTGTCCGCTTCGAGAGAATCCATAATGGAATCACCACCATTAATGATAAAATCAATTTTAGGTTTTAATGATTGTGCATGCTGAAAGGCTTTTGCCATACCTGTTTCAGCAGTAAGATCAGGTTTTAGATGTATATCGGTCAGGTAAGCAAATCTTATTTTACCTGGTTTATGATTTTCTTCAGCAAAGCTGCTGGATGGTAAAAAGGTGCTGCCGATTATAGCGGCCGAGGTTTGTAAAAATTTACTTCTTTTCATAACTATTTTTACTCTGAGTTTGACTTACTTATGGACATTCTTTAAAAATCTGGAGAATACGAATATAAAAATATAAACAGTAACCACCTGCTTAAAAAAATCAATCATTTCTATGGTGTTTAATTTAGCCTTTGCAGCCACCTGGCAACTGGATTTGGTTTAATAAATACGTATTTGGAGAAGATGATGAAATGATACCTGTGGAATAGAAATCAAGATGTTATTTCATTCTATAGTTCAAACACTGGTAAAATCACTATTATCACTTATACATTTTTTTTTCACACAGACTGAATTTGTATGTGAAAATGTTTTTATATTCGGTAATTCACTTTTACCCAAAAACTTTTTAAATATGAGAAAGCTTTTTATCCCGGCCGGGTTGGCATTAGTGCTTACCGGTGCAATCTTAAGTTGTCAAAAATCAGCAACCAAAACCGAAGACCGTAACGCATTAACTACCGATGAAAAAGCAATGATCGTTTCAGCAGGCTTTAATGGTAATTGGGCGGAAAGAAGACCCGATGGTAATTTTTTAATTGAAGGCGATATCCTGATGACCAAAACTCAATTGCAGGAAATGGCTGGTACAGGTTCATCGAATGACCTGATCATTGCCGATGAAGAACATTACCGCACAACTAATGTTGTTGCTACTCCTGTTTCAGGTACAAGAACAATTACAGTAAGTCTTGGCTCCGGATTTCCTTCTTATTATTCTACCGGCTTAGATGCTGCACTAGCCCGTTATAATGGTTATGGACTAAAAATAAATTTTCAAAGAGTAGCATCCGGCGGTGAGATACATATAACTGGTGCAAACCTTGGTACTTCTGGCGGCGGTTGTATTTTAGGACAGGCATCAGGATTTCCTACTGGCAGCGGCAATCCTTCATCTGGATTTACGCTTAGCACTAGTAGTTGCGCAATCAGCTATTTAAACAGTTCAAGAAAAGTGGATGAGGTAGTTGCGCATGAGATGGGCCATTGTATTGGCTTCCGTCATACTGATTTTATGAACCGTTCAAGCTGCGGGCAAAATGCGAATGAAGGCAGTGCAGGTGTTGGTGCTATCCATATTCCGGGTACACCTACAACAGTTGCTGGTAATTATAAATCATGGATGATGGCTTGTACAGATGGCAGTCCTAGTTTTAGCAGCGCCGATGGCACTGCATTAAACTATGTTTATTAATTGGATACCAATAGTTTCAAAAGCTGTTTCATTAAGAAGAAACAGCTTTTTTGTTTAATTGAAACTGAGCCCGATTGAATTATAATTTTTTTTCTGTTCAATAATAAATGAGATTAATATGACAGTGTTAGTAGTAATACGACTTGGCTATAATACAAATAGCTTACATTCGTTCTTTATTTTTTAAACCAAAAACAACCCGCATGCAAACTAAAAAATTTCTTTATTCAACTGGAGTTGCAGCAATGCTTGCTGTTGCAATTGTTAGTTGTCAAAAATCAACGACCAAATCTGCAGATCCAAATGCTTTGAGCCAAGATGAGAAATCGTTGGTAGCTTCAGCTGGTTTCAATAGTAATTGGGTTGAAAGAAGATCAGATGGAAATTATCTTATTGAAGGAGATATTCTTCTTACCAGGACTCAATTGGAAGAAATGGCCGGTGCAGCACCTACCAATAATTTCATTGTCGCTGATGAAGAACATTACCGTACGTTTAATGTAGTAAGCACTCCAGTTTCCGGAGTAAGAACAATAACAGTAAGCTTAGGTTCTGGTTTTCCGGCTTATTATTCTACCGGACTTGATAATGCTTTGGCCAGGTATAATGGTTTGGGAGATTTAAAAATTGTATTTCAAAGAGTAGCTTCAGGTGGCCAGATCCATATCACCGGTGCTAACCTTGGCAATTCTGGTGGCGGATGTATATTAGGTCAGGCTTCTGGCTTTCCAACTTCAAGTGGTAATCCTTCATCTGGTTTTACACTCAGCACCAGCAGTTGTGCAACTACTTATTTAAACACGACTGATAAAGTAGACGAAGTAATGGCACATGAGATTGGCCATTGCATCGGTTTCCGTCATACTGATTATAAGAGAAGAAACAGTTGCGGTCCCGGTGCCGGTGAGTCTGCAGGCAGCATTGGCGCTGTTTATATTCCTGGAACTCCCACAAATGTAAACGGATCCTATAATTCATGGATGATGGCTTGTACAAATGGCAGCCCCATCTTAAATGCAGATGATGCAATTGCATTGAGATATGTCTATTAAAAATATTTTCCGAATTCAAAATCCCTTTCTTTTTAAGAAAGGGATTTTTTTTGAAAGCTGCTTCCGGCAAAATTTATATCAGTAATTTTAAAGCCTTTAGTTCATGACCCTTATCGGCTATTAATGTTCAAGCATTACAGACCAAATATGAAAACTTTCTGCAAGTGTATTGCCATTATTTGTTGTGTATTTATTCAATCCAGGGTTTTTGCACAATTAAATAAAAAGGGTATTGCAGATAGTTTATTTAGGAGAAATGCAGATACAAGTAACCTGCAATTTTCTGAAACCCGACCTTATTATATTATTCATTGGGAAAATGATAAACCTGCTACAGCTAAAATCATTCGCCAATTTTCCGAAAGCACTGCTATTGTTGAAATTAACACTGAACCTGATTTTAGTTTATTAAAAAAACAAACAAGATTCGCCCCTGCAAATGATCTCTGGAAATACTCACCTTTTGCTGAACAATTAATTGACGATAACGATAACATTCAACAGAAGTTTATTTTGGCAGGTCAAAGCTTAGTCGGATTAATTTCAGCAGTGGAAAAATTAAAACCACAGCTAACTATAATTTTCGTTGATCAACTTTCAAAATCAGTACTTATAAAAACAAGTTTTAAACTTTTAAAAGAAAAACTTGTTTCTTTAAAAGAGATCATATTCATTGATGTACGGGTTGACCCACAATCAGAAACCGGCATCATTGGATATAACAGAAGTTTTCATGGACTCAATGCTGTCGACTACAGTATACCAGGAGCAAACGGAAAAAATATTGTAGCAGGAGTGAAGGAACAAAAAATGGAGGAAACCGATCTCGATTTGCATAAACGGGTACTTGCCTCATCATTGGCTGCTCCAACCATTACAAGCCATGCTACGGTTATTTCTTCCATCATTGGGGGCGCCGGTAATAGTTTTTATGACGGCAGGGGAATTGCTTATGGCTGTAAGTTCTATCCCAGTTCATTTTCAAACCTGTTTGCCGATGATGCTGTCTTATTGAATACAAATAAGGTTACTGTGCAGAATCATTCTTACGGGACAATCATTCAGCAGTTCTATGGAGCAGAAGCTGTGAGCTATGATGTACTTACATGGCAGAATAAAAATTTCGTTCCTGTTTTTTCTGCCGGAAATCAAGGTACGTCTTCGGCTACGACAGGTCCCTATGCAAATATTCCCGGTTATGCCAACCTCACGGGTAATTTTAAAATGGCAAAAAACATAATTACTGTTGGGGCTATTGACAATAAAGGAAATATTCCGGCAGAAAGCTCTGTTGGCCCTTTGTATGATGGGAGAGTAGCGCCACAAATAATAGCGTTGGGACCTAATGGTACATCGGATGCAGCCGCTGTAGTAAGCGGCACTATCGCTGTTATACAACAGGTATATGCTGATAGTAATAACCAGTCATTACCGCCGGCTTCATTAACAAAAGCAATTTTATATAACACAGCGGAAGATGTTTACACAAAAGGAATCGATTATAAAACAGGTTATGGATTGCTGAATAGTTATACTGCAATTAAATCCATTCAACAAAAAGAATATGATGGAAATTCATTATCACAAGGTCAACAATGGACAAAGACAATATCTATTCCGGCGAATGCAGCACAACTGAAAGCAACATTGGCATGGACAGATAGTGCAACTTCCGTTAATAACAATAAAGCATTGATCAATGATCTTGATCTTGAAGTACAGGAAATCAGCAGTGGAACGATATATAAACCGTGGGTGTTAAATGCAACGGCGCATATTGATTCATTAGCAAAACAACCAACAAGAAAAAGAGATTCGTTGAACACAGCAGAACAGGTAAGCATTTCACTCCCTGCTGCAGGTAATTATCTCATTCGTGTAAAAGGGACAAGTGTCAACACAGCATCAATTTCGTTTAGTATAGCTTATCGTACAGATACTTTAAATACATTCAGCTTCACCAGCCCTCAACATGCTTCGGATGTAAACAGAGCGGAAAATGAAAATCTTGATATACGCTGGAAAACATTTGTAGCTGATACCAATCAAACAGGTAATTTATACATCAGTTATAATAGTGGCACCAACTGGCAATTGCTTAAAACTGCTCATAAGATCTATACTAATTATTATCAATGGCCGATAAAAGACACAAGTAGTACAGCTGTATTTAAAATGGAAACTTCTTTTGGTGATTTTCTTTCAAAAAGTTTTATCATCAGTAAAGTGACCCGGTTGAATATAGATTTTGTATGTGCCGATTCATTTGGCCTTTCCTGGAACAAACATATTTATGCAAATGGCTATAAAATTTATACGTTAACTGACAGCGCCTATTTAAAACATATACTCACTGTTGCTGATACGTTCACCGTGCTGAAGCGTTCAGCATATCCTTCTCTAGTATATGCAGTAGAGCCGGTATTAACCAATGGCCTTCCTGCTGCACGAAGTATTGCATTGGATATTACACAGCAGGGGGTTAAATGTTTTTATAAAACTTTTTATTACAACCTGCAGGATCAGAATAACCTTGATCTTATACTGGAGTTAAGTGCTGCAAGTTATGTTGACAGTATATTCTTTGAGCAAGTGACGGCATCAGGAAATTTAGTCCAGACAAGTGGAAGAGTAAAAGCAATTAATAATATTCAACTCTATAATCATCTTGTAAACGATGTACCGCCCGGTACAAGTTATTGGCGTGTAAAGATCAAACTGAAAAGCGGTGCTTTTGTTTATACAGAGATCATCTCTGTGTTAACAACGGGCAAACGTTTTATCCTCTTTTATCCCAATCCTGCTGGCCGCAATAGCCCGTTGACTTATGTTCTACAACAAGGTGTACCTCCTGATAGCCGTTTACAATTATTTGATATCACAGGCCGCTTGCTGAAAAGCTTTAATGAAATGCCCGGTGGCACTATTGATATATCAACAATGGCACCAGGCATTATTATTTATAAACTGGTTTCGAATGATAGCAAATTGCTGGAAACAGGTAAGCTGGTTATCTGGTAAACCGTTGCTTATTTATTGTATACAGCTTTTGTTGTATTCTCTCCACGTGGTGAAGATGAAACTGTGACCAATGACAAAGCTCCGTCTTTAAGGCTCCATGTTTCCGTGCCTTTAAATTCAGACGTCTGCCCGTTTCTTTCAAACATAATTGAGTAATTAACCACGAATGATTGACTGTCATCGGACCATTTAAGTGTTGATTTCTTTTTAGAACTGCCAAATACAGTCGTCTCTGATTCTTTGCCATCAAACTTCAGTGTTTCGGTTGTGGTGACCTCTTCACCATTAAAACCCGGTGCCGTTTTGGAAATAGTGATAGCATCTTCTTTCTGTTCGATCTTAATACTGCGGGCAGCAAAGCGGCCACCAAATTCTCCTAACTCACTTTTTCCTTCATTGAGTTTCCATTCGCCGGCAAAATTTGCTCTATCTGTGAATGAAATAAAAGATGAAAGCAGGGCAGGAGCCAATAATAAAAGCAATGATTGTTTTGAAAAAAACTTCTTCATAAAATTGTTTTAGAGATTAAATATATAGAATCATTAGCATTTACAAATCCGATCATCATTTTTTACCGCCACTTAAATGCAAAATAACTGCAGGGCTTATCACTTGCATTGCCTACACCATGCATTTTGCCACTTTCTGCTATATAAAAATCACCGGCTTTGGCTGTATAATGCTGCCCGTCAATAGTCATTTCCGTTTCGCCTTCTATCACTAAAATAATTTCGGTATCCTTATGCTGGTGAGGTGTATGGCTGGGGCCTTTTGTTTTCAGGTAAGTAATATGCATTTCATAATTTTCACACATCGCTGTTGGACGGTCAAAATATTTTCTAGTTCCTTTATTACCATTTTCAGTATAAACAAGGGAATCATAGTTTAATAATAATGCACCGCCAGCCTGTTTACTTCTTTCCATATTCATTGTATCCTTTGAGCGGAACATAAAAACATAATAAGTTACCGGTCCATCGCCGATATTTTCAAAGGTCTGTGCTTCTAGTGGCGGTATCAGCATTACACTACCTTTTCCCAGTACAGTTGTTTTATTCCCAATAGTACATTTCAGCGTCCCTTCTTTGATGATGATCACCTCTTCAATATTCTTTTGTGTATGTGCAGGTCTTGGTATAGTACCTTTTTCCTGGGTAGTAGCATGTATTTCAAAATACTCAAATTCCGGTGTTGTGCCTTCCGCAATTTTTCTTGATTCACGTTGGGCGTCTTTCTTTACTGGCAGTTCATCCCAATGAAATACTCCGGAAGAAACTGGTTTTAATTGTGCAGTTAAATTCATGGCAATAATTTGAAACAAAAACAGGAGCCTGATTTTCATAGTAAATGAGTTTACAATGAGTATATCCGAAGTTAGCTTTTTTAGTTGTTTTCAGTTTGAAAATTATGAGTTGTTTGAAGTCACTGGTTACTTTCATGTAAAATATCCTGATGGCAAAACCATCGATGGCCGTTATTCAAGTCTCATGAAAAAAGTAAAGGGGAAATGGTATCTCTATACGGATCATTCCGGCTAATAATGTCCGTGGCTGGATTGAAACTCTCTTTAAAGATTGTACTCTTTACAAAATCGTTTCAAGTATAAAATTTTCGTATTGTTGTTGAAATTGTTTGTTCGTTTGTGAAGATTCAAAAAGCGATTCCATATGCCCGGTATTGAAAGTACTGCTGCTGATCAAACCTGTGAGTTCAGGATTTGCTGCAATCCAATCGGAATCCAATGAATGTTTTTTAAGAAAAGAAAGAACGATCTCTTTTTTATATGTTCCGGATAGATTGGTCAACGCATTATTAAGTTCAGTCAGTTCATCTACCATCTTCGGAAAATCATCTGCTTTGAAACTATCAGTCGTATTGATTCTATATTTTGTATATTGATACATGCAATAATTTATTTGCAAACAACCCATTTGCATTGGTGTAATGTAACCTTATCTATCGTATAATAATTATGCTTTTCCTGAATTTGGCTAGAAATTAAGCACTCTTATCCCAGGGGATGAAGTCCGTTTTTAGCTATAATCCCCTTGCTTGATTCAAGATGTTGATGTTTTAACTATAAGTCTGCAAGATTTCCTGCTTTTGCGTAGCTTGAGAAACTATGGAGGATTTCAAAATTGTTATTTTCATCATGGCCATTCTGATCAGCCTGACAGCAATTGCTAATAAAAGAAAACTTCCGTTTCCTGTTTTATTAGTTTTCGCCGGTCTAGCCATTGGATTTGTACCACAATTACCCGATCTGACATTGGATCCTGATACCGTTTTTGTCATTATTCTGCCACCTCTTTTGTATGATGCAGCTGCAAAAACTTCCTGGCACGAATTCAGAACATCTATCAAACCCATTTCCACATTAGCTATTACACTTGTTTTTTTTACAACAGTCGCTGTTGCCGTTACGGCACATTATCTTATTCCGGGATTTAGCTGGCCGCTTGCTTTTGTATTAGGTGCTGTTGTTTCTCCACCAGATGCTGTGGCTGCATCAGGGATTATAAAAGGATTAGGGTTGAATAAAAAAGTTATTACAATATTGGAAGGTGAAAGCCTTGTGAATGACGCTTCGGCCTTGATCGCTTACCGTTATGCTGTAGTAGCCGTGACCACTGGAACTTTTGTATTCTGGAAAGCAGGACTTCAATTTTTACTGATCTCGGTTGCAGGAGTCATTATCGGGATCATAGTTGGTTATTTATTTGTACTGGCTCATAAAAAAATAACAAACAACCCTGTTGTTGAAACAAGTCTTACACTGCTTTCTCCTTTTGTATCTTACCTGGCAGCAGAAGAATTCCATATGTCAGGCGTATTGGCCGTTGTAAGTACCGGGCTGGTTATATCATGGAGATCACCCGAAGTTTTTTCATACGATGCAAGAATGAGAATAAAAGCAGTGTGGGACACATTGATTTTTTTATTGCACGGATTTGTTTTCATACTCATCGGCCTGCAATTGCCCTTTATCATTAAAGGTCTTGGCAATTATCCTTTCTCCCAGATATTGGGTTATGGATTGCTTATCAGCCTCGTGACAATCCTGGTACGCATTATCTGGGTTTTTGCAGGAGCCAATTTGCACAATTATTTCCAAAAAAGAAGAAAGCCTGTTACTGACTTACCCGCTGATGAAAGATACGACGACACCTGGAAGAATGTACTGGTAGTTGCGTGGACAGGAACAAGAGGCGTAATATCACTTGCTACAGCGCTTGCTTTACCATTAGTGTTAGATGATGGAACTGCTTTTCCAAAAAGAAACTCCATCATATTTCTTGCATTCGTGGTCATTTTTGTAACACTGGTAGTACAGGGACTTTCGCTGCCTTTACTTATACGCTTGCTTAAAATAAAACCACAGGACAATACCACGGCAGAAGAAAAAGAACTGCAATTATATCTTGCAACCAGTTCACTGCATTTTATTGAACAGGAATTATCAGTACAGTTGGATAATAAATCAGAACAAGAGTTAAAAAAGAAATATGAAGACCGTGTCAATGATCTCACGAAGGAAGTTCACCGGCATATAAAAGCAAAGAGAAATGACGAAGAAATAAAACCAAAACCACCAAGTGCATTATTAAATGCGCAATTGGAGATCACTAAATTTCAGAGAGAGTTGTTGCTGAAGATGCACAAGGAAGGTGAGTTTAGTCATGATGCCATCAGGCAGATTGAACAGGAGTTGGACATCAATGAACTGAAATTAGATCTGCGGGTCCCAAAAGAAGAATAAAAAATGATACCCAATTATACCCGGGAATGATTTATTTTATTTCACTCTTACCATTTCCATCAATCTCTCCACCATGATGTGGGTTGATAATTTTCAAAAAACTCTGGCCGACTGATTTAATAGTATCCGGGTGCTTTGTTACTAAGTTTGTAATACCAAACATTAAAACATTGCCCAACAATTTTTTAATAGGATTCTTTGAAGCTCCTTGAAACAGGATTTTGGAAAGATAACCAGCACCCAGGCCGACAGAAGTATTTACGATATTATCTTTTAATTCCTTTGATTCCGCTACCTCTTTAAAAGTGCTTTTTATTAAATTAATTGGCTTTATGCTGCTATAAGCGAGATGGAATTGTTGTCTCAGCATTTTTGCTTCATGTGCTTGCCGGGTTTCCAATTGAAGAATGGCTTCTTCAAGTTCCGCTATGGAATTTATTTTTTGCATAAGTTAGTTTATTGAAGCACTTGCTTAATGATTGAATTGCTTACAGGTTTTTTGATCCATTTGTAAAGAAAAAAGTGAAATAATAAACCTGCAATAAGATAGAATAATGAAACAATAAAAAAGCCATAGTAAGATTTGCCCAGTAGTTCTCCAAGCACCAGGGCAACGCCAATACTCAATACCATTAAAAAAATCGCAAGTATAATGATCACAGTGATCCGTGATATCAGTGAAGTTGCTATACGGGTAGATGCGTCCAATGCTTTAAATTTAGAAAGTTCAAGGGTCGTTTTGCCATATGTTTCTGCTTTCTCAATTAAAGATTCTATCAGGTTTGCCGGAGTTTCCATGTTTTTGTTTTTTAACGAGTAAATCTGTATCACATTAATTTATATTCAACAGGCAGTTGCCTGTTGAATATAAATTGTCAAATGACTTTGACTGCTGTAAATTTTAATTTCGGGCTGTACTTGCATCAGCTGCAACTTCCCCTGCTTTGGATTTTACATTCTCAACCATACCGATTGCATCTTCTTTCACTGTTTCAAATTTTTGGCTGATACTGCCAATGAAATCATTGAATTTATCAGTTAATGCTTCTGCATAGTCATTGCCTTTCTTAGAAATTTTTTTCCTTGTGGCTGTACCTTTGTCTGGAGCGAATAAGATGCCTAAAGTTGCGCCAACTGCAACGCCGGCCAATACGCCTAATAATAATTTTCCTGAGCTCATGATTTTGTTTTTTATTGTTTATGTAGAGTAAAAGTGTCAACCTTTACTTATGTTAATTGAAATAATGCATCATTACAAATCACATGCTTATGCTTTTTCTTTTGCTGCTTTATTTTCAGCACCTTTTGTACCACCTCTATGCGTCGCTTTGATAGCGGAGAATTTAATTTTCAATCCTGCTATTTTTGTATTATCTCCATCTGGAAGTTGTTTTTCAACTGTATTTTTCCGGGTATCCAATGCCTCGTACAATACTTTTATTTCATCCCAATCTTCACGGGAATATTCATTTTTATTTTCAGCCACTGTATTTACGAAATTTCTGTAAATACTCAATAAATTCTCTGCAGTAGCAAACCCAAAACTCATGTCCGAGCCAACCACACCTTCACCAAATAATTTATTTCTTAATACCTGTCTGAAATCCGGTGTTGTGACCGCATTTGCTTCTGCCTCTTTAATTTTAATTTCGTAAGTGGTTTTTAAAACAGCGTATTGCACCTTGCTTTCCTCCAATTTTGTTTTATCCGATGCTTCTAGTCCTGACATTGTGCTGTTCGTTTTAGTTACCCTTGCCTGGTATCCATCGTCTAGTCCGGACCAATTAGCTGATGTATAAACAGGGGTAAGGCCGTCCACTGAATCGACATAGTTGTTCAAATTTGTTGCATCCTGCTGAGCCTCTGTAGCAGAGTTTTTGCAGGCGGTGAAACCTGATACTGCAATAACAGCAGCGATCAGTACATTCTTTTTTTTCATTTTAAAATTTTAATAGTTTGTTTGTTAAGAAAAATTTGATTTCATTATGACAGGACCAAAAAAAGTGAGCTTGTCATAAATATTTTATTTGTTGTCACTCATGATTCATCTTTTGTTGTTTTTACCAGGCCGATGCCTGCGATAAAAAATATAAGACCAAGAACCCCGTAGATTATTAGTCCTTTGGTATTCCCTGTACTGTTGCGAGAGTTTACAAATAGAACGGCCGCATAAATGAGCCCGACAATCCCCAATACGGTAAGCAATGCGCCAAAAATTCGTTTAATATTCATATGTAAAAGATTTTACCGACATAATTTTTATTTTCCTGATTAAAAAATTGCTTCTGTTAGTTTCTCCTGGAGGCTGATTATTTGTTTTTCAGCCAGTAATTTTTCAACTGTTAATCGTGCCATCAGGTAACTGACAGTTGACTCAGCGCCCTGGTTGAGGTTTACATAACTTTCTTCAAGCCCGTCATAACATCCGCCGGTGCATGGATTGTATATAACCTGTTGCAGGTGATTATTCCCTAAAAACCAATTGAACGATATTTCCATTCTTCGCAGGTAGGTCTCATCTTTAAACACATCATAGAATTTATGCATTGCAAGAACAGTATAAGCTACATCGATAGGTTGTTCACCACCAGCAGTAACATAGACCGCAGTATTTTCCTTATGCAGCCATGTTTTATTGGAAATTACTTTTATGCTGTTTTCTCCAAAAGTCTTCGACAATAAAAAATCAAAAGATGATTTTGCAATGTCTTTATATACCTGTTCACCGGTGGCTAACCAGGCACATAACATTGCCTCAGGTATAATGCTGTTGGCATAGGTAAGATAACTTTCAAACCATTGCCATTCACTCTCTGCTTCATGCTTGTACATTTGCACCAGCCTGTTTGCCAGTTGCCTTATCAACGATGTTCCCCGGATCGTTTTATTTTTTTTATTACGGTAGTACAATCCTTTAATTGCAAAAGCCATTGCCCGTGTCGAATAGATCTTATTTACATTCAGCATTGCCTTTTGCATTGTTAAAGCGGCATCTTCAGTTAGATCTAGCGGAAGTGATCTGTTCATTGAGATCAGGTAACCAAGAGCCCAAATGGCTCTTCCATTTGAATCAGCAAGATTGGTAGAATTATTTTCTTCTGTAAAAACCCTTTTTTCACTTACATAATTCAAAAAATAACCATCGGGCTGTAAACAGTACTTTATAAAATTAAAGTAGATATTAATATATTCAATTACTGTTTCATCTCCCGTTAGTTCATAATACTGACACATTGCGATCATTGCCCTTGCATTATCATCCAATGTGTATCCTGAGTCAATATCCGGCTGGTTGATCTTTGAAAACTGGATCATCCCAAAACCAGTTGTCATTTTTTTTATATGGGTAAGATTGATGACAGGTAAATTATATTTCAGTTCAATTTGTTCATCGCTGATCTTTTCAAACAGGTGTGCATGGCTGATAGCTGCGTTTTCCCAGGCAGTAGATGCCATACGGTGTAATCCGTTTGACCCAATATTTTTTCTCAACTGTTCATCCTCAAATAACCTGTTTACAGCTTCGGTTAATTGAATGGAGTTTTGAAAATCTATTGTTATCCCGGCATCATCCTTTAGCACTTCACGGGCATGCGGAATAGGAGTGGAGATAACCGGGCAGCCGCAACTGATAGCATATGAGAATGTTCCGCTTACAGCCTGGTTAGGGTCACGTGAAGTAAATAAATAAATATCGGTTAGCTGTAAATACTCTAACAGTTCGGGTAGTGGTAAATAATCATTTATAAAATGTACGTGTTGTTGCAGATGCAAAGCTGAAACCTTTGCTTCAAGCATTAAGCGATACTTTTCTCCATCGTGTTTTATTATTGTTGGATGTGTTTTACCAATAACCAGGAAAACAACATCTGGATTTTTTTTAATTATAGCAGGTAATGCTTCCAGGGTGGTTTCAATACTTTTTCCGGGGCCTAACAGTCCGAACGTGGATAGTACTTTTTTCCCCGTTAATTTATACTTGCTCTTTAAAAGTTCCTTATCTGCATGCAATACCAGGTGTGTGCCATGAGGGATCACTGCTATCTTTTCCCCGGGTATTTCATAGTCAGTTACAAGGATGCCTTCTGAAATATGGGTCATTACGATAATTGATGCGGCAGCAGCGGAAAGTATTTGCACTTTTGTTTTTAATGCTTCATCCGGGTGTGGTATTACAGTATGAAAAACCATAATAACAGGTTTGTTAAGTGCAAGCAGAAACTGCAGAAACTCATCTTCTTTGTTTTCAAAAAGCCCAAACTCATGCTGGACCATTACCATCCGGATATCCGGGTCGGAATTTATTCTCTTTGCTAACTGTATAAATGCGTCTGCATGACCTGTATTGAGAATATATTTTATTTCATCTGTATAAATATGATTTTCATTTTCTGATTCAAGCGGACAAATATGAATGGCAAATGAATGATCAAATTTATTTTTTAATGTGCTTATAAGATCCTGTGAATAGGTCGCAATTCCACATTGCCTCGGAGGATATGTAGTTATAAATAAGATACCGGGCAATTTTTCAATTGGGTTGGAAACAGGCTGTTCAATTTTTATCCTGTTGATACGAACCTTTTGAACACTTTTTGTACCTGCAGGTGTCATGCCGTGCGAACTGCCAATGAAAAGATTATTAACTGGTAAAATTGCAACTTCATTTGTCATTTTTGGAATATTCCTGAATTGTTTGTTTAGAAAGAATTATCCAAATAATTGTCTAAAACCGGTGTAATTGAATCAACTTCAGGAGCAGTAAAGGTGAATTATAGTAAGCAGAAAAGGCTTACACAATCTCAGGTATAAGTTACATAATTCATATAGCCATGAACCAGGATTTGAGATTTACATCCTTGCCATATACCAGTTCAGTTCTTTCTCTATTTTTTCGTAGTGAAAAAAGGCCGTAATGTTTTTTTGAAGACGAAGAAAGGCTGTTTCGCTTTTCACCACATAATCAAAAGCCCTGTGGTGCATACAACTGACGGCTACATCAATTTTATCCTGCGATGATAACATTACAACAGGGATATCAGGATTGATCGATTTTATCTTGTCGAGGGTTTCTATTCCGTTCATTGCGTTTTTATCTATCCCGTTCAGGTGATAATCCAGAATGATTACATCAGGTTTATGCGATAAATTTTCCAGGCAAAGTTCGCCTGTGGCAAATGTTTCAACAGTAAAATCGGTGTGATGAAGAAATTCGATTTCCAGTGATTTCAGGAATAATGCATCGTCATCTACCAGGAAAAGTTTAATTTTTTCGTTGTTCATGGTTGGTTGTTTTTAATCCGGGAAAGTTCCTCTGTTAATTCGGTGCATGCTCTTGAGCAAATATTTTCAATGTGTAAGATCATCCCGGGTATTTGCTCCACCTGTTGCTGTAAGCTGGCATAGTCCTGTACTTTTTTTGCCATCGCCTCAACATCCGTGCTGATTCCCATTATTGAAAAGGAAGGGATCATTTTATGTACTGCTTCATACAATGAATTCCATTCTTTATCCCGGAAACTTTGTTTCATTGCGATGATCAATGGCGGGGTTTGCTCCAGGTAAAGTGAGATCATTTCCATCATCAGCTTCGGATCAGATTTGGTACGGCGGATCAAATAAGCAAGGTCTGTACATTTTGTTTTTTCACCTTCTCCACTTTCTTTTTGCTTATGAAGTGTTGTTTGTACCGGCTTTCTTACCAGCCCGGCTATTTTACTATACAATATTCTTTCGTCAATCGGTTTTGCAATATAGTCGTTCATACCTACTGCTTTGCATTTTGCAAGGTCAACAGTTGTTACATCTGCCGTTAAAGCGATGATGGGGATCTTTGACTTCAGTGTCTTACGAATATATTCAGTGGCCTCAAACCCGTTCATCTCAGGCATCTGGAGGTCCATCAAAATAATATCATAGGATTCGGTTTGCAGTTTTTCTACAGCAATTTTTCCGTTAGCCGCAATATCCTGTTCAAAGCCGAAATCATCAAGCAATGTTTTCATCAATAGCTGGTTGAGAGCAATATCTTCTACTACCAGCACTTTAATATTTTTTACTGTTGCATCCAGTTCAGAAATTCCTGGTTCTTCTTCAATCACAGCGCTGGTTTTTTGAAAACTTAATATGAAACTAAAAACAGAGCCCTCATCAATTTTACTTTTCACACTAATGGTTCCGCCCTGCGGCTCTACTAATTGTTTTACAATGGAAAGCCCCAAACCCGTTCCCCCATACAGTCTTGAAGTATGGCTGGATGCCTGCTGAAAGTTTTCAAAAATTCTCCCGATTTTGTTTTCCTCTATGCCGATGCCGGTATCTGCTACTGCAAATTCAATGCTTACTGACTCTTCATCTTCATCCAGTAGATTTACACTTACTGTAATTTTTCCTTTTGTTGTAAACTTTACAGCATTACTCAACAGGTTTAAGATGATCTGGTGCAATCGCACCGGGTCGCCTACCAACACATCCGGGATCCTGCTGTCGTATTCTTTTACCAGTTTAAGATTTTTTTCCTGGATCTTCGGTTCGAACATATGCATCATGGCAGAGATGGACAATGCCATCTTAAATGGTGTTTGCTCAAAGGTCATTTTCCCTGCATCTACTTTCGCCAGGTCGAGTATATCATTGATGAGTACAATTAAAGCATCACCGCTCATTTTTATGGCGGTTAAATATTCTTTTTGTTTAGCCGACAATTCTGTTTTCAGCAGCACTTTTGTAAACCCGATGATCGCATTCATGGGTGTACGTATTTCATGACTCATGTTGGATAAAAATTGCTGTTTTGCTTTCACGGCATCTTCCGCAATTTGCGTAGCATTTTCAGCCTTACTTTTTGCTTCTTCTGCAATTCCAGTTGCTAACTCGGCAAATACAATTGCCTCAGTCAATTCTTTTTCATTTCTTTTTTGTTCTGTAATATCTCTTGCTACCACAACGGCGCCGAGCACTTTTCCATCCTCATCTTTATAAACAGACCCGTTAAATAATACGTCTGTCAACTTGTGATCCATTATAGTTAACGGATAATCTGTTACAAAACCTTTTGCGAATACTTCCTGGTAAACTTCACGGGCCCTATGTGGCTCAGTAAAATAATCAAAGAAATCAGTGCCTGTAAGTTTTTCCCTTGTCAAACCTGTAATGTTCGCCAATGCTTCATTCATATCGGTGATCTTACCTTCTGTACTTATAGTAACCAATGGATCATAACTTGCTTCAATAAGACTACGGGAATATTGGGAGGCCAATTTTGCAGAATTGCTGTGCGCTTCAAGTTCTTTTTTTACAATTTTCTGTTTTTCTTTCTCCTTGCTTTGAAAAATAAGTTCTTTGTTAGCAATGACTAACTCAGCTGCCCGTTTTTCCTTCATTTTGTTTTGAAAGACAAGTTCTTTGTTAGCAATGACTAACTCAGCTGCCCGTTTTTCTTTCATTTTGTTTTGAAAGACAAGTTCTTTGTTGGCAATACTTAACTCAGCTGCCCGTTTTCCCTTCTCTTTATTTTGAAAGACAAGTTCTTTATTGGCAATGCTTAACTCAGCTGCCCGTTTTCCCTTCTCTTTATTTTGAAAGACAAGTTCTTTGTTGGCAATACTTAATTCTACTGCTCTGTTTCCTTTCTCTTTTTTTTGAAAGGCAAGTTCTTTTCGTATAATGACCACTTCCGCTGATAGTTTTTTCTTCTCTTGCTTTTGAAAGGCAAGTTCTTTAAGAGCTACCAATAACTCATCTTTACCCGATTTTTTTAGTTTAGCCATATTCTATCTTGATAAAATTCGTTTACCTTATTTTATTCCCTTTGTCTCAAAAGCTTTAGGGGAAATACCAATTTCTTCGATCGGGTTTCGCCTTTTGTCCTTCAATTGTTTGAAATGAGAAGGAGAGAGTCCTGTAGCTTTTTTAAACTGGTTGGATAAATGAGCAATACTGCTGTAATTCATCTTCCAGGCGATCTCTGTAATGTTCAGTTCATCATAAATGATCAACTCTTTTATCCGCTCAACTTTATGCGCAATGATAAAATGTTCAATAGTGATTCCCTGCACCTCTGAAAACAAGTTGGCCATGTAAGTATAATCGTGATTTAATTTGGCACTTAAGAAATCAGAAAAGTTTGTCTTGATAAGTTCATCTGAATGATGAACCATTTCAATAACTGCATTTTTAATTTTTTCGATCAGAATAGCTTTCTTATCATCCATTAACTCAAGCCCTGTACTACGTAATGCAATTTTTATTTGCTCCCGCTGCTCCTCAGAAATGTTTTCCATGATCTCCACTTCTCCCAAATCCACTACAATAAAATGCAGTCCGAGTTTTTTCAGCTCTTCTTTAACCACCATTTTACAGCGGTTGCTTACCATGTGTTTTATGAAAATTTTCAGATATAGCCTGTTTTGTTGAAAGTAGCGTTAAAGGTGGCTCATTATTCGTCAAAGAATGTTACATAATTATGCGAAAAGGTTATAGTATTCACACATTAATTGAATTCCGGCAGTTCAGCGCAGGTATTAATTGCCTTTTTTAAGCTAGTTGTTTTTGCTCCGATACTGAAAGGTTATCTGCTACTGCTTCAGCATTTATACCTAACTCGGCAAGTTCTGATAATCTTTCGTTGACTGCTTTTTCTTCGGTTAAAATTTCATGTAATAAAAGGGATGCCTCCGTTTCGCCTAATGCATCAGCGAAAGAACAAAGCGTTCCATAAGTTGCAATTTCATAATGTTCAATTTTTTGAACTGCTGAAATAATTGCAGCATCCCTTACCTTTCCGTCCTCAGTACCTTTCATTATTGATCTTGCGTCCTTGATTAAATACGACATCGCTTTGCATTTTTTGCTTTCCGACTTTTCGCCAGTAAAAGTGAAAGCTCCTTCTAACTTTGTTACATGCTTTTGGGTAGCCTCCAGATGCCCGATAAGTGCTTCCACCAATAAAACTGCTGTTGCATTTTTGATCATTTTAGGAAAAGCTTTGGTGAGTGCCTTTTCTGACCTGTAGATATCCTGTATTTCATCAATAAATAATTCACGAAGTCCTTTATTAGGGTCATGTTCTTTCTTCTTTGCTTTTCGCTTGTTTCTTTTAAATGTTCCGTTTAGTGGAAACTGTTTAGTTATATCTTTCATTTTTTTTATTTAGTTACTGTGATTTTATTTAAGGATTTTCTGCTGTTACGTCTTCCGCCAACTTTGACTCACCGGATTTTTTTTCAATGTCTCTGTCCATGGAATATAGAGCATCACTGCTTATTTTTTCGCCACCGGCTAATTTCATTTTGTCCAATAAGTCCATCACCAGCATTTCTTCTTCTATCTGTTCCTTTACAAACCATTGCAGAAAATTCCACGTTGCCCAATCTTCTTCATCAAAACTCATTTTTACAAGCTTATAAACAGCTGCAGTATTATCTGTTTCATGCACAAATATTTTTTCAAAACAATTGTTTATACTTACTGGTGATGCGGGTGGGGCTGGGATGGCGGTTACCTCTACTTTGGCACCTCTTTTTAAAATGTACTCTAATATCTTCATCATATGGTTACGTTCTTCCTGTGCATGCCGGAAAAGAAAATTCGCAATACCTGACATGCCCTGGCCATCGGCCCATGCTGCATACGATAAATAAATTTGTGATGCATGTGCCTCTTTTGTTATTTGCGCATTCAGCGCAGCCGAAAGGGTTTTTGATAGTCTGTTAGTATTCATAATTTGATTAAGTAAGTTCAATTTGACTGTACACTTAGTTCATCCGGGTTTCTTCCGGCATTCCGTTTTTACGAGTAATTATTCTTCACCCTGTTGATTCAGTTTGGATCTATCTTAAATAATTAACCGGAGAAGAAAAAAGCAAGAATAGCTGCTGCGATCAGCAATGCCATAGAAAACAGCACAGCTACTGTAAATTTTGCGTTTGTAAATATTCTCATATCTTTTATCTTGTATATCAGTGATAGTAAGCAATCTAAAGTTCAGTTTATATAGACCTTCCAGTGTTATATACCTATTGAAAAAAGTTACAAAATTCACACATTTTAAGTAAAAGCCACCAGTTAAACTGGTGGCTATATCGAAAAGAGGGATTAATAGTTATTGATATCTGCCAGTCTTAAATCTGCTATGATTAATAATCCCGGTCTACTACTCTTTATATTCTTTTACATAATTTTCTAATTCGGTTTTGTTTGCTGCAGTACTCAGTAATTCATATAGCTGAACAAAATTATTCCGGTCTGTAATTGTGCGGTATGACAGTTTCGCTAATTGAAGCCTGTTGCTTTCACTTGATACCAACTGAACCAATTGTTTTGCCTGGCTACTGGTGAAATAGTTCGCCGTGCTATTAAACACAGATGTAAGGGAGTTCATTTTTTCAAATGGAAGATATTTTGCCTGGACACCTTTGTAAAGAATATTAAAATCTGCGTCAACCATCGCAACATGCGTATTGTAACCTGTGCTGTAATTATTATTTATATAGGTTGTCAATTCATTTTTGCTTGCCTCGTTGCTTAACAAACCATAAACCTGGTTGAAATTGTTACGATCTGTAATGCTCCGGTAGGACAACTTTGCTAATTGAAGCCTGTTATTTTCTGCAAGGACTATCTGAATTAACTGGACTGCCTGGTTAGTGGTGAAATAATTATCGTTAAATGCACTAGTCAATGAACTCATCTGTGTGTTCAGCGGCCATTGCTGCTGAATAGTACGGTATAAATTATTGAAGTTGGCATCAGACATTGCACCATTTACGTTATTGCCTGTGCCATAATTATCATTTACATAAGCCGCCAGTTCATTTTTGCTGGCCTGGCTGCTGAGCAGGTTATAAATCTGTTGGAAGTTGCTTGGGTCAGTGATCGTACGGTAAGATAGTTTCGCCAATTGAAGACGGTTGCTTTCTGCACTGACTAACTGGATCAACTGACTTGCCTGGTAAGTACTGAAATGATTATTAGCTGTACTAAATGTATTCGTTAAGGAATTCATCTGGGTATTCACCGGCCATTGATTTTTAATTCCCTGGTAGAGAGTATTAAAATCGGCATCGGGCATTGCAACAAATGAATTATCAGCAGCGTAGAAATCATTTACATAAGCTACTACTTCATCTTTTCCAGCCTGGCTTTTGATCAAATCATACAACTCATAAAAATTGCTGCGGTCTGTGACTGTATGATAAGATAATTTAGCTAATTGCACCCTGTAACTTTCAGAAGTAATCTGTTGGAGCAATTGCGCAACCTGGTAAGTAGTAAAATAATTACCAGTCTTGTTAAAAGCATTTGATAACATTGATCTTCTTAGGTTGGGATTCCGCTGAGCTTTTACATTCTTTAAAAAGGTATTAAAATTAATGGTTGTCATAGGAACCTGGTTCTCACCGTCTCCGTTATTTCCTGTTTCAATCAATTCCAAACTACCATTCCCGTTTACTTTTATTTGCATCTCAAATGCATATCTCAGGTTAAACTGTATGGAAATAATATCTGATTTGTTTGTATTCTGATCGGTACGTGTAATTCGTAAAGTATGCTGTCCTGTTTCAAGATTAATTAATGCAACTGTTGTTTTGTTGCCTTCAATAGTACTGTTGTTAAGATTGTAGTTATTGCCATCTAATGTTACCTGTAAATTTTTATTACCGTTTACAGTAATAGTGACAGACCCTGTAGTAACAGGAGGGGCAGCAAGCACAGACAGCGATGCTAAAATGCTGATGATATATAATGATAATTGTTTCATGATTTATTTTATTAGAATTTATTTAAAGTAAAAGCGACTTACTGCATTCTTTTGCACAGATAAGTTTGCCTGCTGATTATATCTTGATTGATTTCAGTGAATCGAATAGCCCAAATGCTTTGAGCAACCAAATGATCACAACAATCACAACAACTATGTTGAGAATGTTTTTGATCTTACGGTCCATCGGGATATAAGTATTTATCAGCCACAAGGCAACACCTACAACGATTAGTACAATTAAAATGGTAAGAAGAGGCATAAATAGTAGTTTTAGATTGATTCAGGTAAAGTTGAGTTAGTTTAAACTCATAACTGTTACACTTCCTTTTAAATAAGTTACATCATTCACACCCGGAAGGAAGCCGACAAACTTATTGGGCACATAATGAAAAACCCCGGTTGTTACCGGGGTCTTTTGTAGTTCGAATTGTCGAATTACTGATAGAAAAAATGCAAAAAATGGAACTTTAAACCTTTAATGATCCGAACTATTTTAATGCTGATTTTGCCAGGTAAAAGCCGCCGGATAAATTATCCCCGGCCACCCAGCCTCCATCTACAAAATCTTTTTTTTGACTTAGCCTCCCATTCATTGAAAAGGCAATACGATTATCATCCGGCCATTTGCAGTTAATGGCTATTTTGTTGTTATTACTTATTGTGTAAGAGCCGGTAGCTTTGCGTGAACTGTTCATATCACTACTGTACATTTCGAGATTGTTGTTCTCTCCGAAAACTATTTTTACATCTACCTTCTTCTGATTCATACTATAAACACCTTTCCATATTCCCTGTATATTTATTTCAGATCTCGTACTCCTGTAGATGATAAAAAAGACCAGGCCTATTGAAAACAGATACCACTTCATAAAAAATACTATAATTAGAAACCCGGTTATTAAAAAAATAAAAAGCAAGCATAAAATTCCGGAAGCCACTTGTATGCACTGTTATTACAGAAGCAGGATCCGGCCGTTTATAGGCTATTACGGGAAAACTTAAGAAATACTCTGTTCGGTTATTATTTATTTTATTAAAAAAACAAGATTATACTTAAAAAAAGTTGATTTAATCCTTTTCCACTTACCCGGATCAGGATTGCAGGAGTTTTGTTAATTGAAGAATAAAGATGAGATGCTTTCTGCATTCAGGTCTTATACGATTTGAGAAATAAGTTATATAATTCACATATCCGGATACCTGGTATTACTCATTATACATTTTTTTCATTGATCATACAATCAGTAAATCATGTAACTTATTTCTGAAGTTGTGTAACACCCCTCCGAACAAAGAAGTCCATCTTTGTTTATTGCTAATATAATTTATCGATCAAAATTCAAAAAAATGAAAAAAATATTTTACACACTATTTCTTGCTTCACTTATTGCCGGTTGTTCAGAAAACATGGTAACAGGCCGCAAACAACTGAGCCTTGTGTCAGAAACAGAATTACAATCCATGGCCAAGGAGGAATACAAAACTTTTTTAAACGCAAATAAAGTTGTCAATACAAGTGTCAATAGGGATGCTGAAATGGTGTATCGTATAGGTTCACGCATTGCTACAGCTATTACAGCTTATTATAATAACAACGGACAACCAGCTATTTTAGAAGGATACCAGTGGGAATTTAACCTGATAGAAAATAAAGAAGCTAATGCATGGTGCATGCCCGGCGGAAAAGTAGTAGTCTATACAGGTTTATTACCTATTACACAGAACGAAGCGGCATTAGCCGTAGTAATAGGACACGAGATAGCCCATGCAGTTGCACAACATGGTAGCGAAAGAATGAGCCAGGCGTTATTGCAACAATTAGGCGGTGTTGCTTTGCAGGTTGCACTCGCAAATCAAAAAGTCGAAACACAAAATCTTTTTATGACTGCTTATGGTGTAGGAAGTACAGTAGGTGGTTTGTTACCTTTTTCACGCAAAGAAGAAACAGAAGCAGATAAATACGGATTATATTTTTCAGCTATGGCTGGCTACAATCCCCAGGAAGCAATTCCATTTTGGGAAAGAATGGGTGCTGCCGGTGGGCAAAAGCCGCCAGAGTTTTTAAGCAGTCACCCTTCGGATGAAACAAGAATTGCAAATATCAGGTCATATATGCCGCAGGCATTGAAATACTATACACCTGTTAAAAAATAAAATGAGCCTGGGCTATTGAATGGCATAATATTTAATAAGAAAACCTAAAACGTAATTAACAATTAAAAAAAGCATAATGAAAACATTTAAAATTTTAGCAACCAGTTTTTTAATAGTAGCCTTTTTTTCTGCAGGCTGCAAGACATGGAATAAATCACAAAAAGGAGCGGCCATTGGCGTTGCCGGTGGTGCTGCCGCAGGTGCAGTGATCGGTAAAGCAGCTGGTAATACAGCAATGGGTGCTATTATTGGAGCTGCTGCAGGTGGAGTGGCAGGTGCTGTTATTGGGCGCAAGATGGATAAACAAGCAGAAGAAATGAAAAAGGAAATTCCGGATGCTGAAGTGGTTAGGGTCGGAGAGGGGATTGTTATAGAGTTTAACAGTAAGATATTATTTGGTTTTGATCAATCCAATCTTACAGCTGCTGCCCGTACGAATCTGGATAAATTATTAGCCATTCTCCAAAAATACCCGGATACAAACATTGAAGTACAGGGACACACAGACAGTAAAGGAACTACTAGTTATAATCAGAAATTATCAGAAGAAAGAGCTTCCACTGTTTCCTATTATTTAGCTGGAAAAGGGATTGCTACTTCACGACTCAGCATTCATGGATTTGGTGAATCATTACCAAGGTATACAAATGATGCAGAAGACGCACAAGCGCAAAACCGCAGGGTGGAATTCCTTGTTTCTGCTAATGAAAAAATGAAAGCAGATGCTGCAAAAGAAGCAGAAAAAAATAGTGGAAAATAAATCATTCGAAAAAACACAGGCTTTGGATTTTCGTTAGGCTACAGGTTTTAAAAAATAATTATACCCTTCCTTGAAAGTTTAATAGTTGCCTTCAAAAGCAACTATTTTTTTGACTAATATTCTGCATATAAAATTGGTAGCCGGTGGGGACAAAACAAGTGCTAACTATATCCAAATCCAATACGGAAAATAATGGTTAACTTCATTATGATTTCGATTTCAGAACAGCCCAACTCCGCACTCTCTCTTATTCGGGGCTGAAAGTTGAAATTATTTGCCTTAACCAGGAGCCTTGAAGTTGTTTATTAAAAATATGGTTTGCATCCGGTGCAAAATGGTAGTGAAAGCTGAACTTGAAAAATTGGGCTTGCATTATATTACTGTGGAGTTGGGTGAAGTAGATATCATGGAAAAAATTTCAGAAGAGCAGCATGATCAATTCAAAGAAGAATTGCTTAAGTCGGGTCTTGAATTACTGGATGACAAAAAAAGTGTACTGATCCAGAAAATAAAGAATGTTATTATTGAATCGATTCATTATTCTGACGAACCTTTGAGAGTTAATTTTTCCGAATATTTAAGCAAGAAACTAAATCATAATTATACTTACCTGGCCAATCTTTTTTCAGAGGTTCAGGGTACAACGATCGAGAAATTTATTATTGTACATAAAATTGAACGGGTAAAAGAATTACTCGTCTATAATGAACATAACCTCACTGAAATTGCCTACCTGATGCATTACAGCAGTGTGGCCCATCTATCAACTCAGTTCAAGAAAGTCACTGGTCTTACTCCTTCCCACTTTAAACAGCTAAGGGTAATACGACTCAACATGCTGGAAGAACTGTAAATCTTGCAAGTTTTACCCACAGTTGTGTAACAATAGTAATTACAAAAGAACCCACCTTTAGCATATACCAGTTCAGGTATCTAAAACTTTATTTATGCCATTTTATTATTTCGCTTTTTCAGCTACCATGCTGGTGTTGATTTTCATTTTTATCCGTGCTTTTATTTTGCGTAAAGAGAGCTTTCCGGTTGAATTATTTAATGAAGCGCAGAGAAATGAGAACAACGGATATTTTGAGGAGGCAATAATTAGTTATGAAAGCGCCTTGCATGAAGCAAAAAAAACAGTCTTTCTTACGGAGCTAAAATATAGAATAGCCGGTAAGCTTAAAGTGTTAAACACTATTCTTGATTACAGAAGAAGCATGCTGTTCATCCGGCAGAAGTGATGTATTGCTTTTAATAAAACCGTTCCTCTGTTTTACATATTAAATCTTATTAAAAATTAAACTCAACAAAATGACTAACAGTACAGAATTAAAAGGAAAATGGAATGAGCAGAAAGGGAAACTGAAACAAAGATTTGCCTTACTGACAGAGAATGATCTCTTGTTTGAAGAAGGCAGGAAAGATGAAATGCTGGGTAAGCTCCAGGTTAAGCTGGGTAAAACCAAAGAAGAGTTGCATCAAATAATTGAAGCCCTCTAACACGGTACTAAAACATTAAATCAATCCTTTCAAATCTTTAAAATAAAAATTATGAATAATTTACTATATATCATTGCTGTCGTTCTCATTATTGGCTGGCTTCTCGGGTTATTTGTCTTTCATGCCGGAGGCATCATTCATGCACTACTTGTTATAGCCATTATAGTTGTACTACTAAGAGTAATCCAGGGTAGAAAGATCCTTTAGAAATAATAAACCCTTACACGGGTCATTGCTGATATTTGATCTGGTTTCTGATTTTACTTGAAATGTGTGAATTATATAATAAAATTATTAAATCATATAATTCTCTGAACAGGCCAGGTTCCTAACTTTAATTTGGTTTTTTCCAAGACAGTGTGTACTACCGATGAAAATATCTTTAAACAATTAAACCTTATGTAATGTTGGTATATCGTCTATCATAAATAGCCAGGGGTGTCCCATTATCCGTTAATATGATCGCCTTGTAAAAGCATCGATTTACTCTGGCAGTTAGTTTTGGTTAAAGTCCCTGATTTTACAGGGACTTTTTTATGTAAGCAGGTAAAACCAGGAGTCTAAAAAAAATAAGAACCGAACTTTATAAATATAATGACGGGGTAAGTAATTTTATTACTATCTACAAAAACATGTGAATAATATAATCTATTTGTAAAACTATATAACGATTATAAAAAGAAATAAGCCCACCTTTATACCATCATTATCCAATAAATTTTATCGATTTCTCATAAGCAGTTAGTTTTTGGTTGTAGCCCCTTTCTCAAAGGGGTTACTCTTGTATTACAAATGCCGGCAAATAGCCCTGAAGTTTTTGTGATACAGTGCTAACTGTTAATGAAAGTGGGTAATAAAATTAAATTTATGGATAATAAAAAGCAGGATGGCAGATTAGATAGTTCCGAACTGGAGAAATCAAAAGCACACAATATTGTTAAGGTTATTGAGTATATGGCTAATTCAGTAGTGATAAAAACGATTATCCGAAAACCAACAGGTAGTATAAGCTTAATGTCTTTTGACAGCGGGGAAGGATTAACCAAAAAGACCTCTCCGTTTGATACTTTTATTCAGATCATTGAAGGGAATGCCGAAATAGTAATTGATAAAGTGGCCACTTTATTAAAATCCGGCCAGGGTATAATAATACCAGCACACATGTCGAACTTCATTAAACCAAACGGTCGGTTTAAAATGATTTCTACCATTATCAAAAGCGGGTATGAATGAATATCCGATTAAATTAAACAGTGAGCTGGCTTTGCTATTGACAAAAAAAATACTTATTTCTTACTAATCTTGTACAGGTTACCACCATCTGTAACTGCATAAAGCATTCCATTCATATAAGCTACATCCCTGAATCGTTCTTTTTTATCTTCCAGTAATCTTTCTTCACCAACCACTTTATTATTTACAATTACAAGGCGAATAATATGTGTACTGCTAAGTCCACCAATAAATAAATTATTCTTCCATTCAGGAATTGTATTGCCTTTGTAAAAACTCATACCACCGGGTGAGACTACCGGATCCCAATAATACACAGGTTGTTCCATTCCGGCTTTTTGTTGTATTCCTTCGCCAACAGCTGGTCCTTGGTATTCAATTCCATAAGTAATAGTAGGCCAGCCATAATCCTTACCTGCTTTAACAAGATTCAATTCATCACCACCCCGCGGCCCAAACTCTGCTTCCCATAATTCACCGGTTACAGGGTTTATATCAAGACTTTGGGGATTTCTAAATCCATATGCGTAGATCTCAGGCATTGCATCTTTTTGTTTGGCAAAAGGATTTCCAGGAGCTGGTTTCCCCTCTTTTGTAATTTTAAAAACTTTGCCTTGGCCAGCACTTAACAATTGTGCTTTTGCACGACCTTCCAATATTGAACGTTCGCCGGCACTAACAAACAGGTTTCCATCTTTATCAAATACCAGGCGAGAACCATAATGCATGGTACTGTTGAGAGCAGGTGAGGCACGGAATATAACAACAGGGTTATCCACTTTTGATGTGGCTTCATTCAGTTGTCCTTTTGCAACAGCCGTCAGGTTTCCTGGTTCATATTTTTCAGAAAAAGACCAATAGATAGTTTTGTTCTTTGAAAAATTAGGATCAAATGCAACATCAAGCATACCCCCCTGACTACGGTCATCTACAGCAGGAAAGCCTGTTATCTTTTTTATGAAAGTACCCTTTGCATCATAGATCTGCATATAGCCGCTTTTATCTGTAATAAGCAACCGGCCATCTGGCATTGGCACAACCGCCCAGGGATGCCCAATTTTTTCAGCGATCTTATCAGCATTGTAAGCCGTAGCTGTTTTTACACTTGCTATTCTTGTCTGTCCGGGAAAGGCAGGTTTATAATTTGTATTGGCTTTCTTTGTCTCAACCGGGGTGTTTTTTTTTGTCGTATCCCGCATATCTGATTCACCTGAAGTAGTATTATCTGAACACCCAAATGAATAGATAGAGAGAAATAATACAGGGACTGTAAAAAAAGTTTTCAGTTGCATAGTAAATTTGTTTGACGATGAAGTGTAAATTTAATTAAGTGTTTCTAAACAGGTTTGATTATTTTGATGTATGGTTAAACAATTTTAAACCTACAAAAACCCCTAACCATGGAATGGAAAAACAAAATTGTTGTTATTACCGGTGCCAGTACTGGTATTGGCAAAGCAACAAAAGAACTGCTCCGCAACAAAGCTTGTATTGTTTATAATCTTGATAAGAGTGAGCCTGCAGAAGCCGATCCTTATTTCATTCAATGCGATGTGAGTAAAAAAGAAGATGTGAATTCAGTGATTGACAGTATCTATGATAAAGAAAAGCGGATCGATTTTCTCTTTGCTAATGCAGGTGTTCATCTTTTTGCCACACTGGAAGAAACCAGTTATGAGCAACTTGAATCAATTGTTGGTATTAATCTGCTGGGTATTTATTACATGCTAAAAAAAATAATACCAATCATGAAACAACAACAAAAAGGAAGTATTGTGCTGATGGGTTCTGACCAGGTTTTTATAGGCAAAGCCAGCAGTTCCGTTTATGGAATGACAAAAGGTGCAATTGGCCAGCTTACAAAAAGCACCGCTATTGATTATGCGCCTTATAATATTCGTGTAAACTGTATTTGCCCCGGCACTATTGATACACCACTACTTCATAAGGCCGTTGATCATTTCTCAGCGAAAACAGGGACAGCCCAGGACGAAGTATATAAATCACTGGACGGCGTACAACCGATGGGGCGAATTGGCAAACCCGAAGAAATTGCACAATCAGTCGCATTCCTTTTATCGGATGAAAGCTCATTTACCACGGGCAGTTTATTTGCAGTCGATGGGGGATATGTATGCCAGTAGATTAAAATCTCCTGTTCAATGTATAGCTAAAGTCTAGGTCGCCGACGAGTAGGTTTTCTTTTGCATCTGTAAATATCAGCACCCCGTCATCGAGTTTTAAAAGGTTAATGAACGGGGTACCCTTTTCATCATTTAATTGATAGAAAATTTTGCCAACATCTTTTGTGATTATTTTCCAGTCACCCTTTCTGCCCCCCTCCACCCGCCAGGGAGTTCCAAAGACTTTATAAGTAGTTGGCTCATTTTTTTGAGAATCACCATACAAAACGATATACCATTTTAATTTGTAACATTCCATTCCGGGAGCTATAATGCCAGGCACTCCACATGGTGTTCTTCCTTCAAAGGACATAGAGTCCTTAAGTATCACTTTAGGGGACACAATAGCTGTTTGAGCATTTGCAACAGGTGTCATATTATTTAAAGCATAGCTCCATCCACCATTACCTTTTAGCATACTGTTATCAGTATTTAAAATATGAAGCAGGTTTGTGTTTAGTATCGCCAGTTTCAAAGCTTGCCTTCCGTTTATCAGCAGGTAATTATTATGCTCCTTTTTAAATTTTCCTGATAAGGATAATTTTTCTCCGCCGTTGATAAATCCATTTGTGTTATTCTTTCCGATACCATAATTGCATTGCAGCGTATACTGGTTATCGCTGAATGTAAGGTTCCATCGTATAAAATCAATCGAGTCAGTCAAAGAAATCCCAAGAAAAGTTCTTACGAGAGGATCAGCCGGTGTGCTGGCTGTATAATTCGTATCCTTTGAACTGGCGCAGGAAACACAAAAGAAAAAACTGAATACGGTCAGAATGTTTTTCATGTATCTTGTTTTGATAAAGCTCGGTCAAATAAGCCAGCTTCATTCCAAAGCTACACCATCTGTTTCCTTTTCTTGACAAAAGGAAAGATGCCTGAGCCGGTTTCAGAAGCAATACGTATTTTTATTTGGAACTAATTATATCTAACTCGTTTATGGCAATAACTCGAAAAGATGGTAAGCAAAAGCCTGCAGTTGTTAAAAACAAAGGAAATAGTACTAAAGTCCTTACTGCAAAATATTTTATTGAAAGATTAAAAGCTCACCAATCAGATATTGAACTGAAAAAAATACAACGTTATTTTAAATCAGGTGAAGGTCAATATGGAGAAGGTGATCAATTTATGGGTGTAAAAATGGGTACCCTGTTTGCACTTGCAAAAGAGTTTGGAGAAATGCCAATTGATGAAATAGAAAAACTGCTTGAAAGCCAGATACATGAAGTAAGGGCAGGAGCTGTAAGTATTATGGATAAGGCATCACGCAATAAAAAAATTGCACCTGGAAGGCTGAAAGACTTTTTTGAACTCTATATGCGTCGTCACGATCGCATCAACAACTGGGATTTGTGTGACCTGGGTTGTTTATATATGACCGGCTGTTATTTGTTTGATAAGTCTCATGCGGTTTTATACAAATTAGCCAAGTCAAAAATCATATGGGAGCGGCGTACAGCCATACTCAGCACATGCTATTTTATCAGGCAAGGAAAGTTGGACGATACATTTAAAATTGCAACTCTGCTGGTACACGATAAAGAAGACTTGATTCATAAAGCTACCGGGTGGATGCTGCGCTTTGCAGGGACAAAAAACCCGAAAACGTTAAAAGCATTTTTGGATAAACATGCTGCAACAATGCCACGAACGTTGTTGCGCTATTCCATTGAGCATTTCAATAAAAAAGAGAAAGAGTATTATATGAATCTGGGGAAAAAGTGATCTTGCATTATAAATTACATTTGTTCATCTATTTTTAAGTTTATGAGAAAAAGTTTTATCGTCTTCATTATATTAATTGTTCTGTTTCAAATTTCTTGTATGATAAAAAAAACACCCTTGGCCGGTTTGGAATTCGAAATAGAAAAGAAATTGTTTATTGACAGTGCTCAATTCGGCGTTGCTTTCAAGAATGTGCAAACAGGGGAGACCCTGCTAATGAATGAAAAAGAAAGCTTTCATGCAGCCAGTACAATGAAAACACCGGTGTTGATCGAATTATTTAAACAGGCAAGTACAGGGAAATTCTCAATGAGCGATTCTATTGAAATAAAAAATAATTTTAAAAGCATTGTTGATGGTAGTGAATACTCACTGGATTCTGCTGATGATAGTGAATTTGAATTATATAAAGTCATCGGACAAAAGCGAACTATTGCAGACCTGGCTTATAACATGATCATCCTTAGCAGCAATATGGCAACTAATATGCTTATTGAGCTTGTAACAGCTGATAGTGTAATGAAAACAATGAAATCACTTGGTGCAAAGGATATACAGGTGTTACGTGGTGTGGAAGATAGTAAGGCTTTTGAAAAAGGATTAAATAATACGACTACTGCATACGACCAGATGCTGCTGTATAATTTACTGGCAAAAGAAAAACTGGTAAATAAAGAAGCCTCGAATGAAATGACAAGGATCTTGCTGGATCAAAAGTTCAATACGGTAATTCCTGCCAAACTTCCACCCGAAGTAAAAGTGGCGCATAAAACAGGCTCAATTACCGGTGTACAGCATGATGCAGGAGTTGTTATTCTCCCTGACGGCAGAAAATATGTGCTTGTATTATTATCCCGCTTTAAGAAAGAAGATGAGAAAAAAGTAATTGAAGCAATGGCCGCTGTTTCAAAATTGGTATATGATTATGTGATGAAGCACTAATAGAATTTATAGACCCTCAATTTTTCTACTTAACTTTAAAGGTCTTACACCATCCCTTTGCTTTTACTACCACCCCGTACAAGACTATGAAACTATTCATCAAATGAAATTTTATTACACAAAGTTTTCAGGTTATGTATGCTGCAAAGGATGGCTGAAATTTCTTTTTCTGTTTTTCATTTATTTTCCGGTTAGTGCACAAGAACCACAACTCATGTTGCCCATTGGGCATTCTGCACAGATCAGGTCTGCTGAATTCAGTAAAGACGGTAAAAAAGCATTGACTATTGCTGCAGATGGTACGGCCAAATTATGGGAAACAGCTTCCGGCAAACTGCTTCAGGATTTTACACCTGCAGGTGATGCATCTATCACGGTAGTTAGCGATGCTAAGTTCAGTGACGATGGTAAACTTGTTTTTATTAGTTATGAAAACAGCAGCTTTAATGTATTTAGTACGCAAACTGGAAAAGAAGTATTTGATGATGCTATCTACATGCAAGACGGTCATTCTTTCGAAAAATTTGTCACACAATTCAGCCCGGATGGAAAATACTTGAGATTATACGACAAGGAATATTTCCATGAAGCTGAAGGTGAACCGATGGATACTACCCAGATTTTCGATCTTAATACCAATAAACTTGCTTTTAGATTAACTAAACAAAAAAACTATATCGATATCGGCGCTTATAGCAGAGATGGGAAAAAAATTGTAACTGTTCTTGCCGATAATATAATCAAAATATGGAATGGTCTTACCGGTGCTTTATTGAAAACCATTCCTGGTAGTAATGAAGTTTATATATCGGCACAATTTTCAGCAGACAATAAAAGTCTTTTACTTGTTACTTCAACTGGTACAATTCGGGTTATGGATGTGTTAACAGGAAAAAAGTCAAAGGAAATATCTTCACCATTATCAGAACAGGATATTGCATTAAACCTATTCAGCCCGGATGGCCATTATTTAGTAAAACTATATGGGTATCATAATGAGAGCCGATTTCCGGACCCTGATGAATTTTATTCAAGTAATTATTACGATACAGCAACTTTATGGGATCTGCAAACGGGTAAAAAGATATATCAACAAAATGATCTAAATACCAGGATATTAAATACCGACATTTCTTTTTTCAGCCCGGATGGGAAAAAAATAGTGATCCCTGAAAAAGGAAATATCATCCGGGTAAGAGAAACAAGTACTGGTAAAATTCTTTTTGAACTAAACGGACATGTAGATGAAATAAATGCTGCCCAGTTCAGTTCAGATGGAAAAATGATTCTTTCTTCATCAGCTGATAAAACTGCAAAAATCTGGGATGCTGCAACCGGTAAACTTATTTTGAATTTAAAAGGGCATAATGCACCTGTTAACAGTATCCGGCTAAGTAGCGATGGCAAAAAAATCATTACTGCCTCTGCTGATCGAACTGCAAAAATTTGGGATGTTTCTTCGGGAAAGGAATTAATGGTGTTGACGGGGCATACAAACAGTATTCTTGCTGCAAGGTTTAGTCCTGATGGGAAAAACATAGAATTCAAAACAAAAGAATATATAAAAACATGGAACGCTGAAACAGGAAAAATTTCCATGATACCCTATATTCCTGAAAATAGTTTGACGAATAATGAAGGGTTCGGTAAATCTTCAATCAGTTCTGATTCTGTTTATATGCTCTATTGGGCCGTTAATATAATTAATGTTTCTGAAGCAGGGGAGGATTTTATGGTAACTCATGAAAAAGAGTTGTTGCAGGATGTTCAATTCAGTCCCGATAGTAAAAAACTGATCATTACTTATAAGAACAGCCGCATTAAAGTTTATGATCTTGTTAATCGAAAATTCATTTACACTTTTATCGCTGTTGACAGTACCGGCTATTTAGTAAGCAATGAAAAATACCAATATGATGGAACAGAAGCTGCCCGTAAATTGCTTCACTTCACTTGCGATGGTGAAATAATAGAACTGAACCAGGTAAAAGACCAGTTATGGGTACCCAATCTCTGGGACAGAATAAATAAAGGCGATAGCATCAATGCAAAAACGATCAGTGAACTGAATATCTGCAAACTCACACCTCTTGTAGAAAATATCAGCAAGGGAGATATCACTCATTTCAAAATCACACCACGGCGTGGTGGGTTAGGAGAAACAGTTTTAATGCTGAATGGCATTGAATTAAAAAAGTACAAACCGGCTGAGTTGAAAAAAAATGCCGGTTTCTATGATCTGATCCTGAATAAAAATGATTTTAAAGATCTGTTGATAGCTGGAAAAGAAAACCAGCTGACAGTAAAAGCTTATACGTCCGATAACTTAGTTGTATCTCGCGGCGGTGATGTAGAAGTACAGGGCAGTGCCCGTGAAACTACACCACCTAATTTATATGCTGTGATGATCGGCGTAAGTGATTATAAAGGAAATGAACTGGATTTAAATTATGCGGCGAAAGATGCAACCAAAATATCCGATGCTATTTCAGTTACTTCAAAAAAATTACTGAATACAGATAGCATCAATCATGTCTTCATGTATAATCTTACTACAGAACCTATACGGTATCAATTGCCGGAAAAGAAAGCGGTTAAATCCGTTTTTGATTCTATTGCTTTAAAAGCAGGTGCCAATGATATTATTCTTATCTTCTTTGCAGGGCATGGTATTATGAAAGAAGTAGGTGGCAAAACACAATTCTTTTTTCTTACTGCAGATGCTTCCTCACTGACAGATGCAAGTGTATTAAAGGATGTTGCCATCAGTATGGATGAACTAACCGATTGGATAAAACCACAAAAAGTTAAAGCACAGAAACGCATTCTTATTTTTGATGCATGTAACAGTGGTCAGGCAATAAAGGATTTTGTAAAACTTGGGAATGGTCAACAGGATTTTGTTGCTGCAAGAAATGATGACAATGCTCAACAGGTAAAAGCAATTGATAAGCTGAATGAAAAATCTGGCCTGTTCATTCTTTCCGCATCAGCAAGCGGTAAAAATGCTTATGAACTGGGAAGACTATCACAGGGTTTACTTACTTACTCATTGCTGAAAGCGATCAAATTGCAACCGGATATTTTAGAAAATGGAAAGTATCTGAACCTAAGTCGTTGGTTCAGCGCAGCAGAAAAAACAGTATCTGAAATTTCCAGTGAGATAGTTGGAGAAAGACAAGAGCCGCAAATTGTTGCAAACACTAATTTTAATATTGGCCTGGTGGACGAAGAAGTATTGTCCAAAATTATTTTACCGCAGGAGAAACCAATAATCACCAATTGTAATTTTCAAAATGCCGATGAAGATATTGCAGCCGATAATCTTGGGTTAAATAAACTGATTGATCGGCAATTAAATGTCTTGTCAGACAATAGCAACGCTGGTTTTAGTTTTGTTGCTGGCTCTAATTCAACCGATGCTTATACGCTTAGCGGACGATACACAATCAAAGACAGTATAATTTCAATACGGGTTATCGTTCGTCAGAAGAATGAGATCGTATACCGGTATGAAAAAGAATCCGCAAAAGATAAACCTGCAGAACTGGCAGATAAAGTAGCAGCTGAAGCTTCAACATGGGTTGGAAATAAAAAGTAAATTGGTTTTATATTTATATTCTTGATACGCTTTGATAATATACAGGGAAAACAAAAGTTACTAATAGCAGTTTTGCTATCAGTACTACTATCGCTTTATATAAATGCCCAGCCACCAAGACCTATATTACAGCAGCCCAGACTTATGTTACCAATCGGGCATACGGATGGTGTGGTCTATGCACAATTCAGTCCGGATGGTAATAGAGTTGTGACAGCTTCATTAGATAAAACTGCAAAGATCTGGGATGCGGTTACAGGAGTATTACTTGCAGATCTGAAAGGACATACCGGTGTAATAAACTATGCAGCATTCAGCCCGGATGGAAAAAAGATCATAACTGTTTCAGGAAGCCTGACCCTGACTTCAGAAGATACTTTAGTTAAAATATGGGATGCAGTTAATGGCACATTTTTAGCGAACCTGACTCATTCCACTTATGTAGTCAGTGCGCAATTTAGCCCTGATGGCAAAAGGATAGTAACTGTAGGAAGAGATAAAAATGCATACTTATGGGATGCAGCGACGTATAAAAAACTATTTTCACTTACAGGTCACACGGATATTGTTAACTCTGCAAAGTATAGTGCAGATGGAAAAAAGATCATTACAGGTTCTTCTGATAATACAGCAATTATCTGGGATGCAAACAACGGTAGACGCATAGCAGATTTAAAAGGAAGAACTCACCAACAGGTAAACAATGCTTTTTTTAGCCCGGATGGATCTAAGATCATCACTATTCACCGCAACAATTTTGCCCGAATATGGAATGGAACTACTTATACAGTGCTGAACCCACTTATTGGCGTAAGTGCAGCAGAGTTTAGTCCTGACAGTAAACTGATCGTTTCAAGTACGATTGTAAATATTGGAATAGTTTGGGATGCTGAAACAGGTAAAGTATTAAAAAGCTTGTTACACGATAATCCAGTTGTTTCTGCCCGTTTTAGCCCCGATGGGAAAAAAATCGTTACCGCATCATATGACGGTACTGCCAAAATATGGAGTACTGAAAAATTAAGAGATACTGCTTTACTTGTTGCTATTGATACATTAGAAGGACATAACGATTGGCTGCTATATTCGCAATTCAGTAAGGATGGGAAAAAGATAGTAACAGCATCCACTGATGGAACAGCAATGGTATGGAATGCAAATGATGGAAATCTTTTAACTGAATTAAAAGGACATACAAAGATCATTAGTTCCGTACAAATAAGTCCTGGTAGTAAACAAATACTCACCGCATCTTATGATGGCTCAGCAAAAATTTGGGATGTTGCCAGAGGAACACTACTGTTAAATATTCCCAGCAATGGCGGTCTGCTTTCAGCAGAGTACAACACAGATGGAACAAAGATCATTACCGCCGCCGCTGATTCGGTAGCAAGAATATGGGATGCTGAAACCGGTCTACTTTTAAATGAACTGAAAGGACATGAACATTGGGTATTATCTGCACAGTTCAGCAAAGATGGAAAAAAAATTGTCACTTCTTCAAAAGACAAGACTGCGCTGGTATGGGATGCAAACACTGATACAATACTTCTTGAATTAAAAAAACATAAACTTCAGGTTAACTCAGCACAGTTTAGCCCGGATGGAAAAAAAATTGTAACAGCTTCAAATGATAAAACAGCGGATATATGGAATGCAGAAACGGGTGAATTGATCCGTGAGTTAAAAGGTCATACCTATCATGTTAATTCTGCAGAATTCAGTCCTGATGGAAAAAGAATTGTAACTGCATCCTGGGATAAAACAATCAGGATATGGAATGCAGAAACAGGCGACTCAATTTATTCTATAAAAAAACATACCGGTTGGGTTCATTCAGCCCATTATAGTAATGATGGGAAAAAAATTATTTCTGCTTCTGAAGATGGGACAGTAAAAGTATTTGATGCAAACTCTTTTGTTTTATTAAAAGATATTTATGTCGACCCTTATGGTGTAAATGCAGCGAGGTTCAGCCCTGATGGCGATAAAATGATCATTGCAACCTGGGGTAATACCTGTAAGCTCTGGGATGTAGCAACAAATAAAATGTTGTTTACTTTTTTTCCTGTTGACAGTATTGATTACCTGGTTGCAGACAGTAGTTTTCGTTATGATGGTACACAGGCTGCACGCAACCTGCTTTATTTCACTTGTGGTACAGAAGTCATTCAACTTTCACAGGTAAAAGATCAGTTATGGGTTCCGGGTTTAGCTGAAATGATCTTGAAAGGGGAGACTGTTGATTCAAAAACTTTGTATCAACTGGGTTTGTGCGGATATACGCCGCTTACAAAAGATACAGTAACTGCATCCGGTGAGTATAGGTTTAAGATCACACCTCGTGGTGGTAAGCTGGGCGAAACAGTTGTTTCAGTAAATGGAATTGAAACAAAAAAATATCAACCCAAAGAAATAAAAAATGGTAAAGGTGAGTATGAAGTGGTAGTGAACAAAAAAGATCTTGATAGTTTTCTAATCCCCGGAAAACAAAATACTCTTTCTGTAAAAGCGTATACAGAAGATAATAAAATAACATCTCGTGGCGGCGAAGTAATCGTAAACAGCGAAGAGAAAGGCCCCGTCGTAATGCCCAACTTATATGCTGTTATTATTGGAGTGAGTGATTATAAAGGTGATTCATTGGATTTAAAATATGCAGGCAAGGATGCCACCGATATATCAGCAGTAATTTCAAAAACTGCAAGAAAATACCTGAATACGGATGGTAAAGAACATGTATTTATTTATAACCTTACTACTGAACCCGGTAACAAACGAATGCCGGAAAAGAAGATCATAAAAGCAACCTTTGATTCTGTCGGGGAAAAAGCAACTGCAAATGATATTTTTATGTTGTTTTTCGCCGGACATGGATTGATGGCTGGGCCGGCAAACAAAAAACAATTTTATATTCTTACAAAGGAAGCAGTAAGCTTTAAATCTGCATCAGGTTTTAAAAATGATGGAATAAGTACTACTGAGATCCTAGAATGGATGAAACCACAGAAAATAAAAGCACAGAAAAGAGCCCTGATATTTGATGCTTGCAACAGCGGTCAGGCTATCACTGATTTCAGATCAAATGCGATAGCCACACAGGCCTTTATGGGAATGGGAAGTAATGACAAATCACAACAGGTAAGATCAGTTGATAAGCTGAATGAAAAATCAGGTTTTTTTATTCTTTCAGCATCAGCCCCAGATCAAAGTGCTTACGAGGTTACTCAACTATCGCAGGGTTTGCTTACATATGCATTGTTGAACGCCGTAAAAACAAATACGAATATATTTGAAAGCGATAGCCTGCTGAGTATTGGTAAATGGTTTGAAGTAGCAGGAGAAACTGTAACTAAAATGATCAAAGAAAATGGCGCCATACAGGATCCGCAGATCGTTCGCAACAATAATTTTTCAGTGGGCATTGTTGATAATGATGTTATCTCAATAATTAATTTACCCGAAAAGCAACCTTTGTTTGCTGCTGCTAATCTTCAAAATAAAAATGACGATTTTGGTAACGATGATCTTGAACTTAGCACTCTTGTAAATAAACAATTCCTCACCATTGCTTCAAGGGGCACTGGCAATAAAATAAAATTTATACCTGTTACCAATTCGCCTGATGCCTATAAGATAAACGGCAATTATACAGTAACAGATAATAATGTTGTTGTTTATCTTACTGTTAAGAATAATAAGGGAAGTAAACAATTACAAGTACCCGGTACCAAAGACAATCTTGGCAAACTGGCAGAAGATATAGTTACAGCAGCATCCAATTGGGCGTTGACGAATAAATAATTTTAATAGCTTAAATGAAAATATTACTAAAGAAATTTTTCATGATACTTTTTATACTTTTTACAAGCATAAAAAGTAATGCTCAAACTAAAAGAGCATTGATAATAGCTATTGAAAACTATCCAGCAGAAAGTGGATGGAAAACGCTGAATACATTAGGTGATGCAGTTCTGTTGAAAAATACGCTTTTGAACCAGGGGTTTCTTGCTGAGAATATCAAAGTTTTGACTGATAGCCAGGCTACTTTAAAAGGAATTGATGATGCGTTTGAACGTTTGATTACTAATGCCGGAGCTGGTGATAATATAGTTATTCATTTTTCATCTCACGGGGTACAGATAGAAGATGATAATATTGATGAAGAAGTAGACGGGCTGGATGAATCGATTGTTCCTTTTGATGCGATCTACTCTAGTAATGTCACCATCTTCGACAAGATAGCTGCAGGTTATTTCAGGGATGATGTCTTTGGCAATAAAATTAGCAGGCTGAGGAATAAAATCGGAGCTGCAGGTAATGTCTTAGTGATTATTGATGCATGTCACTCAGGAACAGCCACACGAGGTGATGGTCCGAAAGTGAGAGGCAGCATGCCTGCAATAGTAAGCGCCAATTTTAATAAGAAAAAAGCAAGCATAAAAGATTCGGCCGGTGTTTTTAAAGATCGTGATATGACGCTGAATGATGATGCCGCTTCGTATATAGTGATATCTGCAGCGCAAGCAACGGAGGACAATAAGGAGATATATGATGATGATGGTATAAGTGTAGTTGGGTCTTTATCTTATGCTGTAAGTAAAACCTTAAACACACTGGATGAAAAAATAACCTATCGGAGTTTGTTTGCACGTATTGAAAATATTTTACTTGAAAAAGTACCGAACCAAAAACCTGCACTTGAAGGCGATGGCATAGACCGGGAAGTATTTGGGGGGCAATACAAATTGCAGCAAACTTATTTTACAGGTACAGTTGATAAAGCCAATAAAAAAATAGTCAGCCTTGATGGCGGAACTGTATCAGGAATAACCAAAGGTTCTATTATAAATTTTTATCCGGCAGGAACAGAAAATTCCGATGGAAAAAAGCCTGTAGCTACTGGTACCGTAACAGCAGCAAAATATTTTACATCAACTGCAATGCTTTCAAAATCAAATCCATCGATTGGAAATAAACTCTATGCATTTGTTAGTCAACTAGCTTACGGCACTAAAAAAATAAAACTTGGCGTTGATTCATTAAGCAAAGAAGAGCTTGTAACGCTAAAAGCCAGTTTAAAGAATTTCCAATTGGCTGAGCTTATTAAACCACCTTACGATTTGTATTTTGGAAAATCCATGCAACCCGGAAATGTTTGGGCTTTGAGGAATACTGAAACTCGTGAAATATTTGCTGACAGCATCACCCTGGAAAATCCAAATCAGTTAAAGAAAGTTTTAAAACGATTTGACCGCTATCGTTATTTGCGGAACCTTGAATTTAACATGCCTGATCTTACTGCAAAAATTATGTTAGTATTAGTAGATGACAAAGGCGTTATTGATGTAAGGAAGACTGAGCAAAGAACTAAGCTGGGTGTATTGGAGATACAGCATGGTGATCTTGTCAGGCCATTGATCATTAACACCAGTAAAAGCAGTTTTTATGTAAATATTGTGGATATACAACCTGATGGAATTATTCAACCAATTATACCAAATAAAAAATTGAAGGACCTGAATAAAAACAATGCACCCATAAAATGGAGTGACTGTTTAGTAGCTCCAGGAGACACATTGAAGGTTACTTCAAAACAAGGCTTTGCAATCAGGATAAGCCCTCCATACGGCGAAGAAACATTTAAAATTTTTATTTCAAAAAATCCGCTTGACCTGGAAGAAATTCTTACGACAAATGGTACCAGTGATATTAACAGCAGGGGAGCCGGCAACCAGTTGAACAACCTTGTGAAAATTTTTAAAGACTCTGAAGTAAATGAATTAGGCTCGAGGGGAGGGCCTACAATTAATATGGATAAAGATGGTACAATTAAGAACCTGAATTTCCGGATCGTACCCAAACAGTGATTTCCTTTTGCTACCTGAATGTATAAACCGGATTGAGCCTGCACATTTTTTTTACGCATGTCGGACAGCACATTGAACAGCATTTTTTTGATGCAAGCTCAATGGCATTTTTCCTTAATTCAGACATCACCTTATTCCAGTCAGCAGTTGCCCAGCTATCACCACAATACACTTGCAGAGTTTGCCTGAAACTATAAGTAAAAAAGTTGCCAAGCTTATTGCTTGACCATGAAGCCTCGCCATTTTTAACGCCATTAGCTAGCAATGAAAATGGTTTGGGATCTAAAAAAAGTGATCTTACGTTTTTAGGGTTAAACCTCCATGTGTCATCTCCACGTTGTCCGGGTATTAAAGTACTTATCGGATCCTGGCCGATATTAATATTACAAACATCACTAAATACAAGGTTGAGTCTTGCCTGTTTCTTTTTTATCATTTCAAAAACTGACCGCATATAAAGTGCATTCTTCACTACATCAAGGCTATCTTTTGGTTCAAACTTTAAACTTATATAGGGATATTCATCTCTTGTATTAACACGAAACCCATGACCAAAAAAATGAAAAACAACAATGCCGTTTTTGCCGGGTTTCATTTTAGCAATTGCATTAACGATATTGGTTTTATTTAAATCATCTCCGGAAATAACTTGAAGAAAATAATTTGAGTCTGTTATACCGATATACTTCCGGATGGTATCATATGTTTTCATCATTTTATCTATGTCCATTATGCTATGTGCCCCGATACTTGGATCCTTGGTATCAGCAGCAATTAACACATACATTTTCATTTTTTTCTCCGGCTCACTAAGAGTCAGGGAGCCTCTGTCCGCAGGTCCGTATAAATTATAAAATAATTTATCAGTACCATTAAAGTAAATAGGAGCAACTTTTTTCTGGGTGGTTGGCTGAATATATTCTGAGTTGAAATTGGCACCTGCATCCATTACCGGGTTTACTTCAGATTTGCAAACACCCTTCGGTTCATGATAACCTGTAGCAGTATCAAGTTTATAAATGAATATGGGCAATGTAATATTTTTATAGGCTAGCCCTCTTGCAGTGTCTTTTGCTTTTACCACTTTAATAAGCAGTGTATTGTAGTCCTCTTTTCCTTCAGCATCTTTAGCAAAAAATTGGTCGACATCAGTCGCAGCAACAATAGTTTTACCTGTTACCGGATCTTTATATCTTAACCGTATAAGGTTTACACCATTATTATATTTGAAAAGAAATGCAGAATAAGTAGTAGTGTCGGTTGCATTATTGAAATTATATTTTGCCTGGTAAACAGTCTGTGAATAGGCAGGTAGGATAGCAAGCAGCATTAAAAACAAGAACAGTTGCTTTTTATTGCTCATATGGTGTATTTGTTTTCTAAGCTAAACAAAAACCTTCAATAGGCAGTTTTTTTTGGAAATCTTCAGGACTTATCGTACTCTTATAGCTTAAATTTTATACATAATGATAAACAACACCAAAACTGCTTTTAAAGCAATTGTTGCAATTGCGTTATTTGCATCATTTATTGCAACAGGCTGTAATGATGAAAAGAAAGTAGAAACAGAATCGACTAAAACAGACACAATTAAAATACCTGTTGGTGGCGATACAACTAATGCTGGTGATACTGGAAAGGGTCACCCCGTAACCCCGGTAAACAAAGAGGAAACTCCTCCGGCCAATTAGTTAACTCTGTAATTAATTTTTAAAGTCCCGTTTTAGTCGGGACTTTTTTATTTATTCTCCTCGGGGTGATGAATATGCTTGTGTAGTAACTTGCGTATCAACCAATGTTCAGCCCGGTGATGCAAAGGAATTAACACTGCTGCTGCTGCAACAAATATCAGGATCTCCAGTACGGGTGTATGATTGGTAAGTTTTGCAACTGTTGGGTGAAGCAGCAATGTCAGGTATTCAAAGAAAATAAGCAATGAAAGTATTCCTAATAATTTAATTACACGAATATGCATCTTTACCCGGCTCAGAAATAAAGTAAGCATAAAAAAGGCAGGGATAAAAATCCCTATAAACATCAACTGGAGCCGTTGCCTTCTTTCCTCTTCTTCTTTTATTTTTGCTTCAGCCATTTCACGTTGACGCAACTGTTCATCGCTTGAAAGGATCATGAGTCCACGAATACGTTCACGGCTGTAAACGGAATCATTCAATACCTTTTCAATATTTACATAAGCAAATGCGCTATCAATATTCTTTGTCTTCTTATAAATATCTGACAATTGTTTAACAGCATCCAATTGCCGGGAAATAAACCCGCCTGACTGACCGATATTGTAAGATCTTTTTGCATGTGTTACAGCAGAATCAAAATTATTAAAGAGAAGATATAGTTTCGCAAGACCTAAATGTGCTTCACATAGCAGATCATTATCATCAGTAGCACCCAGGTTCACAATAGCTGATTTATAATGTTCCAGTGAAAGCAGGTAATCGGATTGCTTACGATATAAATGCCCCAATCCTGTTTCAGAAGTGCCGATATAATCTTGATTGTTCAGGATCTTTGCTTCGCCTAATGCACGGCTATAAAAATAAAACGCTGAATCAAGAATATTCAGCCGGTCATAAGTATCCCCTATATTAATATTTCCATGATAGCGATAGGCATCAAGCTTTGCTGACTGTATAATTGAATCTGCTCTAAAATAATAACTCAGTGCTTTTCGATATTCTTCCTGGTACATGTATACAATGCCGATATTCATCAGCACACTCATCATATTCCGGGGCTTTATTCTTTGCTCCTCTATTTTCAGTTTTTGAAAATTATAGTCCAGTGCACGGGGATAATTGCCGATACGCATAAAGGTATTTGCTAAAATGCCTAATGATCTTGATTCACCTTCAACATATTTAATTCTACGAGCCAGGCTTAAAGCTTCCTGCGCAAGATGAATAGCAGTGTCGGGATTATAAATGCCTGCATAATCTGCCATTTGCCATAGATAAGTAACCCGGTTGCTGTCAGTTGTTTCTGTATTTAACAAACGAAGCATGCTATCAGCATTATATCGCTGCGAATAAGCTGTAAAAAAATTCAGGAAAAAAAGCAGAACTAAAAAAGATTTAGTTGCTGGTTTTTGAAAAAAACCAAAATAAAGTTTCAGTAACATTGGTGGATTGACTTGAGCAAAAAAGTGGGTGTAAAGTAAATATTAAATCCGTAACTGGAAATTTTTTCTACACAACATAAGCCTCCCTTTCAGCTACATCCTTTCTGTTAAATACTGGTAAGAAATTAAATTTTAGTGAAACTGAATTTCTGTCCACCTACTGATGCCTCATACATCAGTCCGCCTTTTGTTTGAGAAAAGATCATAACACCATCTTTATATTTCATATTGGCTGATGCACCGGCAGTAACAGCAACAGCAGATGCCTGTGCAGAAAACTCAAATTTATTTTCTTTAAACCGTTCAAGCTCTGCTTTTGTCTCAAAGAATATTACTTCACGGTAAGCCTGGCCGCCCCACTGAAAACCGATGGAGGCCTGTTTCATCTTTGCCATGCCTATCAAATTTCCTCCCTCGTAAACAGCCCCATTCCCAGCTGCGCCACCAATGCCAATTGCACCTTTCCCTACATTGGGAAAAATTACATATGCATAAGCACTACTAAAGATGCTGCTCATCGGACCATCTGCTTTAATAAAAGCTGCTTTGGCTTCATTTGCATCAGTCACAACTTTTTGGTCCTTTGAACTTGTTTGTGCATATGAATTAAATTGAACAAGCATCAATGCGATCAGGAAGAATCTTACTACAATGTAATTGGGTGCTAATGTTTTCATTTCAATAATTTTATACAATTTACAGGATTTATTCTGGTACTGATAAAAATCAAAAAAAATGCCATTCTAATTTTACCCACACAATAAAGCATCCGAATCCCAAATCTTGATTTTTATTATTAAATTAGATGTATGAACAAGAATCTACTCCTCAGTATTTCAGCACTAGCACTTGCAGGTCTTGGTGCTTATATGATATATCTTGGAAATGATAAGCATATGCTACCGCCAACACTTACCGGTATTGGGTTCATTATTATTGCAATTGCATTTGTGGGGTTAAGGAAATAACTCAATTAAATTCTTGTAGACTTATAGTTAATCACACTCCCAAAGTCACAATAATTTAATTGCTGTTATTTAATTGTTTGCCTACCTTTCATATCTCATTGGCAGGAACTCCACTGGCAATCATTTATTCCACTTAAAAATTATTTTATGTTAGAAACAAAAGAATCACCCGTTGCGGATGTTGTTGAAACAAGGTTACCATCCAAATCATATGCAGCAATGGCTGCTTCAGAAGACCTGGTACCATGGGATTTTACAAGAAGAAAACCCCGTCCGCATGATGTGCTGTTGGAAATAAAATATTGCGGCATCTGTCATACAGATATACATTTTATCCGAAATGATTTTGGAATGTCATCATATCCGTTAGTGCCAGGTCATGAAATGGTTGGCATAGTAACCGAAGTAGGGGATCATGTTACCAAATTCAAAGTTGGCGATACAGTTGGTGTTGGTTGTATGGTAGATTCATGCAGGGAATGCGATAATTGCAAACAAGACCTTGAGCAATACTGTTTGGGTGGGGTTAGTTTTAGTTATGGTAGCCCAGAAAGACATGGTGATGGTACTACTTATGGTGGGTATTCAAACCAGATTGTATGCGATGAAAACTTTGTACTTAAAGTAGATAAGAAACTACCACTAGATAAAGCTGCTCCTTTATTGTGTGCTGGTATTACTACTTACTCGCCGTTGCGCAACTGGAAAGTAGGGAAGGGGCAGAGAGTAGCTGTAGTTGGTTTAGGTGGCCTCGGGCATATGGGAGTAAAATTCGCTGTGGCTTTTGGTGCAGAAGTAACAGTGCTCAGCACTTCTCCATCAAAAAAAGAAGATGCAATGAGATTAGGTGCTCACAAATTTGTAGTGACAAAAGATGAGGAGCAGGTAAAAGGGGTACAGAACTATTTTGATTTTATCCTTGATACCGTAGCTGCCGACCATGATTGTAATTTTTACCTGACCATGCTCAGAACAAAAGGTACAATGGTTTGTGTAGGTCTACCTCCATCACCGGCACAGATACCAGCTTTCAATCTTATCTTCCAGGGCAGAAGCATTGCAGGTTCATTGATTGGTGGCATTGCAGAAACACAGGAGATGCTTGATTTCTGTGCGACCCACAATATCACTGCTGATATTGAACTGATCGATATCAAAGATGTGAACAAAGCATTTGATAGAATGGAAAAAAGCGATGTGAAGTACAGGTTTGTAATTGATATTGCAACGCTTTAACGAACTACAAAATAAAATTGAACGGCTCTGTTTAGCATTTTAAACAGGGCTGTTTTTATTAATTGATCCATCGGTAAAACGGATGAACGCCAGGAATTTTTCTCATTGATATATCTCCATTTTAAGTCTTGTCTCTTCCAGGTCCAGTTCCTTTTCAATCTTTCTTATTATTTCTTCACTTGCTTTGCCCTGATGGTGCAATCTTTCAAGTGTTTTCCTTTCTACACCTATCATGTCTATTTGTACCTGGGTGTATTCATTAAAAATATTGCCACCTAAAGTTTCGCCTTTTCCAAAGTAGTTGGCAGGAAGATCTGTTTTTTGGAGCCGGTTATATTTTACTTCGTACTTGCTTTTAATATTGTTCAGTAATGTATCATGCATTAAAGAAAGGTTTTCTTCGATATGCGTTATTGTTTCTGTGGCAACATAATTGCGGACCTCGTATTCTTCTGCAGCCATGGAATGTTTTTGAAGCTTTAATTTTTTTATTACCCATGGAAGTGTGAGTCCTAAAAATACCAGCGTAGATACAATTACACAAAAAGTAAGATAGATCACAAGGTTCCTATGTGGGAAAGGAATATTACTAGCCAATGTAAGTGGCAATGCCAATGCAGCTGCCATTGACACTACACCACGCATACCTGCCCATGCGAATACATATATATTACGTGGGTTGATATTATCTCTTATGATTTCATTTCGCAGTCGAGGCACCAAAACGCGGGGCAATATCCAGATAAACCTTACAGCAATTACAACCAGGCTGATCACAATGCCATACAATGCTAATGTACTTATTGGATAGTCGCTTATTCCCTGCATTACACTACGCAGTTGCAAGCCAAGTAGGATAAAGACGAGGCTGTTTAAAATAAACGCTACTACCTCCCATACTGAATAAGCCATTATCCTGCTTTCATGACTGAATATCTGGCTGGAACGAAAAGAAAGATATAAGCCTGTTGTTACAACGGCGATGACACCCGAAAGATGAAACCGTTCAGCAAGCAGATACGATGCAAAAGGAGTGAGGAAAGTAAGTGTTACTTCAATCACCGGGTCACACACAAATTTTTTATGAATGAGATACATCCCATACCCAATAGCAAGGCCGATGGCAGCGCCGCCTGCAACTACCAGTATAAAGTTGAATCCGGCCTGCCACAAAACAAAATTACCAGCAGTGATTGCTGTTAAAGCATATTTATAAACAATCAATCCACTGGCATCATTTACAAGGCTTTCGCCTTCTATTATTGCTATCACTTTAGGATGTAATCCCAATCCTTTAGTGATGGAAGTGGCCGCAACAGCATCAGGAGGTGAAACAATAGCACCAATAAGAAATGCCAATGGCCAGCTAATACCCGGTATCAGAAAGTAGGCGACAACTGCTACCAGTGATGTGGTAAATAACACAAGACCCACAGCAGCTCGGGTAATAGAACTTATAGAGCTTTTGAAATTATTCCAGCTGGTATTCCACGCCGCATAGTATAAAAGGGGTGGCAAAAAGATGACAAAAATAATTTCAGGATTAAGCGATATTACCGGTAAACCTGGCACCAGGCTTATAGCAATTCCTGAAATTATCAATATGATCGGGAAAGGGAATTTGTAGCGGAAACTCAGCAGTCCCAAAAAAGTAATACCAAAGAGAAATAATATAATTACACTGACATTTTCCATACTCTAAAATTAGGAGTTTGGAAGATATATCCTTTATAAGACGGGTTATGCATTTTTGGGTAATAAAATACACAGTAGGTGTGATTGATGTAAGTTATTTAGATAGTTGTGTAATACTATATCATTCAAAGTAGTTCATCTTTACCTCTTACAGAATGCAGGTTTTCCGTAAATCTCATTCTCTGTCTAAAAAAACCATTTTCTATACTAAAACAGTTCAGAACTAACTGTGAAGTGGTTAAAAAATAATTTCTGGCAAGGTTTTTCTATACACTTTCTTAAACAGGATGATATTATGCGCTTTATAATTACCAAAAAACTATGCTGTTATGTAAAATTCATTTTTTTATTGTTATCACTTTTGATAACAAGTATTAGTTATAGCCAAATGGCTCCGGTTTATGTTTCAAAAGATTCTTCTTATAAAATAGTTGTTGCGGGTCCGCAATATAATACTGATCCAGCTCATCAAAAACGCTGGGGCACTCATTACCGTAAAGAATGGGCAACTCCGGTAAAAGTTAAAGTAGTAAAACTAGACACACTTGCAGGCGGGTTAATCCCATATGAAAAAGGGGGAGGACGTCAATCAAAAACATTAAGGTTGCGGGATAAAGAGGGAAGGGAGTATGTATTAAGAAGTATTGACAAATCTTTTGGCAAAGCATTACCCGAAATTTACCAGGGCACTTTCATTGAAACTATTATTGATGACCAGGTTTCCATTGCACATCCTTATTCAGCAGTTACTATTGCCCCTATGGCAGAAGCGGCTAAAATTTATCATACATGGCCTGAAATTATTTTCTTACCTGAACAACCTGCATTAGATACATTTAATAAAGATTTTGCCAACCAACTTTATCTTTTTGAACAACGTCCCGATGAAAATTGGGAAACAGCTCCAAACTTTGGTAACTCAAAAAAAATTGTCGGAACAGAAAAACTACTTGAAGAACTTGCAGAAGACAATGATCACAGTGTTGATCAGTTAGCATTTATAAAAGCAAGGTTATTTGATTTTTTCATCGGTGATTGGGGAAGGCATGAAGACCAGTGGAGATGGGCAGCTTTTAATGATGGTGATAAAAAGATCTTCAGACCTGTTCCAAGAGACCGCGACCAGGCTTTTACAAAATTGGATGGTAAAAGGCTAAGCAGTGTAATTTCAGTTGCAGGGTTCGGCCATTTGCAATCGTTCGACTCTACAATTAAAGATATAACGACGTATAACTTTCCTGCACGCAACCTCGACAGGCGAATGGCGAATGAACCTTCATTAAAACAATGGGTGACAATTGCAGAAGATCTGAAACATTTACTTACTGATAGAGTTATTGAGGAGGCAGTAGGCCTTCTCCCTCCCGAAGTATTTCCTGTTTCAGGAAATGAAATGATCAGTAAATTAAAATCACGCCGTAATCATCTTGTTGAATATGCAACAGTTTATTATAAATTTCTTGCTGAAAATGTTGATATCCCCGGCAGTGATAAAAAAGAATTTTTCGAAATAAGCAGGGTAAATGATAATGAGACAACGGTAGAAATATATAAGATCAAAAAAGATGGAGAAAGAGGAAAGGAACCATTTTACAACCGGAAGTTTTTTACAACTGAAACAAATGAAATAAGATTGTATGGTATGAATGACAATGATGTGTTCAGCATCAATGGCTCATCCGGCAAAGGAATTCTTATCCGTGTGATCGGAGGTGAAGGAAAAGATTCAGTCATTGACGCCTCATCTGTTTCCGGCAGTAAAAAACTAACCCAGGTATATGATTCTGAAAAAAGTGGTTTTATTGCTTCCGATGAAACGAGACTGCATATCAGCAATGATTCTGCAATGAATTCATACAACTATAAAAGTTTTGATTATGACGGTAAAGGGCCGCGGTTTAGTGCAGGATTTATTTCAGTGACAATCGGCTTTGGCAAAAAAACAGAACAATGGCGTAAAGAGCCGGTTGGCCACGACCAAAGTATTAAAGTGAAATATTCTCTTACCCGTGCGTCGGTGAATCTTGAATACAATAGTATTTTTTACCAGGCAATCGGTAAATGGAATGCAGTCCTTACTGCAGGTGCAGGAATACCTACTGTCGTTAATTTCTTTGGAGTAGGAAATGAAAGCATATATTATTCTTCTTTTGGTACCCGTTATTACCGGTTGCGTAGCCAGGAGTTTTATGGCAAAGCAGGTATCAACCGCAATATGGGCCACCATTTCGTGGGGTTTAACGGGTTTTATCAAACAGTAAAGATCAAAGAGGATGAGTCTCGTATTATAAAAGATTTTGCCACGGACAATCTCGAAATTAATTTAGAAAGAGCACATTTTGTAGGTGGAGAAATAAAATACAAGTATCAAAAAACAGACGACCCTGTCATTCCGGTAAAAGGATTTACTTTTCAAACTGCTGCATCCTATACACATAATCTGAATACAAGTGATCATTCATTTATGCGACTTACATCTGAGGCGGCTGTTTACATTCCTGTTTTTAAATTTATATCACTTGCTTTTCGTGCAGGTGGATCTACATTGAGTGGTACGCCGGAATTTTATCAATTAAACACAATAGGCAGCGATCAAAACCTGAGGGGTTTCCGTAAAGAAAGGTTTTATGGGAAACAAAGTTTCTATAATAATAATGAGGTACGGTTAATGTTCGATGCAAGAAGTAAGGTGTTTAACGGGAAGATTGGGGTGATAGGATTTTATGATGTAGGCCGTGTATGGTATCCTGGCGAACAATCGAACTCATGGCATATCGGCTATGGCCCTGGAATATTTCTTTCCTTATTTAATAAAGTAACATTAAGCGGTACATATGGTATGTCAAAAGAAGATCGTGTCGTTTCAGCTTACGTAGGTTTTTATTTCTAACTAAGAACTTACATAAAAACCTAAAAAATGATTGCCACCTTAAAAAATACATTCTCCGAAGCCGGCAATTTTACAATCTTCATTGCAAGGTTTTTTAAAGAAGTTATAAAACCTCCTTATGAATTAAAAGAGTTTCTGCGACAGTGCTATACGATCGGTTATAAATCGATGCCCCTGGTTGCCATCACTGGTTTCATAATGGGATTAGTTCTTACTATTCAATCGCGGCCAACATTGGCTGAGTTTGGCGCTGAATCATGGCTTCCCGGAATGGTTGCACTTTCGTTAATACGTGAAATTGCTCCCGTTATCACAGCGTTGATTTGTGCCGGAAAAATTTCTTCTGGTATAGGCGCTGAATTAGGATCAATGAAAGTGACTGAGCAAATTGATGCAATGGAAGTATCTGCAATTAATCCTTATAAATACTTAGTTGTAACAAGAGTACTTGCTACGACCCTGATGGTTCCACTCCTGGTAGTTTTTGCAGATGGCATTGGGATTTTAGGAGGCTTTGCAGGTATTAATATTCATAGTGATGTAACAATGTACCGTTATTTTGCCCAGGTGCTTTCTTCATTGGAGTTTTTAGATATTATTCCAGCCACTCTTAAAACTTTTTTCTTTGGTTTTTTTATTGGGTTGATCGGTTGCTACAAAGGATTCACCGCAGCCAACGGGACGGAGAGTGTAGGTAAGGCTGCTAACTCTGCAGTAGTAACCGCATCACTTACAATATTTATTATTGATATGATCGCTGTGCAGCTAACCGATCTTTTATCCTGATAAAAATGATACAGACAGAAACAAATACAAAAAAATATAGAGTTGCTGATTATTCAGCTCCTGTAATCGACATAAAAGGTTTGTATAAGTCTTTTGGAAAAAATACTGATATCCTGAAAGGAATTGACCTTACTGTAAAAAAAGGTGAGAACCTTGTGGTGTTGGGTAAATCCGGCTCGGGAAAATCAGTTTTAATAAAATGCCTTGTAGGTTTAGTTATGGCAGATAAAGGCGAATTAAAAGTGTTTGATACAGACATTACCAAACTGAATAACCAGCAACTGAATGAAATAAGAGTAAGGATTGGCTTTCTTTTTCAGAATTCAGCATTGTATGATTCAATGAGTGTAAGGGAAAATCTTTCTTTTCCGTTAAAACGTCATTCAAAAAAATCAACGAACAAAGAAGTAGATGAAGCAATACAATCAGTACTGGGAAGTGTGGGGCTAACAGAAGCTATTGATAAAATGCCTGCTGAGTTATCAGGTGGTATGCGCAAAAGAATCGGGTTGGCTCGAACACTTATTTTACAACCAGAGATCGTATTGTATGATGAACCAACAACAGGTTTAGATACTATCACTTCACGGGAAATAAGTGAACTGATACTAAGCGTTCAGAAAAAATATAAAACAACTTCTATTATTATCACCCATGATATGGCTTGTGCAAAATTGACCGGCGACAGGCTGGTAATTTTAAAAGATGGTGTAATGGTAGCAGAAGGAAGCTATGAAGCACTGGAGAAAAGCGATGATGCATGGGTGCGTTCATTTTTTAATTAGTTATTTATTAAAACATAAGTTATGCGTAAAGAATCCGGCTCCTCATGGAAATTGGGAGTTTTTGTAGTAGTAGGTTTGGTGTTATTTGTGGCAACGATCTATTTTGTAGGCAAACAAAAAAATATATTCGGAAATACCTTTCACATAAGTGCAACATTCAAAACTGTAAGTGGTCTGAAAGTAGGCAATAATGTTCGCTTTTCGGGTATTAATATCGGGAACGTATCTGATGTCGAATTGCTAACGGATACATCTGTAATGGTTGACCTGGTGATTAGAAAAAAATACCAGGAGTTTATTAAAAAGGATGCAAAAGCGAGTATTGGTTCTGACGGTTTGATGGGCGATAAAGTATTAACTATTTCTCCCGGTACCGTTGGTAATAGTCCAGTAAAAAACGGTGATATCATCCTTACAAAAAATGCTATAGAAATGGAAGATGTAATGCTGAGTGCAAAAACCAGCGTGGATAATGCCGGCATTATAACAGATCAGCTGGCACAATTCACTACCAAAATGAATAATGGCAATGGCGCCTTATCAAAATTGATAAGTGATGAGAAGTTTTCGAATAGTCTTCAGAGTACATTGGTCAACCTGCAAACCGCTTCAAATGAGTTTGCGATGTTTACAGCTAAAATTAATAATAGTGGATTGACTGAATCACTTGATACAACCATGGTTAATATAAAGGGTGCTACCAAAGGACTTAATGAAAATATGGAAGCTGCAAAAAATAATATTCTATTGAGAGGTTTTTTTAATAAAAAGAAAAAAGCAGATGCTAAAATAGCTGCTGAATTAAAAAAAGAAGAAGATAAAAAGAAGAAACAGCAAATTAAAAACACTGAAGATTCTCTAAAAAAGATCAAACCAGTAGTTCCTTCAAGTAAGATAACAAGCAGTTAAACATACCAATACTGCATTAATTGATCAATAAAGAATATATATCTATTCACTTTTTATATAATTCTCCCTGAGATACCAGCAACACCAATCCTGTTCTGGTTAATATTGATCTGTACAATAGCTGCATACTAAAGTTATATTCACATCTTCATAAGCCACTATCTGCTACTAATCAACAGATAGTCATTCGAAAGATTATCTCCAATAAAATGAAACCAAATTATGGCACGGTTCTGGGCTAATGGTGGTTAGAACGATAAAAATCTTTTCAAATTACAGCTGAATCTGAAAGATTTCGTTTAGCATACTAATTTTTAAACCGCTAAAATTTATATCATGACAAATACAAACGAACCTATATCAACAACAACATATAGGCAAACGCCACGAAACAATAGTTCTAAAAACATTATTATCGGCGTTTTAGCAGTTGCCCTGATAGGTGTAACCGCTTATTTACTGGTTGACAAAACCAAAAACAATGAAGTTATTGTAGCACAGGAATCACAAATTGCCCAGGTAACCGATGAAAAAAGTGATGTGCAAAGAAGTTTTGATGAATCATTGGCCCGTCTCGATTCCATGGCAGGTGTCAATAGTGAGATGTCAAATAAATTGACTGAAAAAAATTCTGAGATCGCAAAAACAAAAGCTGAAATACGCAGTATCCTAAATAAGAAAAACGCAACAGCAGCAGAATTGGCAAGAGCTAAAGTCCTGATCACATCATTAAATGATAAGATAGTTGTTATGGAAGCTGATATGGCACGTTTAACCCAGGACAACCAGGTATTAACACAGGAGAAAGTTGTACTGACAGAAGAGAAAACAAAATTAACAGAAGACCTTACAGCTACAAATATTATCAAAGAAGATCTTACAAAGAAAGTTGATATCGCTTCCACATTAAATGCTTCTAATATCGCCATTACACCAGTGAATATAAAAAGCAGTGGCAAAGAAAAAACGACAGAAACTGCAAAACGTGTTGACAAACTAATGATATCATTTGATGTAAACAACCGTATTGCTGAACCAGGTATGACCGATGTGTTTGTGGTTGTTACCGGACCGGACGGTAAACCCGTATCAACAGAAGCATTAGGTTCAGGAACTTTTACAACCCGTGAAGAAGGTGACAAATCATTTACTACCAAATTACCGGTTGAGATAGTGACAGCACAAAAGAAAGCAGTACAGTTTTCTTATACACAGCCTAATGATTTTATGCTCGGAAAATATACGATACAAATTTATCAGAATGGATTTTTGATTGGCGAAGGCGTTCGTGAATTGAAAAAAGGCGGATTGTTTAGTTAGATTTTTATTTACAAAGTTTAATTTTCAAAATCCTTTAAAAAAAGAAGCAGCTCATACGACTGCTTCTTTTTTTATAAATTAGTCCTCCGGTAATAAAATAAGTTTAAACATGGCTCAGGTTGGATAATTGAAGTTAAACCATCCAAAAAGGGATTAAAGAACCGCCATAAATACCACGAAAGAGGTATTTGCCATGGCATAATAATTACTTAGTATTGTGTAATCAAAAATCAATACCGTGTTAGAAAAAGAATTTCAATATTTTTTAGACAACCAAGCTGACCTATTTAAACAATTCCCTTATCAGTACCTGGCTTTAAAAGATCAAAAAGTTATTGGAGTTTATGATAACAAAATTGATGCATACTTTCAAACACAGGAACAACATGAGGTGGATAGTTTTTTAATTCAATTTTGTTCTCTCAACCAAGAGGCATTTACCCAGGATTCTATTCAAAATTCCATGATTGCATAATGGAATAGAATCATTCATCTGCATTTCTACATACTGGCCACGTGGCTTTTATTTACAAAAACGAATTAAGCCTAAGAAAAATATGTTATCTTAATCGTATGGAAGTTCATCACCATGCTCATACTGCAAGAAAAAAATGGACCCATTATTTCTGGGAATTTTTTATGCTTTTCCTGGCTGTGACGGCAGGATTCCTTGTGGAAAATCAACGTGAACATTTCATTGAGCACAAAAGGGAAAAACAATTCATAATTACAATGATTGAAGACCTGAAAAGCGATACTATTCAAATAATGCAAAACATTGTTTACAGAAAAAAAAGAGAGAGCATGTGTGATTCTCTCATCAGCTGCCTGAATGATTACAGGAACAAAGGCAGTGATACATATTATTATGCCCGCAATCTCAGCCGCCCCCAGTATTTCTCTCCAAATGATCGTACGCTGCAACAACTTAAAAATTCGGGGGCATTACGATTGATCAGGAATCTACCCGCATCGGATAGCATCATGTCATATGATCAGCAAATCAGATATCTCTTGATATTAAGCGAAGACGAACGAAGTATTCGTGATGGTTTCAGGGACCTGGTAGGAACTATTTTCGATGGCAACATCCTTTACTCGCAGATTGATACAACCGATTTTGCAAATTATAACAAGCCGGCCGGCAACCCGCTTTTGTTTATGCAAGATGCTTTTTCAATCAATAAAATAATTTCATCAAGCCAATACTTAAAAACAGTGATAAGAGGAGTGAGGGTAAGGCAGGAAAGATTAAAAACAATGGCGGGTAACTTAATTATATTCCTTAAGAAAGAATATCATATTCAATAAACTCGCTATCAAACGAGAGACACGCAACGTGCCTTTATTTTTTACATACAACTAACGGGGGCAGAAAGAGGATTTAAAAACCTATCGCCACCAATAACTTTGCAATCATTTTGCCAGCATAAAAGTAAGCGGGGAAAGCAGCAATAATCCATACAATTAATTTCGGAATCAGAAACGGGGTCTTATACAGCTTATAAAAATCGTAACATGCATAAATCGCCCAGATACCCACAAAAACCGCTGTGATATATTCACCGGTATTGTCTTTATAATGAATGCCCAAAAGTGAAGTAATGGTAATGTGAGTTATATGAAATATAAATGTAAATGAGAATAAATAAAATGAAACACAAAATACCTCCACGTAATTTAATTTGGGCCGGGCAAGGATCAGCCAATTTAGGAGAGCTGTTACAGGTAAGATAAGAATATCAATTAAGCTCCTGTATTTTTGAATAATATTGAGAGTGGAAGCGTCCCATGTAACTAAAGTAGAAGTAGTTCTATTCTCGAAATGGGTAAAGTGATTAGCCAGGTACCAGGTGAAAAGATAAATGGTGATCCATATTAATAAAAAGCTTACTGGTTTGTGATAAGCTTTTCTCTTTCCATCGAGATAGTTTTTGCAAAGCCTGCCTGGATGTATGATAAGCTGACCGGTTGTTTTCAAAAATCCTTTTTCTATATGAGTGAAAAAATGAAACACTTCTTCTCCCAGGCTATGCCAGGTAAGTCTTTTTACTTCAGCCTTCTGTCCGCACCGGGAACAATAGCTTTCGTTTACCGGGGCATTGCAGTTTAAGCAGGTTATGGACATGTCAAGGATTTAGATTGGAAGATAATTGTTTTTACTGCTTCGTTACATATTAAGTCACATGAGAGAGATCAATTACAGGATTGTATGATCGATCATTTATATAACCCGATTTTTTTCATGAGCTCAATATAACGTGGGTCATTGCGCAGGTTCTGCAAACGTGGCTCCATCTTCAGGTATCGTACTGAACCTGATTTTTCTTCGTAAGCTTTTTGCAGCCATTCCAACGCCTTTTCTTTATCGTTAAGTCCGGCATATACAAGAGCAAAGAAAAATGGAGACACAGGTTCCTGTTTGCTCACAACAAATAAAGTATCCAAAACTTTATGTGCTCCTGCAATATTTCCACTTGATGCATAAACATGTCCAAGTGCAGCAAGAAAATTTGGATTATTGTGTGAAAGTTCTAATGCAGATTGGTAATCTTTGATCGCTTCACCAAACATTTTCTTTTGTTGGTAAGCCATACCACGTATCCAACGGGCACCCGCTGACTTTGGATTCAACTCCAGTGTTTTTTGCTCCTGGCTGATTGCATCATCATATCTTCCCGCAGAAATATAAGCCATCCCCAGGTCAGCATTAATACGGGTTGACAGTGGATCAAGCTCCCTGGCTTTCTCCATCTGGGTAACTGCTTCATTTGTTTTTCCTATGGCTGTGAGGCAGAGCGCAAACCAATGATGAGCCAGTACATAACTTTGATCTAATGCAATAGCTTTTCGAAAACCTTCTTCTGCACTTTTCCATTTCCACTCATGCAAGTCGATATGTGCAAGAGAATTATGCGCCTCGGCAAGATTCTCATTTATCTTTAATGCCCGTAGAGCCGCATCTTTTGCTTTTGAAGTTGATTCATCAAAAGACATTAACTCATAGTCATAGAGAGTAAGGTACGTATCTGCCAATCCGGAGTATGCCCCGGCATAATTGGAATCCTTCTTTATTGCATCTTGAAAATATCCAATTGCTTTTTTTATCCCTTCATCTGTTCTCGTGTTCCAGTGATAGCGTCCTTTCAGATAATCCTCATAAGCTTCAGGATTTTTGGTGAAACTTCCTGCTAACTGGTTTGGTTGTTTACCACTTAGCTTGATCTTTAAAATGTCAACGATCATCTTTGAAATTTCATCCTGTAATGCAAATACATCTTTCAACTCCCGGTCATATGTTTCAGACCATAGATGAGTTCCTTTACTTACTTCGATCAACTGCGCTGTAATGCGGATCGTATTACCCGATTTGCGGATACTGCCTTCCAGTATATTATCAACACCCAGGTTCTCACCAATCTTCCGGACATCAAGATTTTTTCCTTTAAAAGAAAAAGATGAAGTACGAGAGATCACTTTTAAACCCTGGATCTTTGCCAAAAGATTTAATAATTCTTCACTCATGCCATCACTGAAGTATTCCTGGTCTTTTGCAGGGCTCATATCTACAAAGGGGAGTACGGCAATGGATTGCTCGTTTGATGCATCAGCTTTCCCAGCAAAGAATGTTTTGTAAATTAAAAAACCAGCTACACAAAAGAGGATGATCAACGATGCTACAATAATGACCTGTTTCTTTCCTGATCTTTTCTTTAGTTTCCCTTCCATCTTACTCCGCTGCGGAATTGACAATCCTTCATTGGTCAATGCAAATATTTCCAATGGCTTTCTGACATTTTTAAATTCGAATTGACCCAGCGAAATAGATGTAAAGGAAGAATTGTTTTTTATTTTATCATGAAATTCAGCAGAAACTAAAATATTGTTCTCTTGTCCCAGTGATTGAACCCTTGAGGCCACATTCACTCCATCACCCAATGCTTTTTCATTTTCAAAAAAAACTTCACCGATGTGTAAACCGATACGTAATGGGACTGCAGGATCGTTTTTCAATTCCTTTTGAACAGCAAGAGCACAATTAGCTGCATCGGTAGCGCTTTGGAAAATACAAAGGCTTCCATCGCCATAATAATTTAATACCTGGCCATTATATTGCTTTACTAATTCTTCAAGGGAGGAGTTATAATGTTTTATTACCGCTACTGCCTTTTGCTCATCGGCCTGCATCATGCCCGTGTAACCGACTATATCGGTGAACATAATGGCGGCGAGCTGGCGGGCTTGGTTCATTGAATTTGTTCTTTATATCCGGTCGTAATTCTCTTTTTACTTAAGCTAAAATGTTAGCAGTGTGGATCAGTAGTTGAATATACCATTAATTTTTATGGGAAGCTGAATAAGAAAATGCGTGGCAATGTCACAATTTCATCCTGCTGACTGTGATCTTTTCATTTCTTTAGCCACATTCGTATAGGCCCATACTGTAATTGTACCAATAACGATCAACCCCACACATGAAAGCCAGAACGAGCCATCTGTTCCGGTTTCCCATATCAATGGTTGCGGTACAGCAGATTGCTGCCATTCTGATTGACCACGAAGCAATAAGTCCATGCTCCCAAATACATTGCCCACTGCATGAAGAATCATTCCTGGTAAAATAGAATTTGTGATATAAGCAAGCATGCCATAAATAGTTGCCACAGAAAAATAAAATGGCAACAAAGCGAATGTGGTCTCAGGGTGAGTAAAGTGCATAAACCCGAAAAAAGATCCTGTCACCACAATAGCAATTACGGGGCCATGGCGTTGTTCAATAGGTTTCTGCATATAACCGCGGAAAGCAGTTTCTTCGACGACACCCGCAAAAGCAGCACTCATAAGTAATATAAAAAATAAAGATGCAAAAGGAACGTGTGATAATTCTGATACATCCTGTTTCGGCAGCTTTATCATACGGTTTAGCAGGCCTGAAAAAATTACAAGAGATACTAAACCTAATATACCTGCTACGATCGCTGAACCCCATACTTCGCTACTGAGTTGATTTGACCTTGCTGTTTTTTTTCTTATTGCAGCAGTGGAGCGGGGCCAACCGGCTCCATTTACATATTTCCAGAAAAACCAGAGATAAATGGAAGCAGGTATTATGCACCATGGAACTGAAGGAAGATGATCAAGATTTAAACGAACAAGAAATGCCCAGGGTATTGTTCCTGCAATCGCAACGATTAGACCAGTAATAATGGCCTGTATTAATGGAGGAAAGCGATTCCACATAAAGCCGGCTTTAATAAATCATTTTGTTGAAAGTCATCTATGACATGAATTAGAAGCAGAAATATTGGTTTATTAAATTCACTAAGTTCATTCACTGAAACGCCATTCCGATCTTTCTCTCTTTTAATTTTTCTGATATCTCTGTAAGAATAAGCGGATCATCGATGGTAGGAGGTGTAGTATATTCAACACCATCGGCAATCTTGCAAATGATCTTACGAAGAATTTTTCCTGATCTTGTCTTTGGTAATCTTTTTACGATCGTTGCATTTTTAAACCAGGCTACTGCACCAATTTTTTCCCTGATCAAATTAACCAGTTCTTCTTCCAATTTACTTTCTTCAATTGCAGTACCATCTTTTAATAACACCAATGCAACGGGTCGTTGACCTCTTAACTCATCTGCAATTCCAACAACTGCACATTCGGCTACGGCATCATGCATCGCTACAATTTCTTCCATTCCTCCCGTGCTCAACCGATGGCCGGCAACATTGATCACATCATCAATACGGCCCATGATATAGAAATATCCATCATTGTCTTTATGACCTCCATCACCCGTTAAATAATATCCCGGAAATTTTTCGAGATACCCTTTGCGGAAGCGTTCATCATTTTTCCAAAGTGTGGGCAAACAACCCGGAGGCAATGGCAATTTTGCTAACACCATTCCTTCAACATTTCCTCCCAATTGTTGGCCATCTTCAGAAAAAATTTCAATATCATATCCGCAAACAGGCATTCCTGCCGAACCAGCTTTTGGTTCGAAATGTTCAATACCCATCATGATACCAAGCATGGGCCAACCACTTTCTGTTTGCCACCAATGATCAACAACAGGACAATGCAACAGATCATTTATCCAATGATAAGTGGGAGGATCACAACGTTCGCCTGCAACAAATAATGTTTTGAAATGACTGAGATCATATTGCTCCAATAATTTTCCTTTGGGATCTTCTTTCTTTATTGCACGAATAGCCGTAGGTGCAGTGAACAAAGCTTTTACTTTATGTTGCTCGATCACCCGCCAAAAAGAACCAGCATCAGGTGTTCTCACCGGTTTACCTTCATACATAATAGTAGTGCATCCATGCAGTAAGGGAGCATAGATGGTGTAAGAATGACCAACTGTCCAACCAATATCACTTGCCGCCCAAAATACATCACCCGGATCCATATTATAAAAACTCTTCATGCTGAATTTTAACGCAGTCGCATAACCGCCATTATCTCTTATAACACCTTTTGGCTTTCCTGTAGTGCCTGAAGTATAAATGATGTATAAAGGATCTGTTGATAATAAAGGAACACAATCAGCAGCAGCACCGTTCTCCAGTATTTCTGAAAAATCAAGTTCATCTTTTCCATTTAAATTATCATACCCCGGTTTACGCTGGAAAAATATCTTATAGGCAGGTTTGTGTTGTGATTCGTTGATCGCATCATCAACAAGTGGTTTATAAGGTATCGTTTTATCAATTTCAATTCCATAGGAGGCAGAGATGATCGCTGTGGGTTGCGCATCATCAATGCGAACACTTAACTCATGTGGAGCAAAACCACCAAACACTACAGAATGAATGGCGCCTATCCTTGCACAGGCCAGCATCGCAATGGCCGCCTCGGGTATAACGGGCATATAAATCACAATAGTATCACCTTTTGTAATTCCAAGATCTTGCAAGCCACCTGCAAATTTTGCAACTGCATCTCTTAGCTCAGCGTAAGAATATTTTTTTATGGTATTCGTAACCGGCGAATCATAGATCAATGCAGTTTGTTCGCCTCTTCCTTGCTCTATATGAAAGTCAAGACAGAGATAACAAGTATTCATTTCACCATCAGCAAACCAGGTATAAAAACCTTTCTCATTCTTGCTTAAAATATTCGAAGGCTCCTTGAACCATTTCAATTGCCGGGCTTGTTCAGCCCAGAATTTTTCTTTTTCATTTATGCTATACTGGTAAATTTCTTTGTAGTTCATAGTAAAGAAAAGTTACTACAAAAAACTAATATAGCTAAAGTTATCGTTTATTTTATCTTGATGCCTTGATGGTTTATCTGCAAAATTTTTTGTTTAGCTCTCCAAGATTCTTCTTTATAAGACACATTTATTTAGATTGGGCGAAGACTAGTCTGAGAAGGATTACGTAACTTTCTTATCAAACACATTATATGCGTCGCAACATTTTTATTTTACTTTTCAGTTTTTCTTTCAATTTCTTATCAGCACAAAAAGACGCAAGACCAAATATCATTTATATCATGACAGATGATCTTGGTTATGCAGATCTCAGTTGTTATGGAAGAAAAGATTATCAAACACCCAACCTCGATAAGTTATGTGCCCAAGGTGTAAAGTTCATGAATGCCTATGCAGCAGCACCTGTATGCACGCCAACAAGAGTTGCTTTTATTACAGGGCGTTATCCCGCACGGCTAACAGTTGGATTGTATGAGCCTATTGCGGACGATAGTCTTGTAGGATTAACTTCTGAAACACCCTCAATAGCAACGTTGTTGAAGAAAGCAGGCTATGAAACTTATCTTGTTGGAAAATGGCATTTGGGATATCAACCTGAGCATACACCCAATAAAAACGGCTTTGATTATTTTTTCGGATTTAAATCCGGCGCAACCGATTATATTTCTCATACTGCTTTTCGTGGCGAACCTGATCTTTATGAGAATGATAAACCAATAGAGAAGAGTGGTTATATCACGGATATACTCGGTGAAAAGGCAATTGAAGTTATAAAACAGCGACACCAGAAACCTTTCTTTCTTTCACTAATGTTCAGTGCACCTCACTGGCCATGGCAGGCACCCGGAGATAAGCCTGTGGCTCCTGGTAATGGTACTGAATGGAGTAAAGGTGGCTCGCCGCAGGTTTATGCCGCAATGATGAAAAGCCTTGACGATGCAGTGGGTAATGTTGTGAAAGCGATCGATGATCTTAACTTGTCCAATAATACAGTGATCATTTTCACAAGTGATAATGGTGGTGAAAAATTTTCTGACAACGGAATTTATAAAGGTGGGAAAATGCAATTATGGGAAGGTGGTATTCGTGAGCCGGCGTTCGTTAGATGGACAGGAAAACTTAAGGAAGCTTCAATAACAACACAGGTTTCTACAACCATGGACTGGACAGCAACAATACTTGCTCTTGCAGGAGCCAGGGCAGATAAAAATTTTCCTTTAGATGGGATAGATCTGATGCCGGTGCTAACGGGGGAAAAAACTGAAGTACCAAGAACGCTGTACTGGAGAATTTTTCAGCGCAGAAAACATTATGCTATTCGTGACGGCAGTTGGAAATGGTTGCGTGATGAAAAAGGTGAGGAATATCTTTTTGATCTGTCTGTTGACCCCTCAGAGAAAAATAATATAAAGGAAAAATTCCCGGACGCTTTTTTGAAATTGAAGAACAAATTCATTGCATGGGAGAAAACGGTACTTGCACCAATTCCTTTACAGTAAAAACTCATCTTTTGTACTAAAGTTCAATAACCGTTTGACAAGCTCAGGGTGATGAGATCCCGCAATAAAATCATATTCAGTTGAACCAAACTGCATAGCCCTGCCTTCTTAGATCTAAAGCAAGTTTTTTTTCCATCAGTAAAGCTTCCTGCCTTGTCATTGGCTTACTGTTCAAATGTTCGTAAAGACTGGGACGTAAATAGCTCCCGTATTTTTGAGGGATATAGGCAGATAGTTTGTATCCCTTCTTATTTATATATCCTGTTTTATGTTGCTTGAATCTTTCTGCCGGGGTTTTACTCGTCATTCCTACATAAAGACATTGAAGCACTCCATTAAATTGTGGATTAGCTTCCCTGAATCGGGTGTTTTCAGTAAACACTCGTTTTGATAGCTCGATAACGTAAACGTAGTATCTCATTCCTGGAACAAATATCTTTCTTTTACAGCTAACATGTAATTGGCTTGTAACGTTATGTTTCTTTACGTAATGGGGCTTTCTTAATTATGGACACGATCCAGGGCGGAGGAATCCCGGCCGGGAGGGAAAAAATATTGATTGCATTGAAACAATGGCACGAATTTTCTGTACCTTCTGTTATGAAAGAAAAAACAGCCAATCAACGAATGGAGGAGTGGTTCGAAAGTATGGTGAGTATAGCATTAAAAATATACGGGCACCCGCTTACATTTGTTATTGCTTTTTTTTTAGTGCTCTTTTTTCTTGTTCAAAGCATAAGGCACTATACATATCTGCAGGAGCTTATCCGTGACATTATTGTTTCTATTACGTTTCTCAGTTTTTTTATTATTCAAAAAGCTGTCAACAAGACCTCAGCATCTATACGTATAAAAATTAATGAACTGATCCTAAGTCATGATAAAGCAAACAATGAGCTGCTGGATATAGAGGAAAAAACTGAAACAGAACTTGAAGAGATGACGGATAAACATACAGACGAGGCGAACAGATCATCCCAAACTAATATAACTGCTTAAAAATGTTTTACATTCTTCCATTCCGTTGCGTGGTACAATTGCCCACTTAATATCTTAGTTTTGCTTTATGCAGAAAAATCTCCAGCAATCATGGCAATCAAAGCTTCATGAAACGATCTATGAATCAAATACTACTGCTGGTAAAATATTTGATAAGGCACTCCTGGTTCTCATCCTGGGTTCTATTGTCGTTGTGATGCTTGATAGCATTAAGGTTTACCATAATAAATATGGAGATCTCTTTTTTGTACTGGAATGGGTTTTCACAGGTTTGTTCACCATAGAATATATACTCCGCCTGGTTAGTATAAAAAAACCATTGGGATATGTATTTTCATTTTTGGGAATTATAGACCTGCTGGCCATCATTCCATCTTACCTCAGTATATTCTTTGTTGGTGCACAATCACTACTGGTATTACGGGCACTCCGGCTTTTACGCATCTTCCGAATTTTTAAACTTACTCATTTCCTGACTGAGATGGAGTTTCTAAAAACTGCCATTTATTCCAGTTTAAAAAAGATCTTCATCTTTATGCTGGTCGTATTGGCCATGGTCATAATCCTCGGATCGATCATGTATCTTGTTGAGAATGGTGAAAATGGATTCAGTAGCATTCCAGATAGTATTTACTGGGCTATCGTTACAATAACTACAGTTGGCTATGGCGATATTTCACCAGTAACTCCATTAGGAAAATTCATTGCATCCATCGTAATGTTTATAGGCTATGGTATCATTGCCGTACCTACAGGAATCATCACGACTGACATAGCTTTAGCAGTACGAAGTAAAAAGCATGGACATGAAACATGCCCGGGCTGTGGGGAGGAAGGGCATGATCGTAATGCAAAATTTTGCAAGTATTGCGGCTCTGCATTATAAATGACTTCAATCGTTTCATTGCCTGGAGACACGAACCAAGGGGGAGGAGACAAAAATTAAATACAATGCTAAAAGCTTTCATCATAGGAACAATACTATTCACACTTTGCAAGCAGCAAACATTCGCCCAGCCGGCTGATACTACTCACACAATAAAGAAAAGTCTACCGGCTTTTTTGAAAGGCACATTCGGGGATGATTATGGAGAACAATATACTATAAACGATACCATTTGGTTGCAGCAACCCAGTCTTAAATATCATATCATTATTTGCGATACAACAGAACAATACATTCTAGTACAAAATGATAAAACTAATAAAACAAATGGCGGGTTGTTTACCCGGATCGACTACATGAATTTCACGGGCATGGAACCTTATCATTGGGGGTTTTGTTTAACAATTTATAATGCGAATACTTTGGAAACTGCTAAAGCAACAATTATAGCTGACAGAAAAAACCCTAAAATTGGTTGTAACGGTTTCCCATTTTCACGAATGAAAAGATTGTAATTATAGTTTCTTAAGGTGCCAACCATCAAATGGTTTTACTGTTGCACAATTGGGTCCGCCATCTCGTCCTGTTCCGGGAACAATTGTTTCTAAAATAGAATTGGTATCAGCAATTAATTTATCAATATCCTTCCAGTCAATTCCTGTCAAAGGAATTTTAAGTCTTCTTGACCAGGCGGTGCCTATTTGCCCTGCGCAAGTTCCTATATCAATATAAATAAATTTACTGCCGGTTGGGCCTTGAACATAAGGCCCGGAAAATTTTGGAAGCGGGTCTTTGTTTCTTTCGCCTTTTATTTTAACAGGAAACTTAAATAATAGATCCAGACCAGCCGATCTTTGCTTTTGAATTGTTTCATAATTATTCCCAGATCCTTTTTGCAATCCAAAATCCACATCCTTTGTCGGCTTGATCAGAATAATTTGAAGTGTTATTTCTGTTTCCATAATTAAAACCAAATATCAAATTATTTAAAGAAGAAAACAACCGGGGTCTGCCCGTATCTTTCTTTTGTTATTTTTTTAGGGACAAAATTTTGGCTGATAGAACTATTTAGAGTTTCCCGATCATTACTTCCACATCAAAACCCAACTTGTTTTTGAATTCTTTGATGAATGTTTCGTTGAATGGTGGCCAATTCCAAAATATAAATCCAAGATTACTTTCAGGTAACTTCGATACATCTCCATCTTCATCATCCCAAAATTGTCCCGGATGAAAAACTTGTGTTTCTGTAATAATATCGAGGCCATTTGTTATTAAATCAAAAGGTAAATACTCTGGTTCATCAACAACACTTTTTGCCCCATGCGAAACACTATACCCATTGTCAGAACCTAAAGTGCAATCTGATAATTCAGGTTTCACAATATCTTTTGCTATTAACCAATTAAGAATTTCATTTGCCTTAGCTTTCCTTTCAGGATAATCTTTGGTTTTTGGAATTATGGAAATGTAAGTATCACTCATAAGTTAAAGGTAAAAGATTTGCAAATTCAATATTAATCTATGCTGCATCATTCTTTTGTTTGTAATTTCTTAGGAGCAAGACTCGAGCAGAGGGAAAATGTCACGACGATAGCAATTATTTCAAATTTGACAATCGTTTATAAATAGACGTTTGAATTATCAAATAAAACACCTCCCAACTATTCTTTGAATCACTTACCATAAATTTTTTATGTCGTTCAAAAGGTGGAATTTGTTCTGAGAATTGCTCGGCAAGTTTACGACGGAATGTATTGTACCTGGCTTTTTGTATATCATTATTTTCACCAAAGCCCATGTCTGACCAAAGTATCAATTTTTCCCTGTAACCTAATTCTAAGATTTTACCCATTTCCCACAATACACCTGGGGAAGTATCCGGTCTATAAATAATTAAATGACTATCTCTCATTAGTTTTAAAACTTCTTCCTGCCATGTGTCATTTGAAAATCTTTTTCGATCAAACCCAATTTCAGGAAGGTCTTCCTCGGGTTTACCAACGGCTATGAGATGATGGTTCAGATGAATTAATTTATTTGCTAAATCAAGCTCTTTCGGAACTAGTTTCATTATTTCAATGTTTCCTCCTCCACCATCATCTCCGTCAACAAGAAAATTCCTTAAATAGAGGAATTTTGGTGCGTTAGCTATTTCTCTTTCCCGATGAATTCTTTCAAAATCATTTTTTTTTGTTTTCTTCCTTATTGCATAGAAAGTTAAAACTACAATTACTATGAGAAGATAAATTAGGTACATTAGTAGGAGGGGGCACTTAATATATAAATTGAGACCATAAGGAGAGCAATAAGCGCAATAACTGTGATAACCAGAGATGTTGTTGCCTTATCAATTGCCTTTTGAAAAGCTGCAATCTCTTCAGGTTCCTGGGTTTGTTCAAGGTTTATCTTTAGTTTATTTCTTCTTGAAATTTGTGATATCAAGATGATTATATTAAATATAAAAAAAATAGGAATGAGAATCATATTATGGCTTTTAAATGAAAATGACAAAAAAGGTTAACTAAAGATAACTTGAATAAATTGACAAGTCAATTACCTCTTAGTAGTATTTTTCTTCCCTACATTAATATTCGTTCCGTTTCGTGGGAACACTCAACTGGGCTTTTTATTACGGACACGAACCAGGACAGAGAGAGTAATTTTTGATTACCGTCTCAAATTAAGTTTGTTTGCAATATCCATTATAAATTTTGCAATAACGTTAATAGCCTTTGTCACATCTACAGATGATATCTTTAATACATTTCCATCAATTGTTTTTCCGTTTCGATGAACAATATCATGCCTAACTAATACACATCTAATTGGCTTTTCTAAATCAGGAAAATCGATTTCAAACGTATTTTGATACATTTCTTTTACACGGCTTAAATCATGATAGATAATTTTCAATAGGATTGATTTGACCGTCTCATTTAAATTATCGTATTGTTCAAATATATCTCGAAGCTCAAGCTTCCTTTGCCTAAACTCAGGGTATGTTTGTACAAACTTTTTAAACAAAATTTTGTCAGTCATACATCGATTGATAAAAGCATCCGATAAAAATGTTTCCATGGTTGCAATTAATCCGGTATAAATCTGCATTTTTAGTATCGTGTTTAATTCTTTATCCTTTAAATCAACAGCATTCAATTTTTTTAGTTTATTAATGCCTGATTTAAACGTTTCAAGTAAATCTACATTAGCTGAGATGGCTTCATATTGGTTAATTTCATATTCAATTTCTTCTTTTGATATTTCATCAATTTTTATGCTAGGAATTTCATCTGAGCTTTCCATCTTAATATAGGCATCGTCATTACCGACATACATTGTTAGCCAATAGCTTTCATTACAATCATCACAAATCGCTTCATGGTCTTCGTGGACATAACTGTCTTTCGAATTTTTGGCAAATAAATTTGAATCATGGACAGGAAGATATCCGCTAAATACTTCAGCTTGACAATATGGACAAGCAAACCTGATGTTGATGTAATCAGCATCGGACGCATTAAAAAAGTGCTTTTTTGAATCCATGAAGCGAAGGATTTGGTATAGATAAAGTTAAATAGTAATAATCATAAAGAATGATTGTTGATTAGAATTCCCAATCGTACAAGAGTGCGACGCAACAGAAGCTTAATAGTAGCAACAAAGCTGGTTACATAAAAATCCTCCACATCCAATATCTTAGCACTCAAATAAACCAGCATGCAACAAATCATAGAATGTGTTCCCAATTTCAGCGAGGGGCGGGACATGAATATCATTAAACAGATAACGGATGAGATAGAAGCAGTGGAAGGAGTGAGGCTGCTGAATGTGGACCCGGGCAAGGCAACTAACCGTACCGTGGTAACTTTTGTAGGCAACCCGCAAGCCGTGGTGGAAGCGGCTTTCCGTGCTATTAAAAAAGCCGGTGAGCTGATCGATATGAGTAAACATAAAGGCGAGCATCCCCGCATGGGTGCCACAGATGTATGCCCGTTGATACCGATCGCCAATATTAGCATGGAAGAAACGGCGCAATATGCACAGCAGTTGGCCAAACGTGTGGGTGAGGAGTTACTGCTGCCCGTGTACCTGTATGAAGCGGCGCAGGCAGATAAGAGCCGCAGCAATCTTTCTGTGATCCGTGCCGGTGAGTATGAAGGATTTTTTAAAAAGATATTGCAACTATTGCCTGATCATGGCCCCGCAATATTTGATGTAAAACGCGGCGGCACTGTGATCGGCGCCAGAGATTTTTTGGTGGCTTATAATGTAAACCTGAATACAACTTCTACCCGTCGTGCCAATGCGATTGCGTTTGATGTTCGTGAAGCGGGGAGGAGGATAAAAGATGATAGTGGAGAGATGATAGTTGTTCCAGGCTCGTTAAAGTCAGTAAAGGCGATTGGATGGTACATAGAAGAGTATGGTGTTGCACAGATAAGTATCAATCTTACCAATATAAATATTACGCCGGTGCATATTGCTTTTGATGAAGTATGTAAAAAAGCAGATGCCCGTGGTATTCGTGTTACCGGTTCTGAGTTGGTTGGATTGATCCCGTTGAAAGCAATGCTGGATGCAGGTAAATATTTTCTGCAAAAACAAAAACGTTCAACCGGTGTTTCAGAAAAAGAATTAATAAAGATCGCTGTGAAATCGTTGGGGCTTGATGAACTCGGGCCATTTAAACCTGAAGAAAAAATAATTGAATACATGTTGCGTGATAAAGCCGAAAGCAAACTCGTCAACATGAAGCTGAATGATTTTGCAGATGAAACAGCAAGTGAAAGTCCGGCGCCGGGTGGCGGTTCTATTGCTGCTTATGTTGGTTCGCTGGGTGTTTCACTGGCGACGATGGTTGCTAATCTTTCATCGCATAAAAAAGGTTGGGATGATAGATGGGAGGAGTTCAGCAATTGGGCAGAGAAAGGCCAGCAGTATAAAGATGAGTTGCTGCGACTGGTAGATGCAGATACAAAAGCCTTTAATCATATTATGTCGGCGATGAGTTTGCCAAAAGCAACGGATGAGGAAAAAATTACCCGCAAAAAAGCAATTGCCGATGCTACACGGTTTGCCATCGAAATTCCTTTTAAAGTAATGCAGGCTTCTTATGATAGTATGGAAGTAATAAAGGAGATGGCAGAGGTTGGCAATCCGAATTCCGTTTCGGATGCAGGTGTTGGTGCCCTCTGTGCCCGCAGTGCCGTGATGGGAGCTTTCATGAATGTTCGCATTAATGCGGCTGGGTATGATGATGCTTCGTTTGTTGCTGATGTGGTGAAGAAGGGGAGGGAGATCGAGGATAAGGCTAAGAAATTAGAGATTGAGATTTTGGATATTGTGAATGGGAAAATTGGGATATAGGGTTTCACGCAAAGACGCCAGGTGAAATACAAAAGACGCAAAGAATGATCTGTCTTAGTAATGTCTTTGCGTCTTGCTCAAATCTTTGCGCCTTGGCGTGAAATAAAAATTCAATAGCTTTATAAATAGAATCTTTTAAAAATGGAAAAGCAAAATATACAGGAAGCCGCAGAGCCACCGGTTAAGAAACAATCTGCTATGCAGCATTTGAAAATTTATAATAAAGCAGATATTCTTTCGCTTACAAGGATCCGCCGCTTTGAAACCAAATTAGGTGAACGTTTACAGGTGATACAGGATGCGAATGATATTGCAAAGTCCCTTGCAACATCAACTGCCAAGTACATATTGTTCGGTGTGCCGGAAGACCTGGGAGCAAAAGGAAATCTGGGCATTGGTGGTACAGATACTTTATGGATCCCTTTTTTACAATCATTCCTGAATATTCAAAGCAATGATTTTTTTGATGGGGGAGAAGTATTGCTGCTCGGCCATTTTGATTTTGGAGATATACAATACCTGATCGATACCACAGCAAAAAGTGATGATGAAAAAATAGAAGCCTATCGTCATGCTGTGAATGCGATCGATGATGAAGTGGAACAGTTAGCAAAGATCATCGCAGAAACAAAGAAGATACCATTGGTAATTGGTGGCGGGCATAATAATACTTATCCATTAATAAAAGGAACTGCAAAAGGCTGGCATAAAGCAGGAGTGATTCCGTTGGCGCAAATTAATTGTATCAATTTGGATGCGCATGCTGATTACCGCCCGATGGAAGGAAGACATAGCGGTAATGCATTCCGCTATGCTGAAGAAGATGGTTACCTGCAGAAATATTGCATTATCGGTTTGCATGAAAATTATTTACCACAGAATGTTTGGATCGATATTGTAAACAATCCTTTTATTGATTGTCTTACTTACGAAGATATTTTTGTGCATGAGAAAAGAAGTTTTATGCAGGCTGTTGCACATGCCACCGGTTTTACTGAAGACTCCTTATGCGGAATAGATGTTGATATTGATTGCATCGAACATACACTCAGCAGTGCTATGACACCGGTTGGCATTCTTCCGAATCATGCACGTCAATACATTTCTTTTGTTGCTGCTGACAGCAAACCTGCTTATCTCCATATTTGCGAAGGAGCAACACGATTATCCGATGGCAGAACTGATGCCACCAGCGGTAAACTAGTTAGTTATTTGGTGAGTGATTTTGTAAAGGCGAGGGAATCTGTTAATACATAAAAAAGCCCGTCAATAAAAACGGGCTTTGCATTTGAATATTCGTCTAAATGGTTATGCTGGAATTTTGAGTTTCCATCCTGGTTCAATATGATCAGGATCTTTTATCTTGTCTTTATTCGCTTCATAAATTTCTTTCCATTTCACGCCCAACTTTTTTCCAATCTTTGAAAGGCTGTCGCCTTTAACAACTTCGTACTCGGTTGGAGCCGCACCCGCCATTACATTTATATTCATTACCAAATCACCTGAGCGGTAATCGGGATCCAGTTTTCCATATGCATCCCATATTTTTTTCTTTGCAGCTTCAGAGGGGGCATTGCCATCTATATATAGCACACCGTCTTGCTCCCGCACCTGTAAATTGGTTATGCCTGCTGCATAGCCAACATTTACCAGTTCACCATATTTATCTTTTAGTGCCATAGTGGTATGTTTTATTTTATTACAAGTTTGTTTTCAACTTTTTTAGGCTTTAATGAATTCAAAGCCATCATTAGTTTTTGGAGATCAGCCTTTTTAATTTCACCGGTAAGCGTAACTACTCCATCATTAATAGAAGCTGATACGCCGGCAAAATCCTTAACAACATTGTCTACGCTAACTTTTAACGGATCGTCAGGTGTAATAACAACCTGTGGCGGAGGAGAAAATATGGTTAAATTATTTACAACAGCTGTTACACCTTTAACATCTTTAGCTGCTCTTTCAGCTTCAGATTTTGCATTAGCATCTTTTACCTCGCCGGTCAGTGTAGCTGTTCCATCATTTACACCTACCATTACCATTGAAAGATCGGGATTGGATGCATAGGCTTTATCTATAGACGCTTTTATATCAGCATCTTTTACTTTGGCCTTGCATGAAGTTATAAAAGCAGATAAAATAAGAACAGAAAATGGGATTGCAAACACACGGAAAATCGTTTTACTCATAAAATTGGTTTTAGATGATAAGAAAGTGAGTGTAGTTATTTTCAAAAAAATATTTTTCGCCTTCATTTTTGAATTGCGAAAGACTTGCGGAAAAAATCATGCCACAGTAAGCAATAGAAAAAAGATTTTACTATCGGGTAGCGATAATCAGTTTATCTAAACATTAATTGTTTAAACTCTTTAAAGCAAGGAATAGTTTTTTGACAGACTAAAAAACCGGGGAAATGATCTTTATATCTGCTTTACTGAATGCAGTTTTAAATCTCGCCAATACTTTTGCAGCTTCTGAAGTTTTCTTTTGAAGTACTAATGCATTGAATAATCCATACAATGCCCATCCGTTTTCATTATTGTTCAGCAGATCTTTCCTGAAAACTTTTTCTGCATTTATACCATCTTTATTTTGCAGGTAAGCGTTACCTGAAAAATGTTTCGGGTTCAGCATCCAGTCCCTCGGCTCTGTGTAAATCATATTTTCTTCGGTAGCCACAGCTTTGTCAAAAGCAACAATGGCATCAGCTTTCCTGTTTTCTTTTAAAGCAATTGTACCAATTAATAAATGCTCTGCAGTCATAGCCCCTTCGATAACAGGAGAGAATGGTGTTAAAGGTATTTGAAGTGAACTGTCTTTCATCAGTTGTTGCAGTTCAGTTAATTCCTGTTTTGCTTCCACCATTCTTGATCGATTGGCTAAAGCCATGCTTCTTCCGAAATGATAAAGGATATTTCCATAAATATGTTCGCTTGCAGGTTGTGGTTCTTTCAGTAATTCATCCCATTTACCAAAACGAATATAATGCAGCACCGGTGTCATATGAATATACTGCAACACATTACCCATCGGTGCAGGTAATGATAAATAATCCGCGGGCACACTGTTTCGTGTTTCAAATGCAGCTTCTTCAGATGTTTTATAATTTCCTGACAGCATTGCATTATTTGCCTTCATGTGCAGGTTATGAATAATGTACAGGAAATCGGCGCCTGTAACCGGGGCATATAGCGGTATCATTTTTTTATAGCTGCTGACAGCAAAATTGTTTACAGTAACAGCTTTGTCATACATCCCTGTTCGCAGGTAAATATGTGATGGCATATGCACAACATGTGAAAGACCGGGGTTTGTTTTTCCCAAACGTTCTGCACTGGGCAAAGCTTTAGCTGCAAAAGGTGAAGGTTCCATCACATGAATATAATAGTGATTGGCGGCTGGGTGCATTGGCGATTTTACCAATAGCTTTTCCAGCACTTCTCTTATTAACGGAGTCCATGGCTTAGGAGTGCCATCTATCTTCCACAGATCCCAGGGATGTTGCAGCATCATTGCGTCAGCATACAAAGCAGCAACATCAGCATCGTTTGGAAGTTTCTTGTAAACTTCTTTCATTTCATCAATATACACCTGGTTTAGGGCCTTCCTGTCTTCTGTTGAATCGCCAGTGTATCTTGATCGCTGTGCCCGTATCAGCATCTCTTCTTTCTCAGTGCAATCACCACAAGTTTCAATAGCTCTTCCGGCTGCGAGGTATGCATTATAAGAAGCAGTATAACCATAATCATTAATGTTAGGGCCGTACGCTAATGCCTGTGCCCAATAAAGCATGGCACAACTTGGGTCAAACTTAGTAGCTTTTTTAAATGAAGCCATTGCTTCAATAATGTGAAAGCTGTAATACATATTGATGCCTTGGTTAAAATAAAACTGTGCACTGTCATTCTTTGTAGAGATTTTCCATTTATAGATCCCGGCACCGGGAATAACAGGAATATCGTTTTCTTCGATCCAGGCGTCTAACTCATTCCAATCAGGTGAGCAGCGAATAAGATTTTTCTTTTTGTACTCAGCAACATTAAATGGTGTTACTGTTTTTTGCTTTTCTGAAAAGCGAAAAGCTAATAAAACAGTTGTTGACAGAATAGCGATTGCAAAAATGAAACGGGCTTTCATATCAAGGGTTTTATTTGCAGAAGGTACAAAGTTTACCCTTGTTTTGATTCCAACTCTACAATTTTCTCAAAAACCTGTTCGTATTGAGTATTTAACCGCTCTAATTGAGTGGCGGCTTCCTTATATGCATTTTCAGCCTGTATAAATTTTTGCTTATCGGAATAAATAGACGGATCAGTTAGTGAAGCTTCCAATTCATCTTTTTGTTTTTTTAGTACAGCAATCTTTTCCTCTAATTGTTGAAAATTGCGTTGCTGTTTCTGCAATTCTTTTTTTTGTTCTTTGGCCCCCCCGCCCCCCGAAGGGGGGATCATAGAAGATTCTTTAGTATTGGTGGTTTTGCTTTCTTTACTATTTTTTTCAACAACTGACTTATTTGAACTATTTGACTTTTTTGATTCAGATTTTTTTACATCCCATTTACTTAAAGACATTTCGTTGCCAGTACTCTTAACTCCTGACTTCTGACTACCGATTCCTGACTCCTGTCTCTTCTTCCACTCAACCCATTCTTCATACCCGCCTTTGAATTCTTTTATTTCATGATCTACTATTTCCCATATCTTATTTGCTGTTTTAGAAACGAAATAACGGTCGTGGCTAACAAGGATCATCGTTCCTTCATATTTATTCAATGCCTCGATCAATAGATCGCAGCTATGCATGTCTAAGTGGTTGGTCGGTTCATCCAGCATCAGGAAATTGGCTTTACTTACAATAGTTTTTGCCAATGCCACCCTTGCTTTTTCACCACCACTTAAAATTTTTATTTTCTTATCGCTGTCATCGCCACTAAAAAGAAAACAACCCAGCAATGAACGTAATTCAAGATCGTTCATCTGGCTGCCACATTCTTTCATTTCATCCAGGATGGTATTATTAATATTCAACGCTTCCAACTGGTGCTGCGCATAAAAGCTTTCTTCTACATTATGTCCCCATCTTCTTTCGCCTTCACCTTCAATAGTAAAAGGCTCTACACCCGCAATAATTCGCAACAGCGTTGATTTACCTTTTCCGTTGGCGCCTATCAATGCGATCTTATCGCCCCGTTCTATTTCTGCTGTAGCATTTTTAATGATCAGGTTATCGCCAAATGATTTGGAAATATTTTTTAATTCCACCAATACTTTACCCGGCGTTTTATCCAACCTGAAATTGATACGGATATTGGGTCGTTCAATAGAAGCTTCTTCTATTCGATCCAACTTATCCAATTTTTTCATAAGACTCTGCGCCATCGCTGCTTTACTTGCTTTAGCACGGAAACGTTCGATCAATCTCTCATTCTGCCGGATATAATCCTGCTGGTTATCAAAAGCTTTTTGTTGTAACTCAACCCGTATGGCTTTTTCTCTTTCATAGTAATCGTAGTTGCCGGTATAAATATGCAGTTGCTGCTGGTATACTTCAACAATTTTTGTAACCATCCGGTTCAAAAAATATTTATCGTGACTTACAATTACTACTGAGCCCTGGTAGTGCAGCAAATATTTCTCCAGCCATTCAATTGAAGGAAGATCGAGGTGATTGGTAGGCTCATCCAATAATAACAGATCGGGTTGCTGTAAGATCATTTTTGCAAGCAGTACCCGCATCCGCCATCCACCACTGAATTCCTTATAAGGTCTTTTCAGATCTGCATTTGCAAAACCTAAGCCCTGTAAAATCTCTTCTGTCTTGTGATGAATATTATAGCCACCCAATGTTTCCAATTCGTGCAAACGATCTGTGTATTCATGCAAGGTTTTTTCATCACCGGTTTTTTCCAGTTCAATACCCAATACTTCAATTTCTTTTTCCAGTTGTAAAACTCTTTCAAAAGCACTGAGTGCTACTTCTAAAATAGAATCGTTGGTATCAAAACTTAACAGGTCCTGGTGAAGATACCCGATAGATGTGCTTTTGCTTTTTTCCACAGCACCCTCAGAAGGAGAGTACTCACCGGCAAATAATTTAAGGATAGTTGATTTTCCTGTTCCGTTATACCCGATAAGGCCAATACGTTCATTGGGATGGATATGCCATGTGGCATCCTCGATGAGGATACGGGAGCCGAATTCGAATGTGACGTTTGTAAGTCCTGCTAACATTTTCGTGAATTGTGAATTGTGAATTGTGAATGGTGAATGATGAATAGAGTCTGATAAAAGAAAAATTTAATCTATCAGCCCCGATAAGATTTTAAAACATTTAATTATAGATTCACCTAATCGTTCAAGTGACATTTTTTCAAGATAGCCCAATTGTTGAGCTATATCAAGTGCAGCATCAATTTCTACCAATGAACTGCGTGATATTTCATAAAATCTTTTTCTTTCGACTTCTGATTTTCTGGACGCACCCTCTGCTAGATTCAAATGCACAGATAAAGCTGCTCTTCGTATCTGAGAAATCATAGCAAATTTTTCTGAATCAGGTAATTGCCTCTTCAGTTTATAACACTCTGCAACAAACAGCATAGATACAGGGTAAATATCCAGTTTCTGATGATTAAGTTTCAAAAACATATTATTTAGTTTATGGTTACTGGCTTGATAACAGAGCCTTTTCTATTTAAAACCGCTCAAATTCACAATTGACCATTCACCATTCACAAAAATAATGCTTTCTAAACTGCTAACGCTTTCAATTACCTTTGCAAAAATTTAAATTTTTATGAAAAAAGGGATCGCGGTTTTGGGTCTTTTGCTGCTGGTTTCGGCCGCAGTGTTGTATTTTTTTGTATTTAATAAAAATAAGGACGAAAAAACAGGAAACCAAGGTGAACAGAAGGCTGCCGGCGTTGTTATCAGCAAACATAGTGAGGGATTTAATCAATCGGTGGAAAGTTTCATGAATGCCTATTATATGATGGTCGAAGGTTTTGTGAAATGGGATACTGCGGTTGTAAGAAAAGAGTCGGCTGCATTTAAAACTGAGCTGGATAATTTCAAAATTGATGAGCTGAAAACGGATTCTTTATTATATACGGATGCAACAAGAATTTGGAATGCGGTAAAAGCTGAAACATCAGCTATTGTTGGCGACAATGAACTTAGCGAGCAAAGAGGTTCCCTGAATATAATGTCACAGGCATTATATGAACTGCTGAATAAAATACAATACGATAAAGCAAAAGTTTATTTCCAGGAATGCCCGATGGCTTTTAATGATGCCCAGGCTGGTAACTGGCTAAGCCCGGGATCAGCGGTCAGGAATCCTTATCTCGGTACATCACACCCAAAATATCATAGTGGTATGCTGAAATGTGGTGGCACAAAAGATTCAGTTAATTTTATATCGGCATCCAATTGATCAACTGACAAACCTTTCACCCTTGCGAAAACTATCTTTCTTTTTACTGATCGTTTGCTTAACAACGATCTCTTTTGGTCAGAGCAAGCCTGCCTCGCCGGCAGGCAAGTTCACTTTGAATGGCTATGTTCGTGACAGCCTTTCCGGTGAAATGATCATTGGCGCCAATATCATGGTGAATGGACAACCCAAAGGCGTAAGCAGCAATCAGTACGGTTTTTATTCCCTTACATTAGCTGAAGGCTCCTATACTATTTCCGTTTCGCATATTTCTTATCTCACTACTTCAACTGATATTGATCTTACTGCAAACCGTGAACAGAGTTTCTTATTGCTTGGCAAAAATTCAACAATGACAGAGGTGGTTGTTTATAACCGCCGCCGCGATGCGAATGTGAAGAATGCACAGATGGGAAAATTTGATCTGAGTATTGAGCAGATAAAAAACATCCCTTCATTTATGGGTGAAGTAGATATTTTAAAAGCGATACAATTGCTACCGGGTGTAAGAAATGCCGGTGAAGGTAATGCTGGTTTTTATGTAAGGGGAGGAGGACCTGATCAAAACCTGATCATGCTTGATGATGCGGTTGTTTATAATACCGGTCACCTGTTTGGTTTTTTTTCCATTTTTAATTCGGATGCAATAAAAAATGTGAGCCTGATAAAAGGCGGAATGCCGGCACAATACGGCGGCAGGCTTTCATCCGTGCTGGATGTTTCGATGAAAGATGGAAACATCAACAAATTCCAGATGGAAGGAGGTATTGGTACGATCGCTTCACGATTTTCGATACAGGGGCCACTGGTAAAAAACAAGGCGTCCTATATTATCTCTGCACGGCGAACTTATATAGATGTAATTGCAAAACCATTCATCAGTAAAGAAAGTAATTTTTATGGCAGCGGTTATTATTTCTATGACCTGAATGCGAAAGTGAATTATAAATTTTCGGAGAAAGACCGTATATATCTCAGTGGTTATTTTGGGCGTGATGTTTTTGATTTTGCAAATACCGATCGTGATTTTAAAACCAATATCCCATGGGGTAATTCAACCGCTACTCTCAGGTGGAACCATGTATTTAACCGCAAACTATTTTCCAATGCCACATTGGTTTATAACGATTATAAATTCAAATTCGCGGCTACGCAAAATAATCTTGACCTCTCATTATCATCCGGCATACGTGACGGTACAATGAAAGTAGATTTTGATTATTACCCGTTGCCAGAACATAAAATTAAATTCGGGGGATTGTTTACTTATCACAAGTTTACTCCGAATATCCTTAGTGGCCGGCAGGACTCGATCATATTTTCTCCGAATAATGAAAGTGTAAAACATGCTACTGAAGCTGCCCTTTATATCCAGGATGACTGGGAAGTAAATGAGAAACTAAAAATAAATTATGGGTTGCGCTGGAGCAATTTTACACAAATAGGGCCTTATGATAAATATATACGTGATGCTAATGGCAATAAATTAGACAGCACTCATTACGATAGATTTGAAAAAGTAAAATCATATGGCGGGTTTGAACCAAGAGTTACCTTCCGCTATGCTATCAATGATGAGTCATCCGTAAAAGCATCGGTAACAAGAAACTACCAGTATATCCATTTAGTAAGTAACTCAGGTAATACATTACCGACCGATCTCTGGGTGCCCAGCACTTATCTAGTGAGTCCGCAACTGAGCTGGTTGTATTCAGCAGGTTATTTCAGAAACTTTAAAGAGAATACTTTCGAAGCATCTGTTGAAGTGTATTATAAAAATATGGATAACCAGATCGAATATAAAGAAGGTTATACGCCATCTTTAAATGACCCGGAACAGGAATTTGTTTTTGGCAAAGGATGGAGTTATGGTGCTGAGTTTTTTCTGAATAAAACAAAAGGACGTTTTACCGGCTGGGTCGGCTATACCATTTCATGGACATGGCGAAAATTTGCTGAAATAAATGGTGGTGTAAAATTCCCTGCTAAATACGATCGCCGGCATGATCTGTCACTTGTTGGAAACTATGAACTGAATAAACGCTGGAAATTCGGAGCTATATTTGTTTATGCTTCCGGTAATGCTACTACACTTCCCGAACGTTTTTATGTGATCAATGGTGTTCTTACACAGGAGTACAGCGCCGTTAATCAATATCGTTTAGCTCCTTATCATCGACTTGATCTTTCTGCTACACTTTCACCTAAAGAAAAAGCAAAAAAGAAAAGAATGCAGAGTTACTGGGTATTCAGTATTTATAATGCTTACTGCCGGCTCAATCCTTATTTTATTTATTTCGATCAGACCGGCAGCCCTTATAATGGTACTTTAAAAGTGGAAGCATTACAAGTTTCGCTATTTCCAATCTTACCTGCTGTGACATGGAATTTTAAATTCTGATTCTACTGAAAATGATTTGCTTTTTTGTTCCGGTTTAAACTGATTATTAATTAAATTTGGAATAAGACACTACGCCAAGCGGCGAGTTGTACGCCACCTTGACGACTACTTAATTATGAAAGTACTGGCATTAATCTCATATTTTTTTATTTGTCTACCAGGTTCTATGATTTTAATTCCGTGGGGTTTGTTTTTGGTTACTGGAATTTTTACGGCCGAGACAAATTACAAGGTGATGATTGTTCTTGCGGATGTTTCTTTAATCCTATTGGCATACTTTTCGACTAAACCCATGACAAGACTCCGAATAATCATTGAAATAGTTGCCTTCGGACTTCTCCTATTGCCGTTCATAGTTATTGCTGCTGGCTGGCCTTTGAGAACATTTAGTTACTTTCTCTTTATTGCTCCCTTTTCGACATTTGCTGTATTGTATCTAATTTCACTTGGGCGATCCATTGCAATATACAGAAAATCAAAAGTGAAAAATGGCTGAGTATAATTTCTGTCCGCCCGGGTCTTCGCAAGAAAGATTTCGAAAAAATAATACTGCTGCTGCGAGACCCCGGACGAGCAGAAATAATGATTTGCTTTTTTGTTCCAGTTTAAACTGATTATTAATTAAATTTGGAACAAGACATAAGGCCAAGCGGCTAGTTGTAAGCAATTAAGAAAAAAAATTACTTGAAAATTAAACTTAAGTATTATAAAAAAGCATTTATTGCTTTGACCTTGACCTTTTTTTTGGTTGAAGCAAATGGCCAGACTTCAAAGGTTAATAACCTTTGTGAATTCCAAAATCAGCGACTTGGCGAGTTTGTCTCAAAACTTAAAGAAAATTTAGTTGATACAATTCCAGTTAGACAGTATACAGGGAATATTACCAGTTTTTACTTACGATTTGCCGACAGCACTTACTTTGAAGTTTTTCCTGAACTAAGTAAAAGTGATACAGCTTTGCATACAAAGCCCTTTAGCTTGGCTAATTATGCAAACTACCGTATAAAGTGTCTTTTTTATATTGAAAGGGGGAACTGTTATTAGAAACTGCGGTTGCAAGAGTTTAGCTCGATATAGGAACAGAAGATTCGACGTTAACTAAACAGACATACAAAATCGTATTACCAAAACTGATTATTAATTAAATTTGGAACGAGACACTACGACAAGCGGCGAGTTGTGCGCAATAACTACCTTCATTGTATGCGACTAGTACGATTATTAATCAGTTTATTTGTGTTATTACTAACGGCTTGTAACTTTGATCTGGTCGAGATCGAATACGACCCGAAGACTTTTGACAAGCTCACACAGAGAATTTTGGAAAATCCTGAAATTTTCCAAATGGATGACTTTACTAGACACAACAAATTCCTGAATGGTATTCCTATTCAGCTTTCTGAAGCGGATGGAAAGTCGTTCGAGCAGCGATTAAGCAAGGTGGAAGATTCACTAGGACTTGATGCAAAAATTGTCAGCGATTTGCGTGTGCAGTTAAAGAATACAAAGCTCAGAGAGTTTTTTAGGGCTGGCGATACCATTCTTTTTACCGTTGACGGGATGCTGGACACATCCTGGGGGTTTTTGTATTCTTCTGACAATCTTAAAATGGACTCGTCATGGTTTATGTTTCAAGGAAATTCATTGCTTTATACTAAAGACATAAATATACATTGGAAAAAAGTTGCTATCAAGTAACTGCCACTAACAAGGGTTTTCTATCCGCCCGGTGTCTTCGCAAGAAAGATTTCGAAAAAATAATACTGCTGCTATTGTCTAAACGTTTTTCATCAAAAAAAAAGGGCCGCACATCGCAGCCCCTTTCGAATTTATAAAACTTAAACTTACTCCACGATCAACTTAACAGATTTTGAAAGCTTGCCGCCTTCATTGGAAACATTAACTAAATAAGTACCTGGTGTAATAGAAGCAGGTAGTTTAATTTCACTTAACTGTCCTTTCGCCTGTACATTCACCTGCTGGTTAGTTACTAGTTTACCACCAAGATCGATCACTTGTACACTGTATTTCCCGGCCGGTACATCATCAAATGAAATTCTTGCACGTTTGTTCGTAACAGGATTCGGGAAAACAGAAATACTGCTATTAGAGTTCAATTCATCGGTAATACTTCTTGCTGTTTTTGAAGCTACATCAGGTTGTACATCTGGCTTCACTTCTTCAACTGGTTCTTCTTTTTTCTCTTTCTTCTTTTTATCATTTACAAGATTTCCATTTGCCAGGTCAGAGGCATTGTAAACAGCTGATGAAGAAGATACTTTTTCAGCTTGCATTGTGTTCAGGTCAAAACGGTAATAACCGATCGTATTTTCAGAGCTTGCAACGATCACTTTAGTTCCTTCTTCTACCATTGCACCATTTGTGCTGAAGCCTTGTGGCAATCCTTTTATAGCACCTAAATGTTTTGCAACCTTAGTGCTGATATCTATTTTATAAACATTGCGGTTAGCAGTTATTAAATAAAGATTCTCTTTATTATCAGCGATCATATCTCCGCCATAACCACCACGGCTGTGAACAGAATTTTTTGCATTGGCCGCATCATCAGTTAATGCACCCATATCCGTTATTACAGGTTTTTTGCCTGTCGTAAATTTTATCAGGTGATTACCGTCATTGGTGAGTGCATAGCCGTTTCCATCTGATGCTATTACCATTCTTGTTATCTGGTTTTGCGCATCCCCAAAATTTGATACGGTTCCGAATGCTTCATCTTCGAAATAGAAAACAGCTGGTGTTTTAGATCTTAGATCAATATAACGAAGCTGGTTAATACCCATTGGTGTATAATAAAGACGTTCATGCTTTTTATCATAAGCCATCGCCGCTGAGTTAGTAGCGAAAGGTTTGTCTGATTGTTCACGAGGACTAACCCGACGGATAACAGTTACATTCCCCTGGTTGATGGTGACCGTACCGTCATTATGAGTGGTTATGCTCGGTATACGCAGCTCTTGCGGCTGAACGGTATTCAATTCCTGGTCGAGGTTTACAATTCTTTTTTCCTGCAAAACTTTCTTTTCTCTTACTTCCCTTAAAACAAGTTCTTTTTCCAGCAAATTTTCTTTTTTCGCAGCAGGCTTACCTGTTCGTGCATTCATTGGTTGCAATTCTGCCTTACTGTTGTAAACGGATTGAAGTTCTTCACCGGTAACAATATTAACCAGTTTTACTTCTTTCCAGTTACGACCGCCTTTTTCATTGGCAGTAATGGCATAGCCGGTTGTTTCTTTTTGTTTTTTGTTTTGCTGTGCGAAGAGGGATGTAATGAATAGACTCATTACAAAAAAGAGTAGAGTTTTTTGTTTCATGGCGATTGATTTTGAAAGATTAATCTACGGCCTTTTTCGTAGATGAGCAAAAAAAAGTTATGAACGACGGTGAAAAGGTATGAGCGGGAATAAAAAAACCGGGCAGCTTGCCCGGTTTTTTAAATTTATTATTTGAATAATGAGGTCAGCAACTCATTGTTTTGGCATCTTAAGGATGGTATCACCCGGTATAGAGTTCGTTGAAGGCATCATAGCCTGCATCATTTTATTCATTTCAGCGACATCCATAAATATCCAATGCTCAACGGCTTTGCCATCTTTAAATTTTGCAACATCAACTCCTGTCATATTTGTTTTATCTCCGGCTTTCATGCCCATACCATCCATTGTCAACGTTCCGGAAGTTTTAGACCATACCATTACATATTCATCATCGACCATTTCTTTTACTACTTCTACTTTGGCATCCTTCACCATCTCCTTGTATCTTTTCATTTCAGCAACAATATTCTCCAATCCTTTTATATCACCTTTTTCTCCACCATGGTCAACAGCATCAGCGGCAATATAATCACCCATTTTACTGAAGTCGCCGGATTCATAAGCTTTCATAATAGCGGTATTCACTTCAAGATTTTTCTTTGCTGTTGTTGACATGCCGCCTTCAGCTGAATTGCATGACATGTAAGCAACTGATAAAATAACAAAGGAGAAAAGCATTAACTTTCGCATAATAGTAGTTTTAAGTTTTAAAAAGAACTATTAAGGTAAACACATTCCGGAATTCCGTACAAATAATTTTTTTCGTTTATCTTTCATCCATGCATGCCCTCACCTTTAATGGAATAGAAAATATCTTATACACGGCTGTAAATGAACCGCAAATAATAGCTCCCACTGATGCGATCGTAAAAATAAAAATGGCTGGACTCTGCGGATCTGACCTGCATGTATATCATGGCAGAGAAACCGGGATTGAGAAAGGGACAGTGATGGGGCATGAGTTTACAGGAGAAATAATTGAAACCGGCAGTGCAGTCAAAAAATTTCATAAAGGCGCAAGAGTTCTGAGTCCTTTCACTACTTCATGTGGTGAATGTTATTACTGCCTGATTGGTTTGACTTGCCGGTGTATAAAGGGAAATCTTTTTGGCTGGATCGAAAACGGCCATGGCCTGCACGGTGCACAGGCAGAATATATCCGTGTGCCGATGGCTGATAGTACATTGGTTCCATTGAGCAACGATCTGAGTGATGAAAAAGGATTGTTGCTGGGAGATATTTTTTCCACCGGTTATTTCTGTGCTGAAAATGCAGGAGTGAATGACAAAGCCCGCCTGCCGGACGGACAGGGAATTTATGTTGTAATTGGCTGTGGCCCGGTAGGGTTGATGACAATCATTGCTGCTAAACATTTAGGTGCTGAAAAAATATTTGCAATTGATAGTATTGGATACCGATTGGATTTTGCAAAAAAGCTAGAAGCAACACCACTGAATTTTTTGAAAGACGATGTGTTGAATGAAATACTAAATGCAACCGACGGCAGGGGAGCAGATGCAGTAATGGAAGTAGTGGGAAGTGACGAAGCATTAAAACTTGCAATCAAATTGCTGAGGCCCGGAGGAACTATTTCATCTGCAGGTGTACATACTGCAAAGACATTCCCTTTTTCTCCCGGCGAAGCCTATGATAAAAACCTGGTGTATAAAATCGGCAGATGCCCTGCAAGATTTTATGCTGATAAACTGATCCGGGAAGAAGTGATACAATCTTGTCCTGTTGAACAGATAATAACGCATCGCTTCGATCTAAGTCAAGGAGCAGAAGCATATGACCTGTTTACCAATAAACGTGACGGCTGTATAAAACCTGTTTTCCACTCCTGATCAAGTAGCATGAGAATGGCTACCTTTTTACTTTATTAGTTGAATAATAGCCTCTTTTGTTGCTCATTTTACCACTTATAATTTCAATTTTATTTATCGGCGTTACTGGCCTAAATTCACGCCTTATTTTTAAGGCTTTGTAACACACATGATCAACACAACTCCGTGCCATTGGCATAAACTCACTAACCATTTGAACAAATTTTTGAAATACGGGATAACCGTCTGTATTTTCATTTTTTTCGGATGTTTTACATACGGCCAGAAAGTTTTTCGTGGCCACATTATGGATGAAGAAACAATGAATCCTATTTCCTATGCATCTGTTGGTGTATTGGGTAAAGAGATCGGGAGCATCTCTGATTCAGCTGGTACATTTAAAGTAAATCTTCCTAACCAGGTAAAAGAAAATGATACGATACTGATTACATCTGTTGGGTATCATTCGCTTAAAGTAGCTGTAAAAGAAGCTACGATGAAAAGCATGTTCCAGTTAAAAGCTATTGAAGGAGTGCTGCCATCCGTGATGGTTTATGACCTCAAGAAAAGCGGTAGGATGGGTGATGATACAGTTAATTATTCTTTTTACAGGGGCTGGTATGAATACCGTACCGGCGGTGAAATAGGAAGGATCATTACTGTATTGCATAAAAAATATAAGCTGAACAGGATCGCTTTCCAGGTAGATAATAAATGCGACACATGCTGGCTGCGGCTTCGTGTAAGAAAGGTTGCGAATTTTGAGCCGGCAGAAGACCTGTTACAGCAATCTGTAATCATTCCCGTTACAAAACATACACCTCTCGATGGTGTTATGGAGTTTGATATTTCAGATCTTGGCCTGTTACTGCGGGAGAAAAAAATTTATATTGGCTTTGAAGTGATAGATTGTAAAAACGTAGATGGCCGTCCGCTTTCACTTTGTTTTATTGGCGCTGATTATGGAGAACATTATTTCCGCAAATATCCTACAGTCGCCTGGACCAATGAGGATGCCTACGGACTATACCTGAAAATGTTTTTCGATTACTGATAAATCAATTTAATTTTCTAAATAAAAAACAAATCATATGAGAAGGATCGCAATTTTAATCACATCATTCTTTACAGTTTTCATTTTATCTGCACAGGATAAAGCCGATATGAATGCTGTAACTAAAATAAGAGAAGAAGGATTGAATAAATCCAAAGTAATGGACTATGCTCATCATCTTACTGATGTAAGCGGCCCACGTCTTACAGCTTCGCCTGGATTTATGCGTGCTGCCAACTGGGCAAAAGATGAATTAACAAAAATGGGATTGGTAAATGCGCAACTGGAGCCATGGGGAGATTTTGGAAAAGGCTGGGAGCAGGAAAAATGCTATGTAGCATTGACAGCGCCTTATTATCAACCATTGATAGCAATGCCAAAAGCTTGGACAGGAAGCACACCAGGAAAAAAATCTATCTCAGGTGAAATTGTACTTGTAAAAGCAAACGATACTACTGAATTACTAAAATATGTAGGTCAGTTAAAAGGCAAGATCGTTATGACTTATTCTCCTGCACAGCTAAAACCTTCTTTTGAACCAGATGGTCAGCGTTTAGCTGATACAAGCCTTGAGAAAATGGCGAAAGCTGAATTACGTCAGCCTGCAGTACAGGGACAGGGACAAGGCAGACCTCAAGGCGGACAACAGGGAAATATGGCAAATCGTTTTGCATTGCAACGCAAAATGACCGAGATCATTAATAAAGAAAAACCTGCATTGGTGCTTGCTATGAGTGCACAGGGAAATGACGGAACATTATTCGTAAGCAGTGGCGGTTCTTATGCAAAAGATGCTGAGATAGCTCCTGCATCAGTTGTATTGTCAAGTGATGATTACCTGCGTATACAAAGAATGATCGAAGGTGGTACACCTGTAACGATCGAAGCAGAAGTGAAAACAAAATTCTTTACTGATGATATCAAAGGCTATAATGTAGTAGCAGAAATTCCAGGTAGCGATCCTGCATTAAAAGATGAAGTGGTAATGCTCGGCGGCCATCTTGATAGCTGGCATGCAGCAACAGGCGCAACGGATAATGCTGCAGGTTGTTCTGTAATGATGGAAGCAGTAAGAATATTAATGGCAAGCGGTTTAAAACCCCGCCGTACCATCCGCATTGCATTATGGAGCGGAGAAGAGCAAGGATTATTTGGTAGCCGCAATTATGTAAAAAATCATTTTACAGATTCGATTGCACGCAGCAAGGTGGCTGGTTATTTCAATTTGGATAACGGTACAGGTAAGATCCGTGGTATTTATTGCCAGTCAAACCCGAATGTAAAAGATGTGTTTGCTTCATGGCTTGAACCTTTTAATGATCTTGGCGCAAAAACAGTTACGCTGAATAATACCGGCGGTACAGACCATCTTGCATTTGATGGATTAGGTATTCCGGGTTTCCAGTTTATACAGGACCCGATCGAGTATGATACAAGAACACATCATACCAATATGGACACTTATGATCATTTAATTGCTGATGATCTGAAGCAGGCATCTACGATCGTTGCATCATTTGTTTATCATACTGCACAACGTAATGATAAACTACCGAAGAAGGCAGCAACACCACAAAGAGGATTTTGATAATAAATACTTAGATGAATATAAAATAAGTCCCGCTTCGGCGGGACTTATTCATTTAGGAGTTCTGCAAGTAAAATAAGTTCATTCTTTTTATAACGTTCTTTATCGTTGTCAAAGCATTTTGAATATTCTTCCAGCATAAACTGGATAATGCGTTTGTTCTTCATGGGTTTGAAATAAGTACCGACGGGAGGAACAGCTATCCGTTTGAAATAACGCTCCACATCATTATGTGTAAACACCTGTCCAGATGATGGGTCGATGAAGAATTCAATTTTATTTATCGGGTTGGGAAGATTTTCATCTGAATAACCGGGCTTGAAATAAGCAAGTACAGATTGTCTCGGAAGATTCACAGCTTTTACAGGAATATCCAACAGTTCGCAAAGAACAAGATAGAGTACTGCATTAGCCGGTTGATTGCCACGTTTAGTTTCAAGTACCTTATGGATCAGAAAATCGTTGGGCTCTTTATAGCTGATCTCATTTCCTTTTAAACCAAAATAGCTATAAAGAATACTTGAAACAATATTGATCTGCTCCAGCGGTGTGAGATAATTATTTAACTCGAGCCAGATATTGCGTCTTATTTTTTCCAATTCCTGGTAAACAGGTGTATTACTCAGATCAGGAAAACCAAATTTACTTACGAGCAACGCACCGGCCATCAGGTCATGATGTCCTGATACCTTCCATGTATGAAATTCATCTGATAGATCTCTGAAATGTAGTTTGTGAATAATGATCTCGATCCTGTTCTGTATGCCTTCATCTGGTGTGGTTTCCCAAAGATGTTCGAGATTAGGGATGATGGGTTTGCCATAATCAACAATTTTTTGTGATACAGCATCGAACACTTCCTGGTCAGGATCGTCGATTAAATGCAGCAGGGCCTTGATCTCTTTGGTGGTTTCCATAGATTAAGATATTGGCACAATATCTAACGTAGCAAGCACAATGTATAGTATGTTTTTTCCACAGATGGGGAGAAGGGGGTTGAAAATTAGGAAATTAGATATTGAGATACTGGGTATCAGATATTGAAAAATGGGAAAATAATGCTGATTATCTATTACCCATTCACCTTTTCCTTGCAAGCACCATCCAATCCCATGGTTTGGGCTCTTTCAACCATTTGGGAGGTTTATGAAATTCAGTATCCCATTCATATTCTATTTTATGAAATTCTTCTGTTACAAATCCTTCATTGCTCAACAACAATTCCAGCTCTTCTTTTAAATAATGTTTATGCGATACGCCATCTATGCTTGCATTGCCTTGCAGCAAATTTTGCAACTGAAGTTTTTCTTTTTTCTTTTGAATTGCTATACCGGCATCTTTATCAGGATCCCATCGCTGGTTGATAATAGAAGTTAGCATTGATGATTCCAGGGAAGGAATAACAAGAATGATATCACCATTCTTCTTTACACATTTTTGCAGATTGCTAAAAAAAATATTTCGTTTATGCTGGGTACCTGTAAGTATTGCATTGATGCAGATGGCGAAATCACATTTTGGAATTTTTGATCTTTTATCTGACATATCAATGCGTTCATATTTTACATTCTTAAAATCAGGGTATAGGTCCGCAGCAATATCAAGGTTCTTTTGTGAGATATCTATTGCATATACTTTTTTAAAAGCAGGAGAGAGGATAGGCAGCCATTTCCCAATAGCACATCCTATATCAATTACTGTTTTTTGTTTTGATGCAAAGCGTCGGATTATTTTACGAATAATTCCTTTGCTGTCATTAGCCAGCACATCAAAGATCTCTTCATTATAATCCGGCGCAATTTTTTCCCAGTAATTTCTTTCCATAGTTGGATTTGTTTCTTAACCCGGGTATTTTAGCAACTTTGTTCCTGTTATTTCAATAGGCTTATCATCCTTAATTATAACTTTTACTTTGGCACCTCCACCACTGAGTAATTCAAATTTCGCTTTAACGTAATCAATAGCTCCTGCAAAACTATTATCGCCTTTATAATCCATTGCCTCCATTATCTGTCCATTTATTTTTGCAAAAAGCTGGTCACCGTCTTTATAAAATTCGATCATCGATTTATCACTCATTTCATACAACCCTTCAATTTTTTTGAAAGCTGTTGCTTCAAGTATGTATTCTTCTTTCAGATAAACATCAAACTTTACTACTTTCTCATTCTTTGTATTCTTTGTCATGTCCAAAATCCGATTCAATGCTGATGGATCTTTTGCACTTATATCTCCAGCAATATGTTTATCACCTTTGAAATAAACTTGTGTTACCAGGTCTTGTACACCAGCAGCAGAAATCCTCAGGTGAATATGAGCAGGTCTGATAAGCGTTGGTCCTGCTGCATAAGGCACAGGATAGATACTTTTGAAATTATATTTTCCATCAGCACCGGTTTTAAAAGAAGAACGATAAACATAATCATCCGAAGTGTTATCATAAACGCCATTCTCATCACAATGCCATATTTCTACTAATGCACCTTTTAGCACCTTGCCATCTTTTCCGAAAACGGTACCACTAAAATGCATTATCTCTCCTTTAGTTCCAGCTTGTACAAGATCAGTTTTAAAAGGAGCACCGGGTCTGTAGAATGGTCCGAGAATATCTGTTGTGGTTGGATCGACGCCTACATAGGATTGGCCATTCCATTTTATTTTTCCAAATACTCCAACGCTTAATGCGATCAAAGTTGAGTCTTCAATAAATTTTCTGCGTTTCATTTTTAGTGTTTTAGGTGGTTGTGATGAGGAAATAAGTAAACATTAAGGTAAAGAAAAGAAATCAGCTCTGTCTGTTTATTGTAAAAAAAAAGCTACAACCAGGTATGAAAGCCCTCTGGAATAATTTTTGTCACTTTTTATAAGTGAAACGTAAGTGGAAATCGAATACCTACTTTGAGGTTAGTGAGTAAGAAACAAATGTTGAAACTTACTTAAATAGTAATATTGGAACGGGAAAAACCGAAGGCCCTTTACAGGGCCTTCACTTTTTTATGAATGATCATTTATAGTTTATTTTTTCTTTGCAGCTTTTTTCTTTACAGGAGTTGTAGCTTTCTTCGCAGCTGCCTTAGATGCCTTCTTCTTGCCAAAAGCATTCGGGTCGATAGATAGTATAAGACTCTTTACATCATCAATACTCATTGCCTTTAGTTCATCGGCCGTGTATTTACTTTGATCCACTTTACGTGGCAGCTTTATCTGTTTCTTCTTCAGCTTGATGATTGGCCCCCATCTTGCATTTTCTACAGAGATCTTTTCATCGGGCCAGTTATGTATGTAGCGGTTTTCTTCTTTCTTTAGTTTTGCATCTACCAGTTCTTTTATATCAGCATCACTCAGGTTATCGTGATTATACCGGCGGGGCACATTAATGAACATGCCTTCGTATTTAATGTAAGGGCCAAATCTTCCTTTGCCTTTTGTTACCGGCTTATCATTATATTGTGCAATCGGTGCATCAGCGATCTGCTTTAGTTTGATAAAACCAACTGCTCTTTCAAAATCCACTTCCTGTAAATTAGTTCCCTTCGGAATAGAAACATACTCATCACCCCATTTTGCATAAGGACCATAAGGACCGACACCTACTGATACATCCTTCTCTTCATATTGTCCCAGTACGCCCTGTATTGAAAACAACTTCATCGCTTCTTCAAACGTGATCGTTTCAATACTCATCCCATTGGGTATTTTAGCAAACTTTGGTTTCTCTGTTTCATCTGCTTCACCGATCTGGATCATCGGTCCATAGCGGCCCATTCTTGCTACCACTCTCTTTCCTGATTCGGGATCCATTCCCAATTCTCTTTCACCATGTGCCCGTTCTGCTGTTTCAATGGTCTTATCTACATCTTTTTTAAAAGGCAGATAAAACTCATCGATCATCTTGTTCCATTTTATTTTTCCTTCGGCTACTTCATCAAACTCTTCTTCAATTCTTGCTGTAAAACCATAATCCATGATATCATCAAAATACTGTTTCAAAAAATCAGTAACTACCAATCCCAGGTCAGTAGGAAACAGCTTCGATTTTTCGGCGCCGGTGTTTTCACTTTCCGTCACCATATTCACTTTATCATTCTTCAACAGAAATACACGGTAATCTCTTTTCACACCTTCTTTCTCCCGCTTCTCTACATACTCTCTTTTCTGAATAGTAGAAATAGTAGGCGCATATGTAGATGGACGGCCAATACCCAGCTCTTCTAATTTTTTTACCAGCGATGCTTCGGTATATCTTGGTGCAGGACGACTGAAACGTTCAGTTGCTTTCATTTCAATAAAAGGCAATTGCTGTCCTACATTGAGTGGTGGCAACATTCCTTCCTGTTCATCTTCTGCCAGGTCATCTTCATCACGATCTTCACGATATACTTTTAAGAATCCATCAAACTTCAATACTTCACCTGCTGCAGTCAGTTCTTCTTTATTGGTTGAGATCTCAATTTTCGCAGTTGTCTTTTCTGTTTCTGCATCAGCCATCTGGCAGGCCATTGTTCTTTTCCAGATCAGGTCATAGAGTTTTTTACAATCAAAATCCTCTATGGTTGTATTCTCCATATAAGTAGGACGAATAGCTTCATGCGCCTCTTGTGCACTTTCATTTTTGTTTTTGAACTTGCGGAACTGGTGATATTCTTCACCGTACATGCTTTTGATCGTATTGGTCAGATCACCGAGTGCAGTATTACTCAGGCTCACACTATCTGTTCGCATATAAGTTATCTTACCGCTTTCATACAGTTTTTGTGCAAGCAACATGGTACGACTTACGCTATATCCTAATTTTCTTGATGCTTCCTGTTGTAATGTTGAAGTAGTAAATGGGGGAGCAGGTGATTTTTTTCCGGGCCTTACTGTTACATCCACCACTTTATAATCAGCGCCGGCGCATGATTTCAAAAACTGCTCTGCATCCTCAGCCGTATTTTGTTTTTTTGCTTCAGCAGAAAAATTAACCGGCCTGTCAGACATATCCTTGGCAGTAAACACTCCTTCGATCTTAAAAGTACTGGTAGCACTAAATGCATTGATCTCTCTTTCCCGTTCAGCGATCAATCGAACAGCAACACTTTGCACACGGCCTGCACTCAGGTTATTCCGCATACTTATCTTTCTCCATAAAACAGGACTTAATTCAAAGCCAACAATTCTGTCGAGTACACGACGAGCTTGTTGCGCCATTACCAGGTTCATATCAACTGTCCGGGGATTTCCAACCGCAGCTAAAATTGCAGGCTTGGTGATTTCATGAAAGACGATCCGCTTTGTTTTTTTGGGGTCAAGACCGAGTACCTCGCATAAATGCCAGCTTATTGCTTCTCCTTCACGGTCCTCATCCGTTGCCAACCACACTTCATTGCTTTTTTTCGCCAAACTCTTTAACTCGTTGACAACCTTCATTTTTTCATCCGGAACTATGTAGGTAGGTTTATATCCTTTTTCAAGATCAATGCCCATTCCGGCTTTTTGCAGATCCCGGATATGGCCAAAACAGCTTTTTACCTGAAAATCACTTCCGAGGATCTTTTCAATGGTTTTAGCTTTCGCAGGGCTCTCAACTATTAATAGGTTTTTCGCCATAATTGATTTAATAGGTTATGTAACCGGCTTTGGTGCATCCATTAGACGCCTGTTGCGTCGCACTCTTGTACGTTCTGAATTCTATTCAACTTTACCTCACTTTCCTCTAGCTTCTTGCCACTTGCCATATAATATTATATAGCCAAAAACACCTCGCCGATGTGCAATGATAATGCAAGAAAGCCGAAATTTTGAAATCTGTTATCCAGCCAACGATGATTTGAGTGTTAATCCAAATTTTTCAATAGCCTGAAAATGAAAGAAAAAAGCCGTCCCGACGCTGTCGGGACGGCTTTTAAAATTATTTTGAAGTAGTGGCTCCAAACAGGTCGCCATCGTTCCATTTCGGTCGTTCGGCTGTCATTGCAATTGAATAACTGATCAGAAAATTTAATTGTACGTAAGTTTTAGCAGCAGTAAAATTAAATATTCCGCCTTCCAATCCATCGGCAGACTGGTGATAGTATTTAGCCCGCCATTCTTTTACAAACGCAACCATATCAAAGCCCGGGATATTTGTTTTGTTACCATATTTAATATGCAGTGCCGGAATTCCATTCATAACAAAACTATATTGATCGCTGCGTACAAACCGGTTTTCATTTGGCTCCGGGTCTTTCTCCACATCCAGTCCTAGGTAACCTGCAGCAAATTTTACATGATTCATTATAGTTGAATGTTCAGCGCCTAAAGGAACTACCGCAAGGAGTGGAGCGATAACGGTTGGCATATCTGTATTTACATCTGCAACGATTGATGATTTCGGAACCGTAGGATTTGCTGCGAAATAAGAAGAACCGATCAAACCCATTTCTTCACCTGTTACCATTACGATCAAAACAGAACGTTTTGGTTTTGCACCAGAGGATTTATAAACTCTTGAAATTTCCAGCAATGAAGCTACACCAGAAGCATTATCATGTGCGCCATTATAAATTGAATCACCACCAACTACTCTGCCGATTCCCACATGATCGAGATGAGCAGAATGAACTACATACTCATTCTTTAAAACTTTGTCAGAGCCGGGAATCATTCCTACTACATTATAACTTTCAAAATCAATATGTGTAGTTTTATAAGAAGCAGAAATGCTATACGGTAGATCGAATGAAGATGGTTTTCCTTTTTTAATATCAGCTAAAACCTGGTCAAGATTTTTTCCTGAATTAAAAAAAAGACGGGAGAGCATTCCCTTTGTGGTATTCAAAACAATTTTCAAATTACCAACAAACCCGCGGCCATAGACAATTGTCTTATCAGGGTTCAATGCCACATTCGATTGAAAAGTTGGATTAGGATTATTAGAAGGTCTCCCTGCAAGATTTACCATGATCACTCCCTCAGCACCTTTTGAAAAGGCCGTTGTCATTTTATTACCAGCATTTGAAAAATGAGCAGTTAATGTAGAGATCAAACCATCCGGTGCACCACTTACTAACACAACAATTTTTCCTTTTACATCAATGCCTGCATAATCAGAATAACCGCCGGGTATTTCAACACCGTAGCCAGCAAACACCAATTGCCCGGTTGCCGAAGAACTTTCGCTTAATGGATGCGGTGCCGGTGTAAAATCTTTCTGGAAAGTCAATGAATCAATATTCCCGTTTTTATCTTTTAATACAGCTACGGCAGAGCTGTTATTCACTATTGATTTGCGGATAATGAGTTTTTGAGTATAGCCACCATTATCACCACCGGGCATAATTCCAATTTTTTTGAATTGATCAACCACATAGTCAACGGCAGTTTGATATCCTTCTGTCCCGGGCAACCGGCCTTTCAGTTTATCATCGGCGAGATAAGCAATATGCGAACGGATCGTATTGGTATCGATCCTGTCCATTGCCTTTTTAATATCTTTTGAAACTTTTACTTCCTGTGCAAATGAGTTTAATGCAGTAAAACTGCAGATCAGTACTACTAATTTTTTCATGCGGGCAAGATAAAATAATTATTGAACTGAGGATTTAATTTTATCCGCAAGGTTTACCGCCCATCGCTTATAATCTTTTGCTGATGGATGCAACCCATCTCCGGCAACCAGTGTTGGGTCATTGGCAACTTCTCTTGTACCGGAAGTAATATCGATATAGCTTACTTTATATTTTTCAGCAATGGCTTTATTGGCTGCATTATATTCATCAATTTCTTTTGCTATTTGTTTTCTATCTCTTCCTTCCGCAAATGGCGTAGCTCCCCAATCGGGTATTGATAAAACAAAAACATGAGTGGTATCATTTCCTGCAAATTGTATAGCTTGCTTCAATAAATTTTCAAATTCAGGTTTATAATTTTCAACTGACCGGCTGCGATATTGATTATTCACACCGATCAATAGTGTTACAAAATCATATTTGGGTAAAAAATTATGATCGTTGATCGCTGTTTGCAATTCATCTGTTGTCCACCCGGTTTTTGCAATGATCTCCGGCGCCTTGAATTCAATACCTGCATTTCTTAATAACTGAATTGTTTGATAAGGAAAATTCTCTTGCAATAAAACCAATTCGCCAATAGTATAAGAGTCGCCGAGTGACAAAATTGTTAAACTATCATTTTTCATTTGTGCAAACAGTCTTTGAACTGTGAAAATAAAAATAAGCTGTAATAAACAAACTGTGATAAAATTTTTCCTCATTTCCTAATATACGAATCAGGCTTAGTTTCGGTTTTAAGAACTACTTTTAACAGGTATTTCAAATAAAGCTTTTATGAACAGAAAACAATTTCTTTCTGCATCTGGTGTGTTGGCTGCGACAAGCATTTTGCCTACTAACTCAGTCCTGGCACAGCACTACGATGAAAATGGCCTGGATAAACTCACTGATGCGAATGGGAATTTCCAGCATCTTCCTTTACCTTATAATAAAAATTTCCTTGAGCCATACATGGATGAGGAAACAGTTTACCTGCATCACACCTTTCATCATGGAGGAGCCGTGAAAGGTGCGAATACTGATCTACAAAAAATCCGTAAGGCAATGGATGATAATAATCTTGAAACGGTGGATTACTGGACAAAGAAATTGTCCTATCATTTTTCATCGCATGTACTGCATACTATTTTCTGGACCAACCTGACTAATAAGAAAGCAGACCCATCCGGTGAATTAATGAAAAGGATTGAAAAAGATTTCGGCAGTTACGATAAGCTGAAAGGATATATATCTGCTACATCAAAAAACGTAGATGGTAATGGTTGGGGTATTCTTGGTTACCAACCTTACTCTGATAAGCTAACCATCCTTCAATGCGAAAATCATGAGAAGCTTACACAATGGGGCGTTATTCCTTTATTGGTTGTGGATGTTTGGGAACATGCCTATTATCTTAAATACAAAAACAAGCGAACTGATTTTGTAGATGCAATGTTGCAGATCATCAACTGGGATAATGTAGCTGATCGATTAAATACTGCACAGAAACTAAGATAGGTTATAAAAAATCTATAATTTCTTTACTCACTTTATTATCCCGGTAAATACGCCTATGTCCAAGGCCCTTTGTAATTACGAAGCGGACATGTGGATAGTTTTTCTCCTGCACTTTTTTAGCATCTTTCCATGGAGTCAGGTCATCATCTTCATCATGCACCCATAAAATACTTGCATGTACATGTTCCACTGCGCGGCTTACACTATACCAATCAACCGGTTTCTGACGCATTTCAAAAATATAATTTTCGAATTCTGCTCTTACTTTATCATCCAGCTTCATAAATGAAACAAAGAAATCAATAGCAGTTTTAGATTCAGTTGCAGGTGCTACCAAGACAACTCTGTAATTTTCATCATGTCCAATTTCTTCCAATGCAAGCATGATCGCCAACCCTCCGAAAGAATGTGCCATAAAAGATTCTACCGGCCCGTATTGCCTGATGATCTCCAGCACCATCTCTTTATACAATACTGCATTTATTTGTTTGCCTGTGCTGCGCCCATGGGCCGGTGCATCAAAGGCAAGTACTTCGTATCCTTTTTTTACGAGCGGGACAATGTAGCGGTCAAATTTTGCTACGGTAGAATTAAAACCATGTGCTATCAAAACTTTCCGGTCTCCACCTTTATTCCACCGATAACCTTTAACAGTATCACCCTCAATTTTCATTTCCAGTTTTTCAGCTTTATCAAAAATTTTTGGAAAGTATTTTTTGTAGCGTAGCTGGGGAGTAGAAAATAGTTCAAATGCAAGTTCTGCTGCTTTTCGTTTTGAAACAGCCGACAACAATTTGAATTTGGTACGGTAATACCCGATCGCAATCTTTTGTCCCAGGCCCATAGTTTTTGAGGGTTGAAATTATTTGCAAACTTAATGATAAATAAAGGTGAACTTTGTCCATAGTTTACAAATCACTTATGAAAATAGTAATTATTGGTTCAGGTAATGTAGCTTCTGTATTAGGAAGAAAATTCAAAGCTGCCGGGCACGAAATAATACAGGTTCTCAGCCGGAATGCAAAAGCTGCGTCACAGCTTGCCTATGAGTGGGATACGGAAAGCACCAATTATACAAGCGTTGTTAATCCTAATGCTGATGTTTATATCGTTGCGGTAAATGACGATGCTATTGAAAAAGTAACAGCAGAAATCAAATTGCCCGGTAAAGTAGTTGCACATACAGCAGCATCTGTTTCAAAAGATGTGTTGAAAAATATTTCTTCTCACTATGGCGTCTTTTACCCGATACAAAGTCTGCGAAAGGAAATGACTATAATACCAGAGATCCCAATTTTCGTAGAAGCCAGCGATGACAAAGCAAGATCAGTCTTGAATCAATTAGCAGAATCCATTTCACCCGGAGAAGTAACAATTGTCAAAGAAGGAGAGAGGGAAAAACTCCATGTAGCAGCTGTACTGGTTAATAATTTCACCAATCATCTTTATGCATTGGCAGAAGATTATTGCAAAAAAGAAGGACTTAATTTTAAGGAACTCCTGCCATTGATCGAAGAAACAGTGAACCGTTTAAAAGAAAATTCACCTTCACAATCTCAAACAGGACCGGCAAGCCGTAATGATACTGAGACCATCAATAAACACCTTTTATTGCTGGAAAAACATCCTCACCTGCAGAAGGTCTATAAATTTATGACCGATAGCATAAGTAATCCGGCATAAGCACCATTAGAAGTAAAAATATTTTTTATAGTATTTTCAATATTTATTGAAAATTGTGTAAATTTGTAGTGTAAACACAAACACAATGAAAATCGTAATAGCGGGTGGTGGATTCGGTGGATTGAGACTTGCCCGTAAACTCAATAATAAACCCGGCTTTGAAGTCTTACTGATCGATCGTTTCAATCATCACCAGTTTCAACCTTTATTTTACCAGGTAGCTACAGCAGGCCTCGATGCAAGCAATATATCATTTCCGTTACGTAAAGTTTTTCATAACAGCCGCAATATTCGTTTCAGGTTGGCGGAGATCAGATCAATAAATTCTTCAGAAAATAAAATAATAACCGATACAGAAGATATAAGTTATGATGTATTGGTTTTAGCAACCGGCGCCAGCACCAATTTCTTTGGCAATGAAAAGATGGCTGCAAATGCATTACCAATGAAGTCAACGGTAGAGGCTTTGCAGTTGCGTTATCGTTTGCTTCAGAATTTTGAGAATGCAACTATGGCGGGCAATGAAGAAGAATTAAACCGGCTGATGAATATCGTAATTGTCGGCGGCGGACCAACAGGGGTGGAGCTATCCGGTACATTAGCTGAAATGAAAAAATATGTTTTGCCTAAGGATTATCCTGAACTTGATTTTTCTAAAATGAATATTTACCTGCTGGAAGGTACTTCAAAGACATTGGCGGCCATGAGTGAAAAATCATCGATGCAATCAAAAAAATATTTACAAAAACTGGGAGTGCAGGTAATGACTGATGTTTTGGTAAATGATTATGATGGTGCAACTGTTTTATTAAAAGATGGCTCTGTTATTCCGTCATCGATCGTTATCTGGGCCGCCGGTATCAAAGGAAACATTCCTGCGGGTATTGATAGCGATCTTATTGCAAGAGGCAATAGAATTAAAACAGATAAGTATTGCAAGATCGAAGGACTTGAAAATATTTATGCTATTGGTGATCTTGCATATTTAGAAACAGAAAAATTTAAAACCGGTTTACCCCAGGTGGCCCCGGTTGCAATACAACAAGCCGATCTGCTGGCTTATAATTTTAAACAACAGCAGAAAGGAAAAACGCTGAGAGAATTCAATTATAATGATAAAGGCTCAATGGCAACTGTTGGTCGCAATCTTGCTGTTGTGGACGTTCCTAAACCTAAACTACATTTTGGTGGATTTATCGCATGGCTTATCTGGATGGCATTGCACCTGATGCTGATACTGGGAGTTAAAAACAGGTTCTTTGTTTTCTGTAACTGGTTGTACAGTTATTTTACCTATGACCAGAGCCTGCGGCTGATATTTAAAAACAGGAAAAAATAATCAGGATAACTCAGCCGTTTATTTTCTTTAAGATCTTTCGGGCACGGGATTTAAAAGCCATAGTTTCATAATCCCAGCGATCTTCAATAACTGTTTTCAGTTCCTGTTTGATCTCAGGATAGATTTTTGAAAGATTTTCCAGCACAGTAAGTGAAAATGCTTTTACAGCCGGTTTTTCGGTTGGCGAAATAATATAATCAAAGCAGAGATTCATTACTTCGCCCTGGTATTTCTCCGGGATTGAAATACCTGCCTGCCGGCAGGCAAGGTCCTGCAGCAACCGAACCGTATTTCTTTTTACCGCATCGTGAAGGCCGGTTTTCTTTAAATTCTTCAGCAGTTTGCCAAATTTATTTTTAATAAACTCCGGGTGTGCAATTACACAATAACCTAATGGCCATCCAGCTCGTTGTACGACCCTGTATTCATCATTTAAAAATAAGTCAAACAATTCATCAAACCGTTTTTGATCGCTGCCGACCCAATTGACAATTTTTGTACAATGCACCTTGTTATGTTCCTTTAATATAGTATCACGGAGTTTCATTGAAAAGTCTAATATAGGATGTTATGTTAATTTACGCAGGCTTGCGAAAACGAGCTTTTGATTTTTCTTATAATAGTGCGTTATGTTACTTAGCGAAAGCAATCGTTAAGTTTTTTAATAAACGATTGCGCTATGGGAAGAAGCGTAGGGTTAGTGAATTTCATCGTCTTTGGATGGAGCAACAGTTAGCTGAAGCGCAGAAAAGTGTTTCTGATATGAGGCGTTGTATAAATCAACATCCTCATCATGCAAGCAATCACGCAACGCTAAACTGATTGCATATAGCTGAATTATTTTATCGTTCAATAATTTTATCTGCTCAGGTATTGATTGCATATTTTCAAGTGAGGTTAAATCAAGTTCGGGTATTTCTAATATAGGCAATTTTTTAATCATAGTGAATGTTCTTTGTGCGTGGGGCAGCGTAGGCTCGCTATTTCACATAATGTCGATTATAAGACAAACCGCATTCCTTTTCACCCGTAAGATAGCGAAATGATTTTACATAAATCAAATTTTATCATTTCGCTATCTTACGGGTGAACTAAAAAAATGACTTATGCGGTTTTCTTATAATACATCTTATGTTAAATAGCATTCTTAGAGAATAATGCGTGGTATGGCGTGAGCACTTCGGGTCTGCCCTATTGCAAAAGGTTTGCATATCTTATAGGATCAAAATCAAGATTGTGTTTAAAAAGATTTTATCTTGGATAAAACGACTGTTCATGAAAAAAAATACAATAAAAACTCCTATAGGCATTCAAAAGCAACACGAAACTGAAATTACTTTAAGGGGTACAGTGTTAACAGTATCGGTTAACATTGAAGTCGTGTTGATGAGAATAATTTATTTTAGTAACGGCGAACACTATGAAAACCCAAAATCACCTTCTTTAAAAATTAAAAACCTAACATTTAGCAGTAAGATTAATCGTGTCAAAGAGGTATTAAAATTGCACCATTCGGATTTGTTGGCAGAATATCAAAACCTGTTTACTACCCTTGAAGGTTTTTTGGTGATTAGAAATCAAATTGCACATTGTGCTATATACTGGATTGATGAAAAGTTAAATGATTTTGAGATTTGGGATGTTGTTGAAGGAGATATTGTTCAATATTATTCTCCAATAAAATACACAAGAGTTGAAATAGCTACCGCCATAATCGAATATTTCAATAAAATTACTCCCCCTCTTTTGTCTCTGGAAAACGAAGTTTCGCTTCGTTTAAAATTGTCTCATCCCCAGATTTATTCTCAGTTATCATCGGCAACACAACACGGCGGCTAAGCCAATCGAAGTTATCTACGAACTTTCGCTCATCTCATCTTTGTAAGCTCGCTATAATATGTACAAAAAAAACCGGGTCTTTCAACCCGGCTTTTAAATTTCTTACTCTATCGCTTTCATTCGATCTTCGTATTTCTTTGCTTTCTCTTTATCTTTTTTATTGGTCCAGTATTCAAGTATCATATTGGTAACGATCTTGAAATTGGCCTTCTCACCACCCTTCAGGGTTGCTTTAGCATCATATATTTCATATGCTGCATTTGCATAAGGGATCATTTCATCATACTTCGCATTCAGCTTTGCATTTATATCCGCTCTTTTCTTTACATCCTCTGGTTTGGTGCCTTTTGTATTATTATATTCTTCAATCAGATCATTGATAGGGAAATAATGAATACGACACATGAGCAGGTTTGCTTCGGGTGTTGATTTCAATTCGATTGATTTCTTCAATACTTCGATCATCCTCTTTTCATATTTTGCAGGATCCTGGGGTTTTGATTTGCCGAAATGTATATAGTTATAGATCTCCCGTGCATACTCATAGTAAGTTATATTATCTGCACAGTCACTGGTGATCATCTTCTCATAAGCATCCATAATTTTCAGCGTATCCTCACCGGCTTCTATTAATGGAATATTACACCAGTAAGGGTTCTTTGGATAAAGCTGGCGTCCGATAGCGAGGTATTTATCCCTATTTGCAACATCTCCTTTCTTCATATAATGTTCTACCATGTAAGGATAAATAAACTCGTTCTCTTCTCCAGCTACTTTTATATCAGCCAATCTTGAATAGTATTTTACGGCATCATCCCCGTTTTCCGCATTTTGTGAACTTGCACCAGCCAGTAACAAAGCATTGGTGTCAACAGGTATGGCAATCATTTTCTGTGCAATTAAAAAATCAGACATTTCAACAGCCAGTTTAAACTGCTTAGCCGCAGCAGCCCAGTCTTTTTTATTGTACCCTGCAATACCATTATTAAAATAAGCAGTGTAGATATTGCCCGGTGTGCCTGAGTATAATGAGTTCTCTCCTTTTAGTATTTTAAATTCCGGGTCTTTCTGCTTATAGGTATTAAATGCATTCACGGCTTCCTGCATCAGCGCATCTGATTGTGCAGCCATATCTTTATCACCTGCCAGTGCTGAATATATAGATGCTTTCAAAAGCCATGCTTCTGCCTTTGCACTAAATTTTGCATTATTCATACCCTTGTCAACTTCTTCTTTTGCTTTTTTTACCTGTCCCAGCAGCCATGTTTTTTGTACATCTTCTATGCTTTGTGCAAATAAACCTGTACCCACTAATCCACAAACAACTACTAATAAGAGTTTACGCATTGTTGTATTTTTTATGTTTAATTAATTACTCTGTTTCTCCTGATGATTCGGGTGCCGCATCAGTTGCGTTGGTACCGTTAAAATTTTCCGGATTATCATTTAAGTTGCCATTTTCCTCAACAGTCCCATCATCTAATTTGGTGATCGCAGCTATTTGGTCTCCATCATCTAATCTTATCAGTTTTACACCTTGCGTAGCCCTTCCCTGTTCGCTGATATCTTTTACCGGCATCCGGATGGTAACGCCGCTGATGCAGGTGATCATCAAGTCCTCATTTACAGCTACATCCATTATGCCAACTAAAGTACCTGTTTTATCTGTTACATTGATGGTCTTTACCCCTTTTCCACCACGGTTGGTCATCCGGTATTCTTCAATTGCTGTCTTTTTACCAAAGCCTTTTTCACTTACTACCAATACAGTTTTAGATGATAACTCATCCGAATTTACACAAATCATACCAACAACTTCATCACCCGGTTCATCAGCTTCTATACCTGCCACACCAATTGCGCCGCGACCTGTTGGTCTTACTTTATCTTCATTAAAACGAATAGCACGGCCACTCTTTACCGCCATCATTATTTCGCTTTTACCATCTGTAAGCTTTGCTTCCAGTAATTCATCACCTTCATTGATCGTAATTGCATTCACACCCGTTTGTCTTGGGCGACTGAAATCTTCGAGTGCCGTTTTCTTGATGATACCTTTCTTGGTACACAAAACGATATTATGACTGTTCACAAAATCTTCATCTTTCAGGTCCTTCACATCGATGATCGCTTTTACTTTATCATCTGGTGGAAGTTGTATCATGTTCTGAATAGCCCTTCCCTTTCCTGTCTTTTCTCCTTCAGGTATTTCATATACGTTCAGCCAGTACACTCTTCCTTTTTCTGTAAAGAAAAGCATGGTGTGATGCGTAGATGCTACAAAAATATGTTCGATATAATCTTCATCTCTTGTACGTCCGCCGATAACTCCACGTCCACCCCTGCGCTGCGAACGATATTCCGTTGCAGAAGTTCTCTTAATATATCCAAGATGTGAAATAGTGATCACTACATCTTCTTCCTTGATCAGGTCTTTTATTTTTACTTCATCATCCAGGTAAGTGATCTCTGTTTTTCTTTCATCACCATATTTATCTTTTATCTCGAGCAGTTCTGTTTTGATCAGTTCAAAACGTTTGCCTTCATCAGAAAGCAGGTCTTTCAATTCACCGATAAATTTCATCAACTCATCATATTCATTCTTGATCTTTTCTCTTTCCATTCCTGTAAGACGTTGCAGTCTTAATTCAAGAATTGCTTTTGCCTGTATCTCATCTAACCCCCAACCGGCATTTATCAATGCCAATTTAGCTATGTCAGGTGTAGCAGAACTGCGAATCAAAGCGATCACTTCATCCAAATGATCTAATGCGATCAAATAACCTTGCAGTAGATGTGCTTTCTTTTCTGCTTCTCTTAATTCATACTGTGCTCTTTTAATAACTATTTCATGACGGAACTCAACAAACTCCGTAATAAGATCTTTCAGGTTAAGTGTCCTTGGCCTTCCTCTTACGATCGCAACATTATTGATACCGTATGAAGTTTGCAGATCGGTAAGCTTATATAACTGGTTGATGATAACATTTGCAATTGCATCACGTTTCAGGTCAATTACGATCCTTGTTCCTTCCTTGTTATTCGATTCATTATTTACATGTGAAATTCCTTCTACTATTTTTTCATTTACCAATTCACCGATCCTGTTTGTAAGTGTATCACGATTTACCTGGTAAGGAACTTCCGTAATGACGATCTGCTCACGGCCGCTGGGTTTTGTATCTATGTTCAACCTACCACGAACTACTACCCTGCCACGACCTAAATGCATCCCGGCTTTTACACCTTCCATTCCATAAATAATTCCACCTGTAGGAAAATCCGGCGCCTTTACATGCTGCATCAATTCTTCAATACTGATATTGCGGTTTTCGATAAACGCAATACAGCCATCGATCGTTTCACTCAAATTATGCGGCATCATATTCGTTGCCATACCAACTGCTATACCACTTGATCCATTTATCAGCAATTGAGGAATACGTGTAGGAAGTATCGTAGGTTCTTTTTCAGAATCATCAAAGTTCAGTTGGAAATCCACTGTCTCTTTATCCAGGTCTTCCAGCATATATTCAGCAAGTCTTTGCAGTCTTGCTTCTGTATATCGCATGGCGGCCGGGCCATCGCCATCCTGGTTACCAAAATTTCCCTGGTGATCGATCAACGTATAACGCATATTCCAATCCTGCGCCATACGCACCATTGCATCATACACGGCTGTATCTCCATGGGGGTGATACTTACCTAACACCTCTCCGACTATACGAGCCGATTTTTTAAAAGGCCTGTTGGAACGAATACCTAATTCATTCATCGCATATAAAATGCGTCGATGAACAGGCTTTAACCCATCTCTTACATCAGGCAATGCACGGCCAACTATCACCGACATTGAATAATCGATGTAAGCAGATTTCATTTGCTCCTCGATGTTGACAGGAATAATGCGGTTATTATCACTCGTCTCTAGCGGATTCAGATTCTCTTCCATTCTTGGTTATAGTCTTTTTTTGGAACCGGCTTTTATAACTCCGATTGAACTTCTGTTGCATTCAAATCTTCCAGTGGAAGATTTGCTCCGCTTAACTTATCAAGCCATGAACTAGCAGTGATGAAGCAAGCGTTTTTCAGAGAGGTTTCGAGGTCGTTTAAGCCTTGATTTTTTGAATAAATTTCACCCGTTTAAAGGGCTGGCAAATCTAACTTTTCCTACCCTATAAACCTGATAAATAAGAGTGTTTTTTAAGGGTATTTTTGGACTGTTTTTCCACCATTGTTAATTAAGATCAACCCGATTTTTCAACCCTGATTTTAGGCTCTGCTAAAACAAAAAAGCTGCCCGCATAGACAGCTTTATCATTACTATTTTTATTGCTTTTTTATTTACCCGGAGTCAGGGGAATATAGAGGCTGAACTGGAGTACGGAATTCTTAAAATCAGGATTAACTCCACTAGAAGGTGTGAATTCCCCAACCTTACTTAACCCGGCCATATAGCGGGCACCTAAACCCAGTCCTGATTTTTTATTATGTATACCTAATCCAATAGCAGCTGAAAAATCAAGGTCATTTGCAAAATCCTCAATGGTACTGTTGGCAAAATCCTGGTCCGTTGAAAAGCCAAACTGCGGACCTGCTTCTATATAAAATCCTCCATCGAAATTGTATTGCAACATTATGGGAACGTTTATATAAGTTATTTTCCAGTCATAGCTAGCATTTATACTGTCGATCCTCGCTCCCTGTGTCGATACCATTACTTCCGGCTGCAACACAAATTCTGAAAACCTGAACTTCATATAGCCCCCGGCATGAATACCGACCAATGATTTCTTTTTCACCGCATCAAAATCACCTCCGGTAAAATTGCTGACATTGCCACCACCCTTTAAACCCACCACAAAATTCTGTGCATTGGAAAAATTTGCGGCTGTTGTTAACAGAATGACGAAAATGATTCTTTTCATAACTAAAGTTTATGATTTAAACCGTTTTTATAGAAGCAACAAAGATAGAGTGATGTTGCCTGCCGACCATATTTATCAATTATCGTGCAGGCGGGAAATATTGTGATTATCATTTTTATAACAAGCCTTTTACATTACCGGGCATGAATTTTACGTTACTAACCGGTGAAACAGAACTGTTATGGCAAATTATCTCCTGCTCCGCAACAATAAGCAGCAAGGGCCGCTTTCGTTGCAACATTTAATCCAATTGGGATTGAAAGCTTATGACCTTGTTTGGGTAGAAGGCAAAAGTGCCGCCTGGCGATACCCGAGTGAGGTACCTGAACTCAAGCCCTATTGCATCGTTGTGGAAGAGCAGCCTTACGACCGGTTTTATAAAAAGCCCGGTGAAAAGAAAGAAGAGGTTGAAATAAATTTCCCCCAAGAAAAAATTATAGCTCAGCCTGCTATTGTGAGAACGATCGCTGAAAGAAAAGAAACACCCGAGATCGTTTTTCCCGATGAACAACAGCTTCATGCTGTAAACCCTGATTACAAATACATGCCAAAGCAAAGCAATAACATGCCCGATATTGTTTTTCCTGAAGAGACTGCCAGGATTGAAGAAACAATTCCAAAAGAAACTATCAGGAAAAAATCAGTTTACGTTACGCTGCCTTTGCAATCAGCGCCAACAAAAAGAGATGAACCCGTTTTTAATGTCCAGTCCTACCCAACTCCTCCCGATACCCGTGAAGAACCAATTCGGATGAAAACAAATTATGAACAACCACTTGATGAGATAAAGGAAATGTATGTGCAGAAACTGCAAGAAAGAAAAAAACAATCCTTTCAAAAAAAGCTTATCACTGAAAATTTAAAGAAAGCTGCTGTAATTGTTGCAATTGTATCAGTAGGTGTATTGATTGGTTTTGCCATTAAACCGGGATCTAAAAACAATGAACTTGCAACAACATCTACAGTTCAGCAAAAAGATGAAACAGCCTCTGAAGAAATACAGGCAAATAATAATGAAGAAGTCACAAACGAAACAGCAGCAGCAGAAAGACAGTCACGAGGCAACATCAAACCGCTGATCCCAAAACAGAAACAGGTTCAACAGCCAGTAACATTTAAGGATGATGAAAATGATCAAAGGCAAATACCCGTTGAAAACAAAAAAGCTGTGATGACCAAACAAAAACCAGCAGTAGAAAAAGATGAACCGGTAATAACAGGATCAGCTCCGGGTGTGGATATAAATGCATCTACAGGCGAAAGAACAAGAAAAACAAGACAGGGCAACGGAGTTTCAAATCCTGCAGAGAGTTATGAAAAAGAAGAATCCAATGAAGAACCCAAAGTAAATATTGCCAGTTATGTGAATGTAAAGACTAATGCTTACCATGTTGTTGCTTTAGGAGGGATACGCAATCTTGAACTGACCGTTTGGAATGATTCAAAATATATACTGGATTATGTAACAGTAGAAGTAGAATACCTGAAAGCCAACCAGGAAACATTTAAGACTGAATCTGTTCAATTCAGATCAGTAGCTCCGAATGGTACAGTTACCATTCGTATGCCGGATACAAACCGTGGAATGAAAGTAGTTTATAAAGTTGTGAGAGTTGAGTCGAAAGAATTTAAAAACGTTATGGCAGGATTATAACAACCAGCAAAGCATTTTATCATTTTATAGTCACCTAAACCACCACCAACATGAAACGATTCCGCAGAATTGTATTCACACTCTCATTACTTTTTATAATTTGCATTGGCGCACATCTTTATTATCTCACTACATTATCCGCTAAAGAAACGTATCCCGAAGACAGTTATTTAAAAACCGAAACAAATAAAACAGCACTTATCATAGTTGCTCATGATGATGATATGGTGGGCAGTTCCGGCACCATTAGCATGTTATGCGATGATGATTGGGAAATTTCAGAAATGTGTTTTTACCAGCAAGGTGGTTTGTATTTTAAAAAAGACAGCGCTAAAAACCCGATCCGTAAAAAATCATTGGAGAAAGTTGGAGAAATTCAAGGCTTGCACTCAGTTCACCCTGTCGATTTCAATTTCAGGAATGATATGGAGACTGAAAAATCTTATATGCCGATGCCTTACAGTAAATTCAATGAGAATTATAAAACCGATTCTTTAACCGGTTATATAGCTGACTTTATAAATAAATTCAAACCTTCTGTGATCTTTACATTGGATAATATCATGGGAGGTTACGGACATCCTGACCATACTTTGATCAGCCAGCTTGTTGTAAAGTATTGCAAAGATCATAAAAACGATTCGGGGTTTTCAGTTAAAAAAATTTATCAACCTGTGTTTCCACCTTCGCTGGCAAATAATGTAATGAAAGATATGCCTGTTTACAATGAAGCTAAAAAAGTATATCAATGCAGCGGGCCACCCCTACCAGATGTACAGGTAAATATTTATCCTTATGCCCGGAAGAAAAAAGAATCTATGCAGGCTTACACAACTGAACAGAATTCACTGAAAAAAATCTGGCCTTATTATAATTGGTATCCTTCATGGCTCTACTTTAAAATCTTTGACAGGGATTTTTACAGGATACTCGATGTAAAAGAATTGTAATTAAAAAAAAGGGCAAGTAAACTTGCCCCTTTTTTCTAATGTATCAGTACAACCTTTTCGGCGCCCCATTTATTATCACTTGTAATATATTTTACCAGGTAAGTTGAGTTGGCATAAGCCCCGATATTCACATTCCATATCCTGTCTTTATCATTCACTGATAAACGTTGCAGGATCTTTCCATTAAAATCAGCTATATAAATTTCCTTTATTGCTTTATTACTTTCAATTTTAAAATTGCCGCTTGTAGGGTTAGGATAAATTTTTACTTTCTCCGGATTATCCGTTTTTATAAACACTTGCTGTTCTGTTTTTGAATCGGCACAGGCTGGAGCCGCAATCATTTGTTTGATCACTCTTTGTAATAAACTGTTCAGTAGTTCAACATCATAAGTATCCGTTGTTGGCTTAATATGTGGCAGGCCTATCCCACTGTTATCTGTAAGAAATAAATAAGTGCCGTTTGTAGCTAATGCCATACAGCGCATCAGGTACTCGGTAGATTTATTAGTACCACTGCATGCAATAGGAACGATCCGTATTCCTTTAGCAGCTGCCTTTGCAATTAGTATCATCATTTCGTCTTTCGCATAATCATGCGGCGGCGCATCCATTATTAAAAATAAGATCCGGCTCCGGGCATCTTCCCGCCATTGCAGGCTGTCAATCGCAACACGTAAAGCATCATTCACAGCTTCAGGATGATCACCACCACCACTAGCTTTTTGCAGTTTTACAAAATTGAGTAACTTAAGCAGGTCATTTTTTAATTCAATATGTTTTGTCAGATATTCATCATTTAAATCACGATAAAACACAGAACCCACATTCAGGTTTAGATCTTTATTCTGCTCAAATGTTTTCCGTATCACATCTTCCAGTTCTAATTTTAAAAACTCAATTTCATCACTCATACTGCCTGTAGCATCCACTGCAAAAGCGATATCTATTTTATCAGAAACAAAACAAGGTTTTTTGACCTGCATTGTGTTGATACCATTTTGAAAAAAGCCGGGATTCTTTAAGTCTTTAGTTCCTGCAGCAACAAGTTTCAATTTTTGCTCAGTATTTTTTACATCAATATCTCCCCAGAGTTCTGCCTTGCCTGTATTATCAGTTATTGCAGTCCATATTACTCTACCGGTTGTCTCGTCTATCAATTCTACTTTTTCTCCGATCACGGGTGCATGATTATTATTCACCAGTTGAACAGTAATTCTTTTCTTCGGGTTTATTTTCCAGTGATCACTCCAGAGTTTAAATTCAGACTCTGTATAATCTTCCCACATCTTCCATTTGTAAAAATCATTTACTTCTCCTGCAGTAAGAATGTTTGCATAGGGTGCGGCTTTATCATAAATAGTTGTATCGGTGATCCCGATTTTTTTATTGCCTAATACAATTGCTTCATCACTTCTAAAAGAAGATGAACCTCTGATTCGTATTGGGGTACTGGGTGATGATGCATCATACCCATAAACAGTTACTCCGGCTACTTTTCCTTCTAATGCATATTCAAGTTCACCCCTGGGAGCTGGTTTACTTAAATCAGCATAACCCGAGCCAACTGTGGAAGTAGAATACCCAAGTTCTTTAGAGCTTCTTTTTGCGCCAAGTGCTGTTGTTACCACCACTTCATTTAAAGATTTACGGGTATTGAGCAATACAATTTCAAAACTTGGGTCCTTTAATGTCTCTTCTGTTATTGCTACTTTATAAGGTTCAAAACCAACGCCACTGAAATAAAGCGTATCAGGCAATTTTTTAGCAATGATCTTAAAACTGCCATCAGGTTTTGTGATAACTGCATTGCTCTTGTCTTTAAACTTTACTGTAACAGCAGAAGCGGCAAAACCACCTTCGGCTATCACTTTACCACGAATTTCCTGGGCAAAGGAAATTATTGTTACTAATAGAAAAATGCCGGTAAAAAGCAGGGAGTAGATTGTCCGCATAAACAGGATTTGACAGTTAGATGAGAAGAGCCGGCTTTTTACACAAGTGCTGCCAAAAAAATCACAAAAGGGTTCTGGCCGATGGCTTATTTTAGCCCCAAAATCCGGGATTTGAAAAAGATATTACTGTTTGGAGCCGGCCGCTCGGCCACTGTTTTGATCGATTACCTGCTCAAAGAAGCCGAAAAAGAAATCTGGAAGCTGATTGTTGTAGATGCTGATATCAACCTGGCGAAATCAAAAACCGGTGACTCTCCTTTTGCAGAAGCCATCAGCTTCGATATAAATGATGAGACAAAAAGGAAAGAATACATTTCATCGGCTGATATTGTTATTTCATTGCTCCCTCCTGCCCTGCATACTATTGCAGCAAAGACCTGTGTTGAGTTGGGTAAAAATTTATTGACAGCGTCTTATGTTGATGAAGAAATAAAAAAACTGAGATCTGAAATTGAAAATAAAGGGTTGTTGTTTTTATGTGAAATGGGGCTTGATCCCGGTATCGATCATATGAGTGCCATGAAAATGATCGATGAGATACATGAAGCTGGCGGAAAGATCACTTCATTCAAATCACATTGCGGCGGATTGGTTGCGCCGGAGAGTGATGACAATCCGTGGCATTATAAAATAAGCTGGAACGCAAGAAATGTTGCGCTAGCAGGAAAAGCCGGCGCACATTACAAGGAGAATAGCAAAGATGTTCATTTGAAATATGAAGAACTGTTTAATCCTGAAAAGGCTATTGAGTTTCCGGAGATCGGTCGGCTGAGTTATTATCCGAACCGTGATTCTTTGAGCTATATGCCGCTGTATGGTTTAGAGAATGCGCAGACATTTATCCGCACGACTTTGCGTTATCCTGATTTTATGTATGGTTGGAATAATGTAATTGAACTAAAGCTGACAGATGAGACGCAGCAATATGAAACAAACGGCAAAACATTATACGAAGTTTTTAAAGAGCATATGGATAAGAATGGTTTTGGAGAATGGTTGAGTCAGAAACTGACTGAACGGTTCACCGAAACCAAATCTATGCTGGAAAACCTTATGAAGCTGATGGAAGCGGAAGAAGAAGCAGAGAAAGAAGGAATAGAAGCACCTGGAAACTTTATGACTGCTGATGAAAAAGGCAATATTCAAGATATAGAAGTAGATGATGTGAAGAACCGAAGTGCCGCTTATGTTGCAGCAAAAATGCATGAAGCCAACCTCACACTCAAACAATTATTTTTTCTTGGATTGGATGACCAGGAAACAATTATCAATAAAGGTTTATGCAGCGCTGTGGATGTATTGCAGTTTGCTATGGAGAGAAAACTGGTTTTGGATAAAGATGACAAGGATATGATAGTGATGATGCATGAATTGGAGTTTGGAGTTGGGAGTAAGAAGTCAGGAGTCAGCAGTACTTTAATTGTAAAAGGTGATGATAATTTAAGAACAGCAATGGCAAAGACTGTTGGCTTACCATTAGGCATTGCCGCTAAATTGATTTTAAATGGTAAAATAAACCTGAAAGGCTTACATATACCAACACATAAAGAAATTTACGAGCCTGTTCTTAAAGAATTGGAAGAACATGGCATCCGGTTTCATGAAGAAGGGAATTGATCAACCGATTAGCTTCTCAATTAATTCCTTCACACCTTCTGTTGCTGGTTTCTCAATTGCAACGAGGTTCTCAATATCAGATGTATAAGGAATTCGTTTGTCAACAATATACTTTGGAATTTCCCATGGTGCATAGTTTACCAATCCTGCTGCCGGATACACAACCAATGATGTACCTACCACAACAAAAACATCAGCACTATGAACAACGGGTACAGCTTTTTCGATCATCGGCACCGGTTCTTCAAACCAGACAATATGTGGCCTGAGCTGTTCCCCATCTCCTGCCCTATCCCCGATCTTAATATCATCCCTTATTTCATAGATCAGTGATTCGTTTTTTTCACTACGCATTTTAAATATCTCACCATGCAGGTGCATGACATTTGTTGAACCAGCTCTTTCATGCAGGTCATCTATATTTTGAGTTATGATAGTGACGTCAAAATGTTTTTCCAACTCTGCTAAACCGCTATGCGCAGCATTGGGTTGTGCACCCATCACATTTTTACGTCTGTAATTATAAAATTCCAAAACCAATTGCGGGTCTTTTCTCCATGCACGGGGTGTGGCAACATCTTCTATATTATAACCTTCCCACAAACCGTCACTGTCACGAAATGTTTTTAATCCACTTTCAGCACTAATGCCGGCACCGGTAAGAACAACGAGTTTCTTTTTGCTCATTGGTCAAAGATAATTGAACAAAAAATACCATCCGCTACAGCAGATGGCATGCTTATTACGCTGACTTTATTTTCACAGGCTTAACTCTTTTGTAAATAATAACAAGGGTCAGAATTAAAAGCAATAAAGGCCAGATGGAGATCAGTCCAACAAACAACTCACCTACCCAACTCCAGCCTGAAGAAAAAGCACTGCTGATACGAGTAGAGAAAGAAGGTTTATCATTATTGACTGCAGTGGCATTCAGTATTACATAAAAAGTAAGATTAATGGTACTGTAAGAGGCTGAGTGTGTAAGATAATTTACACGGCCAGACGCTGATTCAATATCTTCCTGTACATCATTGATCTCAGATTGCACATTGAGGATCTCTTCCATATTCTTTGCCTGCTTTAGCAGATCAAGATATTTCAAACGTATTTGCCGTTTGGCTTCTATTCTCGATTTTGTATCTACAACTTCAGCAGTTACATCTTCTGAACTGATTCTCTTTTCATTGATCTTTTCAACACCGGTTGTAACAAGCGATAAAGCATTATCAAACTGGTCAACCGGAACTTTTACTACCAATGTATTCTCCAACTTATACTCGGTTTGTGTTTGCTGTTCCTGGGCGACATAACCGCCCAACTGTGTTACTTTTTCCCTGATAGATCTGTAAAAATCATTGTACTTCTTTACTTCGAGATTAAGGTTTGCCGTTTTGATTATCTTTTTGTCCCAGTCTATTTTAGGCACGGGCTGAGTTTGCTTTTTTTGTTTCTCTTGATCATCTGATTTTTTATCTGAAACCTGGAAGAAGTTACTTGTGGCAGAATCTGTAAACCCTGCCAACTGCTGCTTTTTTTCTTCACCTTTATTAACCTCTCTGTCCAGTTGCTGTATGGCCATCGCAGATTTATCGGTTTTTGATTTGCAGGCAAACAGAATTAGTGCCGCTAAAGCGGTAATAAAAATTTTCATGGCGATGCTTAAATGATTTGATAATTAGATGCTGCAAAAAGAAAATTGCATAAGCATCATTCTGCGTTGATACCAGAAACTGAAAAAAGGTAACCTTCAGGAAAATGTAAAATGTAGAATATAAAACTGTAAAATAAAAAAGTATGGGTTGTATACCGATAGACTACTAACCAGCAACAAGCATCCAGAAACCAGCTTACTTCTCCCCTGCCAATTCCATTATTATTTTCCATTCATCATCCGTTACAGGCTGACAGGAAAGACGACCTAGACGAACCAGCGCCATATTTGCAAGACGCTTATCTTTTTTAATTATATCCAGCGGGACAGGATTTTTTAATTTCTTATGCGCTTTCAGATCTACTGCTACCCAACGATCATCATCTATTGTTGGGTCCTGGTAAAACTCTTTTACAACTTTGGCAATACCAACTATATCCAGTCCTTCATTGCTATGATAAAATAAAACCTCATCTCCTTTTTTCATTGCTTTCAAATGTCCTCTTGCCGCATAGTTGCGGACACCCGTCCATGCGGTTTGCTTATCAGTTACAAGTTGATCCCAACTATAAGCAGAAGGTTCAGATTTTACAAGCCAGTATGCCATATGATTTTTTTTAGTTCACAAATCTAAAGAATCCGGTGTTACGTAAGTATAGTATCTCAATTTCAAAAATTAAAAAATTATTCGTTATGAAAATGCTGAAATTATTGCCATTGGCGATCCTGTCACTTGTTTTTTCCTCTGCTTCATTTGCACAGATGGAAAAAGAAAAAACTGTTGAAGTAGGCGGTGCAGCGATGTACTCTAGTAAAAATATTGTAGAGAATGCCGTTAACTCAAAAGATCATACTACACTCGTTGCCGCTGTAAAAGCTGCTGACCTGGTAGAAACATTGAAATCTGATGGCCCGTTTACCGTATTCGCACCTGTAAATAGTGCATTTGACAAATTACCTGCCGGTACTGTTGAAAATTTACTGAAACCTGAAAACAAATCAATGCTGGCTGGTATTCTTACCTATCATGTTGTTGCCGGAAAATGGGATTCGAAGTCAATTGCTAAAATGATAAAAGCCGGTAATGGTACTGCTGAAGTAACTACGGTTGCCGGTGGTAAACTCTGGATCATGATGAATGGAAATGATGTGATGCTGAAAGATGAAAAAGGCGGAATGGCGAAAATAACTATCAAAGATGTGAACCAGAAAAACGGTGTGATACATGTAATCGACGGCGTATTGATGCCAAAATAAATTTATCCCTCTTGAAGATTTCTGAAGCAGTCCCGCAAATGGCGGGATTGTTTTTACCAGCCATTAGCCAGTACATCGGCAATATGCATGGTTTTGATCTTGTGGTTTTTGTTTTTGATATAGCCTTCAAGATGCATGAGGCAGGAAACATCGGTGGAAATAATATAGTCAGCCCCTGTTGCTAATGCATTTTCAACTTTCTGTTCACCCATCGCAATGGAGATCGGCTCAAACTTTACAGCAAATGTTCCGCCAAATCCACAACAGGTTTCCACATCATTCATTTCACTTAGTTCAAGTCCTTTTACATGCGAAAGTAATTTTCTCGGCTCTGTTTTTATTTTGCATTCACGCAGACCTGCACACGAATCATGATAAGTAGCTTTACCATTTAATACAGCACCTACATTTTCTATCTGTAGCACATGTATCATAAACTCGGAGAACTCATAGATCCTTTTGCCTACATCAACCATTTCATGATGCAACGATGAGTTGTCGAGCAGTTTACTGTAATAGTTTTTTACAAATCCAACACAGCTTGCACTGGGTGCTACGATGTAATCACTGCCTTTAAAGTCTTTTACAAATTTGCCACATACTGCTTTCGCTTCATCCCAAAATCCGGCGTTGAATGCAGGTTGTCCACAACAGGTTTGTTTCGTATTATAAGTAACGGTACAACCTGTTTTTTCCAGCACTTTTATCATATTAAATGCTGTCTGCGGATACAACTGGTCAACAAAACATGGTATGAATAATTGTACGTTCATGCAATTGAAATCATTTTAAGTGCTGTCACAGCAGCCTCTTCACCTTTATGCCCGTGCCTTCCTCCTATTCTTTCTTTGGCCTGCTCATCGTTATTTACCGTCAGCACTCCAAATATAGTAGGAACAGGTAACAATAAATTTAATTGTACCACTCCATCTGTTACGGCGTTACATACATACTCAAAATGAGGAGTGTCGCCTTTTATTACACAGCCCAATGCAATGAATGCATCAGGTCTTTCTTTCTTTTTGCAATTCAACCAATGATTTTTTATTGCAAAAGGAATTTCAAATGCCCCGGGAACTGTTATTGTAATAATCTTTTTTACCTCATGCTTTTCCAGTTCATTCCTGCATCCTCTTTCCAATTCATCTACCACAGCAGCATTCCACTCGGTCTTCACCAAAACAATACAGGCATCCTTTTTTTTAGGGATGCCTGTATTCATTAAATTACTTTTTGCTATATCTGCCATATCAATTTTCTGTATTGTAAACTCCCAACTCACCAAGCAGGGCATCTACTTTTTGCGAGTATTCAATTGCAGCAGGAAATTTTTCTTTTATTTCTTTAAGTAACTCAACAGCATCTTTAGGTTTGTTCAGTTTTTTATATGCAGTATATGCAGCGGCATACAAACCTGCAGCGGCACTTGTTTCGTCTTCTTCAAAAGCGGCAGCGCTTTTCTTATAGTTTTCATACGCATCCTGGAACTTGCCGGTTTCTCCATAAGCATCTCCCAGCAAACTATAAGTACGTTGCATTACAGGCTTAGAACTTGTACTGAATTTATTCAGGTATTTAATTGCGTTGGCATTATCATCAAGCCTTATATAACAAGCCCCGGCGTAATAACAAGCAAGGTTAGCATTCTTAGTGCCACCATATTGGCTTATCACTTTCAGAAAACCAGCGTTTATACCATCGCCATTCAGCGCCAGTTTAAAAGAATCAATTCTGTAATACTCTTCTGCCTTGAACATTGCATTAGCTGCTTTCTTTTCTTTAGGTGCTTTAAAAAAGTTTTCATACACCAGCCAGCCACCGCCAATTAATATTATTGCTGCACAAACAATCATTATAGGTTTCTGGTATTTGCCCCAGAAATCTTTTGCTTTTGCAATCATTTGTTCACCGGAATCCATATTCTGCACAACTTGCTTATCTGCCATCTTGAAATTTATTTTTTATAAATGAAGAATTGTTTTTAGTCGGTAATGAAAGGATAATTTTCATCCATGTAAACATCTTTCAGCACTTCGCTGTCATCCGGCCATGGGCTTTCTTCAGCAAATTTTACTGAGTCAGCCACTATCGTATCCACTCTTGCATTGATCGCATCGATATCAGCCTGTGATGCCAGGTTATTAGTGAGTATTGTTTTCAATACCATCTGTATAGGGTCTTTGTCCTTATACTCCTCCACCTCATCCTTGCTACGGTATTTTTGCGGGTCGCTTATTGAGTGACCTTTATAGCGATAGGTTTTCAGTTCAAGCAAAGTAGGACCGCCCTTCTCTCTTGCTCTTTGCACTGCTCTCGATACTCCATCATGCACAGCTTCCGGGCTCATTCCATCAACAGCATCACCCGGCATATCGTATGCATCGGCCAGTTTATAAATGTCAACTACGTTACTGGTACGTTCTACTGAAGTACCCATTGCATAGTTATTATTCTCGCATAAAAAAACAACCGGCAACTTCCATAACATGGCCAAATTGAACGTTTCATGCAAAATTCCCTGGCGGGCTGCACCATCTCCAAAGAAGCAAAGAACCACATTATCGGTGCCTTTGTATTGCTCGGCAAATGCCAGTCCGGCTCCGGTGCCAATCTGTGCACCCACAATGCCGTGACCACCAAAAAAATTCACATCCTTACCAAAAAAGTGCATACTACCACCTTTACCTTTTGCACAACCGGTGGCCTTGCCATAGAGTTCAGCCATACAGCTATTCACCGATACACCTTTTGCAATTGCAAAACCATGGTCACGGTAAGCTGTAATAAAAGCATCCTCTGGTCTGGTGGCTGTCATACATCCAGCAGCAATAGCTTCCTGCCCTATATAGGCATGAAAGAAACCGCGGATTTTACCTTCCATTTTATACTTTTCTTCAGCGATCAGCTCAAACTGGCGGATGAGCTGCATAAGCTCATACCAATAGAGATAAGTTTCTTTAGAAAAACGGGTTGCCACTTGCTTTAAGGTTTGTGTTTTTTCTGCCATAAACTGATAAGTTTAAGCGGCAGCAAAAATAAGGGAAACCCTCCAAATTCAGAAGGTTATAAATGAGCGGAAATTTTGGGGTTGGGTCGGCAGAAATACTACTATTTAACTACAGTGACGACGCTCCGTTCATCGGCATCAATTCTATTCGGCAACAACATTGTCATTTCTCCACAAAAGAAGATAGTCTCCGTGTATTTTGCTTCGTTCAGTACTACTAATGAAGTATTGAAATAAAAAAACAGATAGTTTATATTTACTAAGCTTTTCCAAACTACATCATTGACCACCAGTAAAATTAACAGCAATGAAAGTTTTTATTACTTACAGTCGATCCGATCAGGAACAGGTTAGTTCTTTTGTACGTGACCTTGAAGAGCTGAACCACGATGTTTGGTTTGATCAGGACCTGAGTGGCGGACAAAGTTGGTGGGATAATATTCTTTCCAAGATCAGGGATTGCGAACTTTATATTTTTGCCATTACACAGGAGTCGATTGATTCAACGGCATGCAAAAGAGAAATGAAATATGCTGAATCGCTTCGCAGGAATTCATTGCCAGTATTATTCAGTAATAAAGTTTCAATGGCAATGGCGCCGCGATATATATCGCAGATGCAATTTATCAATTACACTAACCCCGGTGATAAGACAGCATTATTCGCATTGCTAAAAGCCATAAATAATTTACCACCTGTTCAAAGCCTGCCCGACCCACTACCAGCGCCACCTGATGTTCCTATATCTTATCTTGATACAGTAAAAGAAAAAATAGAGGCCCCATCGCTTGATAAACGTGACCAGACAGAACTCCTCGGCGATTTAAAACAAAGATTAAACGACCCGGATACAAAAAGAGAAGACGTTATACATCTGCTGAAAAAATTGAGAAGACATGATGATCTGCTGGCATCTATAGGCGCAGAAATAGATGTAGTGTTGCGTGAAGTACAAACAAATGCACCATCACAGCCACAATCCCAGCAGCGTTACAGCGATGAAAGAAAAAGCACTGCCCAACCACAATCAGCCCCACCTGAACAAAATTTTTCACAACCCAACTCTGGCCTCGCCGTTAATACAGTTGCTAAAAAAGATGATAGCTGGAAAGGCGGCACAATGACAGCATTAGTTATCGGTTCACTCATTATTCCCTTGCTCGGAATTATTTTTGGGATCATAGGGCTTGTAAACGGTGGAGGGAAAAAAAGCCAGGGTGTTATTTTATTGATCGTGTCAGTCGTTGGTATTCTTATTTGGTCATCATTTAGTAGCGACCTGAGTAGCGGATATTGATTGTATTGCTGTAACTACTGGAAACGATCTTTAAAGTAAACAATGTAAATTATTCTCCCGGATGGCTACAGAGTTTTATTTTGCAGTTTCATGCTGCAGTTGCAAAACATATCGCTTATCCAATTCAAAAACTATAGCCAGCAATCCTTCCGGTTTGATAAAAAAATCATTGGAATAGTTGGCAATAACGGCGTGGGTAAAACCAACCTGCTCGACGCCATTTATTATCTCTGTTTTACCAAAAGCTATTTCAGCAGGATTGATGCAGTGAATGTGCAGCAGGGGCAACAAGGTTTCAGGTTGGAGGGTGAATTTAATTTTACTGATAAACCAGAGAAAGCAGTTTGCATTTTAAGAGAAACAGGCAAAAAAGAATTTTCGTTAAACAGCGGGCTGTATGAAAAGCTTTCACAACATATCGGCCGGTACACCTGTGTAATGATTGCTCCGGATGACGCACAACTGATAACCGGCGGCAGTGAAGAAAGGCGCAGGTTTCTGGATGCACTTCTCTCCCAGCTTGATGCAGAATATTTACAGCACCTTATTACTTACAATAGAATTCTACGTCAAAGAAATTCATTGCTTACTTCTTTTGCAGAAACGGGTAACCGTAACCTTGCATTACTGGAAGTATTGAATGAACAACTTGTAAAACCTGCTAAAGATATTTTCCTGAAAAGAAAATCATTTCTCTCAATTTTTATTCCCAAAGCATTAAAGCTCTATTCAGAAATTGCCCAAAAGAATGATGATGTTACTATCAGCTTTGAATCAGACCTGGCTTCTTCTTCTTTTGAAGAACTTTTGAGAGTGTACCAGCCAAAAGATATTGCTGCACAAAGAACCACTACGGGTATTCATAAAGATGACCTGGAAATAAAAATGAATGAACAGCCATTTAAAAATATAGCATCACAGGGCCAGCGAAAGAGTTTATTGTTTGCTTTAAAGCTGACCGAAATGGAGATTTTAAAAAATGAAAAAGGCTATGCTCCTATCCTGCTGCTTGATGATGTATTTGAAAAATTAGATGAAGAACGGATCAACAACCTGCTGAAAAAAGTTTGTACTGAAAATGACGGGCAGGTTTTTATTACGGATACCAATGAAGAAAGGCTGAAAAACCATCTGCAACAAATAGGTTGTGATTTTTCTATTGTTTGTTTGTAATCATGCAAGAGGTGACAAGCAATCTTCAATCTAAACATATAACTTCGCAACATATATGGGAGAACACTCTTTACAGGATGCCATGAAACAATTTTTAAAAGGCAGCAAGATACGCGGCTCTATACAGGCTATGCAGATTGAAGAAGTGTGGGAACACCTGATGGGCAAAACCATTGCCCGTTATACGGATAAGATCCAGTTATTCGGGAATAAACTGATCATTACTACTCATGTAGCCCCGCTGAAACAGGAGTTGAACTTTCAGAAAGAAAAAATAAAGCAACGTGTCAATGAAACATTGAAAGAAAACATCGTGACTGAAGTGATCATTCAGTGATTCAGAATATAGCTACTTCCCTGTCATCGTCAAACACTTCATTGCGCATCAGCATCACTTCCTGTAATAGATCATCTGCAGAAATAATTCCTTTAAACTTATGTTGATCAAAAACAGGAACCTGGCTAATATGATGCTGACACATCAATTTCATGCAATCTTCTACTGTATCATTTGCAGATGCAACCGGTAAGTTTGTATTCATCAATTCATCCACACTTATTTTATCAGCCGTTTTTTTATTCAACATCCCTTTACCTGCAATCTCATGTTCGGTGAGTAACCCGAGAAAATGATCATCATCATCCACCACGATGAGGTAACAGGAATTCTCGCAGTTCATCTTACTCAATGCATCTTTTAATGTACAACCAGACAATATGGAATTGAAATGATGTTGCTTCCTGGCAAGAATCGGTGATATTTTTTCCATAATGATAGATTTTAACTCTATTAAGTTACGGCAAGAATCCTTCCAAGCAACCTGATTTTTATCAACCTTTTTAAAAATGTGAATTAGCTGACACGAACTCTCGGGTCAACCCAGCCGTAGAGAATATCGGCGAGCATGTTTACAAGTATAAAGAAACAGGCAGAAATTAAAATGGAACCCATTACCACAGGGAAATCAAGTTTTTCCAATGCATCAACTGTTACTTTACCAATCCCTTGCCATCCGAAAATATATTCAACAAAGAATGCACCGGCAAGCAACTCGGCAAACCAACCTGTGATGGCTGTAATAACAGGATTTAGCGCATTGTGCAAACCATGTTTCCAAATCACTTGCTGTCTTGTCAATCCTTTTGCATATGCAGTGCGGATATAATCCTGGTTCAGCACATCAAGCATGGCACTGCGGGTAAGCTGTGTAATGATAGCCATTGGCCGGATACCTAATGTGATGGCAGGAAGAATCAGGTTTTTTAAAGCCAGCGTTTTTTCTCCTGTTACTTCATCGATCGTTGTCCAGCTTCCCGTAATATTGAGTCCCGTCCAATCACTCAATACAAAACCAAAAAGATAAGCGATAACAATACCCATAAAAAATGATGGTGCAGAAATACCGAGTATACTTGTGAAAATGGCAGATGTATCCCACCAGGTATTTTGTTTTACCGCAGCCAGCACTCCCAACGGAATACCCAATAAAGTTGCGATCAACATGGCTGTTAGTGCAAGTAGTAATGTACCCGGCAACGCTTGCATCAGAATACTTCCTACATCTCTTTTGGATTGATAGGATTTACGCAGGTAAGGAACTTTAACGCCAAACTTTTTTTCCCCGCCTACAAAAAAACCTTTCAGCTTTTTTGTTTCAATATCATTCTTACTATGAACACAGATCGGTGAAACATCATTGAGATAGTAAATGAACTGTTTTAAAACCGGTTCATCGAGATGTAATTCTTTACGAATATTGGCTTGCGTTGTGGAATCACTGCTTTGTCCCGCGATCATTTTTGTAGCATCACCAAAACCCTGGAAAAGAAAAAAAACGAGTATTATCACTCCCAGCAAAACAAGGAGCCCATATAAAAATTTTCGTGCAACGAATTTGAGCAAAGTTTAATTTTTATTGATAGTATCAGCAGTATTCACACCCGGAGTTATTTCCAACTCTGGCTCTATAATTTCCTCAACTGGTTGTGTCGGTATTTTTTCAAGCACATCTTCCGCTTTTCCAAACTGTCTTGCACTCCATTTGCCTTCGATCGTTCCTTTTTGTAAAATAAAAAGACAAGGATTACTACGTGCCGCTGTTCTCACATTAGTTACATCACATTTAAATATTTGTATTTGAGAAAAAGCAGTTGTTGCTAAAGCTGCAACCGCCTCACTGTATTTGGTAGTAACCATATACAGAGGAATATTTTTTTGTTTTGCTATTTTATAAATAGCAGAGAACCGGCTGCTCCACTCTTTTACAGGTGTAGAAAAATCTTCTGCAAATAATAAAATAGCATATGGTTTACTTAATACAATTTGTGCTGAATCAGTATCACCAGTGCCGGTTAGAGTAAATCCTTTTATCGGCGGCACATTGTTCTTTCCCTTGCGGATAAGTTTATCGTCGCGTTTAATGTATTTGTAAGTATTAAGATCTGCCGGGAGCTTATCAGCAGTAAATTCCACTTGAGTACCCCCTTTTTCATAAACATAAGTAATGACCATACTATCCGGAATTGCATTCGCAGGCATTTTCATTTGCTCCGAAATATTATTTCCTTTTTTAAATGGCAAACAATCGAGTACCGGCAAATAGCTTAACGTATACCATTGTATGCCGAATGAAAGAACGGTTACTGTAAGCATAGCAAGCAGTCCTGTCCTATTTGATAAAGCAGATACAATTTTTTTCCTGAAAAAGAACAACAGTAAAATTAAAACTGTAAGTATAACATCTTTTGTAAATGAAATATCGGGTGTGATAGGCAGGCAATCACCAAAGCAACCACAATTGGTAAATTTAGGTGAGCCATCAGCCTTGGTAGCAAGCCATGCATAACCAGTAAGAAAAGTAAAGAAAACGATCATCAGTAACAACAGCCAGCTAAAGAAGCGCATCTGCCAACCAATAATAACTGCAAAGCCGGCAATTATTTCCAGCGCAATCATTATTACTGCCAGCAGCAATGCATGTTCATGAAAAAAATCAAAAACTGAAATAAAAAATCCTTTCAGGAAAAAAGAAGACCCTGCCAGCCCTTCATTCCACACTTCAAAAAACTCCTGCATCTTATAACCCAATCCATGTGGGTCATTGGCTTTTATAAGACCAGAAAAGATAAAAAGTACACCAACAAATATTCTGACTGCCAGTAATAATTTCTTCATTTGATTTATTTGACCTTTATAACTTAATCATTCAATAACATAGTTAACCAATTCCCACACTTCTTACCTTCGCTCAAATGTACACTCTAAACTGCAAAGGAAGAATACTGGCTATTCAGCATCCGCTGGTGATGGGTATTATTAACATTACGCCTGATTCGTTTTATACTAATAGCAGGGCAACCGGTATTAATGAAATATTAATGCAGGCAGAAAAAATGCTGAATGAAGGAGCCGATATTCTTGATATCGGTGGACAAAGTACAAGACCAGGCAGTGAAAAAATTTCTGCTGATGAAGAATTGACAAGAGTAATTGAACCTATAAGGGCTATTACAGAAAAATTTCCAGCGGCTTTTATTTCCATTGACACTTATTATGCTGCTGTTGTAAAAGAAGCTGTGCAGGCAGGTGCATCGATCGTAAATGACATCAGCGCAGGAAGCCTCGATAATAAGATGATTGATACAGTTGCTAACTTAAATGTTCCGTATGTGCTGATGCACATGCAAGGCACACCACAAACCATGCAAAAAGATCCAACTTATACTGATGTTACAAAAGAAGTACTTGATTTTTTTATACAGAAAAAAAATGAACTGAATAAAAAAGGGATCAAAGATGTGATAATTGATCCCGGTTTTGGTTTTGGAAAAACGATTGAGCATAATTTCGAATTGCTCTGCAATCTTCCTGTATTTAAAATGTTGGATGCTCCTATCCTGTTGGGTATTTCAAGAAAATCGATGATCAGTAAAACGCTGGGTATAAAAACAGATGATTCATTGAATGGCACAACCGTTCTCAATACAATCGGCATGATGAATGGAGCATCAATACTTAGGGTACATGATGTAAAAGCTTCAAAGGAAGCAGTAAAACTTTTTGAAGCTACCAATACCCGAAAATAATTTTTTCTATTTTTTCTTCGGTTGTGGAACTGGATTTGGAGTATTAGATGGGGCTGGAGTTGGAGCCGGCGCTTTTTCCTGTACATCCTCTACCTTAATATCAAATATGAGATGTTCATTGGGGCCAATTGCAGGGGGATTACCTGTTGAACCATAAGCCAATGATGAGGGTATATAAATTTTTGCAACAGATCCTTTTCTTAATAACCTTATACCATCGGTAAATCCTTTTGCCATCCTGTCTACATTTATTGTAAATGATAGCGGGCCTTTACTGATAGTAGCAGAATCCATATTACTCTCAAACACAGTCCCGGAAAATAAACTACCCCGGTACCGTACCGAAACATAATTTCCTGAATCGATAAGATCTCCTGTTCCCGGTTCAATGATCTTTACAAAGGCGCCTGAAGATGTTTCCTGTACTCCTTCAATTTTATTTTCATCCAGGTATTTCTTTACTGCTTCTTTTTCAGCAGGAAGATTGGCGAGTGATGCTTTTTCCCTGTCAGCGTTGGCAGCAGATTCGGACTTGAATATATCCAGTAATTTAATAGTAACGATCAGCCTGTCTCCTTTTTTAATTTCCGGCGGCAACTGCACACCCTTTTTTAAAAAAGTATCCAATGATTGAAATACAATGACACTATCACCTTTCCGCATTTTTGTCCACAATTCTGATATATCATACTTATTACCAAAACCATTTGCTTGCGCATAAGCAGGGTCTTTACCGAATGTAGTATTGTATACACTGTCATTTACTTTATTCTCTATATGAAATTTTATATAGTCACCCGTTTTTACTGAATCTCCTTTTCCATCGCTGAAAATTTTATATACTAATCCGCTGCCGGTTTTCTTATACTCCAGTTTGCCGCATGATGCAAAAGCAATGGTGGTTAAAATAAATATTATAAAAGCTGAATAACGCATAACAAATAATTATTGTAAGAGTTCTTTATTTTCTTTTATTACAAGTTTAAACTTTCTCACTGTTTCGTCCAGCGAATCGGTACTGCGTCCACCGGCTGCGGCAAAATGCCCGCCCCCGTCAAAATATTTTCGTGCAAAGCTATTGCAATCAAAATCACCTTTGCTGCGAAAGCTCCATTTTCTTTCCTCATCCCTGTCGATACACAAGGCTACTAGTTTTATTCCCTGTATTGATTGCGGATAGTTTACTAACCCTTCTGTATCACCGGTCTTGATATAATATTTCAATACATCGGCTTTAGGTACTGCTATAAGCACAGTGTTGTATTCATAAAAGACTTCCATCCGGTTCAACAATACATGCCCGGTAAACCGCAAACGGTTTTCCAGGAAATTATCAAACAATTTATCATGCACATGTGAATGCTCAAGTCCACGTTCCATTAAATGAGCTACAAGCTTATGCACTTCGGCATGGGTTGATGGAAAACGAAATGAACCTGTATCGCCTATAACACCTGCATAAATACATTCAGCAATTTCAATTGTGATCTTATCCCCGTTACCTGAACCTACGATAAGATCATAGATCATTTGGCAGGTAGAACTTTTTACCGTATCACTTATTCCATATTCGAAAATTTCTTTTTGTGGTTCACGGTGATGGTCAATTAAAATTTTTGTACAATTTAGTGACTGCAACTTCTTTTCCATTTGCTTAGTACGATGCAGCGCATTAAAGTCAAGACAGAAAAGCCATTCTGTTTCATCCAATTTTGGCTCAGCTATTGATCTGTTTTTTTCATAATCAACTACTTCCTTCGCTCCGGGCATCCAGTCCAACCAGGCTGCCCAGTTGGTAGGCGAAATAACATTCACTTTATGGCCAAGACTTTCCAGAAAGTGTTTCAGCGCCAGGGAAGATCCCATAGCATCAGCATCAGGTTTCTGGTGCATGACAATTGTACATTTCCGTGGCTGGGCGAGTAAGGGATAAATATTCTCAATGGGTTGCATACAGGGTTGCGAAGATAAGGGATTCTTGTTGCTGGTTTCTTTGTACTAGTTGCTTGACATCTGATATCAGGATATTGAGATATTATGATATTTTAAAAGCACTCTTAGCTATATCAATATAACAATTTAGCAACCTAATATCTCAATATCCTAATATCCCAATTAACCCCTACTTTTGCGGCGCAAAAACAAATACGTACTATGAGCAACAGAACACTTACAATGATCAAACCGGATGCCATGAAAAAAGGTTATGCCGGTGGAATTTTAGACATGATGATCCAGGGTGGTTTTCGTGTAGTGGCTTTGAAACAATTACAACTGACACCTGAAAAAGCCGGTGAGTTTTATGCAGTGCATAAAGAAAGACCTTTCTATGGTGAACTGGTTGAGTTTATGAGCAGCGGCCCCATCATTGCTGCTATACTTGAAAAAGAAAATGCAGTGGCTGATTTCCGTAAACTGATTGGCGCTACCAATCCTGCCAATGCAGAAGAAGGAACTATCCGCAAAAAATATGCATCAAGCGTGGGAGAAAATGCTGTACACGGAAGTGACAGTGATGAAAACGCAAAGATCGAAGGCGATTTTTTCTTTTCAGCTCTTGAGAGATTTTAAAAAAGATTTACTTTAATTGTATTTGCGAAAGTTTTTTGTTAACAAAAGACTTTCGTTTTTTTTATAAAATGCCTGATATGAAATAGTTTAAAAAAATTGTTTTGCCGACCGGGGCTTAGAAACTTTCGCATATTTTTGAGTTGTGCGTCAGCATAGACCGACTCTACGCAAGACAACAAAAAGACTTTAAGCAACTGAAATAACGAATGATATAAGTATGAAACAATTTTTAATTTTTATTGGCGGTATGGTTGCAGGAGCTTTACTCTTGTATGCAATCGGGTTTAGGAAAGAAAGTTCCGTAAGAGAACAACTAGGACGGGAACTAATTGAAACGCTATCACACAACCTTACAAACCAAGAGGCAGAAGTTCAATACATAGAAGTAAAAGGTAAAAAAGGAAATGTGACTTTACACACAGGTATGACAAAAGATTCTGTAAGGATACTTGTAGGCAAACCTGATAATGTTGAATTACGTTCTTACGGGAATGCACTTGAAGACTGGGGTTATAAGATTAGGAATAATTATGTGCCTGACTTAGAAATAAATTTTGAAGCTGGAAAATTAAAGAGCCTGCGACAGAACTAATTACATAAATCAAAACTGAAATATGGAAGGACTGCTTTTAATACTTTTTGCCATTGCAATCTTTGTATTAAAACAGTTTGTTTTTGAGCACAGACGCAAACAAAGGCGTGACTATTATCGCAATGACTATCTAAAATCGGAAGCATGGAAGAGGAAATGTTATGTTGTGATGAAGAGAGATAATTGGCGTTGCGTATTTTGTGGTGGTCGGGCGACACAGGTTCATCATAAGAGATACGCAAAATACAATATTGGGAAAGAACCAATTGAATGGCTTGTTTCAGTATGTAATTCGTGCCATGACAAACAACATCAATGACAAACCGAAAATGCCGAACGCACAATTTTCAATCAGCTGCGGCTCCGGGCTGGACATTATAAAATACCAGCACAGCAGCAAGCTCTGGCCGTTGCCTGCAAGTGTAGAACAGACCCCACTTCTATGACAAAGAAAATAATATTGATAGCTTGTGTTTCTCAAAAGGGTGACAAAAAGGCGAAGGCGAAAGATTTATACATCAGCCAACTTTTTAAAAGCAGTTTGGCATTTGCTAATAAACAAAACCCTGACAAGATTTTTATCCTTTCAGCACTTCACCATCTGCTTGACATTGACCAAGAAATTGAACCATATAACGTAACACTAAGTAAAGTTCCAAAAGCAAAAAGAAAACCAGGACTTAAAATATTGACTTCCGAAGAAAAAGTAAATTGGGGTAAGAAAGTTGTAGAGCAACTTTCCAAACAAACAGATTTGCAGAATGATGAATTTATGGTTTTGGCAGGACAAGAATATATCAAACCAATCATAAACTGTATTCCACACTTTCAAAACCCATTAAACGGACTAAGACAAGGTGAAAGAGTAAAATTCCTTAACAAAAATAGACAATGAAAAATAGTGCTTTAGAATTACATCAACTTTTCAACCAGCAAAAAAGGTTTACGTTTCCGTTTGACAAATTCATTAACGAAATTCCAAAGAATGGTATTTACATTATTTTTGAAAGTGGCGAAAAATATCAAGCCTTTGACAGAATTGTAAGAGTTGGTACACATACAGGAATTAACCAACTACGTTCCAGACTTAAACAACACTTTGTAAAAGAAAATAAAAATAGAAGCATCTTTAGAAAAAATATTGGACGCTGTTTTCTGAACAAAGACAATAGTGCTTATTTAAATCTTTGGGAACTTGACACGACTTCAAGGGTTGACAAAGAAAAAAACTTAAAATTGCTTGACCTGCCTTTTGAAAAGGAAATTGAAAAAATGATTAGCAATTACGTTCAGACCAATCTTTCATTTTGTGTGTTTGAAATTGACACAAAAGATGACCGACTTTTTTGGGAAAGTAAAATAGTTTCAACATTAGCAAAAGCATCAGATATAAAACCAACAGACAAATGGTTAGGCAATCACTCAACCAAGGACAAAATAAAAGCAAGTGGACTTTGGCAAGTGAACGAACTTTATAATGACGCTTTAACTGAGACAGAATTAGAACAACTAAAAGCAAAATTCGGGTGACAGAAAACACCTGCAGGCAACAAAAGTATTTGCAAAATCATTTCACTCAAATCTCTTTTGTCTTTGTGATCTTATTATCAACCGGAGTTACCTGGTATCCTTCTTTCTTTAATAAATTAATTACACCATTCTTTCCGGGTAAATGACCGGCTCCAACAGCAATCACCATTGATTTTTTTGGCAACAGGTCTTTTAATTTAGCAACCCAGTTCCTGTTTCGGTTAAACAATAAAATATCATAATACTTCAGCATGCCGGGTTCTGTTTTTATCATCAGTTCTTCCAACTTAGAAAGATCCTGTGCTTTGTAGGCATCCATCAATGCTTCCGTTTCATTATTCTTTGCCCCTGCTTCCGAACTATCAATAAAAGCCAGTAACTGTGCCGCCTGCATTTTATAAGGTATACTGTCGAGAATGCCCGCCTGGTATTTTATAGTTTCAAGACCGCTTATCTTCTTTTTATTATCTGCCGCTTGCTCCATTACAACCTGCTCGATAGCGATTGCATCATCGCATTCCATACCGCCTTGCTCAAGCAGACCGCTTGCAAGCATAGGTTTAAATTTCTGCAGCATATCAAAAGGCAGCATACTGCTGGTCTTTTCAAAATACTTTTTTACTCTTACAAATTCTTCAGGAGTGTACAGATCTTCAAGAGTTGTATCGCCAAGCATGGTCAAAGAACTCAATGCCCCCATCATTTCAATAATATTGCTCATGTCGATCTCAAGATATACCTCGTCACATTTTGCAATTGCATCTTTAAAATTATTGCTTAGACCCGCATCGGCACCGCAGATCATATGAATAGTGCCATAGAGGTAGGAAGGTTTTTCCAAGCCCTTGCCACTGATCTTCCAAAGTAATGTGTTGTTAGCATTTGAGGATTTGCTCTCGGTTTTTGTTTTTGATGATTGAGAACAGGCTGTCACACATACCAACGCCATCATCATGCCTATACTTATTCGTTTCATGGGTTCCAAGTTTTATGCAAGTTAAATGGATATTGAGAGATTACGATATTGGGATATTGGATATTCAGATATTTTAATTTCGATGACGGCTGAAAGGATAAATTGTTAAAGGGTTTGATTTCCGAATATTTAATATCTCAATATCCAATATCAGCATTTTCACCAAAATACCTCGCTCCAGTGACGAGAGAACTTAATTCCCCATTTTACATTCAATTCATGGGAAGGAATAGACAAACCAAGTTCCTGTTTTATTGCGAGCAAAGGAAGATTTACACCTGCGCCCAATGCAGCAGAAATAGTCCCCTGCACACGGGGATTAATTTCAAGCAGCAGGTATTTTTCTGCGGCAGATTGTTTTACCTGCAAACCAATATTGCCATGCAGTTTTAATTCATGAATGATCTGAGAACAATAGCTGATAATGGATTCATTTTTTATAAACTCACCTTCCACACTTATTCCATTGATCATTCTCTTTCTTGATCGAGGTAAAGCAATTATTGTTTCTCCATGATTGGCAAGACAATCAATAGAATATTCATCACCCGGCAAATATTCGCTTACCAGCAACTCCGGAAACAAACCTGAAGAAAGAATTGCTACCGCTTCTTCAAGTGTCATATATTTTGAATCAGGTTTATGATTTAATAACAGATCAAGCTTATTGATCTTGTTGCTTAGAATTCTAAACCCGCGGCTGCCATTGGATACAGATGGTTTAAAACAAACTTCTTTCTCCGGATAACCTAATTCTTTAACAGCCATTTCAAATTGTTCAACCGTTTCAACAACACGATATACAGGCAGATCAATTCCCCGCCATTCAATAAATTGGTAAAGCCGGCTTTTATTATTTGCTATCTCCAGTGATTCTGCTGATGAAACAAGCAGCTTTACACCATTTGCTTCAAATTCTTTTACATGCTGAGATAATGGAATTAATTCTCTTGTTACCAACGGCATCAGCACATGAATATTTTTTTCCCTGCAAACAGATAAAATTGTTTCAATAAAATTTTCTTTGTGTGCATAAGGGATCGTTACAAAATCTTCTACTAGCCTGCGGCCAACTGCATCGGGGTTTGCATCTGCGGCTATTACCTGGATATTCGGATTCTGAAACAGGCATTTCAAAATACCGGCAGCTCCGGGAGCACCGGCGCCGGTCATTAATACATTGATACCCCTGTCCCCTAAAGGGGAACTTAGATCTATTTTTTCTTTTTTGATTTGCATAGTTTGAAATTCGAAAATAATCAGAAACATCAATCCTATGTTTCCCCTTTAGGGGGACAGGGGGTTAACTACTGCTTCTTCACCATACATCTGGTTCTTAAATTTCAATGAAGGTGAAGAAATAAAATTCCCGATTCCCAATTCACTCCACTTTTCATCCACAGCTTTTATAGTTGTATCATCAGCAACAATAATATTCGGCCAATCACGGTGAAAATCATCCAGCTCTTTTGTTTTTCTTGTTCCATCTAATCCCATACAAGCTCCGGTTGATCTATGGCTTATCACAGAATCTCTTTTCGGATCAAGATTATTGCAAAAACGCCATAAAGCAATTGCCAGATCATTTGCATTCACCGTATGCTCCACATATAAAATTATTTTGATGCCTTCAGTTTCTTTCAATGCGCAAATCTGTTGATGTAATTCTTTTATATGCCCCTTCCTGTTTTTCTCAACAGAAATAATGATGCAGGGTATCTCTTTTAGAAGCAATTCAGCATTCACAGATTTTATTTCTGGAAAACTATTTTTTAAATTTTCAATATTCAAATTCTGAATCCTGAATCCTGAATCCTGGCTACTGTCCTTTTCCTCTTCAAACTTAAAAGTTCCATCAATACACATCTTTCCTCCAAAGCCCAGTTTGCTGCAACTATGATCCAACACATCCATCGGTCCCTGTGAAAAATAAATATCTGTAGCTGGATTCAGATTTTTAAAAACAACTCTTGCTAACTCTTCGTAGTTCTGAATTTTTACATCGCCGCTTGCAAGCACCAGTATTTTATTAAACATCATTTGCCCGGCACCCCACATTGCATTCATTACTTTTTGTCCCTGCCCTGCATAGTCTTTATGAATTTTTGTAATGACGAGATTATGAAACACACCTTCAACCGGCATATCCATATCAGCGATCTCCGGCACCAGTGTCATTTTTATAGGTGCTAAAAAGATCCGTTCAGTTGCTTTGCCAAGCCAGGCATCTTCCTGCGGCGGTATACCAACTATTGTTGCCGGGTAAACAGGATTTTTTTTATGTGTAATAGCAGTAATATGAAACCGGGGATACCAATCGGGTAATGAATAATAACCTGTATGATCACCAAACGGTCCTTCCCAAATCAATTCTTCATCGGGTTCTACATAGCCTTCAATAATGAAATCAGCATCAGCAGGCACTTCAATATCCGGTTGTGTTATACATTTTACAAGCTCCACTTTTTTCTTTCGTAAAAAACCTGCCAGCATATACTCATCTACATTTTCAGGCAATGGTGCGGTAGCAGAATAAGCATAAACCGGATCGCCGCCTAATGCAACTGCAACCGGCATACGTTTATTCATTTTTTTATATTCATTAAAATGTTTGGCAGATACTTTATGCTTGTGCCAGTGCATACCTGTAAGTGTTGGTTCAAATACCTGCATGCGATACATACCAACGTTACGTGTATTTGTATTAGGATCTTTGGTATGAATAACGGGTAATGTTACAAATGGCCCACCGTCTTTTGGCCAACAAGTAATGACAGGTAGTTTTGTAATATCAGGATCTTGCATCACCACTTCCTGGCATTCGCCCCTGCCTTTTTTTACTTTCGGCATCCAGGAAGCAAACTCACTGAGCTTTGGCAGTAATTTTAATTTATCTAATATTCCTTCTTTCGGTGAAGCAAGCATTTTAAATAAACTCTCGATTTCTTTTGCTACATCATCAAGATGATTCACACCAAGTGCCAGGCACATTCTTCTATCACTTCCATATGCATTCATCAGCACCGGAAAATCATAGCCTGTGTTTTCAAACAATAATGCTTTACCTCCACCGGGTTGTTTGCTTATGCGGTCAGTGATCTCGGCCATTTCCAGTTTAGGATTAACATAAGTCTTTATGCGAAGCAATTCGCCTTCTCTTTCCAATGTTTCAATAAACTGTTGCTGATTTCTATATGCCATGCTATGGATTAAAATGCAAAGTTAACTGAGAATCGATTGCTGATAAAAGAAAAGCCGTTCCGACGATACTATCAGAACAGCCTTTGTTAAAGTTCAAATATTTTTAAAATACATTAGTGGGACAGCCCATTTTGGATTTACCTCCGCCGCCGCCTCCTCCACCATTTCCATTTATGCGGAATGTAAAATGTATGCCAGTGAAATAATACCAGTCTTTATTATTGGGGCTTCCTCTTTCAAAACCTTTTGTAGGATAGCTAGGGCTACCAGATACTACTTCATCACCACGGTAACTCATGTCAACAGACAACTGACCTTTTGCGACTAGTAAATCATTCGGGTCTGCATAAAAACCACTTACATCATCAAAATGATCGGTAAATAATTTTCGCATCCCTAATTCAAGACCTATCCGCAAATTATCATTGATAGCATATTTAATACCGCCGCCAAAAGGAATAGCCATTTGAGTGAGCTTATAAGGTTTAGTTGGGTAACCGGCAATTCCCTGCCCTTCTGTACTCAACGGTTGCAAAAAAACTTTGTTCTTTGCTGCATCAAATGCATAAGGATTGTATTTCGTCAATGCCAACCCTATAAAACCATAAGGTGATAATTTTCTTTCATACAAATTGAAAAGATAATATTCACCAACAAGACTGAATTCATGCACCTGTGTTTCAAAAGCAAGATTGCGGGCAACCAGTTCAGGTTTATCACTGAAACGATCGGCACCGCCAACAATTGCATATGTATACCCGGCGCGGAAGAAAATCTGTTCAGTAAATTCATAATTGGCCGTAATCCCAATGGCACCATTGGTTACTTTCTTTGGAAAAATTTTATCTGTAAGATCTCCATTGTATGCCGCAAGCCCGCCAAATACACCGATATGTAATTGCTGAGCTTCTGACGAAGCAAGTACAAACAGACAAATAATTAAAGAATGCAATTTTTTCATGGTCAGTGATTAAAGCCTTTACAAAGGTATCTCTCAATCAAACTTGTCACACAAGGAATAACGAATTTAAAAATTGAAAATTATCCCCCTATGTTAATGACTACAACTAAACTTTTGTGAAAAGCCCTTTGTATTCAATACCTAATCCCGGTAATTCGGAATACGATATCTTACCAAAATCATACCCAATTCCTGCTGCAAGGTCCTCTTCGAGCAATAAAGGGCCATCCATATCCACATAGTCAATAAATGGAAGCAGGTGAGCTACAGCTGCAGAACCGATAGTAGATTCATTCATACATCCCACCATTACTTTCAAATTCAGTTTTCTTGCCTGTTTTATCATTCGCAAAGCTGGTGTCAAACCACTGCATTTAGTGAGTTTGATATTGATACCATGAAAATGTTCAACGCATTTTTCAACATCCTTTTCAAACACACAGCTTTCATCGGCAAACAAAGGCAAAGAAGATTCCTTGTATAAGATTCTCATCCCTTCCCAATCATCTTTTGCCAGTGGTTGTTCCACCATTTCCACACCCAGGTCTTTTAGTTGGGGAATCAATTTCAATGCAGTTTGTATATCCCATGCTGCATTTGCATCTACTCTTAGGATAGAATCCGTTTCATTACGTAAAGCTTTTACAATTGCAATGTCATCTGCTGTACCTACTTTGATCTTATAAATGGGCCACGGCTTTTCTTTCAACTTTGCCACCATTTTTTCAATACTGTCTATACCGATAGTATAATCCGTCAAAGGATTTTTTGAAATATCTCCATTCCATAATTCATAGAGCTTTTTCTTTTTGAGTTTGCCATACATATCCCATGCAGCAATATCCAACGCACAAACAAGAAACGGATTTGCCGGGATCAAATGATGGAGATAATGCCAATAACGCTCCGGTTCTGTGAAAGCAAATTTTTCTGTGAAGATCTTTTTTCGTTCAAAATCTTCAACCATTTTTTCTACCGTAATATTATAGTACCTGATAGCCGGTGCTTCACCATAACCTTTCAGACCGAAATGCTCCAGCTCAATAACTAATGTAGGCTGATGTGTTTTTGTACCTTTTGAAATGGTGAATGGATGACGGAACTTGAGATTGAATGGATGAGCAGTGATCTTCATAACACTTAATGTGCGGATTTAGTAATGTGCGAATGTGCGCATTTTTTTTGGAATGACATTGTTTAAAGTAATTCGCACATTAATCAATTCGCAAATCTGCACATTTATTATCGTCCTGAATGTTCTATGTATCCACGCAGTTCTTCATTAAACTCTTTTTCCTTCAGCAGATCTTCCAGTGTAATATGCATACGGAAATTCCAGTAGTGATTGGGGTCAGCAGGAATATTGATCCGTTCTTCATGAGGATTCTCACGGCGCAAGTCTTCACTCATTCCTAATAAATCCTGCAACTGGAAAATACTCCACATAGCAGGCGAATTAAGATGCTGCAAAACAATTGCACGATTTATCCATGCTTCACAGAAATAAGGAGCCTCGCCCCACTGCTGTAAAATATGATTGTAAAAATGTTGTGTTTTTGCCCTATCCTCTTCCCACCAGCCGCGAATAGTACTCATATCATGTGTAGATGGAGTGATCACAGATAAATACGGCGCATCATTCGGATGAAAAAATTCAATACCTGTTTTTTTAGGCATCCGTTGAATTTCTAAACTCAGCATGCCCAACTGCTCCATTACATCCGGCACACAATGCGGCACCATTCCCAGATCCTCACCACAGATCATCATATTAGTGGTTCGTTTGAGGTGAGGCAATTTCTGCATCGCTTCGCTGTACCAGAAATCATCCTGGCGTTTGAAGAAATAATTTACATACAGTTCTTTCAGTTTTTGCTGTACATCATCAGGCAGACACCTGAATGAAGCAGTATCTTCCATCGCAATGCGAAAATGAAAACGGGTTTGCTGTGAATCCAATTCTTCAAATAAAATAATATTTGAAACAAGATCAAACAATCCTTCTTTGAGTTTTTTGTTTTCATCCGTCAGTTCTTTATCACCAAAATATTCCTCTACCTTTCTTTGAGTGGAAAATTCAGGTTTCAAATTCATTGAACCATCTTCTCCAATTAAAATAAATTCTGACCTTACCTGTTCAGCCAGCTCACCAAAATATTCGTTCAACACATCATCAGTGATAAAAGGTTTACAGTAACGGTCGTAATCAAACGGAATAAAATTTTGTCCGAACTCACCGATATGAATGGCTACGGCCGGAACAAATCTGCCCATTATACCTTCAATACTTTCCGAAGGAATACTCCAAATGCGGAAAAAGCCGAGTATATGATCGATGCGGAATGCATCAAAATAATTACTCATCTGTGCAAAGCGTTGTTTCCACCAGCTATAACCATCTTTCTGCATTCTTTTCCAGTTGTAAGTAGGCAGGCTCCAGTTTTGTCCTTTCACAGCAAAATGATCAGGAGGTGCCCCCGCATAGGTATCGAGATTATATAACTCAGGTTCTACCCATGCATCACATGCATTGCGATAAATGCCTATAGGTATATCCCCTTTTACAACAATTCCTTTTTTATGTGCATAATCAGTTGCTTCTTTCAGTTGAGTGTGTAAATGATATTGAACAAAATAATTAAAGGCAATTGCTTTAAATGAATTGGAACCGGGAGAGATCAGTTTAGCAACTTCTTTTTCATTATAAGTCTTATACATTTTCCATTTGCCGAATTCTATTGTCTTGTTTTTATCACGCAAATAGCAAAACACAGCATACGGAACCATCCAATGTTTATTGTCTTCAAAAAAAGATTTGAAATCATCCTGTTCAAAAACTTCTTCCGCAGCCAGTTCATAAATTTCTTTTAGTACACCCGTCTTTACTTTCATCACCATTTCATGATCCACTCCTGTTTCCTTATTCAGCTTCTTCTTCACCTTATTTAATGACTCCAGTTGATCGGCATAATCTTTACCTGCAACAGTTTCAAGATTGATATAAGCAGGATGCAATGCAAATGCAGAAATAGCAGCGTAAGGATATGAGTCAGATTTTTTATAGGTAGCCGTTGTATCATTGATGGGGAGCAGCTGGATCATTTTTAATCCTGTGGTCTTTGCCCAATCCACCAGCTGTTTCAGATCATTGAATTCACCTATACCCAAACCATCTTTACTGCGTAGCCCAAAAACAGGGATAGCAACCCCTGCCCCACGAAAGGTATTATTAGGCAGATGTACAAATCCATCATGCACAATAGTAGCTCTGCCTTCAATTGGTTTTATATTCAGAAAACGGTTTTGCCCATCTTCAAATTTTATAAAATCATTTTTGGCAATATTGTAAACACCATATTTATAAGTAAGTGGGAATTCGGATGCGGGAACATTTGTATTGATATACCACCAATCACCGAATTTTGAAAGGACCAATGGATTTACTGTATCCCATTTACCCAATTCGTTACCGCTGCCTGCAATGGCTATCACTTCATTCTTCTTAAGTAACGGAGCTTTTACACGAAACAACTGACCGGATTCAAATCCTTTTTTCGTTTTCTTCTCTTTATGAAGTTTATGAAATAATACTTCACTGAATGGTCGGGTAAAAAAAATATTTTCATACTCACCCGTATGGTTCCATGTATCAATGATATCAATAGCTGCTACATTTGAGTTTTGTAAATAAACCTGGCGTGCCGTCTCCCCTTCATTCACAATTATACCTTCAGCGGTTTTGAGGAAATAACTGTATTGAAAATTCTTTTGACCTTGAGTAATATCAAGTTCCAGCTCCCATGCTTCGGAGTTGAGATATTTAAGTGGCAATTCTTTTACATCGAGTTCACCAATGCCAGCCATTGACTTTATGTTCATCCATAAGGTCTGACCTAACTCTGTATGAAAGCGCAGAAAAAAATGAAGATGCATTTTAGTTGGTTCGTTGTGAAAACACTCATTCCTGCGCTGCAATCACAGGGATAACGAAAATAAAAAAATATGCGAATGAACAATGTTTTATATTCATGTTAATTTGAATTTCTATGAGTGCAAACGTTTTCAGCTGGAAAAAACTTTTCTTTTTCTGCCTTGGACTGGCCTTGGCCAGTATGTTTTGCATGAAATGGATAGAATCTGAGTTTATAATTAATGGCAAATTATTTACGATTATAGATCTTGAATTGAAATTGGACAAACAGGAATTGATAAACCTGCTTTCGGGCCTGGATGATAAAACAAGAACCGTAGTCGGCTACCATCTCCATTTTGATTTTCTTTTTATGGCCGGTGTTTTCCCGGGGTTGGCCTGTCTTTGCATGATGGCGAGAGAAAGAACCCGAAATAAACTGGTTCAGTCATTACTTCTTTTATTTGCCTTGCTGCAGTTTTTCGCATGGGGCTTTGATATTTATGAAAACCTGAATCTGATCAAATGGTTGAATGACCCTGCGACAGTTGATGGGATAGATTTCTATCATTTGCTGGTAAGGCTCAAATTCCTTTTTGCTTTCGGAGCTTTACTTGTATCATTGGTTGCTTTTCTTTTTTTTAGAAAAAAAACCACAAATATTCAATCCTGAATCTGCAATTCAGTTCTCTCCCTTACATTTGCATCAAATTTTTAAACATGACCAAGACCAATTCAAAGAACAAAGCATTATGGTGGCTTGTATTTCTCGGATCAACTGCTGCTTTATTGTTTGCAATATATACTCACTGGGAGTGGTTGACATTGATCCTTCCTTTCCAGACAACTGCTTTCGTAAAAGCACTTGACATTATGTAACTATTCACATCTGTTGATATTTAAATGAGTCAGTCACGCCTTTGGCGTGACTATTTTTTTGCCTTCCTCGGATAGATTGAATATTTTTATACAAGAAATTATTTCAAAAACCTTCCTGCCCTGCGGGAAAAATTCCAAACTATGAGAAAATATATTGCTCTTTTTTTCGCCATCTTATTACTCACTCCATCAGTAAATAATTTAACCGCTGCCGTAATAGTCCCGGTGTCCATTACAGCATCCGAACCAACACCTGAAGAAATAAAGGCTGCTGCAGCGAAAGAGTTTAAATCGCTTTCAAAAAAAGAAAAGAAAATGCGGCTGAAACATCTTAAAGCCGAATTGAAAACTTTAATGGCTCTTAAAGAGCAGGGCTATGAAACTGACACAAACACTTTTCTTTTATTGATACTTGCCATTTTATTACCTCCCCTGGCTGTATACCTACACCAGGGAGAAATCAATACTAAATTCTGGATCACATTAATTCTCTGGTTACTGGGTTGGGTTTTCTGGGGAGCATTAGCATGGGTACCAGCATTACCTGCAATTATATATGCAATACTTGTTATTTTAGGCAGCGCATAAATCAATTTTATTTTTTTAGAGCCATCCATTTAACGACGGATGGCTTTATTTTTTCTGCTCTTCCTTATTAGCATTTATTAATCACTTAAATTCATTCTCAAATATATTTTATGAATAGAGGCAGAAGAGATTTTATCCGCAACAGTTCGTTTACTATCGCAGGTTTAGGTTTACTACAAAGCGATCTCTTTTCAGTATTAAAAGACAAAGGGCTGCTTGGTATTCAGTTGTATTCTGTAAGAGATGCTATGAGAATCGACCCGATTGGCACATTGAAGCAACTGGCAGAAATGGGATACCAGTATGTTGAACATGCCAATTATATAGACCGGAAGTTTTATGGCTTCCCAGCTAAGGAGTTTAAAAAAATACTACATGACCTAAGGTTGAAAATGCCGAGTGGACATACGGTAATGGATAAAAACCATTGGGATGAAACAAAGAAGGATTTCACCGATGCATGGAAATGGACCGTTGAGGATGCAGCTGAAATGGGGCAGGAAATTGTTATCAGCCCATCGCTGAATGAGAGTATGCGTAAAACTGCCGATGACCTGAAGCAGTACATGGAAATATTTAATAAAAGCGGGGAGCTTTGTAAGAAATCGGGTATGAAATTTGGCTATCATAACCATGATTTTGAATTCAGTACAAAGCTTGGCGACAAAACTGTATACGAATTGATATTGGAAAACACGGACCCCAAATTAGTGGTCCAGCAGCTGGATACCGGGAATATGTACCACACAGGTGCCCGTGCACAGGATTGGCTGAAAAAGTATCCCGGACGTTTTAGAAGCATGCATGTGAAGGATGAGATAAAAACGGATAAAGGAGAAAAGGACGGCCAATATGAAAGCTGTATACTGGACAAAGGAATTGTAAATATTAAAGAAGTACTGGAGCTTGGCGAAAAAGTTGGCGGCACAAAGCATTTCATTATCGAACAAGAAAGCTACCAGGGTAGATTACCGTTGGACTGTATGAAAGATAACCTCATCATTATGAAAACATGGGGCTATTGATCCGGGTTTAATAAACACATATGTAGAAAAGAAAATATGAACATATTGAGGATTAGGAAGTAATTTTATAAAAATTTATTCAATGAACTTATTTGTCGCTGGCCTCCCCTATGATTTAGATGATGCAGAACTGGAAGAAATTTTTGAAAAGTTTGGAAAAGTAGTTTCAGCAAAGGTTTCTATGGACAGGGAAACAGGTAAAAGCCGTGGCTTTGGATTTGTAAAAATGGAAAATGCTGCCGATGGCCAGGAAGCTATCGAAATGCTTAAAGGAATTTTTCTTGGCAAGAAAGAACTGATCGTAAAAGAAGCTGAGGATAGACCAGGTGGTGGCGGTGGGCAACGTCCGGGTGGAGATAGCCGTGGTGGCGGTGGTGGTTTCAATAGAAGACCACCAGGTGGAGGATACGGTGGTGGTGGTGGATATAGCGGCGGCGGAGGCAATGACAGAAGAAGATATTGAAGTAAGACCGGGAAGAGAAACACCTGATACAAAAAAGGATTAAAAAAGAAAATATTGATTCCTGTTATACGCAAGTGTAACAGGTTTTTTTTGCTTGTTACAAAAATATTTTGCGCAACCAAATTGTTGCATATATTTGCAACCTAATAGTTGCACGAAAATTTTAAATCTATGAGACGTGATGTTTTCCAGGCAATAGCCGACCCGACACGAAGAGCCATATTGGTATTGGTAGCAACACAAGCTATGACACCAAATGCAATGGCTGAAAAGTTTGACACTACAAGGCAGGCTGTATCTAAACATATTAAAGTGCTCACTGAATGTGAACTGGTAAAACAACAGCATAACGGCAGGGAGATCTATTACTATTTAAACGCAAAAAAAATGAAAGAAGTCGCTGACTGGCTTGAACCATTCCGCCAAATATGGGAAAGCCGCTTTAACCAACTCGATACTCTTTTAGCAACGCTCAAAAAGAAAGGCAATGCAAAATAATAAGGTCCGCATTGAAAGAATTTTTGATGCACCGGTAGAATTGGTATGGCAGGCATGGACAAAACCTGAATTGCTGATGCTTTGGTTTGGATCTGATCCAAATGGAACAGTACAGAAAGCAGAAGTTGATCTAAGAGTTGGTGGTGCTTATGAAATTAATTTCAAAGATTCTGATTTAACAGAACATGCATGTCATGGTATATTTATTGAGATAGTTAAAAAAAGTAAGCTTGTATTCAGTTGGGAATGGAAAAGCGAACCGGGTCATATTTCGCAGGTGGAAGTAAACCTGTTTGCTTTCGGAGAAAAAACCAAAATGATCTTTGAACATAAAAACTTAAATCCTGATTCAATTCATAACTATGAAAGCGGCTGGATTGGTGGCTTCAATAAAATTGATAAAGCATTAAAAACAAAACAATGAAACAAACGACTTACAACGTTGCCCCAGGCGGCAATCAAATGCATGCAGAAAGAGAATTTGATGGCTCACTTGAACAGGTATGGAGTGCATGGGCAGAACCTGAGCTTTTGGATCAATGGTGGGCTCCTCTCCCATATAAAGCTGTAACTAAGACGATGGATTTCCGTGAAGGTGGTCGCTGGCATTATTATATGCGTGGCCCTGCAGGTGAACAGCATTGGTGTATGCTCAACTATTTTAAAATTGAACCACAAAAACGTTTTACAAGTGATGATCTGTTTTGTGATGAAGAAGGAAATCCTAATAAGGAACTTCCAACAATGCTATGGGATGTAATGTTTGCGGGCACTGGTGCATCCACTAAAGTATCAGTAAAAATAAATTTCAAGAGCAAAGAAGACCTGGATAAAATTGTAGAGATGGGCTTCAAAGAAGGATTCAGTATGGCACATGAGAACCTGGATAAGCTATTGGAGAAAGCAAAAACATTAGTTTGATCTACAGGAAGACAACACTCCTCTCCTTGATAATATCTTATACTTCGTGTGGAATCATTACGAAGTACTGCAGGTATAATAAAGGTATCATTCGATACCTTTATTATACTTAAAAATGAAACAAGCCTGGAACAAAACCAAACACCTGGTGACTGCACTGATTTATATCATTGGCATACTGGTTTTTGTAACTCTGTTTGATATTGTTGTTGCTGTTCTCAACGGCCGGTTTTATTCTGATGCAGCCTTTGTTGCTTTATTCGGAGTATCAGGTGTATTTGCTGCTTTCCTCGGTTATGGTGCCGGGATGGATACTGCCGAGACAAAAAATAAAATCACACGTAGAAGCCTTGGATTGTTACTCGCCATTACAGGCTTGTTATTTATTTTTTTCTTTTCAGAAATTGAAGGCGGTGAATACAGAATACCATTTAAAGCCTATGGCATTACTATAGTAGCAACAAGTCTGTTTCTTCTTAGTGGAAAATTTGATGATTACTAAACATGGATTGATCAAAGAAAAAACTAATCCCTGAATTCCTGGCTGATCATCAAACCATAAAATCCGCCATCCAATACCCCAATTCCCAACCGGTGAAAATGAGGACTTAAAATATTTGCTCTATGACCGGGAGAATTCATAAGGTTATTATGCGCTATTTCTAAGGTTTGTGCTAATGCAAGATTTTCCCCGGCATCCAGGAAACGAACATTTGCATCCCGCATTCTTTGAAAAGGATCTTTACCCTCAAGATCATTATGAGAAAAATATCCTTTTACAAACATATCCTGTGAATGTGCTCTTGCTACCTGTGTCATTTCCGGATCGGCCTGCAATATTTGTAATCCATTTTTTTGTCTTTCCTTATTTACCAGTACCAACATTTCTGCTTCCAGGTCTGCCCTCACCTTAGCTCTATCAAATTTGTATGGAAGATTGACTTTTTCATGTGATTCAGGATGTTGAATCGTAAGACTGTTCATTGTTTGCCTGATCGCATCATTCATTATAGGCGCCAGTTTCCGGTTGGCCCAGTCTGCCTGCATTGCAAGTTGTGGTCCGAAACGACTCTCACGAATATTATTCGTAAGGCCATCTCTAAGAGGAAATGAAAGCAACAATGCGGAAAATATTATTGCATAAATGCCTCCATTGATAATGCCGGGAATGATACCCAGGAATTTGTTGATACCATTTTCATTTGCCGCTGCTGGAATGTTGCGGGCAATAAGATTTCTAATAAATCCAATAAGTATCCTTGCAACTAATGCTGTTAAGAGAAAAGCAAGCGGTAAACGCCATACACCGAGATTGCCAATTTTATCAAGCCCGATCGCTGTATAGGGATAAAAAAGATAAGCAAGTACAAAACTGCTTAGCCATGTAATAAGATCTAATACGCCGAGGATAAAGCCACGGTAAAAACCAAGAATTACCGCTATGATAATTATAAATAGAATAATAAAGTCTATCCAATTCATATAAAAGGATCAAAAATTAAATCCGGCGAAAATCTTACAAAAAGCCCGCCGGAAATGTTGAGTGTTGTCACGGTGAGCAACGGGTAAGACTTTCCTATGCAATATGATTTAAAAACAAAGGCAAACCCGATTTCCATTCATTATCGATATAGAGTTCAAAAGAATAGCGACCGGGTTTTTCAAATTTTGTTTGTCCAAAATTAAAAACAAGGGTAGCAGCAGTGTATTGCCCGTTTTGTGGTTGCGTAACATTCATTTGTGCTTCTATGGGTTTTAGCACCTCCTTTCCCATCAATAAAACGTAACCGCATATCACGAATACCAATTTCTTTTTCTGAAAAACGAAGCCTGCATGCAACTGAAAAATTTCCATGAACATAAGGAAACTGCTTTGAATTGATTGAGTCAAATGTTCCTACTACAGTTAGCTTGCTATTATTGTCCTGTGCAAAATCACAAAGAGTAAAAATTTCTATTTCCATATTAATTAGTTTATTGACCACATAAAATAAAAGCCCCTAAATTTCTTCAGAGGCTTTCTATCAAAATCGATTTTAAAAATCCTAATTCTTATTTCTTCACCTCTTCATGCGGAATATCTTCTACATTATCTTCTTTCTTCTTATCATCAAAAGCCGATCCAGTATCCTGTCCATCGCCTTCTGCCTGTGGCGGTGCTTGTTCCTGTGAAGCTTTATACATATCCTCACTTGCTGCCATCCATGCATCATTCAGTTCTTTCATGCTTGTATCAATAGCTGCTAAGTCTTCTGCCTTATGTGCTTCTTTTAATTTAGCGGCTGCAGTTTCAATTACTGTTTTCTTTTCAGCCGGTATTTTATCACCGTATTCTTTTAATTGCTTCTCCGTTTGGAAAACCAAGCTATCAGCAGTATTCATTTTTTCTACTTTCTCTTTTTCTGCTTTATCGGTTGCTTCATTTGCTTTTGCTTCAGCTTTCATTTTTTCCACTTCTTCTTTGCTTAAACCAGAACCTGCTTCAATATGTATCTTCTGCTCTTTACCTGTGCCTTTATCTTTTGCTGTTACATGCAATATTCCGTTTGCATCAATATCAAATGTTACTTCGATCTGCGGTATACCACGTGGTGCCGGCGGAATGCCATCCAGGTTAAATATACCCAGGCTCTTATTATGTTTTGCCATGCTGCGTTCACCCTGCAATACATGTATCTGTACTCCGGGCTGGTTATCGCTTGCTGTGCTGAATGTTTCTGATTTCTTGGAAGGTATGGTTGTGTTAGATGGGATCAATGGAGTCAACACACCACCCATTGTTTCAATACCGAGTGTAAGCGGAGTTACATCGAGCAGTAACACATCTTTTATTTCACCGGTTAATACAGCGCCTTGCACACATGCACCTACTGCAACTGCTTCATCCGGGTTGATACTCTTGTTTGGCTTTTTGCCAAAAAATTTCTCCACCAGTTCCTGCACTTTAGGGATACGTGTACTACCACCTACTAGAATTACCTCATCCACTTCAGATGGTTTCAAACCCGCATCTTTCAATGCTTGTTCACAAGGTTTCAGGCAACGCTCAAATAATTTATCAGAAAGCTGTTCAAATTTTGCTTTGCTTAATTTCTTTACTAAGTGTTTAGGCACACCATCAACTGCTGTGATATAAGGAAGGTTGATCTCTGTTTCTGAAGATGAACTTAATTCAACCTTTGCTTTTTCAGCAGCTTCTTTCAAACGCTGTAAAGCCATCGGGTCTTTGCGCAAATCAATTGCTTCATCATTTTTAAATTCAGCCGCCAGCCAATCCATGATCACTTTATCAAAATCATCACCACCGAGGTGTGTATCACCGTTGGTTGATTTTACTTCAAACACTCCGTCGCCGAGTTCCAATACAGAAATATCAAACGTACCACCGCCGAGGTCAAACACTGCTACTTTCTGGTCTTTGTGTTTTTTATCCAGCCCAAAAGCCAGCGCTGCGGCAGTCGGTTCATTGATGATACGACGAACATTCAAACCTGCAATTTCACCGGCTTCTTTGGTAGCCTGGCGCTGTGCATCGTTGAAATAAGCAGGCACGGTTACTACGGCCTCATTCACTTCATGTCCCAGGTAATCCTCAGCCGTTTTCTTCATTTTCTGAAGGATCATGGCGCTGAGCTCCTGTGGCGTATATAAACGGCCATCTATGTCAATACGTACGGTATTATTGTCACCCTGTACTACCTTATAGCTCCAGTGGCTTTTTTCCTCATCCACCTCATCAAAACGGCGGCCCATAAACCGCTTAACACTCGTAATGGTGTTTTGCGGGTTGGTGATAGCCTGGCGTTTGGCCGGGTCACCCACTTTACGTTCGCCATTTTTCAGAAAAGCCACTACAGAAGGGGTCGTACGGCGGCCCTCATCATTGGCGATCACTACTGGCTCGTTACCTTCCATTACGGCAACGCAGCTATTTGTTGTTCCAAGGTCAATTCCAATTATCTTTCCCATTTGTATATGAATTTTAAGTTCAGGTCTTGATAGTCAATGATAGTGCCATTGGCATTCGTAGTGCTAAATTGTCAGAAATAGCGGTGGATAACGGTTTAAATCGGTCAGGCTTTGAGTTTTGCAGGCGGATGGCTTTTCCCCATTGATTCACATTTTATCTTAATCAACACTAACTTTGGAATAATGGAATGGCTTTGGATCATAGTGGGAATAATTCTTTGCATAGTGGGTATTGCAGGAAGTCTTTTACCCTTATTGCCCGGTCCGCCTATCGCCTATGCAGGATTATTGATTCAACAATTGAGAGACCCAAATCCTTTCACTACAAAGTTCCTTTTAATATGGGCTGCCATCGTAGTAGTTAGTTTAGTTCTTGATTATCTCATTCCTATTTGGGGAACCAAAAAATTCGGGGGAACGAAATATGGAGTATGGGGTTGTACACTCGGTTTTCTCGCTGCTTTTTGGATGGGGCCCTGGGGTGTTATCATCGGGCCATTTGCCGGCGCATTTATTGGTGAAATGATCGGCGGCCAGGATTCAAAAAAATCATTCAAAGCTGCCCTGGGTTCTTTTGCAGGGTTTCTCCTTGGTTCATTTCTAAAACTGGTGATCTGTTTCTTTTTCTTGTTTTATATAATCAGAACTATACCTATATAAATCAAAGCAAGAATCAATAACCCTTTGAAAAGTTCATCTCTTACCTTAGCTTTCACAACCCAAATAAAACTGTATGGCCAATACCATTTCCCAAAAATTAAAAATAAAAACCGGTGATACTTTGCTTACGGTAAATGAACCTTCTGAATTTCAAAAAGGATTGATCGGGCTGCCTAAAGGAGTGAAAATAGTTGAATCAGGAAAAGAATATAACCAGGTGCATTGGTTTGTCCTTAACCGGGCACAAATGGAAAAACAGATGAGTAAAGTAATGAAGCTTTTGAAACCGGCTGTGATGGTCTGGGTATATTATCCGAAAGGAACATCGAAACTTCAAACAGACCTGAACAGGGACAAAGGTTGGGATTGTTTACTCGCTGAAGGAGATAAACTCACCTGGATAAGTTTGATATCTTTTGATGATACATGGAGCACATTTGGTTTCCGTGCAAAAACAGAAGCGGATAAAAAGAAAGAAACAAAACCGCGGCAGGAAAGAGAAATATTTAAATGGGTAAACCCTAAAACGAAAGAAGTTAAACTTCCGGATGATCTGGCAGCAACATTAAAGAAAAACAAAAAGGAAGCGGATTATTTCAATTCACTTTCATTCACCAATAAAAAAGAATATATCGAATGGATCGTAACTGCGAAAAGAGAAGAAACAAGAAATGAGCGAATAACCGAAACGATCGAAAGACTCGCTAAGCAATGGAAGAACCCGAGAAACATATAGGTGAATGATGAATTGTGAATGGGCAATAGAATTATTGGAAACAAACCATTCACTATTCACCATTGCCAATTCACAAATAAAAAACAAGAAATCATGCACATCATCACCTACATTCATTTTCCCGGCGAAGCCGAAGCAGCAATTAATTTTTACAAAGAAGTATTAGGAGCCGAAGTAATTATGAACTCAAAAATGGGTGATGGCCCGATGGAAGTACCGCCACACCTGAAAGATAAGATCATGCATGCACGGCTAAAGATTGGTGAAACCATTCTTTATATCTCCGATACTTTTGACGAAAGTAGAATTGTAAAAGGCAGCAATACTTCACTTTCAGTGCATGTAGATACTCCCGCTGAAGTAGATCCTTTATTTGCCAAGCTTTCTGAAGGTGGGCAGGCAACGATGCCACCTAGCGATGTATTCTGGGGCTCCCGGTTTGGTATGCTCACTGATAAGTTTGGTATTCATTGGATGGTGAATTGTGAATTAAATAAATAAATTTGTATCGTCTTGCAAACACTCACCAACGATACTTACCTGCGGATAGTAAATGCCAAACTGTATATTGACGAAAACTATCATGAGTCAATCGATCTTGAACAGGTTTCAAAGAAAGCATTTATCTCCAAGTTTCATTTTCACCGTTTGTTCCGTCGTATTTATCAAAAGACACCGCTTGAATACATTACAAGAAAAAGAATAGACAAAGCCAAAGAGCTACTATCAGAAAATAAGCCAGTGGGAGAAGTATGTAATGAAATTGGATTTGAAAGCATTACTTCATTCAGCATCTTGTTTAAAAAAGAAATTGGGTTTGCGCCACAGTACTATCGCAATATGGCATACAAGAAAAAGATGGAACAAAAAGCCCAACCGAAGAAAGCGATTCCTCATTGCTTTATTGAAAATTATAAACTGGATAGATCGTGAATGGTGAATAGTGAATTGTCAATAGTTAATAAATGTTTCGAAATTCACAATTCACCATTGACCATTCACAGTAAAGCAAGAATCAATAAGTCTTTACGCTTTTCGAATCCTATATTTACTTTCTAAATTTTATTTTATGGTAACCAAACTTTCTCATACTTCTTTCTTCGTCACCGACCAGGAAAAAGCGTATGATTTTTATGTAAATAAACTTGGCTTTAAAGTCAACACTGATGTTAAAATGGACAATGGGATGCGTTGGCTTACACTCAATCCGCCGGAACAACCAGATCTTGAAATTGTATTGATGAATGCAGCAGGTGATCTAAGTCAAATGGGTTGGGATGATAATACACAAAAAGCATTAAAACTGCTGCTTGAAAAAGGTGTTATGGGCGCAGGTGTTTTACATACACCTGATTGCCGGGCCACCTATGAAGAGTTAAAAGCTAAAGGTGTGAATATTACGGAACCCAAGGAACAATTTTACGGTATTGAATGTATTGTTAATGATGGATGCGGTAACTGGTTCAGTATGACACAGCCTAAGGAAATGCCCGCAGGCGGATGGCAGTAATTTCCTTAATACTTCAATAAATTTTTGCGATGCCATACTAATTGTATGGCATCACTGTTTATATTGCTGAAAAGAAATCCAACCGATGAACGGAGCGCCGCAACAAAAGATCCATAGTAGCACTAGAGATGGTATAATAAAGATCATTTTCTTTTTACTAACCAGTGGCGGGTTGTTTTCATGCTCGCCGAAGATCAATCCCGATAAACCTAATCTCAGCCGCACCAATTTTAAATTTGATTCATTACCCGAATCGCAGATCAATATTCCTGTGCAGGTAAACCTGAATCCTCTGTTTGCTTATGCAGAAAAAAATGTTGACACGGTTTTCACTTCTCCTAATTACCCGAATGACTGGATCTATGAAGGTTGTGATACACGATATAAATATAGTTTCCGGCGCAGCCCATTGCAATTGAAAGCTGCAGTGAACACTTTGCAGTTGGGATTTACAGGTTACTATAAAATTACCGGTAGTACCCGTGTATGTATGAGCAGTACTGCTGTTTCGCCCTGGACACCGCCCTGCCGCTGTGGTTTTAATGAGGATGAACGAAGGGTGAATATATTATTTACAAATGCAATAACTGTAACCCCTGATTTCAAGATCAACCTCAATATAAAACGTGAAGAACCTGTTGCACTCGATAAATGTGAAATGTGTTTTTGGGGACAAGACATTACAAAGATGGTAATGAAAGGATTGAGATCGGAGCTTGATTTTGCAAAGGATGAACTGATAAAAAATTATGGCATTACTGATATCAGATCAAAAGTACAATTGCTGTGGGATGAGTTATGCAAAATATATACGCTGCCGGGATTAGGATATTTACAATTGAACCCCCAACGTATGCAGGTAAACAACCTGCTTGCTCAGGGGGATTCTTTGAAAATTTTTATGGGTCTTTCAGCGAAACCTGTAGTAAGTTTTGAAAAACCAATAGAAGTTCTTTCTACTGTTCCTTATTTACAAACGGTGAACGGGCAAAGCGGTTTTAATATTTTCCTTGACGCGGTGTTGAATTATGATTCATTGAATTCATTGCTGAATGCAAATATCAATGGGCGGCAGTTTGATATTGATAAAGGACCTGTGAAAAAGAAATTTGTAATAAAGCAATGCAAATTGATGGGTGCAGGCAATGAAAAAATAATTGTAAAGGTTGTGTTTGGTGGTGATGAAGAAGGTACCGCTTATCTCGTTGGGAAACCTGTATATGATGAACAAACAAAAATGTTTGAAATAAAGAATATGGAATTTGATATTAAAACCAAGGATGCCTTGCTTAAAGCAGCCGATTGGTTATTTAACCGAAGAATTTTAAGTGTGATCAGCCAATATACCCGGTTCGATCTTTCGCAATACATCAATAATGCAAAAACAATGATGAATGCACAACTGAATAAGGAATGGATTCCAGGGATACGTAGTGAAGGAGTCGTGAATGATTTAAAACTAACCGGCATTTTTCCTTTGCAACAACAATTAATAATAAGAAGTAACTGCAGCGGCTATCTTGCCGTAAAAGTGCAGACAATACCCTTCAGCTTTTAATCCGGTTTTGAAATTTCCTCTACAGGTGTAGCCCTAAATGTAAAGTAGCGCTGAAAAATATAGCTGAAAGCAATCAGCAAAACAGTAGTAATGATCTGCGCAAATGTGGGATAGATAAAAAGTATTTCAACAAAGAATTTCAGCAATGCATAGTTAAGAAAGAGATTAATAAGATATAAAAGAAAATATCTTACGATCTGCACTTTACCTTTCATCCGGGAATCAGTGAAGACCACATATTTCATAAGGAAGAAACCAAAAGGAAAAGCGATAAAGAAAGACATGAACAACGCTCCGCTGTAAGGCTTGAATTCATAAAAGCCAAGATCAAGGTTCTGTTCCCTGAGTACGAACTTGAAAAAGACATACCAGGCCGTAAATCCAACAAATGTATTAAGCCCTCCACAGGCTGCATAACGAAAGGTCTGCAGGTTCATTAAACTGCGGAAAGGCGGATAGAAAAAATCTACCACTGGTATCACAAGGTCTCTTACATTATGAATATGTCGGCGCATAAAGGCGCAAAGATAATCCGAAAGTTTATAGTTTTTGGTTTATGGTTTATAGTTAATGGTGCAGTAAATTTGCCGGCTAACTACAACTAATGTCAATCGTAAATAAAATAAAGGATTCAGTACAGGTATCACTGGCACAATTGTATAACCAAAAGGTTCCTGTTGAGGGTATAACAGTAAATGAAACAAAGCCGGAATTTGAAGGTGATTACACCGTTGTTCTTTTTTCATTTGTAAAGTCTTTAAAAAAAACGCCGGAACAATTAGGAAATGAACTGGGTGAAAACCTTGTGAAAAATAACCGCGAATTATTTACAGGCTTCAATGTTATAAAAGGCTTTCTGAACCTCACCGTTGCAGATCCATACTGGACAGATTTTCTTCAAACAAATTTCGGTAATAGTAGGTTTGGCAGCAAACCTTCGAACGGCAAAAAGGTAATGGTAGAATACTCCTCTCCTAATACTAATAAACCACTTCACCTCGGGCATCTCAGGAATAATTTTCTTGGATGGAGTGTGGCTGAAATTCTGAAAACAAACGGTTACGAAATAATTAAAAGCTGTATGGTAAATGACCGGGGCATTCATATTTGCAAAAGCATGATCGCATGGCAGCTTTTCGGAAATGGCGATACTCCTCAATCAACAGGCATTAAAGGAGATCATTTTGTTGGGGACTATTATGTAAAATTCAATGATGAATATAAAAAACAGGTAGAAGAATTAGTAACAGGTGGAATGACAAGAGAACTGGCGGAAAAAGAAGCTCCTATCATGAAATCTGCACAACAAATGCTGGTAGATTGGGAAGCGGGCAAACCTGAGATAATAGATCTATGGGAAAAAATGAATAGCTGGGTGTATGAAGGATTTGATATTACTTATAAAAGGATTGGAAGTGATTTTGACATTATATATTATGAAAGTCAAACTTACCTGTTAGGCAAAAAAGCTGTGGAAGCAGCTCTTGCAAAAGGAGTTTTTGTAAAAGAGGATGATAATAGTGTGTGGATCGATTTAACCGCCGAAGGTCTCGATAAGAAAATTGTTCAGCGAAAAGATGGTACATCGGTATATATAACCCAGGACATTGGGCTGGCACAGCAGAAATATGATAAATATAAAATTGATCAGAGTATTTATGTGATTGGTGACGAACAGAACTATCATATGAAAGTGCTTCAGCTAATTTGTAAGAAACTGGGACTTCCCTATGCCGATGATATTTACCACCTGAGCTATGGAATGGTGGAATTGCCAACTGGTAAAATGAAAAGCCGCGAAGGCACTGTTGTGGATGCAGATGATATAGTAGATGAAATGGTAATGGTTGCAAAAAATAAAACCGAAGAACTTGGGAAAGTAAAAGACTTTACCACAGATGAACTGAAAGAGCTTTATGATACGATCGCATTGGGTGCATTGAAATTCTTCCTGCTTCGTGTTGATCCTAAAAAGCGAATGGTTTTTAATCCTGAAGAGTCAATCGACTTTCATGGATTTACAGGACCATTTGTGCAATACACTTATGCAAGGATAAAGTCTATTTTAAGAAAAGGTTTAGAGATCAGGGATCAAGGGCCAGGACCCGGAAGTTTATTTCCATTAGAAAAAAATTTACTAATCAAGCAAGAACAATATCAAACAATACTTGAGCAGGCAGCCGCAGAACACAATCCATCTGTAATTGCCATTTATGCATTTGAACTGGCAAAGCTTTTTAATTCGTTCTACACAGAACATTCAGTAATGAATGCAGAGAGTGAAGAAAAAAAACAATTACGTCTTCAGCTAAGCCAGATGACCTCAAATATAATTGCATCGTCCCTGCACTTAATGGGAATAAGAGTTCCTGAAAGAATGTAAGACAGTTATTCAGTTCGCAGTCAACAGCCGGCAGTTTTTACAGTTTACACTATCATAGTTACCTGATTAAAAAAGAAAAACCGGAAAGCGAAGACTTTACGGTTTAAAAGTATTTGACTGTTGATTGCAAATTGCTGACTGATCGGCTGCACTACATTCCCATAATCTGCTTCTTCTGCTTCAGGTTACTAAGCGAAGGATCCATTTCAATGGCTTTATCACAAAGTGCAACGCCTTTCTCTTTCTCTCCTTTTTTCTGGTAGGACATACCAATCATATAAAGTGCTGAAGCGTTTTCCTTGTCATACTCAAGCATTCTATCCCAGTAATCAATAGCCATTTGATATTTGCCTTTAAAATAGTAGCCTTCAGCAATCATGTTCAGGATATTCAGATCGCTGGGGCGTTTAATAAGAATTTCATTCAGGATACTTACACCTTCTTCAAGCTTACCTGCGTTCAGGTAAGCAATACCGAGGTTCTCCAGGTAATCATTATCTCTTTTGTAGCCTTTCTCTGCAGCAAGCAGAATATATTTTAAGGCGTTCTGATCATCATGTATAGCATAACAAATCAACCCCATCTCATACATCCAGAAATTCTTTGTTGAATCCATTTCGATCGCTTTTTTGAAATAAGGGATCGCCAGTTTATAGTTCATCATATCGGCATAGCTATGAGCTATGAGATAAGGAATCTCTGCATTAGCCGGATCTTCTTTTGCTGCTGAGTTTAAATATTTGATGGCTTCACCATAATTATCATCATCATAATGTATACGTCCAATATAATAATCTACTTTTTCAGCAGGATCCAGTTCTTTCAATTTCCTGGCATATGGAATAACATCTGATTTCAATTTCAGGTTATACGAGAGCATCATCAGTTGTTTGTAGTTAGCTGCTGTTGCATCACCCAACTCAACCAATTTTTTAAAGTTTTCTCTTGCCTCATTATATTTTCGTAAGTCAAGACAGCTATTGGCCAGTTCAGTAACGATATTTTTATTGCTGGCCTCGTAACGGATAGCTTTTGAAAAATTCTTATAAGCTTCCATCTTACGGCCATTTTGTTTTTCCAATAATCCTTTCTGGTAAAAATATTCGGCACTGTCTGTGTTAACAGGTATAGCTTGTACCACTGAAATAGAGCTGATCTGTGTGGCTGATGTTTGGCTGAAGCCTGCTAATGTTGCAAGCATGGCCATTGCAGTGAGTAAGTAGCGGTTCATAGGGTTTGTTTTAAATTGGACTACAGTATTGAACTGGTTTCTTAACACAAGATAAAATTTCATTAATACTAATCAAAGCAAATCGTAAGGATAAAAGTAATCGCAAAAATCATTCCTTGTATAAGATTTTTGACAATTTATTGCTCCAAACCAAGAATACTGTTGCCTTATTTGCCAGCTAAATGAAACTCATCTACATTGATAAAACGGCCATTGATTTAGAATATTTTACGCCCAAATCTTTTATTAATGCTTTAGGTAAATTTTCTCCGTACAAATCCGGAAAGATCCTCATCGTTATTAGTAAAAGAAGCTGATTGGATTGTAATCACTAATCTGAACTTCGTTGGAGATAACTTCCTTTACTTTTATAAAATGCTGCAATGCAATACTTATTCGACTAACACTTGATACAATAAGTGCTCTCCAACTGGTTGTTACTTAAAATAAAAGGCGATAATGGGCAATTTAAACCTACCTTCGTCCCGACAATTTGAGTTTTATAGCTCCTGTAATCGAACATTATTTGTTTTCAGATACTCCTTCTTTTACTCTGCATTTTTCTCAAGTATTTCTTATTTCTAAATTTTTACAATGAACATTTATGTTTCAAATCTGAGCTATGCAACTTCAGATCAGGATTTAATGCAATTATTTACCCCATTTGGCCAGGTTTCATCTGCCAAAGTAATTATGGACAAGTTTTCTAACCGCAGCAAAGGCTTTGGTTTTGTTGAATTATCCGACTCAGGAGATGCTGAAAAAGCTATCAAAGAACTTAATGGCACCATGAATGATGGCCGCCCCCTGGTAGTAAATGAAGCAAAACCAAAGAAGGATAAATGGTAAAAATCGTTACCTTTCAATAACTATTTTAAAAGCCGATCGATTCATTTTAATTATTTAAGCTTTTTTTCTTATGACATCTGATAAAATTGAAGAGTATATTGAACAAAAGAAAAGGAAAGATATTCCGGTAAATATTCATTTTAAAGACCGGAATACCGTTGCAGGAGTTTTTATCCAGGCTATTGATTACGAAGAACTGAAATCAAAAAATTTCTGGCGCATCGTAAGCAGTGCTAACCTGGATGAATGGAAAAAGACAAAGAATACAGGACTGGCACGTATTTTCAATGGGCTATCTTTTACCCGCCTTACCGATGAAAAGCCATAGCCGTTTATTTGATTTTTTATTGACGTTTAAAATAAAAACTTAATTACCGACAATGTTCAGACAGACCTGGAAAATATACCTCCCCGTAATAAACATATTAATCAAGAAATCAGCCACGGGTGAACAATCGCTTTCGATGAATCACACCGATTTTGAAAGAGCAGCCGGCGGCCGGAAAATAAAATTCAGTTTCTCCGCTATTGAAATTAATAACGGACGTATTCCTATCTCATCCAAACTCATGCCGCTTGCAAGTGATCTTGTAATGCTGCTGCAGGAAGATGATCAAAGTAAAAAATTACTTGCCAACCGGAAGTTTGAATTTGCAATGAGCAATGATTTTATGCTTGCGATCAGGGATATTACTGTTGCGGTTGAAACCAATTAGATATTGACCGATAACAGAACTTTTTACAATAGCCATCGGGCTATTTTTTTTGGATAAAAGCCAAATTAATCATTTAAGGAGTTAACTTTAATACAAGAATTTACTCAATCCATCACTAATCGTATTTTGAATATGCATCGTTCAGTTATTACCGGAACAGGTTCATATATCCCTCCTTTTATACAGTCCAATAAAGATTTCGCAAAGCATCTTTTTTACAGCGAAGACAAAGAGGCGCTTGATAAAGATCCTGAGGAGATCATTGAAAAATTCAGGCTGATCACAGGCATAGAAGAAAGACGATATGCCACCGATGAGTTGAATACATCAGACATCGGATATTATGCCGCCAAAGCGGCTCTCGATGATAGCGGTACTGACCCGGAACAGATCGATCAACTAATTGTGGCGCATAATTTCGGAAATGTGTTTAAACATACTATTCAAACTGATGCAGTGCCATCCCTGGCAAGCCGTATCAAACATGCTTTAGGGATAAAAAATCCTAACTGTGTTGCATATGATATTTTATTTGGCTGCCCGGGTTGGGTGCAGGGTTTAATTCAGGCTGATGCTTTCTTTAAAGCAGGCGTGGCAAAAAAAGCGCTGATCATAGGAACAGAAACTTTGTCCCGTGTAATAGATATGTATGACCGTGACAGTATGATATTCAGCGACGGTGCAGGTGCAACTGTTATAGAATTTAATGAAGTAGCAGCTGAAGGACCAGGTATACTCGGTGCCGCAGCGCAAACACATTCTTTAGAAGAAGTTGATTATATTAACATGGGTATAGCCTATAATCCGGGTAGCGATCCTCGTGTACGTTATATAAAAATGAAAGGCCGCAAGGTTTATGAATATGCTATGAAATTTGTTCCTGCTGCCATGAAAGAATGTCTTGAAAAAAGTAATGTAGAAATAAAACAGGTGAAGAAAGTTTTCATTCACCAGGCAAATGAAAAAATGGATGATGGAATTATTAAAAGACTTTACCAACTGTACGGCATAAAAGAAATACCAAAAGACATTATGCCTATGAGCATACATTGGCTTGGCAACAGTTCTGTTGCAACAGTGCCTACTCTATATGATTTGGTGATAAAAAATAAAGTAACCGGTCATGAATTAAAACCCGGCGATATCGTTTTGTTCGCTTCCGTTGGTGCCGGCATGAACATAAACGCTGTTTGCTATCGCTGCTAAGTCGTTTGTACCAATTATCAACCTAGTATTTTCACATTCACTGCAACCGGGCCCCGGGGGCCGCCTTCAGTTTCAAAACTTACTTTATCGTTCTCTTTTACTGGTCCAGGTAAATTATTGATATGTACAAAAACACTTTCCTGGGTAACCATGTCTTTAATGAATCCAAATCCTTTTTCCTGGTTGAAAAAAGTGATTTTACCGGTCCGTTCCTGCGGTTCTGATTCCACATACTTTGGAACACCAATTTCGATATCCTCTGCTTTTATTTCCACTTTACGTCGTGGATCTGGTGGTTTTGAAGAAATATTTCCATTTTCATCCACATAGGCCATCATGTCATCAAGGCTCTTACCTTTCGATGCATTATCCTTTCGTTCCTGCATTTTTTCTTTTTTGTCCTTTTTTTCTTTTTGTTTTTTCTTTTCCCGTTCCTTTTTATTCCATGATTCAGCCATGTATAAATAAATTTTTAGTGATTAAATTATCCGCTGGTTATTGAGAATTGCGAAAGCTAATGAGAGAGAAAATTTTGCTTTTTGCCCGGCAGATTTATATAAAGGTAGTCTTTTTCAGGCAGACCCCTTTTTCAAACTTATCTACCGCATAAGATGTGAGTAATTTCTTAAATAAAAGATCATGGCAGGGTTAAGTTGCCTGCAAAACACATTCGGTATAAGTTCCGATTTCGGCCGCGGTAACCTGCTTCAGTTGCTCACGAAGCTCATCAACCGCTGAATTCTTTACAAAAAACTCCAGGATGCATGCATACTGGCAGTTTTCATAATATGCTTCGTAAATATTAAGCTTTACGTCTGGCATCAACTGGTTGTAAGATGAAAAATCATGCGGTCTGTCAATAAGAAATACAAAGACTTTAGATTCATCCGCTTTTGCTTTTTTCAATTGTTCTTCCTGTATAAGCAGGTAACCTCCGGCTTTTTTTGCCCGGATTTCCACTTCAGCAATTTTTGCAGATCTTTTGGGTCTGAAAAAAACAAAGCTGAATTCGTCAGTTACAGAATAATGCTGAGCTATATATTTAAACCCATTTTTTGCAGGCGTCTGCTGAAGCGTCACTTTCACATCATGATTTTCGGAACGAACAAATCTTTCCCATTCACTAATAAACTCACTGCTTTCCAATACTGTTTCAAAAAAAACGAACTGTACAATTTTGTCTTCTGGCATTTCGGGAAGGTAGGCTTATTATTTCGCCCCACCTATTTAAACAATTGCCGTTCGTGTTATTGATAGATCATGAACTTCCTTAAAATAAAAAACCAGGCCACTATAAAATGACCTGGTTATATTTTTTTAATCACCTGTTTTTTTATTCGCAAGTCAACCCGGCAACTGAAGGAGCTATTTCAACTCCGTTTGCATCTTTCACTGACCAGCTACCTGTGATCACTCCACCGGTATTAGTTGAATTCCACCTGATCCTTATTCTTACTCTTTCACAAGCTGACATACTTCCTTGAATTTTTATTATCCTGTTGCTGCTTCCTCCTGGTGTAGATTGTGAATAGGTTAGATTTTCACCGCCTTCTAAAAATTCAATATCAGCATTTGCACCAGTAAAATTTGTAAGGCCTCCCTGCATTTTTATATAACTCATATCACTTTCTGCGGTTAAAGTATATATCGCTTCACGTTCAGTACCGCATGATATTGCATCACCTTCAAAAGTTGTAGCACAACGGGCTGCACAAATTTCAAATAGGCTATACCAGCAGTTCATGTTAATTGGTGAGTTCTGTCCTTCCTGGTGAATGCCAATAGAAAGTACATCACACTTTTTCCAGCCAGTAGGCAATGGGAAAGTAAATTCAGCTGTTGCGCCGCTTGCTAAGGTTGGAACAGATCGAACGACTCCGTTAACTGTAGCACTAACAAGATCTGAAGCATTTGTATTCTTACCGCTTTTTACATAAGTAACTTTTACTACCAGGTCTGTTGCAGTATTATAAGCTACATACGTAACTGTTTTCGTATGAAAGTCAGAATTAGGTCCACCCCAGCTTGAGCTGCACATTGCAGAACGTTCAACAAAAGGACCGGCCGGATTAATACAATCGGATGAACAGTCCATTAAACGTTGTGAAGTAGTTATTTCCTGGGTTGCATTTATTGATGGTACGATGCCAAATGCATCGGCCGAATCATTTGTACCGAGGTCTGTTTTTTTACAGGAATAAATAATTAAAGATGCGAGAACCAACCCCTTTGCAAGGGTAGAGAAACGATTAGCTTTCATGAGTATGGGTTTACGAATTAAAAATTAAATACGGAAATATTCAGGGTATTTTTCAGGTGGGATATTGGTAGATCAAACAAGTGAATCGCAGGACAAAAGTAGCAGCATCTACGATGTATGCAATAGGAAATATACGGATTGATTAAAATTTTTGCTTCTGCAAAGGTTTGCAAAAAGATTTTTCCGTCATGCCGATCAAGTCAGCTAAGGCTGCAATTTCCCAATGACAGACAATATCAACATAAATACCCCAAATCGCCATTTTTCCCCTTCAACCCCTATCTTTGCCGACCTCCAAAGAAAGGCTTTGGGGCATATTATAACTCAACGTTTTACCTAATATCAGATTATGGACAAATTGATTTACCTCGTTCCTGTTATGGGTGCCATTGGCTTGCTTTACACACTTATAAAATTCAATTGGGTGTCGAAGCAGGATGCCGGCACCGATCGTATGAAAGAAATCAGCAATTATATTGCTGAAGGTGCTATGGCTTTTTTAAAAGCTGAATGGAAAATACTTACCTATTTCGTTATTATAGTTGGACTACTGCTGGGTGTTATGAGTATGAGTAATACACACAGTCACTGGAGTATTTCGCTTGCATTTGTATTTGGCGCTGTATGTAGTGCACTCGCAGGTTATATCGGTATGAAAGCGGCTACTAAAGCCAATGTACGTACAGCACATGCGGCACGTACAAGTTTAAGCAAAGCATTAAATGTTTCTTTTACCGGTGGAGCAGTAATGGGACTCGGTGTTGCTGGTTTAGCTGTAATGGGTTTAGGTGGTTTGTATATCATTTTAAAAATGGTATTTGCTCCTGAAGCAGCGGCTAACAGCGAAGAGATGCTGAGAACAATTGAAGTATTAACTGGTTTTTCTTTAGGCGCTGAATCAATTGCATTATTTGCCCGTGTAGGTGGAGGTATTTATACAAAAGCTGCTGACGTAGGCGCTGACCTTGTTGGTAAAGTAGAAGCAGGTATTCCTGAAGATGATCCACGCAACCCGGCAACTATTGCAGATAATGTAGGTGATAATGTTGGTGATGTTGCAGGAATGGGTGCCGATCTTTTCGGCTCTTATGTTGCGACTGTATTAGCAACAATGGTATTGGGACAGGAAACAATTTCAATAGATAATTTTGGCGGCTTCGCACCTATCCTGTTGCCAATGATGATCGCAGGTGTTGGTATCATCTTCTCTATCATCGCTACTTTTTTTGTACGCATCAGCGAAAATGCAGGTGTAAACACAGCTACAGTTCAAAAAGCATTGAACATGGGTAACTGGGGCTCAATTGTATTAACGGCAATTGCATGTGGCGGATTGGTATATTATATCTTACCCGAAACAATGATTTTACGTCATCATGAATTTACCCGCAATGGTGTACTCGGCGCTATCGCAGTTGGTTTGACTGTTGGTACGCTAATGAGTATGATTACAGAATACTATACTGCAATGGGCAAACGCCCTGTTAATTCTATTATTAAACAAAGTGGTACCGGGCATGCTACCAATGTTATTGGTGGTTTGGCTGTTGGTATGGAATCTACATTTTTACCAATACTTGTTTTGGCTGGCGGTATCTATGGTTCGTTTGCATGTGCAGGTTTATACGGTGTGGCAATTGCTGCTGCAGGTATGATGGCAACAACCGCAATGCAATTAGCAATTGATGCATTCGGTCCTATTGCAGATAACGCCGGTGGTATTGCTGAAATGAGTGAGCTACCAAAAGAAGTTCGTGAAAAAACGGATGTACTGGATGCAGTGGGCAATACTACTGCTGCAACAGGTAAAGGTTTTGCAATTGCTTCTGCTGCTTTAACAGCATTGGCTTTGTTTGCAGCATTTGTTGGCGTAGCAGGCATTACAGGTATTGATATTTATAAAGCAGATGTATTGTCTTGCTTATTTGTCGGTGGAATGATCCCATTCATTTTCTCTTCATTGGCTATTCGTGCCGTAGGCCAGGCTGCAATGGCAATGGTAGAAGAAGTTCGCCGCCAGTTTAAAACCATTCCGGGTATTATGGAAGGAACTGGTAAACCTGAGTATGATAAATGCGTTGCGATCTCTACTGATGCATCTATTAAAAAAATGATGCTGCCAGGTGCTATTGCAATTCTTTCTCCATTGATCATTGGTTTTATATTTGGACCAGAAGCATTGGGTGGCTTTTTAGCCGGCGCAACAGTAAGTGGAGTATTGATGGGAATGTTCCAGAACAATGCTGGTGGTGCATGGGATAATGCAAAGAAAAGTTTTGAGAAAGGCGTAGAAATAAACGGACAGATGTATTATAAAAAATCTGAACCACACAAAGCATCGGTAACAGGTGATACTGTTGGTGATCCTTTTAAAGACACTTCAGGTCCTTCAATGAATATCCTCATCAAACTGATGTCGATCGTTTCATTGGTTATTGCTCCTACCCTTGCAAGTCTTCATCATACTAAATCAGGAGTTGCAGAAAATAAAGTTTACATACAAGAAATTCGTCAAACCAATACTGATAATACAGCAACTGCTGAATTTAAAAAAGATCCACTTGCAGAAGCATTGGAAAAAGATGGATTAATCTCCGGTGACTATAGTCTTGAGATAAGAGGGGGTTCAATAATTTTGAACGGAAAAACGCTTTCTGATTCTATATTTAAGAAATATATGCATCTCATACCAATTGATACACTTTCGATTCATTAAGTAAAAAGAACAAAGAAGAGTCCCGCTGAAAAGCGGGATTTTTATTTCAATATGATTGCTCCTAATGCAGGTAAGTTCACAGTAACCTTATAAAGTTTGCTTTTTTTATCTACCAACTCAGAGCGGATATCAGGATTATAAATATCACCTGTACCCCAGTATTTTTTTGAATCACTATTGAAGAGTTCTTCTGTATAAGCTTTTCCTTCTACATGCACATCCCAGTCATTTCTTGTAACTGGAGTAAGATTTAGTATAATTAAAAGGTCATCTTTTGTTTTCTTGCCTTTACGTCTATATACTACTACACTCTCTGCCCTGTGATTCAGATCTACCCATTCAAACCCATACAAATTAAATTGGTTTTCGTGTAAAGCAGGTTCTGCTTTTAATAAGGCGTTTAAATCAGTAACACAATCCTTCAATGATCTATGTGAATCATGTTGTAGTAAATGCCAATCGAGTTCGCTTTTGTAATTCCATTCACTTGTTTGTCCAAACTCACAACCCATGAATAATAATTTAGCACCGGGATGTGTCCACATATATGTATATAACAATCGCAGGTTCGCAAATTTTTGCCAGTCATCACCCGGCATTTTATAAAGCATCGGGCTTTTGCCATGCACTACTTCATCATGACTGAAAGGCAACATAAAATTTTCATCATAATAATACATCATGCTGAATGCAAACTTATCCTGGTGATGCTGACGAAACAATGGATCGAATTTGAAATAATCAAGCGTATCATGCATCCATCCCATCATCCATTTCATACCAAAGCCTAACCCTCCGGCAAATGTTGGCTTGGAAACTCCAGGCCAGTCTGTTGCTTCCTCAGCAATAGTTTGTGTATCGGGAAAATCACGGAAGATCGTTTCGTTCAGATCTTTTATGAATGCAATGGCTTCCAAATTTCCATCACCGCCATGTTCGTTAGGTTCCCACTGTCCATGCGTTCTTGAATAATTTAATTTCAGCATAGATGATACCGCATCTACACGTATGCCATCGATATGAAATTTATCAAACCAATATCTTGCACTGCTGATAAGAAATGATTTTACTTCTCCCCTTTTATAATTGAAAATATAACTGTTCCAGTCAGGATGAAATCCTTTGCGCATATCTGCATACTCGTATGTATGCGTACCATCAAACATAAATAGCCCATGTGTGTCGTATGGAAAATGCGAAGGCACCCAATCGAGTATCACACCAATTCCTTCCTGGTGAAAGGCATCAATGAGTTTCATCAATCCCTGGGGATCACCAAAACGTGAAGTAGCTGCAAAATAACCGCAGCACTGATAACCCCAGCTTCCATCGAAAGGATGTTCCATTACAGGCATCAACTCCACATGGGTAAAACCCATTTCTTTTACATAAGGCACCAGCCGTTCTGTTATCTGTGCATAGGTGTTGTAAGTTTCTTCATCCGCCGGATCCGGTCGCTGCCAGCTTGCCAGGTGCACTTCATACACACTCCAGGGAGCATCGAGTGAATTATGCTTTTTTCTTTTCTTCATCCACTCCTTGTCATTCCACTCATAAAATAAATCCCAGGTTATACTGGCTGTATCAGGTCGTTTTTCCCAGAAGTTGGCAAACGGATCGCCTTTCGCCTGTTCTCTTTTTTTATAGCCAACAATATGATATTTGTAAACTTCTCCGAGTTTGAAATCAGGAATGAACCCTTCCCAGATGCCACTATTATCCCAACGGGCATAGAGTTCGTGCATATGCGGGTACCAATGATTAAAATTGCCGACAACAGAAACAGAGCTTCCATTTGGTGCCCATACACAGAAATAAATACCCCATATACCGTTTACTTCTACGGAATGTGAACCAAATTTTTCATAAAGGGAATAGTTGGTGCCTTGCTGGTAGTTCTTCACATCTTCATCCGTAAGCATTGAATAATTCCACACCGCTTTTGAGGTATCTATAAAATTTTCTTCCTCATATTTTTTCTTATCTGGCTTTGAGCGGACAGACCCTTGATCATTTTCTTCATTTTTTTGTGTGGACTTTTTCGAAAGTTGCGTCATAATAAATTCGTTTCTTTTCCGTTCATGTAAAATACAATCCTTTAACGTAAAATTAGAATCTATTTTGCGGCATTAAGGATAAGAAGATGGAAATTCGTCCCGCTTTTGAAATCCACTATCCACATTTAACCAGACCACTCAACCTAAACCGTATAGCCAACTAATGAGAAAAACATTTCTATGCCTGCTTGCATTTATTATAGCAGCAACCGCCTACTCACAACAATCTTCTTTAAAAGGAATTATTACCGATACTTCAGAAAAAAAGAACCTGCAATACGCAGTTGTTTCATTGATCCGTGAACAGGATTCTGTACTTGTAAAATTTGCCCGTACAAAACCGGATGGTTCTTTTTCCATTCATGGATTAAAACCCGGTAATTATATTCTTACCGTATCAAGACCAAAATATGCCAGCTACACAGATAAAGTTGTTATTAAAGAAAATGAATCGAAGGATCTTGGCACACTCAGTATCATCTCTGCAGGCAAACTGCTTGAAGAAATAGTGATTCGTCAGAATAGAGCCATAGTTGTAAAAGGTGATACAATTGAATATAAAGCCGACAGTTTTAAAGTAGCGATGGGTGCCAATGTGCAGGAACTTTTAAAACGTTTACCCGGTATAGAAGTAGATAAAGATGGAAAGATAACTGCACAAGGTAAACAAGTGGAAAGAGTATTGGTAGATGGTGAAGAATTTTTTACCGACGACCCGGCAATCGTAACAAAAAATCTGCGGGCTGATGCCATTGATAAAGTACAGTCCTACGATAAGAAAAGCGACCAGGCAGAATTTACCGGTGTAGATGATGGTGTACAAAGTAAAACGCTTAATCTCGTATTGAAGGAAGATAAAAAGAAAGGCTATTTCGGAAAAATAGCTCCGGGTGTTGGAACCAACGGCCGGTACAGTAATGAAGCAATGTTCAATTTATTTAAAGGAAAAAAGAAAGCAGCTGCCTATGGTATAATGTCCAATACAGGTAAGATCGGTTTAGGTTGGGAAGACAATGATAAATTCGGCGGTGGCGGTGATTTTGCAGATGGCGATATAGAAATGGGTGCCGGTTATATTTCGATCAATAATAGTGACTACGATGATGAATTTAGCGATTGGGGTCAAAGTTACTGGGGCGAAGGAGTACCCGTTTCACTGAAGACAGGCGCCCATTTCAGTAATAAATGGGAGAAAGATAAATTTCATATCAACGGCAACTATAGTTTTAAAAGACAGACCAATGATGCCGAAGGCGGTTCTTTATATAAATACCTTCTACCCGATTCCGCTTATTACAGTTTCGAAAATCACCGGAATATTTCAGAAGAGAACAGGCATCTCTTCACAGGATTTTATGATGTAAAGATCGATTCATTATCTTCTTTTAAGATCCGCTTGAATGCACAAAAGTTAAAAAGTATTCGCCAGCAGTTTACTAACTCTGGTACCAATGATGAATTTGAAGAAGCTGTAAACCGTAATATCAGGAATTTAACCACCAACAGTAATAGCGAAGCAGCCCTGCTAAGTTTATTGTGGAGAAAGAAATTTAAAAAGATCGGTCGCACCTTATCTGTTTCTGCTTCGCAAAAAATAAGTGACAAGAGTAGCGATGGATATTTTGACTCCTATACACAAATCTATAATGCAGGGACAATTAGTGACCTCGATTCTCTGCGGCAATACAAAGAAAATACGGGCCGCAATTTAAAAACACAGGCAAGGGCCGTATTCACCGAAAAATTTTCGTCCAAATTAATGGTTGAGTTTAATTATACATTCGGACTTAATAATACATTGAATGATCAGCAGACATACGATAAAGCGATCAATGGTAAATATGAAGATTATAACCAACTATTCAGCAACCGCTATTCATTGAATATTTTATCCAATACTGGTGGTGCTAAATTCCAGATCAATGGAAAGAAAATAACTGGTAATGCCGGTCTTAATATCGGCCGTACTACTTATTCACAAAAAGATTCAGCAGGTCTGCTTAGCAGTAAATATTCTTATACTAATCTGTTACCGAGTTCAAGGCTTACTTATAAATTTGGTCCACAGAAAAGTTTGGGATTAAACTACAATGGCAGCAACAGGCCGCCTTCTATGAGCCAAATACAGCCATTAGTGGTTAATAATGATCCGTTGAATTTAACAATTGGTAACCCCGACCTGGAGCAATCTTACAATCATAATTTTGGACTTAATTACAATGATTTCAAAACACTGAGCGGTAGAAATACCTGGGCAAATGCAAATTTTAGTTTTACCGACAAAGCGATCGTAAGCAGTGAAACGATCAATGCAGAAGGAAAACGAATTGTTCAATATGTGAATACTGCTGGTACTTATAATTATGGTTTTTATATAAGCAATGGATATAAAATAAAAAAACCAGAAATGCGTATAAGTTTCCGCATAAACAGCAACGGCAGCCGCAGCGTTAACTTTATAAACGGAACCAAAAATGAGAGTAACACTTTCCGTTATGGTATAGGCCCCGGAATTTCAAAATATAAAGAAGGTAAATACGACATTTATATCAACTACGATTTCAGCAATAACAGTAACACCAGTTCATTAAACAATCGTAAAACAAGTTTCTGGTCACAAAACATCAACAATAGTTTTAATTTTTATGTTGGGAAGGATGAAAAATTCAGCATTGGCACCAATCTTAATATAAACCTGCGTGAGAAAACAGATGCCTTTGATAATAATAATGATGTGTACAACTGGTCGGCTTCTACAAGTTTGAAATTATTTAAGAATAATACGGGTGAAATAAAACTGGAAGTACAGGATATTCTTAACCAGAAAATTGGCTTTGATCGTCAGACCACATCCAACTATATCTCCGAACGTACTTATGAAGTGCTGCGTCGCTATGCGCTGGTCAGCTTTATATGGAACTTTAGTAAAGGTCCCGGACAAAAATAAAATAACATGAAAAAATTATTTTCAATACTCCTGTTTAGTGGTGCTACCTTTTTGGGAAAGGCACAAATGCAAACTGATTTTATTACTGCAGGTAAAATAAAATTTGAAAGAAAAACAAATGTGCACCGGCTTTATTTTACAGACGAAGAAATGGGCAGTTGGGAGGAGGCTTTTAAAAAAGCAATTCCTCAGTTCCAAACGAATTTATTTGAGCTCAGCTTCAATAACAATCAATCACTATATAAGCCTTCGAAAGATAATCCTGAAAATAAAATGGGATTTTTTGGCGAAGCACCCGGTGCAAACAATGTGATCTATAAAGATCTTGAGATGGGAAAAGCAGCCAGCCAGAAACAAATATTTGAAAAACTGTTTCTCGTAAGCGACAGCATTCCGCAATATGAATGGAAACTACAACCCGAAACAAGAACCATTGCAAATTTCGAATGTAAAAAAGCGATCACCCGTATCTGCGATTCAGTAGTAATAGTTGCCTTTTATACGGAAGAGATTCCCGTTTCATCCGGCCCTGAATCATTTGGCGGTTTACCGGGCATGATACTAGGGTTAGCTGTTCCCCGTTTATATACTACATGGTTTGCAACAAGTCTTGAAATTTCGAACGCTGCACCACCTGCAGCACCAACAAAAGGTAAAGACACAGATTCAAAAGGATTATTAAAATCAATTGAATCGGGTATTGGTAAATGGGATGCCAAGTATAAGGATAGATTGATCTGGCAATCGATATTGTAAATTATTTTTTCAATTCCAGTACCAATACATATTTTTCTCCAAGCGTCAATGTAGGTTCAAGATTGAACGTAGCTCCTGTTGCTGCATCCAGTGCTTTTGTAAATCCATTCATCCGTTCTGCAAATCTTGAAAGATCAATAATAGCCGGCGTTTCATTCGAGTTTACAATGCACATGACTGTTTGCGTGGATGTATAGCGGAAATAAACATAAACACCATCCTCCGGTACAAACTGCATGGTCTTACCGTTTTTTATTGCGGATGAGTTTTTCCGGAAATTGGCCAATGTTTTTACATAATTAAATGCTTCATTCTCTTCAGCAGTTCTACCAGATGCATCAAATTTGTTTTGCGCATCGCCGGGCCAGCCACCGGGAAAATCTTTTCTTACTTCAGCATCAGTTGGATCTTTAAAATTTTTCATCAGTATCTCTGTGCCGTAATAGAACTGCGGTATCCCTCTTATGGTAAACAACATTGCAATTGCCATTTTATAGTTGCGCATATTTTCTCCAACAATTGAATAAATGCGATCCTGGTCATGATTATCCAGCGAGGTACAATTATTCATCGGGTTTTTATAAAGCATATCCTGGGCAAGTGTTGTATAAAGACTACTTACTCCCCCATCCCAACTAAATGGCTGTTTGATCGCATTGTGAATGGAAAACATAACAGGAAAATCAGTAACACCCGGGCAATTATGTTTAAAAGGAACCGTAAGATTATTTTCAGAATAGTAAGCTGTGCTGGCAACAAGGTTCACTGCTGTCTCGCCAAAAACAGTGATCTTCGAAAACTCTTTGCGTAATACATCATTTATTTTATTAAGAAAGACAGGGTCATTATAAAAATAAGTATCTACCCGCCAACCGTCCAATCCAAATTCTTCTGTAGCCCAAACTGCATACTGAATTAAAAAATTTGAAACAAAAGGGTTTCGTTGATTTAGATCCACCAAAAAAGGTGTGAACCATCCATCGGCTGTGATCTTTGCATCCAGTTTAGAAGCATTCGGATCGAACAGTGTTTGATTTTTATGAGAAGTATTCTGGTAGGTTGGCCATTGATTTATCCAATCCTTTGCAGGCAGATCACGAAAAAGAAAATGATCATTACCGATATGATTGTACACAGCATCCTGGATAATTTTCATTCCCTTTTTATGGGCCTCATCAATCAAAGATCTATATGCTTCATTTCCTCCAAATCGCTTGTCCACTTCATACTGATTCGTAAATGCATAACCATGATAAGTGCTGCGGCTTGTACCGCCTTCCATTGTCCGGCTCATATTATTTTCAGTCACCGGTGTCATCCAGATAGCAGTAGCACCTAGATCTTTTAAATAATCAAGATGGTTTTGCACACCTTTTAGATCACCACCATGCCGGTCGAATGGATTATTGCGGTCATGATCCTTATCCCTCATATCAGCGAAAAAATCATTAGAAGGATCGCCATTACTAAAGCGATCTGGCATTATTAAATAAATCAGATCCTCTGATGTAGCTCCTTTTACTCTTGTCTTACCATTTTCTTTGCTGCGGGATTTTAATTCATAGCTTATATCTTCTGCAGCTATTCCGCTACCGGAAAGAATTATTTTAAACCTGCCCGGTTTAGCTGCGACAGAAATCGTAATATCAACAATCAAATAGTTGTTGCTTTCCAGTTTTGTTGTTTTATCAAGTTTGATACCGGGATAAGTTATACTGACTTTAGAATACTGTTTAATATTTTCTCCATGCAAAACGATCTGCAGTTTTGGATTTTTCATTCCCACCCACCAATGAGTGGGATATACTCCAAACATATCCGTAGCATTGGCAGTGTTTGCAAATACTATTAAGAGGATAAAAAATATTTTTTTCATATCACTTACCATGTTTTGATTCTTTAACAATCAATGAACAAACGATGCCAGCTGTGCAGAGGAGTATGCCACCAATGAGTACTGCAGTCAGCCGGTCATTATGAAGAAAATTCTCCATGATCTTTCCAAAGAATAACGAAGCAATTATTTCAGGAAGCACAATAAAGAAATTGAAGATGCCCATATAAATACCCATTTTTTCGGCGGGCAGGCTTCCGGAAAGCATTGAATAGGGCATTGATAGTATAGATGCCCAGGCAATACCAACCATACTCATGGACATATAAAGCATCCAGGGTTCATGAATAAAATTTACTGAAATTAAACCCAGCCCACCAATGATTAGGCAAACTGTGTGTGTCATTTTCATTCCTATCTTACCAACCCAAAAAGGAATTGTGAATGAAAAAGCAAAAGTGACAAGATTCAAAATGGCAGAAGTAGCATTTGCATGCTCAAGTCCCTTAGTATAAACTTCACTGTTTGTTTTCGCATCACCACCAAATATATCGGCAGCTACACCAGTACTGTAATAAAACCACATGAGGAATAAACCTGGCCATGTTAAAAACTGAACAACAGCCAGTCTTTTCATTTGATCTGGCATATTACCAATTGCTGATATTATTTCTTTTGCAATACCCTCGCCTTTATGTTCCTTTTTTAAATTCTCCTTCCAGTTCGGATCTGAAGGTGGATACTCTTTACTCTTGAACACAGTAAGTAAAACTGCTCCGAGAAAAACAAAAGCTCCGATATAAAAAGACCACATAATATTTTGCGGAATGCCCCCCGCTCCTTTCTCTCTTGAAACACCAAACCAATTAACCAATAACCCTGGCAAAAAACCCGCAATAAAAGATGCAGCGCCAATAAACATGCTCTGCATCGAATAACCGAAAGAACGTTGCTTATCATTCAGGTTGTCTGCAACAAATGCCCTGAAGGGTTCCATGCTTATATTAATACAAGAATCTAAAATCCATAATGTACCTGCGGCCATCCAAACTGCAGAAGAGTTTGGCATAATAAATAATGCCAGTGAACTTAATATAGCACCAACAAGGAAATAAGGTCTTCTTCTCCCCCATCTCGGATGCCATGTTCTGTCGCTAAAATATCCGATGATAGGTTGAACAAGTAAGCCAGTCATTGGGGCTGCTAACCATAAGCCCGGTATTTCTTCAGGAGTAGCACCGAGGAATTCATAAATAGCACTCATGTTTCCCATTTGCAAACTCCAGCCGAACTGAATTCCGAAAAATCCGAAACACATATTCCAGATTTGCCAGAAAGATAAACGTGGCTTTATACCGGTGTAGACTGTAGACATATGCAAGCATTATTTAATGGATGGAAGATAAGGAGATTAAGTGCAGATTGCTTATGCTGTAGAACTTTCTAAAAAAAATCCCGCCGGTGGCGGGATAGAAATCGTTTGCGGTTGAAAATTAAATTACAAACCCATCGGGTATCACTGATCCTTTCTTTATGACGACAATACCGTCTTTCACTGTATAGAGTATGTGATCCTGGTTTTGCAAATGATTACCGCCATTAATACGTACATCACTTCCTATTCGTACGTTTTTATCAATGATCGCATTGCGGATATAACATCTTTCACCAATACCCAATTCTGGCAATCCTTTCGCTTTTGCTTCAGCAATTTCATTTAATGTTTCATACTGGTCATTACCCATCATATAAGTACTTACCAGTGTAGTGCCGTGGCCAATTCGTGAACGAATGCCAACAACACTATGCTCCACACGGGATGCATTTATAATGGAACCTTCAGCTATCATTGTTTTCTCCAGCGTAGTGCCGCTGATCTTTGCGGGTGGCAGCATGCGGGCCCTTGTGTAAATAGTACGTTCATCATCAAATAAATTAAATGCCGGTATATCTTCTGTAAGATCAAGATTGGCCTCAAAAAATGAATAGATATTTCCAATATCAGTCCAGTAACCTGTGTATTGGTAGCTTGCTACTTTCAGTTTATTAATAGACTGAGGGATGATCTCTTTTCCAAAATCTGTTGCGTCAGCATAATCAGTTTGCAACAGATCAAATAACAATTGGCGGTTAAAAATATAGATACCCATCGAAGCAAGATAATTCCGGCCAGCCGCTTTCATCTGGGCATTCGTTTCACTTACCCATTCAGGCAATAACTCTTTTTTGGGTTTTTCAATAAATGCAGTAACAAGTCCTTCCTGTGATTTTAAAATACCAAACTCAGGGGCTTCTCTGTCACCAACCGGAATTGTTGCAATAGAAATATCAGCGCCAAGTTGTTTATGATTTTCCAGCATCTCTGCAAAATCCATTTGATATAACTGGTCACCTGATAAGATCAAAACATAATCGCTTTCAAAAGGGCCAATATGACGAAGTCCCTGTCTTACCGCATCTGCAGTACCTTGAAACCAGGTTGGGTTATCGGGAGTTTGCTCAGCAGCAAGGATATCGACGAAAGCTTTACTGAAAGCACTAAAGTGATAAGTATTCTTAATATGTCTGTTAAGCGATGCAGAGTTGAATTGCGTTAACACAAACATTCTTCCTATCCCATTGTTCAGGCAATTTGAAATTGGAATGTCAACGAGACGGTATTTACCCGCAATTGGAACAGCGGGTTTGCTTCTGCTTGAAGTAAGCGGGTATAATCTTGAACCCGCACCGCCACCGAGGATCACGGATAATACTTCATTTGTAGTTATAGTTCTGGTAGCCATAATTGAATTTATTTAAGCGACTCATATAAAGATATATATTGTCCGGCAGAATTTTCCCATGAGTGATCAATACGCATCATATATTCTCTTATCTCGTCAAATTGTTCTTTCTTATTATTATAAAGATCGATGGCCCGGCCAACAGAGTATGATATATCCCATGCGGATGCCCGGTCGAAACGAATACCGAAACCATCTTTTTCGCCAAAGTCTTTTACTGTATCCTTCAATCCACCTGTGCTGCGAACTATTGGAACAGTACCATAACGTAATGCATACATCTGGTTTAGTCCACAAGGTTCAACACGGCTTGGCATTAAAAGAAAATCGGCACCAGCATATATTAAATGACTAAGCGATTCACTATACCCGATATAAACATTTACATATCCTTTCAATGAATATTTCAATGCATCCAATTGTGCTTCTACAGCCGGATCACCGGAACCTAATATCAGGAAATTGCATTGCCCCTGGTGATGATAAATAGATGAACTGATAGCTTCAGGTAAAATATCGGCAGCCTTCTCTCCTACTAAGCGTCCAATGAAAGTAAATAATGGTTTTGCCGGATCTAGTTCAAATTCCTTACAAAGCTTTTTCTTATTTTTTTTCTTTCCCTTCTCAATATTTTCTGCTGTAAAGTTTTTTTCAATGAATTCATCTGTTTCCGGGTCCCATACTTCATTATCGATACCATTCAGTATCCCGGTACATTTCCCTTTTTCATATTCAAACAGATATTCAAGGCCATTGGAGTTGTAGCGCAGTTCATCCATATAGCTGTAGCTAACCGTACTTACCTTCCATGCACATTTAACTGCTGAAGCCAATGGGTTAATTGATTTCTTCCATTCAAGCATTCCGGATTTCCAGCTATCATAAGCAGGTATCAGGTTTGATTTACCCCAATCTATCCATCCCTGGTATTGTGCATTGTGAATTGTAAGAACAGTAGGAATGAATTCTAAGTTTTTAAACGCATAACAATATTTAACCATAAACGGAATAAGCCCTGCATGATAGTCGTGCACATGAATTATATCAGGTCGGTGGCTCCATTTACTCACCCAATCGCAAAAAGCGATCTGGAAAGCAACGAATCGTTCGGTGTCATCATCGTATCCATAAATTTTTTCACGGTCAAGCAATCCATTTATATCGATCAGGAATAGATCGAAACCGAGTTTGTTTGTTTTTTCTTTTATAACACTGTAATGAAAAAAACGTCCAGCCAGGTATTGCCCGCCTTCATGTACGAGTTCCCATTCATTTTGCAATAAATATTTTGTCCGGTACATGGGCATTACCACTTTGGCAAAATGCCCGATCTTGGTTTGATATTTAGGCAAGGCACCCACTACATCACCTAATCCGCCGGCCTTCGCCATAGGATAACATTCTGCAGAGACGTGTATGATTTCCATATAATACTTTATTAGATCCCGGTCTTATACCCTCTTAGAGAATAATAGAGAATATAAATATAACAGGGTATCATTAGCCAATATCCCATTTGTTTTGAACCAAGCATTTTTGACAATTCACCATATAATGGCGGGAGAATAGCACCACCTACAATTCCCATGATAAGTAAAGCAGCTCCAATTTTTGTAAATCTGCCCAGGCCATCAATTGCCAGTGGCCAGATAGCCGGCCACATTACTGCATTTGAAAAACCCAGCAAAGCAAAACAGGCAACAGCGGTCATCCCTGTTGTGAAAATTGCTAATAAAACAAGAAACATACTCAGGATGGTGCTTGCCACCAATGCTTTCCTTTGTGAAATATATTTTGGAATACAAATAATGCCAGTAACATAACCCAATAATAATCCGTACCCGGTGAACGATGCAAACGTTGAGGATTTTTCCAGTGGGAAGCCAAGAAATTCACCAAATCCTGCAAATGTATCATAACTGATCACTTCAACTCCTACATAAAAGAAAATAGCAACTGCTCCCAACACGAGATGCGGGAACTGGAATACACTGGTTTTATCCTTGCGATGAAATGTATCAGCTTCCTCTTCCTCATTTATTTCAGGCAGGTGAAGAAAATAAATTACTACTGCAAGTATTGCTAAAACAATTGCAATAGTTATATAAGGATTCACTACCCTTGATGCCAGCAGATCCAGCTCAGCATTTTTATCACCGGCTGATAAAGTAAGCAATTTTGCTTTCAAGGCATCTACATCTTTTAAAACGATGCCACCTAAAATAAATACGGCAAGTATACCCGCTACTTTATTACAAATACCCATAATGCTGATACGTTGTGCAGCACTTTCCATCGGGCCCAAAACAGTAACATAAGGATTGGAAGCTGTTTGCAGTAATGCAAGACCAGTTCCTATTATAAATAAACCAATTAAAAATAAAGAATAGCTACGTGAACTTGCAGCTGGAATAAAAATTAATGCACCTGCTGCCATCACAAACAATCCTAATGACATACCTTTTTTGAAACCGGTCTTTTTAAGGATCAAAGAAGATGGAATAGCCATAACAAAATAAGCAGCAAAAAAAGCAGTAGCTACCAGGAAAGATTGTGTATCTGTCAGTTCACAGGCAATTTTTAAATACGGAATTAACTGGCTGTTGGCCCAGGTAACAAAACCGAAAATAAAAAAAAGTGCCCCGATTATGATCAAAGGAAAAATAAAACTGTTTCGCCGGTTGATGACTGCTGTTTGTGTATTCATAATAATGCAAAGTTTGCCCGAACTTAACGAAGAATCGGTAATTTGTAATAAACTATTTTTTGTATCCCTTCAATAATGTTTCTTTAGTTTCCTGTACCTTCAGACCAGTTTAATTCTTACTATGGAGCAACTCGTGATCGGCATTGATATCGGCGGTACCAGCACCAAATTCGGGATAGTGGATGTTGATGGTAATGTTTTATTCTCCGGCAATATGTCCACAAAAAAACATGCGACAGTTGAAACTTTTATAGATGAGCTCTACGAAGAATTGTCGGTACTGATAAAAAGAGCAGGCGGATCTTCAAGAATAAAAGGGATCGGTATTGGTGCACCTAACGGAAATTTTTACACCGGGAATATTGAATATGCAGCGAATCTTGTATGGCAGGGGATCGTGCCATTGTCAAAACTGGTGCAGGCAAAATTTAAATTACCTGTTGTAGTAACTAATGATGCGAATGCTGCAGCTATTGGCGAAATGACCTATGGCGCTGCGAAAGGAATGAAGGATTTTATAATGATAACACTCGGTACCGGTGTGGGCAGTGGTATCGTTGCAAACGGCCAGTTGATATACGGTCATGATGGTTTTGCCGGCGAGTTGGGTCATACTATAATTATCCCTGATGGAAGATTACATGCAGGCACAGGGAAAAAAGGATCATTGGAAAGTTATGCGTCTGCAACAGGTGTAATGCTAACAGCTATTGAATTGCTGGTTAAAAGCAAAGAGCCAAGTTTATTGAGAGATGTACCGAAGGATAAACTCGATTCCAAAGCAGTACATGATGCGGCCCTTCAGGGTGATAAAATAGCGTTAGAGATCTTTGAATTCACCGGGAAAATTTTAGGGCTTGCATTGGCCAATGCAGTAATGTTCAGCAGCCCGGAAGCAATAATTCTTTTTGGTGGTCTTACCAAATCAGGCGAATATATTTTAAAGCCTACAAGAAAATATATGGAAGAAAACCTGATAAAAATTTTCCAGGGTAAAGTAAAAATATTAGTGAGCCATTTAAGAGAATCCGATGCTGCTATATTAGGAGCAAGTGCATTGGCCTGGGAATGATCAATTTTATTTTCTCAATCACATCCCTTCAAAAAAAGGAACAGCCACCCGCATATAACGTGATGGCTGTTTTACCCTAAATGTATAGCCCTAATTCTTAAGAGTTAAAACCGGTGAAAGGCGATAAGTGCCATTACCTTCAAGAACTACAGAAAGATTTGCATCAAAGTCAACGATCAATGAATCCAAAGTTCCGTTGAGTTCTTTATCTACTTTGATCATCAATTTTGTTTGTGTTCCATTATCCATTACTAATGGAAATGTTTGCCCGGCTACTTTAATTGAATTATTTGTACCCAGGTAGAGACGAATTTCCTTTACAAAATTGGATGGTAAAATTCCTGTTGCAAGCAAAGTATCAACACCATTTTGCAAACCGAGCAGGTTATATATTCCGGCATTGGTACTTAAAGAAACCCAGGCTGAAGTATCATTCCTTAATTTTACTTTTACTTCCTGTATATCTACATTCACTTCTTCAAATGCCGCCGGCGCATCGGTCATATGAACATCTAACTTATAACTTCCTTTTTCTTTATTACATGCTAAAAATACGAGTGTAGATAAAATTGCGATTACTGCTGTAGCCAGCGTTATTCTTTTCATAGTTGACGTTTTGTTTTATTGCAGTTGTATTCAGAAATACCATGCCAAACTGGATGTGAAATTTCCTTAACAACTTCAGGATACTGTCATATTTATGAAAAGTTGAAGCTGATCATTTTATTTTAATAGTAAAAACTGCAGGAACTGGTCTTTGTACTCCTTCAGAAGAAGGTTTGATAGTTGTTTTACCATTCACAAGCATGCAACTACTACCACCACCATCAAGATTCAATGCTTCCCAACAACCAAGATCTTTTAATATTTGTGCCTCTTGGTTTAATGTTGCCCCTTCTGCTATCATAGGAAATCTACCTTGTACAACGAGTATTATAAGTTTATTATCCTTTGTATATCCCATTGCTGTTCGTGGATGTTTATCATTGATGGCTTTACCTGCAAATTTTATTTCTTCATTGTTAGTTATTTTTATTTCACCTTCTTGCAATAATACCGGGCCTCCCCCTATAGCCGATTGCATTTTCCATTTGAGAAACCCCTTTGGGGCATGCAAACTTATTTTTTCATGCAAGTGACCGTCATACTTAGCCCTGTAAGTCTTTACGAATTTTGAATTGATTGTTGTCGCTGAGTCCTTGTATGCCTCGACCGGATGTTGGCTTGCAAGTGGACGTTTTGCAAAAGAGTCAGAGTATACCCATGCAATATCAGCATTGCCTTTTTTGTCAATACCGATTGCACTACCAAACGGATGACGATATGTAAATGTGTCTTTTCCTCTACCGTTTATTGTATGAATGTTATAACCGACTAGTCTTGAATCATCAATTACCACATTCAGGTTTTGGTTTGTTTCAAATGAAAAGAAAGTACAGTTAACAACAAGCAACGGCTGCTTATTCTTTTCATAGAATTGCGAAGGAGTTAATCTTCTTTTATAAGTTGTATCAGCATCAAACAAAAGATGTTTGTCTTTCAGGTCAGCAATAACATAATAAGCAATATTGGGTTTGCCATCAAACATAGAATCAGTTGTTTTAAACACATGAACTGATCCTGGCAAAGGCTGGTAGAGTGAATCAACATTCTGCCATTTGAGTTGTGCAAAAACCTGAACTGAAAATGAAAATAGCATTGCAACTAAAAAGAATATTTTCATGGGTGGTATTACTGTTTTGATAGCGAAATTATATCTTTTACCTCCAGCACTTTTTTCTCATATCCTTTAGTCACAGCATTGATCATTGCCATACCAATTTGTTTCAATGAGACAATTGAGTCGGAACTAAAAAATTTAATGACAGGTAATAGCCAACCCATATATGTGTAAAGCTTCAATGTATTTTTCAATCCCTTTGTGGGTTGAATTATACCGGGTCGAAAATTATAGGCCTGTTTAAAACCAAGCTTTAGCAAATCATTTTCTGTTTTGCCTTTTACTCTTGCCCACATCATTCTTCCTTTTTCAGTACTGTCGGTACTGGCACCAGAAATATAACAGAAACTTATTCCGGGGTTTTGTTTCAAAACAGTTTCGGCAAAATTCATCGTCAGCGTATAAGTCATCCGGTAATACTCGGGTTCCTTCATTCCAACGGATGAAACACCGAGACAAAAGAAACAGGCATTATATCCTGCTAACTGATTTTCTACCGGCGAAAGATGGAAAAAATCCGCATGAACAATTTCTTTCAACTTGGGATGCGATACGCCGCAGGATCTCCGGTTGATAACTAAAACCGATTCCACTGCATCATTCTGCAAGCATTCATGCATTACCCCCTCACCTACCATACCTGTGGCACCGGTTAGAATTACCTTGAGTTTTAATTGCTGACCATTCATAAGGATTAAAGTTACAGGAATAGTTTATTCGGCGACACCTGTTCTGCTCAATATTAGTGTCTCAATTTGAGATCAGGTTGTTGTGAATTCTTTTTGAACCACATAGACACATAGAACTCCTATGTGAAAACCTATGTAACTATGTTCCTATGTGGTTCAATTGTTTTTCAAACTGAGACACTACTGCTTAATAATATGATCAACCGAATTTTGTTTTAATAAACAAACGTATTGCTGTCAATCCGGTAACGATAATAGTAGTATAAAAAAATCCTGTTGTTATGTTACTATCGGGCCGATAAATAAGTAACATTGTTGAGCAGACCAATAACAATCCCATAATAAATACAAAAGCAAGCCGGTTGGTACCCTGGCGCAAAGCTTTATTCGTAAAACTATCCTCCCTGAAATTGATCTCGTGGCGGAGTACACCTTTACGCAGGTTGCTTACTATTTCTTTAATGTCTTTTGGAAGCGTATCGACGAGGTAAAGATAATCTTCAGCAGAGTTGACGATCTTTCCCCATATATTTTCCCAACTAAATTTTTCAACTATTCTTTCTCTTGCATAAGGTTTAATAAATTCTATCACCGAAATATCAGCATCAAGGTCTTCTGCAAATTTTTGAATAGTACCGATCGCTTTTATAAGCATATAAAGACTTGAAGGCACTTTTAATCCATGCCGTAAAATGATACGGAAGGATTCCGTCATAATATTAGAAACATTCATTTTCCCGTATGATATATAACTGTATTTCTGTACCAGTTCATTAATATCAAATTCCAGCTCTTCCATGTTTTTATAATACCCTATTTCCATCAGGCCCAGCAATGCTTTAGCAATTTTATGTTCATTATTTTCCGAAAAGCCAAGCAGGAAGCTGATGAGTGCATCGATCTGTTTAGGCTTAAGACCTGACGTCATCCCATGATCAAGTAGGATCAATTGATTGTTTTTACCAATAAACATATTTCCCGCATGCGGATCAGCATGAAAAAAACCATACTTCAGGATCATTTTAATAATGACATGTGTTCCGTTCTCTGCAATTTTTTTAGTATCATATCCATTCTCTTTCATTCCTTTTATATCACCGGGTCTTAATCCTTCCACCCATTCCATTACCAATACTTTTTGTGTAGTAAACTTGTTATATACTTCGGGGATATGAACGGAAAAATCGTCTTTAAACATTTCTGAAAAACGCATCATGTTTGATGCTTCGTTAGCGAAATCAAGTTCCTTCATCATGATAGCGCCGAAATCTTCTACAAAACTCACAAGATTAAAATTGGCCAGCTCCGGGTAAGATTTTACAGCTTGTTGTGCCAATAGTTTCATCAGTACCAAGTCAAGCCTGATCTTTTGTTTGATATGCGGACGCTGTACCTTGACTGCCACAACCCGTCCATCTTTTAATACAGCTTTATAAACCTGCGCAATGGAAGCAGATGCTACTGGATCAGGGTCTATCTGTTCAAATATTTCATTAATATGATCGCCTAGTTCTTCTTCGATAATAAGATATGCAAGATCATTATCAAAAGGCTTAGCTGAGGTTTGCAATTTTTTTAATTCAACTCTTAATTGTTCAGAAACAAGGTCAGGTCTGTCAGCAACGATCTGCCCGAACTTGATGAATGTAGGGCCGAGATCCTCAACCACCAGGCGGATACGTTCGGAACGGGTCATCAGTTTTTTCCGCTTCGGATCAACAAACCGGCGGATAGGCCGACGGGTAAAAAACCATTGGGTGAAACTATGCCGGATGATAATAAAAAGAATATTGAGGAAGCGGAAAAAATTCCTGAAGAACCGATTGAGGCGGAAAATCCACATACTGATTAATTTAATAGCGCTGATTACACAGGCACCGGGTTTAGCTGCTCAATAACAAAGGAGCCCTGAACATGGCTCCTTTATTGAAAAAAATGATTACTGTAGAGTTATGCAGGATATTCCTTCATTTCCATTTCTTCCCTCACCTCTTCCTTCGCAGGTCTTGAAGATTCTATGATCTGTAAAACCTTTTTACGAACATCTTCACTCAGTCCTGCAATATTTTGCTTAAAGATCTCTTTAAGCTCTCTCAAATCCTCTGCTTTAATGTTTTTCAGGTTAGTGATATCCTTCCACTTATCCTTCAGTTTACCAAACGAATCACCCAATTTCTTTTGGGTTTCAGTGCCTTTTTCCGGCGCCATGATCATACCCAACGCAATACCTGCAGCCGTTGCGGCCAATAGAGTTTTTGTTCCCATGATTATTTTGTTTTATTGAATAAAGTTAGATTTTCAAGAACCTTGCCAAAGATGACAAGCCCGTCATTTACAACCAGCCTGTGAGAAAAATGACCGATACATAATTCTGGCATTAATTTTTGGGTATCCTTATGAATCAAAAGTTTTTTAAAATGAAAAACAATATAACCGGCCGTGTAGAGCTTGAAATAAATGCTCCTGTAGAAAAAGTATGGGAAGCACTGACAAAGCCAGAAATAATAAAGCAATATTTTTTTGGCACTAATACATTTACAGACTGGAAAATGGGAAGCCCGATCATTTTCAGAGGTGAGTGGGAAGGAAAAACCTATGAAGACAAAGGCACTATACTGGAGGTAGATAAATATAAAATGATCAAATACGATTACTGGAGTTCAATGTCGGGTATTGAAGATAAGCCTGAAAATTATGTCATCATTACTTATCACCTGACGCAGGTTGATAGTAAGACAAAACTTGTAATAACCCAGGAAAATATTCCTGATGAAAAAATGAAAGAACATTCCGAAGAGAACTGGAAAAAAATTATGACTGATATGAAAAGATTAGTGGAAAAGAAATCATTTAGTTTAAGCGCATAATCAACCTGTCGAAACCGGTGCTGATAGCGAACAAAAGATGAGGATTTATTCGTCAGCCAGCATAGCAGCCCAATGTTAGCTGTTGTTTTTAATCCGTCAATTTGTATTTATCTCTATACTCAAACAGTGTTGATTTCATATTGTTAAAAGTGTACTTGTCTTGTTTAAGTTTGTCATACTCCAATTGTGCTTTGTCAAACTGCTCATACTCTCCAAAAATTATCAGTCTGGCAAACTTGACGAGGTTAATATTCTCGTCTTGCAATAATTGTAATACGTCAGATTTGGTTTTGCTTCTTTCAAAATAGGGAACAATAAAGTTGAGAACATTGTCTGTTGTCTCTCTCTTTAATTCTGTGATGTCAGTACTTAAATCTATGTCGAACCACTTGTCAATATTGTATTTCAGCTTTCCGATTCTTTGTCTGATTGCACAATCGGGTTCTGTTGGATAAGAGGGGATTTCGCCATTATGATATGTATAAAAAGTCAGCCAATATTCAGGTATAAAAAGCCCTGTGTTAATTGTAAAAGAGATATGGTCTTTTGAATAAAACGAACTCTTCTGAACATTAATAATTTGTCCAAGGTCTTGAAGTTGTCGATAAAAATTGTTCCCTTTCTTTTTAAAACCCAATGGCTTTAAAATTGTCTGAAAACAATCCTTAATTATTATGTCAAAATTTTGTTCTGTAACGGTCTTCATAAAATAACAGTTAAGGTATGTATTGCCGCAATTTACGAAGCTCTTTTAAATTTTATGATCGTCGGTAAGTTCCTGTGTTAACTTAGTGAAACCTATTACGTTTCCGTTATCATCATGAAGTGCGGTGATAAGAATACTTCCCCAGAATATATTTCCATCTTTTCTAACCCGCCGCCCTATATGACGGGCACGGCCTTCTTTTTTTGCTAATTCAATTAATTGTTCAGGTAGCCCGGACTGCCTGTCTTGCGGCATATAAAAGATCCTGAAGTTCTGCCCAAGGATCTCATCTTCTTTATACCCTTTTATTTTTTCAGCTCCCTTATTCCATGATAAAATAGTTCCGTCAGCATCCATCAAAATGATAGCATAATCCTGTATCTCAGCGATCATTTTTTGGTGCAGCTTCTCAAGTATTTCCTTTTTTTCCATATCTGATTTCATAACGAGGCGCAAAAATAAGTAAACGTTGCTTTTAATATGCTCTTAATATGCTTTTATTAACCTGAAGCAAGTCACTTATAAATCATGTTTCAACTTCTATAAAGATCCATGCTTCCTTTTAAAAGTTTAAATTTTTTCAGCTTTAGTTCTGTCAGGCTGAGCTTGGTTGTCACCCTGAGCTTATCGAAGGGCTGCTCAGCCATTTTCCTTTTTTGCTGACAATATTTTAATGTCGGAATACAAATAAATGCCTGCAACCATTATTGCTCCAAGTCCTGCTGCAATACTCTTAGCTGTCAATGGTTGCAAAACCAAATAAACACCAAATACAATTAGGAAAATGCAAAAAGGATACACAAAAAGTCGGAATATAATTCTCTTTATGCTCCACTCATTGATCTGATTCTCAATTTTGATCTCTGCTGGTTTATTATTCAAAACGTCAGTCAGGTTTTTTATGAATGTGCTAATATTCTTTCTATTCACGCCGAATGAAGTAAACGATGAGAAATTTTTTGGATCGCAGATGCTGTTTACTAAAAGCCGGTCTTTGTCTTTTATAATTATTATTACTTCCCAACTACCTCTGTATGCTTTGAAAAAATTCTCGCTGTTGCTATCTATTCGCAATTCTAAGTCTGTAACAGTTCGTTTAATGGCTTCTTGAAATTCTTCTTCTGTAAAGTTGGCTTTATACTCTTTAAAACGTAGTCGCCTGTATTGAACAATAGCAAAGAAAATAGCAAGGGCTAAAAACGGCCATAAACTATTTATAAGTTCATTTGTTGACCGAACTCCTGTGTAAGAATTCAGGTAAATTTCGATTAAATCTTTAAAAAGCAATACCACAAGGAATAGAAAAAAAATTACAATCCCATAATGATTAAAAGTCTGACCCAAAGTCAGCTTTAATCTTTTAGTGTTCTTCATTGTGGTTATCCACTTTTGTTTCATTTATGCAGTTGTTGGTATTAAAGTTCGGGAATTTTCTTTTATAGTTATCTGTCAGGCTGAGCTTGGTTGTCACCCTGAGCTTGTCGAAGGGTTGCTCAGCTTTTGTACTAACTGTTCATCAGGTATAAAAGATTATTTCCGATCTCCCCACATATTAAATTTATAATAGCCCAAATACTTTAATTCGTTTAAAGCTGTTTTTAATTCTCCTACGTTTGAATAGAAAAAACTGTCGATCTTAATTAATACATTTCCGTCTTTTATTATTCCTACTGTTTCGAAGTTCCGTGTTATAGTTGTGTGTCGCTTATGCGTATCAAAATAACCATCCAATTCAGTAAACGAGTAAGTTCGACCTGTCCTAAAAATTATATTCCTGATGCTTATTATTTTATTGATATGATCAATCGTGATACTTTTTACATAAAAACACATAATAGAAAGGATGAATATTGCCAGGAAAAGAAGAGCCATTATTGATTGCCAAAGATCATATTCGTTCGAAAATTTTATCCTGATCCAATATGCATAGGGGGTATGCCACTCCCAAAGCCAGTAAAGTGCAATTGCTATGAGAAAAGCAACCATGAGCATAAACATCCAAAAGCCCCAAAAACTATATCTCGATTTTATAACCATCTTAGACTACGCCATTGTTTGTATTCAAAATACGGGATTTTCTTTTATAGTTCCCTTTACCAACAACACAAAATATAAAACCTCACAATAACAGAGTTGTTGGTGCAATGTTCTTAAGTTGGGATTTCATTAACTCCGGACACCAGCAACGGCATAAATGACAACTGAGAGAATCAAAAAAACTAAAGTAAAAACAATATATAGTATTGTAAGCTTGGCATGTGAAATACCTGTCTTTCCTATTTTATAATTATTTGCTTGCTGCTGACATACTTTCAAATATTTTTTTGGAGCAAGTACATTAACATAAATCCAAATATAGATTAGGGTGCCAATTCCAAATATTATAAGCATAGCTGTTGACATGGAGTTTATCAATGTTATTTGAAATAAACCCGAAAAAAGCATATGAAAAGAAGCAAGATTAGCTATCAGTAATAGAACCATACATAATGCCGCTGTTTGAGCAGAATTTTCTTTGTCAACCGATAAATAATACCTAACATTCCAATAGTAAAGCTTACAAAAAGTTATTCTGAAAAATTTCTTCATATGTCATACTATTTACGCCGTTGTTAGTATTCAAAATACGGGATTTTCCTTTATAGTTTCTTATACCAACAACACAAAATATAAAACCTCACGATAACAGAGTTGTTGGTGCAATGTTCTTAAGTTGGAATTGCATCTAAAAGCTATGGCACCGACCAAATAGAAGTGATCTTGAATTTGCCATTTATTTTTTCAATCGTTAAAAAACCCTGATGACCCTCAGTTCTTTCAGAAGGTAGAACCATAGGATACCCGAAGAAAAAGGAGCATTTGCCTTTGTCATTTTCGGATGCCTGCAATAACTCAAAGAGTCGTCCTTTACTGACTGTTTCCATAAACCATGCACCAAAAAACTCATCATACTTTCCTTGCAAAAACCTTTTATAAGAAACCATATAAGGCTCCTTGGAATTTGAATTATCTTTTATATTACAAGCACTGCAGGGAAAAGGAAATTGAAAGAACTCCGAAATATTTTTAAGGTCACGCTGATTTACGGCTTTTTTGAAACCTATACAAAACTGTTCCAATTGAATACTGTCTTTTTGTTTTTGGCGGTCACAATTGACTTGCCCGTTTACAAAAATGGAAAGAGAGCTTCCAAAAATTATTAATAAGAGTCGATTCATATTATTTTATACCAGATGAATTTTATCTATTAGGCAACCTGTCAAACAAATATTCCAAACATGACACAACTCCATTATACTGAAATTTATCTTTAAAGCTTTCGGCTAATTCTTTAAACAGAGCTTCAACACGCAGTTTAGATTTCATAAGTTGCCAATTATCCTTCCCATCTACTATAGTCCTGATTCCGATTAAAGAATTAATAATATCTGAAGAAAGGGTTTGCTTTTCAATAATGCCTTTTACAGTTTTTAATTCATTCTCTGTTACATCAATTTGATACAAAAACATTGCACCTTCAAAGATTGAATCTATATTATCGAAAAAATTAAAAACTACAATAGGATATGGCTTATTAGTATCCCCATTGTAATAAATGTATATACATCCCGGAATCGCATTGGGCGGCTTAAATTTTAATTCATCAGGGGTTTTTGTTGAGTCCATTTTCGAGAACATCCAAGCTCTTCGAGCTTTCCGAAGGTTTATCGAGTCCTCCATCCAAGATCTTCGGCTGTTTGCCGAGTCCATCTCAATGGATACACCTATTCCATATCTCTGACTGACAAACTCATCATGAATTTTTGTAGAGTCCTCCTTAGCGGGATTCCTTCTTCCAGTTCTCTGACTATTTGCTGTGTTATACAGAAAAAGTATGATGGATAATATGAAAAGTATTTTCCGCATATTAGTTCATAAAAATCACTAAATGGAAACTGACCTGATTTACGCTAACGAAAAATTAAACCAATTATTTTACATCTTGAATGGATGAAGCCTCTGAGATGTCTCGCTCAAAATCTTTAAATATAAAATAACATTAACCCCGGCTCGACATGACAAGACCCCGGATAATAGTTGATGAACTCCTGACCCGATAGCTATTCGAAGTTCGGGGATTTTCTTTTATAGTTCCCTCTACCAACAACACAAAGTATAAAACCTCACAATAACAGAGTTGTTGGTACAATGTTTTTAAGTTGGAATTTCATTAATTCCCGCAGATCAGATTCTTACCTAAAAAAAGAAATTTGCCTTGTTTATCGAACACGAAGGATATGTAGAGTCTTCGATAACTGGAATTTGGATCAGTCCAAAAATAGTATCGATAAGATACGTAATCGGTTTTGACATCATTCACTTCCTGATTTTGAATCTCATTCGGATTTCCCAGATACTTAAACAAAACTGATTCAGTCAAATCACTAAAGGAACATTCGAGCAATCGGCTTCTAACATCATACCTGTAATTTGTATTTGTTAAGGAGTCATTTTTCCATCCAATTGATACTGAATCTAAGACTGCGAGCCAATTATCTTCGACAGATAATAATTGACATTTTGCATAATTACTCATGCATAAGAATGATAATATTAAAAGTGTCTTATTTAACATCTTAAATTAATTGCGTATGGCATTTTTCAAAACTACTATTCTTTAAAACGAAAAAACAAACCGATTATTTTACATCTTGACTGAATGGAGTCTCTGAGATGTCTCACTTAAAATCTTTAAATCTAAAATAACATTTGCCACGGCTCGACATGACGGACTCTGAAAGTGAGTTACTGGATACTGGATACAAGATATTTGATATTGAGATATTAGGATATTGGATACTGACTCCTGAAACGACTCATAACTCCTATCTCATAACTCCCAACTCCTATCTCATAACTCCCAACTCCTATCTCATAACTCCGAACTCATAACTCCTAACTCCTACCTCCCAACCACTCCTTCCTTCCCAATCCGGCAAACACATGTCTTTCGCTGTGGTAAGATGAACGGACAAGCGGGCCGCTTTCTACATAATCTAATCCGAGGTTGTAACCTATTTCGCGGTATTCAGCAAATTCATCAGGATGTACAAAGCGATGAACAGCTAAATGTTTTTTTGTAGGTTGTAAGTATTGACCGATTGTAATTACATCGCATCCGCTGTCACGCAGATCGGTCATTGTTTGTATCACTTCTTCTTTCTTTTCGCCGAGACCGAGCATAATGCCACTTTTTGTACGCATGCCACCGGCTTTCAATGTTCTTATTACATCCATACTGCGGTGATACCTGGCCTGTATGCGTACCTGTTTGGTAAGGCGTTCTACTGTTTCAATATTATGGCTTACTACTTCCGGCGCAGCATCAATAATGCGTTGTATGTTTTCTTTGTCTCCTTTAAAATCGGGTATCAGCGTTTCGAGTGTAGTTTCGGTATTCAAAGACTTTACTGCTTTAATGGTATTGTACCAGATAATACTGCCACCATCCTTTATTTCATCCCGGTCAACAGATGTGATAACGGCATGTTTTACTTTCATTAAATGAATGGCTTCAGCTACACGTTGAGGTTCATCCCAATCAAGTGGTTCGGGCCGGCCGGTAGCCACTGCACAAAAACCACAACTACGGGTACAGGTATTCCCAAGGATCATAAATGTAGCAGTGCCTGCGCCCCAGCATTCACCCATATTCGGGCAGTTGCCGCTTTCGCAAATGGTATGCAGTTTATAATTGTCAACAAGGCCACGTACATGTTTATACTCTTCACCAATAGGCAGCTTTACACGAAGCCAGTCGGGTTTCTTGGTTCGCTGAACAGGATTATCTGATGTTATCGGAAGTTCGATCATTTTGAGTTGTCAGTTGTGAGTTGTCAGTTGTGAATTGTGAATGGTCAATTGTGAATGTTGCGGATCAGCCTTAATCAACATTTACCGATAACCAGCAACTGGCAACTCACAACTTACACCTGTTAACTGGTAACCAGCAACTGACAACTCACAACCCACAACTGGCAACCAAAAATAATTATCCCCGCAAATTTAAAGGTATTACTTGCGCCTGCCAAACAGCACGGCGATATAGGTTTGGAGGTATAGCTGTTTTTCTTTCTGGAACAGTACAACTTCCATATTCTTAGTGTAGTATTCTGCACTTATACCCACTTCAATGCCTGAAACCACTTCATTGAAACGGCCATAATCGAAACGGAAAGCAAATTTGCCAAATGCACCAGGGGTAACTTTTATTTCGCCCCAGCCCTTACTAAGCCCGCCTCCACCAATGATCACAGCATTGTTGAGAAAAAGAGCACTGTCTTCTTGTGTATAGCGGATATACCTGTTTTGACCTACCATCGGGTCCTGTATTTCGAGATAGTAGGGACGCAGAAAGCCCAATGCAAGACCTGCATTATAGAGCAAAGACACGGCCACCCCATTCTTATTTCCCTTTTGACCAAGTATATACTGCTGGCCAAAACCCAATGTGAGCTGGTAAAAATTATTGACCTTTCCATAGATATAAGGGTTGCCGAAAACAACACCACCGGCAGGAACCTTTTCTTCTTTGTAATGTTTGATCTCAGTAATGTCGATACGGTAAAGGTTTGTTTTTCGATTGGTCTTCATTTTACCTAATTCATAAAAAATACCATACCCATTGCTGCGCAACTGAAGGCCAAATATGTTTTGCTTATTGAAGATCAAAATGCCTTCCTCCGCCTGCTTTTTCAAAGCATTTATTTTTTCGCGGCGTTCATCGTCTTTGTTTTTTCCTTTTCCACTGGGCTCCTGTGCTGAGGCAACAAAACAAACTATAACAACAACTGCAGTGCTTAAGAGTTTCTTCACGTTGTATTTAATTTTGCTAAGAGGTTAAATAAGTTAAAAGAGATAAGGAGATAAAACCGGAAACACAATCATCTTCTATAAAACTCTTTTCCTCCTTTTCTCCTTTATACTCTTAGTATATAACGTAAATTTAGGGCAAAATATTCAAAATGACATCGACAGTAGTTTATAACGGCGAGTTAAGAACCACCTGTACCCATTTAAGAAGCGGAAATAGTTTTGAAACGGATGCCCCTGTGGATAATAATGGCAAAGGCGAACGGTTTTCTCCAACTGATACATTGGCTACCAGCCTTGCGAATTGCATGATAACAACAATGGGTATTAAAGCCCGTACAATGGGTATTGACCTTACAGGTGTGAAAATTGATGTGCTCAAAATTATGAAAGCCGATCCCCGCCGTGTCGGCGGAATTGAATTGACCTTTCATATACCTGATCCACTAAAAGACGTTGATGAAAAAACAAAGACGATCCTAAAAAATACAGGAAATACCTGCCCGGTGGCAATAAGTCTTCATCCGGATATAGAACAAAAAGTGGATTGGGGTGGTTGGAGTTAGAAGACAGATACTGGATACTGGATATTGGATATTGGATATTTCAAAGTTCGAAATTCATTACCTGCCTGCCGGTGGCAGGTTCCTTGTTCGTTATTTTCAAATTGTTTCCATTCCAAAAAAATACAGATGAACCACGAAGGCACGAAGTCACAAAGACTTCACCAAGATAACTTTGTGTTACTTGGAATCTTAGTGTCTTCGTGGTTTAAAATTCAAATTGAGACAATCTTTTTTTAGCCAACTGAATTACTACTATTGAACTGACGTTGCGACGCTCCGTTCAGGGTTCTATAATCCAATTGGGCATTAGAACAAATCAAAATCTAGATCCAATACATCTTCTCAATCATATTTTATTTTAAGATTAATTGTTGATTTGAAATAAACTCTTCCATTTTTATATTTCAACTTCGGGCCAGCGTCCCATACCTGATGCTTTTCATACTTTTTTAATAATTCATTGTAATCTATATCAGGTTGATTGAGGTAAGAAAAGTCAATCCATGAATCTTTACATTTTAAATTAATTAAAACACTAATCGTGGCTACAAAGCAAGTACGGGGATATAAAATTAAAGGGTAACGTGGGTTATCATTAAATCCACGTTCTGCATCTTCCTGGCTAACCCAAAGATCATAACGAAAACAATCATTTTCGGAATAACCTGTACTTAATCGAATAGTATCCCTACTGAGAATTTTTGCTTTGAAAGTTGTAGAAACTCTTAAGCAAATTGGAGCAGAAGTATTATTAAATATCATTAGCTCTCCAGTTCGTAAAGTAAGACTATCAGAAATTTTAACTTCACTAATAATCTTAAACTTGGATTCCTGAGACCACAAAAAGTGATTTAATAATAAAAATGAAATTGCAAATAAGTATTTCATACGAGCCTATATCAAGTGTTTTTTAAAAGGTAGTTTCCTACTCCACATTCTAAACACATTTTCCTATCACAATATTGTGTTTTCAGTTCAATTAATGCCTGGCTATCGTAAGCAGATCTATTTTCAATTCCAAGATGTTTAAATCCTTTTGTAATGGAGTTGGATTCAGCAGCCGTTTCTTCGAGCCATTGCAAGGCTTTCAGTTTATATTTTTCTTCTTGATGATAGTTGCCGTAGGCAAACAAAACCGGACAAACTGTGTTGATGATAATATTATCGATCATTGTTGTTCCCAGTTTTTTCTTTCTGAATGCAGACTCTTCATCAAACCGGTAATGATAATGCCAGTAGTCATTAGCTGTTACATCAAACCATTTCTTTACCTCAGAAATAGATTTTGCTTCTTTAATTTTTGAGAATAAATGTGATGACTCAGTGATCAAAACCGCCAGTTGCGCCAGGCGTATAGTTGGAAAATTTCCCGGCCGCATTCTTAAAAAATGAACAGGAATATGAACAGGTTTAAGATCATATTTCTTTTGAAGAAATTTATATTCACGTTGCAGCAGTTTAGGATAATCTTCTTTAAAATCTTCATTCAACAGATCTGCCTGTCCCAATAGCAAAGCTTCCACCTGGTGAATTTGATTTTTATGTTTTGCCAAAACATTTACCGGAATTGATTTTGCAATTGCTTCAAATGCATCGGCATTTACTTTTATACCGAAGTTGCGGGCAAGCATCCACCAGAAACTTTCTTCCCAGTGATCATTATTCTGTTGTTGAAATATTTCAACAGCTTTTGCTTTGCGCAGCAACCGTTCGGCCAGCAATCTTTCTTTCCAGCTTTGCCAGGTGATATCTCTTACTGACTGAATACTATTTTCACAAGGAATAAAAGAAGATGAATTCATCAGCTCTTCATAACGCTGCAGCAATAATTTGGAAACACGGTTCTTTAATTCGAGAACAGGAATGGAATGATCACCCGGTTCATTTTGCCAAACCACATGCAGAATTACATTGTTGTAATTTTCATCACCTTCATGTTTATGTTTTACCCAATCAGTACTGTTTACATGCAGCTCTACCCTGCCGGCCCAGGTTGTTTTTCCAATTTTGATCTTTGCATCGGTAAAATCCGGCCCTTGATCAGTATTGTAATGACCGGGAAAAATGATCTGCAATTCTTCACCTGCAACAGTAGTTAATTCTCCTTTATTGAAATACTGGAATTGCCAGATGAATTGAAGTAGGCGTTCGGTTATACCCCCTGTCCCCCTAAAGGGGGAACTTAGATTTGAAGAGTCTTTTAGTTTTATTTCGTTGGCCATGGAATAAATTGACTTTTCAAAATTAATGAATGTCAACTCCCCTTTAGGGGCTGGGGGTTTAGTTCTTGTAACACTCTCACCACCCTGCTTACAGGCAAACCCATCACATTATAAAAATCTCCATTAATAGATTTGATACCCACCACGCCGATCCATTCCTGAATGGCATAAGAGCCGGCTTTATCGTAAGGTTTACATTTATCTACGTAGAATTCTATTTCTTTTTCCGACAATGAATGAAATTCTACTTCGGTAACATCTGCGAATGTGATCTCCTTATCTCCTTTCCTGATCACAACTCCGGTTATTACTTTGTGCTTTTCACCCTGCAATGCCAGTAACATACTTACCGCCTCTTCACGATGTACCGGTTTCCCGATGATAGCTTCACCCAACACAACAATTGTATCTGCTGCGAGTATAATATCATCTGTCCCTAATTTTTCCTGAACAACCGATGCTTTATTCTGTGCAATATGAATAGCTATTTCCTCAGGTGATAAACCGGGCGGATAAGTTTCATCCGAATCACTACTGATCGCTTCAAATGGTATTTCGGCCCATTCCAGTAATTGTTTTCTTCGTGGAGATTGTGATGCGAGTATTATTTTCTGCATGAATCAAAGATAGTATTTGAAGAATATCATGGATACAATACCTGTGAGCATAATAATTTTTGCCAGTGTGCTCAGCAAGTGAAAATCTTTTTCTGTTTTTGACTTATACAATAGAAACAAAAAATAAGCAAGGGGTAAAACGATCAATGCCGTACTATAAACGATCGGCCACCACCATTCGAATTGAATTACATATGCCTGGAGTATTACCATCGCAGCCATTAAAACGATCAGCCACACTGCTACATAAACTTTCGTCGCATTTACTCCCCATACGATGGGCATTGTTTTGCAACCATAACGCATATCACCATTCATATCTTCCATATCCTTTACTGCTTCGCGAATGAGTGAAATTATAAATGCAAAACCTCCGTATAAAAACCCCAGTCGTAAAATTCTTGCATTTATCGCCTGGCCATGCACAGAACTGCTCCAGACCTCTGCCAGCATAAGGATGATTATAACCCATGCTGTTAATAATGAAATAAGAATATTCCCCGATAACAATTTCTTTTTTAATGTAACCGAATAACCAAACAAACCCATCACGCAGATAGTATTCAGAATAACAATAAACCACAAACCGGTTTTCCATGAAACATAAGCGCTGAGTAACACACCTGAAAAACTTAAAATGAAATGCCACAGAATAGCCCATCTCCTGGAAATGACTGAATCCACCACATTGCCGCTGGGTTTGTTTACCAGATCAATATTGATATCAAAATAATCGTTGATGATATAACCGGCAGCTGCAATTAAAACTGAAGCAGCAGAAAGCAGCCAATAATTTAGTCCTTCAATAACCGGGGGCTGCCCTGCTCTTTCCAATACAGGGTAAATAATAAACGTATAAAACAAGAATTGTGTAAGCGCAATAAAAAAAAGATTGATGGGCCGTGTCATGCGGAAAAAAGCGGCGATCAATCTCATGCAGTTAATTTTTGGGAAAGATAACTTGTTTAGTTCGGAGTTCGTAGTTCGGAGTCGGGAGTCCTGACTACTAACTCCAGACTCCGAACTCAATACTATTTCGATACAACATCAGTTCCGTAATTCCATTTGCCCTGTACTTTCAGCACCTTTTCAATTACTTCTCTTACACAACCGAAGCCACCATTTATCGGAGAAATATAATGAGCTATATCTTTTACTTCCGTAACAGCATCTGCAGGACAGGCACTGACACCGCAGTGTTTCATTACTTCAAGATCGGGCAGATCATCAGCCATGTAAAGCAGTTCATTCCACTTCAGGCCTTTTTTATTCATGTAGGTTTCTAAGAATTCTTTTTTATCAATTACCGTCATGTACACTTCTGTAATTCCCAATCTATTCAAACGATCGACAACAGGCTCTGATGTACCGCCGGAAACAATCACTACTTTAAATCCATTCCGGGTTGCCATTTGCAATCCAAATCCATCTTTGATATGCATTTGTCTTGCCTGCACTCCATTGGGCAATACGAGTACTGTACCATCAGTCAGTACGCCATCAACATCAAAAACAAATGTGGTGATCTTAGAAAAGAGTTCAAGAACGTTCATACCCCTAACCCCTAAAGGGGAATTTTAATTTGTAAATAATTCGTAATGTATAAAAATATCCGGAGGTTTCATTACTCCCCTTTAGGGGATGGGGGTATTATTTTTGGTTATCCCTCCACTCATATACCCATGAGCTTTGTATCATTTCAAGGTGGCCTTCATTGCTTTCTTCACGTTTGCCCTGAAAGTTTGGAACCTGTAATACCCATTCCAGCAAATCAGTAAAACGGACACGATAAATTTTTCCTTCATTGAAATCATCGCCAAAACGTTCATAGAGTTTCAATGCAATGTCTTCGTAATCGTTCCAATTTATCGGGGGTTCAAAATGAGTCATAGTTTTGATGTGCGAATGTGCAGATTTGCAGATGTGCAAATAAGCCATGATTTTAAATATTTATATTTCAATATTTCCTTCAACCTGAAATTCATTCGCAAATCTACACATCCGCAAATTCGCAAATTACTCTCCCAGGAACTGTGTCTGGTCAGGAATGGTTACTTCTATTTCGCCGGCACCATCCATTAATAATGACTGGCAACCCAACCGTGAATTCAATCTTGGATTAACAGCCCTGTCTATAAAATCTTCTTCCTTATCAGTTATTTCGTCAATAAACTCCATTCCTTTATCAATATATAAATGACAGGTGGTGCAGGCACAAACACCCCCGCAATTATGATGCAGGTCTATATCATTTTTTAAAGCGAGTTCCAGCAAACTCTGCCCCTCTTCAACATTATTATAAATTACAGGCTCCAGTCCTTTTTGCTCAAATTTCAGTTTTACCGTGTACATGCTTCGTCTTTAATTGGGTTGCAAATCTAATGGATATGAGAATAAAAGGGGTTACTTGTTTGGGAAAAGATAGTCAGTCAGCAGTATTCAGTCAGCAGCCGGCAGAGAGTAAAGTCAAAATGGTCAGATATGTCATAGAAGTCAATGCAATCCCTACTCGCCACTGGCTACTCGCTTTAATAAAGCAGCCTCACCTTTATCGTAGCCCTCACCTCTTTAAGTAACTGCTGTGCCTGGCCGGAGATACGCTTATCTACATCCAAAACCACGTAGCCAATGCTTTCATTGGTCTTTAAATACTGTGCAAGAATATTGATATTATGTTTTGAAAGCTGTGTATTGATCTCTGAAAGTACACCGGGAACATTTTCATGAATATGTAAAATTCGATGTGTTCCTTCTTGCGGTGGTAACGCTAATGCCGGTATTGTATGTGAACCATAACTGATCCCTTTCTCCAGGTAATTAAAAAGCTTTGAGCTTACATCATCACCAATATTTTGTTGTGCTTCTTCCGTGCTGCCGCCGATATGCGGTGTTAAAATAACATTTGGCACATCCTGCATCGGTGTTTGAAAATGATCGCCATTTTTTTCCGGCTCCCATGGAAATACATCGATAGCTGCACCGCCAATATGACCATCGATCATAAATTTTCGCAGCGCATCAAGGTCTACTACTTCTCCCCTTGCATAGTTAATGAGTATGGCGCCTTTCTTACATTGCTTAAGTGTTGTCTTATTAATTAAGTTTTTCGTTTGATCTGTTTCCGGAACATGAATCGTTACAATATCTGATTTGCCTAACAACTCTTTTAATGATCTTGCATCTTCTGCATTACCCAACGGCAATTTTCTTTCAATATCATAAAACAATACTTTCATGCCCATCGCTTCGGCCAGTACACTTACTTGTGAGCCGATATTTCCATAACCAATAATGCCCAGCGTTTTTCCACGTAATTCATAACTGCCTTTTGCATCTTTCATCCAGATGCCATCATGTGCAGCTTTATTTTTATCAGGTATGCGACGGATAAGCATAATGGAAAGACCAATCACAAGTTCCGCCACTGAACGTGTATTTGAATAAGGTGCATTAAAAACGGCTATACCATTCTTAGTTGCCGATTTCAGATCCACCTGGTTTACACCAATACAAAAACAACCAATAGCCTGCAGTTTTTTTGCAGCCTCTAATACATTTTTTGTGATCTGCGTTTTGGAGCGGATGCCAAGGATATGAACATCTTTGATCTCTTTGATCAGTTCCTCTTCGGTGAGAGCCTTGGTTATTTTCTCTGTTTGAACATACCCGTTTTGCTTAAAACTCTTTACTGCTACGTCACTGATATTCTCCAAAAAAAGAATTTTGATCTTGTCTTTAGGGTAACTTGTTTTAGCTGGTTCCATTGTGGCGCAAAGATGCGCATATCTGTTGAAAAAAATTCAAAACAGATGTTAGGGTGAATAAGGTTTGAAACCTTAATTTTGAAGTAATTCAAATCAATCCCAATGAAAAACAGATTCCCTTTTTCTGTACTGCTGGTTCTACTATGTGGCTGCACTCTTTTTTCTGACAAAACCGGCGAAAGTAAAACACCGGTAACAGATGACTCATTAAGTTATTATCCGCCGACGCCAGGTAAACTAAATCAAGATCAGTTCAGGATATATTACAGGCATATTTCATGGATCATAGATACAATATTACAAACCCGCAATTTTAATGGCGGTATATTAGTTGCAAAGGATGGCAATATCCTTTATGAAAAATATAAAGGCCTGAGAGACCTGAGAGGCACTGATTCCATTAATGCAGAAACTCCTTTTCATATCGCTTCTACTTCAAAAACTTTTACCGGGATCGCTACATTACGTTTAGTTCAGCAGGGTAAACTGAATCTTAATGATTCGCTACAAACATTTTTTCCGGGTTTTCCTTATCCTTCCGTTACTGTAAAGATGTTGCTAAACCACCGCAGCGGGCTACCCAACTATGTTTATTTTATATCTAGCAGCAGTCTCGCTAAAAAAAGAATGATCTACAACCAGGATGTACTGGATGTTTTAATGAATGAAAAACCAAATGCAGATTTTAAACCAGGTACACGGTTCAGTTATTCTAATACCAATTTTGTACTGCTTGCTATGATCATTGAAAAACTTACCGGCATTCCATTTCCGGATTATATGCAGCAAACTATTTTTACTCCGCTCCAAATGAAAAATACTTTTATTTTTACATGGAATGATTCTGCAAGAGTAACTATGTCTTTCACGCCGGGCGGCAGACTCTGGGTATATGATAATTTGGAAGGAACCTATGGTGACAAAAATGTTTTCTCTACTCCAAGAGATCTGTTGAAATGGGACCAGGCTTTATACACCGATCAATTGATCAGCAAAGCTCTGCTTGATTCAGCGTTTACACCTTATAGCCATGAACATCCATCTATTCATAATTACGGGTTGGGTTGGCGCATGATGAATTTACCAACCGGCAAAAACATAATTTACCATAATGGTCGCTGGCATGGATTTAATTCCGCCTTTGCAAGATTAACGGATGAAAAGGCAGTGATCATTGTATTGGGTAATCGTCAATCATCGCTACCCTACCAGGCTGTTATTAAATGTTATAATATTTTTGGCCCTTACTTCCCAAATGAACCAATACCTGAAGAAGAATTGGATGCTCAGGATACAGCTAAAAAAACTCAAGCTGTGAAGGAGCTTAATAAGCTAATAAATTCAAAAAAGAAGAAGAAATAATCATTTCGTTTTTGAATTTTCTTTACTGAACTTTGGTAGGAATTAAATACCAATGAAGATTCTTAATTCGGCGCAGATAAAAGAATGGGATAAGTATACCATTACCAACGAACCTGTCACATCTCTCAAACTGATGGAGAGGGCCTCAACAGCCTGCGTAAAATGGTTAGTGGAAAATAATTATACAGGTAAACAGTTTACTATTTTTTGTGGCAAAGGAAATAATGGCGGCGATGGTTTGGCAATGGCAAGATTACTTGCTTCAAAAAATAATACTGTTACTGTCTATATTCTTGAAACCGGTGTACCGGGCACTGATGATTTTCAGCAAAATCTTACCAAGCTTAAAAAGAAACCGGTTGCTGATATTCATTACATACAAGGCGAAGAACATTTTCCCCAGTTTAGTTATGGAGAAATAGTTATTGATGCATTATTTGGTTCAGGTTTGAACCGCCCTGTTGAAGGGCTTGCACAAAAACTAATTGACTATATTAATTCATCCGGTTGCGAGATCATCAGCATTGATATGCCATCGGGTTTATATCCCGATGAGTCATCGAAAGGAAATACAACAATACATGCTACGGACACTTTAAGTTTTCAATGTTATAAACCTGCCTTTCTTGTTGGTGAGAATGCAAAAGCAGTTGGTGATGTACATATATTGAATATTGGTTTGCATCAGCAGTTTTATGATGACCTGTTCACTACTTATGAAATAACAGATACAGAGATCATCAAAGCGATCTATAAACCCCGCAATCGTTTTACACATAAAGGCAATTATGGTCATGCAGCATTGATCGCTGGCAGTACAGGTATGATGGGCGCCGCTGTGTTGGCAGCAAAAGCTTGTTTACGAAGTGGTGTTGGTAAACTCACATGTTATGTACCGAAGACAGGTTATGAGATCATGCAGGAATCAGTTCCTGAAGCGATGTGCAGCATCAGTGGATTTAAAGATTACATAGAGATCACTGAAGGACTTGCCCGTTTTAATTCGGTCGGCATTGGCCCGGGCATTGGTTTATATGATAGCCATTACCAGTTATTGCAAAGTGTAGTTGCACAATTTAAAAAGCCAATGATAGCAGATGCGGATGCATTGACATTATTTGCAAATAATAAAGATCTCTTCACCCAGCTTCCTCCCTACTCTATCATTACGCCGCATCCAAAAGAATTTGAAAGACTGTTTGGAAAAACAAATAATGATTTTGAAACATTACAATTAGTACAGCAAAAAGCAAAAGAACATAAACTGGTAATAGTATTGAAAGGTCATCATACATTTATCGCTACTCCCGGCGGCAAAGGATTTTTTAACAGCACCGGTAATGCAGGTATGGCTACCGGCGGCAGTGGCGATGTGCTTACAGGTATTCTCACTGCATTACTTGCACAAGGCTATGGTGAAGTGGAAGCTGCTATACTCGGTGTTTATCTTCACGGACTAGCCGGAGATTTTGCTGCTAAAAAATATTCACAGGAAGCAATGATTGCTGGTGATATTGCAGAGAGTTTGGGTGAAGCGTTTAAGAAGATAGGAAATTGAGAGTATATGTCGCATAAAATTACATTGCTACAGTAGAAATTTATACCAGTCATTGTGTAAATTGCAGAGTTAATAGCAACACTGTCGGATACATGCAAATTCAAAACAAATACGAAATTTTAGAAGGACTTCCGACTTCCGGACCTATGTATATTCCTATATCGGAAGACGGTGTGGAATTTTATCATGAGGGGCTTGTAGTTCGTTTTTTTAAGGATGACGGAACCAATTGGGTTGCAAATTTTAAAACTGGTTGGACAAAGTATAGAAATGTTTTCGAGATACCCAACACCGACAAAATTGTAGTTATTGCAAATGGACAAGGTTATATAATGACACCTGCCCAGCAAAAACCTGTTTCCACTTTTGGATATGCAATAACAGATTTAATTCCTTCAAATGACGGGAGATTTATTGCGGTAGATATTACTGATTTAGTAATCATAAATAATGATGCGACAGTATGGAGAAGCCAAAGAATTTCATGGGACGGAATAGAAGAACTTAATGTTAATAATAATATTGTAACTGGACTTTCTTACGACCCAATGCATGACTCTGACGAATGGGTGAATTTCTCTTTCAATCTTGACACAAAAGAAATTACTGGTGGTAGTTACAATCGTTACCAATTTGAAGAATCTAAAAAGCCATTCTGGAAATTTTGGTAGCTAATTTATAAATTTAGCAGTTGAGGCATCTCAGAGATCAACAAGTCTGATATCCCTCCCTTAGAGTTATTAAATTCAAAGTGACAAACATACTTGGCTCGGGATGACAAGACTCTTAAAGAATGAAGATGGCAAATTAAGATTGAGTCTTTCTGCATTTAAACTCTTAAATAAAACCAAAAAAATGGTTTTTAGAAACTGGCTGTATTTTTTATTCAGCTTTAGTTTTAACTTCAGAATCATCAATTAATCCCAAAACCAAAGTATATGAAACAGCTACTCCTATTATTGCTATTTGCAGTACTCATTTCTATTCCCACTTTTGGCCAGGACAAGAAGATCGAAACAAACTATTCTGATCCTTTTCAAATCGACAGTTCTGAATATTTTGTGATACCAAAGCTTTTTGATAATGATGATAAAGAAGCGTATGGAAAAAGTCTTAACTATTATGCATGGGGAAGTTATACCAATATAATTTTTTATAATTCCAAAACAAACCAGACAAAAAAATTATTCAATCAATTAGCTCTTATCTCAAGTTTTAGTATTCCCCGTTATTATGATTACAAACCTGAGCCTGCATCATCACCGAATTTATTACCCGAGCATATTGTTTACCTGGCAAGAACTGAAAATTTCAACGGCGATAAATCACTCAACTCAGATGATCCCGTATATCTTTTTCTTTCCACAAAAACAGGTGATAACCTGAAACAAATAACACCCCAGGGCTTTCATGTTTATTCATGGACTGTTTCAAAAGATAAAAAGATGATCCTGGTAAAAGGGAAGGCAGATAAAAACGGTGATAAGAAATTCGGCCAGGGCGATGATGATATTTATTACCGCATCGATTTGAATACTGATATTTCAAAAATAAAATGCGAACCGATCAGTATGTAACGCTGGATTGATAAGAGCCGATTAAGTTTACCTACTTTTGGATGCCACCGGGCCGGCATCCCGGAAATTTTAAAAAACGACAAGAGTTCTACAAAAAAATACGCTATAGAAAAATATTAAGGTTACTATTTTATGCAAATGGGTATCAATAAGCATCTCACTTTAAACCCCTGCTCATGAAATACATTTTTACTGCACTACTCTTTACAGCAGTTTTATTTTTTGCCTGCGATCAATCCAAACAAACAGATCTGTTCAGTTTAGAAAATCTAAAAACAGAACAGTTTACTGTAAATACAGACAGGGATACAGTTTTACAAACAGCTAAAGGAGCAATCTTAAAGATCCCGAAAGGAGTATTAGCTTCTGCTGATGGCAAACCGGTGAAGTTGGAGATTAAAGAAGCTTATTCAATGGCTGATATTATTAAAGCAGGTCTTACAACAACTACCAACGGCCAACCACTCAGTAGTGGCGGTATGATATACATAAATGCTGCTAACGGACAAAATGTAACTATCAATGAAGGTATACAGGTTGCAGTTCCTTCAAACAATATCAGCAATGAAATGAAATTGTACAAAGGCGAAACAACCGCCGATGGAAAATTAAATTGGATAGAACCAACTGAGTTACCGGAGAATAGTCAAATAGCATCCATTAACCAGGGCGAAGGTCTGTTTCAGAAAAATTGTAGCAGTTGTCATGGCATAGGCTCAAGTGTAACTGCACCTGATCTTGCTCATTTTCTTAATCGCTTTCCCGATGTTGACCAGGAAAACTATTGGGGATTCCGGGCACATGGCCCTTATCCATCCAATACCGATAGTGCATCGAGCATTTCTTCTGAGCTAAGAGAAGTTGATACGGCTAAAAAAAAACAATATTCATTGCGTGAAAAATATCCTGAACACCGGTATTATCATGCAGAAGAAATTTATGCATGCAATCTATGGAGCATGACACCAAATGCCGGTCCGTCATTTACTATTTCCCGGGAAGACCTTGTTAGTATCTACAAATATGTTCAGTTGGAAAGCAATCGTAAAAATCTACCGATGCCGGCTCATGCTTACCTCGATGATTGTGTTGACAGTTGTATAAAATATATAGATCGTAAACAGTTTTTGACAAAACTGGAAAATGCAACAAAAGAAAAAAGAGAACAATTGATCCAGGAAAATGGCGTAATGGCCGAGGTAATTCCTGATCCAACCTGGGGTAACCCTAATGATACAGTTAATAATGCTGATTATTATAACTGGAAAGTGTCTCCTCAAAACTATAATGCTACCTATTATCAATTCCGCATTGAAACATTCGGCTGGTACAATATTGATATGTTATTACCCGAACGGGACGAGAATGTAAAAGAGAGTGAGTTATTTGCAAGCCTTAGCGGTGAATGGCAGGACAGGGTAAATATTTTCCTGATCATTCCTTCCCATAAAGTGTATGGCCAGGGTGGCCCGGCAGAAAGAAATCCAAAAGAGTTTGCATTCTTTAATGTAAATGGGAAACTGCCTTTACCCCAAAATGAAACAGCATTTATACTGGCTGTATCAGAAAAAAATGATAAGGTCGGTTATGCTTTAAAAGAATTTAGAACAGGTCTACGCCAGCAACTTGAAGTTGAAGTAAAAGAAAGTACGAAAGAAGAATTTGACCGGGCAATTGCTTTATTAGGGGTAAATCAAATGAATGTTACAGTTAAACCATCACTCAATGCAGATTCTATCCGCTTTGCAGATAAACAGCTAAAAGATATTGAAAAAGGGCTAAAAGATGCCGAACAACTTAAGCCAAAAAATTGTAGTTGTGAATGCGATGAGGGAGTCATTGGTTCATTTACAAAGCCGGTAGCATCTGTAAATAAAAAATAAAGTATTACACATTCATATCCGGGTTTACCAGATCGGCAGTCAATGAATCTCCTTTATGTGGTTTTGGTGCTTTCATTTTTTCTGTATTAATATGTTTTATCTGCACCAATGTTTCAAGACAATTGTCTACCATTTCTTTTGATGTACGCTGTATGTATTCGCTTTTTTTAAACTGCATTACGTTTTTATCCATATCCTCTGCTGTCCATCCTCTGCTCCAACCCAAAAAACTAAAAGGTGGAAATGTAAAACCGAGATCGGTAAAGAAGACCATCATCTGACCGGCTACCTGCTGAATATTATCCTGTCCGCCAGTAATGATAAATGATGCCACTTTATTTTTTATCAACACTCTATCTTTTAATGTTATCTGGTTTTGCACGCAGTTCAGTCGTTCTGCCATTCTGAAATACAGTGAAGACGGATTACCCCAGCGAATCGGCGTTGCTACGAGTAAAACATCGGCCCAGAGAATCATATCACGGTAAACCTCCGTCATTCCATCGTTAGGTTTCATTTCGGTGATACTGCATGGCCATGTACATGCATTCATATGCTGGCTGTAATAACCTTCGCATGCGCGGAATTTCAGATCACGCAGTTTGATCATTTTAGTTACAGCACCATGTTTTTCCTCTGCATATTTTAATGCCATATCTAATGCGGCTTCTGAGGTGCTGTAACGAGGTAAATTATCATTCATATTGGTAGTGGAGATACCAAGAATATTTTTTGATCCTGGAGTTGTCAGGTAATCCAACTTCACCAGGTCTTCTATTACTTTCAGATCATGTAATTCACGATGAGCTTTTTTAATAGGTTGAGCACTCAGTAAAATATCATCACCATCAATTTTTACTTCATACACGGCCTGCTGATCTTTATAACCCGGAGGTGCAGAACCGGTTTTAATATTATACTCCCAACCATGCCACGGACAGGTAACATACAAACCATCATATTTATTTTCCACCAAACCTAAACCCAGCGGACCAGCTTTATGTAAACATGCATTTGCAATGGCAGATATTTCATTATTATAATGAAACAACGCAACCTTGTGCGGGCCGCATTGTACAATCTTCTGACTATTGTTTGGTAATTCTGAAACGGAGCACACCCTGATATATTCCATAGTAATAGATTTTACGCAGCTAGTAAGTTGAGAAAAATAAAGGACTATCTGAAATATATTTTTTGTAAATAACTACTGACTAGCAAGCTCTTTAATGGCTTTGACCAACACATCCAGATCTTTTGGAGTAATATATACACTCGGTGTTATGCGGCAACCATGCACATTAGCATAATCAATTGCTACAGTATAGATTTTATATTTCTTTAAAAGTGTTTCTGCAAGATCAGCCGGCTTCATTCCTTTGATACCCACATTTGCAATAGCACATGAACGCTGATCATCTGCCGGCGTATTTAATATCACATTGGGTATGCTTCTTACTTTATCACTCCAGTAATGTTGCAGGTATCGAAGTCTTTCTTCTTTTCTTGCAGGCCCGAGCTTTTGATAAAAATCAATTGCATCTGAAATTGTAAGATCAGTATGACAAGGATGTGTACCGGTATGATTGAGACGATAAATATCTTCATCTTTTTTATCCTGTCCTGGCCCCAGCAGCGGCCATATATCTTTTATATTTTCCTTTTTTACATATAAAAATCCTGCGCCCAATGGAACACTTAACCATTTGTGTAAACTGGTACCATAAAAATCACAACCAAGATCAGGGATCTTATACTGGAAATGTGCAAATGCATGTGCTCCATCTACCAATACTTTTACTCCTTTTGAATGGGCCATATCACAGATCTTTTTTACCGGTAATATTTGTCCCGTAATATTGATGATATGACACACCATCAACAGTTTTGTTTTTGGAGTAATAGCAGATGCGTAAAGGTTTACAATTTCATCATCTGATGCAGGATGATTGGGAACGGAAACAATTTTATTTACGACACCATGACGCTTTGCAACGAGCTTAAACATATCGAGCATAGCTCCGTAATCCTGTTCGGCCATCACGGCTTCATCGCCGGGTTGCCAATACATGCCACCGATAACAGTATCTAATGCCTCGGTCGTATTTCTTGTAATAATTAATTCTTCTGTTGAGCAACCGGCGAGTTCAGCCAGCTTTGCTGCCATTATCTTTTTATCATCAAACCGCTTTGTCCGCATGTAGTAAGCAGCTTCAAAATTTATTTCACGAATATGCCTAATGTAATTTTCCAGCGTTTCCTGGGGCATAAAACTGTAATATCCATTTTCAAGGTTGATGTAATCAGGCTTTAGTTTATAACCACCTCTTACACCTTCCCAGAACTTTTCATCTTCAGCCAGTGCAGAAGGCGAAAGATGTTCGTATTGCTCAATGAGCTTTTCAAGCTGGCTTGCAGCAGGTATTCCCATTCCCATAATTGAAATATTTTTAATGAAGTTTCTTTTATTCATAAAAGAAAATAAAATTAATGCTCTACAAAATTCAGATCCTTACCAAAAGTTTCTTTTGTATACAAAGCTGAAATAAATCCAATCGCTAAAACAACAATGCCGGTTATCCATGCTGCCGTTACATATGAATTTTCTCCAACGATAACATTATTTCTTAAATACTGGAACAATAAAATTATCAGCGGCAAAAAACCACGTACCATATTCGGAATAGAGATAGCAGCCGTTGCCCGTAAGTTGGTGCCAAACTGTTCTGCACTCATAGTGATATATAAAACAGAAAGACCAGAGCCAAAACCTAATCCCATGCAAAGCAAGTACATATTTGTTGCGCTACCGCCACCTTTTGTAATAAAAAATAAAGCAATAAAGATTGTAATGATGCCATAATAGATCAACAAGGTTTTTTTCCTGCTCTTGATCCAGTTGCTGATGAGCCCGGCGCTAATATCACCAAAAGCCAGCGCCACATACTGTAACATCAATGATTTTGGCTGATCGAAATTTTTTATGCCGAACCGTTCAGCAAACTCATTTGAAAAACCAATCAATATTCCAATTACAAACCACACGGGTAAGCCGATGAATATTGAACGCAGATAGCGAAAGAATCGTTCCCGGCTTTTCAGCAACATTAAAATATTCCCCATCTGTACATTCTTTTGTTTTGCGAAATCATACATACCACTTTCCAAAATCCGTATCCGCAAAAAAAGTAACATCAAACCCATTCCACCACCGATAAAATAACAAAGCCGCCAGTCTTTACCACTTAAGTCATGAATAAAATAAGCAGCGATCGTTCCCATTACTCCACTGGTAGCAATAACGGTGGCAGCTAATCCTCTTTTTTCTTTTGGCAACAATTCGCTTGTCAAAGTAATACTTGCGCCTAATTCACCGGCCAAACCCAATGCAGCAATAAAACGTAGCCATTTATATTGTTCAACATCAGTAACAAATCCATTTCCAATAGATGCTAATGAATAAAGCAATATTGAACCAAATAAAACATTCTTGCGTCCTTTCTTATCGCCGAGTATTCCCCAAATGATGCCACCAATGACGAGTCCAATCATTTGCCAACTAATTATAGACTCTCCTACTGTTTTCATATCATCCTTTGCTACATGCAGGTCGGAAAGACTTGAGATACGTACAATACTATACAACAACAAGTCGTAGATATCTACAAAAAAGCCCAATGAACCAACGATCACTGGCAATGAAAGCAATCCGTACTGTTTTGGCTGCATGTTTACTTATTCAATTCAATCAATTAAAAATATGGTTTAAATGGTAACCTGAATAAAAAAAATCTCGGCTTTGGGAAAAACATATAAACTATCCTTTACCATTCCGATTCTCATTCAAGCCAAAATATTTTCCCATGAAATATCCACAATTTCATTTTCATTGTTGAAAAGTCCGCTCTCACAACCAAATAATTAACAAGTGTTGGTTGATTTTTATTTTTCTTTTATAAGCCGGGGTTACTTTTGTAAAAAGCAGGTATCAAACTGCGGCAATTAATTTGTGAACTGAATTATTAAACCTGTTAAATTTTAAAACATGGTACAGAAAACCTACTACAAAACAAAAGATTATTGCAAAGTGAAATTTTCTTTTGAAGCTGAGAATGCAAAATCAATCAAAATATTAGGCCTGAATGGCGACTGGAAAAAACCTGTTGCAATGACAAAAAAGAAAGACGGCAGCTTCGCAGCTGAACTGAATCTTCCAAAAGAAACCAAACACGAATTCAAATACCTTATTGACGGTAACGAATGGCTGAACGAGCCCCAGGCTGACACAGAAGTTGCCAATGATTTCGGTGGCAGCAACAGTGTGATCGTTCTTTAATCAACTTTCATATTAATTTATTGGCCGGGCAAAGTCTACTGAAACCTGGAGTAGATAATTGTGTCCGTGAATTTGCCCTTGAAGTAATTATTTTCTTTCAGGTAACCTTCTTTTACAAAGCCTGTATTTTCAAGTAATGCAGAGGAAGCTTTGTTACCTGCTTCAGTTCTTGCTTCAATACTATGAAGACCAAGGGAAGCAAATCCGTACTCTACGGTTAACCGGATAGCTTCTTTCATAATTCCTTTTCCCCAATGATCAGGACGAAGGATGTATCCTATCTCTGTACGATAATTATGCGGCTGCATATTCCAGAGACAAATAGTACCGATTATCTGTTGCGGATCTTCCTTTAATGCAATTCCCCAAAGGATAGCTTCATTTTTATCAATCCCTTCATTAAACTGTTCAATTAGTTTTTCAATTTCATCTAGAGTCTTTGCTGGTTCTCTTCCAATAAACTGCATTACTCTTTCATCGGAACGTAAAGTAAACAGCCCCTGTGTATCGGCTTTTGTTAATCGCCGCAATAACAATCTTGTTGAACTTAGTTCTGGAAATGGATCAAAATTTATTTGTAGCATATCATAATGATTTTTTATGCAGCCATTCTTGTTTTGTCATTTCAAATTTTATTTCTCCCTTACCATAAATCCCATTTTCTCTCCAGCCTGCGCTACGATAAAATTTTTCTGCCCTTGTGCCAGGTGAAGTACTGAGCCACACTTCATTTTTATTTTGCTCAAAATACCAATCGAGCATTTCTTCATGCAACTTCTTACCAATGCCCCTGCCTTCAAAATCAGGATGGATGAATAATGCCCAGATATTATTATCCTGCAGATCGGCAATTGCAAATCCAGCTATACGGTTATCAATTTCACACACCCAACCCCTGCCTCGCTTTGTAATAAAGTTTTCTACATCTCCATCCGAAACTAATGCAGGGTTTGATAAAACATTTTCTTTAACTGCATTGCGAACAACCTGTATTTGCGAAATATCTGTAAGAACTGCTTCCCTGAATATCATTTAAACTCCTGTTGTAATTGAAGTTCAAAGCTATTCAAAAAAATAACCGCTCCATAAATATGAAGCGGTCTGTTCAGGATTTATTTATCAAAGGCTAGTAAGGTAAAATAGTTGTGTAGCTGTTGCCGTTCGGACCTGTCCATGTCACTTTAAAATAATAGGCACCGACACCGGGACAAGTAGTCGGGTTACCCGCTGCATTCAATCCAAAAGTAGCTGTACCTGTAAATAGGTTGGTTTTATGCTCTACTGCACCAGCTGTCAACCGGAAGCTACAGTCCTGGCGGATGATCAGTGGCGAAGTAATAGCAGTTGTGAAGGCATTTCCGAAACGGTTAGTACCCCACTCTGCCACACCTGTTGTATTTCCTTCTGTGTGCAAACCAGTTGTCGTAATGACCGCACCATTATTATAGGTAAATACTCTTTGTTTATCCACCTGCCAGTTACGCTGTGTACCATCATTAAATGACAAAGACAGGTTACTACTGTTAATACGATGTGTTATTGAATTTAATATGGGCAGATTGGCAAGTAAACCACCACTTACATTTGTATAAGTTTGTGTACCATTGATGGTAACACTTTTATTATCTCTTAATCTTGTAATTTTTACATTTTGAAATGCAATCGTAACTGCGGCACCTGCATTTTTCCACTGTACTCCCTGAGCCATCGAAACAACGATAGCACCGGTACGTGTACGGATACCATTACAATTGCTGCCGCTGAAAGTAATTGTAATTGTCCTCGGATTGCTGACGGCGTCATATACGGCAGCAGCATCGCAGATCACTTCTTGTAAGCTTTGGTAGCGACCACTGAAAGTACCGTTTGATTCAATCGCGACATTTGTTTCATTCAAAATTCCATCCAACTCACCAGAAAATTGTGATTCATCTTCAGCATGTGCAGCTATTTCATCGTTATCATTTTCTTTGGTCGTTTCTTTTTTACATGATGAGAAAACCAAAGTAACGGCTAAGGCGGAAAGAACCAGGATGTGCTTTTTCATAAAATCAGATTTTAAAATTTATTATTTGATAAATTTTGGAGGTATAAGATTGTAATAAAATTCCACATCACCACAGTATGCAGTTGTAATACTTGCCAGAAATACGAATGAATCGGGATTTTCGCAAACACTAAGGGGAATTGTACGAACAAAAATTGCGATTTCAGAACTTGATCAGCATCCTGATCTTTCTTGCCAACGGAACGAGGTTGAGGTATTTGATATTTAAAAATTCATAATGACGAACCATGAGTAATGTTATCGCTGGTTCTTTTGCATCGATTGCGAGATTAAAACATTCCAATGCTTTTTCCCTAGCACCTGCTCTTGCATAATCCATACCCATCCATAGATTGGAAATATATTCGCCGGAAGCCCGGAGTTTTTTATAGGTGTCCTCTACCTCAAATATCAACCGCATAATATCCTTACTACGATAATATTCTACCAATCCCTGGTTACCACCTTTTGTTGCAGCTTTGATCGCTTCTTCAGTATTACCCAAAAACCAATACAATCTTGACAACTCACAATACATCTCTTTCTGTTGTGCAGGGTCGAATGCAAATTTTTCAATGAGGCTTTTTTGCAAGGCAATTACTTCGTCCTGGTTGCTTTTATTTGCCAGTGCCCGTATTTTATTTTGCAATAAATAGATCCAGAGCTGGTTCAGCTCACTTCCTTCGTGGTACAGTTCGACTGCCTTTTCAATTTCTCCTTTCGCTTCGTGTATCAAGGCCAGCCATAAATAAACATTGGACTGACCGGGATTTAATTCAATTGCCCGGCGATAAGATTTTTCTGCTTTCGCCCACTCAAATGTCTGATGATACCAATAGCCTAATGATGCATGTATTTCCCCGGAATTGGGATCCAACTTCAATGCTTTATCTATATGCTGCCTTGCGATCGTAAGCATTTTATCCGGTTCATCATAACCGCGATATGATGCCAGCAAGTGAGTATCCGCCAGTCCTGAATAAGCATTGGCAAATGATCTATCTATTTGAACTGCCTGCTGAAACAAATCCCTTGCCTGCAACATATCTGTCTTGTTTCTTTTTTCAATCAAAAAACGTCCACGCAGGTACAGGTCGTATGCATGCAGATCAGTCGTAGGTGTATGATCGAGGCTTTGTGTTTCTTTATTAGAAATTTTTGCATTCAATACCTGCGCAATGGCAGTCGCAACGTCCTTCTGAATATTGAATAGATCTTTTACAGGTTTATCATATGATTCCGCCCAGAGATGATCATCGGTAGTAGCATTGATCAACTGTGCGGTTATTCTTACATGTTCTCCCATTTTCCGCACACTACCTTCTAATATTGAGGCTACTCCCAGCTCCCGGCCTATCTCTCTCATGGATTTTGGATTCTTCTTGTATTGCATCACTGATGTACGGGAAACAACTTTTAATGATTTTATTTTTGAAAGCTGGGTGATAATATCTTCTGTCAACCCATCACTAAAATATTCCTGTTCCTGGTCGCTACTCATATTTTCAAATGGCAATACAGCAATACTATTTTGCTGGATCTTTAAATCATTCAGGCTATCCTGCAATATGCTTTCAAAATCAGGACGGCCGGTTTTAGTTACCAGTTCGTAAATATGTACCGGGTTTTTTACATTCTTTAGTTTTACCTCTTTCAAATAAACAGCATCGAGTCCCTTTTTATTTTCAATATTTCTATAAACAACTTCTGAAATGTAAATACCTCCTGCAGGAGCTAATGCCTGTATCCGGGATGCGATGTTTACCACATCTCCAAAAACATTACCATCCTGAAGCAACACATCACCCATATGTATGCCAATACGCACAGGTACTTGCGGTTCTTCTGCAAGATCTTCCTGTAAGAGTTTTGCAAACTCCGCAGCATCTGTAGAACTTTGAAAAAGTAACAGGCTGCCATCACCATAGTATTGAATGATTTTTCCGTTTAGTTCATCTGCCACCAGTTCCATTTCTTCGCGGAATCGGGTGATTTTGGCAACAGCAGCTTCTTCATCCTCCTGCATCATGGATGTATACCCGACAATATCGGCGAAAAGGATAGCGGCTAATTGATGTGAATGTTCTGCCATGGAATGGAATCGGGTCGCAATTTACTGAAAAGAAGTCTTTCAGATTCCGAAAGATAAGTAAGCGGCAATGAAATCTTAGTTTATTCTTCAATTGTGAATTTCGGGTCAATAAATTTTCATTCCGAATAAGGCAAAGAATAATAATTGTTGACTAAAAAGTTAAATTACCCGAGTGGCTGCCAGGAATTTTTTAGAGAACCTCTCCATTGATCATTACCTTATCGATAAGATTATTTCCAAAAGCATAGGGCAAATAAGCAAGCGAAGGAACTGGTTTTGTAAAAACCAGGTTTGCTTTTTTTCCAACTGTAATGCTTCCGGTTTCATTTTCCAATTCCATTGCATAAGCACCATTTATTGTCGCTGCATTAATAGCTTCTTCAGGATACATTTTCATTTGTATGCAACTCATGGCAACAACAAGGTTCATATTTCCGGAAGGAGAAGAACCGGGATTATAATCAGAAGCCAATGCAATTGCACAACCGGCGTCTATTAATTGGCGTGCCGGTTGAAAAGGCATGCGAAGAAAAAAAGCCGCAGTTGGCAACAGCGTTCCGATCGTATTTGACTTAGCAAGTAAAGAAATCGTTTGCGTATCCATCGTTTCCAAATGATCAACAGAAACAGCGTTGAGTTTAACACCAGTTTCCACACCGCCTGATAAATTGAGCTGGTTGGCATGGATCTTTGGTTTTAATCCATGATTCATTCCAGCACGACAAACTATTTCGGTTTCTTCGGATGAAAAAAAACCAGTCTCGCAAAACACATCGATGTAATCGGCCAATTTCTCTTTTGCGATCACAGGCAGCATTTCATTTATGATCAAATCCAGATAGCCTTGATGATTTTCTTTATATTCCAACGGGTAAGTGTGTGCACCAAGAAATGTTGATTTGATCAACAGGTTTGATCTCTCTTTTAGTTTTTTTATTACCCGAAGCATTTTCAATTCGCCATCAACTGTCAAACCATAACCGCTTTTGATTTCAATAGCACCTGTACCCAGCTTGCTTACTTCTTCCAGTCTTTTCCATGCAAGATTGAAGAGATCATCTTCACTCATTGCATTTAATTTCCTGGCTGAGTTCAAAATGCCTCCGCCTTTTGCAGCTATTTCTGCATAGGTTAATCCTTTTATCTTATCAACAAATTCTTCTTCGCGACTTGCTGCAAAAACTAGATGCGTATGACTATCACACCAGGCAGGAAGAATAAATTGGCCTGTTGCATCAATGTGATGTACAAAGGAAGATGTACGATGTACGATGTCATTTTGATTACCATACTCAGCTATGACTCCATCCTCGATTACCAGGTAAGCATTTTCAATTACTGGTAATACTGAAAGTTCTTTTCCGCGAAGCACCCGATAGCTATCGGGTTTATTTTCTTGTCTTGTGTTGACAAGACATTTAATATTTGTAATAAGTGTAGCCGGCATTAGTAATTTTAATTTGATGTAAAGACTTTCACCCAATCTACCTGCATTGTGCCGGTTTGTATGGTTGGAGTTGTAGCTCCAATAACATTTTTCTTTTTTGCCTGTATCATAAAAATCATTTAGAGAAGTAAAAATAAAATGGCAAGAATTGTTTTCAGTGTCCGGTTTTGATACAATATACACTATGTTAAAAAACGTTAAAAGAAAAAGTTTTTGATTGTAATACGAATTTAATCGTATATTCGTGGGGTAAAACCCGTATTATATGTCTTCTACTAAATTTTTAAAACCAACAGAAAGCGAACTGGAAATATTGCAGGTGCTTTGGAGAAACAATATTGCCACCGTTCGTGAAGTGCATGAAGAGTTATCGAAAACAAAAGATGTGGGTTACACTACTACCCTTAAGCTGATGCAGATCATGAATGAGAAAGGTTTAGTGAAAAGAGATGAAAGTACCCGTACCCATGTATATCAAAGTGCAGTGAACCGTGAGAATACACAAAAGCATATGCTGAATAGAATGATCGATTCGCTTTTCGGCGGGTCTTCAACGCAGCTTGTGCTACAGGCTTTGGGTGAAAACAAAGCAACACCTGAGGAATTAGAAAAAATTCAAAACCTTTTGAACAATATAAAAAGAAGCTAAGGCATGCCTTTTATCAGCCAATCTAACTTTCTGCAGGCACTCGGCTGGGCTGTGGTAAACAGTCTCTGGCAGATGGCTTTGCTCTGGCTGATCTATAAATTCTTTATTACAATTGCTAAACCTGGCAGTGCTTTAAAATCCAAATCAGCATTTATTGTTTTACTCACTGGTACTGCATGGTCTGTTTTTAGTTTTATAAAAGCATTTATCTCTCCTTCAACTGAAACACTATTTACCTGGAATAATATCAGCTATTCATTAAATGATACGCTGACCTCAATTCTTCCTTTTGCATCTATCTTATATCTTTTATTGCTGGCGATACCTGTAGTTCGTTTTATAATCAGCCTGCGGCAGGTAATGCATCTCAGAACAAAAAAGATCAAAAAGATAGAAATAGAATGGCGTTTGTTTGTGAAAAAGATGTCAGCCTATCTTGATATCCGTAAACCAGTACAGGTATGGATATCAGAAACTATCAGCACTCCTGTAACTGTAGGATTTCTGAAGCCTGTAATATTGGTACCGCTTGCTGCAGTGAACCAACTGAATACTCAACAAATGGAAGCAGTATTGTTGCATGAACTGGCCCATATCAAACGTTACGATTACTTAGTAAATATTATTACTGTTATCATTAAAACCATTTTTTACTTCAATCCATTTACCCGCAACCTTGCCAATGTAATAGAAGAGGAAAGAGAAAAAAGCTGTGATGAATGGGTGTTGCAATACCAGTATGATGCCTATGCTTATTCAACAGCACTTCTTGCATTGGAACAAATGAAAAGGCATTCACTTCAATTAGCATTGGCTGCAGCATCTAACAGGGAGCTTTTGCTGGAACGTGTAAAGAAAATAATGGGTATCCCCTCCTCTCCTGTTTATTCTGTAAAAAATAACTTGAAATGGATCTCAGGTCTTGTTGGTTCCGCATTGATATTTATGCTGCTATTCACTAACTCATTTTCTGAAAAGCAATCTACTCTGAAAAATGAAAATTCTTTAGCTTATGCTTTTGAGAATTCATCTGCTAACCCTGAATTGGATCTGAGTTTTATCAACCGGAAACAAAAAACCTCATCTCCCCATTCAGTAAGAACGATAAATGGCAAAATAAACGACGAAGAAGCAAAAGGAAATTATTTACCTGCTGAAGAAATGAACAGATACTTTACGCAGGCAAACTTTATGGAAGCTGAAGGCACACCGGTGCTTGATGAAAAAGATGAAGAGCAGGTAAAAGAAGCGATGGATGCATCGAAGAAAATTATAAAAGAGGTTAAGCTAAACGAATTAGAAGCATTCGCTGCCGATGCCCTTACAACAAAGGAAAAACAAGGGCTTAAACTCTATTACGAAGAAGAACTTGACAAAGTGAACTGGGATAAGATGGAAGAGAAATTACGGACATCTTACAACAAGATAGACTGGCCACAGGTAAATCAAAAGATCGGTGTTGAGTTGAAAAAAATAAGACTTGATAGTTTTATCACTGTATATAATGTTGCTCTCAGCAATATAAAGATCGCAAAGCAGGAGTTACAGGATCAACATCTAAAAGGAATTCCTGATTCTCATATTACAATTTGCGCATTGGATTCGGCCAGGAAAGTGATGGAAGAATCATTAAATCAATTGAAAGCAGTAAAAGAGAAGAAGATCATCAAACTCTAATTGTCACCACAAACACCTGGGACATTTTTCACTGTATTTATTACCGATAATAAAACCAATGACCAATTCATGTGTGCCATTGCTGTAAGTATCTATTTCAGTTTTCGTAAAATCATAAGCGTAACCCACATTGAAAGTATTACCAACATTTAATCCTGCCATCGCTGCATATCCATCAAACTGGCGATAGCTGCCACCCAACCACATTAGATCACGGTACTGCATCTTCAGGTTGATCTCAGCCTGGTAATTATTTTTAAAGGCGCCATTTATATACTTGACCATTATTGAAGGAACTGCATTTACATCAGGCCCCATCAGGAAACGATAACCAGCCGTAAAGAATGTATGAGGTATCAACTTTCCTGTTGTCTGCATAGTAGCATCATCGACAAATGCAAGCTTCTGTGGTATTATCTGCTGTGCTGATAAGCCAATAAAATAATTGGACGAATACAACCAGAGACCAAATCCAATATCTGGTTTAATTTTCCCTATTTCGCTGTTTGCATTCCCAATAGCAGGGTCTGATGCACCATTGCCAAAATCCGCTTTGCTTGCATCAAAAGTTATATTCGTAATGCCAGCTGAAAAGCCAGCCGATAAATTCGTTTTAGGACTTAAGCCTAAATGATACGCATAGGTTGCATAACTGGTAAAGCGGTTAAAATTCCCGGTCTTATCATTTACAATAGTTAGTCCAACCCCATGATGCGGCGCAGCAGCTTCATAAGTTTCCCAATATGCCTGGCCCCGTGGATTTACACCCGGTATATCATATGAAGTAGCATTTGTTCTCAGATCTTTTTTACCCAAAGCCGTATGCACAGTCATATAAGCTGTTTGCGGCGCACCACTAAAACCTACCCATTGATCCCTGCCGCTTATTTTTAGATCGGTATAGTTTTCAATTCCGCTTAATGCAGGATTTAAAATATAATTATTGAGAATGTATTGGGTATAATGTGGACGCTGTTGTGCAACCGCAGCACAAACAGAATTTAAAAGCAACAATATGAGCAATACTTTTTTCATTTTCACTAACGAATTATATCAACGTAACCTGTAAGTGGTTTACGCCCATTTTTAGGATTAATAATATAATAGTATGTACCGACAGGTGCATCTCTTCCATTTATCTTGCCATCCCAAGGTACAGGATAATTAACTGTATGATAAACCAGTTGTCCGTAACGATTATAAACATCGATCACACATCCAGGATAAGATTCAAGAAACGTGATATCCCATTTATCATGTGTGCCATCGCCATTGGGTGAAAACGCATTCGGCACAACAGGTGCTTTTAATACTTTCACAAATACATCATCGGTATCAAAACATCCCTGGTCTGTTGTTACTTTCAATGTATAAGTAATATCATCCAATGGATTTTGAACAATTGCGTTTGCAATATTTGCACTGCTTAGATAAGTTGTCGGCGTCCATGTATAACTTACCTGCATACCTGTAAACAGTGTAGGCGTCAATGTAACCACTCCTCCTTCCAATACAAACTTATCAGGTCCTGCATTTGCATTTGGTGAAGGATTCACAGTTATAGTTTGAGTAGCCGAATTAACGCAGGTATTGGTCCCAGTATAAGTATAAGTAATTGTATGCGGCCCCGGACCAGCGGCAGCAGGATCAAAAGAGCCACCAGAAGTAACACCTGTACCAGTGAAAACACCTGTACCTGGTAAACCGTTGGTAATTGTTGCCTGTGATATATTGAAAGAAGGAAGATTGTCACAAATTGCATTCACCGGATTAAACACAACTGTTGGTGTAGCGAGAACAGTTATTGTTTTTGTTGTTGTGTTTACACAATTAATTCCCGAATACACCACGTACCTTACTGTATATGTCTTTGTAAACGGTGTACCAAACTCCGGATAAGTATGCGTGTAGGTAGCACCGGAAACAGGATTGCTAGCAGTTGTTTTTATTGTTGGGTCGTTTGCAAAGTCCCAATAGATCTCAACCTTGATGAGATTTCCAAAATCAACCGTTGAGCCATCTGTTATAGTTACTGTTTTATTACTGCATAATATATTCGGATTACTTACGGCAAATCCTGCAACTGGAATTGAACCATTTACTGTAAAGGTTTGTGCTATGGTGTCTTTACATCCAGCGGCAGATGTGGAAACGAGGGTAGCAGTGTATACACCTACTACTGTATAACGATGTGAAGGGTTTTGAACTGTTGATGTATTAGGATTGCCTGCATTTGCATTAGGATCACCAAAGTTCCAATCCCAGCCTGTAATACTTCCTGCTGCTATACTACTTGTGTCAAGGAACGGAGCAAATGGATCGGTCAAACAAATCTCTGGAGCAACAAAGCCAGCTTTAGGCCGGTTATTGATCACAACATCTCTCATTAATACCGTGCTCACACAACCTTTATTTGTTTCTACCTGCAAGGTTGTAGGGTAAGTGCCTGCATTAGCATAAGTATGAGTAAATGGAGTTCCTGTTGTCAGTATAGATGTACTGCCATCTCCAAAATTCCATCTCCAGGTTGTAAGTACCCCTGCATTAGCATTTGATATATCTGTAAATGTAATGCCCCTTGTTTGACATAATGGAGCACTGGTATTATACGCAGGTATCGGCAGAGGATTTACAATAACAGTTCTTGTTGCGATCAATGCAACAGTTTGACATCCTTTATCTGTTCCTACTTTTAATGTTACAGTATATGAACCCGCAGCAGCATAAGTATGAGAAGGGTTTTGAACTGTTGATGTATTACCATCTCCAAAATCCCATTGCCATGAATTAACAGTTGCATTTGCCGCTGTACTCTGATCTGTGAATGATATTGAATTACCCAGGCAAACTTCAGGTAATGAGTTGAAGGCCGCTTGCGGCTCTGCGTAAACAGTATTAACCACTCTCACAGAATTATCAATACATCCATTGTTGGAAGTAGCAATTAATGTAACCGTGAAAGGTCCTGTTCCGGAATAATTATGTAATGGATTGGTTTGAGTGGATGTGTTGCCATCTCCAAAATTCCATGTATAAGTTATCTGTGCCCCTGTGCCATCACTGATCGTTGTAGTATTTACAAACTGTGCAGCGCCAACAGGCAAACAAATATTCGGAAAATTAAATGCTGCAACCGGTTTAGGGTTTACTGTAACTGATCTTGAACTTTGGTTGCTGCAACCTTTATCCGTAGTCACAGTTAAGTTCACCATATGTGGCCCCGCAATTACAGGCACATAAACAATGGATGCGTTATTACCACCAGCAGGAACAGTATTAACAGTCCATGAATATTGATTGATAACTCCTCCATTTGAAACAGATGTAGAATTCAGGCTCAGGTTTCCAAATTGACAAACCGGTGTTCCATTTGTAAAATTCACTGTTGGTAATGGTAACACAGTTATAATCTTTATCATTGTATCCGATCGGCAGCCTACGGCTGAATTGATCCACAGTTTTACTATATAATTACCGGGGCCTGCATAAGTATGGGTTGGGTTTTGCAATGTTGATGTGGATGCATCACCAAAATCCCAGAACCATTGAGTAACCGAACTTCCCGGGGCTGTACTTGCATTCGTGAAATCTGAAGTACCGCCAATACAACTTTCAATACTGTCAACAGTAAAGGAGGCTGTAGGTCTTGCAAAAATTGTATTTAAAATTCTTACAGAATCATCAGCGCATCCGTTATTAGAAATAGCAGTTAACGTAACTGTAAATGGCCCTGTTCCGGAATAATTATGTAATGGGTTGGGCTGAGTAGATGTATTACCATCTCCAAAATCCCAGTTATAAGTTAGTTGAGAGCCTGTACCATCGCTTATAACAGATGTATTGGTAAACTGAGCAGCGCCAACAGGTAAACAAATACCAGGGAAATTAAAACCAGCTACCGGGTTCACATTTATTACTACGGGCAATGAAAACAGCTGGCTTTGACAACCCGAACTAGTAACAACTCTTAATGTAACATTATAACTTCCTGCTGTTAGATAAGTATGTGCCTGGGGATTTCCATTAGTAGCATTTGCTGTATTGCCATCACCAAAATCCCAAAGCCATTGAGATAATACTCCTCCTGGCGGCACTGTAGAGGCATTGGTAAACGTAATCAATTTACCTACACATTTAGGCGCAGCTACTGTAAATCCTGCCACTGGTGGATTACTTATAGAAATTGGTTTCGAAACTGTATCAGATATACAACCAACATCAGTTATGATGGTATGTTTTACATTATATGTGCCTGCTGCGGAAAATGTATGTATCGGGTTTTGCAAAGTGCTTATAGCTCCCGCATCTGCAAAATCCCACCAATAGTTAGTGATCGGTCTGCTCTGTGTATTCAATGCACTATCACGGAATAGAACAGGATTTGTCAAACATCCATCTGTTGTGAAAGCAAATTCAGCTGTCGGATTTTCGAATACCTGCAGATCAAAATCTATTTCCTGCTGATTACCGCATCCATCGGGTGTTGGATTGGTGGCAACGATGCGAACAGGATAAGTACCTACAGTATTAATTGTATATGGAGTTGGTAATTTATATCGGTATAAAGTTTTGCCCGACACTACCCATGAAGAATCAAACATAGGACTGGGTATTGATACATTCGGAAACAACCCATTAAACTGCCAGATCAAACTTGTTGGCTGATACGGAAACACCATTGATAAAAAGAATGGCGAACTTTTGCATGCAGTAGGAAAACTTACAGTAGCATGCTGGTTCTGTACAGTGATGAACTGAAACAAATCTTTAATATTTGTACCAGCATTATAACCATATGATTCTGTAGGGCCATATCCGTATGCAATAGCATTAAAGCCGGAATCGGATTGTAAAGTATGCTGACCCGCAGTAACACCCTGTTTTAAATAAGAATATCCTGGTAACTGTGGATGTGGTTGTATTGTAACCGGCGAGACCGGCACTCCATCCAACCTCAAAGATGAAATTGCAGTACCTGTATTTGGAATGATCGCATTTATATAGTGTTGATTGATAGCAAAATTCGGAGTCGCATTCCACAATACTTTATTGATGTTTTGTTCTATCGGGCTTAAATAAATTACTTCAGGATCACCCTGGCCACTATTATTACAAGCACCCTGCGATGTTAGGTATTGAGCAACTGTTATAGGTTTATCAGCTTCAATGTAATTAGGTGATGATGTCGGACCTGCCTGGTAATAAAAATTATTAACCAGTCCGGTTAGGATACTCCCGTTTAATCTCACAACGGTTGTTGGATCCGAAACACAAACTCTGAAAAAATTATTAGGAGATGAGCCGCCTGTAGGGGCTGTTAAAAACCGCTTACCCCATGCAGTTTTTGGGAAAGCCTGAACCATATAATTGTCCGAAGAACTCGATGCGCCATTACAAGTAAGACTTATTCTCCCACTCCCAGAGAATACACCTATCCGCTTACAACCATTACCCACGTCAATACTCCTGATGGATGAACCCGTAAGATCAACACCACGAAAAGGATTAGTGTTAGTCAGCAATTGCCCCATCATATTGTAGGTCTGCCCTTGGGTCAAATTTACCGTGAAAGGCACCCCGGCTGGTTTTGTCAATGTATTGGCACTTGGTGTGATTTCAACAGTTGTTGTCCCAGTATCGCAGGCCACCACATAAAACCAACAGTTGGCTTGCCCGGTATTAGAAACATTATCGTAGTTGATAGAATAATATTCTTTTCCTAAAGTATTAGTTGGAAATAAAATCGTGGCACCAGAAACACTTGAATTATAAATATGGGCATAGGCTACAATTGGTTTATCTGCTACGATATGTATTCCTTTGTTTTCCGGAAGCCCGGTTTCATTAATTAACCTTGCATCCTGAGCTCCGAATTTTGGTAAAGCCGGAGTAGTAAAAACGGTATTAGCAGGAATATTAGAAAAGGTCTGAGTATATCCGTTTCCGGGTATAGAAACAGTTACTGTCGTAACCGCCTCTGTGGAGAAGTAAAGAACCATTTCCTGAACATTATTTGCCACCATCACCTGGTGATAACCATAAGCTACCCAAAAATCTTTCCCTTTATTTGAAAAGTCCTGAGCATGGCTTTTTTGGCCAATAGTTAAACAATAAACTAGGGTACAAAGCAGAGTTAAGCGTTTCATTATGTCCAGAGTTCCTTAAAGGTTGCTCAATTTAGAAAAAGAATTCCAGAATAATAAGTACCACGTACAATTCCGGAAAACGTGTGAATGAATTGTTTAGACGAGGCAATGAAAAAAAGCTTTTATAACATGACCAGGGCATTCAACAAATAGTCTACTGATCACATCAATCATTTAGCTATTTCCTCAATCTTATTCAGTTCCCAATTATAAAATCAAGATGGTACAAAATGAAGATAAACGATATCTTTTATTCTTTTACCCATTTATTAATTATCATAACCTATTATATTTTGATTTTCAATGAATAATAAGGCCGTTATGCTACATTGGCAGTTACTAATATAATGTGGGTGCTTTATCCACTAATTGTCTAAAATATTCAAATATTAAATAGGCGCTAAGTGCATCATATAATTTGATATTGTATTAATTATGAATTAAAATTAATCTAGCAACATAAGCTGATGAAAGACAGATATTAATTTTGAATAATACTAAAAATACTAGGGCAAAGTAAAAGCCCAACATCTGAGCAATGACTGCTCAAACCACCCTATTTTTCGGGAAGTGTGATATAGAAGGTTTTCATTAATTCGTTTGTTGAGGAAAGCCGGCCTCGGATAAGATCTTGAGTTCTCCCAACCAGCCAGAGGAAACTGGTTATTTTAATCCATGCGATTCCAATCCCAAGTTTGATAGAAGAAAAAAACAGGACCGTTTTGTTGTGGGCACAAAAAAAGACAGGCTTAAACCTGTCTTTTCAAAAAAAAATTATTGTGCTGGCGTTGGCGGAGATGGCGGGGCTTTGTGAATATTTGGAGCCTTGCTAGGCCCTCCGTCCTCAGGCTTTTTGCAGGTCTTTGGAAGCCGATTATACGAGTCTTCGTTGGCCGGTACATCGTCCGCATCGTACCCGGCATTAGCGATAGCGGTCTTTATCTCCTCAATATTTATCCGGTCGGTCAGGTATTTCACTGTGGTGATTTTTGACCGCCAATTTACCTGGATCGTCATTATTCCATCATACCTGAGTAGGTAGGTTTCAATTCTCGATTTACAGGCTTCGCAGCCTACTGTCGGTGTTTTAATTTTTGCTGTGAGATTTGCTTTAACTGGCTGGGCATTGGAGATAAAAGAAATGCCCGTAACCATAAGGGTAGCGAGAAAAATTTTCTTCATTTAAAAGAATTTTTATAAAATTATCAAATTCCTTTCCAGTTGGCAGGATCACTGCTCCACTTTAACAAAACCTCCTGTAATTCTCCCGCAATTATTCCCTTTTCAATTGCTAAATCAACAAGTGTTGGATAATTGGTAAGCGGGTAAAGCTTTACTCCTGCTTTTTCGAAAGCTTGATCAGCTACATTGAAGCCATAGGTAAAAATGGAAACCATCCCGGCAATTTCAAGCCCTGATTCTTTTAAAACATCCACGACCTGGAGGCTGCTTTTGCCTGTAGAAACCAAATCTTCAATAACTACAACCTGCTGACCGGTTTCATATGACCCTTCGATCTGGTTTCCTAGCCCATGCTCCTTAGGTTTGGGACGAACGTAGATATATGGCAGCTTTAACTGATCGGCAGCCATGGCGCCCCATGCAATGCCTGCTGTGGCCACACCAGCGAGTAACTGTGCATCAGGAAATTTTTCAAAAACCACATTACATAATTCCGATTTGATGAAATCCCGAACATAGGGAAACGATAATACTTTGCGATTATCACAATAGATGGGACTTTTCCATCCACTTGCCCATGTAAAAGGGTTTTGAGGGTTTAAACGGACTGCCTGAACCTGTAAGAGTTTTTCAGCTACTGCTTTTTCATTCGTCATAGTGCGGCAAAGTAAAGGCAGGCAGGCAGCAGAGTTATTCTATTTTATCAACAATTAAAGAAAAGCATCTACTTCACGATAAGCTTTTATAAGGGCCAGTTCACCTTCAGTTCCTTTTCCTACCATACCATGTTCCATTCCCATTATTCCTTTGTAGCCTTTATCGTAAATGTGTTTGAAAAGATTTTTATAGTTTATTTCACCTGTGGTGGGCTCTTTCCTGCCAGGATTATCACCTATTTGGATATAAGCAATTTCTTCCCAGCATTTATCAATGTTTTTCATCAGATCGCCTTCATTACGCTGCATATGATAAATATCGAAGAGAATTTTACATGCCTTGCTATTTACTGCTTTGCATATCATATAGGTCTGGTCAGAGTGACGTAAAAACAGATCCGGGTTATCACTTAATGGCTCCAATACCATGGTAAGTCCGGCGGGTTCTAATATATCAGCCGCCTTTCTTAGCGAAGTGATCACATTCGCAGTTTGCATATCGAAAGATAAGCTACGGTCATAATTACCCGGCACAACTGTCATCCACTTTGCACCGCAACGTTTAGCAACATTGATAGCTTCACGGCAATCTTTCTCCATCATATCAATAAATTCTTTCTTTCCTGACGTTAATGAAATACTCCAATGCCAGTTATTGGATGTAATTACAAAAACTCCCATCTGCATACCGAGTTTTGAAAGTGTATCACCGATCTTCTGCTGCATTTCCGGAGTACGGCTCATCATTCCATTGTCTTCAATACCACGAAAGCCTTTATCATAGGCAAATTTTATCTGGTCAATAAAATCACTTCCCCCGCTGTTGCTGAACGTACCATCATGAAAAGCATAGTTCAGGTTAAATATTTTATCAGCATTTCCATCATCATTGTTATTATCTTTTGCAAACAACGAAGGAGATGTAATAGCTGCTGCGCCTGCCAATAAAGAATGTTTGATAAATCGTTTTCTTTCCATGTTAATATGATTGTGCGATAAATGTAATTCTTTTACTGAATAATCAGTTCGCCGTAACGCTTCTTTACTTAACTTTCAAGCTCTAAACTGTACGATGAAATTCCTTCTGATTGCCGCCGTATTATTTTCATTCAATCTTCTTTCTGCACAACAGCAAACCGACAGCGTATTTAAAGTTTATGAACAACCTGTACCCCGTTCAGCTTTAAAAATAAAAATGGCACCAATACCAGAAGGCAATTTTGTTTTAGGGAATAATAATGCAGCATCTCCGGATGAAAAGCCTGCACATAAAATAAATCTTTCAGCTTTCTGGATGGGCATGTATGAAATAACACATGACCAGTATGATATCTTTTTCAAAGACGAACTTACCAGCGTCAATGCTGATGTAGATGCTGTGACAAGACCCACTGCTCAGTACATCGATCTCAGTTGGGATATGGGAAGAGATGGTGGTTTTCCTGCAAACAGCATGTCGCAATTCAATGCGCTGATGTTTTGCCGCTGGCTTTATAAAACGACAGGTATTTTTTATCGTCTGCCAACAGAAGCCGAATGGGAATATGCATGCCGTGCAGGCAGTAAAGACGGATATTATTTCGGTAAGGATAGATCCGAACTTAAAGACAACGCCTGGTTTGTAGATAACAGTAATTCAAAATATCAGAAAGTAGGACAGAAAAAGCCAAATGCATGGGGATTGTATGATATGCTGGGCAATCTTACAGAATGGACACTTGATCACTACTCTGCAGACTACTATACTAAACTGAATGATGATGCTTTAAACCCCGCTGCTGAAATATTGAAATCAAAATTTCCGCATACATTGAAAGGCGGAAGCTATCTTGATAAAGCAGAAGACCTATACATTACTAAACGATGGTCATCCGATCCATCCTGGAATAAACGAGATCCGCAGATACCAAAAAGTAAATGGTGGCTTACAGATGCGGCACACGTTGGATTCAGAATTGTCCGACCTTTAGCAGCACCAACAAAAGAGGAAGCAGAAACGTTCTATAAAAAATATCTTGGAAAATAAAAATTGCAAACCATGAATAATGAAATTAACAACTCAAAAAGTCGCAGAGAATTTGTAAAACAAAGTTCATTGATAGCAGGCGGATTGATCGCTGCTCCACTCCTTTCTAAAGCTAATTATTTTTCCGGTGCTGCCGGTGAAATAAAAATTGCATTGATCGGTTGCGGAGGACGTGGCACCGGCGCTGCAATGCAGGCTTTGCTTACAAAACAAAATGTAAAACTCGTTGCAATGGCTGATGCTTTCCGCGATAGGCTGGATGGTTGTTATAAGACATTAACCGCAGAGGATCTTAGTGATGCCGGAGGAGGAAAAGGAAATGTAAAAGCAAAAATTGATGTGCCTGAAGAAAGAAAGTACACCGGCTTTGATGCTTATGCAAAAGCAATTGCTCATGCTGATGTGGTAATACTGACAACACCTCCTGGTTTCCGCCCAATACATTTTGAAGAAGCTATAAAGCAGGGCAAGCATGTATTCATGGAAAAACCAGTGGCAACAGACCCGGCTGGTATAAAAAAAGTATTAGATGCAGCAGAAATTGCAAAACAGAAAAAACTAAATGTAGTTGTGGGCTTACAACGTCATTACCAGAATTCGTATCGTGAATTATATAAACGCAAAGACAAGATCGGCGATATTACTTCAGCGCAGGCATGGTGGAATAATGATGGCGTATGGGTAAATCCCCGCAAACCAGAGCAAACTGAAATGGAATACCAGATGCGTAACTGGTATTATTTTGTCTGGCTTTGCGGTGATCATATTGCAGAACAGCATATCCACAATATTGATGTCATCAACTGGTTCAAAGGTAGCTATCCTGTAAAAGCACAGGGTATGGGGGGAAGACAGGTAAGAAAAGGAAAAGAGCATGGCGAGATATTCGATCATCATTATGTTGAGTTCACTTATGCTGATGGTTCAATATTGAATAGCCAGTGTAGACATATACCCGGAACCATGAGTAAAGTGGATGAACTATTGATCGGAACAAAAGGAACTATTAAATGTGGTGCTGCAAATATTACAAGCAGAAGTGGTAAAATAATTTATCAGTTTGATAAAAAAACTGACAACAATCCTTACCAAACTGAGCATGATGAATTGTTTGCCACTATTGAAAGAGGCGATTACAAATTTGCGGATGCGGGCAATGGTGCAAAGAGCACAATGACATCCATCCTTGGAAGGATGGCAACGTATAGCGGCCAGGTGATAGATTGGGAAAAAGCTATTAATAGCGGAATTGATATTATGCCGAAGAAATTTGGCTGGAATGAAATGCCGCTTGTCCTACCGGGTGACGATGGGTTCTATCCTATCCCGGTTCCGGGCAAGGTGAAATATTTTTAATACGATATGTTCATTAAAATATTTTTCGACGACAAGCCGCTTTATCTCTGCGATGAGATAACCACGTATATCAATGAATATGTTCATCATGATGATGCCATCTTTATTGATGAACTGAATTCACATACAATAAAATCGATGATACATGAAATGCAGGTGGCTAAAGTGCATGCGGGTGTTTTCTATCATAAAGATTTTGATGAATTGAAAAAAGCTTTTTTTAAAAAATTTACATTCATACAAGCGGCTGGCGGATTGGTGACAAATGAAGATGGTGATGTGCTCCTGATCTTCAGAAGAGGAAAATGGGATCTGCCGAAGGGCAAATTAGACAAAGGAGAAAAACTGGATGAATGTGCTGTGCGGGAAGTTGAAGAAGAAACAGGTTTAAAAAAACCAAAGATCGAAAAAATTTTATCTGCTACCTATCATACTTATCATGAAGGCGCAAGATATATCCTGAAAGAAAGTAACTGGTATAAGATGAAAATAATCGGCGAACAAAATTTAGTGCCGCAAACCAACGAAGGCATTGAAGAAATAAAATGGGTGAGGCCGGATAAATTAAAAACTTATTATAGCAACACCTATCCGAATGTTGTTGAAATATTACAATCCTGGTCTGATAAATGATTCTTTCTTTGGCACTACAGCTACTGTAAGCCGGCTGATGCAGATCAATTTATTCAACTCATCATAGATCTTTATATCCCATACATGAGTATTTGCGCCAAGATGTAAAGGAGTTGCAATACCTGTTACATAACCTTCTCTTGCACTGCGTACATGATTGGCATTAATGTCAAGTCCTACACAAGCATATTTCGTGTGATCAACCACCATTGCTGCTGCAAGGCTTCCTACGGTTTCTGCAAGCACACAACTTGCACCGCCATGCAATAAACCATAAGGTTGCAGTGTCCTATGATCAACCGGCATTTTAGCCTTCAAAAAATCTTTCCCTATTTCTGTAAACTCAATGCCGATATGCTCAGCCATTGTTTTTATCTCAAAAGGCCTGAGTTTCTCGATCGTTATTTCTTTATCAAACCAGATCATAGTCTTTTAAATTATTTTTTTAAAGAATTATAAACTAACTCAGGTAAAAAGTGACTTGCATCACCATTATTCCTGATAATATCTCTCACAATTGTAGATGCCACCGAAGTGTACTTCGGTTCACCCGTTAAAAATATTGTTTCAATTGATTTATCCAACTGTCTATTAGCATCGGCAATTGTTTTTTCATACTCAAAATCGCTTACGTAGCGGATGCCGCGTAATATAAACTGTGCACCGATCTTTTTACAGAAATCAACCGTCAGCCCCTGATAGATCGCCCCTTCTACCCTTTCCTCATCTTTATACAAATCATTGATCCATGTCATTCTTTGTTCAGGAGTAAACATTGGCGCCTTTGCTGTATTCAACCCGATACCCACGATGATCTTATCAAATAAGGGAATAGCCCGGTTAATAATATCTACATGCCCGAGTGTTACAGGGTCAAAGGTGCCAGGAAAAAGACAAATACGATACATAGAATGATTATTAGCGATGACAAGCTAATAATTATTGATTAATAATTATTAATTATTCAGAGGATTTCTTCCTGAAAGCAGGTACAATACAGCCATTCTCACCGCTACACCATTTTCTACTTGTTGGAGGATGATAGATTGTTTGCTATCTGCCACATCGCTATCTAGTTCTACACCGCGGTTTATCGGGCCAGGATGCATTACAGTTATTTCTTTACTCAAACTGTCTAGCAGATTTCTCTTGATGCCATAAGCAAGATTGTATTCCCGTAGCGAAGAAAATAAAACCTGGTTCTGTCTTTCTAATTGTATACGTAATACATTGGCTACATCACACCATTCAAGTGTCTCCTTCAGATTATAACTTACTTCTACTCCAAATGCGTCCGCAAGATATTTCGGAATTAATGTGGGCGGACCACATACAGTAACCTTTGCTCCCATTTTTGTAAGCAGGTAAATATTACTCATCGCTACACGACTGTGCATGATATCTCCGATGATTGCCACTTTTAGTCCTTCCAATTTGCCGAACTTTTCTTTCATTGAAAATGCATCAAGTAATCCTTGCGTAGGATGTTCATTGATCCCATCACCGGCATTTATGATAGCTGCAGGAATATGTTTAGCCAGGAAATGCGGGGCGCCGCTTGCACTATGCCGCATCACTACCATATCCACTTTCATGGAAAGAATATTATTCACAGTGTCCAGTAATGTTTCACCTTTTGCTGCCGAAGAACCAGAAACTGCGAAATTGATCGTATCAGCACTTAATCTTTTTTCAGCTAGTTCAAAAGAGAACCGTGTACGTGTCGAATTTTCGTAAAAAAGATTGACGATCGTTACATCACGAAGCGATGGGACTTTTTTTACGGGTCGCTGTAAAACTTCTTTGAATTGTTCGGCTGTAGAAAGAATTAATGAAATATCGCCGGGTGTAAGGTCTTTAATGCCGAGCAGATTTCGAGTGGATAGTTGCATTAAAGGGCGAAGTTAACCGCTTTGGGCACAATATGCAAAAAGAATTTAAGCGGAGAAATCGCAGCTAAAATGCTTTCTTTTCTTTTAAGACCGGGTAGAGTTGTCCGCTTATCTCGATGTAACTATTTTGCAGCAGGTACCTGATCATTGTTGTGTGCAATGGAGGGTTTTGGTCACGGTTGCGGGCAAGCTTTAATTCTGCCGTAGTAAGCGGCTCTACGGCACCCGTATAAGTTATGTATTCATTTACCCAGGCATAATTGCCGGTGTAATTTTTGTTTAGAGTTGCATTTGTTTTTCCGGGTTCATATATTTCAACAGTGATATCGATTGTGCAAGAAATGGTTTTCTTTATATGTGTGATATCCGCCTGGTAGGTTTCAGATTGTACTTTATGCTCCTGTGCGGCCAGATCAAACACTGTTTTTGATTTTTCCCTGCTAGCTAATCGGGTATTTTGTTCTCTTTTCTCATCCCCTATTTTCAAATTAAAGAATGTAACCTTCAATTGATAAGCTGCCGGGTTATTTACGAATGCAGAATCGAGGAATTCAAAATGCTTCTTGCTTTTTTCTTCCTTTTTTTTGAAATCGTTTTTTAGCAATTCAAGAAAATAGTTATCCTTTTGAATCTCTCCGGTTGTATTATCGGGAAAGATGAACTGAACAGCTATAAAGACCGTATCAACAGATAAACGAGAAACAGGATGATTAGGTAATAGAGTATTGAAAGCAGAATTAGAAAACAATAACACCATTAAGAAATATGTCATTGTTTTTTTCATGTTACGGTTTTATGCAACAAAATTATTCAAGAAAAATCACTTCATCTTTTCCATCTTTTGATTTCCATAGCACTTTTACTTTTTGGGTAACGATGGAATCAATGGATTTACCGGCATAATCTGCTTGGATAGGGAGTTGGCGGCTGAATCTTCTGTCAATTAATACGCAAAGTTCTACTTTTTCGGGCCGACCAAAATCAAGTAATGCGTCCAACGCAGCTCTAATCGTTCTTCCCGTGTACAACACATCATCTATCAGCACCACATTTTTATTTTCGATTGAAAAAGGGATATCGGTCCGGTTAGCATTATGCAATTCCTTGCGGATATCATCACGGTAAAATGTAATGTCGAGTTTACCGTATAAAATTTCACCTCCAGGTATTTCTTTTTTTATTTCTTCCACTATCCGATCAGATAAAAAAATACCGCGGGGCTGTAACCCGATCAATACTGTGTTTTCAAGATTGACATGATTCTCGAGAAGCTGGTGTGCCAGTCTTTTAATTGTAATTGCCAGTTGTTGTTCGGATAAAATAGATTTCAATTCAAAAATTTCACTAAAAGTAAGCAAGGAACGGAAAACTCCATCATATCAACAAAACAAATTTTAATACAGAGTTTTGACGCTTCAACCTTTAAATACTAATTCACATAAAAAGAAAGCTGCTTCATAACAAAGCAGCTTTCTTTTTATGGTCTTTCTAAAAGATAAATGTATCAATGTGAAAATTGATAAAACGCTCCTATTTGCCACACTCTGTTCCTTGATTCAGGAATAGAATTATTTTCGTTAATGTTAGTAATACCAAGATTATACCTGGCATCAAATCCCACTCCTATTTTTGTAAGATAGCTGGCACCAAAGGACCAGGCAAAACCTACCGTATTCACATTATCTTTTACGTCAACTTCCGTATCGCCTATTTCATTTTTAGCTGAAACTAAAAAGCCAACCTGTGGGCCAGTTTGCAAGCGAAATCCATCATTTATCATATACTGGACCAATACAGGAACGTTAATATAATCTCGTTTAAGCTTCACTCCTGTAGCTTCTGCTCCTTCCGTTGAATATACAATTTCAGGTTGCACGGCAAAATGATCAGATAGATGAATATGTGCTAAACCTCCGATATGAAAACCTGTTCTTGAATCGTATTCGTTATTATCATCCTCACCCTCAACATGGATGTTTGCAATATTAACCCCTGCTTTTATTCCAAGCTGTACATGAGTAGTTTGATTTTTAGCCTGAGTGTTTTGAGCATTTATAAAATAATTCATCAATAAACACGCAGCCGCCATTAAAATGTTTTTTTTCATAATACATGATTTTAGTTATCCAATTCACAATTCTTGACAAACAAATGGATAGTTAAAACCATGCCAGCAAGGTTTTTATAACAGGTTAAAACGAAGAGATTTTAAAGCAGAGTAATGAAAAATATAAAAAAATTCCTGTTGTTTAGACTTCCTTTTTATTGTTCAGACATAAAAGGGTAACGATAATCAATTGGTGGATTAAATGTTTCTTTAATTGTTCTTGCACTTAACCAGCGATAAAGATTTAAAATACTTCCTGCTTTATCATTTGTACCACTAGCTCTTGCACCTCCGAATGGCTGCTGACCTACTACTGCACCCGTTGGTTTATCATTGATATAAAAATTACCGGCAGCGTTTCTGAGTTTTGTTGTTGCAAGTTCAATTGCATTTCTATCAGTTGAAATAACAGCACCGGTCAATGCATAAGGTGAAGTGTTATCCAAGAGTTCCAATGTTTTTTCAAAACTGTTTGCAGGATAAATATAAACGGTAAGTACTGGCCCAAATATTTCTTCACACATTGTTACGTACTTAGGATCTTTAGCTTGTATTATAGTTGGTTGAACAAACCAGCCTTGCTTACTATCACATTTTCCGCCAACCCATATCTCCGCCTTCGGATCTTTTTTAGCGTTATCAATATATTGTTTGATACTATTGAAACTTTTTTCATCGATAACAGCATTAATAAAATTGGAAAAATCTTCCGGGTTTCCCATTTTAAAACTCTTTACACCTGCTATTAATTTCGCTTTTACTTCTTCTGCAATATTAGAAGAAATATAGGCTCTCGATGCAGCTGAGCATTTTTGCCCCTGGTACTCGAATGCGCCACGAAGCAATGCTGTAGCTACTACATCCGGGTCAGCAGATTTATGTGCAATCACAAAATCTTTACCACCCGTTTCACCAACAATGCGTGGATAAGATTTATACATCGGCAAATTTTCACCAATCGTTTTCCACATATAATTAAATACACCTGTAGAGCCTGTAAAATGCACTCCTGCAAATGCCGGGTGACTGAAACAAACTTTTCCCAATGTAGGGCCATCAACATAAATTAAATTGATAACACCATCCGGCAAACCAGCTTCTTTTAAAATACGCATAAACATTTGTGCAGAATATATCTGTGTATGTGCCACTTTCCATACAACAGTATTACCACACATAGCTGCTGATGTTGGCAGGTTACCACCAATTGCCGTAAAGTTGAAAGGAGTGATTGCTAAAACAAATCCTTCAAGCGGACGATACTCCATCCTGTTATGCATACCGGTACTGCTAATGGGTTGTTGCTTATAAATTTCACTTAAGAAATGAACATTAAAACGTAAAAAGTCGATCAGTTCACATGCAGCATCAATCTCCGCCTGGTAAGCATTTTTACTTTGTCCAAGCATCGTTGTTCCATTCATGTACGGACGATATTTTGTTGCAATAAGATCAGCTGTTTTTAAAAATATTCCTGCACGGCTTTCCCAACTCATATTAGCCCATTCTTCTTTTGCTTCCAGCGCTGCATCAATTGCCAATCGTATATGTTTTTCGTCACCCTCAGAATAAGTTCCTAAAGTATGAGATGTTTCATGCGGAGGACGCATCGTCCCTTTTTTATTTGTCCGTACTTCCTTACTGCCGATATACATCGGTACATCTATTTGCTGACCTTTTAATTCAGCTAAAACTTCTTTTAATCTTTTTCTTTCAGAAGAACCCGAAGCATAACTTAATACAGGTTCATTCACTGGCATGGGATATGAAAATGTTCCAATACTCATAACATGAAATTTATTATGATAAAATAATTCTATTTAAAAATGAAAGACTCCGAAATATTATTACGCTTCACTTTCTTTTTCACTCATCAAATATGCTTTTATAAATCCATCGAGTTCACCGTCCATCACCGGTTGCACATTGCCCACCTCAAAATTGGTACGATGATCTTTTATCATTTTATAAGGGTGAAAAACATATGAACGGATCTGTGATCCCCATTCGATTTTTTTCTTAGTAGAATTTGTGGCATCTTTTATAGCCTGGCGTTTGCGTAGTTCTTCTTCATACAAACGACTCTTCAGCATTTGCATAGCCAATTCCCTGTTACCTAACTGACTTCTGTCCTGCTGGCAAACAACAACGATTCCTGTAGGGATATGGGTTAACTGAACTTTTGTTTCTACTTTATTTACGTTTTGCCCACCTGCACCACCACTTCTTGATGTTTCCATTTTTACATCAGCAGGTTTTATTTCAATATTGATCGTATCATCAACCAACGGGTATACAAATACAGAAACAAAAGAAGTATGTCTTCTTGCATTACTATCAAAAGGTGAAATACGAACTAAACGGTGAACGCCGCTTTCTGCTTTTAAAAATCCATATGCAAAAGGGCCATCAAATTGGTAAGTACATGTTTTTATTCCGGCGCCATCGCCCCATTGCCAATCGAGTTCTGTTACTTTCCATCCTTGCTTTTCGCCATACATGCGGTACATACGTGCAAGCATTTCTGCCCAGTCCTGGCTTTCTGTTCCACCGGCACCGGAATTTATCTGCAATACAGCAGGCAATTCATCTTCGGGTTCATTTAATGTGGCTTTGAATTCTGCGTCATCAAGCATCGTCAATGCTTTGTCGTAAGCTGCCTTTGTTTCTTCTTCGGTAGCATCGCCAGCTTTCCAGAAATCAAATAATACAGCAAAATCTTCTACGGCTGATTCTGTTTCTTCAAACAAATTCACCCAGTATTCATTCACCTTGATTTCTTTCATGGTAGCAGTTGCACGGGTATTATCATCCCAAAAACCCGGACTCAGAGAAAGCTGCTTATCGTTTTCGATTTTAGATTGTCGGTTAGCGACGTCAAAGAAACCTCCTTATCCCGTCAATGCGGGACCGCATATCCTGTAATTTTTCGATTGTCATGGCGCAAAATTAAGGGAGTTTGAGCTCCCTGATTTATACAATTTATCTTCCTTGTGTAAAAGATCTTCTTGATTTTCTTCCACCACCGTATGCACGGAAATTACCTCCCGATGATTGTGGAGCTGCCGAAACAGGTATATTATGCATTAGCTTATTATCAAACGCATGACCTTCTGTTACAGGAATAGCTTTCTTAATCAACTTTTCAATATCGGTAAGAAACATTTTTTCACTCCAGTCGCAAAAAGAAATGGCAACACCACTAGCGCCTGCCCTACCCGTTCTTCCGATACGATGTACATAGGTTTCGGGGATATTTGGCAATTCATAATTTAATACGTGGGTCAGTTCATCAATATCAATTCCTCGGGCAGCAATATCTGTTGCTACCAACACACGGGTCTTCCTGTTTTTAAAATTAGTTAACGCCGATTGTCGTGCACCTTGAGATTTATTTCCATGAATTGCTTCTGTACGGATACCAGCATGATTCAGGCTGCGTGCCAGTTTATCTGCAGCATATTTCATTTGGGTAAATACAAGCACTGTTTCAATCTTTTCATCCTTCAGCAACTGAATAAGCAGTGATTGCTTGTTTTGTTTCTCAACAAAATAAACTGATTGCTGAATCATATCCACTGTAGTTGCAGGAGGTGTTACTTCTACTTTTACAGGATTAGTCAACAACATGCCAGAAAGATTTTTTATTTCTGATGGCATGGTAGCGCTAAAAAATAATGTTTGTCTTTTTGCCGGAAGTTTTTCAATAATGCGCCTTACATCATGTATAAAACCCATATCAAGCATACGATCTGCTTCATCCAATACAAAGTATTGAATATCGTTTAATGAAAGCACCCGCTGCTGCATCAGGTCTAGCAAACGACCGGGTGTAGCAACGATGATATCAATTCCACCGCGAATCGCTTGTACCTGGCTATATTGCGGAACACCGCCAAAAATAACCTTATGCTTAAAAGGAAGATAGCGACCGTAAGCTTCAATGCTTTCACCAATTTGAATTGCGAGTTCACGGGTTGGTGTAAGAATTAAAGTTTGAATACGGCGATGATGTCTCCGATCGGATGATTGCTGATTCTTTGTTTGTTCATGCTCCAGTTGTTTTTGCTGAAACATTAATTGCAATACAGGAATAGTGAATGCAGCCGTTTTACCGGTGCCTGTTTGTGCACAGCCCAACAAATCTCTTTTTTGCAGAATGGCGGGAATAGCTTGTGACTGAATCGGTGTGGGGTTGGTGTACCCTTCTTTGCCTAGGGCCTGTAATACAGGCTCTATTAGCTGTAAATCTTTAAATGACACGAAAAATATTTTAATGAATAAATGTGATAAGGCTATCAAAAAAGAATTGATACTTATCCGCCTTACGTTAAAACATCACAATATTTGGGAAGGATTATACAACACAAACAGAGAGAGCTGTAACATTAAGAACAGCAAAGATAGCATTTACTGGCCGTATTTGCTAATTAAATATAATCTGCCGATTGTATAAAACAAGAATAACGAAACAATGACTAAATGATCATCCTAGTCATGACTGAGTGGCTGCTTGTTAATTTTTACTATTCGCAGCTTGTGAAAGAAAAGTATAATGTAGTAAACAGGATCTATTTCAAACCATTTTCTTCCCATATTTGGTGATGCAGGATATTTATGATGATTATTATGATAAGCTTCGCCAAGCATAATAAAATCAAAAGGCCATAAATTCTTTGATGTGTTTTTCATCTCATAATTTACGGAGCCATATTTATGTGCCACCCAGTTGATAAAAACAGCCGCAATAGGTACAGTAAGAATATGAAAAGGAATTAAAAACCACCACCATGCAGATGGCGCAAACAGAATATAAAGTACAGTATAGATAAGCATCCACATTACTCTTGACATCCATGAATGTGCCCAGTTATCCAACCTGGCCCAATCAGGAAGGTTTTTAAGGAACCTATCTTCAGGTGTGATCTTCCCTTTGAACAATGCAGTAGAATAAGCCCTGGTATTCCACATCAGGGTAAAAACATTTTTATCATACAATGGTGAATGCGGATCTTTCTCCGTATCAGTATAAGCATGATGCATTCTGTGCAGGATGGCAAAGTTCCGTGGACTCACATAAGCAGAGCCTTGCGCCAGGTAGGCGAACATATAAAAAAATCGTTCCCATGGTTTAGTCATACTAAATACAGCATGAGAAGCATATCTGTGTTGTAAAAAAGTAAGGGTAAAAAGAGATAGATACCAGTGGCATAAAACGAAGACCAGAATAAAAAGCATTAAGGAGAATTGAGATAAGAAACTACGATGTTGGCCTGAAAGGTAGCCAAACTTCCCCTACTTACCATATTTAATATCCCGGTTCACTGTTAAAAGGTTTTCGAATCTGTTCAGATGTTATATAAATGTCATAACTTATAGTGTTGATAAATTTTATTTCTGCAAAATTCATCTTAGCATAAGAATTGCTCATAAATTAAAAACTCTGTAAAAGCTATGTATATCCAATTTATTAAAAACATCCAGTTCACCAAAGTGCTGAAAGTACACCTGCGGTTGAGAGAATTCAATTTTTTGAAACATAACGCAGAACCTTCTCCTTACTTTAGTGTAGATACAGTTGATGACCGTGGCAATCGTATTACATTCAGCATGTTCGACGTTGATGGCAAATGGAGAATTAAAGAATTACCAGGTTTACCTGACTGGATTTATGATGCAGAGAACCAGTTCCACAATGCCATACTTGAAGAAAATCAATAGGTTTTACAAACCTGTCTTTCCGATTTCATATTGCTGACAATTTGTGTAATGACAGTCTTCATTATATAGAGGAGTCTTTTTGTTTTCAAAAGATGGCTGTACTTGAAAATATTTTTTGAACTTTAAACTCCTTTCTAAAATTTAAAAAATCTAATATGAGATCAACTTCTATAGCCTTGGTTTGCATTGTTTTGCCATTTTTATTTCTTACTGCCTGCAATAATGAAACAAAACAAACTGCGGAAACAAAACCATTAAAATTAAAAGAAGAAGCTATCACGTATAAAGTAGACAGTCTCAACATGAACAGTTTTCTTGTTTATGATGAGAACAAAGAAAGAAAACGTCCCGCAGTATTGGTAGTACACGAATGGTGGGGATTAAACGATTATGTAAAAAGTCGTGCAAAACAACTGGCGGAACTCGGTTATGTTGCTTTGGCAGTTGATATGTATGGCAATGGACAAATGGGAACAGATGTACAAACAGCCAATGCACTTGCTATGCCATTTTATCAAAATCCTCAGATGGCGAAATCTCATTTTGATGCAGCATTGAATAAGCTAAAAGAAAATCCGAATGTTGATACTTCAAGAATTGCAGCCATTGGTTATTGCTTTGGTGGCGCGATAGTTTTAGGCGTTGCCAAAATGGGTGATGATCTAAAAGGAGTAGTAAGCTTTCATGGCAATTTATTTGGCGCACCTCCTGATAAAAATTTATTGAAAGCAGAAATACTTGTTTGTCACGGAGGTGCTGATTCTTTTGTAAAGCAGCCTGAGGTTGATCAGTTTAAAAAAGAAATGGATTCAATCGGTGCTAAATACACTTTAAAAGTATATGACGGCGCCACTCATGCATTTACTAACCCACAGGCAACTGAATGGGGCCAGAAATTCAAACTGCCTCTTGCTTATAATGCTGCTGCTGATACCGCTTCATGGAATGAGATGAAAAATTTCTTTGACCGCATTTTTAAATAATTGAAAGCCCCGCTATAAAGCGGGGCTTTTTTTTCTGGACGGCCAATTATGCTTGATTATGGGAGAAAAATTATTCTTTGACTGTTTCCATTATTCCAGGTAAGTAATGCTTTATTATCGCAATCACCATTATTAGGAAAACCAAAATCCAATCTCAGTTCACGGTCATTGATCTTAATTTTCAACGTTCCTTCGCTGATCCAATGACAGGCTACTTTCTTGATCAGCGGATCAACCGTATTCAATATGATTGTTAACCCGTTTCTGAAAGTTGTTTTTGAACGACCTTCGATCTGGTACACATCATCACGTACAATTCGTGTAAGCATACCGGCGATCTGTTTTACATATTTAATGCCTTCGTAAGTGTAACCTCTTCCGTTAGGGAAAGTTACTTTACCATCATTTACTTCGATGCTCCATTTGTGTACAGGTGGCTCACTCAGGTTTCTGAAAATTTTGGTGCCTTCAATATGTATACGGTTTACATGATAACGTACAAAAGTGAGGGTAACAACAGAACCCGGTCTGCGTAAAGGCGCTGTAAAATGCAATACTAATTTACCACTGCGCACTTTGCCATCACGACCTAAACAACCATCGCCAAAATCTATCGTAACAGTTTTAGGATAAGTGCTGTCGTTAGGAGTAATTGTGATCGTTGCACAATCACCAATCCTTGCACGCAGTTCTTCAAATGCAGGAAGATATAAACGAGCCTCAACAGAAAGTTTTCCTTCCACGCCAAAACCACCGGCACTGCCTTCTTCATCAGCAGCAGTCATTGCGATATCATCAGCGTCGTCAAAGCTTGCTTCAGCTTGTGAACTTTCATCAGATAATTCTGCAGCTTCTGCTTCGGTTACAGCTGTATTGGAAACACTTGCTTCTTTTTTGCAGCTAAATAAAAATACATTGAGTAAAAGAATGGATGCAATTAATGCGATCCGGTTAAATGATACAAATTTCATAGCTATACATTTTAAAAGGGTTCAGGAATTTCATTTACGCTACATAAGAACCGTGCTGACAAAAAAAGTTTAAACCAGGAAGAAATATTTTATTTTCATCCTTTATGAAGGCTATTATCAATTACCTGGGGCAGTATTTCTACGAAGTGAATAAGTTCGTTTTAAGCGGAACTATTATTACAGCAGCCCTGTTTATCTTCCTCAATTATCATTTTTTTATCGATAATACGATTGAAGCAAGTCCCTCTCTTATTTCTAATTTTATTTACCGTTATATAATTTTTTTCAGTGCATTTGTAATTCCCTATTGCTTTGTTTTATTCATCGGAAAGGGAAAATCATTTGTCAATAAAAATTTCATTCTTCTTCTTTTACTCGCCCCGGCTATTTTTTCATTAAAGACTACATTAAATTTCAGGTTCAATATTTCAGAAAACGATGATCAGAATCATTTCTGGGAACTCGTTCTTTATTGGCCCTCACTTATGGTAATGATTGTACTCGTTCTTTTCATGATCCGGAGGATCTTTCATCCCAATGAAAATTTTTATGGAATAAAAATTAAAGGCATTGACTGGAAGCCTTACTGGTTGATGCTACTTATTATGCTTCCATTGATCGCAGCAGCATCTACACAAAATGATTTTTTACAGATGTACCCTAAAATGAAAATGATGTCGGGCTTTACTCACCCTGAAAATTTTGGATTTTGGGAGAAACTACTCTTTGAACTTGCATATGGCAGCGATTTTATTTCAATAGAACTTTTCTTCCGGGGTTTTCTCGTTTTTGGATTTGTAAAATGGTTTGGAAAGGATGTTATTCTCCCGATGGCCCTATTTTATTGTACCATTCATTTTGGTAAACCCATTGGCGAATGTATCAGTTCATTTTTTGGAGGGGTGCTTCTTGGTGTTGTGGCTTATAATACCCGATCAATTTTAGGGGGGTTGATCGTTCACCTGGGTATAGCATGGTTGATGGAACTGGGAGGTCATATTGGCAACCAGCTATTTAGAAATGGTTGAAGAAAATAAATATGAAGTACGAATTGAGTTAAATACGAAAGATTTTTCGGGAATTACTATGAGATACGGAATAGGGATATTACTTTAGATGCCCCTTTAAAACGGATACCTTTTGAATAAACTATTACTCTTTTCTGGAGCTTTTATTATAATTTTTTCAGCCTGCAAAAAAACCGAGGTGCCTTTGCCGATGAATGAAGCATGTATCCAGCAAACTATGGATCCGCTTGCAGTTGCCTACGATACCAACCAGGTTTATTACATTAATTACTCAGGTAAGCATTGTGGCTTTATGCCTTTTAATTCAAAAAATTATTGGGTGTATGAGGATTCAATTTTTGACGGCAATGGTAATTTTAAAACCGTAAAAATTGATACCCTGCGTTATACCAAAACATTACAGACCCCAGATCAACTGATCTGGTGGGAAACAAAAAAAGATGTTGGTCTTCCCAGGAAAATATATGCGAGTGAAAACGCCATTTATGGTTTAGAAAACGGAAGTTTTATCGTGGATTCATTTTATACTAAAAGGGAACTGTATGAAGCGGAAAAAGACACTGTAAACTTTCTTGCCAGCTTTGTTGATATTGTTGCGTTTGGAAAAATCATTAAAACGACTGAAGCGCTGAGGACTGAAGCAGGAAGTTTTTCAAATTATATCATGTTGGAAAAATATGCACCGGGTTATCGTCGCGATAGGGTTTATTTTGTGCCGGGCTTTGGTGTTATCAAATATACCAGTGAGTTTTATAAAGCCCCCGGTCCTCCTTCTAATATGAAACTCTTTATCAAGTCTACCTTGATCGGTTATCACACCGAAAATTAAAAAAAAGCTACAAACCCATAAGCCGGATTCTGTTCGCATCATTGCTGATGCGGGCCATCATTTATCTGTTCTTATAGTTGCCCATAAGAATCAATCTGCCCACCCTGTAATGCACGCCTTGCAGCGATTCAGGCGAGTAGCCTTCAAACATTACTATACGTGGCATTTCAGCATGTAAGGTTTACCCGTCCCGATAATTACTTAGCGGGACTGTGAGCTCTTACCTCACATTTTCACCCTCATCCCAACTTTTCAGCCGGGACAGTTATTTTCTGTGGCACTATCTGTTGCATGGCATTTATAGCCTTACACCCGGCTCTTCACCGGTACATTACTCTGTGCTGTCCGGACTTTCCTTCCCGATAAATCGAGACGATAGCCGGGTTTGTAGCAGTATTTTCAATGAACTTAATTTTAAAAAGCGAACAGCAAAAATAAATAGACTTATTCAGTATTGAAAGAATATCTCCGTAGCACCATAACCAAACCTGGAATCATATTGGTTCACAAAACTCTTTACTTCTTTCCGGTGTTTTAGTAAATCATGAATTTCATCACGCAGTTTGCCACTGCCTACTCCGTGTATAATAATAAAGCTGGGCTGAAAATGTGAAATAGCTAACGCATAATATTTCTCAAACGTTTTGAGCTGTAAGCCAAGTATTTCATAATTACTCATCCCCCTCCAGTCATCAGTTAGTTTTTCAATATGCAGATCAACTACACTACGTGGGGGTTCCATCATTTGCCTGAGTTTAGAAATATCATAGATCCTTTGTCCTTTACCCAAATGACTCAAATCTTCTTTGTCCTCAATTATCTTATCCGGATATTTTTCAAACAAAGAATAAGAGAACATGGCCTCATTCTTTTTCTTAAGCTCTTCGATGCGGTTAAAAACCTGTTTAGGTTTCAACTTAATATTCGTTTCAAAATACTCTGCTTTCTTTTTATCGAACTTATCTAATGTAAACTCAAATTCAAAAACCGGGTTATCATTTAAATGCTCAAAGGGAATGTCGTGAATATAAAAATCCTCGAACGGGTTAACTTGATTTTTCAGTTCGAATTCCTTTTTTCCAAAATAGGTAAGGCAGTAATTGAAATTGTAAACCTGCTTTGTCCGGTTAACCAAATGTACTTTGAGCTCTTCCACTACTTCATCGCCAAATTCATCAAGGTCCATTACAGGTAAAAAGGTCAACCAAACACCATCTTCTTTTTGCTCAGGTTTTGTTTTCTCCTTTCTTACATCATCGATATAAGCTTTTTGTTTTGGAGAATTAACGATTTTCTTTTCAGTAAATCTTTTAAAATAAGGAAAGTCAACCTGGTCCATATATACAGGAAAGCTTATCCCTTTTACATCTACAAGCAACATTTTATCATTGAGAATGTCAAGTACCTCGCCTTCCTCGTTAGAATGAAGAATCAAAATTTTATCACCAACCTCGTATTTCATTTCATTTATTTGCTCAGTAAAGATACCGAATGTACAAGTCCCGATAGTTATCGGGAGCGACACAACATATGCTGATTGTAGCAATACAGCCTGTTACCCAATTATTTTCCAGCCAGTTTACTTTTCTTATATCCATACAGGAAGTATAATATTAATCCTATTCCCAACCAGGAAAGAAACCATAGCCAATTACTTTTTGTCATACCCGTGAGCAGATACAAACAAGTTGTAACTCCCATTAGAGGAATTAATGAGTAATTTTTGAGAAAGGCGAAAAAAGCAAGAATAATTATTATAATCCAAAAAATAATTATTGAAACTTTGGCTGTTCTGCTTTGCGTAGTATCATTATCAGAAATAAATTCTTTAGCTAAAGTAAATTTTTCTGAAACGTTTGAGCTTAATTGTATTTTTGCTTTTAATTTAATAAAAGCTGAGTCATTGTGATTTTTTGAAACTAAATGCTGTTCTAAGTTTTGCACAACTGCAAAAGTGTCAACGTTATTCTTAGGAATAACCGCCGAAAAGGCATCCACCTTTCTTTCAAAAGAAAAATCAAACTTATCTGCAAAATAATTTTTTGCGAAAAATAACAATAATACAATAGCAATCACTATCAAGCCTGGAAAAATAATTTTACTATTCACATAAGGAATATTAAACTTGCCCGGAATTTTTTCTCTTCTTGGTATCAACAACACTCCACCGCAAACCAGTACAAATGCAAATAAAGTGGCAATACTTGTAAAGTCGAGTACAAAACTTTTGTCAGTGAATAAAATGGGAACACCAACAACAAAGCCTGTAACAATTGTTGCAAAAGATGGTGTTTTAAACCGCTTATGAATTTTCTGAAATACGGGTGGTAGTAACCCATCCCGGCTCATGCTCATCCAAATTCTTGGTTGCCCCATTTGAAATACAAGTAAGACACTTGTCATAGCTATAACAGCGCAAATAGCAACCAGCAATTGCATCCATCCTATATTCAGATTTTGTTTCTCAAAAATGAATGCCAGCGGGTCACCAATGCCTTCAAAGTTTTTATAATTTACCGCTCCTGTTATAACCAACGTCAGTAAAATATAAACAACCGTACAAATGACCAATGAGTAAATCATCCCTCTTGGTAGATCTCGTTGTGGATTCTTGCTTTCTTCTGCCAATACACTCACTGCATCAAACCCAATATAAGCAAAGAACACCCCGCTAACTGCTGCCATCACTCCACCAAAACCATTCGGCATAAAAGACTTAACCCCTTCATCATTTGCCGGCGTCCAGTTGAACGTAAGACCGTTTGAAAATAACAATGCACCACCAACAAGAATTACTAATGTTACAATTGCAAGTTTGAGTATAACCATTGAGTTACTGAAATTCCTGCTCTCTTTGATTCCACGATAAACAAGATAGGTAATGAGCAGGTTGATGACTAATGCCGGTAGATCCAAAATCATTCTTAGTCCGCCAATCTCAGGAGCAGTGGCCCATGCATTCAAAGCCTCTTTATTACTGCTTCCGGAAAGAACAGCTTTATGTGCTTCCGTATAACTGCAACTTAGATAATCGGGGATATGAACATTTAGTTTTTCAAGAAACGAAGTAAAATAATCACTCCAGCTAAATGCCACATAAATATTACCAATTGAGTATTCCATTATCAAGGCCCAGCCAATTATCCACGCAAACAATTCACCAAAACTTGCATACGCATAGGTGTAAGCGCTGCCTGCAACAGGTATGCGGCTCGCAAATTCAGAATAACATAATGCTGTAAAGGCACAGGCTATACCGGTAATTACAAAAAGTAATACTACTCCGGGCCCGCCTTTAAAAACGGCTTCGCCCAAAGAACTAAAACTTCCAGCGCCAATGATAGCTGCAATTCCAAAAAAAGTCAGGTCACGAACTGTGAGTACCCTGTTGAGCCCATGTGCATGTGCATCGCCGTCGCCTTTAGATGATTCAGAAAGTATAGAAGAAATTTCTTTTCTGCGGAACAAAGAATTTGCCATCAGCATGTTGATTTTGGGCTGTCAAGATAATGAAAAATCAGTACCTGATTAAAATCAGGCATGAGATTGATTTTCTTCATTCCTGACGTTCAGGCTTCTTCTAATTTTTGTGTTCTAAAATTAAATGAAATGAAAACTTACAGAGAACCAATGAGCATATCTTCCTCTTATCATGGAGCAATAACTCAAGAATCTTTATGGACACGTTTTATTAACTGGTGCACAGACCAGGAAGAAAAAAAAATGTTATGGCTTGCTATCGGGCTGGCCGGTCACGGTTGTGTTATAACGATACTTACACTCCTAGCTATCATGCTTTCCGGCAACCCGGTGATCTTGTGGCCATTTGCAATGGCAGCAATGGCAAGTTGTTTGATTGTGAATCTTGCCGCATTACCAACTAAAATAACAATACCTGTATTCTTTTTCAGTGTGCTGATCGATCTAGTGATAATCGGTATCTGTATTTCGAATGGGATAAACATGAACAGCATTTTCGCTTAACCATTTTTTAAAAGCACTGACTATATATCCCTTTGAACAAGAAATTGAGCCAGCTCCCTGAGCGGCTCTTTTCTTTTAGAGAGAACTGCAATATCATCGAGATGCGTCAATGCTTCGTCCAGGTATTTTGCTTTTAATTTCAATGCCCATTCATCTACTTCTGATTCTTTATAAATTGAAAGTACATGCTGAATTTTATCAGCTTCATTAGTTTTTAATAATTGCTGTAAATCTTTTTTATTTTTGGCAGAAGCAACTTCCAGAACATGTATCAATAAAAATGTTTTTTTATTGGCCAGGATATCTCCGCCTACCTGCTTACCGAATTTTTGTGGATCGCCGAATGCATCCAGATAATCATCCTGTACCTGGAATGCAATGCCCAGCTTACGGCCAAATTCATATATAAGGTTTTGATTTCTCTCACCTGCACCACCGAGAATAGCCCCTACTTGCAGACTTGCTGCCAATGCAACCGATGTTTTCAGTTCGATCATTTTTAAATAATCATCCAGGCTTACAGTATCCATTTGCTCAAAATCCATATCCATCTGTTGGCCTTCACAAACTTCCATCGCTGTTTTATTAAACAAGTTCAATACAGCATGCAGGTAAGATGTATTTATTTTATTGAGATAATCATATGCTTTTACCAACATTACATCACCAGCAAGCAGTGCAGTACTCTCACTATATTTTGAATGAACGGTTTGCATACCCCTCCGTAAGGGGGCTTTATCCATTATGTCGTCATGTATCAAAGTGAAATTGTGGAATAGCTCAATGGCTGCGCCTGTATGCCATGCGTCAGGATTTATTTCATCAAACAATTCATTGCCCATCAGGCATAAAACAGGACGTATCCTTTTGCCGCCGAGTTTTAAAAAATACTCATTCGGTTCGTACAAACTGGCTGGTTGTTCCGGGAAATGCCGTTGGTTAAATTTTTCTGTAAACTGTTTTGATAAGCTTTCGAATGATTGCATGGTTTATTTTTCAATTTCAAATATAATCCAAACTCAATGCTCTTTACTTTGCATTTTTGGTTTTTGACTTCTTAGTTTTCGCTTCTTCTACAACCCATTCGTAATCCAATTGTCGTTTAGTCAAATTAGCCGCCACTACTTTTATCATCACCTTATCTCCCATCCTGAATTTTTTACCACTCCGCTGACCAGTCAAACAATAATCTGTTTGATCATGATGAAAAGTATCAAAATCAAGAAGACTGTTTAATGAAACAAGTCCTTCACATTTATGTTCTATTGTTTCCACCCAGAAGCCAAATGCAGCTACACCGCTGATCACACCTTCAAACTCTTCGCCCAGGTAGTCCTTCATATATTCCACCTGTTTGTATTTATTCGCAGCCCTTTCTGACTCCATTGCAGCTCTTTCCCGTTCACTGCAATGCTTGCATTTCTCTTCCATCTTCTTATCTACAACAATGGCTTCTATAAGCGATTGTTGCAATACACGATGAATAAGCACATCCGGGTAACGGCGTATCGGTGAAGTAAAATGACAATAATGCTCGAAACCTAAACCATAGTGACCCACATTCTCTATTGTATATTTTGCTTTTGCCATAGTACGAATGCCTAATTGTTCCAGCACATGCTGTTCTGGTTTACCATGTGCATCCTTCAATAACTGGTTAAATGATTCAGCAATTTTATCCGGCGAAGACATATCGAATTTATGTCCAAACTTTTTTGCAAAGGCAACAAACGGCACCAGCTTTTCCTCATCAGGATCATCATGAATACGATAAGGTACTGGCAACGGCTTATTATGAATTTTAATTTTCGACAAATGCTCTGCTACCTTCCGGTTGGCCAATAACATAAATTCTTCGATCAATTGATGTGCTTCTTTACTTTCTTTAATAAGTATCCCGATCGGTTTGCCTTTTTCATCCAGCTTGAAACGTACTTCCTGTGAAGAAAAATTTATTGCTCCGTTTTTAAACCGTTGCTTACGCATCCGTTGTGCCATTTCATTCAGTAATAAAAGTTCTTCCTTATGCGGCCCCTCTTTTCCTTCAATCATTTCCTGTACATCTTCATAAGTAAACCTGTGATCAGAATGAATAACCGTTTTACCCAGCCAGTATTGCTTTACATCACCCTTAGGAGTTAACTGGAAAATAGCGGAGAAAGTGAGTTTATCTTCTTTCGGTCTTAATGAACACAAAAAATTAGAGATATGTTCCGGTAACATTGGGTTTACCCTATCTGGCAAATAAACAGATGTGGCTCTTTCATATGCTTCTTTATCCAATTCTGTTTCTGTCTCCACGTAATGGCTTACATCTGCGATATGCACGCCTATTTCATAATTTCCATTCTTTAGCGGACGAAATGAAAGGGCATCATCAAAATCTTTTGCATCTACAGGATCTATTGTAAATGTGAGTATCGAACGGCAATCTTTTCTTTTGCTGATCTCGTCCTCTGTTATTGTTTCGGGAATTCTTGCAGCTACTTCCATTGCTTCATCTGAAAATTGAAGTGGGAAGCCGCTGTCGAGCAAAATCTCCTTCATTGCAAGATCATTCTCATTTTCTATATTCAGCACATGCACCACTTCACCCACAGGCCGCTTATCGCTTGACTCCCATTCCACCAATCTTACCACTACTCGTTCATTATTTTTTGCTTCGCCAATATTTTCCTGCGGTATGTAAATATCCGGCATTGGTCGGTCCATTTCCGGAATAAAGAATGCAAAGCCTTTGTTCATCTCAATGCGACCGACAAACTCTTTACGTTTCCTGGTTACCACTTTAATTACTTCACCCTGCATTCTGCCGACGCCTTCTTTTCCTTTTGTAATTTCTACCCATACCATGTCGCCATGCAGGGCCGTATTTAATCCCTGCTGCCTCACCATAATATCACTGTCAAGATTCTCAACAATTATATAAGCTACACCAGAACGGGTCATATCCACCGTGCCTTTATATACTTTTGCAGCCGATGATTTCTCTTTTGTTTTTCTCTTCTTTGAGTTTTTTCTTCCCATTTTTAGTTTCTTTCAAAATTTTTTATAAATGATTCTACTCTTGTATTAAATTTTTCTCCCTCACCAAACAAGAAATGATGACGGATAGGTATCACATACACAGGCATCCCATGCAACTCACTCCCAAACTTATCCAACCTCACTGCATCTTTTTCCGTTGTGAGTATTAGTTTTTCATTTGATTCAATTGCTTCGAACCTGCTTCGGATATGCCTTAAATCATCAATAGTGAAAATATGATGATCAGAATATTCAATCAGTTGATAGATTTTGCTATGCTTCTCCAAAAGTTTTTTCAACGAAGCGGGGTTAGCGATCCCGGTCACCAATAAAACTTCGGTAGTGTTTTTTAATTCTATTCCCGTTTTTTCAACCAGGTGATAACATTGGCCATATTCAATCGTTGTAAAATAAATTTCCTGTTCCGGTAAAGGATCTATTTGCTCTGTTATTTTTTTCTTTTCTTCTTCAGATAAATCAGGTTTGCATTTTGTAACAACAATTATTTCCGCCCGTTTATAAGAGGATTTTAAATCCCGCAGATCACCTGTAGGTAAATAAAAATCATCAACAAATAAATTATCATGATCAGTTAACAAAATATCAAGCCCAGCTTTGATAGCTCTATGTTGAAATGCATCATCGAGAATAATAGCCTGTGTCTCCGGTCTGTCGTGAAGCAATTGCGGTATTGCAAAAATCCTTTCTTCACCAACTGCAACCGCTAACTCAGGAAATTTTACATGAAACTGCATCGGCTCATCGCCTATTTCCAGTGCTGTAGTATTTTGTTGTGCCAATGCATAACCTTTCGTTTTTCTTTTATATCCACGGCTCAGTGTTGCTATTTTATACTTGTCTTTTAATAATTCGATCAGGTACTCTACCATTGGCGACTTACCTGTACCGCCGACAGATAAGTTTCCAACTGAAATTAATGGCAATCCAAAAGTTGTTGAACTCAAAATATTTTTATCATACAGCTTATTTCTCACCCAGATTATAAACCAATACACCAGAGCAAGGGGCAAGAGTAACTTCCGGAATGAACGCAGAAAAAAGTCAGAAATCATAAACCTTATGTGGAGTGATACAAGTGGTTAAAGTTAAGTCAAAATTATTGCGATCATCCAGTTTATCTATGGGATCAAAATAACTAAACCCGATGATAATACATTCCCTGCTGCAAAGATAGAGATACCTGTCATAAAAACCTTTTCCGTAACCCAGCCTGAAACCTTCATTATCTATGCAAAGCAGCGGCACAAACAGGAGATCGATCTCATTAGGCAATAAAACATCACCATTCATTGGCTCATAAATATTATGCTCATTCTTCTTAAACTTCGTTTCTTCATCCGTAATTACTGCCGTCATTACTTTCTTTTTGAAATCAGCTTTAGGGTAACAGATCTTTACTTCGGGATTTTTAAATTCTATATAATCTGTAAATAAATGAGTGTTAGGTTCTTTATTTTCCTCGATGGGCCAGTAAGAAAGCAGCGTGTTGATAAAAGGGAGTTTCACCGTTTGAAACTGTATCAGCAGCAGATCATCCAGCTTTGAACGTTCTGCATTTGATAATTCCATTCGTTTATCACGGTAATATTTCCGGGCTTCAGCCTTCAACATACCGTTAAGATAGAAAAAAGAGGCGATAACTGATAATTAGCAAGAGACAACTATTATCGTTCCCCTGTTTCTATAAAAATGGAAAATACTGTTGTTCCGTAGTTACGTTCAGTTTTGAAGAAAGGAAATGTTTTATAATCATTCCGCGGTGTATGTTCAAGAACAAACCAGCCGTCTTTATTTAGTAATTGCTTTTCAAAAATAAGTTTAGGCAGATCATCAATATTCGTAAGTGCATAGGGCGGACCGGCAAAAATGAAATCAAATTTATCTGTACATTTTTCTATAAAACGGAATACATCAGATTTAAATACTTTAAAATTTTCCAGTCTCAACGTTGATGATGTTTTTTTGATAAAGTCATACATACTTGTATCCTTCTCTACGATCGTTAGATCCTGCACACCCCGTGAAGCCAGTTCATAACTGATACTGCCGGTACCTCCGAATAGATCCAACGATTTTAATCCATCGAAGTCAAGGTTATTCTGAAGGATATTAAACAAGCCTTCTTTCGCCACATCTGTAGTAGGTCTTGTATAGGGCATTTTTGAAGGCGGATTAAACCGCCTGCCTCCATGTTCACCGGCTATAATGCGCATCTGGCAATGTCATTTAATACTGTGAAGAAATGAGCAGGATGATCCTCATGGCTCCATGTTGCGTTCCTGAATTCAATATTCATGAAGTACTGATACATTTCTTTATACAATGCCGAATCTTTATCTACCAACCCGGTTATCCTCAACTGTACTTTATATTGAGAAAGTGAATACGCATTGCAAAGATTCAGCAACTCATAAATAACATCATGTGGTGTTGCATATTCAAACCTTTCAGCAAGCAATAATTTATTTTGATTAACAGCTACCAGCTCAAATTCATCAACACCGAAATCAACCTTTAGCAAACCATCTTCATTATTATCAAGATTCTTCAGCGCCAATGTTGGAAAATTTTTAAAAGAAGCAGATGGATAACGTCGCATTAAAAATTGCTGTACCCCTTGCGGCACAGTATATATATCATTCAATTGCCAATCGATCATACTTTCCGATACAATATTTTTTCCAGCCAAAACACCATGCACAGATTTAAATAGTTCACCAAAATTTTCATTGCTGTAATAATCCTGTGGCACTAAAATATGTTGCGGATAACAGTAGCAAACAGAGACCTTATAAAAACTTGCACTTGCTTCAGGATGCAGACTTAATATTTCAGCAAGTACTTCAATATTCATTTCATCAGCTGAAAAACTTGCAAGATGATACAACTGGTTTGCCTGCGCATTAGAAATGGCAAATGAAAAATTCTTTTCGCCAAGACTTATTGAAAGCACTGGCTGGATCATTTCCTTTTGTCCATCATGCTGTATATGAAAAAGTTTTTTCAAATTCATTTTCTATGCTGCAATGTTAGGATAAATTCATTTGATAATAAAGAAAAGGAGTGCAAACACAGGCTTTGCAATTTAACGGGAAAGCTACAAGCTCACAGGCTTCTGCTTTGCTTTAAATGACCATGTAACAAAAAATTCAGCAACAATTTCTCCAGATTTATTACGGCCAACAGATTTTGCCGTAACCGTTTTCCCTTCGCCAGTTGAAATAGAATCTTCAACGGCCTGTTTTATCAGCAAACCATCTTCGCAGGTAAACGTTGTTTTATCGGCTGCTTTTTTAAAATAATGTGATTCAACTTTTACCACCAGCATACTTACTGGTGGTTGACGTTTATAAATCTGTGCAAGAGCCAGGGTACCGGTACTCATTTCAGCTGCCATACTCAGGCTGGCAAAATAAGTACTCTGAAAAGGATTTTGTGTAAGCCATTTAAATGGGATCGTAACGGAACATTTATGCTCATCCACTTCTCTCACCCTTACACCAGAAAAATAAGCAGCCGGCAATTTTGAAAAAAGAAATAGACGGAACTTAAATGGATGTCTTGCTAATTCGAAAAATTGATCAGCATTACTCATAACTATTGCTCCGGGTATTGTTTAGGGTCAAATACTTTCGGGCCCCACTCGGTAAAAAATGATTTCACTTTGTTTCTGTCATACGATGTTTTGCCATCTTCAAGGTACCATGAATTTTGAGTATGAAGCAACTCACCTTCAGCATCCAGCATTAAGAAAACAGGAAAACCAAAACGTTGCGGGTATTTATATTTAGCCAGCAATTTTGTATTATAATTTTCCTTGCTGTAATTCATATGATACACTATATAGTTTGCATTCATCAATGAATCCAATTGAGCATCTTTACCGACGTAGTAATAAAACCTTGCACACCAGATGCACCAGTTACCACCTATTTGTATAAGCACATGCTTACCCTCATCTTTTGCTTTTTTTACGGCATCCTTAATAGCCTGCTCTGCATTTTCTTCAGGTTTATAAAGACTAAAACTCTTCATATCCTGCGAATACATAACAGAAATTGAAAACAACAAAATGGTAAGAGAGAATATTTTTTTCATTTGCTTTTATTATTGCTTGTCAAATGCGACTACGCAAGCTACTGCTTTATTATCATTTGCATCTACCTTAAAATAAATTCGTCCGTCATTTGTACTATTAAACCTCGCAGAGGAAATCAGCATAGATTGTAATGCTTCATTTACTTTTCCAAGGTAATCGGGTCTTGCACTACGGCTGATGGCTGCATTGATGGAATTATAATCAAGCTCCTCTTTACTTACAACAATTGCGATATAATCCCTGTTACCAATACTATCGGCTTCCATTGATTGTGCTTTAGGGAATAAACGATAACCAGTGATACCGCAATAAGGTGAATGTTTAGAAACAGTTTCACCTGGTTTTAAATACGGAAACAAAACATAGCTGCTACCATCTGTTTCCATTCCGAAAATATAAGTATAACACTCAGTCGCATTTTCAATTGACATTTTAAAACGTGTCCCTACTGAAATCGGCGATGCTGTTTGAAATAAGTTATTCCCCGCATTACGCAGTTGAATATTTTGTCCGCCATCATTGTTCACTAAACCAATTGTACACTCGAGAGGAATATTTGCTACTTCGGTTCTTTTTGGTAATGGATCAATGCCATATGCTTCTTTTGCATACTCGGTGAAGTCGCTATACCTTACCCAACCTATTCCGTTCTTACCCCATTCAGGCCCCCAGCTATTCATGATCTGGAATGCGCCGCCTTCTTTGCGATCATCATACCCGATCACACACATTGCATGTCCGCCAAATCCCATTTGTGATTGATCCATTCCCTGCGGGTGCCATACTTCCTGCCCTATCATCTCCTGCATAAAACTTCCTCCGACCATCATACCAATTACAACTGGTGCATCTTTAGCTAAATGTTCTTTTATTGCACGAACACTTATTGCATTGATATTATCTCCATTGGTCAATCGTTGAAATCCATGGATCACATTCTGTTTTCCTTTATTCAGATCATTTCTATCAGGTTCACTACTACAATCCTGGTCATTGTAAGGATATTCACTCAACGGCACACCACCTGTGCTGCTCATTGCCTCCATTGCTTTTTGTATATAAGAACCCTGGCAGCCTTCCAGTTTTATTTGATTATATAAATAAGATGGACTGAAACGAATTGCATTTGGATCAGCTCCTGTAGCTGCAGCAGTTAAAACTGTTTGTGCACCATAAGCACTGCTCCATGCTACACAACTTCCCTGTTGTCCCTGGTTAAGCCGGTTGGGTGCAAATTTTAATAGTGATACTGCTTCAGGTAAAGGATTTTTTGTATTATCATCTTCCAATCCTTCGTACACAGATGCTTTGTTAAATTCATCAGGACTAAAATTGTAACCACTTTGAGAAAACAGGTTTGTGATCTGAGACACATTACAACCGCCTTTATTCATAAAGAAATAAGCTCCTGCTGCAATAACAAGCAGAAATATTATTCCTTTCCCTTTGAACAATCCTAACAATAAAGGAAGTAATGCCCCAAGCCCGCCTCCTCCACCAGGGAAATTTGGTCTACGGCCACCACCGCCATCGTCATTATCACGTGGCTGGTTAGGATCATCTGTCATTCGGATAGGCATAGAAGTAATTTTAGTTATTGGGAATAGAAATTAAATTTAAGAAGTTCAGATGAAAAACTATGCCACAAGATTGTTTCTGAATAACTAAATTCACGTTTCAACACTTGTTATGCTGTTAGTGCTATTGATCTTTGCTGGTATTTATCTTGTGTGGATCTTGCTAAGGCCAAAGAAAACTGAACGAAAAAGATTCAGTCTTCGTGAAAGAAGAATGCAGCGGGAAGAAGAACGAGAAAATGCAAAAGAAGATTAATCCATCAATTGATTGCGCAGCAGATCATCCATCACTTCTCTTTTTCTTATCAGTTTTGATTTACCATTTTCAAATAAAACTTCAGCTGGTTTGTAACGTGAATTATAATTAGAGGCCATTTCAAAACAATAAGCACCTGCATTTCTAAAAATCAAAAGATCACCTTCTCTTGTTTCAGGCAACTGACGATGTGAAGCAAATGTATCTGTCTCACAAATATTACCTACCACATTATAGATTTTCTTTTCACCACCAGGATTCGAGATATTTTCTATTTCATGATAAGCATCATAAAACATGGGGCGAATGAGATGATTCAATCCACTATTTACTCCAGCAAATGTGATTTCACCGGCAGGCTTTATCACATTCACTTGTGTAATGAAATACCCACATTCACTCACAATATATTTTCCCGGCTCAAACCAAACCTGTAAATGCTTGCCATTATTTTTCCCAAACCATTCAAACTCTTCTTTTACTTTTTTTCCAAGCTTTTCAATATTGGTTCCTTTTTCACCAGCTTTGTAAGGAACTTTAAATCCGCCTCCGAGATCAAGCACTTCCAGTTCGGGAAAATGCTTAGTTACTTCAAACAACACTTCAATACCTTTTGCAAACACTTCCACATCTTTTATCTCGCTGCCGGTATGTATATGCAATGTGCGGATGAAAATATTATTGTCCTTAATAACTTTTAAAACTTCATCAATGTTTTCCAACGGCACACCGAACTTACTTTCTGCATGACCTGTTGAAATTTTTAAATTTCCTCCAGCCATAATATTCGGACGCAAACGAATACCAACAGGGTAGCTATGTCCATATTTTTTTCCAAACTTTTCAAGATTAGAGATACTATCGATATTAATGTGCACACCCAATTCTTTTGCTTCCATTATTTCTTCGAATGAAATATTACTGGAAGTGTATAAAACATTTTGCGGAGCCAATCCTGCTTTCAATGCAAGCTTTACTTCATTTACTGAGCTGCAATCAACATTACAACCAATACTGTTTACATATTTTAGCACATTAATATTGGTAAGTGCTTTTGCTGCATAAAAAAAACGGGCATCACAACCTGCAAAAGAATGAAGCAGGTTTTCATATTGTTCTTTTATTCTTTCTGCATGGTAAACATAAAGCGGTGTTCCGTATTCAGCGGCGGCTTGTTTCAATTGCTCAGGTGTAAGTTCTAGCGGCATAGCGACGAAGGTATAAAACACAAGGCACGGTTCAAAAAACCGTGCCTTGAAAGTTTATGTTGATTATTTACAAATCAGCTTTCTTCTCCCTCGTTTGTATTTTTATTTGTTATCAACTCTCCTGTTTCAGTTACTGATAGCTCAGCATCAGCAGGAGTTTCAGTTACGTTGTTTTCTTCTGTGTTCAATTCAGATGGAGTATGATTGATAAGTGTTGGTTCTACCAACTGCTCGGCGAGTACTTCTTTGATCTTTGGCAGGTCATCGGCAGTATTGATGCCGAAATAATCCATAAAGCTTTTAGAAGTTCCGTAGATCAATGGTTGGCCGGGTTTTTTTTCATCACGGCCGCTTATGATGATTAAATCTTTTTCTAATAACTTTTGTACAGCATAATCACAGTTTACGCCACGAATAGCTTCTATTTCACCTTTGGTCACCGGTTGCTTGTAAGCGATAATTGCCAACGTTTCGAGTGAAGCAGCAGTTAAACGCTTCAGGTATTTTTCACCATTCAGTTGGGCAATTGTTTTATGAAATTCTTTTTTAGTTAAAAACTGCCAGCCGCCGCCGCTTTGTTTTACTTCGAAAGGATAAAACTCAGAGCCATATTTTTCAACAATACCTTCAATAGCAGACTCTACCTGGTCAAGTTCTACTTTATCATCCATATAGCCCAAAGCATTATTCACCAGGTCAAGCAATTCGAGTGTAGTCAATGGCTTGTCAGACGCAAAAATCAGCGACTCGACATGCAGTATCAGATTATTTATTTCCATAAATCAGATTAAATAGGTAACGAAAATACAATCAATGCTTAGAAGCACATAACACAGTTATCAACATTTAAAAATTGATTAACTAACCAATATCAGAACACAGTCCTTTAAATAAATAGTCCGGTGGTTATCCTTGTAAAGCAGCGGCGCCGCTTACGATCTCAGTCAGCTCGGTAGTAATTGCAGCTTGTCTTGCCCGGTTATAGCTTATACGTAATGCACGAAGGATCTCATTTGCATTTTCGCTTGCTTTATCCATTGCAGTCATGCGGGCACCATGTTCACTGGCATTTGCATCCAATACAGCTTTATATAATTGCGTATTGAGGATCTTCGGCATCAGTTCATTGATCAACTGATCTTGTGAAGGATCATAAATAAAATCAGCTTTTGTTGCGCCGGCTTTTTTCTGCACTTTAGGAATTGGCAGGAAACGTTCCACCTCAAAACGCTGAGTAGCCGCATTTTTAAACTGGCTGTAAACAAGCTCCACCACATCAAATTGTTTTTCTTCAAAAGCTTTCATGGCAGCCTGCGCAGCAGCCTGTACATTTTCAAAACTCAGGTGTAGCAAAATATCTTTGTAAGTATCAACAGCATTAAATTTATTTTTCTGAAAATGTTCAAACCCTTTTTTACCGATACTCCAGATCGTAACATTTCCTTTTTTAAACTGCTCAGGATATTTCTCAGCAATTGTTGCCCTGGTCAATTTGGTCAGGTTTGAATTATAAGCACCGCACAATCCACGATCACTGGTAATTGTAATAAACAAAACTCTTTCTACCGGACGTTCAACCGCCAGGTTCATTCCTGAACCACCTTCCGAATTGCTCACGATATTGGTCAGCATTTCCTGTAGCTTTTTTGCATAGGGACGCATTTGAATAATTGAATCCTGTGCACGTCGCAGCTTGGCTGCACTTACCATCTTCATCGCCTTTGTGATCTGCTGTGTACTTTGTACTGATTTGATGCGGTTTCTAACCTCTTTTAACTGACCTGCCATAGCTTTCTAGAATTGGCCGCAAAGGTAGGGTTGTGAAGCTAAAATTCCAGCGGAATGTGGAAAAGAAATAGATATCGGGATCAGGGCGACTGAGCTCTTAATCAAGGGCTTAATTTTTCAACTCAAACTCCCTCTTTAGCCCATAAGTAATAGCGATCCGACCCCCTTCTTTGGTACCATCTTTCACCACTTTCTCATCCTCTTTATAAAATCTAATATTGATAGGGCCATTAACCAGGTTATCCAAATCACCAAGAGTAAGTGTAACCCTACCATTCCTGACCGTATCGACCCGGTTAATATCGTTGCTTTCAAATGAAGTGTCTCTTGCAAAAATTCTGACATAATCAACAAGGTTCAACCCGTCCAGATCAAATATCAGCTCGCCACGGCTGAGTACGGCAGGTATTTCTGTACTTAATTTAAAAGGCTGAAAGCTGAACTCTTCTTCGTATTGCTTTTTATTAATGTCGGTAAATATGATTTTATGATTTCCTGCAAAGCCTGCGAGTGGTTTTATTACTTCATAAAAAGCGCCGGTCATTCTGCTACTATCTGTCGGTACAACTTGCCCATCCAGTTCCACCTTTGCCGGATCATTCAACACCAGCGTGGTTCCATTAACACCGCCAAAGCGGTATTGCAGCATTATGGATACATCTTGTTTACCTTCCTCAGCCCATATTTTATAGTCAAAATAAATGGCATCGGGGTTCACATCTTTGCTATTTCCAATTTCGTTGCTGGTGCAGGAAGAAATTAATAAGGTCAAGATGTAGGTGGAGAGTAATAATGGACGACTCATAAAGTGATTTGGAGTTAATACCGGTTCAGGCCGCAAGGTTAGTTAAAAAATTTAAAATACATTTTACTCCAACCCAGCACTTAGTTATAATCAAAAAATAGATGGTAATAAAGGTTGGGTTTCCTCCTGCTCAAATCATACTTAAGTCCATAGACCACATGTTATCTGTGTGCTTCCTACGCCATAAATTGCCTACCTTTGGCCTCCTTAAAAAACCCGCTGCCATTTTGGCCATAAAAAAGGGATAGCAGGGTTTTTGACGACCAAAAAGACTAAATATTAAAACTTCAATCCCCAATCTTAAATATCTATGTTAGGCTTTATCTCAAAATTCTTTGGTGGCAGCAAATCGGAAAAGGATGTAAAGAAAATCGAGCCCCTTGTAATAAAGATCAACCAGCATTTTGCAGCTTATCAATCCATATCCAACGATGAACTCCGGGGCAAGACCCAGGAATTCCGTCAGCGCATCAAAACTCATTTAACAGGAATAGAAACCGAAATAGCTGAAGCCAATCGTAAAGCTGAAGAACTTCCTTTTAATGACCTGATGGGTAAAGACGCTATTTACCAGCAGGTGGATAAACTGAAAAAAGAAAGAGATAAACAGATTGAAGAAATACTCCAGGAAATTTTACCCGAAGCATTTGCTGCAGTAAAAGAAACGGCCAAACGTTTTACAAATAATACAGATATTATTTCCACTGCAACACAACTGGATCGTGACCTCAGTGTCAAAAAAGATTATATAAAGATCGATGGTGATAAATGCATTTTTAAAAATACATGGACAGCCGCAGGAGGTATTGTTACCTGGAACATGGTGCATTATGATGTACAGTTGATCGGTGGTGCAGTTCTTCATTCAGGAAAAATTTCAGAGATGGCGACCGGTGAGGGTAAAACATTAGTATCTACTCTCCCATCCTATTTGAATGCTCTTGCAGGTGAAGGTGTACATATTGTAACTGTCAATGATTACTTGGCCCGTCGTGACCAGGAATGGAACGGCCCCATCTTCGAATGGTTGGGTATTACTGTTGATTGCATCGATAAACATCAGCCCAACAGTGAAGAAAGAAGAAAAGCTTATCTCGCAGATATCACTTACGGTACTAATAACGAATTTGGTTTTGACTATCTCCGTGACAACATGGTACACTCTGCAGAAGAAATGGTGCAACGCAAACATCATTTCGCTATGGTGGATGAGGTAGATAGTGTATTGATCGATGATGCAAGAACTCCATTGATCATTTCCGGTCCTGTTGCTAAAGGCGACGACCAGCAATATCATATTCACAAACCAAGAGTGCTGCAACTTTACCAGGAGCAGGAAAGAATTGTCCGCAATTGCCTGAACGAAGCAAAAAAACGTTTTGCAGAAGGTGATGATGATGCAAAAGGTGGTGGCATGTATCTCTTCCGTGCATTCCGTGGTTTACCCAAATATGGCCCTGTGATCAAATACCTGAGTGAACCTGGTGTAAAAGTAAAAATGCAGAAAGCAGAAAATTATTACTTGCAGGATCAGCAGCGTCATATGCCTATCATCGATGAAGAATTGCTTTTTCATATCGATGAAAAAAACAATTCAGTTGATATGACAGATAAGGGTTTGAACATGATCACCCGTACAGGTGAAGACCCTGATTTTTTTGTATTGCCGGATATCGGCGTAAAACTGGCTGATATAGAAAAAAGCAGTTTAGGTGCCGATGAAAAATTGCAGCAGAAAGAAGTATTGCTGAATGATTATTCTCAAAAAGCAGATCGCATTCACAGTGTTCAGCAATTGTTGAAGGCTTATACATTATTTGATAAAGATGTGGAGTACGTAGTAATGGATGGAGCCATTAAAATTGTAGATGAACAAACAGGTCGTATTCTTGATGGAAGAAGATATAGTGATGGTTTGCACCAGGCGATTGAAGCGAAAGAAAATGTAAAGATCGAAGCGGCTACACAAACTTATGCTACTGTTACATTGCAAAACTATTTCCGTATGTACCATAAGTTGGCGGGTATGACCGGTACAGCGGAAACAGAGGCAAAAGAGTTGTGGGATATTTATAAACTGGATGTGGTTACAATTCCTACCAATATTCCGATGATAAGAAAAGATCAACAGGACCTTGTTTATAAAACCAAACGTGAAAAATATAAATCGGTTATTGATGAAATAGAAGCATTGCGCAATGCAGGTCGTCCCTGTCTTGTGGGTACTACTTCTGTTGAGGTGAGTGAGTTGTTAGGTAAAATGCTATCGGTTAAAAAAATTCCGCATAATGTACTGAATGCAAAACAACATGCAAGGGAAGCACAGATAGTTGCTGAAGCAGGTTTACCCGGCGCAGTTACGATTGCAACAAACATGGCCGGTCGTGGTACGGATATTAAACTCGGTGCCGGTGTAAAAGAAGCAGGCGGATTAGCTATCATTGGTACTGAACGCCATGAATCAAGAAGAGTTGACCGCCAGTTGCGTGGCCGTGCAGGTCGCCAGGGTGATCCGGGTTCATCGCAGTTCTATGTTTCATTAGAAGATGATTTGATGCGGATGTTTGGCAGTGAACGTATAGCCAGTTTGATGGATAAGATGGGTTATAAAGAAGGTGAAGTGATACAGCATAGCATGATCAGCAATAGTATTCAAAGAGCACAACGCAAAGTGGAAGAAAATAATTTTGGTATACGTAAAAGGTTGCTGGAATATGATGACGTAATGAATGCACAGCGGAATGGTGTGTATGGAAAACGCCAGCATGCTTTGTTTGGTGAACGCCTTGCGCTGGATATTGACACCGCTTACTCTGTTGTTGCAGAAAATTTAGTTGCAGGTTACAAAGAGATGGAAGATTATGAAGGATTTAAAATGGCCTGTATTGTAAACTTTGGTCTTGATATAACAATTGATAAAGAAGAATTTTCAAGAACTGATATCAACTCACTGAGCGACCGCTTGTACAATGAAGCAACAGAAAATTATGAATCACGTAAAACTGCATTAAGCAAACAAGCTTTACCTGTATTTAAAAATATCCGGCTGCAGCAAGGTAATCATATTGAGAATGTTTATGTGCCGTTTACAGATGGCAAGAAAGGCCTGAATGTTTTGGTCAATATGGAAAAAACATTAAAGAGTGAAGGTTCTGAGGTTTGTTCTTCTTTAGAAAAAACAATTTCGCTGCAGGTAATTGATGATGCATGGAAAGAACACCTGCGTGCAATGGATGATCTGAAGCAAAGTGTACAGACCGCTTATCTTGAACAAAAAGACCCATTGGTTATTTACAAGATGGAAGCCTATAACCTGTTTAGAAATATGACAGGGGATGTAAATAAAGATATTGTTTCTTTCCTTGCTCATGCATCCCTGCCTATACAACAGGAAAGTACAAACCTGAAAGAAGGCCGCCAGGAAAAAACAGATTACAGTAAGATGCGTGCAAATAAAGAAGAAGTGGATGCTGCAGGTGAAGATTATGCAGCAAATGAAAAAGATAAATTAGTGCCGGTAACAGTTGGCCCTAAGATCGGACGCAATGATCCTTGCCCTTGTGGTAGTGGCAAGAAGTATAAGCACTGTCATGGTAAAGACGCTTAAGCAGATAACAATTTATAGATAATAGTTAAAGCATTCACGAAAATTGTGAATGCTTTTTTTTGTTTTGCTAACCTTGTTTGTACTGTTCGTGCATGACTGATATTTCTTAAATTTGAAATACTTCAAATCAGATTTACCATCATGCCGAATATGAACACTCCCTGGAAGCGTTTTGTGACAAAGCAGGTTCTCCGGTATAAAAAAGCTACGCCGGAAGAAGGCCGTGAGTTCAGTAAATATGAGCTTGCAAAAGCCTACCGTGAATTAAAACTCACTGTTGTTTCTACTATCAAAGACTTTTTTTTCATTTTACTAGGCATCATCTCAGCGGCATTTGGCCTGGAAGGTTTTTTGATTCCCTCTGATTTTATTGATGGTGGAGCCACAGGTATAGCATTACTCGTGAATGAGCTTACTCTGGTTAACTTTTCTTTATTACTCATACTTATCAATATTCCATTTCTGTTACTGGGTTTGAATATTATCGGAAAAGGATTTGCTATCAAAGCGGCTTTATCCATTGGCGGGTTGGCGCTGGCTGTTACGTTTATCCATTTTAAGCCTGTTACTGATGATAAATTACTGGTAGCCGTGTTTGGCGGTTTCTTTCTTGGTGCAGGTATCGGTTTATCTATTCGTGGCGGGTCTGTTATTGACGGTACTGAGATCGTTGCACTTTTTCTAAGTAAGAAGTTAGGGACTACTGTAGGCGATATTATAACGCTTATCAATATCATCATATTTACTGCAGCCGTATGGCTCATCTCTGTAAATGTAGCATTGTATGCCATGATCACTTATTTGGCCGCATCCAAAACAGTTGACTTTGTATTGGAAGGTATAGAAGAATACACAGGTGTTACCATCATTTCATCCCACCAGGAAGAAATAAAAGAAATGGTTATAAATGTTATTGGCCGTGGCGTTACGGTTTATTCCGGCAAAGGTGGTTATGGCAAGGAGGGGCACACTGAAGAAAAAAATATTATTTATACCGTTATCACCCGGCTTGAAATAAGTAAGCTGAATAAGGAGATACAGAAAATTGATCCGAACGCATTTGTAATAATGACGGCGATCAAAGATATCAAAGGCGGTATGATTAAGAAAAGAAGGCTTAAGCATTAAACCAGATGCTTTTCTGAGAGTTACAGTTTCTTTATATCTTTAGTTCCACCAAATTCACAGCTGCTTCATGTATCAGAAAATAAAGAAAGACGCATACATTCTTCTTCATCCCGAATTAGGAGATTCAAAATGGGATAAATTCCTGAATGCATTTATCCTTACATTAATTGTACTGAATGTTATGGCGGTCATATTGGAGACAGTACACCCCTTATACGAGAAATATAAAACAGCTTTTGACATATTTGACCTGGTATCCGTTATCATTTTTACGATCGAGTATATACTACGGGTATGGAGTTGTAATGTTGATAAAAAATATTCTGGCTCTGTAAAAGGAAGACTGAAATACATGTTAACGGGCGGGGCAATAATAGACCTCCTCGCCTTCTTCCCCTGGTACCTGCATCGTATTCTAGGTTTTGACTTAAGAATACTTCGTATTCTGCGGCTACTTCGTTTCCTGCGATTATTCAGGCTTACCGCATATACCAGATCAGCACAGATGATATTTAATGTTTTTAATAGCCGTATCAGGGAACTGTTACTAAGTTTGTTACTGGCCATTTTTCTCATTATCATCTCATCATGTATTGTTTTTTTTGCTGAACACAATGTAGAAGGAACCCAGTTTACAAGTATACCAGCCACCCTATGGTGGGCTGTTGTTACACTTACCACAACAGGCTATGGTGATATGTATCCCGTTACTGCAGTAGGCAGAACATTAACCGGGATAATAATGCTTACCGGCGTTGCTTTCTTTGCATTGCCCGCCGGTATTATCACTGCGGGTTTTTTAGATGAAATGCGGATCATCAGAAAAGGGAAAACTTATAAATGTCCGCATTGTGGTGGTGATATTACCAATCATGTACACAAACATCATCTTGACGATGGAAACAGTTGATCTATTTTGAAAGAAAATATTCCAGCGCAAGCTCATATCCTTTTAATCCCAAACCAAAAATACTGCCGGCAGCTTTACCACTTACATGAGATAATTTTCTGAAATCTTCCCGTGCATGCACATTAGAGATATGCACTTCAACAACCGGTGTTTTAATGGCAGCAATAGCATCGCCAATAGCTACAGAAGTATGCGTATAACCTCCGGGATTAATGATGATCCCATCATAACTAAAGCCCACCCGGTGTAATTCATTGATCAGATCACCTTCCACATTACTTTGATAATAATGAATGTCAGCAGAAGGGTATTTTGCTATTAATGTCTTCAGATAATCATCGAAAGACTGGTTACCATAAATATCCGTTTCCCGTTTACCAAGCAGGTTGAGGTTAGGGCCATTGATAATTGCTATCTTCATCCCCCGAAAATAATCTAATTATTTAAAACCCATCCACCATGAGTTTTTTAGAAGCACTTTACGGAAGCCAATATTATGAAATACAAAAACAAGGTAAAGATGGAAATAAAGGCAGGACGAGTGCTAACTTTTTCCTGGCTGCATTGATCATTCTAATCTTCATTGCAGTGCTAATGATAGGCGTAAGCTTTGTTCCGGGGTTTAATGAAAGTCTTACAAAGTCTATAAGAAATGTATTCGGTTACAGCAGCGGCCGGTCTATTGGCAAATTGCTTGCACTCCCACTTTTCATCCTACTTTATTTTATACTAAGCTTATCAGTTGGAAGCAAAGAGAATTTTAAAATAAAGACAGAGGCCTTTATGCAATATCCGGATGAAGTGAAAAAGAAAGCGAATGCAAAACTCCTTATCCCTTTCTTTGTTTTATTGGCGATTGTTGGAGTGCTGGCCTTTTCCAAGCTTTAGCCTATTGATTTTTTATTGTATCAATAAACTCATCAAACAAATAACGACTGTCCTGCGGACCCGGTGTACTTTCCGGGTGATATTGAACCGAGAAAACCGGTTTGCCTTTCACTTTAATGCCTTCGATCGATTTATCATTCAGGTTCACATGCGTTACTTCAATATGCTTTGCGTTTTTTACAGACTCAGGATCTACACCAAAACCATGATTTTGGGTAGTGATCTCCGCCTTACCGGTCAGTAAATTTTTTACTGGGTGATTTAATCCGCGGTGACCATGATGTAATTTGTAAGTGGAAACGCCGTTTGCCAAAGCAACCAGTTGATGTCCCAAACAAATTCCGAAAATTGGTTTGTTTTCCTTCATTACATCTTTTACCGTTTCAATTGCATAATCCATTGCTGCCGGATCGCCGGGGCCATTAGAAATAAAATAACCGCTGGGATTAAATTCTTTCAGCGAAGCGATATTTGATTTGGCAGGAAATACTTTTACAAAAGCCCCACGTTCAACCATACAATGAAGGATATGCTGCTTTACACCATAATCAAGCACTGCAATTCTCACAGGTGAATTCTTATCACCCATCTCATACGACTCTTTGGTACTTACCTGTGAAGCCAGTTCAAGACCATTCATATCAGGTACTTTCTTCAGCTCTTCTTTCAGCTTTTCTGCATCCAGGATCTCAGATGAGATGATGCAGTTCATAGCTCCCTTGGTTCTGATATGCGCAACTAAAGCTCTTGTATCAACACCTTCGATGCAAACAATCTTATTTGCTTTCAGGTACTCATTCAGTGAACCCTTTGCTTGCTTTCTTGAATACACTTCTTCAAGATTGCGGCCGATCAGGGCACGGATCTTCACCGATGATGATTCCACATCCTCATCCTTCACTCCGTAATTGCCAACATGAACAGAGTTCATGATTAACACTTGTCCATAATAACTTGGGTCGGTAAATACTTCCTGGTAGCCGGTCATTCCGGTATTAAAGCATATTTCGCCACCGGCTGTGCCGATATAGCCAAATGCTTTGCCATGAACTAAAGTTCCGTCTTCGAGAAGGAGTATTGCGGGTTGTTTGGAGTCTGCCATTAGTATTAAAAGTTTTGCAAAGAAAACGAATGAATTAAAATATTGCCTCAGAACTTTTTCACAAAATAAAAAAAGGCAGAACCGCTAACGATCCTGCCTTTGTATGAGTTGGTTTTTTCAATTATTCTTCAGTCTTTGGAGTTTCAGTCGTTGCTTCTGCTGCTTCAGTTGTCTTTTTAGCACGGCCGCGGCGTGTTTTCTTAGTAGCTTCTTTAGCCTCGCCTTTGCCTTTACCATAAATTTCATTGAAGTCAACCAGCTCGATCATTGCTGTTTCAGCATTATCACCAGGTCTTGCACCCAATTTGATAATACGGGTATAACCACCTGGGCGGCCAGCCACTTTTTCAGCAACTGTGCTGAACAGTTCAGTGATCGCAACCTTATCATTAAGATAGCTGAATACCACACGACGCTGGTGTGTTGTGTTCTCTTTACTCTTAGTGATCAGTGGTTCTACATAAACACGCAATGCTTTTGCTTTAGCAACTGTTGTTGTGATCCTCTTGTGAGTGATCAAAGCAATTGCAAGATTGCTTAGCAAAGCATCTCTGTGTGCTTTCTTTCTGCTTAAATTCTTGATTTTGTCTCCGTGACGCATGACGTTTAAGTTTTAGAGCCTTGTACCGTGTCAGGATTTACAAGACTTGCTTTCATAATTTATATAATCAGAAAGCGGTTATTAAAAATAAAGACTATCCATCCTAAGTCTCCCCTTTAGGGGGACAGGGGGTGTCTTAAAAATCTTCTTTATCCAATCCTAATTTTCCGAGATCCATTCCAAAGCTCAAACCTCTTTCAGTCAGCACCTGCTCAATTTCAGCAAGTGATTTCTGACCGAAATTGCGGAACTTCATCAGGTCTTCCTGTTCGTACTGTACCAGTTCGCTCAGTGAATTGATCTTAGCAGCTTTCAGACAGTTGAAGGCACGTACAGAAAGATCGAGATCTTCCAAAGGTGTCTTCAGTATCTTACGCAGTTGCAGTGTTTGCTCATCTACCAGGTCTTCTTTCTTCTCTTCTTTATTATCGAAAGTGATGTTCTCATCTGTAATGATCATCAGGTGCTGGATGAGGATACGTGAAGCCTGCTTCACTGCTTCTTCAGGATGAATAGTACCATCTGTAGAAACTTCCATGATGAGTTTTTCGAAGTCCGTACGCTGCTCCACACGGGTGTTTTCAATTGTATACTTTACATTTTTAATAGGAGTATAAATTGAATCGATAGGAATATAACCGAGCGGTGCTTCTTTTGGTTTGTTTTCTTCAGCAGGAACATAACCACGGCCTTTACCGATAGTCAGTTCTATATCCATTTTAGCAGATGAATCGAGTGTACAGATCAGCAACTCAGGATTCATGATCTGGAAGCTTTGTGTTCCTTCAGCGATCATACCTGCTGTAAACTCAGTCCTGTTACGGATAGAAAGCATGATCCTTTCATTGCTTACTTCATGGTCAACTGCTTTTCTGAAACGAACCTGCTTCAGGTTCAGGAAAATTTCCACTACATCTTCACTCACACCTTTCATGGTTGCAAATTCATGATCAACACCATCCACCTTCACTCCAACAATTGCATAACCTTCCAATGAACTTAATAACACACGGCGAAGGGCATTACCAATTGTAACACCAAAACCGGGTTCCAAAGGACGAAACTCAAACTGAGCTTCAAAATCGTTTGCCTTTTGTAAGATAATTTTATCGGGCTTCTGGAAATTTAATATTGCCATATTGAATGTTTAAAATTTAAAGTGTATTGTTTTTTACCAATCCGCATAGTACCAGTGTCAAAAGTGAAAGGTGAAACGTGAAATTATTCTTTCACATTTGCCGTTTCTCGTCTCACGTTACTTGCTGTACAATTCGACGATCAACTGCTCTTTAATATTTTCCGGTACACTTTCCCTTTCAGGATAAGTGATGAAAGTTCCTTTCATATCAGCTTCACTCCAGTCCAACCAGCTAAACTTAGGATTCTTACCTTTTATTAAGCCTGTAACAGCAGCATTGCCTTTACTTTTTTCTTTCAGTGTGATCACATCACCTGCTGTCAACTGGAAAGAAGGAATGTTTACCACACCACCATTTACCTCGATATGCTTGTGGCTTACGAGCTGGCGTGCAGCAGGACGTGAAGGAGCAATACCGAGACGGTAGATGGTATTATCCAATCTTGCTTCCAGGAGTTTGATCAGGTTTTCACCTGTTACACCTTTGCGGCGTGCTGCTTCTTCAAATGTTTTGCGGAATTGTTTTTCCAATACACCGTAAGTGTATTTTGCTTTTTGTTTTTCACGAAGCTGGAGTGCATACTCACCTAAGCTTTTACGCTTACGGTTTGCTCCGTGCTGACCTGGAGGGTTGCTGTTTTTACCCAACCATTTGCCATTGCCCAGTATGGGCTCACCAAAAATGCGAGAAATCTTGGTCTTTGGACCAGTGTAACGTGCCATAGTTTTTTATTCATTTCCGCTTTTTAAATACCGGTGAGCTGATCGTTGAAAGCGGTAAAAATTAATCAGCCACCCTTTTATTAAAATGAACTGCTTTGATCCTTTCAAAGCAATTATGACTTTCTATTTCTTCTTCTTCTGATAATAATGAAGGCAGAAATTACTGCTATCATTATTATAAATCCCCCTGAATAACCGTTACTCATTATAAATCCGGTTTAGGGGAAAATTTTAAACTCTTCTTTTCTTCGGCGGACGGCAACCATTATGTGGAAGCGGCGTCACGTCTTTGATCATCACGATATCAATACCACTTTGTGAAATGGCACGGATGGCACCTTCACGGCCAGATCCCGGACCTTTTACAAAAACGTCTACTCTTTTCAAACCAGCATCCATTGCGGTTTTAGCTGCATCTGCTGCTGCCATCTGTGCGGCATAGGGAGTGTTCTTCTTAGAACCCTTGAAACCCATTTTACCAGCACTGCTCCAGGAAATAACCTGGCCGTTTTTGTTTGTTAAGCTGATGATGATGTTGTTGAAGCTTGCTGTAATGTGTGCATCACCGTATGAGTCCACTCTTACAACTCTTTTCTTTGCGGCAGCCTTTGCGCTTACCGGCTGCTGTGTTGCTGTTGCTTTTGCCATGTTTTTGTTCTGAGGTAATCTTTTGTTTAAATAATTATCCCGATTTTGTCGGAACTGAATCAACCCTCCTGCTGATCTGTTAAGCTATCTGGTGTCGATTCAAAGTTGTCAGATCTATATAAATTGGCAATTGCTTATCGCATATTGCCAATTGAATATTACTTCTTAGGTGCCTTCTTTTTACCGGCAACTGTTTTACGCTTGCCTTTTCTTGTACGGCTATTGGTTTTTGTTCTTTGACCACGAACCGGTAATCCCTTACGATGACGGAGACCACGATAACAGGCGATGTCCAATAAACGCTTAATGCTCATTTGAACTTCACTACGCAGAGCACCTTCCACTTTCAGTTCTTCAGTGATAGTGTTACGGATAGCATTCAATTCATCATCATTCCAGTCGTTTACTTTCTTGTTAAGATCAATACTGTTCTTACTAAGAATGTATTTAGCAGTAGCCGGGCCAATACCATATATATAGGTAAGTCCGATTTCTCCTCTTTTTTGTTTGGGTAAGTCTACACCGGCGATACGAGCCATAGTTTATTTTCTATTTAAATTTTGAATTTTGCATTGCAATTATCCCTGGCGCTGCTTGAAGCGGGGATTCTTTTTGTTAATTACATACAGCTTGCCTTTACGACGAACGATTTTGCAATCAGCGCTGCGCTTTTTAATTGATGCTCTTACTTTCATTTTATTAAGCTTTGCTTTACTTGTACCTGAATATTATTCTTCCCCTTGTCAAATCATACGGGCTCATTTCCACTCCCACTTTATCACCCGGAAGAATGCGTATATAGTTCATTCTCATTTTCCCGGAAATAGTTGCCAGTATTTCATGACCATTTTCAAGCTTCACTTTAAACATAGCGTTTGAAAGTGCTTCAATTATTACTCCATCCTGCTTGATTAAGGCCTGTTTCGACATATAGTTTTTGGGAGCGCAAAGATATAGGTATGTGCCCGAAAAAATGAAAAACCTCCTGATTTTTTTCAGGAGGTTTAAAAATATCTGGATAACCCTGTTGACAAAGCCTAAAATAATGGCTGTCAGGGCATATCAAGGTGTATTTTAGTCATATCCATAAAGAGATTCTGGAAATGATGGACTCCGATAGGCATTCCGAAATGTCGTCTGTCCTCTCTCCACCACATTTCCACATTTGAGAAGTCGCCTTTTTTGGGTGTTAAGAGCCTGAAAGAATCTTTCTTATACTTTACGCCACCATCCAGTTCTTCTTTTGTAAAACCGAATCGCATCAGGTGTTCTTCACTCAGGCTAACCGGCGTCATATCCTCAGGACTGTACCAGAAATCCTGGACGCCATTATTTACGAGTGCCTGGTTTTCTTCCAGGCTGGTAGAAACAACTCTTCCTTCACGCATTACACCATCATCATTTACCATGATAACATCTCCGGATTTAAGTTCATTGATTTTTAGCATAGCAATCTGTTTTTTCGTTATCCGAATATAAAAAAGATTGCCAACTTCATAAAAAAGATTTTAATCAACTTCTTTTGTGGTAGCTGATAATTGCCCAGCCATTGAACACTACAGCGAAGCCACCCATTTTCAGTAAGTGGTACTTAATATCAGCAAGATTACTTCCTTTTAAGACCACCATTCGCATGACTTCAATAAAATAAGACACCGGATTGAACCTGGTTATCCATTTAGCCCATTCCGGCATGCTATCGATAGATGTATAGAGACCACCAAGCAATATAAAGATCATCATTAAGAAAAAGGAGAGTAACATGGCTTGCTGCTGATTGACGGAATAGGTCGAAATAAGTAAACCCAAACCTAAAACTGCGAGGAGATAAACAGCAGCAAAAACATAGATAGTAAAAAAGCTTCCGGCAGGAATAATCCCATATGCCAGCCTTGCAATTGTTAACCCAATGGTGAGTACGACCAATCCCAGGATCCAAAAAGGCAAAAGTTTTCCAAGGATAAAGTGAAATTTCTTTATTGGGGTCACATTGATCTGCTCAATGGTGCCGATCTCTTTTTCTTTTACAATATTAATAGCAGCGAGATTGGAACCTACCATGGTCAATAAAATAACAAGTATGCCAGGCACCATGAAGTATTTATAATTCAGCAACGGATTGAACCAGTTGGATGATGTTATTTCTATTTGTGTTTCGGGACTGAATTTTGGAAACTGAATCCACTCGGCCCTTACTTCCTTGTTAAAATCCTGGATGATCGTTCGCAGGTAGGCTCCGCCAAGATTTGCTTTTGTTCCGTTGATGGCATTTAATGCAATGAAAAGCTTGGCTTCGTTTTCTTTGACCAGGTCTTTTTCAAAACGATCAGGTATTTGTAAAACAAGATCTGCATTATCTTTTTCTATTTCTTCCAGGGCATGTTCATAGGAGGCCGAATAATCAGTAAGAATAAAATATCCTGATGAAGTGATCTTATTCCTCAATTGACGTGAATATTCGGAATGATCATGATCAACGACAGCAAGCTTGATGTTTTTAATTTCATAATCTGCCGCCCAGGGCAAAATCAGTAACTGGATTACAGGCATGATAAGAATTACCCGCAGTATTCCGGGATCACGGAATATTTGGCGAAACTCTTTACGTAATATGAATTTTAAAGTTCTCATATCATGCTAATCTTATTTTAAATCGTTTAATAGCCATTGTTAAAAAGAATGTCATCATGCCCGCAAGTATCAGTGTTTCTTTCCAGACACCGGCTATGCTAAGCCCTTTTATCATCACTGATTTCACAATTATGTAAAACCATTTTGCGGGAACGATATTCGAAATAATTCGTAAAGGCAATGGCATATTTTCCACCGGGAACATAAAACCGCTGAGCATAATTGTCGGAAGGAATAATGCAACCAATGAAATGAACATAGCTGTTTGTTGCGATGCGGCCCTCGCTGAAATTAATAAGCCAAGTGACAATGATACTAATGTGAATAAAATACTTTCAAATGCGAGTAACCCTATGCTTCCATTGATCGGGAGTTCAAGAGCAAACACACTTAATAATAATATAGTCGCGATATTGATGGTAGATAATAATAAATAAGGAACTGCTTTTGCAATCACTACCAATTGTGGACGCATCGGCGATACAAGCATTACTTCCATTGTGCCCATTTCTTTTTCTTTTACAATGGTGATCGCTGTCATCATCGTACATACCAACAATAATACCATCGCCATAACACCAGGCACAAAATTGAATGCGCCTTTTAATTGGGGATTGTAAAGCATCCGCATTTCTGTATTGATAGTATATGGAAGCTTTCTATCATTTGTGATCCGGTTCTGATAATCATTGATAATTGCTGTAGCATAATTAGTGAGCTGGTTGCCCGTGTTTGGATCGGCGGCATCAGCAATTATTTGCACTTGTGCTTTATTGAAATGCTGAAGGTCTTCACCAAAATGTTGCGGAAAAACGATAGCCAATTTTATTTTTCCCTTTCTAAATTCCTCCTCGATTTGTTTGTAAGTGACAATATTTCTTTCCAACGCAAAATAGCGGCTTGCATCTAATTGCGTAGTAAGCGATGTAGTGGCTGCATCTTTAGAATTATCAAGTATTGCAATGTTTGCATTCTTTACTTCATTGGTTAAAGCGAATCCAAATATTACGATTTGTACGACAGGCATCCCGAGCAGGATGAACATAGTTCTTTTGTCCCGCCAGATGTGAAAGAATTCCTTTTTTACAAATGCAAAAAATTGTTTCATATAATCAATCCGCTGCTCTTACAGCTTTTCTTGCTAACATTAAAAACACTTCATCCATAGTTGAGGCATTATATGTCTGCTTCAATTGAGATGGTGTATCCAGTGCCTCTATTCTTCCATCTACCATTATACTTACACGATTACAATATTCCGCTTCATCCATATAATGTGTCGTAACAAATACGGTTATTCCTTTATCTGCCCCTTCGTAGATCATGTTCCAGAACTCTCTTCTTGTTACCGGATCAACACCGCCCGTTGGCTCATCCAAAAAAACAATTTCGGGTTCATGAAATATAGCAACTGAAAATGCAAGTTTTTGTTTCCAGCCTAATGGCAAAGATTTTACTAATGTATTCGCTTCCTTTTGCAAATGAAGATGATCAAGAATAAAAGCTGTTTTTTGTTTAATGAACTTATCCGTCATTTGATAAATGCCACCATAGAATTCCATATTCTCTTTTACTGTCAGGTCTTCATACAAAGAAAATTTCTGACTCATATAGCCAATGCTCTTTTTTATTTTTTCATTTTCTTTATATATGTCAAAGCCTGCAACAGTTGCCTCACCTGATGTTGGTAATGAAAGACCACAAAGCATTCGCATGGCAGTTGTTTTACCAGCGCCATTGGCACCAAGAAATCCAAAGATCTCTCCTTTGTGTACATCAAAGCTGATGTGATCGACTGCAGTGAAGTCACCAAACTTCTTAGTCAGGTTATTTGCTGTTATTACTTTATCGTTGCTCATCTTAATTTTTCATTAATGCAATAAAACAATCTTCTATATCTGGTTGAGCCGGCTGCAAAACTGCATTTTCATTATTATGCTCTGCAATAAATTGACGAAGCAATGGTTCACCGGACCTATCTTTCATCACCACATGATGAAACTCGCCAAAAGGATAAACATCTTCTACAAAATCTTTTTGCAGTAACTCATTTAATAGTTGAAGCATCTTTGTTGATTTCACCGCCCATAATGGTTTTGAAAAACTATCAACTATACCCTGCGGGGTACTAATCGAAAGAATTTTTCCTGTTTGAATCAATGCAACCTTATCACATAAACTTGCTTCGTCCATATAAGGTGTAGAAACGAGAATGGTGATTCCTTGTTTCTTTAAACCCTTCAACATTTCCCAGAATTCTTTACGGCTTACTGCATCTACGCCTGTTGTAGGTTCATCCAAAAACAAAACAGAAGGACGGTGTATCAATGCACAGCTCAATGCCAGTTTTTGTTTCATCCCCCCGGAGAGTTTCCCAGCTTTACGTTTTTTAAATGGCTCGATCTGTACATAGATATCTTTTATCAGGTCGTAATTTTCTTCGATAGTTGTATTGAATATCGTTGCAAAGAAGTTGAGATTTTCTTCCACTGATAAATCAGGATACAGTGAAAACTTTCCTGGCATATATCCAACTCTTTTTCTTATTACTTTAAAATCTTTTATTACATCAAAGCCGTCTACAGTTGCTTTTCCGCTATCAGCCAGCAATAATGTTGTAAGTATCCTGAACAAAGAAGTCTTCCCTGCTCCATCTGGACCGATGATGCCATATAACTCTCCTTGTTGCACATCAAAAGAAACATCACTTAATGCAGCTACCTCTTTTTTCTTGCCGTAGGTCTTAATGATATTTTCTACAACGACTGATTGCATTTTACTTCAGTTTTACTTCGCCATACATTCCTATTTTCAAAAAACCGTCATTCTTCACTCTTACTTTTATAGCATATACAAGGTTCGCCCTTTCTTCTTTTGTCTGAATTGTTTTAGGCGTAAACTCTGCTTTATCAGAAATCCAGATGATGGTCCCGTTGTATTCTTTATATTTTTTTGCGCCTTCATCAATCATGACCTTTACTTGCTGGCCTAATTTGATAGTTGGCAACTGAACTCCCGTTACATAAGCTCTCAGGTTCAGTTCTGATAAATCAGCGATCTTGTACAAAGCTTTGCCTGCTGACGTTACTTCTCCTGCCTCAGCATATTTGCTTATTACCGTTCCGGTAGTTGGGTTTACAATATTTGCTCTTTGCTCCTGGTCTTTCAATTGTGCAATTCTTTTATTTAATGGCTCTGTTTCGCTGAGTATGCTTCGGTTTTGCGTAGCGATATTATTTTTTTGAACATTTATCTGCTGTTGTGTTACACTCATGCTTTTTTTCACCACATCGATCTGCGCATTGATGTCATCGAGTTGCTTACCGGTTGCAGCATCTGCTTTTAAAAGATTTTCAATCCTTGTTTTTTCATGCAGCATATTATCCAACTGGGACTGCTGTACGGCAAGCTGGTTTTGCAGTAATTGTACTTGCGGAGTTACATCAGAGGTTTTTTCGCTTAATGCGTTAATACTTGCTTCCACCTGTTCCAGTTGCAAGGAAATATTTGTGGCATCAACTGTTCCAATGATACTGTCTTTGCTTAACTGCATTCCTTCTTTTACATTAAATGAAAGGATCTTACCTGATAATTCTGATGAAACGATCACTTCATCCGCTTCAAATGTACCCGAAGCATCAAATCCGTTTCCATTTCCATTACAGCCTGCAATTATTAAAGCGATCCCGGCTGTTGCTGTAAAAAATAATTTCTTCATTTCCGCTGGTTTATTGTTTTCCTGAAATTGTTTGATAATTTATTTGCGCCTGTAATAGTTGTATTTGGTGTGTAATTAAACTTTGCCTGGCCAGGTCTTCCGCATTTACTTCACGCAGGTAATCGTTGGCGTTGATCACACCATTTTCAAGTTGTGCTTTAGCCGCATCTTTTATTTGTAACCGCAGATCGATGATCTCCTTATCTGTACGAACAAGCTGCTGCAACTTATCTACTTCAGAATACTGCTGTTTTAGTTGTGTATTTGTATTGAGCAAAAAAACTTCCTTTTGGATGTCAATTGTTTTCAGATTCAGCTCTAAAATTTTCTTTTCTCTTTTTTCAGTGTATAGTCCTCCAATTGACCAGCTCATTCTGATTCCCGTGGTATAAAAGAAATCAAAATCATTTTTGAAAAGATTCAGAGCGGGTCGACCATAACCACCCTGGAAGAACAAACTTGCTTTTGGTCTGTTTCTGGAGTCAACTAAATTGAACTGGCTTCCTAATAATTTCTCCTGCGTAGAATATAATTTTAACTCTGGTCTTTGTATATCGTTTGTAAGAGCTGAACCGTCAGTAGTGGGTCTTTCGAGTTTTGTATTCTCTGGTAATTGTTGATTGATGAACAAGCCCAATACATCGATATATCCTTTTCTTGATGCTTTCAATTCAATGGCCCGCTGATCGGTTTTGAGAAGTTCTGCTTTTAATACATTCAAATTGGATTTGAATGCAACGCCATTATTTACCTGGGCCTCTACTCTTTTTATTCCGTTATTCAGATCTGTTTTTATCAGGTCGATTTGTTTCAATTGTTCATCGAGATACAATACGCCAAGAAAAAGCTGATTGATCCTTTCTTTAATTTTATACAATTCAACTTCTATTTTCTGCTGTTCAACTTCATCAGAAAGTCCCTGCATATTTTTTTGTTGTTTGATAGCACCGCCATCATAGATCAGTTGATTGACATCAGCCAATAATTTGTATTGATCTTTATCCAGGATCTGTACAATAACTCCAGGGGGAATACCTGGTAAATTCGGTTCTGTGACCGCAGATTGATAAGTAGCCTGCCCGCTAAAAAATATTTGGGGGAGAAATCCCTTACCAAGATTATCAACTGAATATTCCGAAGTTTGTTTTATCAGCTCCCGTTGTTTGATCAACGGATAATTCTGCTGAGCCAGCTCGTAAGCTTTTTGCAAACTCAGGTTCCCTGTCTGTGCATTAAGCAATCCTGGTAAAAAAAAGATCGCTGTTAGTAGTCGTTTCATAAAAACTATTTCTTAATAGAGTCAATAATAAATTTCGGAATCTCTGTTTTCCGTTGTTCCATTATTTGTTTAAACTGCGCCTCGCTCAACCGCAGGTTCCTAGTCATCATTGGTTTGGCAACAAAGGGAAAAATCGTCATGGATAAAAGATTCATGAGCAAATGAAGGGGTTGAATTCTTTTGATAGTCCCCCTCTTAATTTCTGCTTCGATCTGTTCAAGAAATTTTGCGGGTTTTGGCAAATTTTCCTTGCCCCAAATTTTATACATAAACTGATCCGGGTCACGGTTGATCTCATTCATTACAAACCATGGCAGGAAAGGGTTCTCCTGCATTTCATCAATATATTCGGTTACAAAATTTTCAATCTTTCCAAAAAGTGGGATATCTGAATTGAAGATAGCATTGATCTTAGGAAAAAATTTCTGGGCTTCGGCAAGGAATACAACTTCAAACAATTTGTCTTTATCCGTGAAATAATAATGCAGTAATGCTTTATTAATACCAGCTTCATTTGCTATATCCTGCATACGGGCACCCGCCATGCCTTTTGTCATGAACACCTTTTGAGCTGCTGCCAGGATCTTTTCTTCAGCAGAGCCATCCTTAATATTTTTTTTCTTTTTAACCATATGGTTTAACCATTTGGTTAACAAATGTAGGAAGAGATTGTTTGCAGAAAAATTATTTCTTGTGAATTGACGATTTTAAAGTGTGGATTGAAGAATTAAGGAGATGAATATTGGAAGAGGCATAAAAAAAGGGTCTTTTTCAAGACCCCGATAGTAGTTGATCAATCAAGTGGTATCTTTTTGGCATTCTTAGAAAGCCATTGGTCAAAATTCATCAGTTCCGGATTTAATTCTCTCGTTTCTTTTACATCACGCAGGTCATTTAACTTTTCTTCAAACTCATCATATATCTGGAACATATTGCCAAGGTCATCGGCACCCGGAAAACCAAAGCTGCGATAAACTTCAGCAGGTATTTTATTATAAATAACAGGTTCACCCAATGCCTTGCTTAATGCATCTGCCATTTGCTGACCAGTCAGGTGCTCCCCAGCAATACCGACATCCTCGTTTGTATGCGCATCCGGGTTTTTAAAAACTCCATAAGCACATTTTCCAATATCATCAGTAGCTATTCCAGCCATCTTTGCATCACCGATTGGTAAAGTGAGTGCAAGTTTTCCATCGGGGCCTCTTTTAGGACCGGCACCGAAGAAAATAAAATTGTCCCAGTAAAAAGAAACATGAAAAAAAGTAGTCGGCACGCCGGCTTCTTTAAAAAATTTATTTGATTCTCCCTTTGCATCAAAATGCGGCACTTTATACATTTCTTTAAGTGTAGGCATGCGGTCATCGTGCAGCGGCACCAGCTCACGTGTATCTTCCAATGTTGACCAGATCGCATGTTTTATTCCTTCTTCTTTAGCAGCTTTTGCAAAAACAGCAGCTTCTGCTTTTTCTTGTTCAGGATTAAAATGCGCCCAGAAGAATGTAACGAAGAAAGCACCATAAGCTCCTTTCAATGCTTTGTGTACAGATGCTGAATCGCTAAGATCACCATACACAACCTCTGCTCCTAGCTTTGCCAACTCTTTTGCTTTATCTGAATTAACATCCCTTGTTACAGCACGGGCTGTAAACTCTGAATTTGGATCTGCACAAATTGCACGAACCAACCCGCCACCCTGTGCTCCGGTAGCGCCAAATACTGTAATAATTTTTTTAGCTGCCATAAGATTTAAAATATTTAATGACCATGAATAATAGACTGGCCGAACAAAGCCTGTCGGGATGATAAATTTAAAACAGATAATGATAGTAAAAGTTCAAACAGGAAAAAATTCCGGATATCGAATCTTTGGGAAAAGGAATTGATAACTCACAATTGCTTTCTTTCTTCATTGCTCAATAGAATTTATTGAGGATACAAGAGTGCCCTTCGACAAACTCAGGGTAAACTTGCAACAGAAGTCTAATCAAGGTTCAAAAGCTGGTATCATAAAAGTCTACTCCGCCCAACTCATTACATAATCCTTGTTCTCAATATCCAAAGCCTGTTTAGTTAGCATCAGTGGACGGAAAGTATCAACCATTACAGCCAATTCTTTTGTTTCTTTAGCCCCAATGCTTTTTTCAACAGCACCAGGGTGTGGCCCGTGCGGAATACCTGCAGGATGTAGTGTTATCATTCCCTTTGTTACATTTTTACGGCTCATAAATTCTCCGTCCACATAGTAGATCACTTCATCACTATCGATATTGCTATGATTGTATGGCGCAGGTATAGCATTGGGATGATAATCGAATAATCGTGGCACAAATGAACACACAACAAAAGCATTGGTTTCAAAAGTCTGGTGTACTGGCGGCGGTTGATGTACACGGCCTGTGATGGGCTCAAAATCATGAATTGAAAAAATATACGGGTAGCAGCATCCATCCCAGCCTATTACATCAAAAGGATGCGTGCCATAATGCAAACCGTATAGCATTCCTTTTTTCTTTGCCTTAATGAGGTAATCCCCTTTTTCATCAAAGGTTTTTAAATTCTGCGGCGGCCTCATATCCCGTTCGCAGTAAGGAGCATGTTCCATCAGTTGACCAAACTTACTCATATATCTTTTGGGAAAACGCAGCGGAGTAAATGATTCTACAATAAACAAACGATTCTTCTCATCCTTGAATTCTATTTGATAAATAGTACCCCTGGGCAAAACAATATAATCCCCATAACTAAATGGCAATTCGCCATATTGTGTATGCACAGTGCCGCTGCCTTCATGTACAAATATCATTTCATCTGCATCTGTGTTTTTATAAAAATAATTATACATGCTTTGCTGTGGTGCAGCGAGTACAATATGACAATCGTTATTCACCAGCACTGGTACCCGGCTCGACAGATAATCTTTTATCGGCGGCACTTTAAAGCTTTCGAAACTGCGGTGCTGCAACATTTTTTCTTCTGCTATGATGGGCGATACATCTACTTGTGGTTCGGTTTTTATTATTTGTGTTGGCGGGTGACAGTGATACAATAATGAATAATCATCGCTGAAGCCTTCTGTTGAAAAAAGTTGTTCGGCATACAGGCTTCCATCTGGCTTGCGGAATTGTGTATGGCGTTTGTGCGGAATGGATCCGAGTGTATAGTAATGAGACATGATTGGAATTATGAGTTATGAATGATGAATTATGAAGATAGCTGTTAGTTTTTAGCTAATAGCTATTGACTACCAGCTTTTCTTCGTGATAATTCGAGAGTAGATAAAAGGAAAATGTATTTCCATTTTCTTTTATCGATCCAATATGTGAAATTGCGGTGAAATAGCATAACCCAGTTTCAATTTATAAAGTTAATGATAACATCTCTTCCTTGTGCCGGTCTTATTTATATTGAAGACAAAAAATTATTACTGGCTTTCAGTAAAAATAAACAATGTTTCTATCTACCGGGTGGTAAAATAGATGAAGGCGAAACCGCTGCCACAGCATTATGCCGCGAAATAGCGGAAGAACTGAATGTCTATCTCCAGGAAGATGAATTGGAATTTTATACACATATCTCAGCCCAGGCTTATGGTGAAAAAAATGGAGTGATAATGGAGCAGGACTGTTTCCTGGCTGAGAAAACAGAGGAACCCGAAGCTTCGGCAGAAATTGGTGAGTTAAGATATTTTACATTAAAAGAATATTTAGCTGAAAAAAATAAAGCTCCCGGCGCTGTAATGGTGCTTGAACTTTTAAAAGAAGATGAACTTATTGATTGATATGATAAGAATTGGTTTGATATCAGACACACATGGTTTTTTAGATGAAGCAGTATTCAAGCATTTTGAAAATTGTGATGAAGTGTGGCACGCAGGTGATTTTGGAAATGAAGAATTGGCCAAGAGATTAAAAGATAAAAAGAATTTGAAAGGAGTGTATGGAAATATTGATGGACAAGATATTAGATCTGAATACCCGGAACAATTGGTTTTTATGTGTGAAGATGTAAAAGTAATGATGCGGCATATCGGTGGTTCACCGCCCAAATACAATCCTGAGACAAGAAAAGAACTGGCAATACACAAACCAAAGCTTTTTATCAGCGGTCATTCACATATACTTAAAGTGATCTATGATGATAAGATCAATTGCCTGCACATCAATCCGGGTGCAGCAGGCAAACAAGGTTGGCATAAAATCAGGACCATCATACGGTTTTCCATTGACGGCCCTGATATTAAGAATTGTGAAGTAATTGAATTAGGAAAGCGATGATCAGTTATGCGACATTGTTTCCATCTGGCGATATATTTCTTTTTCCGGAACATCCTTAATATGAGTAGCCAGTATCCATGTATATCCAAATGGGTCATTAATGCTACCAACCCTGTCACCATAAAACTGATCTTCAGCTGCCATTACTAATGTTGAGCCGTTTTGTATTGCCCGTTTTAGTGTTTCATCTACATCCGGTACATACACATGAAGCTGTACAGAGTTTCCGTTCACCGATTTTGCACTCTTGTTCCCAACCTTCGGGTTTTCTTCTGCAATAAAAAACAAAGAATCGCCGATATTCAGTTCCGCATGCATAATTGTCCTGTCTGCATTATCTAAACGCATCTTTTGTGTGGCACCAAAAACATTTGTGTACCATTTCAATGCAGCATCTGCACCTTTAAATGCAAGTGATGGAATAATTGCACGGTATCCCTCCGGGATAAAAGATTTTTTTGCCATAATAATTAGGTTTAAAAAGTGATTAAAAAAAACACAAAGCCCCCATTCATTTTTTAAATGGAGGCTTGAGTGGTGTATGCAGCAAAATTGTTGCCACAGATTCCAATGATGAAACAACATATTCTAAACTCTTTCAGTTTGCGGAAAGAATGTCAATTACTTTTCAAAAAAAAACTTCAGCAAGAGGAAAAGATTTTTTTTGAGACACTACTCCTGCTTCATAACCTCATATAAATGATTTAGTCTCCTGCCTTCTGTGTAAAATTTCTTTTCATTCAATAGAAATTGGCGTAGCTTTTCTGACATTAATATAATCGTATGCCAGACAATTCATCACGCCGCCAGTGGTTGAAACAAACTTCATTAGCAGCATTAGGTTTAGGTTTCTCATTCCGCTCAATGGGTAATGAAGATGGGTTAATCAGAAGTTTCGGTTTAGATAATAAAGTACTTAACCTCGGTGCTAATGAAAACCCGTATGGCATTTCTGCAAAAGCAAAACAGGCGATACTTGATATGATGAGTGAAGCAAACCGTTATTCATTTAATGTTGCCAGTCTTCAGACATCGAAAAAACAGGTGGCTGATTATTATAGATTAAATGAAGACCAGGTATTGTTTACGGCAGGTTCGGGAGAAGGACTTGCATTGCTGGCCCGTCATTTTAATAAAGGCAATATCGTAACTGCTGATATAACCTTTGGCATTTTACCCAGCACAGCGAAGAAAATCGGCACTAAGGTTATTGAAATTCCATTGACTGCCGGAAAAGTTCATGATCTGCCGGCTATGATGGCCGCTATCAACAAAGAAACACAACTTGTATATATCTGTAATCCTGCTAACCCATCTTCAACAATTGTAAACCATGAATCGTTAAAAAGCTTTTGTGAAGAAGCATCAAAAAAAACTGTTGTATTAATTGATGAAGCCTATAATGAATTCCTTGACAACGGTGATAGCCAATCAATGATCGGGGTAATTGATAAAAACCCAAATGTGCTGGTGATAAAAACATTTTCCAAAATACATGCGATGGCGGGGTTAAGGATCGGTTATATCATTGGCAACGCCTCGTTGATAAGCAAACTACAGCCCGATTATTTTCAAAGCACACAATTCTGCATTAGTAACCTGAGTATGGCTGCAGCAATGGCGAGTCTTACCGATGAAGATCACAAAATGATAAGTCGCAAAAAAAATGAAGCTGCACGGAGTTATGCATGGAATGAAATAAAAAAAATGGGGATTGATCCCATTCCTTCTTCTACCAATTTTATTTTTTACCCTGTAAAAAAATATACAGGCAACTATGCAGAGGACATTTTTGATAAACATAAGATCTTACTCCGATCAAATAAATACAGTGACGGGCAATGGGCAAGAGTAAGTGTTGGCACTATGGAAGAGATGGAAATTTTCTGTTCAACATTGAAATCATTCGCTGGTTAGTCCCGCTTTCAGCAGGACTCAAACTTTTTTACATCCCCGGAAACCAGGGTCGGCCTATATTCTCCCTGAATGGCCAGGGTATTGAAATAAGGATGACTAGCAATGCCAGCCCATAAAACACCAATGATCTTTTATGTTTTGTGCCATCGGGTAAATTTTTCTTTGCATAAGAGTAACCAATATGTACCAGGATAATTGCGATCAACATTCCGATCGTATGTTCTACTGCCCAGAATCTTGAAGCTCTGTCTTTCATAACTGCACTCATACCGGCGTTTTGGATCATTTTCAAACCAAGAGGCCCGGTGATCCATTGATAGATCCCAATCAGTAATGTGATATCGCAGGATATCATCAGGAACAGTCCAATTTTTTTATCCGTATTAGTAAAAGGTCTTCCTTTTGCTAGGAGATGGCGATAAAAAGCCACAAACAATAGAATTAAGATTATCCAACGCAGCAGGTTGTGAGTGTGCAGCAGTCCGTTGTACATGGCAAAAATTTAGAATGTAAAATAAAGAATATAAAATGTAAAAGTCGCGGCAAATTTACATTTTGAGTTCTACATTCTGTATTTAGAGTTTCTTACTCAACCCAATCTGCGATAAACACATTGGTATCTCTTGTACCACCATTACTCCTGTTGCTACAGAAGATTATTTTTTTACCATCAGGCGAGAACATTGGAAAAGCATCAAACCCTTTATCACGGCTGATCTTTGTAAGATTACTTCCATCTTCATTAATAGTATATAAATTGAATGGAAACCCTCTTTTATATTCATGATTGCTGGCAAAAATGATCCTTTTATTATCAGGCATATAAGCAGGAGCCCAATTGGCCTGGCCAAAAGCAGTTACTTGCTTTATGTTGTTGCCATCCACATCAGAAATATAAACTTCCATGTTTGTAGGTGCTACCAAATTTTCGGCAAGTAATTCTTTATACTCTTTTATCTCTGCTTCTGTCTTAGGCCGGCTTGCCCGCCAGATCAGTTTTTTTCCATCTGGGCTAAACCATGCTCCTCCATCATAACCCAGCATATTAGTGATCCTTTTTTCTTTACCCGTTTTTAAATCCATTAGATAAAGATCAATATCGCCATCCTTATCACTCGTATAAAGCATTTTTTTTCCATCGGGACTCAATGTTGCTTCTGCATCATAGCCTTTGGCCTTTGTCAATTGCTTTACAACTTTACCATTCAGGTCAGCCATAAAAATATCATAGCTATCATACAATGGCCAGATATATTTATTACCGTATTTTTTTCTGTCAGGAACCGGCGGGCAGGTATCCGCACCGAGATGAGTAGATGCATAAATAATATGCTTGCCATCTTTCATAAAAGCACCGCAGGTAGTTCTTCCTTTGCCAGAGCTCACGGGCTTGTAAGTAAATTTTTCTCCCAGCTTTGGCACTTTACCAATAAACATCTGGTCACATAGAATTCCATCTTTAGGATTGGTACGTTGAAAAATTATCCATTTACCATCAAAACTGAAATAAGCTTCCGCATTATCACCACCAAAAGTCAGTTGTTGAATATTTTTAAAATGCTTTTCGTCAGGATAGTGAAGAGTGTCTTCGGGGAGTGATGTCCCGATAGTTATTGGGATGCTAATGGTGAGTGGCGCATCAACTTTGAAGGATGTTAATCCTGTTACCACTAAAGAAACAATTACAAGTACCAATAAAATTTTCCGCATAGAATTCCGTTTTAGAACGGCGACAAAGTTATAGGTATTCATTATTGCTTTTGTCAGCAAATTGTCATGCAAACAATCCTCAAATCAGTTAGTTTTGAAGCCATGAAAAATCTGGTTTCTCCAATTCTCATAGTACTTATAATAACTGCTGGTTGCGGCAATAACGAGGAAAACTCTCCTTACAGTAATATTTACAATTCACCCGGGCTGAAAACCATTAGTGACAGCATCAGGAAGTTTCCAGGTAATGATGCTTTATATTATCGTAGAGCCAACCAGATACTTGCGATGAATTATAATTTTACAGATGCTGCTATATATGATCTGAAAAAAGCCTGGGGACTGAAACAATCGGAGGATTATGCAATTGACCTTGGTTATTTACTCCAAAAAAGGAATGCAGACTCTGCAGTTATTTTTCTTATGGATGCCAAAAAGAAATTTCCTGGCAATCCAGAACTCGGTTTTTGCTTAGCCGAAGCGTATATAAAAACTAAAAAAACTGAACAGGCATTGGCTGAAGTCGATGGTATTATTGCTAAAGACCCTGCTAATAGGTATTTACTCGAAAGAAAAGTATCCGTATTAATGCAGCTGGATAAAAAAGCTGAAGCCATTGCAATACTCGAAAGACTTTTTGATGCAGGTAATAAATATGTTGGCTCAGACCTTGCCTTTTTACTGGCCGAAGCAAAGAACCCTAAGGTGCTGGTAATAGCTGATGATATGATAAGATCAGATTCGGCACAGGAACATGCCGAGCCCTACTATTTTAAGGGCATCTACTATTCTAACATCGGTGACAAAGCAAAGGCAATGGAATTATTCAACCGTGCTATCCAGAATGATAAATTTTTTATTGACGCATGGATAGAAAAAGGTAAAACACAATTTGAACTGAAACAAATTGCAAATGCCAAAACCACTTTTGATAAGATCATTGAAATATCACCTGAAACAGCAGACGCTTTTTACTGGCGTGGAAAATGCAATGAAGAAATGGGAGATAAAGAAAAAGCGAAGATCGATTACTCCTTAGCTTATGCATTAGATAAAACTTTGACCGAAGCCAAAGAAGCGGGAATAAGAATAAGTAAACAGTAATTGAAGATAGCTTTGTATCTTGCAGCGCAAATTCCACGAAATGCCAATCATCGCACCCTCTCTCCTTTCTGCCAATTTTATCAATCTTGAAGCCGATTGCAAAATGCTGAATGAAAGCCAGGCCGACTGGTTTCATCTTGATGTGATGGATGGCCGCTTTGTTCCCAATATTACTTTCGGGCCCATGATCATTGAGTTTATAAGAAAGACGACAAAAAAAGTTTGCGATGTTCACCTGATGATTGTAGAACCGGAAAAATATGCTGAGCAATTTAAAAATGCCGGGGCTGATATTCTTACTGTTCATATTGAAGCATGTACTCATTTACATAGAAATATTCAACAGATAAAATCGTTAGGGATGAAAGCCGGCGTGGCACTAAACCCACATACTCCCGTTAGCAAATTAACAGAAGTACTTCACGAAATCGATTTGGTTTGCCTGATGAGTGTGAACCCGGGTTTTGGCGGACAAAAATTTATTCAGCAAACACTGGAAAAAATAAAACAGCTCCGCAAAATGTGTAACGATAAAGGATTGAAAACACATATTGAGATTGATGGCGGCGTTACGCTGGATAATGCAAAAGAAATTCTGAATGCCGGTGCCGATGTGTTGGTGGCAGGCAATACTGTTTTTAAATCTCCTGACCCAGCTGCAACAATAGCACAACTGAAAAAAATGTAACAGTCATGGCAAAAGATCTTTTTAGTAAGCAATCTGATCTTTATGCCCGCTACCGGCCTCATTATCCAAAAGAACTTTTCGATTATATTGTTTCATTTGTAAAGAACCGGGATATAGCATGGGACTGCGCTACCGGTAACGGGCAGGCCGCATCTGTACTTGCTGATTATTTTGACCAGGTAATTGCAACGGACATCAGTGTTGCACAAATTGAAAAAGCTATTCAAAAAAATAATATTACATATTCTGTTTGCCCGGCCGAATCAACAACATTTGCAGATAATACATTTGATCTCGTGACAGTAGCGCAGGCTTATCACTGGATCAAATGGGCAGATTTCAGAAAAGAAGTTATCCGTGTTTGCAAACCCGGTGCAATCATTGCTGTTTGGATGTATTATAATCATAACACACATGACGAAAAAGTGACTGCAGCTGTGAGAAATTTTCATGCAACTGTAACCCAGCCTTATTGGGATCATGAAAGAAAATATGTGGAAGAGAAATATGAAACCGTTGAATTTGACTATCCTTTATTGCCCGTAAAAAATTTTGAATCGGTTACTCAATGGCGCCTTGATGATCTCATCGGTTATGTCAACAGTTGGAGTGCTATTCAGAAATTCATTAAAACAAATGGTTATTCACCTGTTCCGCAATTGCAAGAAGAGCTGACTAAACTGTGGCCAGCAGGTGAAATTAAAAGAGTGACGTTTCCTATTTACCTGAAACTGGGCCGCATCAGCAAGCCGGGTATGTAATTCCGTTTTTATTGAGTAATATTGTTCTTAAATCCGAAACTTAGGAATGAACCTTACCAAGTATCTGCTAACCATTCTTCTTATTTTTTTTACTGGCATCGCTTTCTCCCAAAAACAACCTGCATATGTATCCGGTAAAGTTGTGGATGAAAATGAAAACCCGGTTTCCAATGTAAACATTACTATTCTCGGCAAGCTAACTGTAGTAGTTACCAACGATTCAGGTTATTTCAAAATAAAAGTTCCGGCTGATAAAGCTTTTGCATTAGTCTTTACTTATTCTGGCAAAAAAACAGAACAGCGTAATTTTTTGCTGAATGAAAATGAACAGGAAACAATAACTGTAAGACTTGAACCCGGCGCTAAGGCACTCGACGAAGTTATCATCAAAGATAACCGCGACAGAACTGAAGCCGGATTGATTCGTCCTAATCCGAAATCGGTATTGAATCTTCCTGCTCCAGTTATAGGCGTTGAAAGCCTTATAAAAATATTTGTCGGCAGTAATAATGAATTGACATCCCAGTATTCCGTTCGTGGTGGTAGTTATGATGAAAATTTAATTTATGTAAACGATTTTGAAATTTTTCGTCCTTATTTGGTCAGGAGTGGTCAGCAGGAAGGATTAAGTTTTATTAATCCTGAAATGGTCCGCAATATCAATTTCTACAATGGAGGTTTCCAGGCAAAGTATGGTGATAAAATGAGCAGTGTTCTGGATATCCAATACAAGAAACCAAAACGTTTTGGCGGTAGCGCTTATATAAGCATATTGGAACAAGGGCTACAATTTGAAGGAAGCTCATCAAATGACCGGTTCAGTTATTTAATTGGTGTACGTAACCGAAGTAATAAAAATTTATTAAGTCGCCAGGATACAAAAGGAAACTATGTTCCATCATCCGCCGATCTGCAGGCATTACTGAATTATAAACTCAGCCCTAAGTGGACCGCAGAGTTTTTAGGCAATATTTCCAAAACAAAATTTACACTTACCCCTGAATTCAGCCAGCTTACTTCATCAGTGTTCTCTCCTTTTTATAGCGCTACACTTGGAGTTGATATTTATTTCCAGGGAAGAGAGAAAGATGAATACGTAACCAATATGATGGGGCTCTCACTCATCAACCAGGTAAACAAAAAATTACGATTGAAATGGATGGCTTCTTATTTCAGTAATGATGAAAAAGAAAATATTGATATCACCGGGGCTTATCTTTTCGGCGACCGTGATTTTGATAAACGTAGTGCTACTTATGGTTTAATTGTAAATCCGCTAGGTGTAGGATTATATCAAAACTGGACCCGCAATACATTGAATATTAAAAACTGGAATTTCGGACATAAAGGAAATCTTGATAAAGGAAAACATAGCTTTCAATGGGGGCTTTCATTTGACAAAACTGCAATTCAGGATAAACTTGATGAATGGGAATACCAGGATAGTGCCGGTTATTCTTTGCCTTTTAATCCAAATCTTTTGCAGCTTAATAAAGTTTTAAAATCAAAAGCTGATCTTGATATTAATAAATACTCCGGTTACCTGCAGGATAATATTGCTTTTGGTGATTCTGCCAATGCTTATACGTTGTCGACCGGTGTTCGCTTAAATTATAATTCACTGAATGGCGAATTCCTGGTTTCTCCCCGTATTGGTTTTAGCTGGAAGCCCGACTGGAAAAAAGACATCGTCTTCCGAACGGCTGTGGGTGCTTATCATCAACCGCCGTTTTATCGTGAAATGAGGCGATATGATGGTACTATAAACACTGATTTAAAAGCACAGAAAAGTTACCAGGTCGTGGCTGGCTTTGATTATAATTTTAAAGGATGGGGGCGTGCCCTTCGCTGGACAACGGAAGCTTATTACAAACATATGTGGGATGTAGTACCTTATGATGTAGACAATGTAAGGCTCCGTTATTTTGGTGAGAACAATGCAAAGGCATATGCAGCCGGAATAGAAATGCGGCTGTTTGGCGAATTGGTGAAAGACGCCGAAAGCTGGATAAGCATTGGTTTTATGAAAACACAGGAAGATATTGATGGTGATTATTATACCAAGTATACACTTGATTCCAACTATGTTCCGGTTGACAGCGCTGTAGTTCAGAATGGTTATTTGCGCAGACCAACTGATAGAAGAATAACTTTTGGCATGTACTTCCAGGATTACCTCGCTACCAATAAGAACTTTAAGATGTACCTGAACTTAATATATGGATCAAACCTCCCATATAATATTCCGGGTCTGGTGCGGTATAGAAATGCATTGGTGATCGATCCTTATATCCGTGTTGATATTGGTTTCAGTGCACTATTGCTCGACAGTGATAAAAGTACCCGTCGTAGTCACTCCCCTTTCCGTGGTTTTGATAATATTTGGGCCAGTCTTGAATTGTTCAACATGATAGATCGGGCTAATACAATTTCTTACCTACTGGTAAAAGATTTTACTAATACTGTATATGCGATGCCGAATCGTTTAACGCCGCGGTTAGTGAATTTTAAGATCGTGGCGAGATGGTAATTATTTCTTTAACCAAAATTCATCCTTCCAATCAGAGCCGCACAGGGGATGTTCTTCCAACTCTTTATAAATTTCCTCCAGTTGTTCTTTATTCAGATTCACTTCCACCCATCCAAACAACTCTCTTTCTTCAAAGCGGATATGTTTGTAAATAACATCAGCGAGACTTGTAAAAGTCTCTATCGATGCATCATCGCCCAAACTCAGGATCAATTCACGTATCAAAGAATGTTCTTCCTGCATTTGTTTCAATAAAGGATTATCTGTTGGAATAAATTTTGACAATACATGCTCTTCCTGGTAAAAATGTGGTTTGATATGTTGTTGCCAGTAAAAAATAGTAAAATCTTTCAATCGTGCAGGAGCAATATTATTACTTAAGCCCTGGCGCAATTTCCATACAAACAGTAACCCATCATGATGTTCACGACTGAGGGGGGATAATTCATTGCTTCTTACAATTGGCTGATTCGTTTCCATGATCCAAAATTAGAAAATGATATTGATGGGAAGATGATAAAAAACAATCTCATGGATGATTTAACTCAAGCAGCCGGGCAGAACAGATTTTTACATCCACCGGTTTCGACTTTTATCCCAACTGGCGAAACCTATTTTAAACTGTACCGGGCTATTATATTTATTTGCCGCAGAGCCAATAATATAAACACCTATTTTGAATTTATAAGTCGGATTAAACGGCCATTTAAAAACTCTTTCAACTCCGGCAAACATTTCGAAATAGCGCAGATCTCTTTCTGGTGCCACCAAAAATCCGGCACCTGCAATTTCCCTCAATTGTAATTTTTTAAACAAGGGTACTTTATTCAAAAAAGCACCATTGAATTCATGTACATAATGCCCCTGGTAAAACCGGTTGAAAACAGGAAAGGTTGAATCCAGTGACTGGAATGCTTCATGAGGATTCATAAAGAATATCGGGTCGTCACGCCGCTGAAATTTATAATCAACAAGCTCCAGGCCTTTCGTATTTAAAAAATCCCCGGTGATCACTTTATATTTTGATACACCTGTTGTGCCCAGTTTCAGTTCCTGCTCTATTCCAAATTCGAGGTAATCAAAATCAGTTGTACTGTTAAACAAAACCGGGATTCCCTTTTTCCATTCTACATAAAAGGTCGGCCATTTAGAGCCTAAAATAATTTTCTCTTTGGGCTCACGGATATATTTCTGCCCCGGAGTGAACGCAAGCCTGATACGTGTATTCACCGTGTTATAAGGTTCAAAAGGAATAGCCTGGTTAGTTCCCAGCCATTGACCAAACGCACTATCTACTTTTGAATTTGTTTTATAGTGACTCACCGATTCCCGGAACGCCAGATCCAGATCAGTATATAAAAACAATCCGTTCTTTATTTCCAAACCATGACCCAGACTAATTGCGTTATTCAGGTAAAAATTAGTTCGTTTGATCATGTTGATCCATGCATCACCGCTGAAGATGTATTCAAAATCCCGGCCAAGCATTACCCGGTAAAAGCCACGGTTAAAAGGATTATACATCCTGGTTACGGATACCTTTCCGTTGATGTCGTGATTGCGAAAACCATAACTGAGATTGGTGTAGATGCCAATATTCTTTCTTGATTTATATGTTTTGTTGTACCATACATTGGCGGATAGCCTTGCACCACCAAACTGGATAAATTGTACCAGCGATGCGGCAGCAGGTAGCACCAATGTTCTTTCTTTTTCACGGTTATAAAATGTTATCCCGGTGAATGCAACTTTCTTCCAGGTAATTTTATTAATAGCCCTGTCAATTGAATCGAGGTAAGCTTTGGTATGTGTGGCCCTATAGAGACTATCCTTATATTGGATAAATCGTACTTCTTTTTCACTCAGCGGTTCTGTTCTTACTTTCTGCCAGAAACTACTGTCACGTTCATATGCTTGCTGCGTAGTGCTGCTTAGTTCAACACCAAAATATTTTGGAGGAAAAGTTTTGTTCAATTCAAAATCAGAATAATTTGCTATTGTTTGCCCTGATAATTTTCCTCTTCCTGTTTTTGAATAATAAGTAAACTGCTGGCGGGTGATCATCCATGCTTTGTTATCAACAAAACTGTATTGCTGGTCTATTTCAAAAAAATCATATTCGGGTAAATGATAAGCAGGTAATTTATAGTGGGCACTCAATACCACCCATGCACTGTCCATCACTACTACTTCACCTTCTACTGTTACATTGCTTAGTTGCCGGGGTTTAATGCTGATGGTATAAATCTTATTCTTTCCCTGGAGCCTTGTATTGACAATTTTATACCGGTAAGCAGCCAACCCGCCATAACTCACAGGTGATAAAAAAGGAACCTGCGACAAAACTCTTGACCGCAACAGGTTATTGTAAATATTAAAATCTCCCTCCGTAGTTGAAAGAAAGAAAAGGCTTTCTGGTCTTCCTCTTTTTACAACACCACTCCGTTCCTCTTTAATTTTTGTATCCGACCCCTTATCTACCCGTAACGAAACTTCGGCCATTGACATATAGGCCAGGTCACCAACATCGTTTTTCTTTTCAACAGAATCCGACTTCTTCTTTTTTATTTTTCGGATGGATGAATCAATTTGAGTGGCTTTTATATACGCATTATAACTGTATGTGCCCGACGCCGCCATAACTTGTTCCTTATTGCGGATCACATTCCTGATCATCTCTTCTCCGCGGTCTTTTATTTTTCCCCTGACAATTACTTCCGACAAATCTTTTCCATCATCGCTTTCCAAAATTATATTTTGAACATAGTTCCCTGTCACAACAAGAGTAATGATCTGTGCTTTATACCCGATACTGCTAAAGATCAGGTCATATTTTCCTTCTTCGAGTTTCAATTCATATTTCCCATCTTCATGGGAAACAGTGCCCCCGGGCATATCCTTAATTTTTACAGATACTAATGGCAGCGGTTCAAGTTTGTTGTTAGTGATTATTCCTGAAACAGTAAAATACTGGCCATGCAGAATTTGAGAAAACAATAAAAGAAGAAATAGGAAGCAGTTGCGGGGCATAGTCAGGTTTCCATGTAAAAATGCGATCATTCCCTAAACGATGATAACCTAAAATTATTTTTGGTAAGGCTTTAACAAATAAATTATTTCCATCTATTCTTAAACCTATCCCAGGTGGTTATCCCGATCTTTACCTTAACGGGGTTGTTGAATTTATTAGCGGCAGAGAAAGCGACATAAACTCCCAGCTTTAATCTTGTAAGTGGGTTAACGGGCCATTTAAAAACTCTTTCCAGCCCTGCAAAAACTTCAAAATAGCGCAGGTCTTTTTCTTTTGCCAGTAAAATGCCGCCACCTGCTACTTCTTCAAGCTTAAGTTGTTTAAGAAAAGGTATTTTACTTATCAAGGAGCCATGAAAATTATGAACAAGATTTCCCTGGTAATATCTTTCAAATACCGGGAAGGTTGAATCTAACAACTGAAAACCTTTTTGCGGATCACTGAAAAAGAAAGGATCGCCCCGACGCATATAGCGGTAATCAACTTCTCTCAGGTCAGTGGTATTAAAAAAATCGCCTGTCTTAATATTATAATTCAATTCTCCGAACACACCCAACTTAGCCTGTTGAATAATACCGAATTCCAGGTAATCAAAATCTACGTCGCTTTTGAATAGGTCGTGTATCCCTTTTCTCCAGGTCGCATAAAATGTAGGCCACTTAGTATAGAGAAGAATTTTCTCTTTTGGCTCACGGATATATTTCACCCGGGGTGTATAGAAAAATTTGACCTGTGCGTATACAGCATTATAAGATTCAAATGGAATGGGTTGATTATCGGTAAGTATGTCACCAAAAACATCATCGACGTTTTCATTAACCTTGTAATCGCTTACCGAACGACGAAAAGCGATTTCAAAATCATTGATCATAATAAAGCCATTAAACAATTCCAGTTCATGTCCGGCTTCTATTGAAGTGTTCAGGTACACATTACTTCGTTTCAGCATATTTACCCACGCATCACCGGGATAGATAAACTGAAAATCCTTCCCAACGTTTATATTGAATTTACCGCCATTAAAAGGATTGTACTTTCTACTAAAATACACCCGTCCATTTAAATCATTATTCCGGAAGCCATAGCTGGTTTTAAAATCAAACTCAAGATTTTTCCGTGATGCATAAGTTTTCCGGTAGGCCATTGCAAGAGTAATCCTTGTTCCACCAAAAACAAAAGGCTGTACAATTGTTGTTAGTGGAGGCAGTATCCACATTCTTTGTTTACGGTGATCATTTAATATTTGTCCGAATAACAGCACACGACTCCACGTTACTTTATTGAGTACACGGTCAATGGAATCAAGATAAATATCCGACTGCATGATCCTGTAAACACTGTCCTGGTATTTTGTATACAAAGCTTCACGTTCGGTCAGCGGCAATGACCGTACCCGGGTCCAAAAAATGCTGTCACGTTCATACGCTTCAATAGCAGTAGAACTGAGTTGATCTCCAAAATAATTACGACGAAAATTTTTATTCAGCTCAAAATCGGAATAGATCACTGTCGTTTCACCATAACGTTTTCCGTTTTTTGTTTTGCTGTAATAATTGAACTGCTGCTTCTTTATCATCCAGGTAGTATCACTAATATTTTCATATTCCTGCTTTACTTCAAAAAAATCATTCTCGGGCAAATGTGCTTGTGGCAAACGAAATTCAGCTTTTAGCACTACCCACAAGCTATCCATGATCACAATCTCACCCTCTACTGTTGCATTACTCAACAACCTGGATTTTACACCAATGGTTATAATTCTCCTGCGGCCCACTTTTTCCTGTTTGAGTGTTTTATACTTATAGGCTACCAACCCGCTGTAGCTGACCGGCGAAAGAAATGTCATACGGGAAATAGCAGGCGCTTTGAGCAGGTTATTATAAAGATTAAAATCGGCGTCCGTCGTAGTTTGATAAAACAGGTAGTCGGTACTTCCCTGCTTCTTTACTCCCAATCGTTCTTCTTTAATTTCTCCTTTGGCACTTTTATCCAGTTGCAATAAGATCTCAGCCAATCCCATTCCCGAATAATCTTCAACGACAACAACAGAATCGGTTTCATTTTCTTTTTTCTTCTTAGCATCAATAGAATCCGTTTGGCTAGCCTTTATATACACTTTACAACTATAAGCCCCAGCAGCGGCCTGGTGTGCTTCCTTATTCTGAATTACTTTTCGGATAAACTCTTCCGCCCTGTCGCGGTATTTTACTTTCACCACAAATTCTTCCAGTGAAGTAGTATCGTCTATTTCCAGCATTATCTCATGTACCAGGTCCTGGTTACTGATGGAAAAATTTAGTACTCTTGTTTTATACCCAATCATGGTAACGATCAGGTCATACTGTCCTCTTTCCAGGTCAAATGAAAAGGTTCCATCACTTTTTGTCATCTGGCCCAGCTTTGTATCTTTTATTTCCACAGTAGCAAGCGGTAGCGGCTCACGTTTTTCATCCAGCACCACTCCGGATACTTTATAAGTTTGTCCATAAGCAAGCTGTGTACTTGCAAATAATAAAGTTGATATGATTAATAGTAAAAGAAGCTTCATTTTTACATTGCAAAAATAGAATATTGGTTGCCGCACTAAAACCATTGTCTGCAATCCTGATCTTTTTCGGATTATATTAACAAACAGTGAAGTGAATTACGATAAGTAATCTTGCTAATCACCGTTTTTAGTTTCTAATTAACTGATCAAAACTAATACTGAAAGCAGAACAAATTCTTTATCAAAATTTTTTACTCCACAATTTGTTTTCACAGCTGTTAATAATTAACTTTAGGAAACACTGATATTTATCATTTACTTTAATCATGGATGGTAGTTCTTTAGTGATCTGAACCTGATTGTGTAATTAAAACCGTATCGAATTGACAGAAACGATTATCAACCTCGAAACCGTAAACCCTATTGAGTTTTTCGGTGTAAACAATGGTAAGCTTGATATCCTCAAAAAGAAATTTCCCCTGTTGAAAATCTTAAGTCGTGGCACGCAGATAAAACTCAGCGGCGCCCCTGAACAGATAGAATCTGCACGGGAAAAAATTGAACTCATTGTGCAGTATCTCGAACGGAACGGCCACATGAGTGAAAATTATTTTGAGCAGATCCTCGGCGGCGATGACCAGGAAGCCATTGACAACTTTAAAGACAGAAATCCCAATGATGTGCTGGTGTTCGGCCCGAATGGTAAAACTGTAAGGGCAAGAACAGCCAACCAGAAAAAGATGGTGCAACATACCGATCGCAACGATATTGTATTTGCTATCGGCCCTGCTGGTACCGGTAAAACCTATACAGCCGTTGCATTAGCTGTTCGTGCATTAAAAAATAAACAGGTTAAAAAGATCATTCTTACCCGCCCTGCAGTGGAAGCCGGTGAAAACCTTGGTTTCTTACCTGGCGACCTGAAGGAAAAGATCGATCCTTACCTGCGTCCATTGTATGATGCACTTGATGATATGATACCTGCTGACAAACTCGGGTATTATATGACTACCCGTACCATCGAGATCGCCCCACTTGCTTATATGCGTGGCCGTACGTTGGACAATGCATTTATTATACTAGATGAAGCTCAGAATGCTACCGACCTGCAATTGAAAATGTTTTTGACACGTATCGGTGCCAATGCAAAAGCTATCATCACTGGTGATATTACCCAGGTTGACTTGCCGCGGAATCAAAGAAGTGGCTTGCATACCGCCGTACGTATCTTAAAAGATGTAGATGGCATCGGACATATAGAATTGGATGAAGAAGATGTCGTACGTCACCGACTGGTAAAAGCTATTCTAAGAGCTTATGATAAGGAAAGAAAGGAAAATGATCCGGAGCAACAACCACCGAGAAGATAAATGCTAACCCATATAAATAAAACCCGCAGCTTGTTTGATTGCGGGTTTTTTGTTTTGTAACCGGCAACATTGCTACTATCATCGTCTGTTGCGACGCTCCTTTCATCTTTTAATTCTTTACTCAACATTTGCGTCGCAGTTTACCCTGAGCTTGTCGAAGGGTCGCACACTTGTACTTCAATAATTCTATTGAGCATTTTTCATTAGCTTGCAGTATATGAAAAAATACCTTCTGACTGTACTTATATTCACTGCAACATTCATTGCCTGTAATAACGATAAAAAAACGGAAGAACCTTCCGGACTAATGGATGCTACCCGGAATTTTATCGATGCCGCATTAAAAGGTGAATTTGGTGAAGCCAAAAAATACATGCTTATTGACTCTGCCAATGTTCAATACCTGAATATGGCCGAAGGCTTTTATACCAATCTAACTAAAGATGAAAAAGAAAAATATGCAAATGCATCTATCATAATTGAATCAAAAGAAGATATTATTAAAGACAGCATTGCCGTAGTAATTTATAAGAACTCTTATAAGAATAACCCGGATACTTTACGAATTATGCGTCTTAATCATCAATGGGTGGTAGATTTAAAATACCTGTACGAGCATGACTATGATACCCTGATGCAACATATCAGAAAAGATACATTGAAATGATAAAAAACATTTTACTGGTAGGTTTAGGCGGAGCCGCAGGCAGTATGCTTCGTTTTCTTTGCCAGAAATGGATTACCAGCATCACTTCTTTATCTTTTCCACTGGGTACATTTTTGGTAAACATAACCGGCTGTTTTCTTATAGGCTTATTTTTTTCGTATGGCACAAAGCATGAATACTTTAGTTATAACATGCAATTGTTACTCATGACGGGTTTATGCGGAGGCTTTACAACTTTTTCTGCATTCACACTTGAAAGCATGGGTTTGATAAAGGAAGATAGAACCGGCTTGTTTTTATTATATATTGGTGGCAGTGTTATTTTGGGTTTGCTGGCTACCTGGTTCGGAATAAAAATTTCCCGCTAAAATTTTATATATGAAAAATGTTTTGCATCCCTGGCATGGCGCTTTTTATGGTACCAATGCCCCATTGGCTGTAAATGCTATAATTGAGATCCCACAGGGAAGCCGTGCAAAATATGAAGTAGACAAAGAAACTGGTTTGCTGAAACTCGATCGTGTTATTTTTTCTTCGTTTCATTATCCTATCAATTATGGGTTTATTCCTCAAACACTCGGACAGGACGGCGATCCGCTTGATATACTTGTGTTTTGCTCTCAGTCTATCCAAACGCTTTGTTTGGTTGAGGCTAACGTAATCGGCAATATGCAAATGATCGACCAGGGAGAAGTAGATGATAAGATCATTGCTGTTGCCTCAAAAGATCCATCTGTTAATCATATCAGCAGCATAAAAGAATTACCTCCACATATTATTGCTGAGCTCCGAAACTTCTTTGAACAATATAAAGTGCTGGAGAATAAAAAGGTGGTCATCGATAATTTCCAGGATAAACAAACGGCTGCTAAAGTTATTGAAGATGCAATTAAGTATTATTCAGAAAAATATACCTCTAAATAATAGAAATGAATAGATTCTATATACTGATTTGTATTTTAGTGCTAACGTCCTGTGAACAGCATAAAGGATCCGACACAAATGATAAGCTACGAGTTAATAAAGTCTGCGATGATTTTATGCTGCTTTTCAAAAATGAAAATTATAGTAAAGCATTAGAAATTCTTAAAGAAAACTCTGTTCTTGCAAAAGAAACTATTGATTCTTTACTTCCCACCATTTCAAAACAAATGGAAAACTTTATTCCTGCTTATGGAAAGGCTATAGGATGGGAATTTATTTCTGAAGGAAAAATAAAAGATGTTCTATCCAAACGTTTATATATTTTAAAGTTTAAAAAATACTACTTGAAATTTTTCTTTATTCTTTACAATAACGGTCAAAACTGGGCCATTACTCACTTCAAATATGATGATGATTTAACAGATGTGCTAAATTGATTTAATCCAGTATAGTCTTGAACAATAAATTTCAAAATATGAACACAGATACTATTCTATTGCTGCTGGCAATTGGCCTCGCTGCTGGTATATTGAGCGGCATGGTAGGTGTTGGGGGCGGTTTGATCGTTGTACCTGCACTGGTTTTTTTTATGGGCTTTACCCAGCACCAGGCACAGGGCACATCATTGGGGCTTTTATTATTACCTGTTGGCATTTTAGCTGTTATCAATTATTATAATAAAGGTAATATCGATATTAAAGTTGTGTTGATAATGAGTCTTGCATTCGTCTTAGGCGGATGGGTCGGTAGCAAGATTGCTCTTTCAGTCAACCAGGAAACACTAAAAAAAATATTTGCTGTTTTTTTGTTTTATGTAGCTTTTCGTTTCTTGCATTGGGACCAGGCGATCATTAAATGGGTAAAAGGTTTGGTTAGTTAATATGAAAAAGTCTTTCTTCATATTACTGTTCAGTATACTGGCTATAAATTCCTTTAGTCAGAATACATTTTTTAAAGCTGTAAAACTCTACTACCGTGTCAACCCGTTTGACAGAAAGTTCAGTGCGGTACTAACTAGTATATTGGGTGATACAAGTTTTGTAAAAAAAGATTTTATAAAAAGAACGGATAGTAATTTCTTTTTTCTAAGCGGCCACTACAAACGATTTAATCCTTTTGATTTCGCTGTTACTCAAACACAGCTACGTATTGCTGAAACAGAAATATTTTTTAGCGACTCTGTAAACAGTTCTGATACTATTCTTATTTACCAGGTGTTGGGATTAGCCGGACCGGGAGAAGAAGCAAAAGCAAAAGTTCAAAAAGAGCTTTCAAAATTTCACAAACGTTTCAATTATGATTTTGACAGAAGCGACTTTAAGGAATCTGTAAATAATAACATGGTAACCGCCGCTATTATTAATTATTATTTTTTTGGGAGAAGTATTCCGGCTATGAGTGCAGCATGGGGCAAAATTCCCGGTGAGAATACTTATACATTTACCGTATCAATAAGACTAAAAGTAACAGAAAATTTTGCCGACTTACCAAAAACGCCGAATGAGTTTTAGTTTATGGGTCCGCTTACCTGTATCCGTATTTGTAATTCCTTCTTCATCTATTTCATCAATTCTTACCCGGCCGCTTGCATGAATGATCTCCGATTGGCTTAATAGAATTCCTACATGTACGATCTCTTCCTTATCATCAAAAAAGGCAAGATCACCTGCTTTTGCATCCTTCAACGATGCTACTTCCCCACCCTGTTCTGACTGCTGCCATGCATCTCTTTTCAGATCAATTCCCATCATTTTATAGTTCACTTGCACAAATCCGCTGCAATCAACTCCTAAAATAGTTCGACCGCCCCATTGGTAAGGTGCATTCAGCCATCGAAAAGTCAATTGTTTTAATAGATCGATAGATGGAAAAACATCGTTTCTTTTTATTACAGCACCTGAATATTTATGACGAACAGAGCCACTGCCTTCAAAAAAAGGCAATGACGAACCAACAGGGATATGCATTTCATATTTATCAGCTTCAATAATATTTAATAGTTCAGCAGCAACATAGGCATGATTCGTGACCGCCATTTCTTCATTCACTTCTTCCAATTGGCTGATCAAAGTCCATCCCTGGTAACCATCCAATGTTCCTTTCACCTTTACCCATTTCTTTTTTTCTTTCATCACTTCTACCGTTTCGCCAAATAATAACTGGTTCGTCATCTCTGACTGGTGACGGGCCTTTTTTCTCACAGGTGCAGCAGGCACTTTACAGGCGGCATATTTCATCTTTAAAAATTTTGCTCAATTTACAAATGGAATCGTAGTAGTCTGTGAATTTTTACAAATCCTGCATCTCAGTAACAACAAAATGGCTATTTTCCGCTTGTGAATCATGAACGGTATAAACATATAACCGATCCCGAACTGCTGGAGGAATACTATGCAACCCGCAACAATGAATTGTTGGGTGCTTTACTGCAACGCTATACATTACTATTACTGGGTGTGTGCATGAAGTATTTAAAGAACGAAGACGAAGCAAAGGACAGTGTGCAGCAGGTTTTTCTTAAAGCTATTACCGAATTGCAGAAATACCGTGTAGAGTATTTTAAAAGCTGGATCTACATGGTGGCAAAGAACCATTGCCTGATGATACTTCGTGACAGGCAAGGGAAAATTCCTGCAGAATTAACTGACCGCATGACCATTCAAACAGAAGAAAAGGAAAAAGCAGAGTTTATAAAACAGGATATAACCCTGGAACTGATGGGTGAATCATTGAAAGAATTAAATAACGAGCAACAGCAATGTGTAACTTTGTTTTACCTCGATAAAAAAAGCTACCAGGAAATAAGTGAACAAACAGGTTTTACCATGATGCAGGTCAAAAGCCATATTCAAAACGGAAAACGTAATTTGAAAATATTAATTGAATCAAAATTGAAAAACAAGTGACCCGCTTGAACAATGACTGATAATTTAAAAGACATACTATCCCATTTATCAAAAGATATTGACCAGGAAACGCTGATCCAATACCTGCAAGGGAATCTTACGGAAGAGAAAAAGCATGAACTGGAAAAACAACTGGTGGATAATGAATTTGCCAGCGATGCTCTCGAAGGATTAAGTGAGATCAAAGACAAACAACAGATCCAGTACATGGTAGAAATGTTGAACCGCGACCTGAAGAAAAAACTGGAAAAAAGAAAACGCCGCCGCGAAAAATTGAGAATCAAGGATCAATCCACACTATATATTGCCATTTTTATTTTGATCTTATTAATCATTATAAGCTACTTCGTTATAAGAAGGATGATGCAACATGATTGAGTTTAGTATAGTTTTTGCCACTGATGAAAAAACTTCGTAACTTTTAGAGTTATTCTATAAGTTCATTTAAATTTTTTGTTATGGGTATGTTGCACCAACTTGAAAAATGGAGCACCACCCATCATCCCCGGTGGTTGGTGTTTCTGCGTGTTGCCCTTGGCATAAGCCTTTTTCTTAAAGGCATTACATTTCTCAGTAATTCTGTTAGACTGGAAGGAATTTTATTAGAGGCAGGAATCAGTCAGTACATTTCATGGTTAGCACTTGTGATTACCTGGCTGCATTTATTATGCGGCGTTTTCATCGTTATCGGACTATTCACAAGATTGTCAACAATGATCATGATCCCGATCCTTTTCTTTGCTGTTGTATTCGTAAATGCTTCTCACGGAATATTTGCAGCAGAATCGGAGTTTGCGTTTTCATTGATCATACTGTTGATGCTGATCTTTTTCTTCATTGAAGGTGGTGGACCTGTATCAATGGACGATTACTTTAAGAATTATAAGAGAAACCAGGTGTAAAACCGGCAGATTTACAATTGTGCATATACATCACGGGCAAACTGCTCGAGAGAGGGGTCTCTTGCACCCATTAACAACAAAACACAATTGCCGGTGAAATGCGGCCGCATTGTTTCTAATAACTCATTCCTGTTCTCAACAAAAAAAGCCTGCTTGGCCCGTGCTTTTATATCACTAATTAAATCACCTGCAGAAATATCTTTTGTAGCTGTACCTCCGGCATAAAAAATTTCACTCATCCATATTTCATCTTGTGGCCGCAATGCATTTGAAATTTCTTCCACAAAATCATTGCGCAAAAATCTAGTTGGACCATAGCCGTGGGGCTGCAGCCATGCAATCACTTTTTCTGCTACTGGTTGACAAGCCCGGATAGCAGCAGCACATTTCACAGGGTTGTGTGCAAAATCATCGATCAGCCACACGCCATGCTTATTTCCAAATACCTGGTTACGTCTATAAATTCCTTCATAATTTTTCAACGCATCAGCACAGGTTTGCAGATCAACACCCAATTGGTTTGCTATTGCTGCTGCTGCCAGCGCATTTTCCATATTGTGGCGACCGATTGAGTGAAGCGAAAATTTAATATTGTTGATTGAATATTGAATATTGAAACCCCTCTGTTCGAAATTTTCCGAAATATACCCGGCTCTGATATTTCTATCTGTTGAAAAATCCTGTTGAATGTTTTGTGATAACGAAGCAGCTAAAGGATGTGATCGGTTTACTACAAACTGTTTACTGTTTTCTTTAAATGTTTTAAAAACATCCATCAGGAAATCAATTTCTTTGTGGTCTTTATCTACGTTCAGCAATAATCCAATTTCAGATTTATACTGAACAATACTTCCATCACTTTCATCTGCTTCAATTACCAGCCACTCACCTGCTCCAACTTTTGCATTTCCAATTTTTCCCTGCTTGATGATACTTACCAAACCTGCACCGCTGATAATACTGGGTTTTAATCCTGCATGTTCCAAAATATCAAACAGCATTGCTGTTGTTGTGCTTTTTCCACTCGTGCCGCCAATTGCTATTGTTTTTTTACTTGCTGCGATCAATGCCAGCAATTCGGAACGTTTAAGAATCGGGATATTTAATTGCTTAGCTTTTTGTACTTCTACAACAGTATCCTCAATAGCTGTCGACACTACTATTAAATCTGTCTCGTTTGTGATACCCGAACCATCCTGAACAAAACATTTAATGTTTTCAGCTTCCAGTTTTTCTTTTGTTTCGTTGTACTCGCCGGGGGCAAAAAAACGGTCGCTACCACTTACATTTTTCCCTGTCCATTGCAGGTACTGGGCCAATGCACTCATTCCGCTACCTGCAATACCTATAAAAAATGGCTTTTTAAAATCATTTACCGAATTAATCATACGCAAATAAAAGCAATTCTGTTTTGCCTCCCGACTGTTTTAAAAAAATAGCGGGCAGCCGAAGGATTTAATCTGAAATCCCTTCTAAGCAGATGTATGGGCTTGAAAAATTAATTATTAACTTTAAACTCTTGCCGATGAACCCAATCATAGGCAAACCTTAAACCACCACCATGTTTAGCCCCAAGACAACAACGATCGCTGCTATTATTATTCTTTTTTCATCCGCCATTTTTATTGCCTGTAAAAAAGATAAGGACAATACACCAGCCCCCGACCCAATAGCTACTTTTCTGAATATACCTGGATCTCCATTTAATTATGCTAACCCGGCAATGCCTTCGTATTTGAATGCACCACCGATACAGGCACAGGTGAATACGCCAGTTACAAATCCTATCACTGATTGGGGTGCAACACTTGGCCGTGTATTGTTCTATGATAAAACTTTATCTAAAAACAGAACCATTTCCTGCGCATCCTGCCATGCACAGGCTACCAGCTTTTCCGATCCACTTCGTTTAAGTAAAGGTTTTAGCGGCGGAAATACTGGAAGACATTCAATGTCATTGATCGATGCGAAATACTATCCGACTGGAAGATATTTCTGGGATCAGCGAGCCGCCACACTTGAAGATCAGGTTTTGATGCCAATCCAGGATCTTGTTGAAATGGGAATCACATTAGATACATTGGTAAAAAGGGTGCAGACACAACCTTATTATCCGTCATTGTTTACAAAAGCATTTGGCTCCTCAACTATCAATAGCGATCTGATCTCAAAATCGCTGGCACAATTTGTACGTTCTATCGTTTCCTATCAATCCAAATATGATGCAGGCCGTTCTACATCGCCACCGGGACCTCCCCCTCCACCTAATGCAGTATTTCCAAATTTTACTGCACAGGAAAACCGTGGTAAAGAAATTTTTCTTTCACCGATTGGCGGATGTTCTCCCTGTCATGGCTCAGAAACATTCACAGCACCACAGGAAAAAAATAACGGGCTTGATATGGCAACGGTTGATCGTGGTTTTGGCGCTGTGATCAACAATGCAGCATTAGATGCAACTTTCAAAGTTGGTTCACTTCGGAATATAGAATTAACTGCTCCCTATATGCATGACGGACGATTTAATACACTTGAAGAAGTTGTTGAACATTATAACAGTGGAGTAAGAAATCATCCGAATCTTTCTGATCAACTAAGATTACCAGGGGGTCAGCCGAGATTGCTAAATCTTACTCCCCAGGATAAAGCGTCATTAGTTGCATTTTTAAAAACGCTTACAGATACTAATGTAACGACTGATGTGAAGTATTCGAATCCGTTTAAATAGTCTGAATATAAATGTTCTATAAGCCTCGCATTTTTGCGAGGTTTTTTTGTTAAACTTTATCAAATCATCTTGCCCTAAATCATGCTGCTTTATATTTGCCGGATTTATTTAATACAACACTCATAAACAACCATGAACCAATTCCGGATTTTTATTTTCAGTTTACTGATTCTATTCCTCAACGCCGCAAATTTAAACGCTCAAAACACTTCTGTTCGGATACAGGTTCTAAATCAAAAAGATCAACCCGTTCCTTATGCAACACTTTCAGCATCACTCCGTACTGATTCTTTAAAAATAATTAAACTCACTGCTGACAGCAGTGGCATAGCTGTTTTTCAATTACAACAAGACCAGCAATATATCATTAAGTTCAGTGCTATCGGGTACTTACCTTTTGAAAAAGGCATTACTGCAAACGGAAAGAACAACAGGTATATTTTCAACGTTGAAAATCTTTCAAAAAAACTGGATGCTGTCGTTATCACTTCTAAAAAACCATTAATGCGGCAGGAAGATGACAAAACAATTGTTGATCCTGAAAATTTAGTCGCCAGTTCCACTACCGGGTTTGAAGTACTTGAAAAAGTGCCCGGTCTATTTATGGACCAGGATGGAAATATTTACCTGAACAGCACGACACCGGCCACTGTACATATCAACGGTCGTGAAATGAAAATGAGTGCGGCAGATATGGCCAGTATGCTGAAAAGCCTGCCACCGAATGCTATTGCAAAAATCGAAATACTAAAAACACCTTCAGCAAAATATGAAGCATCCGGCAGTGGTGGTATTGTAAACGTTGTATTAAAAAAAGGTGTTAAGCTCGGAATGACAGGAAGTGTGAATGGAGGTTTTCAGCAAGGTGTATACGGAAACCAATTCATGGGCTTTAGCTTAAATAATAATGACGGTAAAAAACGCTCTTACCTGAATTTTAGTGTAAACAACCGCAACAATTATGAAAAAGTCAGTACCAACCGGCTTTTAACTACAGATACCTTGCTTACACAAGATGCCTTTACAAAATATCCCGGGCATGGATTGTATACGAATTACGGCCTCATATGGTCAGTGGGTAAGAAATGGGAAATTGAATACGATGGCAGCATCAATATTAATAAATCCAAAAGCCAATCTGAGAATGATAACCTCATCAGAAAGATAAGCGATGAACAGACGCTATCCAATAATCTTAACCATGTAAATAATCAAGGCAATTCATTTAGCATCAGTAATGGATTTGAATCAAGATATAAGATCGATTCGCTGGGTTCAGAGTGGGAAAATGATATTTTTACCAGTTATTCAGATAATAAATCAAACCAGGTATTCAACACAACCTATAATACACCCGTTATTCCTGCATCCGGTGGAGATGGTGATGCACTTAATCGCCGTTATTTATTCATTGGAAAATCTGATCTGAAATTAAAACTAAAAAAGAAACTAACGGTTGAAACGGGTTTGCGTAGCTCAGTTCATCATTTCACCAATGAGACGGAATATTTTCATGACAAGAATGGCATAAAAATTCCGGATATGACCCGCACCAATACATTTAAATACACGGAAAATATAAATGCTCTTTACTTACAGGGTTCAAAAACATTGGGAAAAGATATCGTCCTCAAGATCGGTTCAAGACTCGAAAATACGAATATGACGGGCAACCAGCAGGTACCCGCTGATACTTCATTCAGCATTCACCGTACCGATCTGTTTCCTTATATCTACCTGAGCAAACCTATCGTAAAGGTTGCAGGTTATGAGTTGCGGGCCTATCTTGTTTATCGCAGAACAATAGTGAGACCGGGCTATGAGCAGCTCAATCCTTTTCAACGATATGTAGATCAGTATATGACCGAAGTTGGTAATCCATCATTGCAGCCGCAATTCACCAAAAACTATGAGGTCAATATCAGCGCCGATGAAACACCGATACTTGCAGCGGGTATTAATGATACCAAAGATATTTTTACCAATGTAATTTACCAATCGGATACAAGTGCGATGGCCTACCGGACTTATGATAACCTGGGAAAAAATAAAGAATGGTATATCCGTGGTATGGGTGCCGTGCCTCCTGGTGGAAAATATTTTTTTGTAGTAGGTGCGCAGTATAATCATAATTTTTATGATGGCTATTATGAAAATGAACCCCTCTCCTACAAACGCGGCTCATGGATGCTGTTCACCTATCATACATTGAAATTGGATAAACGTTCGCAGCTTTCAATGAATGGTTTTGTACGGTTCAAAGGTTTGATACAATTTACCGAGGTAAATACATTTGGTGCATTGAATGCAAATATCAACCGCCGGTTTATGAAAGATAAATTGACCGTAACACTGAGTGTGAATGATATTTTCTTTACCAACAAATATGATTTTTCTATCAAACAAGGTTCGGTAAATGCTTATGGTCTTCGTGAAAATGATACCCGCCGCTTTGGTATGAACTTCCGTTATAATTTCGGTATTAAGAAGAAAGAAGAGAGTAAAGGAATGTTTGATGTGGACTCACCGGAAGGGAAGTGATCCGAATACTAGATGCTGGATACTGGATGCTGGATCTAGCATCTAACATCGAGTATCTAGCAACCTTTCCCTTATCTGATTTCTTTCCCCTGCGAAAAACGAAGCATCTCCCCGTAGCCCCATTTTTTTGCCAGTGCATTTACGGCCATGGCAATTCGCTTTGTTTTGGTAGGTTCTGTTTTGGCGCTATCTATCCATTTGCTGAAATACCTTTGATGTGAGCCAGTCAATGAATTAAAATGCTCTTTGGCCTTTGGTTCATATTCGAGACATTCCATAAAATCAGCATTAAAAACAAAGGCACTGTCATCTGCCTGGAGTTGCACTTTTACCATAGCACCATGCCGCTTGCCGATTGCTTTGCGCATTGTTGCATTTACAGGCATGATAAATATTCCGCCTCCCATCGGTAGTAATGAAACACGATTGAGGCTATAATTATCCAGCTTGCCTTTTACTTTAAACTCTTTTTTATTCCCGGGTTTTAGTTTTTGCGCCAGGTCTGCCGGCACTTCAAAATAAGTCCAGCCGGTTTTCTCTCCCTGCTTTCCAAATTTTAAAAGTGTTGCGGTGAACTTGATCATGGTAATTAACAAACGATTTGATTCGTAAAAATAGAACAGGAAAAATTCATGCGGAAGTAAAAGTTATTTTACTGTCACAGCTTTCTTCTTACCCCCGCAATTCATATCACAAAATCCTCAATTCATTTATATCAGGCTTTCATTGGATAGAAAGCTTTAATAATCTTGTTCCATCAATCAAAACCATTAACCATGAAGCTTTACTACTATTTTTTCCTGTTGAGTGTAATTATGTCTGCCTGCAAAGTGCAGGACTTACCTGCCCCGGATCATAACCCACAAATGCGGTACACCGATCTGCAGAATGCAGAAATCAAATATAACCAGCTATTTGTTTTAGATATTGATGGCGACGGCTCAACTGATTTTTTCTTCAGCACCCTGTTGGTAGGTGACCCGATCTTACAGCGGGACCGTTTGCAGTTTATTGCCCATTCAAAAATTGGTACGAACCTGCTGAATAATGATAATGACCAGTCACCAGTTTTAAATAATGGCGATAAAATATCTCTTATACAAACAGGTTATGAATGGTTTGAACTTTCAGCAATTGTGCTGGCAGAAAAAATTACGGGCATTACAGAACCGGTGCATTGGGCAGGACTTTGGAAAAATGCTACTCATCGTTATTTACCTGTGCAGTTAAAAAAGAATGGAAAATATTATCATGGCTGGATAGAAATTTCATTTGATACCATTTCAGAAAAACTGGTACTACATAAATCAGCTATCAGTATAGAAGCAACAAAAGAAATAAAAGCCGGAGTTTAGTTTAGAAGAAATCATAACAACACAGTCCAAAGCAAGACGGCGTAAAAAGATTGTTAACGTTAGGCTTATCTATTCCCAAGGCCCTTTCAAAATATCGAACTATATCCTATATTTATGGATATAAACTTTGACGTATGAAATTTCTTGCAATTTTAGTGCTTTTGATGCCTCTTGCTCTATTGGGGCAAACACCAAAATCCCATTCGCAAGCAATGGAAAAATTTAAAAAGTTTTATAATGCCGGCCAGGGCGATAGCATTAATGCAATGTTTGGACATGAGTGGGATCAGATGAAAGCAACCAAGCCACTATGGACAAACGCGAAGGCGGCTGAATTATTACAAGAGTATGGAAGTTTGAAATCCTTCGAATTTGTTGGTGTGGATACATTGGATCCTAACAAGGTTTATGTATTCAAAACCTTTTTTAGTAAAGTAGGTGCAAAGACAACTAGCCTGACTTTAGATAAAGATAATAGCCTGAGTACTTTTCGTTTTATTACGACCTCCGAGGGAATTACGCAGCTTTTAAGGAACACTACAAGCCGCCCGTAAACATCTAAGGTATTCATTGGGTTTTCTGCTATGCTGTCTGAAGAATATACCCTCCATTTTCTATCTTTATTCAGCATCAGTTCCGGGCTGAAGTAACAAGACTATCATGTTTAATTACTTCTCCTTTTTTTATTATCTTCATGGTATAAACCTGCCTGCATGAAATCATTATTATTCCCTGTTATAATTTGCTTTCTTTTTTTCTCTTGTAAAAAGGAAACTGCGCCTTTGCAAACAGAGGCTTTACAATTTTCAAAAAATTTTGGAAAAGCATTTGGTGGAACGGACGTTGAAACCGTAGCTGATCTTGCACCGTTATCAACCAGTATGCAAACAATGATAGGTAGCACCTACAGCAGCAATGGTGATATAACCGGTTTTAAAGGTGTGTCAGACGTTTGGGTAATTCAAACAGATATTAACGGCAATAAAACCTGGCAGCAAACTATTGGTGGCTTAGGAGAAGATAAAGGCCTTGGCCTGATTGAAAATCCGGATGGCAGCTATATGGGCGTAGGTTTTACTAATAGTACAGATGGTGATATTGCAGTACCTGGTTTGGGTAACGTAGACGCATTATTATTCAAGCTGTCTTCGAACGGTACTTTATTATGGACAAAAACCTATGGTGGGGCCGGTGCAGATTTCGCCGCTTCCATTACTGGTAATACAGACGGAACTTTTATTATAGCTGGTAGCTCTTCACAAGATGCATGGGTGTATAAAGTAGACGCTATAGGTAATATACTTTGGGAAAAAAGATACGGTGGTTCTGGTGATGATAAATTTAATAAGCTTGTACCTACTACCGACGGTGGTTACCTGTTGGTTGGTATGACTACCAGTTCCGACGGCGATATAATTGGTTTCCATCCTGGTGGTGTAAGCGATACCTGGCTTGTAAAAATTGATGCGCAAGGCAATAAAGTCTGGACTAAAGCAATTGGTGGTTCAGGCGGTGATTCCCCAACTGCGGTCATAAACAGCAATGATGGCGGGTATATCATAACTGGCAGAACAACCAGTAACGATGCTGATATGCCGGGCAATCACGGAAGCGTGGATGGCTATGTAATAAAATTAAATGCATCGGGAACTATCGTTTGGCAAAAGAGTTTAGGTGGTACTGATACCGATTGGATCAATGCCGTTATAAGTACAACTGACAATGGATATTTGCTCGCTGTTTGTTCCAAAAGTATCAATGGCGATTTTACCAGCTCCCTTGGTTTCCAGGACGCATGGATCGTGAAAATAGATGCAGATGGAACCCAACTTGGAAAACAGATCATTGGTGGCTCTGCACATGATGAAATTACAGCTCTGAAAAAAAATGCCAATGGCAGTTATTCCGCTGCAGGCGCCTCGCAAAGTATCGATGGAGATATCACCGGTCATCACGGTTCTATTCTCACTGATTTTTGGTTGATACAATTTTTGGATCAATAAAAAATAAAGAAACTGTAAACTATCCTCCGGAATATCAGCACAGCAGAAAGCCCTGGAGTTAGCTGGCATTTTATTGCAATCCTCATTAAACCATGAAATCTAAAATATTCTTTCCTCTTTTTATTATTGGCTTTATTCTACCCGCCTGTATCCCTAAAGTTTATAAATCCGACTTTGTGACGAAGCCTGGCAAAATAGATAAACAGTTTTCATTGAAGCTTTCTGGCGCATACTACAACATTGAGAAGAATACTAATACTCTGGATGTATATTTTCTCTATGACAATTTGCTACAAAGAAGTATGATATTTGACACAAATCATTATGACAAAAATAATATTCAACAAAGTATAAATAATGCCGTGAGGGAATTTCAACATTCAAATAAAAAGGAACTTGAATATTTTGAAGATGGGGGATTTGAAATTAATAACACTGAAATAAAAATTCAAGGAATCAGGTATATTCCCCAATTCGCATGGGGGATTGTTACAAACAAAGGGAAAATCATAAACGATACTACAATACTCATTACCGAGTTTACACATCACTACCGTAAGATTCATAAGACAGATAGCCTATACTATCATTTTATTCCCACCGATAAACCTGATTCATTGAAAGGGAATAGATGGAAAAACAAAAGTTGGTATTGGGAATACTAACTAAAGCACATGCAGGCAACATGGGGTTTTCTCCTATGCTGTCTGAAGAATATATCATCAACTCCATTAACTTTACGAATTAACCAATCTAGATTATAACCTTGAATAAAACATCACAAAATATTGAAGAGCTCCCACTATGGGCAAAAGCCGGTGAGATGGGACAGTTAGTTGTAAATCATGACTGGTCTAAAACGTCAATTGGCAATGTTGAAGATTGGCCCTTAAGTCTTCGGATAACATTATACAATGTTTTACATTCAGGTTTCCCAATGTTTCTCTTTTGGGGCGAAGAATTTCTTTGTTTCTATAACGATGCTTTTCGGCCCAGTCTCGGAGGAGAAGGAAAGCATCCTGCAATCGGGAAAAAAGCAATTACTGTGTGGGGTGAGATCTGGCATATAGTCGGCCCTTTATTACAAAAGGTTTTAGTAACAGGCGAAGCTGTAGTGATGGAAGATGCATTAATCCCCTATTATCGAAATGGAAAAGTAGAAGACATATACTGGACTTTCACGTACAGCCCGGCTTTGGGCGAAGAGGATAAAATTTGCGGTGTTCTTGTTACCTGTATAGAAACCACAAAATATGTTTTAGAGAAAAAACAATCATTATAAAAATTCAAACTGTTATTGTTTTTTTCGTTCTTCCTTCTTTTCTTTTTTTGCTTCTTTCCTGGCTTCTTTTTTTTCTTCACGAAAAGCTTTCTTGTTTTCTTTTGACATTTTCATCGTTTCTTTCAGCCCCGCCATAATTGATTTAATGGTAAAGTTGATAAATGATTTATTCATATTTCGCTCGGCATTGAACTGAACGACACGTGGTGGCAGAGTTGCCTTAGCTGGATTGGCAGAAGGCAAAAATGTATTTGCACTGAATGTAAGAAGAGAATTCTTCCACTTTGCCTTATCAGGGAGTTCCATTGAAATATTCAGATCATGAAATAAAAATTTCATTGTACCCGTTGAGCTGGTACGATTACCAGTACCCGAAAATGTTATTCCATCCACCGTTCCTTTATTGACAGTTGCTGGTGTGTATCCCTGAATCAATTTATTTAAACCGGGTAGATCAAATTTTCCAATGCTTCCATTGAAAGTGAATTGGGGTTGTTGGTAACTAAAGCCAAAATTGATATTCAACGAAGCCTTATTCTCGATATAAGTATCAATGTTCAGCATCAGCATCTCAGAAGATGATAGGTTGGTGATATTTTTTACAGTTGCCGCTCCCCTGTTTAAGTTAGTGGTTATATAAGTTCCATCGGGGTTACGTTCCTTGTTAACAAGATTAATATTCGTTGCTTTTATTTTTTTTATTAACAGCGGTGATCCGATATCTTTTACAGACTGTCCAAGATATTGAGGAAAATTATTCGGGTCAACAGGTTTTGTTTTATCACTGTAAACAGTTGCCGATATCTTGTCAAGAATAATTTCATCAATGAATATTTTGCCGGTATACACCAGCGTATCGAAGTTTACTCCCAGCAGGTTTAGTGTACCGACTGTACCTGTAAACTGTGTGTTTTGATATTTGAAGTCAGCCTGGATCGTTGCCTGGCTCACATTCGATCTATAGATAACATCATTCAGCTTTATTGATTTATCCTTGTATGAAAGATCGAATGATTGTAATGCAAAATGACGGAGACTGTCTGCCGTTTGAATATCAAGCTTTTTTAGACCCGTATTAAAATCAGTGAAACGATAGGTCAGGGTATCGAGAGTTTGCTCAACGTGCAGCGAATCAATGTTAATTTTAAAATCCTTAAAATTGACATTCCTTAAAGCCTCCTTTTTCAAACTCCCCGTAAATTCCCCGATCAAGAGATTAAAATGCAGGTAAGATATCAGATCCCTTCCCGGTTGCTGATCGATCAGAATGTCTCTTAATGAAATATTGAATTCCTTGACCCTGAAGTCCTGTCCTTTGATCGTGTCTGTAGCATGGATGGAAGCATCAACCATATCAAACTCTTTAAGAAAATAAGACTCAATAGAATGCTTAGTATTGTTTTCCGTTGAACCGGCAACTGTATCTTTAAATGGAAAAAAAACAGTCCTTTTACCGGCAATCGTTGATTCAACCTCCGGTTCTATTATTATAATTTTTTCAAGTTTTAATTTCTTCGATTTTAATAAGGTTAGGATCTGAACATTTTTCAGTTCCATTTTTTTGGTTGTCAGCCGGAATGAACTGTTGATATAAGGATAATTAACTAAAGGCTTTTTCCTTGGCTGCAATTCCACATTATATACTTCAACATCCCCTTTCAAAAGATTGACGCTTAATTTTTCAAATTTTAATTCATAAACATCTGAAACAATGTTTTCATTGAAACTTTTGATCAATGCATCTGTAAGACGCCGGTTAAGAGTATAGTATAAAAAAATAGAGCCTGCAATTATAAGAACAAGAAAAATTCCAGCTACCCGGAGTATCTTTTTTTTTAATGGAAGTTTTCTTTTCATAAGGATTGTTCCTGTAAGTTCGACCTTTTCAGGGAGGGGATATCATATATTAATCCTCTGCCTGCCGTTAGTATCTTAAAATAATATGCCAATTGCGAATCCCTCACAATTGCGTTGTTTAATCTCCCATATCATCAGACTTTAAGAAAATTTCCAGCTATTGTCCAACAGAATCCCCAATCCAACATCCAGTATCTAGTATCCAGTTCCCTATTTCCCTCCCATCCCATAATCAAAAAACTCCGATTTTGCTACCAATTGAATCCCCTGTAACTTGCACAGCTTTTTAATAACAGCACATATATGGTTGATCTTTCGAACTACGACCCTAACAGTGTAAGTAACCCTAACAATAATATATTCGGTTTACCTACAAAAGAAGAAGACTCGAAACTGGTTTTGGTACCTGTACCGTGGGAAGTAACGGTAAGCTATGGCACCAGCACTGCCCGTGCACCCGAAGCCATTTTTAAAGCCAGTATGCAGGTGGATCTTCACGATCCCGAATTCCCGGACGCATGGAAAGAAGGTTTCTATATGCGGGAAACCGATAAGAAAGTCCTGATGAAAAGTGATTACCTGCGCAAAGAAGCTGAACTGTATATTGATTATATAGCCGAAGGTGGTGTGGTAGGCGACAACCAGTTTATGACCAAGACACTGCGTGAAGTAAATGAAGGCAGTGTGTATATGAATAACTGGGTGTATGAACAAACGAAAGTGCTGCTGGAAAAAAATAAACTCGTTGGCCTTGTTGGCGGCGATCACAGTACCGTGCTGGGATTTTTTAAATCCATTGCTGATAAGCATGGCAGCTTCGGTGTACTGCAACTCGATGCACACTGCGACCTGCGTGATACCTATGAAGGTTTCAATTATTCGCATGCCAGCATTATGTATAATGCGCTAAAAGAAATTCCGCAACTGGAGAGGTTGATACAGGTAGGTGTCCGCGATTTCAGTCTCAGCGAGTGGGAGTATATCAAGAACAGCGATTTCCGTGTGGTTACCTATTTTGATAAAGAGATCAAGACGAGAATATTTGAAGGTGATACATGGAAAGGTATTTCGGAAGAGATCATCAGCAAGCTGCCCGATAAAGTGTTTATCAGTTTTGATATCGACGGGCTCGACCGTAAACTCTGCCCCTTTACCGGTACGCCGGTACCGGGTGGTTTCGAACTGGATCAGGTGTTTTATTTATTCAGCAAGCTGCATCGCAGCGGCAAGACCATTGTCGGTTTTGACCTGAATGAGGTTGGTATCGGCGGTGATACCGATTGGGATGCTAATGTAGGTTCAAGAGTATTGTTTAAGCTATGCAATTTGCTGGCAAGTGCTAAGTAGATAGTAAATACCGGATATTAGATATTGGATATTGAGACCAACTCCATTACTACTATCACCGCCTGTTGTGTCACTCACTTGTACTTCCTGTAATTCTATTCCGCATTTCAGGCCACAGAGAGCCGCAGAGGAATAGAGTTACACTGAGAAAATCTCTAAGGCCCTCTTTTAAATCTCTGTGGTACTCTGTGGGCAAAAATATTTTTAAAAGTCATGAATAAATATCCGGCTGAGTAATGCAAAAATTCGAATTGATAATAAAGAATGAGAAAGAAAAACTATATGCTGTCATTAGTTGGATCATTGTCATCAGCAATATTATTTTCTTCATTTTAATGACTGCATCAACCGGTTTTAAAAAATTCGGACCACTTATTTATGGATTAGTTACTATAGCTGCGATCATCATTCCCCGTTATTTTAAAAACCCAAAAGAGAAACCAACCTTAACACCTGCTTTTTTCATAATTGCCCTGGCATGGTTCAATACACAATACTGGTGGGTGGCTTTTATCATCTGTGCTTTTGAAATATTGGATTTGATTACGAGAAGAAAGTTGGTCGTTCATGTAAACGAGGAAAAGGTCATGTATCCTTCATTTCCTCAAAAAGAGATCAAATGGTTTGAACTAAGCAATCTCATTCTCAAAGACCGTTTACTGAGTATCGATTTAAAAAACAACAAACTTTACCAACATGAGATCATCAACGGCGAAAATGATCATGATATAGATGAAAAAGAATTCAACGACTTTTGCAAAGAGCAACTGAATAAAAGCGAACTTTATAAATATAATTGATGAGGTGTCGGGTGCGAGGTATTAGGTGCCGGGATGATAACTGATTTACACCTGATAACTCACAACAGACACCGGACAACTGATAACAAACAAACATGAACCTCTCTCACTCACCATACATTCTCTATTCTGATGGCAAGGGAAATATTTTCGAAGACCAGTCACTCTATACAACCGGCCGTAGCGGATGGGATGCATTTCCTATTCCTGAAGAAGATTGGATCGAATTACCGGATGGTGGTTCACTATACGAATTACCGGGAAGAAAAGGAATTGGGATCGATGTAAAGACGGGTGAAATGCGTTTATGTGAAAAAGGATGGGCTGTTGCTGCATTTATTCCACCGGCACATACAGGATTGTATCTAGCTGCTTATGAATCAGAAAAAGATGCGCCGGTGCTCCCTTTGTTTTGTTATACAGCAACAGGCTGGCATGATAATAAGTTTTATGTACCCGCTGTAAGAATTGAGCAGGATATAAGACAGGAGTGTTCAGGTTACGATCAAACAAAAATTAAAAGTGGCGCACAGCATTTATTAAAAGCTTATCCGCATAATCGTTTGGTAAAACACCTGATGGAAAATTGCTGTCTTACTTATAATTGTCCTGCTGCAAGAAACTTTTCATTGGGCAGATGGGAATGCCCGGTACCTGCATCACCTGCATGCAATGCAAATTGTGTTGGTTGCATTTCTTTACAACCTGACGAAGAACCGATCGTTTCAACACAAGATCGCTTATCATTCAAACCAACAGCAGAGGAAATTGTTGAGTTTACAGTTCCGCACCTTGAAACAGCGCCATACCCTTTAATAAGTTTTGGCCAGGGATGTGAAGGCGAGCCGTTGCTGATGTGGGATGTTCTCCGCGATGCAATTATTGAAATAAGAAAACATACAAAGAAAGGAAGCATCAATATCAATACAAATGGTTCTAACCCTGAAGCAGTAAAAGCATTATGCGAAGCAGGATTAAATTCACTGCGCCTAAGCACTAACTCAGCACGCAGGGAAATTTATATGCCTTACTACCGGCCAAACAATTATGATTTTGATGATATCATTGAAAGCCTGAAAGTAGTAACCAGTTACGGCGGTTGGACATCTATCAACTATTTTGTTTTCCCTGGCATGACGGATAGTGTTGCTGAATATGAAGCGCTACGCAAGCTGATTAAAGAAACAGGACTGAAGATGATACAGTGGCGCAATTTTAATATTGACCCGGATTGGTATCTTGGTAAAATTGGTGTAACAGATACCGGCGAATGTATGGGAGTAAAACAACTGATGGAACTGTTACGTGAAGAATTCGCTGATCTGAAATTCGGTTACTTCAATCCTTCGATAGAACGCATCAAAGGAAATTTTGAAATGGATTTTGCACATTGATTTGTTGGGGGCTAAAGCCCCGGCATCATACTACATTACTTGTCCCCAGCCTAAAGGCTGGGGCTATTTTTTCATACTACTTCAAACATAGTATCCCGCCTGATTAGCTTCTTCGGAAATTTGCCTCAGACTTTAGGCTGGGGATGATATGAATACACAAACCCACATCCGGGGCTTTAGCCCCGGATGAAATACAACTTAACTACTAACTTCGTCCGCAACAATGCAACATGAACATCATCATAGGCAACAGATATTAACCGGCGTCGGGCTTGCTGTATTGGCTACTATTATATGGTCAGGCAATTTTATTATAGCAAGAGGTGTAATCAAAGATATTCCCCCCGTTACACTTGCTTTCTATCGCTGGCTTACGGCCACAATTATCATCGCCCCATTTGCATGGAAGTATTTTTTTACAGAACTAAAGATCATCAAAGAAAGTTTCTGGTTCTTTTTTCTTGCTGCTGTTACAGGGGTCAGTATGTTCAATACGTTTGTATATGTAGCAGGACATTATTCAAGTGCTATCAATATGGCTATACTTGGCACTTGCTCCTCTCCCATTATGTCAGTTATTCTTGCAAGAATCTTTCTAAAGGAAAAAATTTCAACATTAAGGATCGTCGGAATGACCGTTTGCGTTCTTGGAGTATTGTTATTGCTAAGTAAAGGAGACATCCATAATCTTATTTCATTCAGATTTACAAAAGGTGATTGGTGGATATTAGCTGCTGCGCTTTCCTTTGCGATCTATAACACGATGGTAAAAAAGAAACCAAAGGCAATGCATCCTGCCAATTTTCTTTTCACCGTTTTTCTTTTGGGTACCCTTATTCTTCTTCCGTTCTATTTTTCTGAATTAAACAATAAAGGCGGCATTGCGGTCAATACTTCAAATATTTTAACGATCCTCTATCTCGGTCTTGGCACATCGGTTATTTGTTTTTATATCTGGAACAAAGCCATTGCAGTATTGGGTACGGGAAGAACTGCTTTATTTGGAAACCTGATCCCCGTATTTAGCAGTATTGAAGCCGTTATCATCTTACATGAGCAGTTTAGCTGGATACATATTCTCAGTATGATACTTGTATTTGCAGGTATTATTATTACAAACCTGCGATCAGCATGAGCATCATTTTTCAGTTCATTTATTACATCAATACTATATTTACATTTATCAAACAAACTGTTGAGAAAAAACGCCAAACATATTCTGCCATTAATTGTTCTTTCGCAATTTGCGGGAACATCTCTTTGGTTTACAGGCAATGCAGTTTTACCGGAGTTAAAACAATCATTGCAGTTGAGTCAATATGCAATAAGTTTAGTTACATCAGCTGTTATGATTGGATTTATAATAGGAACATTGGTGTTTGCATTCTTTTCGCTTGCAGATCGTTTCTCTCCTGTAAAATTATTTTTTATCAGTTCGTTACTGGGTGCATTTTCTAATTTACTGGTTGTATGGTTTGCAACAGATGGAAATTCTTTATTCTTTTTTCGATTCCTCACAGGTTTTTTTATTGCGGGTATTTACCCGGTAGGAATGAAAATAGCAGCCGACTGGTATGAAAAAGGTTTAGGTAAAGCGATGGGCTTTTTATTAGGTGCATTGATTTTTGGTACAGCTTTTCCGCATTTGCTAAAAAACCGTGAGTTTGATCTGCCCTGGAAAACGGTTTTATATATCACATCACTCTTTGCTGTTGCAGGTGGATTAATGATGATCCTGTTTGTTGGCAACGGCCCCTATAGAAAAAGATCAGGCGGTTTTAGATGGGATGCATTTGGAAAAATATTTGGTTCAAAAAAATGGAGACAATCTGCTATCGGTTATTTCGGACATATGTGGGAACTCTATGCGTTCTGGGGTTTTTTGCCGCTGATGCTTGAGTTGTATGCAACGAAAAACAAACAGTCACTGGATATTTCGTTTATCTGTTTTTTAGTAATTGCGACCGGTGCAATAGGAAGTATTGTTGGAGGATATTTATCAGTTAAAGTTGGTAGTGCTAAAGTAGCATTCGTTGCATTGCTCATATCTGGTATCTGTTGTTTTTTATCTCCATTCATTTATTCATTACCGCTCCTGGTTTTTCTTGCATTTTTATTTATCTGGGGATTTACAGTTGTACCCGACTCGCCGCAACTTTCAACACTGGTAGCACAATATGCACCGGAAGAATTACGAGGAACTGCACTTACTATTTATAATTCAATAGGGTTTGCTATCACTACTATTAGTCTTTATGTTTTTGATCGGCTCTTTCACTCCAGTGGTTTTTTAAGCGGCGGAAATACTTTTGCAATACTCGGCCTTGGAGCATTAGTGGGTTTGCCAAGTGTGTTGCGGTTACTTAACAAATCAGATTAAAAAATGAAAATCATTATTGTTGGCGCCACATCAGGTATAGGCAGAAGAATGGCAGAGTTGTATGCAGCAAAAGGATATAAGGTTGGTATCACAGGCAGGCGTAATGAATTGCTAAATGAAATACAACAGCAATTTCCAACATTGATCGAAACTGAGTGCTTTGATGTTAGAGGCAATGAAAACATTTCAAAACTGGAATCGCTGATAAATAAATTGGGTGGGTTGGATATCCTTGTTTATAGTTCAGGCATTGGCGAGCCAAGTAAGGAACTGGACTGGCAACTGGATAAAATGACTGTTAATATAAATGTGAACGGGTTTATAGAGATCTCGAACTGGGCTTTTAATTATTTTGTCAAACAAGGCCATGGCCGTTTGGCCACTCTTTCATCTATTGCATCACATCGCGGCAATAGCTGGGCGCCTGCTTATAGTGCTTCAAAGGCTTTTCAAAGCAACTACTTTGAAGGGCTGGCAATCAAGGCTTTTCGCATGAAAAAAGATATCGGAATTACGAGAATAGAGCCCGGTTTTGTAAATACAAAAATGGCAAAGGGCAATAAAGTATTCTGGAGTGTTCCGCTTGAAAAAGCCAGCCTTCAAATCCTGGATGCCATTGAAAAAAAGAAACGCCGGGTGTATATCAGCAAACGCTGGTGGCTGATTGGAAAGCTCATGAAACTCCTCCCTTTCTGGCTCTATAAAAGGTTCGGGTAATTGCCACATAGAAGTAATGCTGATGAACGGAGCGTCGCAAGTAAAGCATCATAGTAGCATTACAGCCCGTTATCAAAAAATTAACATTAATTATCAGCGTCTGCAGACAAGTTGCACAGGCTTTGCATCGTTCTATCAACAGGTGTGAACAAGAATGACTTGAACTCAAAAATCCACCTTGTTACATTTGTATGAACTACTACGCAACCACAATGTCACAGACTTTTGAAAAAGAAAAGAACAGGCGGGCTACATTGATCACAGCAGGCTTTGCTGCGTCATTAGTACTCATCATGTTTTTGTGGAAATGGAAGTTGCCCGATCTGCAGGCGTTGTTACCACAGGGAGAATTTATTGAGATCAACTTAGGTGTTGATGATTTCGGTTCAGGTACCGATCAGCCGATGACACCGGGTGATCCTGCACCTCAGCAACAGATCGCTTATACTCCTGTTGCAGCTCCCGAAAAATCTGAGTCGGATGATGCAAAAGATATTGAAGAAGATGTGGCAGAGAAAGAAGCACCGAAAGTTTTTAAGCCGGCTGTTACAAAACCTGAAGCAAAAGAAATAAACAAAGAAAATAAAGTTGTAAAGGTTACTCCTAAACCAACACCACCTGCACCACCTCAGCCTAAAAAAGGTGCGCAAATGACAAGTACAAGAGGTGGCAGTGGTAGTGGTGGAAATGGGGCTGAGACTTATCAAAAAGGAACTGGTGAAGGTATAGCAGGTGGTCGTGGTGATCAGGGTGTGCCGGGTGGTTCACCAACGGGAACAGTCTATACTGGTACACCAAAAAACGTAGGTGTTAGAGTTATAAGCATGTCTGGAGCAAATTTTGAAGATGATTTTAATGAAAGTGGTAAGGTAGCATTAGATATTGTTGTAGATGCTAACGGTAAAATAATCTCGTCGACTTTTCAACCCAGAGGTTCCACTTTGAGTAATAGAACTCAAATTGACATTGCAAAACGCAGGGCAACACAATTGACTTATCCTAAATATCCAGAAGGTGCAAAAACAACAATAGTATTTGATTTCAAAGTCAAAGGATAGGTTCAGGAAATATTTCATTTGAAATGGCATCTCATTAATCGGGATGCCATTCTTATTTTTGCTTGATGAATGGACTTTACTATTTAAGATGGCCGTTAATTATTTTTCTTATAGGCTTCCTTATACGTTTTACAGGCATATTGTTTAAAATCAGGCATTGGCCAAGCGCCGATGAAATGATAACCATTGGTTCTATAATCTGCGGAATCGGAATTGTATTTGGTATCATTAAGATCGCAGTTGTCAAAAAGCCTGAACAATGAACTACCAGCAAACAATAGATTATTTGTTTACCCGTCTGCCCATGTTCAGCCGGATAGGCGCTGCTGCATTTAAGAAAGACCTTACGAATACGTTACGGCTTTGTGAGTTTCTTGGTAATCCGCATCAGAAATTTAAATCAGTTCACATTGCCGGTACAAATGGTAAAGGTTCTGTAAGCCATATGCTGGCTGCTGTTCTTCATTCGGCTGGTTATAAAACAGGATTATATACTTCGCCACATTTAAAAGATTTCAGGGAAAGAATTAAATGCTCTGGTATGGGCAGACTGGAAATGATCGACAAGGATTTTGTAATTGAGTTTACAGAAAGGATCAAACCGTTGATCGAAGAAATTGAACCAAGCTTTTTTGAGATCACTGTTGCAATGGCTTTTGAATATTTTGTACAGCAAAAAGTAGATATCGCTGTGATCGAAGTTGGGCTGGGTGGAAGATTTGATAGTACAAATATTATTACTCCGGAACTTTCCGTGATCACAAATATCGGCTGGGATCATATGAATATACTTGGAAATTCGCTGGAGGAGATCGCTTTTGAAAAAGCGGGTATCATAAAAGAAAATATCCCGGTTGTTATTGGTGAGACGATCCCTGTTACTAAACCCATATTTGAAAAAATAGCTGCAGAGAAAAATAGCGAATTACATTTTGCAGCAGAAAAAAGAAGTGCAACAGAATGGAAATGGGAGAAACATGAACTGATCACAGAAGTACAGGAGAAAAATAAAACTGATCATAAAGAATATCATCTTGATCTGCCGGGTATTTATCAATCTAAAAATTTATTAACTGTACTTGAAGCCTGTTCAGTTTTGCGTGAAAAGTATTACAAGATTGATGAGCCTGTAATTAAACAGGCTTTACACAAAACAAAAAAGATCACGGGGCTTCATGGAAGATGGGAACTAATACATGAACATCCAACTGTTGTATTGGATGTAGGACATAATGAAGATGGCATTAAACAAATTGTACAGCAACTTGAACTCACCACTTATCGTCAACTGCATATTATAACCGGTTTTGTTAAAGATAAAGAAGTGGAAAAAGTTTTAGCACTCCTTCCTCATGCTGCTCGTTATTATTTTACCCAGGCTCAAATACCCAGAGCATTGCCTGCTGAACAACTGAAAGAAAAAGCTGCGGAATTCAATTTGAAAGGAGAAGCTTATCCCGATGTAAATACGGCATTGAAACATGCTTTAAATAAAGCTCATAAAGACGATCTCATTCTTGTTTGCGGGAGTGTGTTTCTTGTTGGAGAAGTCAATACTTTAGCTCATGCATTTTTTCCAATGCATACATAATGCAGGTAACATGCATTGACTGAACAATCTTTTTATCTTTCAGCAATTGCTTCACTTCATCTACAGACAATAATTCAACTTCTATTTCTTCATTGCCATCCAGTTCCTGTTTACTTGTAAGTTTGCCGCCCCTGGCCAGGAACATATGCATGAGGTTATTATTGGTGGAAGGATTAGCAGAGGTTGGGCCAAGATATTCAAATGAAGAGAATGTATAGCCTGTTTCTTCTTTCAGCTCTCTTGCAATTGCCTCTTCAAAATTTTTATCTGTATCATCAACACAACCGCCGGGAATTTCAATACAGGTTTCACCTAAGGCATGACGATATTGCTTCACCATTATTATTCTTCCGTCATCCGTTACAGGCACTGCGGTAACCCAGGTAGGGAATTCATACACATAATAAGGATCGATGATCTTTCCTCCAGGTGTTTCGCATTTATCTTTTCTTACTTTAAACCACAGATCGCTGAAGAGATATTCGGATTTAAGAATTTTCCAGTTCAAGTCACTCATTAAGTATAGAATTGTTATTTAAAGTTCTCCCCATCGACATCCCGGATAAATTGTATCACACCGCTCATAAAAATCTGCTGATCGTCGTACATAGCAAGATGACTACCGTTGGGGCAATAAAGATAACGTCCTTTCTGCACTAGTGTACTTTGTTCTTTCATTGCTTCAGGATCCATCGTGTCATGTTTAGCTCCGATCATCAGGGTAGGAATTTTTATCTCCTTCAGTCGGGCTTTCACATCCCAGTTAGCTAATCTTCCTGCAATACCAAATTCAGATGGGCCCTGCATCATTTTATAGATCTCATAATTCGTATGACTGAAAGAACGGGTTACCGGTTCAGGCCATTCTTTCAACCTGCATATATGTTCATTATAAAAATTAGGGGTCAATAATTCCATATATCTCGGACTTGTAAATTCACCTTTTGCCTCGATCGCTTTAATTTCTTCCACCACTTTCGGATCCATTTGTTTTGCCAGCACTTCAGAATATTTTCCATATTCGGGGCAGCTCGCCATCATATTGGCAACGATCAATGCTTTCATATTATCCTGGTATTTTAAAGCATAGCTCATACCCAAAATTCCTCCCCATGAATTACCGAGTATATAAAAATTAGTTGCATCGGCGCCAATTGCTTTGCGTACCTGTTCTACTTCTTCTACAAAACGATCTGTTGTCCATAAACTGCTATCGGTTGGTTTATCCGACCGATAAGACCCTAACTGATCATATTCATAAAACTCGATCCCTTCTTTCGGAAAGAAACTTTCAAAACATTCCATATACTCACCTGTGGCGGCAGGACCGCCATGCAGCAATAGAACTTTAATACGTGGATTATTGCCAAATCGTTTTGTCCAAACTTTAAAATCTCCAACAGGGGTTTGTATCGGGATCATTTTTATCCCGGCCATCTGAACGCCACTATCGCTATAATTGAAATAAGCGGATACCGGCTGGTTACCATCTTTGTTTGGCTTATTTGGTTGGTTACATGCAGAAACAATGGATAGTACAATTATTACTGGCAACAATTTTCTCATAGCAATTATTTTACCCGAAAAGGTAATGAAATAATTCATATAGAATTTCAGGCCACAGAGAACCACGAAGTGTAAAAAGAGTTGCACGGAGTTAAGGCAGCAATTCTCTGTGAAACTCCATTCCCTCTGGGGTTCTCTGTGGCCAATTACTTCAAACAGCAGGTTTGTAACTGAAAATTTGAGCTTAACTTGTCATTCTCAAAAATTATAATATGAGAATTTATATTACTGCTTTCCTGTTATTGTTTTTTGTTACTGTAAAAGCACAAACAAAGCAAGACACAATAAAATTATTACGCAGCACAGCAATGCTGTATGATCTTGAATATTCAGACTCAGAGGCCGATTCAATGATCGGCAATATCCGTAACAACCTGCAACTGTACCAAGGCATGCATAAAACTTTACCGACAAACGACATCCCCTACCCTTTTGCATTCAGCCCTATACCTTTTGGAAATGAAATAAAAAGAACAGCTCAAAAAGTTGAGCTTTCGATCCGCTATGGTGTGCAGGTTCCGAAAAACAAACCCGATCTCGCATTTTATTCTATTCCTGAATTAGCAGGATTGATCAAAGAGAAAAAAATAACATCACTCGAGTTGACAAAGTTTTTTATTGAACGTTTAAAAAAATGGGGTGATACATTGCAATGCGTTATCACATTAACTGAAGATACAGCAATAGCGCAGGCGATGCGTGCCGATGCTGAAATGAAAGCAGGAAAATATCGTGGCTTGTTGCATGGCATACCTTATGGGTTAAAAGATCTGTTTGCTGTGAGAGGATATAAAACTACCTGGGGCAGTACACCCTATAAAGACCAGTATGTGGATGAAGATGCATACGTGTATAAAAAATTAAGAGATGCCGGTGCCGTATTATGTGCAAAGCTTTCGATGGGTGCATTAGCACAAAACAATAAATGGTTTGGTGGTGAAACAAAAAATCCATGGAACCTGAATGAAGGTTCAAGCGGTTCATCTGCCGGGTCTGCATCTGCAACTGCAGCCGGTTTGTTACCGTTTGCAATCGGAACAGAAACGTTGGGCTCAATCGTTTCTCCTTCCACAAGATGCGGGGTAACAGGTTTGCGACCAACATTTGGATCGATCAGCCGCAGCGGGGCAATGGTGCTTTGCTGGAGCCTCGATAAAGCAGGGCCTATTTGTCGCAGTGCTGAAGATGCCGCTATCGTTTTTAATTATATTAAAGGAACGGATGGTAAAGACCCCGGTGCAGTTGACAAACCTTTTAACTATAATGGTGTGGCTGATTTTACAAAACTTAGAGTTGCTTATGCTGAAAATTATTTTAAAAGATTGCCTGCAGATGCAGCTCCTCAGAAAGTACTGGATGTTTATCGTTCGATCGGTGCAAACCTGACCCCTGTTGAATTCCCGGATTCAGTTTTATATCCTGTAAATTTTATCAGCATCATTCTCGGTGCAGAAAGTGCAGCAGCATTTGATGAACTTACAAGAACAAATCGTGATGACCTGGTGGAAAGACAGGATCGTTTTTTCTGGCCTAATGGTTTTCGCAGCGGACAAATGATACCGGCCGTTGAGTATATTAATGCCAACCGCTACCGCTACCAGCTTTGTAAAGCATTTAATGAATTCATGAAAAATTATGATGTGGTGATCATTCCTACATTCTCAGGAAGACAACTGGCATTGACCAATCTTACCGGTCATCCGGTTGTTGTGATGCCGGTCGGGTTTAACCAAACCGGTTCTCCGCAAAGTATAACATTGATTGGAAATTTATATGATGAAGCCACTATCTTAGCCGCTGCGAAAGCATACCAGGATAAAACAGATTTTAATAAACAACATCCGGAGAAATTTAAAAACTAAAAAACCACAACTAATAGGTTTTAAAAAGATGATTATGAAAAAATTATTTACGGCGGCAATATTATTTGTTACACTTATTTCATGTTCTCAAAAAGAAAAAGCCGACTTGCTTGTATTCAATGCAACTATTTATATCGTTGATTCTGCTTTTTCCACAGCAGAAGCAATGGTGGTGAGTGCGGGTAAAATAATTGCTACTGGTAAAAAAGATGAACTGGAAAAATCGTATGATGCAAAGGAACAATTAGATGCACAAGGAAAATTCATCTATCCGGGTTTTATTGATGCACATGCCCACTTTATGGGTTATGCTGAATCACTCACAAGAGCTAACCTTGTTGGCACTACCAGTTGGGAGGATGCGTTGGAAAAATTAAAAACATTTGCAGCAGATAATAAAGAAGGCTGGCTTGTTGGCCGCGGCTGGGATCAGAATGACTGGGCAATGAAAGAATTTCCAACTAATGATAAACTGAATGAACTATTTCCTGACCGGGCTGTATTGCTCGTGAGAATAGATGGACATGCTGCCATTGCAAACATAAAAGCATTGGAAGAAGCAGGTGTAAAACCCGGCGATAAAATGACTGGTGGTGAAGTGGAAGTAAAAAATGGAAAGCTAACCGGTATTTTAATTGATAATGCTATTGATGTAGTGTCAGCCAAAATAAGCCGCAACTCAGAGGCGCAGATACTAAAAGCTGTTAAACAAGCCGAAGAAAACTGTTTTGCAGTTGGACTCACAACAATTGATGATTGCGGTTTAAGTGCTGCATCTGTAGAGAAAATAAAAACCCAGCAAAGCAAGGGTGAACTGAAAATGCGTTTGTATGTAATGCTGAGTGATGAACCATCCAATTATGATTACCTGGAAAAAAGCGGCGCTATAAAAACTGACCGGCTAAATGTAAGAAGCTTTAAAGTGTATGGCGATGGTGCACTCGGTTCAAGAGGTGCATGTTTATTGGAACCATACAGCGATAAACCTAAGCATTATGGATTTTTATTAAGTAATCCAGAACATTTTGATTCGGTGGCAAACCGCATTTACAATAAAGGTTTTCAAATGTGTACACATGCTATTGGCGATAGTGGCAACCGTACTATTTTAAATATTTATGCTAAATATCTGAAAGGAAAAAATGATCTGCGCTGGCGGATTGAACATTCACAGGTAGTAAATAAAAATGATTTTAATTTGTTTGGAGCTAACTCTATCATTCCTTCTGTACAACCAACACATGCTACCAGCGATATGTACTGGGCCGGTGACAGGTTGGGTAGTGAAAGAGTAAAAGGAGCTTATGCATTTAAAGACCTGATGAAACAAAATGGATGGATACCACTCGGAACAGATTTTCCTGTTGAAGATATTTCCACTTTTAAAACTTTTTATGCAGCTGTGATACGCAAGGATGCAAAGGGCTGGCCGGAGAATGGTTACCAAATTGAAAATGCACTGAGCCGTGAAGAAACACTGCGTGGCATGACCATCTGGGCAGCCAAATCAAATTTTGAAGAGCATGAAAAAGGTTCTCTTGAAAAAGGAAAGTTTGCAGACTTTATAATATTGGATAAAGACCTGATGAAGGCCAATGAAAAAGAATTATTGGAAATAAAAGTGGTGAAGACTTTTTTAGGTGGCGAGAAGGTCTATGAAAAAAATTAAACCTATTCAGCATGATCGTTGGCATAAAAAATAGCTTGCTATTTTTTATTACGTTATTTGGATGCTCATTCACATTTGCCCAAAAGAAGCATGTCTCGCTAAAAGATTCTTTGGACAAGAAATTTGATATGAGTGATTATCTTATCGATGCAAATGGTTTTATCCCAATTCCTTTGATCATTACAGAGCCGGCTGTCGGCGGATTCGGCGGGGCAATGATCCCGGTGTTTATAAACAAAAATCATCCTTACCAGGATTCAATAAAAGGACAACTGGTAACAACTCATGTAGCTCCGGATATAACTGGCGGCCTTGCATTATATACTGTTAACAACACATGGGCCCTCGCTGCTTTTCGTTCTGGTATTCTTATCAAGAGCAGGATCAAATATGTGATTGGCGGTGCCTATGCTAATATAAATGTGTCATTTTATAAAACTCTTTCTCAATTGGGTGAAAAAGAGTTGAAGTTTAATTTAAAAACTATGCCTCTTTTGCTGCAGGCAACTAAAAGAATTGGTTTTTCTCATTGGTATGCAGGGCTAAAATATCTTTTTGTTAAGGTTGATGCCAGTTATAAAGGAGATACGATTCTTAACTCAGTAGCAAAGTCATTGGAACTTGATCGGGTCGTAAGTCAATTGGGAGGGATCGTAGAATTGGATAGCAGGGATAATATTTTTACTCCTGACAAAGGAATAAAACTTCATACTGATGCTGTCATTTCCGACAATTTTCTTGGAAGTGATTATGATTTTTGGAAACTGAACATGTACATGTATGCGTATACACCCGTTTCAAAAAAAATAGTAGCAGGGCTCCGGATTGACGGACAACAGGTTCTTAATGACGCTCCGTTTTATATGCTTCCCTATATTACTATGCGTGGAATACCCGCATTACGTTACCAGGGCAATACAGCTCTTCTTTCAGAGATCGAAATGCGTTGGGATATTAAACCCCGCTGGAGTCTTATGGGGTTTTCCGGGGCAGGAAAAGCATTTAATGATTGGAATAAATTTGATGCTGCTGATTGGGTATGGAGTTATGGAACCGGTTTTCGTTATTTGATAGCAAGAAAATTCAAATTGAGAGCAGGGATCGATGTAGCTCATGGTCCGGGTACATGGGCTTACTATATTGTATTTGGAAGTAATTGGGTCAAATAAATACAGACACCAAGAATAAAAAAAGCAATCTTTAAAAGATTGCTTTTTTTTGTGTGCCCGAGACTGGAATCTTAAGCCCTTGATTTTGTGGATAAAATTATATCTGAGTGCCATTTTTTCGCCTGAAATAATTTCATGACCTGACAGTTTGAGGGTCGCTTACAATGAAAGCAATGCAATTGACATTTGTCCCACATTAATTGGTCGCCTAGCCACCCGTTGATAGAAGGCGCAAAGTTCATTATTGGTCTTTCTCATCTTTTCCGTCAATATCCATTTCGTCGTAAAAATCATCATCTGAACGCTCATCATTATTCCAGGCACCTTCAGAGCTTTTGTACGTTGTTTCAAATAGCAACCTGACAATCGGAATCAATAGCTTCTTGTCACTTGCCGTGCTAACAAGTTGAAGCAATGATTGCGTCCATGCCCTGCCTTGTTCAGGAGTAAAGTTTAATTCGCAGACATGATCGGAGTGATCATCTTTTTTTTGTTTTTCGGAAAAATATTGCAGGGTACCCTTGCAACCAGAGCAAGGACGGCGTGTGCCTATAATGTCTATCGTACAATCATCAAGTACGCGAGGGTTTTCCTCCTGCATAAACTCCAGCATTTTTATAAACTTCATCTCAGCGTGAAGGTTATTTTGGCCATGTACAATAAAAAAGGAGTTGCTTTTATTCTCGATAATATTCTTCAACGGATCACTCAAAAGTTCTTTTGTAGGTTTTCTGACCAGATCAAGTATCATTTTATTGTCATCCTGCATTGCATTCAAAATGTCATGAAGAAAATCACGTCCCTCGGTAAATTCGTCGTCGTCTTCAGGATAAAAATAAATCTCGGCCAATCGCTGCTGGAATCTTTTTATTCGGTCTTCCACAACACTGTTAGGGGCCAAACTTGAAAAGTCCTGTGTGAGTTCCTGAAGGATCTCATCCGGGGAGAGATCAAAAGTCGATTCAATATTATTAAGTGAGCGTCTGCTATTGCTAGCAATGAAAAATTTTTCTTCCCCATTCTTATTTCGGAGACGCATTAGCTGAAACTCTACAGGCAGTTTATTTTTCTGATCATTTGTTCCGGACAAATAATAAAAGTTAGTAATGAGATGACGCATTGATTGTATATCCCTTCGTCCTGAGAAATCTGTTGGTTCGGTTGTCTTAACAGTTGCTGCATATCCTCCTCGTTCATCTCCGGTTATTTTTCCGGCTTTTTTAAGATCTCTCAGGATTTTATCCATCGCAAGCATATTCTTCGCTTCGGTTATGCGTAGGATATCTGCATCATCCAATCTTTCAAGTCCGGGCTCTTTTATTTTCAGCTGATCATTGGCCTGGGTATCATCGATCCGGGGTCTTTTAGTCGAGGTACTTTTATCGTCTGCATCTTCCTGATCTCGTTTTCTTTTCTCTCCCTGCTTTTCTTTTCCTTTTTCGTCTTTTTTCTTTTTGGCCTCATAGGATGTTTTAATGTCGTCATCTTTCGCAGTTTTTGGCGCAGTAGTGTTCTTGGTTTTAGCGTCAATGATCGTCTGTCCCTGGGCATGGAAACAGAGCATAACGATCACACACAAAAATGCTATTATCGTAAATTTCATTTTCTAAGAGTTTTATAAGTACGGTTATTGTAACCTTCAAAGTAAATTATCACTTTCATTTGCGGGTCCCAACAGGCGGGATTATATGGATAATTTGGGGTACGAACTCCATACTTGTAAGCATAGGTGTATATGTTCTTTGATCCGAAAGGAAGGATTAACAATGTATCAGCCTTATCCATTTCGAATTCCACCGTATCATTTTTGTTAGTTAGATAGCCAATATGGTATCCTGAGCCCATTTCCAAGGGGTGGGATAATTCAACTGTTAATATTGTGCTGTCAATCACAGGACATGGAATTAAACTGTCCTTAAAAATGCCTTTGTTAAGGATTGTTTGTTCTAATGCGCCTCGCATGGAGGACCAAATGGCGGGGTCATCAAAAAATGTTGGACTAAACAGATCCCAAATTGGACGAAGGTCCATGAGAATCGGAACCTCTTCTCCCTGTTGCAATGACCAGGATTGACCGGTAGACATGCTTCCGCCAAAGGTGCCAAATCTCACATGTTGTGCATCAGTTGTTTTGCTGCCTGATGTAGAAAACTGTTGAGAATAACCAATGGAACCGCCTAACGAGAGACCTTCGATTATGCCTTCTGCTTTCGCTTCTATAGCCAGGGACCTGGACTGGGCGCTGTCACGATCGGTAAATTTTGAAGTTACTTCCAGGAATGCCATGCCACCATAAGTGATAGCATACGCATAATGCGTACCGAACTCTTTAACGAATCCCCAATAGTCGGGGATCAGTCCATTGACAAAATCATTGCGAAGCCTGCTGACAGCATTCCTGAATCCGTTCGATAGTAGCATTGTGCCCTTATCAAGTACAAGGGCATATTTCCCCACTACAGTTCTTGCAACAGATTTTGAATAACCTCCGCTAAATGCCTGGCTTTGTTCCTGCTGATACCGCACATTTTCTGAAAAAGAAAATACCTCAGGTACCCCCACATTGGCGCCGACATTAATTCCCCAGCCATTAGAATATTCCATTGTAGAATCTGCCGTAAAAGATTTCATTTTCTCAATACCTACATTATCGTTGCGATATAATAATCCACTGGGAACGATAATACGGTTATCGGTGGTATAATAATCGTAGCTGCCTTCTTTCGGGTAGGCAAAGATCTCTTTAAAACTATAAATATCTTTTTGAAAGTTGGTGGGATCCATTGTCAGGATATTATAGCCAACAAAATTGGCTTTGCTCAGTGCGGGTCGTTGATCCTGACTGAATGTGCCTCCCCATGCGATCTTATCTCCAAATGAAGATTCCTTCACCTGAGGTCTTACCAGTTGCAAGGGCAAACTTGCAATGTTGATATCCTGCGGATAAATGGTGACTCCCGTTTGGTTGGCCGTCACAGTTGCATTACCATCGATATATGCCCAGTCTTCATTAGTAAATCGTTTTATTAATGAAGAATCGGATGCACTGAGCTCGGTTTTCTTTTTGAAAGTGGAAAACTTGCTTTTGGTCATTGTGAAAAAACTGTTCGCACTGTCAGCGCTATTGTCCACATACAAAATATACACTGAATCCTGGATCATATCCATAATGGTATACACGGGAGCTGCTGAATAGTTGCCATGGACATTTGCGAAGTGGGAAGTATCACTTATTTCTATTCGTTTAGGTGGTGTTTGTCCTTCTGCCAGCCAATGACCAGATGCACTGATTCGATTGAGCATTGTAAAGTCATCGACGGCATAGATATCATTTGAGTATAGAAAGGCAATTGAATTCAACATACTGTCCTGCCTGAGGATAAAACCGCGGAAATCTGAGTAACGTGGTATGTCGATACAAAAAGTCTGTTGAAGCCCTCCCGGTTTACCACTACAAATAACTATCGTATCATTTGAACTTGTTACAAAATTGAGTGCAATGATATGGCTACCATTATAGGTGCCAAACATCCGCCTGATCGAGCGATCTTTTATCGGCAACGAATCGATCGTGGTTGCTGGCGGCAGTGAAGGATTTTTCATAAAATCACGAAAACGGCCTGAGACGATCGGGAAATTTGTTGTATCAAAACCACTTGTGATAAAAATATTTTTTGATATTGCTTGCGTATATGCAAAGGAGGTATCGCTTAAAGACCCATTTTTTGTTTTTGCGAGTATAGGTATAAGAGGCCCTGCCCCCATCGGATTTTTGTTGATCAGCAATGAAACAATCTCAGTGGATAAATGTGACTTAGTGTCGTCATTCATATAAACGTAATAGTTGCCGTGTGCCACACCGGCATAAGGAGTAACAGAGATATCCGGGCTTGTGTAAAAAAAAGATTCCGTTTCAGAAGTAAAAAAGGAATAACCATTCAAGCCGGTGAATAATGAATCGTCGGCAACAATGCCTTTACGTGGCGCTCCATAATTCAATGACGTTTTTTGCATTTCCGGCACTGTTAGTTTTTTATGCCATAACCGCAATGTTGCTATGCTGAACTGCAAATCTTCATTCTCTTCATCACCAATACGAAGTTCGTTCTTGAAATCATAGCGTGGACCATACCTTACTTTTGCCAACGATGACTTAGGTGTTATTTTTTTCTGGTCACAATAAAAATCTGTACGATCCTTTTGTGTTACAAATACTAACTGGTGAAAATTTGCATCCTTGTATGGTAAAAACCAGGCTGCAGTGGTGATTCCATTTGAAAAATGAATAGTACTCAGATCAGATTTTATTGAAACACTGTATTGTTGTTGTACGTCATTACCATTTAGAAGAATTGTATAAACTGATTTTTTAACGCTTGAGAGGTTTTTGAATGATGCTATAATTTCAATAGTTCCTTCGAGTCCCGTCTTTAATCTTAGGTCCGGCGAAAAAACGATCACAGCACCACTGTCCAACACAACAGGTTTGTATTTTTGGTTTTGTGCCTTCGCATGCATGCAAGCCAGACAAAGGAAGAAAAATAAAAATAATTTTGTAAAGAAGGTGGAAGCGTAAACTACTGCAGCTGCTTTTCTTAGATTCTTTTTCATGAAAATAGTTTTGGTTATCCTGTATGATACAGCCACTAATTAACTAGTGCGCATAACACAACTTTGATAATTCTATCACAAACGATCAATAATCTTTAGATATGCTACCTAACCAGAAGAATATGCTAAAACAACGGGTGAGTAATGACGCGACAGTTCTAAGATAAAGATTTTAGAATAAAAAACAAATGGACATGCCAGTAGTATGATTTTAAACGGGTGCGATCATTTTTTAAATACGAATACGGCATATCCGTCCCCTCGTCGTCAATAAGGGTCACCAATTAAAAGAATGGTTCCTCTCGAAGGATCAATAACCATAAGCAAACAGTAACTCATTTCTCCCCGCTTATCGTATTAAAACAAAACTACCATTTACGAGTTTGGGTTGTTCACCCGAAAACTGATAACTGCAGGTCCAGATGAAAGTGTCGCTGGGCTGCGGAATCCCTTTGAAAATTCCGTTCCATCCCTGGCCTGCATCGGACGTTTGAAATACCAATTGGCCCCAGCGATTAAAGATGCTGAATTTGTATGAAACCAAATTTCCATAGGCGATGGGTTTGATCAGATCATTCTTTCCATCGTTGTTTGGAGTGAATGCCGAAGGAACAAAGATCCCTTTCATGCATTGCTTCGGTACCACTGTTATAAATTCTTTACCAACACAATCATTATTATCGCGAACTTCTAACCAATACTGCCCCGCTTGTGTAATGGTAATTGATTTGGTCACGGAACCCGTGCTCCAGTTATAGCTGGAAAAATTCTGAAGTGATTGCAACACGAGCGAACTGTATTCGCAAATGCTTGTATCGGCCTGCATGAAACCGGATGGTGATGGTAATAATGTCGTGATGGTTGTACTACCGGTTCCCACACAACCTTTATCATCGGTTACTGTTACAGAATAAGTGCCGGGAGCATTCACCGTGATTGACTGTGTCGTAACACCTGTGCTCCAGCTATAGGATGAGAAGTTTCCGGCATTCAAAATCCTGCTATCACCTGCACATAATGAATTAGACTGATCTAAATTTACAACAACATCAGGATGTACTGTTATCATCACTGCATTACTTGTAGCTTCCGTAGTAGTCAGACAGGATCCGGTGGTACTCAGCTTACAAGTGACAACATCTCCATTGACAAAACTGTTATCGGCGTAATTAACTAACCCGTTTCCGACTGGTACACCATTTTTATACCACTGATAACTTGGCGTCGTTCCGACATTCATCGCTGATGCAATGAAATTGACCTGGCCTCCACGACAAATATCGACTACATTAGAGCTGATGGTTATGGAAGGAGTTACCGAAGCTATGATATGCATTTGAATAGGAATGCTCGGCACAACGGGTGAGACTAAGCATGGTAAACTTGATCCGACAACACCAAACACGTGATCTCCGTCTGTCAATGTATTATCGGTATAGGTTGGTGAGTTCAGGAAAAGATTTGTACCATTCCTGAACCATGTATAGGCTGGTGAAGTACCCCCATTAGTCACAGTTGCTGTAAAAGTAACGGGGGTTCCAAAGCAAACATTATTTGCTGAAGCAACAACGGTGATGCCAACTATGACGGGAACATTAACACTTAATGTAATGGAGTTACTGACTGCAGTTGAAGTTGTGAGACAAGTGCCGTTTGAAACCATTGTAACGTTAACAACATCACCATTCTGAAAAGTATTATCTGAATACGTACTACTGTTTGAACCGACAGGTATCCCGTTCTTCATCCATTGATATACCGGTGCTGATCCTCCATTAAGTGGTGTCGCATTGAAAACGACCTGCTGGCCCGTACAGATAGTTGAAGTGTTTGCTACGATGGAAACGGAAGGAGTGAGCGTAGCAGGGATGTGTAATAAACCCTCTCGGGAAAAAATTGCACCGCAACTATTGCTTGCAACACAACGATACCCGTAATTGCTCATGTTTGCGGTCGCGGCCGTTATTGAAAGAATGTTTGTATTCACACCCGAATACATAGCATCGTTATTTAAGTTCACCCAACTGCCTTGAACTGTTTGCACCTGCCACTGATAAGTTGTGATATTAGTTGCACTGATACTAAAAGAAGCATTCCACCCACTGCATATTATGGCTGTAGAGGGTTGCTGATCGATTGTGGCCATTATGCAATTAGATATCTTCCTTATTACATTCCCTACGTGTTGATTGGCGAAATAAATATTATCATTATGATCGATGCTGATCCTGCCTTCAGTGAATTGCATATTGGCAGCTATTGCCGGGCCTCCATCACCTTCATAACCCCATGTGCCACTGCCCGCATAAGTGGTGATGATACCGGCTGCATTGATTTTCCTGATAACAGCATTGTCATCGCCCATGAAGAGGTTGCCTGCATTGTCAATAATTACCGATCCGGGAAATTTAATTTGCGCCGATGTTGCAGGGCCATTATCTCCAGAGTAACCCTGCACCCCGGTGCCTGCAATGGTTGTGATGATCCCCGAATTAGTCACTTTTCTAATGCGATGATTTTGTCCATCTGGAATATAAACATTACCGAGATTATCAATAGCTACTTTTCCTGGAAATGCTAGTTGTGCGGCTATTGCAGGACCACCATCACCGGAATATCCAATCGTACCATTACCAGCAATTGTTGTGACAATACCCGCACTTACTCTTCTTAACGTATGACATCCGTTGTCCGATATATACAAATTATTTGATGCATCGAAGCTTAATGCGGCTATTGCACGAAACCTTGCAAGTAACAAAGGTCCACCATCACCAACAGCACAGTTGCTTGTAACCTGACCCGACACGGTAGTGATTATACCGGCAGGATCGATCCTTCTGATTACAGTCCCCAACTGGTCAGCAAAATAAATATTATTGTTATTGTCAATGGCAATCGCAGAAGGATGGCGAATGAGCGCATTCACTGCAGGTCCTCCATCGCCGGTATAACCTGTGATCGCATCTGATCCTGCAATGGTAGTAATGATGCCCGCTGCATCGATCTTTCGAATCGTATTATTAAAATTCTGGGCGATGTACATATTTCCCAGGTAGTCGAAGGCCGGATAACAAGAACCCATATCACTTAAAGCTGCATAAATAGCGGGTCCACCATCGCCTGAGTTATTGATGGTACCATTACCCGCAACGGTGTAGATAGTTTGTGCAGGCAAAGACGTGAAAGCAATGAAAGAAATCATTATAGCAGCCAGTTTCATGAGAGCTAAAATAATTTTTTTTGGGCGAAAATACTAGTGGAAAACTCCGTTGTAAAAGTCTCTCAAATCTAGGTCTTGACTTCTTCCGATTCTCACCTGAATCTCATCCTCACCTGCTTTGCTTTTATCTCAATTTCTGAAGGCTGCCCGGACAGCATCTTATCCAGCTCTTCTTTTTTGTAGTAACCGCTTTCATTCTTATAGATCCCGTAGTCTTCGCATTTCTTATTCAACTGTGTTCGGCCGAGATTGCAATAGATCATCGCTTCCTCTGGTTTTAGATATGGTTTAAAACATAATGCAACGGCTTTCATCACGGTTCTTTCATACTTCTTCACCATACCTTCATTTTTTACAAACTGCGCGTCACAAAAATGGTGCGCGCTGCACCCAATGCAACAGCTTTACCTGGTAACGATCGCGATCTTTGAATTCTCAAACCTGTTAAACGTAGGTTGATAATTAATATGACCAGCCGAATGCAATTCTCTTAAACATCGTTGGTACGTTCCTCTTCCAACGATCCTTGCCATCTTCATTAATTCATCCCGGCGCATATCGATCATACCTTTATACTGCTGTTGCTTCCATAAGCAAAACAGTGTAACATATAAACTGATATGCGCCGGGTGAATCCTGTGATCCTCCGCCACTGCTAACATAAAACCTTCCAGTACTTTCAAATACATCTAGGAGATCTTTTGTCGTTTACCCCTTTTTATTTTTTTTTTACTTTGATCCGGAGCATCATCATCACTCTTATCCACCTTCGTACTTTGTTTTGAAGATTGCATTTCCTTTACATTACCATTCAAAGTTTGTCCATACTTCTCAGCGAGTTCCTGTTTGTCCACCCGCTGCATCTTCATATCATAGACATTCACTGCCTTGAATTGTGGATTAGCCTCAACGTATAGCTTTTCCGCAGTACCATTCTTTTCAAATGTGACGATCTGAGCATTACCTTTTTGGAGAGACTTTATAAGATCTTCTTTTTGCTTTTCATCCAGCAATTCTTTGATTGGGTATTTCGCAAGAGCATCGGCGACATTGTAACCATAATTCTCATGAAATTGCTGTCTTTTAAAATTTCCTTGGGTATCTTTTTCACTGAAGTCAAGCTTCACCCAGGCCTTATACTTCTCCCCTTCTTTATTTTCCAACTCCTTATGCACGGCACGACCATTTAGAAGATTATAAGCTTCTTTCAAAGTGAGACCATGGCCATTATTAATATAGAAGGCCTGCTGCATTTGCTGGTTATCTCTGTCTACCTTCATTTGTACATCGTACTTATTAAAAAAGTACATGTCTGTTTCGGTTGACTTTTTAAAATAGAGTTCGACCTTTACCGGCTGTTTGTTGACTTCAGTTTCCAGTTTCAAACTAAACTCTGGCTCTTGCTTTTTAACTTCCGCAGCAAGTTGAGCGTTCAGCGTTTCACCAAATCCTGCATAGAGCAGGTTTTTTTCCAGGTACGTTAAATTCTTTTCATTCATAATTGACAAATTTTAATTTTTATAAATTTCAGTTTCTCCTTTCCCGTTTCACCTTTCACTTTTCACTTTTCACGTTTCACTTTTCACGTCTCACTTTTCCCGTTTCACATTTCACCTTTCACTATTGACCATTCACCATTCACCATTCACGTCTCACTTTTCACGTCTCACTTTTCCCCTTTCACCTATCTCAACTCCGGCAATGGCACTGCCTTCATGATATGCCCATTGTTTATCTTCAGTTGAAAATGACGTCCTCCATTTTTTTCCATGATCTGTACACCCAAAAACTTTGCATCAGGGATCGTGAACTTTTCGAGTGCCACTACGACAACAGAAAAATCATGAGCCTTAACTTTACTTTTATTTCCGGCAGTGTATAAAGGAACACGATCATTCTCCTGGACCGCTGTCCGTTTAGTTTTTCTTTTGTCTTTGGTAAAAAAGCGAAGTACATCGATATCATAATCAAGTGGAGAATGATTGCATAATAACAGCTGGTAAAAAATTACATCATCCTTGATATAGATACCAATGATGCTCGCCTTTATTCCATACTTTTCTACACGCATTACACGTATCGATGGCTTATTATCTAAAATTGCATTGGCATAGGTAGCTATGCTTGCCTTTCGGTTGACAGGCAGATGATAAATGAATTCAGATGGCCGTTCTTTATAGTTTACAGTAAACGAATAAACACTGCCATCGCCTGTAACAACACTTAAATTCGTTTCTTTAAATTGTTTTGCCGCAGCTTTCACCATCAGGATATTATCATTTTCTTTCAAGGGTTGTACGAGCAGATCATTTGTACCCCTGTCTACATACTTAATAGGGAAAGGAAAGATCAGACTGCTCGTTTTGTCAGTAGTGATCGCAAGAGGTTGTTGCGATAAAGCAACATTGCAGATAAGAAGTAATGGAATTAATTGTTTCATAACTTAATTTTTATTTTTAAAAAATACCTTGTAACCACCTTTGATCGTCACCTTCACCAACTTCAATTTCCTTGAGAATAAACTTTTAATAGCACCTATCCCTGTTCGTGCAGCCTGTGCCTTAAGAGAAGGATCAACCGAAGGCATATCCATAATGGATAAACTATTATCGGCTGATTGCCTGGCAACATCGCGCGTGATCGCTCCGGGAATATAAATACCTGGGAGCCCATCCATATCATGCACTTCGAGCTTGACAGCATATAAATTCTTACGACTGGTGATGGAATTAATTTCGACCTTCATTCTTTCTCCTTCGAGCGTTGCAATGCCTGAAATAAAATTATCCTTGGGGATCAATTGACCATTGATATAAATATCACGGTCGAGTCGAAATTTAACAACGGCGCCAGTTACGATAACCTGTGTTCCATGAACTGTACCTTCAATAAGGTTTTGCTCAGTAACTTCACTTGCATTACTCACACCATAAAATCCTTTTGTAAGATCACCGGTTCCTTGCTCTGTTGAAACAGCAAACACATTATCACTATTCATCTTCAACTTTTCTTTCATCCGTTCTTTCACACGTTGCGGATGCTGTATATCGAGGATTCTATCGAGTGTTCCTTCCAGTTGTTTGATCTCAGGATCTTCATCCGAACCAGTATCTTTCACTTTCAGCATTGCCTCAAGCCGTTCCACTTCTTTAGAAAGATCATCATCCTTACCTTTATCGGGCGTTACATCCCCTTTCTTTGAAATTTCATTTTCCAGCAACTTTAATTTTCTCAACACCTTTTCTTCAGGGTTATCTTCTGTAACTTCATAAGGTGATACATTGAGCCTTTGATTATATTTCTTTGCGGTGGTGCCGGCGAGCTCCTGGAGTTCATCGCCATAAAATGCATTGAGGCCCGTATCCTTTTTAAAGTACGGATCGTTCTTCATCCATTCATCCAGCTTCAATGAATCTCTGCTTGCCTTATCATAAAAGTCAAGCTTATCTCTTAACTTCTCTTCCTTGAACTTTGCATCAGGTAACTTTAAATTCAGTCCCTTTGCGCTCACATTTGTTTCTGCTTTCCCACGGCCTCCACCCAAAGCCCAGAAAGCCATCGTTAAAAATGGTATTACCAACAAGGGCAACATCAATAACAATCTTTGTTCCTTCACACTTTTATTCATAGTCACATTTTTTTTATCGTTGTTGTTCTTCATAAATTCCCTCCAGCACTTTCATACTATCGAGCAAACTTTTTGCAATAGGTAACCCGAGACTATCCATGTATTGTTTATATTCCTGTATCTGCCGGTAAATTTCTTCGGGTATGAAATTTTCCATTATTTCATCACCAGCTTTATCAATATGTTTAGGTACACTTACAGTATCGATCCTGATCGCTGGCACAGGTTTGGAAACAAGAGCATTCACCACCAGGTAAATACTGAATCCCCCACTGAATACGCAAAAGGTTAACAGGAATAATTTCATTTTTTTTACATCCATATCTGAAAAAATTTTGTTCATTACTTTGGTGAACAGAACTTGGATCTTAATAAAACTGCTGGCAATTTTACTTGCAACCCTATCTTGCACAACATTTTCTTTATGCACTTTCGCTTTTCTAAACATACTTTTCCTTTTTCTCTGCTACTGCCTATCCTCAATTTTAATATCCTTATTCTCTAGTGTCCTCCACCGCTCGATAAGAAACCCATGTGAATTATTATCCGACCTTGTTACATTCCGGAGTTGTCCTTCTGTGATCAGGCTCCTCGTTACAATAGATGTCGGTCGTATTATTTTCTGCACACCTGTATACCTGAAGTGATAAGGATATTCATTGGTATTGATCAGGATGCTGTCACTTTGTAATTCCTGGCTGATATTCCCAGAAATAAGATTCGTATAGTATCCGTTCTCTTTTAAGTTATCGTACTGTTCCTTGGCAGAGCCATCTGCGAGGTATAATGCTTTATTAATATTGCTATTAATAACTTTATCATCAGGGTCCATCGTAAAAAAATAAAAGTGAAACATTTTTACGTGGTCTGTTGCTTCCACCTTTACATTATCTTTCCTGTCCGCTGAATAGGCTTCGAGCGCTTTTCCATTGGCCAAAATGAAAACGCGTTGCTGCGCTTCTGATGCTACGTTGAAACTTTTATAAATAACAAAACTTGTAAGCAAAACACAGGCGACCAAAAAAGCAAAGGAGAAAGATCGCATCTGCCTGAAAGCCGAATCAATATTTTTCATTTTTTGAAACATCTATCTTAAATTTTCTTATTCCCTTCAATTTTGTCTTTGAAATAACCACCTGATGAGCCGCTGTCAGCCATGCTCGACGTAACTTTATTGTAAGCACCACCGAGTGCATCTCTTGTCATCGAAACAGAACCCGAAACTGTTGAACGGGTTGACATACTCATTATATTCGTAACTTTTTGAAGCAGCGCATTACCACCACCTGCATGTATAATATAATTGGCGACTGATGGCACGGTGAAATACCCGATGATACCGATGATCATAAAGATCAGGTACGCAGTATCGGTCGTTGAAAAAAATGTATCGCCATTGGTTGCGATCTGTTGCAGATCTTCCTTCAGCATATTCTCCTGTATCTTTCCCATGATACCCCCAAAGATGTTGGCGACTGGCAACCACAAAAAAATATTCAGGTAGCGTGCAATCCATACAGTCAATGTATGCTGGAAACCATCAAAGACAGCGATACCAAATACGAGCGGTCCAAGTATCGCCAGTACAATTAAATAGAAAGTGCGGATGGTGTTGATACAAAGCGCTGAGGCCTCAAACAAAATTTTCAATATTTCAGCCATCCATTGTTTGATCGAGTTTCTTAAGTTATAAGAGAACTTCGCGAACGCAAATTTTATATCGTTACTGATGGTCTTTAACCAGCCTTCACTCTTATCGCCGTAATGATATTTGTACCATTTATCTCTCGCACCTCCCCCATCCTCTCCTACATACATCTGCCAGTAAGCAGTAGTCTTAATAGCTTCCTCTTTCATTTTAAGGAGCTGTTCAATTGCCTTGTCAGAGTCGGTCACCATTTGTGCAGTTCCTGTAACGGTCGGCTTCATCAGTTGATTGATCAACTGTATTACTGATGGAAATATCAGGATAGCAAAGCCTAGCACAAAGGGTCGGAACAAGGGATAAAAGTCAACGGGCTCAGCTCTTGCAATATGTCCCCATACTCTTGCTGCGATATACCAGGTCGCGGCAAATCCGGCGATGCCGCGGCCAACACCAATTAACCGGCTGCACAGCGGCATCATATCAGAATAAAGTGTATCCAGTACTTCATTCAAACTACGGATACGCCCTGCAATTTGTGCTTCTGCAAAATAGGGTACCATTAATACGATTAATATGAAAATCACTCTCACTGAACTCCTCATACACACTAACTTTATTTTCTGAGACAATAATTAATAACCATGAACCTTTTTCATCAGATCGATATCCATCTTTTCCTTCTCCCGTTGAATGGAAAGGATCGCCGTATTATTATTGAACTCGTTTAGGAATGTATATTGATCCACTATCCCGTTATAAATTTCATCAATAGCTTCTAATCGTTCACCATCACTCATTCGCAATTCACCGGATGTGACCACGAGCGTCAAAAGGTCAATATTTTTTACACTCGCTATTAGTAAATTCACATACACCTTTCGGATAACTTCAATTTCAGCTGCTGTGAACTGTTTATCCTTTTTAAATTGCTCAAATGCACTTTTGTATTCTTTAATGATCCTGACCTGGTATTCAATAATATCAGCCACTCTTTTATACTTTTTAACCAGCGGACTCACTTCGAGTAAACCATCGAGGAAAGTTTTATGCAAACTGAAACTTCCTTCAGAAATATTCTTGATAGTGTTATACCCTTTATCCAGGATTTGGTAACCATCCTTCATTTGCTGTAGTATAACTTTGAATTGCGTTAGTTTTTCCCAGTTAAGCAACAGTTGCTGCGCTTCGTCACTTTGTGAAAAAGAAAGCTTGCCAAATAGTAATGATATAATAACTAAATACCTTTTCATTTTAACCCGTTTAATATCTTAGAAATATCCACCTCCTTCAATTCTCTCATTCGTTGAACTGCAAGCAAAGCCAGTTCTTCAGAAAAAGAAGAACTAAATGCTGCCTTATCCTGCATATCTGCAAAAATTGAATCAATACGCTTCAATCGCTCGTCATCCTTCATTTCTAACTTTTCATCTTCGATCACATCTGATAATTCCTGAATATTGTCAAGGCATGAGCTCAGCAAATTCTGAATGACCATCGAACAATACTCAAGTTCACCTTTTGAAAATACCTTCGTTTCCTTCGCACCTTTAAGTGTCTCTTTCGTTACTTTAATAATCCTTTCCTGCAGCACAACAATATCTTCCACTCTCGTATAAAATTTAATAGCTGAATTGACAGACCGCATGGAATGCAGGAACTCTCTATGCAAGTCAAGATCACCATCCTGTATATTGCTTACGGTCCTCAAACCTTTCTCTGCGATCTCGTAACCTTTCCTGGCATATTCACTATAAACTTTGAAAGCAGCGATCTGTTGCTGTAAATATTTCCTTTGTGTTTCCTTTTGATTGAACCACTCATCATGGTTTTGGCCATTCACCAGGTTGGCAAACAGGAGCAACATTATTTTTAATAATAACTTCATAGTCCGTACATTCTTTTTAAATACTCAATTTCGGCCCTGTCAGAAGCCCGCTGAAGTGATATAACTTTATTTTGATTGTTGAATTTTCGCAAGTCCATATAACCACCCTCAATATTTTCGCTGGCTAGACTAAGGAGCTCCATACGCTTTGCGTCACTCATTTGCGTGGTGAACGCTGTCACAACCAAAAATAATTGATCAAGATTTTTTAAGCTCTCATCCATCATCCCGGTGTAGACACTGAACATATACTTCAGTTCATCACTCGTAAAATTTTTATCTTGCCGGAATAGTGCCCATGCCTGTTTATATTCATTGACCATTGCTGCCTGGTTAGATATAACTTCCTTCACGCGGTGATAAAAAACAATACCTTCCTTTACCATCTTCAATTCCTGGAAATAATCATCGTACAATTTCCGTTGCTTTTCCACCCACTCGCTGATCTCAGTTAACTTTACCTTCGACATCGCGTTCTCAACTGTCTTTTGGGCGTTTTGCAGAATGACAACCTTACTCTGCATTCGTTGGATCTTCAGATCTACAGCTATAATTACTTTCTTGACGCCCTGTCTGATAATTTCAAGCACGGGAATCTGGGCCTTCGTATTCACGGAGATCAGCAGTCCTATCATTACAATGATCCTTTTCATAAATTCAACCTTTAATATTTACAAAACAGTTTTACTCCTCATTTCATCCACCATCGCAGTGATTCCCTTTTGCATATCCCCATTAGATCGGGCCGTATATTGCATCAATTTCACTTTTTCTTTTTCTTCAGTAGTATAAGCGAAGTATTCTTCAGGTGATACTTCCGTGCGATAAACTTTCGAAAGCATCCCTCCCAGGGAGATGAATACTTCCTTGTACCTTTTGCTTGGATCATTTGCTTTGTTGATGGATAGCACGAGTGCTTTTTCTTTTTCAGTAAGACCCAGCAACTCCTGTATCTGGTCAAACTTGTTTTGATATTTACTTTGATCCAGTAGTATCTTACAGTCGGAGTTGTTGATAATTGCCTGCTTTACTACCGGTGATGAAATAATATCTTCCACTTCCTGCGTCACTACAATTGCTTCACCAAAAAATTTCCTCACCGTCTTAAAAAGGTATTTGATATATTCGGCCATACCTTCTTTCGCAATTGCTTTCCATGCTTCTTCGATAAGAATAACTTTACGCAGGCCTTTTAATTTCCGCATCTTGGAAATAAACACTTCCATGATGATGATCGTGACAACCGGGAAAAGTATAGGATGATCTTTGATATTATCTAACTCGAAAACAATGAATCGTTCTTTCAGCATTTCAAGGTCTTTGGTTGCATTGAGTAGGTAATCAAACTCACCTCCCTTATAATAAGGTCGCAACACATAGAGAAAATTGGAAACATCGAAATCTTTCTCTTTTACCTTATCCTCCTTTAACACCTCTACAAAATCAGTCTGTAAGAATTCATAGAACGAATCAAAACAACGGAAGGCACAATCTTTCTCATAATAAAGCTGCAGAGCGTTGGAGAGTGCCACATATTCAGAGCGGTTAAAACTTTCATTATCTTTTTTCCATAAAGCAAGTAACAATGTTTTAATGCTTTCCTTTTTTTCGGTGTCCAGCACATCACCTTCACCGATATAAAACGGGTTAAAGCGGATCGGGTTTGATTCATCATAGGTGAAGTAATATCCATTTACCATCTGGCAAAGCCCTTTATAACTATGCCCCACGTCCACCAATACAATATGTGTTCCCTGTTCATAATAACTGCGGACCAAATGATTGGTGAAAAAACTTTTACCACTGCCCGATGGGCCAAGAATAAATTTATTTCGATTCGTAACTATACCTTTTTGCATTGGTTCATCGCTTATATCAACATGCACAGGTCTTCCGCTGAGGCGATCGCCGAGACGAATGCCACACGGTGATAATGAAGAACGATAGTTGGTTTCTAAATTCAGAAAACAACAAGCCTGTTCGGCGAACGAATCAAAGGAGTCATTCATCGGAAAATCGGCGGCGTTCCCTGGTATGCCTGCCCAGAATAGTTGCGGCGCTCCCGACAGCTCCTGCTTCGGTACGGCATCTATCTGGGACAAGGCTGATGATACCAGGTTTCGTACTTCCTTCAAACCATCCTTACTGTCAGTCCACACTAATACATTGAAATGAGCTTTCACCGGCAAGCGTTGCTGTGCGATAGCTTCGTTTAAAAAATCATTGGTAGCGTCGCGGCTGATGGTGTTTTCTCTGGAGTAAGCACTTAAAGAATGAAGTCGTAATCTTCTGCTTTCTAATTTTAATATCGTCTTTTGAGCATCTTCAATAAAGATGTATTGATTATAAATATGATTGCAGGGAAGCAATTGTCCCAGTGGTGATGCAAACCCTGTACTAAACTTCGTTTTATCAGTCGAATACTTATCATAGTTGATGCGCGAGCCGCAGTAAGCAGGGAGATCTGCTGCATCTGCAAGAGTAAATAACTGGCAATGATGAGGGCCAACTTGTATACCATCATCGAATTTTATATCATGCAAAAGAAAACTTTTTTCATTGGGCTGCAGGTTCAGGTATCGTTCCACTAACCCACAATATTTCTTATCACCGGTTAACTCAGCATCACCCAATCTTTTTAATTCAATGAAGCCACTGTCTTTTAGTATCCTCGCAAATTGACCTGCACTATCCAAAAAGTCTTGCAGAAGAGAAGGCTTTAAAGTTTGTTCAGGCACGATCGATCTCCGGAGTAAATTGGAAAATAAAGATGATCCCGATTTTCTGCCGGATGGTTTCTTCGTCAGCATGATATAACATTGATGATCGAGATAAGGGCGTTCATTAAAAAAACGCTCACTGCTTCTGGATAAAAAACTTGCACCTATGGCGCTGAAGTCTGCAGCCACTTTACTTTCAGTGAACCAATCCTGCTTATGAAAAATAGTATTGGCAGGAAGAACTTTAATTGCTCTGACCAAAGATTGATGCAATGCTTCATACTCCTGGTCGGATAATGTAAAAAGTTCAGGCAACTGCACTTCATAAACAAGAGTAACATCACCCTGCTTGGAAAGTATGCAGTCATGCTCAACACCAAAAATGGGTAATATATCGTCTATCTTTTTTTGCATAAACTTGTGAATACTTTTCTTGAATAAACCTTTACGTTTGATGGAATACTTCTTTTTGCCATCATCTTCATCATCCCGTGCTCACCATACTTTCGGCTGAGTTGATACACGTGCAGGAATAACCAGGTGCCGGCACTTACAATTAACAGTAGACAAATAAATGTATTGACACCGCATATATAAAGGATCGCAAACACGATCAGTAGTGCGAGCAGGCCAGCACCCAGCCACCAGATATATTGTGCTTTTAGTCCTTTGAACTCAATGGGCCGGTTGATTCCCTTATTGATAGAATACACACTAGTTGACATAGATGATTTTTTGAGAATATTTTTTGCTCGGTGACTGAAGTGTCAATTGATAAGTTCCGTTGGTCAGCCCATTCAATTCTATCTGCCGCACAAGGTCACCTCCGTTATGTTCGATCATTTTTTGTTTTACATGCAGTCCTTGTGAGGTAAGAATAAAAAAGATATAACGTCCGGGTTCTGCATTACGCAACCTCATTGTAACCTGGTCACTTGTCACCGGGTTTGGATATACTGAAAAACTTTCGGAACTAACAACCAAAGGCTTGCTGACATTGATCACCTTGCTATAAAAAAAGGAACCGTTAACTTCAATTGCCTTAATTCTATAATAAGTTTTATAAGCCAGAGAAGAAATAGAAAACCGGTAGTCTACTCTATTTCCATTATTTCCTGTAGCAGGCACAATACCCGAACTAAGAAACGCATTTCCATCAACAGAGCTTTCAATTTCGTAATGCAGGATATTTGATTCACTTAAGTTGGACCATGAGACCATCGTACTGTCGGAGCTAACGATCTCACCACTTACATTCGAGAATAATACCGGCAGCGGAATTTCAAAATTACCCCCACCTTGCGGAATCACTCCACGTATAACTAATTGTAGCGGACTTCCCATACACGAAAAATTGTAAAAATTATAGGGTGGACCAGGAAGAATTGGCCATTCAAAATTTACATTCCCCGGTAATGCAGCATATGGATGCGGAAATTGATAGTATGGAAGACAAACATTCGGTGCTGGGAAAGCTTCATAGGGATTACCTGTTCCATTATCAACATCCCAATAAGAAACAGTAATGAATCCGCAATCTAATTCATGGCCGTTAACAACATAATGTGTAGTGGCGCTTGGACCGCAATCAATATAATTTCCAACATAAGAATTATAATAAGACACAACCTTGGGTGCAGTCCATGGATAATTGGGATAGTTATTACCGCTTGAATCAAGTACACCTCCTATGAGACTTCCATATTGCAAGCCTTGTTTTTCGATCCAGATATCATAATTTGACAAACTAACCGGTGTATAGACACTCACCCCGGTAACTTCATAAAATGATAAGATCAAATGATTCTCACGTTTCGGAGGATTCGGGAAGTCATCAACCAATCTTGTTTCGGAGTACCTTGCCTTCACACCGATATACTGTGCAGAGCAATAACAATGAATAAAAATCAAAGAAAGAAAAAAGATAAATTTAGTTTTCATAAAATTTGATTTAAGGATTAAAGAATTAAACACCAAAAAAGGATCGGATGACAGTGGCAACGACTACAAGGAAAACACAGCTACCAAACCAGGCCGCAGCAACTTTACCGGTGTCAGGATCACCGCTGTTCCATTTGGAATAGACCTTCACTGCTCCGATGAGTCCGACTACTGCACCGACGGCATACATTAAATTGGTACCGGCGGCGAAATAACTTCTCACTTTCGTATTCGCTTCATTGATACCGGCATTACCATCCTGGCCGTTTACAATAACAGCGATGGTCAATAAGAGAAAGAAAACATTCAATTTTTTCATACTTTTTTTTCATTTATAGTTACTCCCCTTTAGGGGCTGGGGGTTTGGCGCTCCATCCTTCTATATCCACAGGGCACGTTGATCTTCCTCACTAAGAAGGATGGAGCATTTAGATTCACTTTCGCCTGCGATAAAAGCATTGATAACTTCCCGCATTCCTGGTTCTTCCCATTGCTGAAATTTTTTAAGCTTTAACTGTAAAGCATAGATCAGCTCATTTTTATTATGACGATCATCGAACAGGGGTTTGATCTCATCGATGATGTGTTGGGTGGTGCTGAGCATTTCATCAGGACTGTCTTCACCAGGAGGGTTCGCACTGCGAAAGAAGTTCGGGCTCGGCAAAAAAGAAATTTTCGCTTTAAAGAACACCAGCCAGACGAACAGGTAATAAATAACAGATGCAATAAGAAGTGCTAGGAAGTATTGATACCAGGTAACGGATGCTAACATAGTTTTCGGATTTGTTGTGGATACAAATCTCGGTTGCTATCTCGCGAAAAGCTGTATGGAATGAATAGTAACTGCTATGAAAAATAATTATTCTGAAAATAAAAATTGTATACAACTTAATTTCCTTTTCATCATTAACACACACATGTTCTTTAAACTATTTTTCGATAGAAGACGATCTATAATAGTGTAGACCAGATTTATTTCACAATTGATGTGGTGTGAACTTCAAAATAAATGCAACAGGATTAAAATAATTTTATCGATCACGACGACGAGACATAAGGAAACTGAAACCGACTCTAAAACTGACCGTTTGAATTTTAAACTCTGCGCCTGCCATATCATTTTCGTATTTCACTCCGAAATTAAAAGCATTACCAACCTCGCCTACTTCAAGGCTATAACCGGTTTCAAAAGCTGCAGCAAAGCCATCACCATATTGTCCTTCGGCTGCTCATTGATCATCCACTTGAACCAAACGTACATAACCGAATTGACGTTCTACATAAAAACCAATTCTTGATTCCTGGCTGAAAACATAGCGGTACCTTATCTAGATTGAAATAAATGCACTGGACATTTTATCACCATATGAATTATAGGGCTTGCCGGGAAAATATTCAAGGTTCAGTATTTCTATCATCAGGTTTTGAGTACCTGTTTCATTTAAAGGGTATTCATAATTACCAAATAGCCCAAAACCAATTTTATAATTTTTCGAATTCTAACGATTATTTTGGATACAGCTAACTGGGACTGAGCTGAAAAGGAAATAATAAAAATTAAATCCAAAAGAAATGTTTTTCTCATAGATCAATTTTGATGTTTGGCATTATCTGCTTTGTACTTCACTCCCGGGGTCTCGCATCTGCATTCCTTTTGCTTGTGTCTCCTTCTAAAATAAAATCTACTATCCGTATTGTTTCCAGTCTATCTGGCTAATTAGATAAAAGGAGAATATAATGTTTGTAAGAATAAATAAAACAGTCAGTTATGCAATCAGTGCCCCTAGTTTGTTTTTCCTTTCCGGCCATTTACCGAACTCTTGAACATATTCTTTCCAGTGGTCTCGGTGTACAAATACAAAGTACTTAATCAATGATAATACAACTACTACAGCGAAGCTTACTGTAGCTAAACGATTATCAGGAACTAAGTCTTTTTTCATAAAGACCTTATAGTAAACCATGCCTGATAACAGCACCCAAATTTCTAATATCAACAATGAAAAGATGGCTTTCCAATCACTCCACCATACAGAAGGTGCTCGTTCCCAAAACTGGTATTTGCTGTCCTTTGCATTAACAAGAAAAGGCTGTAATCCTTCTCTATTATTTTTCTTCATATTCTCTTTGATTGCCTGTGCTGTATGTTTCAAAAAATCACGTTGAACATCTTCTCTTTTTTTACCAGCCCTCAACTGCCAGATAATATAAATATGATTCGGTATAAGAACAAACGCATAAATAATTACCCGTTGGTCATTTACCAGGAACCGCATACTCTCTATTATAATATCCTTGTATTTATCGGGTAGCAATAATGGTTTCCATTCCAGGTTAGTAGCTGTAAAGAAATGAGCATACTCGGTAATGCTTTCACGCATAAATTAATAGTTTTAAAACCTGGCTATTGCAAATTAATAAAACTATTAACCTGTTTTATTGGTGGGCTATACATAGCCCTGCGCCTCACGCCAACAACGGCGTGAAAGAATATATTTTATACGCTCTTGATGATTTGATAAAATCCGCTAAGCTGCAAGCTCTGTAAAATACAAAAGCCCCTTAATTGGGGCTTTTGCTATAAACGACAATATAAGTTTCTCCATATTCTGTAAACCGCTCTACAATCATTTCTCTATCCGGGAATAAAAGATTGCAATTTACTTTCCAAGCTTTTATTAACACCTTGGTTAGTTCTTCAATTTGCAGTTCTTGCTGTTCCGTGCTGACTTGATTAATATGGAAGTAATCAGCCACATCATATAAGTTGCAAAACTTTTCAACTAAAGAAATATCCCCATTAAATTTATCATACCATTGATTAAATATCGTTTCATCATACCGAAAATCTATAATTATACACCCTTTCTTTTCAATAAATGTTGGAAAGAAAAACTTCGTAAATGCTAAAGCCGCATTGGTATCATAAAACTGATTGAGATATGAGCAAATTGTCCAATTCCCCTTATTCGCATTCTCCCATTCAGAATATTCATTAAGAACATTTAATTTAACATCAATTAATGTAGCCATAAATCGTTTTTAATTGCTTCCAGGCGGGGTTTCGGCTGGCATAGCTTTTTTAATTTTGTAACCATTGATAAACTTCTGTCCAGTATTCGGGTTTGTGTTATAATTGGGCACTTTCTGCGTAGCTCCGCCAACCCCATGTCGACTTCCTCCACTGCTAACTTGAACTTGCTTTTTAATAACCCCATTACTACCATATGTAGAATATTTAGTCGTCTTTCCAGCAGCATCAAATGCTTCTATTTTACTTGAATTAGGTATTCCTGTTGATTGTGGGGCATTCTTCGCCTTAGTAGACGAAGTAACTAAATTTGAAGGTTTAGACGCTGTACTTGTAACAGTGTTTATTTTTGAACTATTAGCCGCCGCACTAGCCCCGGCAGTCAATACAGTACTTACACCCGCATCTGCATAACCCGCTATTGTATTTGCTTTTTGTTCTGATACGCCTGCTACCTGCAAGCCTTTACTTATTCCCTGTTCTGTAAATGACTGCGTAGACTTACCTGTCCAAAGCTGTGTAAAACCAGAGGTTGCAACATCAGCTCCGTGAACGACTGCAGCACCTCCCGCAACTGCACCTATTCCTGTCCAGGATGTTGCCGCACCTCCTACAGCACCAACAACCATTTCAACAACACCACCAACTGCTTTTATTCCACCCCAAATTCTTGTTCCTAAACTTGGAGGGTCGTCTGGGCCACCGTCATCAGGTTCGTCACCTAATGGGTCGCTGTATGTAATTGGATTATCGTAATTAGATGCATAAGGAGACCATTGCTCCATACTTTCTATCTCTGGGTCAACCTGCCACCATCTTCCTGTTTGAGGGTCAAGTTCTCTGAAAAAAGCATCGTAAGTATTTAAATCAAAATCATTCTCAAATTCTATCCCGTTGTATTTTCTTTTATTTTCTAAACTGCCCGCTGCCTTAGAAGATATACCCGCCATCGTCAAGCCAAATGGATAATAATGAGTTTCCTCAAGTAAAGGTCCACGAATATGCGTTACCTGCAAATTATCAAAGAACACATCAATGTTTGGAGTCTCATTGCTTACATAAATATACAAATAACCGCTTTTATTGATCTCTAAATTTGTTCTGTTATGTGTGGTATACGCATTACTACTACCTACCTGCTCAAAACCCGAACTGCTGCTATAGTATTTAAACTGTTCATCCAGGCAAACCCAGTTTATAAATGCTTTTGGCTTGCTGCCGTCGTAAGATTGTGAGTTTATAAAACTTGTTGCAGCCGCACTGCTCAGGCCACCGCTTGTTAATTCTGCCGCTGTAGCATGTCCCGCACTTACTGGACCAATACCATTACTTAATGCAGCGATCAAATCATTTACCGGGCTCACTGGTGTACCGGGTGAACTGCCACTGTTCCACCAGCTGTTTACATTAAGGTTAAACTTATCACCCGCCATCACTTTTAATATAATCGCAGGGCCTATTTTATTTCCGCTTCCGTTTACTTTCGCTACTTTGACATTACCTGCGGGTGTATTTGAAGGATAACCACTACCTGTTGGAGCATCAATTCTTGTTGAAGATAAATTGCTATAATAGGTTTCTTCAACAGTTGCATTAGCAATTTCCATTGTCGCTGCGGGGTATGCATCGGTTTTTTGTTCTTCCGTCAATATCATTCTTACATTACCCAGATGGTCTTTCAGCATATAATCATAGGCAAAACCGGTTACAGCATTTGGATCAGCTGCATTATTAAACAATGACCTGATGCGGCCTTCTTCATGGCCTGTAAACTGCAGTTTGTATGTATAGGCAAGCGTTGAAAGATTTGCATTTGTATATGATTTACTTTCATACACAAATCCATCGATGTAACTGGTAGTGGTGGTAATATCAGTAGTATAGTTGGTGTTGTTCGACGTTATCGTTACGGCGGTTTCGGTTGTTGTCTTACTGAGTTTATTGCCTGATGCATCGTAGGTATAGTTTATAGTGCCTCTTATAGCACCACCTGTTGTTCTTACCGTAATAGTTTGCGGCAGGTTCAGGCAATTGTATACAATGCCGTCATTACTGCTGTTGCCAATGTCTTTATTGTAATCACGTACCATATTACCATTGGCATCATAAACATAGTCAGTTATACCGGCTATATTAGGTAATGTTTTAGTTGCATTTTGGGGGTGCAGTGTTGATGTGCGGAAATCGCCCAGCTTTGTTGTTGGAAGATTTTCTGCATCCACCACAGTTTTCAACCTGTTGCTGTTTGTATAATAATCATAGGTAAGGTTATCTATTATTCCTGTGGGTGCACCGATCTTCCAGCCATATTGTGTCATGGCTCTTATGTTGCCATTTGCATCATAAGCAGAAGTAGGTTCGGATCCATCGCCCATCAGCACATTATATTTCATAGTTGTGCTGTTCCAACTTGCATTTGCATCATCCTGTTCAAATACTCCTTTCAATATTCTGTTTGCTGCATCATAAGCAAAATCATACTTGCGTTTTACATCATCACCATCGCTTTTCCATATCATACCCGTGATATTGCCATTGAATAAACCACTGCCCTGGTAGTTGCGGCCGGATTGATTGGTTATTTTATCGTAGCCCAATTCAAATCCAAATTTTGTTGTTCCGCTTTGTCCCGTTGATGCCAGGTAACTACGGTTCATACCCAGCATCCAGCCACGGATATTATAGTCATAGCTAAGACTTTCAAGAGTGTTTGCCCCTAATGTTTTTTTGTTTAACTGGCCAAGTTTGTCGTATTCATTCTGTACAATTAATTGTTCGGGTTTAGTTACCGTTGCTCCATTTACAGTGCGGCTTATTGTTTTTCTTACATTTTTAACTCTGCCCAGATGATCATATTCCATTCTGGTAACCGCAATATGTTCTTGTGAAGGTGATGAACTTGTGTACTGCCTTTGTATGTTAACCAATGGCTGCCCGGACCAACTGTATTGTGTGGTTAACATATCCGTGCCTCCGGTTATGTTTTTACTTTGTACCTGTATCACTCTTCCTTTAGCATCGTAAAATGAAATAGAATATAGGTAAGTAGATGTACCGAGTACTTTTATTTTGCTGCCAGTCATCATTCCTTTTAACTGGTTTGATTTAACATTTGCCTGTGCATAAGGCCAGTCTACGTTTGATACGGATTGAAAATAGGTATCGTATCCCGTGTTGTAATTTGAACTGAACGGATCTCCGTTTGCGGCAAGCCAACTGTAATCATCATAAAATGTTTGTGATAAAATTTCCCATGTACCTGAAAGGGAAGGATAAGCAGTGCTGCTATAGGCAGCAGAGCGGTGATCAGCAGCACTCTGACTGTTATTCCATAAACCGGTTTCTTTCGGACGGTTGAGTTCATCATACAGGGTATACATCCATTTCACGGTACCTGTTCTCATATTTGCATCTTGTGTCAACACCAAACGATCTCTTGCGTCATATATCATATACACTTCATTTGCTCCAGGTACTTTTTTTATTGTCATCCTGTTTCGCTGGTCATATTCGTAACGGAAGCATTGTTCGGCCAGATAAGGGCTTAAATCCCAGTTAACAACCGGCTCATTCATAAGTTTTATAGCTTGTGGCTGAATGACACATCTAAGGTTATTCAAATCATCATAGATATAATAGGTGCAAAGCCATCCCGGATAGCCGCTGCCGGTACCGTCGTCCACTGTGGCCGTTAACTGTACCTTCTTAAGAATTACTTTCCCCTCCTTGTCTTTAAATTCTATTACCTGCTTTTGGTGTTCATCGACGGTTACATTTTTATATAACTCTCCGGCGGGGTATGTCCCGCTTATTGCATAGGTTCCAAAACTGCCGGATACATCTGTAACATTCCATTTTTTTACATCATCAGTTGCCGTATTTATCCAATATTTCATTTCTACGCCGCGGCTTGCTCCGGTCCAGCTATTACCGGGAGCCATAGTTTTTTCAACTCGGTTTAATGGCGATGCCTCATAGTTTGTCTGTCCGTAAAAAAAAGTTTCTCCCTGTGAACCATATTGCGATGTCATAAATGTTGCCTGTTGCTGAAATGGATCCATTTTAAACAATCCGTCAGCCGTGGTGGATACAGTGGGCAAATATTTAAATCGTTCCCTTCCAAACTGATCATACTCAACCATAATTACCATATCTTTTTTTGAACTGGTAATTGTTTCCAGCGAGCCCTCTTTTATAACCGTTTGCAATGGCCTGCCTAATCCATCTACATATGCTGTAGCTTGTTTTACATCCTGCAAAGACCTTGTCATAAGAGTATTGGGGTTTTGTTCAGGGGCAGTGGCCTCCCATGTACGTACATAGCTAACGGGTGTATTAACTAAGTAGTCTGCCGGAACAGGACGAGGTGTTTGTCCATATAATAATATATGCAGGTAAGTGCCTATCACCAGCAATACAATTTTCTTCAATAAATTATTTCTGTGCATTGCAAACAGTTAAAAGGTTCAGATAATTAGTTCATCAATTATTGTTTACCAGGTATCTTTTTTTCTGCAAATACAGACTGTATTGATTCGAAGTCAATACATTTCTGTACATTGAATCACGGCTATTTTCTACCCGTTGTATCATACGGCCCAATGAATCGGTGTTGGCGTATTGCTGGCGGGCCTGTGTTTTCAGGTCATACAATTGCAGGTTGATATTATAGATCTGTGTCTTCTTCTGTTGGCTAAGCCCCAGCGAGTCTTTCATCTTTTGTGCTATTTTATCAGCCAGTTCCATGGCAGTTGTAGTCTGACCATTTGCTTTGGCAACAGAGAGAAGAATAAAAATAATGATGTAAAAAAATGTATACTTCATAACTTATTTGTTTTATTTTAAGATTCACTAACACTACAATCCCATTGCTGATCATGAAGTTCAGTATAGTCTTGTGACCAGGCACCATCACTCCATTCCCAATGATAAGTGCAAACCCATTTATGAATTGACACATCAAAATAGTAGCCGGTAAAGATTTTCCAACCGGTTTGACAAACTCCGTTTACACAATGTTTATTCGGTGCCGTCCATTCGCAATTAGTGTAGGTGCATCCGGGAGGCGTACAAGTACCATTGGCATTTGCATAGGCTTGTCCATTGGCTGTAATATCCGCTTGCGCTTTTGCGTCTGCATCGGCCTGGCTGATGGTTGACATATAAATATTCACGGGCACGGTATAGGTTACTGTACTTCCAAGATATCCCGATGAGCAATTGTTGCGTGTAAAGCTTTGGCTTGCCGCTGCATTGTAATAAATATTGCAGGCTGTTGTTTGTCCAGAATAATTGTAACAGATTTTTTTGAGAATGTTGTTATCCTTATCCCTAATTAAGATAAGACGGTTAAAATTATCGTATTCGTAATAGATTGTCCTGCCATTAGGATCAGTTTCACTCGTAATGCCAATAAGTGATTTATAAGTGTAGGTAGTTACAAAACAGTTTGCAACTGTTCTAAGCTTATTTAGCTCCGTTCTCATATCACCATCAGTAGTGGCAGAATTATTTATTATCGAAAGATTAATACCGCTTTGATTTACTATGTCAGCATACGTTTTATTTAAAATTTTTGCGACCGGATACTTCTGTCCATACCCCCAGATATAAGATGTAACGATTCCGTCTTTTCCGGTTGCTTGCAGCATATTACCTCTATTATCATAGTCACTAATCATGGCCTCTGTTTCAAGAGAATTACCTAAATTCGACTTTTGAATTGTTGATGGCAGAATTAATGAATTATTATGCCAAGTTGAATAGTTAATTTTTGCCTTACTTAACTCTTTGCTTAAACTCGTATTTGTTTCCGTTTGTTCTAGAACAGAAGCCACCATATTTCGGATTACCATTTCATCGTAAACAGGTGTTCCGATAAAATCGAAAGAGTGCTTTAATGTCGAGGTAATAGTTTCCCCTTTAGAATTTTTTGAAATTATTTTAGTGGCAATCGAAGGGTATTGAGAATTTTCATAGAAATATTCCTTTGTAGTTACGACCTCAGTTAAGGTAACATAATCATAATATGCATTTGTAGTTTTTTTTATTCTTCGCCCCCCTGAATGATAATAACGATCTGCAAAATTAAAAACATTGCGTCCAATCATAGAAGTGATCTTATCATATGAGGAAATAATATGAGGACAATTTTGGTTGGTGGTGTTAATTTTACATTCAGGTGTTATCCATCGTTCCATTAAGAAATCCCTGATTGTTCCCAAAGAATAATCTTCATACTCATATACCTCTGATTGCCCGCCCGTACTTCCAACAATTTCTTTAGAAGTTAAATTTCCATATACCCAGGGCTTATAGTTATTTGCAAAAGTTTTATAGTACATTCTATTGGGAGGACTCGATGAATACATTCCTGCAGGGTAATTAATTTCTTCATACGTATAGGCGGGTTCATTATCGTATGTGTAAACTATTGATCCATTATTGTCAGATTCTGAAACCCATCCATATCCTATTGGGGATCCCTGAGGTGAATAATCGATGCTGGGATTTTCTGTCATTATTACTCTTCGTGCCCAAGGATTATTAAAATCCATCAAGGATGTATTAATACAATACTCTTCTGAGGGTGTTATTTCAGTAGCACCAGAGCCATAAGAATAATTCTTTTCGTAAGCAATTTCGTTGGCGGTAGTATAGTTAGTAATTTTCTTAATTCTTAACCCCCCTACAGGCACATTAGAAGAATTTTTATTTCCTTCATAATCGAAAACGGTATAACCACCAGTTGGATAAGTTATTTTATCCAGCACATACGTTTTTGTGTAATATTCAGAAGGAGTTTTTATAGCGTTGCCTCCTATATTAATGTAAAAAGGAGGACCGTATTCATCCCGGCTCATAAACCCGGAATACTGAGATATTCGGGATGTTTGTCCGTTGTCTCCATTGTAAAAACCCCAGTAATCCTTGGGCGTATTTAGCTGAAAAGGCGTTGGCTTTGCATCCTGAAAATTCTCTCTAAAATAATTGAAGGAATAGGTTTCATTTGTATTGTTAAGAGCATCAGTAACTGTGATAGATTGCAATTTAGAACTGGATAATGGATCAAAACCTGAATAGGCACTTGGGAATGGAGTAATGTTAAGAACGATTTTCTTTATTACTTGACTCGAACCATTTAATACCTCGATAGAATTTAACATCTTTGTACTTGCATCCAGATTAAACCGCACACTCCCTGACCGAAAAAATATTTGACTTATAAAAGAAGTGTAATTCTTCATCAAGTATGACTTAAGCTCAAGACTTTCACCCCATATCCTTGAGTTTGCAAAATTCTCACTAGTGTTACTCAAATTATCATCCCACCAATCATCAATTGAGTAAATATGATAGTATCGATTGATTACAAAATTTTGGCCCTGTTGATATGAAAAAGAAACGATATTATTTGGATCAATCGCCGATTTGATCGCATTTAAAGGGAATGCAGTTGCAGCATTTTTTGTAAAGCTGCTAACAGGATCCGAATATTCAGTAAATTCAATTCCTTCTGGGCCAAAACTGTATTCAAGACCCTTTTCATCTAAAATGTTATAGGCTACGCCTGAAAGCTTCAATGAACTTTTATCTAAAGCAAATGCGCCAGATTGCGCAAAAATATATTTTGCTGATTTTCCTAAAAAATTATAGTTCCAAATATCGTATTCATGATCATACATTATACCCTCATCCAACTCATCGAGGAGTAGTGCAACAGGTTCATCCGACCAGTTTAAATTTTGTGCAGGCTGTGCTGGAATCATAAACGACTTCGTTTCATCCGGAAATCCCTGGACAGTTCTTGTTAACATTCCGCCTACATTCAATGTCCATCCCAATCCTACAAATCCCGACACATCGTCCGATTTGCACCCTGATGCATGATAATTTAATGTTATAGGAACTTCAATATCTCCTTCACTAATCGTAAAGAGTGGAATTGAAATAGACGGTATCCCCGTAAAATTATTTACAGGATAGTCTCCATAGCGTTGAAACTGCATTGCAGTTGGAGATGGCAACATCACATTTGGAAGTTTTGTTTGAATTTGTGCTGAGATTGAATATCCCCAGACAATATAGAATCCAAAAATTGATATTTTCTTAAGCATTGTATCTTGAATTTTTTAAAAATTATATCCAACTCTAAAAACAAATGGATGCGTCCTCGGAACCTGCTGATAACTCAAAAAATCCCATAACAACTGAACCTTTGTTTTCTTAAATATTTTGCTTTTTACAGAAACTACTTTGCTCATTCCTATCAATCCACTTACCTGCCACGCAGAATAATTTTGTAATTGGTCGATTGATTTAAAAGCTTCTTTGTAATTCTGTTCATAACCTCCGCTGATCCAGAAGGAACCTTTTATTTTCCAATCAATAAAACTTCTGAGACCAACGCCCTGGCTGCTAATTTTCATATGATCCCATCCACTCCCCCATCCGAATTTGTAGGAAGCTCCAATCCCGATAATACTTTTATCATTCAGCTTATATCCAACTGAAAGACCGATATCACTGGTAACAGGGAAAAAATTTGTTGCTCTTTGTGTTTGAAAATTTGTACCGATCTCCATTCTTTTCCAGAAACTTTTTGTTTTCTGATCATTTGGTTTAAATCCTTCTGGCATAATATCCTCACTGTTGCCTCCACCCATCTGCATCACTTTATCCTTTAACTGCTGTATTTGCGATTGTGCCTGTTGTAAATTATTTTGAAACTGCTGTTGAGCATTCGGACCACCTGCAGATATTTGTTGTTGGATCAGGTTGTTTACAGAAGCCCTTGTTTGCAATCCGGCAAGGCTCGCAACATAGTTGGGGTCGGTTGGATCACCAGGCATGCGGAATAGTGAAGCAAGCATGCTATTCTTCGCCATAAAATCTTTGAACACCTTTGTTTTACTTAGTAGCTCTATAGCTTTTTGTTCAATCTTCTTCGGGTCATTGAGTATTTCTTTATACTCTTTAACTTGTGCTGAATAATAATAAACTTGTTTATTGATTTGTTTCAGTTCTTTGACGAATCCAAATTTGCTAAGCTGTTCTTTTAAAAATTGTCGTCTCTCTTTTAAAAACTGTTTTATTTCCTCGGCTTTCTGTAATTGGTTTTCCAGCCCTTTAACTTTACTTAAAGCTTCATCCAATTTTTCTTTTCCCTCTTTGATATTTGAGATCAGTTCAGGATTTTGTTGAATGAATTTTAGAGAGGTAGCAAGCGTATCGAGAGAAGGAATATAATTTCTATAAGCAGGGTTCTTTAATTTCTCCTGTAGCGCTTTATACTTTTCATCTGACTTGGCGAAAATTTCTTTTGCTGCTGATGAATCAATTTTTGAGAGCTTCTTCATCATCTTGGCTTCCTGCTTCTGTAATTTTTCTAATGCCTTTTGCGATTTCTTATCCAACTGTTCTTCGATCGCCGCTGATTTAGCTGAAACTTTTTCAAGATATTTTGCAGGTACTTTAATTGAAGAGTCTAAAACCTGTCCGTAGGTGGTTTGGTAACCTACAGTAGTTAAAAGGCAAAGCAATATAGTTACAACAGGTTTTATCATCATAAAACTTATGAAATAGTTATACTGTGACTCTTCAGTTCATTAAATTAATTGTATTATCTACATCTATCTGTACTAGTACCATCTTATCCCTTTCGATCAAAAAAAAGAAAACTGTTTAGTTCACTGCATGCGCTAAACAGTTTTCTAAAATAGAATAGACAGTTAGTACGGATCAAATGCTTTCATGTCAAAATTATTTGAAGCGATGATCGCAAAAAAGCGACATTCAACAACTGGTTGATTATAGCGAGAAGTGGTTGAAAGCATTCATGTAACGAATTCCAGAAGTTGTGATAAAAACCAGGAGGATAAGATAAGAAAGCGCAAATTTTATATAAACTCTAACTTTAATTAATGGCGAACTCGGGCAACAAATAGCTATGATCAGAACTACTAATTTGTTGTAAGCCAGGAAAGAAAATCTACCTTCTTTCTGCGACTGACCGGAATACGGTGATGCTGATTGATAACAATTTCTCCTCCTTCCCCACGTATATAATTTCGAATATATTGGCGGTTAATAATATAGGAATGATGCACTCGGAAAAAATCATAATCCTGCAACAAATTCTCATATTCGCCAAGGTTCAGAGATGAACATATTGTTTCTCCATTTTCATGACCAATAAAAGTATAGTCCTTCTGCGCCTCGCAATACATTATTTGGTCAACGTGGAGAAGGCGATATCCATTTAGCACAGGAATAGCAACGTGCTTAGATTTCTGCCGCGGATTTTTAAGGTTCTCAAACATCGAATTAAAATGCGATTCGTTTTCTAAATTAATGACCCTCTTTGCCTTTTCTACAGCTTTTTGCAGATCCTCTACCGCTACTGGTTTTAAGAGATAATCGATCGCAGAGAATTTGATTGCCTGTATTGCATGTTGATCAAATCCCGTGACAAAAATTACCTTGAAGGGGCAATTGGTGAACTTGCTTAGTAGATCAAAGCCAGTGGCGTTTCCCATATCTATATCAAGAAAAATAAGTTGGGGTTTAAGAGTAAGAATGTCGTCAAAGGCTTTTTCAACATTGTCACTTTCTCCTACGAGTTCAATATCCTCAGCGCAGTATTTGGTCAAAAGGATTTTCAAATTCTCTCTTGCTCTTCGCTCGTCGTCGACAATTATGGTTTTCAACATAGAATATTATTATACAAAATATATAGAGGAACTGTTGTAGCGGATTACACCGGGTAGCAAACCATCTTTAACGAAGAAATTTCTTACAGGCTCAAATTGTGTTGAGGAAACCGTTCGAAGTAAAGGTAAAAGCAAGAATTTGAGAGACGCACTGACCACAGATAAATCACTTTAACTAATTCAATAAAAACTGGCGGCAAATATATTATCAGGCTGGCTAATAGTTACAATTCTGTAAATCTGAAATGTCAAAACGCCAAATTCTTGCCCTGTGATAAGAAAACAGAGATGTAGAATTAAATCGTAGGATTCTATTTCGAAGATGGATGCCCAAAACTTGCCAAATTGTAACTATTGAAGATCAATCAGGTTGCGTAAATATTGTGATATTTGAAAATCTGTTTCACCAGTACCGTAAAGAAATTCTGAATGCAACGGTACTAATGGTAGAGGGAAGGTTACAGGTCGAAGAAGAAGTAATTCATGTAATTGCAACGATATGTTATGTTGTATCAAAATTATTACGTTCATTTACAAGATAAGGTGAGCAACATTCTCTTTTAACCCTTTCCCTTGCTGACAAGAAACCATATCCCCCTACCTGATAAAAATAAAAAAGATTCAGGTTCCTTATGTTATATGTATAGCCATTACCATTAGTTACTCTTACTAAAAAAAGTTCAATAAGAAAGAATCAGATAATTATTATGCGCGAAGACTTTCGTACTATCAGATCAATGAATTTATGAGATTTTTGTGAACTCAAATACATAATTTAATAAGGTTGTGTCGTGATCGGATATACTGAAAACGTTAATATCAACGTTGCTTTTTATGCAAAACTGTATATTTAAACATCCCATAGTCGAATAACCAACCACCATAATTTCTCCTGATGATTAGAATCGTTATGAGTCTCTCCTTTCTCTGCCTTGCTTCCACTCTCTCATATACTCAATATGAGCCTGTACGAAATTTTTCGGTGAAAGATGGATTACCCTCCAGCGTTGTGTATGATTGTTTACAGGATAAACAGGGTTTTATATGGTTTGCTACTGCCGCAGGGCTCGCAAGATTTGATGGATCAAATTTTAAAATTTTTACAACAGAAAACGGTCTCACTAATAACGAAATACTGCAAATAGGACTAGATAAGGATGGTAGCATCTGGATCTTTCCCTTTGGAGCAACAACTTGTATTTATGATCCTGTTACCCAGAAGCTTTATAACGAAAATAATTATGCTGAACTTAAGAAAGTTAAGGACTTATTTGTGCAGCTTCTTGTCCGAAATTCGGCTGCCGGGCTTATCGGGTATACAGTCCGGGAAACATTCTTCTTTGAAAATAAAAAAGTCAGGAAATCAGAAGTAGGGGAAAGTAAAGATGTGTGGTTGATCAATAAAGATAGCATCCTTTTTTTTCATAAAGGGGAAGAAACCTTTTTATTTACGAACGGAAAAAGAATGCCTGTGAATTTTCCGGGTGCTGAAGTAAACACTGTTTTTTCACGCTCTCCGGATTGGGGTCGATGGAAAATATTTATTGACTCGACTTTAACCAGGCTTAACCTTTATGAGTATACAAATGATGGACAGATACGACACAGAGCTTTTTTTAAAAGTAATTTTCTGATTAATAGCGTAAACAAATACGGTAACAAAATTTATATATCTACAATGAACGGTATTTATGTAACGGACACCTTACTGCGGCAACTGAATTATTCCTTTCAAGGGAAAAATATCAGTAGGGCTTTTGTCGATAAAAGCGGCAATGAATGGCTTTGTTCACTATCTGGCGAGGGTGTTTATATGCGTTTAAAGAATGAAGTTAAACAGTATGATATTACTTCCGGGCTACTTAATGACAATGTAACTTCCGTAAAGATGACGCTGAATAACCTATTGATCTGTGGCGACGGTAATGGTCATGTTTATACGATCGATCCTGCAAAGAATAATATCCGCCCTTCCGTTCTGGAAAAGTTCCCGGAAGCTATCCGTGGAATAGAATTATTTAATAAGTCGATCATTGCTTATTCAAGTTATAAACTGATGGTTAATGAAAAGGTTCTTCCTGATCATGTTGGCGCTATTAAATCAGCAATTCCAGATTCGAACGGAAATCTATTAATTGGATCACACCAAAAGCTTGAGCTTTATGATATATCCAGTGGCCAGACTGAAATTATTAAAGGTGATCCCCGGTTCGTAACGCTTTGCTATTCCCAGGGAGATTTGTACTATGGTAATAATAAGGGGCTTTTCAAAATCGAATCGATTAAGCCCTATGTTGAAGTGCCCATTAAAGATAGTTTGAATGTGTTAAGCAAGCCAATTAATCATTTGGCTTCAACACCGGATGGAATCTTATGGGTTGCGACAAATAATGACGGTGTCCTTGCTTTAAGAAATGATAAAATACTGGGGCATTTCACTATTTCTTCCAGGTCCTCATTAACAAGCAACATCTGCAAAAAAATTTTTGTAGATGAAAAAAAAGGATTGATTTGGACAGCTACCAATAAAGGTGTTAACAGGATAAGATACTCCCTTTCAGCAAGGTCTCTCAGCGCAACAATTACTGCAATTACTTCTTCGGAAGGATTAAATGACGATGACGTGAACGACATCTGTGTGAAAAATGGAAAAGTATATGCCGCTACGATAAAAGGCATATGTGTTTTTAATACAGATCTCATCAAAACAGAAGTGCCGGTAGTTATCACAGACATTTTTATAAAGAATTATTCTTCTCCGGATACCAGTAATTTTCTTAAGCCGGATTATGTTTTGAATTACACACAAAACAATATTTCAATAAACTTTGCAGGAATTTGTTATACGTGTAATAAGAAGATCGATTACCAATATCGCTTGATAAACAATGACGATGACACTTCATGGAAAACTATAAATGCTAATACGGTTGAGTTTGTTGGATTGCAACCAGGAGATTATACTTTTCAGGTACATACCGATTCTGCCAATGTAAAGGAAATCAGGTTTCACATCCGAAAAGCATTCTGGCAAACAAACTTTTTTTACTTTTTGATAGCGTTAAGTATAGCAGCGTTGTTTATTTTATCCGTAAAATATATTGTCCACCAGGTAAAGAAAAGGGAACTTGAAAAGACAGCAGTCAATAAAAAGTTTGCTGAGCTTGAGTTTCAGGCCTTGCAGGCCCAGATGAACCCGCATTTCCTTTTTAATTCAATGAACTCCCTCCAGAATTTTATACTAAAAAATGAATCCGAAAATGCGAGTGAATACCTTGCGGATTTTGCCCGCCTTATGCGACTATTCCTGGAGGCGTCGAGGGAGAAGTATATTGAATTAGCTACGGAGATCGAATTGTTGGAAAAGTATATTATACTCGAGCTGGTCCGTCTTAAACATCCGTTTGCTTACCGGATCATGGTAGAGCCGGGTATTGAGATGGACAAAAAGATCCCCTCTGTAATTATCCAGCCCTTTATCGAAAATGCCATCCTTCATGGACTTCGGTACAGGGATGATAACAACGGCCTCCTCAATATTTTGTTTACGATGAAAGGAAGCGTGCTCCAATGCCAAATAGAGGATAATGGTATAGGACGTTCTGAAGCCGAAAAGATCAATGCAGCAAAGGTTGCAAAATATAAGTCCCAGGGTTTAAAGTTGATCGACGAAAAAATAAGAACCTTAAAAGAGGCCAACAATGTGGACATACGCATTTTAATAAAAGATAATTTCAATGAAAATGGATCTCCATCTGGAACAACAGTGACTATCAACTTTAACCAAACAGCTTAAACACATGCTGAGAACTATTCTTATTGACGACGAGGCAAAAGCCCGTGAAAATCTCAGGATACTTTTAACCAGGTATTGCAAAGATGATATTGAATTGATCGAAGAATGCGATACAATTGAAAAAGCGTATACGAGTGTCAATGAGTTAAGACCACATCTTATTTTTCTCGATATAGAAATGGGGCGGGCGTCTGGTTTTGATTTGCTTAACCGGTTCAAACAATATCCATTTAAGGTGGTATTTATTACCGCATTTGATCAATACGCGATCAAAGCTATCAGATTTTCAGCGCTGGATTATTTACTCAAACCAGTATCTGTTACTGATCTGCGAAACGCAGTAAGCAAGGTAAAAAAATCGATCCATTCGGAAAGGGAATTACATTTCGAAACCCTTTTAAATTTTATCAATAACCCTCAAAGGAAATCGAATCGTATAGCGATCCCAGTTCAAAATGGTTATCACCTGATCCCGGTGGACCAGATCATGTATTGCGAGGCACATAAGGAGTATACCTATATTAATCTTTTCAAAAAAGAAACCATTTGTTCATCCTTGAATCTTGGAGAGTATGAAGAATTGCTGGAGGGCTATGACTTTTTCAGGGTTCATCATTCTTATTTAGTCAATCGCCAGTACATTCAAAACTATATACGGGGAGAGGGTGGGGAGATCGTTATCAACCACCAACAACGCATCCCGATAAGCCGAAGAAAAAAAGAAGATTTTTTGCGCTGGTTAAAACAATAAACCTCCTGGATGGGTGTTACCACTTATTATGTTATCCTGCCAGTTATTAAATATGGCTTCCATTTCTTTATTCTGTTAATAATTTCATTGGAGAGAGACTCAAACTCCATTAACCTTGACCTTATCCTTAAGAATTAAATCTTTATTCGTCAAAAACGAAAATGCAAGGCTTTTCACTCTATCGTTGAAAAATTAAATACCAATTGTGCTAATGATTCCTAACGACTACTGTCGCTATGAGATTTGTTTCGCATCTTCCGATCATGTTCAAAAAAAATGATCAGCGCATCATTTCAGTTTGATCGTTCGAAAAAAGTGAAGCAATAGAGAGGTCGTCCTTTCGAAAATGATTATTGACAAAGCGCCGAATAACTATGAGGCTCTCATTAGTTAATATTTTAAATGATCGTCAAACATGAACTATGCGAAGTGAAAAGAAATTATTTCCTGGTCATTCACAACTTTCAGCATTCACACTTACTGAAGTACTTGTTGTACTTATTATCATCGGGATACTAATTCTGCTGGCGCTCCCCAGTTTAATGCCGCTGATCACAAAAGCAAAGAGTACAGAGGCAAAGATCCAATTGCAACATCTTTATACGCTGGAAAAAACATTCTTCTTTGAAAATTCAAAATATTCCATTGATCTCTCGGAAGTCGCTTTTGAGCAGCAACCATTGACTTCTAATGGCGGGCAGGCGAATTATAAAATTGAAATAACTGAAGCTTCCGGAAATAGTTTTAAAGCCAGGGCAACGGCCGTAGTAGATTTTGATGGAGATGGCAATTATAATATTTGGGAAATAGATCACAATAAAAACTTAAAAGAAACAACAAAGGATTAGAAATGCAGTTTGTTGGTTTGTTCATATTGGGCGTTTCAGCCACGGTATTAATTTACCAGGACCTCAGATCAAGGTTGATTAGCTGGATTATGTTTCCATTGATCCTGGTGGCAGGAATTATGTATTCGTTGGACAACGCTTCTTTTTCTATAAGAGGATTTTTGAAAAACACGTCTTTCAACCTGTTATTTCTCATTACACAGTTTATTATTTTGAAGACCGTATTTTTTTTAAGGACGGGAAATAGAAATGCAATTGCCGATCGACTTATCGGCTGGGGGGATATTCTATTTTTGATCTGTTGCTGCGTGTTTTTTTCCCCGATCAATTTTATCCTGTTCTATTGTCTAAGTCTCATATTTATTCTTTTTGTTCATTTGATAGTAAGGTATTGGAGCAAAAAGTACCGCAGTGCTAATACTGTTCCGATGGCCGGTCTGCAGGCATTATTTCTTTTTACCTATATAATATTCGGTGAGCTATTAAATATTAGTTTATCAATTGATACCTGGATACTGAAATACCTGATCGACTCATGAGCAATAAACAAAATCTAAGTCCCAAAGTGCTATCCTATCTTACCAGTAAACAAGCCTGGTATTATAAGGTACTGCCTTTTGATGTCGCAAATGGGAGCTTGTATTTTTATAGCGTCGAGGTCGAAAATAGCGTATTACTTGAAAACGAACTTGAGCTAATAACAGGTAAAAAGGCTATCCTCAACAACGTGACGCCAGAGAAATTAGCAGAATTGTTACATTACTATTATCCGAATGAAAATTCGGATATGAGGAAGCAGGACAATTATTTTAATGGTAATCCTGACATATTCCTACCGTTGCTGATAAAGGAAGCCAGGAATCTTAAGAGCAGCGATATACATATTGAAGCATTTGAGGAGTTCTGCAGGGCGAGAATAAGAATTGATGGAATGCTGGTACGCAGGTACCTGCTTGACAGGAAACAATATCCTTCTTTTATCAATAGGATAAAGATCATTGCCAATCTTGATATCGCTGAAAAACGGCTGCCACAGGATGGAAGGATCTTATTTGAAGTTGACGGTGTTAAGTTTGATATACGGGTTTCAGTACTACCTACATTGCATGGTGAGAAGATCGTTTTGCGTTTATTGAATAATGATGCTACAGATATCAATATAGATTCACTGGGGTTCTCAGAATTTGATCTCAAAAATTATCTTGAAGGGATAAAAAAACCTAATGGCATACTGCTTATCAGCGGGCCGACCGGATCCGGAAAAACAACAACACTTTATGCAACCCTTAAACTATTAAATCAGGAATCAAGAAATATTCTCACCATTGAGGACCCGGTTGAATACACACTTGAAGGGATCAACCAGGTGCAACTTAAAGAATCCATTGGGTTGAATTTTACCGCCGCCTTGAGGACTTTTCTAAGGCAGGATCCCGATATCATTATGTTAGGTGAGATCAGGGATGGAGAAACTGCGAATATGGCGATACGGGCCGCATTGACAGGACATCTTGTTCTCTCAACTATCCATACGAATTCAGCCTGGGGGATCGTATCCAGGTTAATTGATATGGGAATTGCGCCGTATCTGTTAGCCAATACATTGAATACGGCCGTAGCTCAGCGATTGATTCGTTTGTTGTGTCGGCATTGCAAAATAAAAATGCCGTTGAATAATTCAATATATCCAAGAAAATTCAAACCCTTCCGTTCGGTAGAGTTTCATTACACGGCAAAGGGATGTGCTGAATGTTTTGGAACAGGTTATAAAGGAAGAAAAGCGGTGTACGAAGTCATTCAGATCGATGAAGAGTTTTCTGAGCAGATCAAGAGCAGTAACTATAATGTTACAGCCAAGATCAGGGAAAAAGGAATAAAGTCACTTACTGAAAATGCATTTGAGCTATTTGAAACTGGCGAGACAAGCCTGGATGAAATATATTCTTTATTAATAAATTAAAAGGCCAACAGTGAGAAAAACTTATTTACGCTTGATATTGGGATTGCTGTCATTGTTGGTGATAGGATCTGTCTATTCACAAAAAGACCGGATAGTTGAAATTGAGCAGCATCTCAAAACATTATCAGAAAATGTAGCCGGTCTAAACCAAAAAGTTGAGGTGTCAATATCCAATGGAGCGTTGCATGAATTCTTAAAAGGGCTTGCTGTTGCGCATAATCTGAATTTCAATATTGCCCCGGATATCAATAAGCGCATCACGGCATTTTTCTCCAATGAAAGAATGGAAACTGTTCTGGTATATCTTGCCCGGCAATATGATCTCGATTATTCATTTACCGGGAATATCATTTCCATCTCAAATTATATTGATCCAAATTCAATTAGCCGTTCAGGGCCAAAAGAAATAAGCATCCTTTTTACCCCGGGGACACAAACATTTACAATGGATCTTAAAGATGATTCATTGGTAACTGTTGCAAAAAAGATCACTCAATACTCGGGGCGAAATATAATGGTGTTGCCAGAATTGTATCCGAAAAGGATATCGGGTTATGTGCAGGATATGACAGCACAGAACGCAATTGAAAAACTGGCGATCGCCAATTTATTTAAAGTCACTAAAACAAATGATAATTCCTTTTTACTGGAAGCGTTGAAACCCGATGAAGAAATAGTTGCAAAATCAATGATTGATCCAAATTCAGATTTTGCAATAAGAAAAGTAAACAGGAATTCGGGACAATCTTCATCGGGCACCTATAACATTTCACTTGATTCCGCCGGTAAAAAACAAATAACACTTAACATCGTCAACTTGCCGATAAAAGATGTAATTAAAAATATTGCCGAACAAGCTTCCATAAACTACTTTGTCTATTCAGATCTGCTGGGCAATGCTACTGCTACGGTCTATAAACTGGAATTCGATAAAGTTCTAAACTACATTTTACAGGGCACCAAATACACCTTTAATGTAAATAATGGTGTCTATATGATCGGGGACAGAAAAGATGAAGGGCTAAGAGCTCATAAATTAATACAGCTAAAATATCGTTCAGTTGATTCATTACTTCCCGCCATTCCCCAGGAATTGCGGCAAAATGTAGAGATCCAGGAATTCAAAGAATTAAACAGCTTTCTACTTAGCGGATCACAACCACAAATAAAGGAAATAGAAAATTTCGTAACGGAACTGGATAAAACGGTTCCGATGGTATTGATCGAGGTCATTCTCATGGATGTTAAGAAAAGTAAATCCATTCAAACAGGCATTACTATGGGAATATCAGATTCAGTAAAAACGGGAGGAACATTATTAGGAGGCCCCGGAACAGATTTCACGTTTGGATCAAATGATATAAACCGTTTTATTGATCAGATAGGGTTGAATAATGTATTCAATATTGGCAGAGTCACTCCAAATTTTTATGTCTCATTGAAGGCACTTGAGAATAATAGTAATGTGGAACTCCGCCAGACTCCGAAACTATCGGCATTAAATGGCCATACAGCTAACCTAAGTATTGGAAGTACCCGTTACTATTCTGTCCGAACACAAAATGTTATCGGTTCCTTAACTCCACAAACGGTAGTAACAGAGCAATACATACCAGTCGAAGCAAGTCTTGCAATAGACATTGAGCCTTTTGTATCCGGTGACCAGCAGATTACATTAAACATCAATATTGATATTTCTGATTTTCTGTTCAATACACCGATAAATGTTCCTCCTCCCTCTGCAAGTAGTAAGTTCAGATCGATCATCAGGGTAAAAAATGAAGAAATGATTGTATTAGGGGGTATTGAAAGAACCGAAAAGAGTGAAGAAGGGTCAGGAACGCCTTTTTTGTCAAGAATACCTCTTATCAAATGGCTTTTTAGTAGTCGCACCAAAGTAGATAGCAAAACGGTTTCTGTAGTATTTATAAAACCGACAATAATAAATTGATTTATGTGGCGGAAGGCTGAACAAAAAATACTTCAAATAAAAAAAGCCGCCGGGGTAGAGATCATCTTTCTCGAAGGTGATAAATATTATATTAATATAAATCAAACAATTTCCAGGAATAATGCGATCATCAATGAGAAAGAAATTCACTCACTCGAAAGAATTGAGCAAATCGAAGGGCAGATTGCAAAAGATATTCCTTTATCCATTGTACTGAATGGAAAGGGAATACTCTTAAAAAAAATTGTGGGCCCTGCTTCGAATGGGTTATTGCAATCCGTAATACCGAATGCCAATCCCGATGATTTTTATTATGATCTTCTGGAAGGTGAAAACAACAATTTTATTGGAATAGCCCGGAGAGAAACCATCAATAGTATCATCACAGAATTGAAACAAATGGGATACAAAATAATATCTGTTTCGCTAGGGCTTTCTGTATTACCCAATATCCTGCCTTTCATTAAACAGGGAATGAAGAATGAACTTGAATCGGATTCCTTATTGATACAAATTGACAATAACGAGATCACTTCATTCAGCGTAAAGGACAGGGTTAATAACAATAAATACCAACCCCGTGAATACCTTGTGGCTAATCAATATGTAAAGCCTGCGAATATTTTATCATTCGCAGCCGCCGCAGGACTTTTTGCTGACGACATCAGGTCAGCAAACCCAATGAATGCGGCGTTGCTGAATGAAGAAAGGAAAGAATATCGTTCCTACAGGTTATTCAGGTTTGCAGTCATAGGTTTTCTGACATCGCTTTTCGCTTTATTGCTGATTAATTTTTTTATATACAATCATTATTTCATTAAGAACAGGGATCTCCAGACTTCCAGTACATTTTTATCAGAACAAAACCAATCATTTCAGCAATTGAGTAAAGATGTTAAGAGAAAGGAAAAATTCTTAAACCAGGTCGGCTGGACCAGTATGAGCCGAACCAGTTTTTATGCCGACAGGATCGCAGGGCTGGCTCCTCCGGAACTAATGTTTACCAATTTGCAGATTTATCCGGCCAGGAGTAATTTCTTATCTGATGCAGCAGGTAATATTTTTAAAAAAGATACGATTGCTCTAAATGGAATTTGTGGCAACCCGGTCGACCTTAGCTTATTCGTGAATAACCTGAAAATTCTTGCAGATTTTAAAACCGTAACAATTAAAAGTTATCAATACCGTAGTGAAATTGAAAGTGGTTCTTTTCAAATGGAACTTATAACCCAGTGATCAAAAAACTTACATACCAGCAAAAATTAAAATTTTCAGGATTCTTTGCAATTCTGCTTTTAATTATTTGTTATAAGCTTTCATTTTCAAGAACGATCGAACAGTATAGAACCTTCAGGCAATACCAGCGGACTTTTTTGGCAAACAATCAGGATCTCAATGCTCTGCACTTACTAAAAGCAAAAAATAACTACTTACAGCAGATTCTCAACCGTTTTATTCTTGACACAGCAGATCAAACCCGGAATCTCCTTACTATAACAGGAGAGTTTTGTGATGAAAATGATCTCCGGATTGAGGAATATAAACCCTATCCGGTAGTACAAAGGGATTCTCTTAGCATACTTATGAGAAGTGTAACGCTAAGTGGCAAATTCACTTCCTGTCTTAAACTGATTTACTTCCTCGAAACAAGATCGGATGCTGGTAGGGTCGGCTCTGTTCAGTTTAAAAGTATTGCACTCCCTTCGAGATCTGAAACCTCGCTTACGTGTACAATTTTTATTCAAAACCTAATGACAGAACAAAATGAAAAAAAATAATTTTCTGATTTTGTTGGCATTAATTTTTTTTAGCTGTGTGGCAGCGTATGAAATAGATATATCCCGGAGGAAAGTCGTCCTGCTTGCACCGGTCAACAATCTGAGTACAACTGAACCAATGCATACTTTTTACTGGGCCCTGGTCGACGGTGCAGGTCAATATCAATTGCAGATAGTTTCGCCCAGGTTTGATTCAATTGTGCGCCTGGTGGTCGATACTACATTGGATAGAAATACTTTCCCGATCGTTTTAGCCATCGGAACTTATCAATGGCGGGTAAGAGCAAAGAACAGTGCTTATAATTCTGAATTTAGTGATGTCTGGAATCTCATAATTCAATAACGGGTTAATGAATCCCAAAAAAATACGATATTATCTTTTAGCAGGAGTTCTGACAATATGGGGCCTGATCATCTTCAGGATCGTAAAAGGATTAGATCAGGATGCTGCCATGCCGCCTGTGAAAAAAATAATTGCAAAACTCAAACTTGACGATCCACAGGACAGCTTTACTTTATTTGCCAATTATCCTGACCCATTCATAAAAGCAAATGATGATAATGGAAGATCAGGGGCAAACGCTGAGATCCCATTTCAAAATAACCCTGTTACTAATATTAGACCTGTACTTGAAAAACCTCGATACGATTTCAGCACGGTGGTTTACAGGGGCATGATCAATAACCAGGTAACAAAAAAGAAAATTGCCTTTATTTCGGTGGCAGGTAAAGATTATACTGTCAAAGAAGGTGATATAATTGAATCGCTAAAGATCAGGAAGATAACTGGCACACAAATAATAGTTTTTGCAGAGGGAAAATCATCTTCTATTATGCTGAAAAAATAATAAGTTTTGTATATTACTTCAAAGATTTTCCAGGCAAAATGAACCTGAAAATACCATTTACTATACTGCTTTTAATATTAAATCTTTATTCCATTTCACAACAATGGAATAACTGGTATTTTGGCGCGAGGGCAGGTATTACCTTTAATTCCGGCAGCCCTGTTGTGATAACCAATAGTTTTATGAATGCTAGTGAAGGCTGTGCCACGGTGAGCAATAGTGCAGGTAGCATTCTTTTCTATACGGATGGAATAAAAGTCTGGGACCGGACAAATAATTTCATGCCTAATGGAACGAATTTGTTTGGGCATGGTTCGACAACCCATGCAGCCATCGTTGTCCCGAAACCAAGAGATACGAATCGTTATTATGTTTTTACAGCTGATGCTGCTGATCATGATTTTACAAATGGATATCGTTATTCAGAAGTAGATATGACATTGAATGGTGGTCTGGGAGATGTAACGGCAAACAGGAATGTACTTCTCTACACCCCATGCACTGAAAAACTGGCTGCTGTAAGACATCCCAACGGAATTGACTATTGGGTCATTACCAAAGAATGGAATAATAATCGTTACCGGGTGTATAAGATTGATTGTGGCGGGATCAATACAACACCTATAATTTCAGATGTGGGTGTGATCCATGGGGGTACAACACAACCATATTTTGGTGGTATTGGCACGATCAAAGTATCACCTGACGGAAGAAAAATAGCTGCGGCCATAACAGGAGGACCTGGTTGTGGTGTACAAATATTGGATTTTAATACAGCTACGGGACAGCTCTCCAACCCGGTATTCCTGACTGGTTATTTTGAGCCGGCCCTGCGTCCTTATGGTGTTGAGTTTTCACCCAATTCCTCTCTGCTATATGTCAGTTCAGGTAACAATAAAGATGTATTTCAATATGACCTGTCATCCAATAATGAGACCACCATCAATGCATCGAAGTATACAACCATCACCAATGACTTTCACAATGCCATGCAACTCGGCCCCGATAATAAGATTTATGTCACAGATTTTTTTTCGGATCATTTGAGTGTTATTAATAACCCCGATGTTTATGGAGTAGGGATGAATTTTGCCGAAGCGGTGATTGCATTAAATGGTCGTCTTTGTTTTGCAGGGTTGCCTGCGATCATCGGAAATTCAACTGCAGCGCCACTGCCTCCTATTGATTTTACTTACTCGTTCATTAATTGTTACGTGCAATTCTCGGGAACTACCAATGGATTATCGGGCACCTTTAGATGGCATTGGGATTTTGGAGATGGTGTTACGGACACATTTCAAACTGTAAGACATTCGTACAGGGGTTCGGGTAGTTATAATGTACAGCTTACAGTTTATTCAACCAGTCCTTGCGGTGTCAGTGATACATTTCGAATATCAAAACCTGTTATTATCAATAATGTTTTCTCTGTCGATTTTTTGAATACAGGGAATTGTGCAAACCAGATTTATCAATTCACAGATAATACAGTTTTGAATACAGGTGCAATAACAGGTTATAGCTGGGATTTTGGTGACGGGAATAATTCGGTTCAGCAAAGCCCGGCACATAGCTATGCTAGTCCGGGTGTCTTTACGGTGAAGTTTGTGGTTTCAACGAGTGGTGTTTGTCGCGCCGATAGTATTGAAAAGACAATCTTTGTTGATACGAGACCTGTCGTTGATTTTAGCTTCGTTGGTGGATGTAAAGACTCAGCGATACTATTGACCGATGCGTCAAGCAATGCAACTGGCGGCGTTGCACAATGGACCTGGGACTTTGGAAATGGAAACACTTCAACTATTCAAAACCCTACTGCTAATTATTCTATTCCTGGCAATTTTAATGTGACACTTACAGCAATATCTCAGCATGGGTGCCGGGGCTCGTTAATAAAACCAATCAGCATCGAAAGTGCCCCGACTGCAGACTATAGTTTTAATACCGTGTGCCTTGGCAAACCAGTAACGTTTACTGATAACTCAACAAACAGTTTAGGAAATATAATAAGTTGGCAATGGAATTTTGGAGACAATTCGGGTTCGACACTTCGAAATCCTGTTCATTCTTTTATGCAAGAAGGAGATTTCCCAGTAACGTTAATTGCCTCAACACAAAATGGATGCAATTCTATCAGTCATCTGGAAACTTTGATCGTAAGGCAGGCGATCGCCAATGCAGGCAGAGATACTATTGCTGTATATAATGAGCCCATTCAGTTGAATGGATCCGGAGGTGCAAACTATCAATGGTCCCCTTCTGCATTTTTGAATAATTCAAATATCGCTAATCCAGTTGCGACGCTTACGAATGACCAGGTATTTAGTTTAAACATTACAACAGCGCAGGGTTGTACAGGAACTGATAACGTATCCATTACTGTGGTTAAAACATTTGATATATATGTGCCTTCTGGTTTTACTCCCAATGGTGATGGAAAGAATGAATTGCTTCAACCTTATCCTCTTGGGATAAGAGAGATGGAGTATTTCAGGATCTTCAACCGATGGGGACAGATGGTATTTGCAAGTAAGAACTCGAGTGATGGTTGGAATGGGAAGCTGAATGGCATCAATCAACCAGTTGGTGTGTATGTGTGGATCATTAATGCAATTGATATCGCAGGAAAGCGGGTTGAAAGAAAAGGCACCTCAGTGCTGATCCGATAATTCAATTCTTGCTGGCATTGCCTAGTCTATAACACAATAAATCTCCAATATAAATATCATTAGACTAAAACAAAGCTATTTGCCTTTAAATTCTGGTACCATAAAATAAAATGGCCCATAAAATAAAACACTGTCTATTTCAATGCTATTTTTAGTTTTCACAAATTCAATTTCAATTAAACCTTTAACCTCTTGATCTGTTTTAAAGTTGATGGTATTAAGAGTCAGCTTTTCTTTAATAGGGGTCCAATCACTATTTGGCATTTTACTCTCGGTAAAATTGGATATAAAATAGCCATCAAAAATTTTTAGTGACAGCAAATAGTCTTTAAGAGCATTGCTTCGAAGCTCAATTATTGTAGTATCCTTATTTACCATTCCGATACATCGGTTTAATCCAAACCTTTTGTCAAATTTATCTGCTACAAAAGCATTCACGACCTTTTTCACTTTGGGGTCCTCCACATTTGTAACCTCTGAAATCAATGAATCATTTCGATAAACCTGTAAAGAGGAAACACTTTCAGAATATGCCTTTGATTTAAAGAATTCGTCTTCCAAATTTGGATCGACCTTCACCTTATTTAAATTCTCTTTATTACTAATCTGCGCACAAGAAAAGTTGATAACCCAGCAAAGGATTGTCATGCTTAGTATTAATTTTCTCATTTTATATGGTTTTCATTTGTTATTAAAAGGTTTTAGGAAGAAATACCTCTCTAAGATACTGTGAAAAAGAATTATTTGGATTCGACATTTCAGGATTTTGAGAATAAATATTTACTTCCCACTGGTTAGCGAGATAATATACCATTGCCGCTTTTGGACGTGCACGCATTGGTATAATTGGGCTAGTGATGGTCCCCCAATGGTCAATGGTCAAATAACTTCCAAGACTTCCATGCGTTAAGCTAAACTTTGTACTCACCTTATCACTAAATTTATAACCATCATTATAAAAGGAAAGAGGTTGAATATGCCATCCAGTTCCCGCTACACTAATAGTCTTAGGATCAATAAACAAACCATCGCCTAAGACTTTTCCATCGCCGATAACAGGATAGCTTTCCGTTTCATAGTTTACATGCAGTTCATATTTTTGAGATATTTGTGACTCCCATGCGCCGTCTCCCCATAATTTTATCTCGTAGTTTACGAAATATTTAATAGTCCATTTTCTTCTATTAATATATCCTGTTTCATTCAGGCTTGAATTACCAGATTGATGATTTATAGTAAGGGAGTAAAGACTAGCCCCTACAAAACTTCCGTTATTAAAATACCATGTGGCACCACCCCAGGATTTTCCAGTCTCATCGATAATGTCTTTTATGTTATAACCGTTATTTATTAATTGCCCTATTTGTCCCAGAATCCTTGTAACATCACTGCTACCACTACCACCACTTCCATTTGTAAACCAACTGCCGTATCCCTCAAACCATTCCATTAGTCCTCCATTGATATGATCATAAACCATTCCATCAATTGCCGTCGTTCTATGAGGATTTTGACCGTGCCATTTGTTATTATTTACATCCCGATATGTAGACGGTCCTTCAGCCAGATCTCCCAAGGGGTCATTAAAATTAATAGGATTATTGTTAGCATAATGATAAACAGATAATTCAAAAGTCACTTCCGCTTTCGGGTCAACAGAATTAAATCTCCCCAAAACCGGATCATACTCTCTGAAAAAAGTACTGAAATAATCAACGATACCACTAAAATCATCCTGCCACCTGCTGCCTGCATTGTATAAATTATTATTGGGTGCTGAGGGTTGATAGTTGCCTGCCATTATCATTCCATATGGATAGTAACTGTTCTCTTGTCTTACTATTGCGCTACCGCTGTTATCTTCAAAGCTCACTCTTACATTGCCCTGGTGATCGGTAATAAAATACTCAAATGTAAAAGTGCTGCTTCCAGTTTTTCGTACTCTTCCTTCCGGCATGGCAAAACTTGTGAGGGCATTGCTATTATCAAACTCAAAGCCGCCAATATAGTTTATTGTTGTGCTGCTGCTGCCATCATAAATTGTTTTACTAAGCTTGCTGCCGCCTGCATCATAAGCATATTCTAAATATTTATTGGGAGATGCATCCTGCCTTATTTTTAAAACTTTATTTTGTTCATTATACGTCAGCGTTGTTCCTTTTTTAGCATCGGCTGTCAGGTTTCCGTTCTCATCATAACTATATCCACTGCTGCTGCTCGTGAAGTTCCGGTA